>JAESFX010000014.1_pt1 | contig 626767 bp, 574 predicted proteins | sample 9269501 | NCBI WGS metagenome assembly JAESFX01 (sample SAMN14515570, study PRJNA621655) | algae metagenome | isolation source: Desmonostoc geniculatum HA4340-LM1 and co-occurring heterotrophs from cave... | place: USA: Maniniholo cave, Kauai, Hawaii | collected 2009-07-28
CGCCGGAAGACGAAATCGCTGTCGTTGCCGCTGCTATCGAGGAGGCCCGCGGCACTGGTGTCTCCTATCGCGACCAGGCCGTGCTGTGCGCCAGCAACAACCGCGTCGCCGACATGGCGGCCGGCCTAGTCTGCGAAACGTTCCCTTGTGATCACACTGTCCCGTCGCCCAACGGCGGGTTGCTATCAGGCCCGGCATCGTTGCAAGCGATGTCGGGCCGCAGCGTTTCTAATGCGATTCGGGGAGAGTGCATGCGCCGTTGTCTTGTCGTAATACGCCGTGTACAGTTAGGATCGGCGCCGCCGGACAATTCAGACCGTTGATCTCCTCGGACCGGGGCGCCATGCGATCGACCCTGATTGATTGTACAGCGAGTAAGGGGAGCAAGATGCCGAACCGCACGCGCGAGTATCTGGCCGCCTTGCAACGTCTCCGCAAAGCGACGGAGCAGCGTCTTGAGGGCTACGCCTCTGGCCGACGCCACGTCTTGCACAACGGTCTCGACGTGACGGCTGAATCGGTGGTCGCAATGAAGGCCGAGCTTGATCAGATTAATTGGCTGATCGAGCAGTTGTCAGCGGAAACGGCTCCGCCGACGCCAGCGCCCATCCCCGAGGTCGTGGAATTGGGGAGCAAGACGGACTGACCAAGTGTCTAGCCGGCGCACTTGCAGCGTGCCTTCAGCTCGTCTTGTGCGCGCTTTGCGATTTCCTCGTACGTCTCCGCAAGTTTCTGCATGGCCGCCCTGAACTCGGGTGTGTCGGCCACTTCGGCGATCTCACGTGCCTCTTGCGCGCGTTTTAGGAGATCGTCGATTTTCTCTATTCTATCCATCGCGGACGTCTCGCCGCCACTGCCTCACGTAGCAACGTGGACTGTTGCGCAGTGTTCCTGGCTGAAGTGCGTTGGAACATGTTCGAAGAAGCGTGGGTTGCTCCTTTGGGCGGCTTGCATCTCCGCACGAGATGCCGACGCTCGGGAGGCCGTCGCTGGGGTAGCGGCGGTCCTTTCTCGTGGAAGCGGCCGCGCGCCGGATTCCCGGCACCCTATGGATCAGATGACACCCCCCAGCAAACCCGGCGCTGGGCGGCGCCGGGGTTTGTGTGTGATACACACAATTCACGCCACCGCCCGCGCCTTGGCCTGACCGGCCAGCATCTTCTCGCGGCCGACCTGACGGCGGGATGGAATCAGCCCGTCCGCTTCCCAGGTCGTGAGCCAGTCCGACACGGTCTGCTTCGGACGGCCCCACCGCTCGGCCAAGGTCCGCTGCGACGGCACGGACTGTCCGAGGGCCAGCAACGTGATCAGATCGGCCTCGGCCTTTTCGCGCGTGAAGGACTGTCCGGCCTTCTGTCCGCCACCGCCGGACCGTCCGGGCGCCTGTTTCCGGACTTTCGGACGGTCCGGTCGACTTGCCTGTGCCGCACTTTTGGGCAGTAGACTTAAAGAGTCGACCGCCTCGGACCGTCCGACCGACGCCGCCGGGCGCGCCAGGAACAGTCCGGCGAGGCCATATTCCAGCGCGAACACGCCGACCAGCTCGAGGAAGAACGCGACCAGCACCTTGTCTAGCCGGCTCATGACGAACTCGACCCGCTTGGCGCTGAAGCCGAGCAGGCCGGCGAACTCGGCAAACCCGCGCGCCTGCACCGGCACCGGCTTCTCGCCGCCGCTCGCCGCGATCCGGGCGACGATCGCGCCGCGCTTGGCGTCCTCGGCCGCGAGATCGCGCTGCAGGCGCTCTTTGGCGAGCGCCCGGCCGTTCAGCTCGCGCAGGTCGAGCGCGGGCTTGCAGCCGACGTCGCTGCCGTTCTTCGAGATTTCGGTCGCGGCGCAGTTCTTCGTGCGGCGCCAGACCGCGACCGGCACCTTGCCGGGGCCGTTGCCGACCACGGCGTCGAGCCGGCCCTTGACCTCGACCGACGAGGGCACGCCGGCATAGGGCAGCAGATCGCGGCGCAGGGCCTCGATGCGGCCGTCGAGGCGCCGTTTCTCGTCGCCGAGGTCGGCGAGGGCCTTGTTGGCGTTGACGGCGGCGCTTTCGGCCTGGGCCGCGGCGCCGTGCTGGCCGCCGACGCTGGTGTAGACGACCAGCACCGTGCCGACGGCGAAGGTGGCGTAGAAGATCGCCGCGTAGCCGTAGCGGCGCTGCGCGGCCATCAGCTTGGCGAGGATGCCGACGCCGACGGTGCAGGCGAGGAAGCCGAGCGTGGTCGCCTCGGCGAGGCCGAAGGTACCGCCCGCCAGCGCCTTGCCGACCAGATTGGCGGCCGTGATGCCGACCGCGATCGTGCCGACGGCGAGCGCGAGCACTTGCACGCCCTTGCGTTCGTGGTAGTGGGACATTGGGATTGCTCCTGGGCATTTCAGGGGTGGTTCAAGGGCCGGGGCGGTGCTGGACACACCGTCTCGGTCCGTTTTTTGACTAAGTGGCTTGGCGAACATAGGCAAAAATGGCCGCTAGGGCAATATGGCCTAATCCAGAATGGGATCACGTTTTCGTGATCACTAGGCCGGAACGGCCTATGATATAGGGTCTAGGGCGGCATTGGTTTCGACAAAACGGCCTGAACGATGACCAGAGACGAATACCGGGCGGCTTTGACACAACTTGGCCTATCTCAGGAAGAAGTCGGCTTGCTTTTGGATGCGGGGCGCCGCACGGCGCGCCGTTGGGCCTCTGGCGAGACGCCGGTACCCGGTCCGATCGAGATGCACATCCGCATGTGGCTCGAATTGCCGGAGCTGCTGGATGTCGTTCGGCGCCTGGCGCGCGAGCGGGACGAGAAAAGCACCACTCGGGCGGCCTGAAATAAAAATGCGGCAGCATCTTGACAGTTAACCATGGTAGCGGCTATCAGAACGCCATGCTCGCTAGAGCTTCGGGCCGGACGGGAATCACCCCTCCGGCCTTTGTCGTTTTCGGCATTTGGCGGCTATGACACGGCCCTCGGGCGCATCGCTGAACAGCGAAGGCCGGGGGGTGTTTCGCCATTTTTCGGGCTCGAGGCGCAACCGATGATCCAAGTCGACATCGACATGCGGGAGTTCACGCGCAAAGCGCGCCAGATGGGCGTCTTCGCCGACGACCAGCTTCCCTACGCCATCTCGCGCACGCTGAACGACACCATGCACCGCGACACGCGTCCGGGCATCATCGGGCCGGCCTGGAGCAGCGCCTTCAAAGTGCGGCACCGTGGCTTCCCTCGGGCTTCGATCAATGTCATGCGGCCTGGCGCCACCAAGCGCAACTGGTCGGCAGGCGTGTTCGATAAGCTCGGCCGCGGTCATCTCGGCAAGCATGCGGCGGGCGGGACCAAGAATGCCGCCGAGGGGCATCTTGCCATCCCGAACCAGAAGCGCGTCCGGCTCAGTGCCAGGGGGAAGTCGCCGAAACCTCGGTCTCTCGACGCTCGCATCCCGAAGCGCGCGCTGCGCGTCATTCCGGGCAAGGGCATCTTCGAGGGTCGCGGTGGCAGGCTGCATGCGTGGTTTTGGTTCAAGCGCTCGGCCAGCCTCGATAAGCGCTTTCGCTTCTACGAGGAGTTCCAGCGGCTGAGCGTGGCGGGCATCTCGCGTCGCTACCCTGCGAACCTGCAGCACGCTGTGAACACATCGTTCGGTCGATAGGAGCTGAGCATCGTTCAACCCCACAACCTGCCCGCTTATGACACGGGTCCTTCCCGCGATCCCCCACCCCCGCGGGTGACGCGCGACCCCGGTAGGTTGGTAGAGAGTGGGTTTTTTCAGGGGGATTCCGCCAGATGAGGCGGTGACGGTCGACGAGGCCGACGCCGAGGCTGGCGACAAGCGACGAGACGTCCGGTTGAAGGCCGCCGCGAGACCCGACGATCCCACGAGGACGACGGGCCGGCCCGCCGCAAGCCGGGCGGACGTTGCTGCAACACGGGAGGCCCGGGCACGCATGGCGACGCAAGCCGAGTGTGCCGCGCACCTGGTCATGTCGGAGCGCCGCTTTCGCGAGCTGATCGACGACGGCCTGTTCACGCGGGCCGACAAGGGGGCCTACGACCTCGACGACGTGCGCCGCGCCTACATCGAGCATCTGCGCTCGGTGGCGTCGGGGCGCGGCGGCGGCGAGGCGCAGGCCAACAAGGCCGACGAGGAGGCGCGGCGCATGCGTGCGCTGGCCGAGATCGCGGAGCTGAAGTCGGCCGAGATGAGCAACGCGCTGATCCCGGCCGACCAGGTCGCAGCATCGATCCATGAAGCGGTCACGGTGATGAAGACGAGCCTCTTGGCCATCCCGGCCAAGGCCGCCGCACGTGTCGGTGCCAAGGACGTCCGTCGGGCCGAGCAGGTCATCAAAGATGAAGTCGCAGAGGCGCTCGAAGCCCTCTCGCGCATCAAGGTCGTCGGTAACTCCCGAGACGCTTGAGCTCGGAGCGGCACACCCCGCTCTGACTCGCATCATCGGCGAAGCGTTCTCGCTTTGTGCTCCGCCGCCGGACCTGACCGTGTCGCAGTGGGCCGATGCCTACCGCATTCTCGGAGCCGACACGCCGCGGCCCGGCCGCTGGAAGACGTCGACGCAGGAGCCGGTGCGCGCCATCATGGACGCGGCCAAGGAGCCGGGCGTCCGCGAGATCGTCGTCAAGAAAGCGACGCAGGTCGGCTACACCGAGACGCTGCTCAACACGGTCGGCTATCACATCGACCTCGACCCGTGCCCGATCCTGTGGCTGCTGCCGGATCAGAAGGCCGTCGAGGAAATTTCGAAGAACCGTCTCACGCCGATGCTGCGCGATACGCCGCGGCTGGCCGGCAAAGTGGCGGCGCCGCGCTCGCGCGACAGCTCGAACACGATCTCGGGCAAGCAATTTCCCGGCGGGCGCCTGGCGCTGGTCGGCAGCCACGCGCCGAACGACATCTCGAGCCGCCCGATCCGCTTGGTCATCTGCGACGAGACCGACCGCTACGCGATCTCGGCCGGTGTCGACGGCGACCCGATGGCGCTCGCCTCGAAGCGCCAGCAGTGGTTCTGGAACCGGCTGACGATCAAGGGCTCGTCTCCGACGACGAAAGAGCGGTCGGTCATCGACCGCGAATATCGGAGAAGCGACATGCGACAGTGCTGGGTCGGCTGCCCGCACTGCGCCGACGACTGGGACGGCAAGGACGAGCCGCCGGGCGGGTGGCAGACCCTGAAGTGGTCGCAGGTCAAGTGGGACAAGAAGCCGAAGGACAGCGGACGCGGTCACGAGCATCTGCCTGAGACGGCGGCCTACCAGTGCGAGTCCTGCGGCGTGCTGTGGGACGACGAGGACCGCTACAAGGCCCTGGCCAAGCCGTTCTGGATCGCGACGGCGCCGTTCCGCGGCATCGCCGGCTTCCACCTGCCGCAGTTCTGCTCGACGGCCGTCAAGTTGCACGAGGTCGTGACGGAATTTCTCACCGCCTGGGGCAAGCTGCCCGGCACCACGGCGTCGATCGAGCTGCAGAAGGTCTGGGTCAACACCGTCCTCGCCGAGGTGTGGGAGGAGGAAGGGGAATCGGTCGACGGCACCGGCCTCGCCGGCCGCGCCGAGCCCTACGGCATCAACGACGTGCCCGACCGTGTTCTGGTCGCGACGTGCGGCGTCGACACGCAGGGCGACCGCCTCGAGGCGCAGGTGCTCGGCTGGGGCGCCGGCGACGAGTGCTGGGTGCTGGAATATCGCATCTTCCGGGGAGACCCGGCGCAGCGCGAGGTCTGGGACGAACTCGACGACTGGCTGCGCACGGCACGCTACACCCGCGCCGACGGCCGCCAGGTGCGGATCAAGGCGACGGCGATCGACTCGGGCGGCAATCATTCCGCCATGGTGCACAAGTTCTGCCGCGGCAAGACGCCGAGGCGCATCTACGCGATCAAGGGCGCGGAGGGCGCGCGCCTGATCTGGCCGCACCGCGCGAGCCGCACCAAGCACGGCCAGGACCGCGTGTTCGTGGTCGGCGTCGACACCGCCAAGGACCAGGTCTATGGCCGCCTGCGCATCGCGCCGCGCACCGACCCGAAGCGGATCGACGAGCCGCACCCGGGCCGCATCCATTTCCCGCTGCCGGACGAGGACGCCGGCACGGAACTCGTGACCGAGGAGTATTTCGCGCAGCTCACCGCCGAGGTGTGCGTGACGAAGTACAAGCTCGGCAAGCCCTACCGCGTCTGGGAAAACCCCCGGAAGGCGCGCAACGAAGCGCTCGACACGTTCGTCTACGCGATGGCAGCCCGGATGAGCCTTCGGGCCCGGCAACTGGATCGCGCGCCGATCGTCGCCGAGGCCGACGCGCCCGACGAGAGCCCGCCCGAGACCGGACTGTTGCCCGTCGTGCCGCCGGCTCCGGCCGGACGGCCACGGCTGGTGCGTCTGCCGCCACGTCCGCGCATGGCGCCACCCGGCGCCGACGGTAAGCACCACGGCCGCGATCCTGCGGCCATAGGCCGGATGTTCCGATGACCGACGCCGAAAAGCTCGCCGACCTGACCGCGCTCTATCGCGCGATCATTGCGCGCTCGTCCGGGCGCCAGGTCACGCAGGCCGGCCACAAGGACAAGCAGACCTCGTTCGCGGCGCTGCCGCTGGCCGAGATGATCAAGCTCTATCGCCAGCTCTGGTGGGCCGCCAGCGGCCTGCCGGACCTGCAGGAACTCGGCACCTCGACCGCCAAACGCCTGCGCCCGACGCGGGTCACCTTCGGAGCCGGACGCTAGCCCATGACAACCGCCGTCTCGGTTTCTTCGTCGGGCCGTCCGCGCCTGCCGGCGCCGGCTGTCCGCCGGGCGCGCGCCATGATCGAGGACGCGACGCGCCACGCCTACGTCGGCGGCAGCCACGTCAACCGCGACATCGCGCTCTGGCGTCCGCCCAATCGTTCCGCCGACGCGGACCTGCTGCGCGACCACAAGACGGTGCGCGCGCGGGCCCGCGACCTCGAGCGCAACCACCCCTACGCCCGCCAGACCATCCGCATGAGCCGGCTCGGCACCATCGGCACGCGGTTGAAGTATTCGTGTCGGCCGGACTGGCGCTTTCTCGGCATCGACGCCGAGGAAGCGATCCGCTGGGCTCAGGAATTCGAGCGGGTGTGGGAGGCCTACGCGCACTCGCCAAACTTCTGGATCGACGCCGGCCGCCGGATGGACTTCACCGGCCTGATGGGCCTGGTCCACGACGCCGACGTGATGGACGGCGAGGCGCTGTGCGCCTTCGAGTGGGACGAAGCGCGGCGCTGGCGTTCGTGCTGGCAGATCGTCGACGTCGACCGTCTCGAGAACCCGACCGGCCAGCCGGACAGCACCTACCTGCGCGCCGGCATCGCGCTCGACGAGCGCTCGTCGCCGATCGGCTACTACATCCGCAACGGCCACCCGGCCGACATCGGCCTGTTCAACAACGTCGTGCCGTCGCTGACCTGGTCCTACATTCCGCGATGGTCGGCCTACGGCCGCGCCAACGTCTGCCACACCTACGAGGTGCACCGCGCCGGACAGACGCGCGGCATCAGCGTGTTCGCTCCCGTCATCCGTGCCATGCGCATGGGGCAGGAGTATGGCGAGCTGGCGCTAGCCGCTGCCGCGCTGCAGGCCTCGTTCGCCGCCGTGCTGACCAGCGCCGCGCCCGCCGACCAGATCGCCGACATGATCGACGCGATCGAAACCGACGAGTCGACCGGCAACGGCATCACCGACTACGCCCTCGACCATCTGCGCAAGATGGCCGGCTATTACGGCACCGAGGGCATCAACTTCATGATCGCCGGCACCAAGGTGCACCACCTGGCGCCGGGCGACACGCTCGACCTGAAAAGCCCGGGCCAGCACATGGCCGGCTACGCCGACTTCCAAAGCTCGCAGGTCAAGCAGTATGCGGCGGGCACCGGCACCGACCCGATCGCGGTCAGCCAGGACTTCGCCAACGTCAACTATTCCTCGGCCAAGATGGCCGCGGCCATCAACTACCGCAGCTACGCCGATCGCCGTCGCCGCCTGACGCAGGGCGTTGGCATGCACTGTGTGGGCGCACATCTCGACGAGCTGGTGCTCGGCGGCGGCATGAAGCTGCCGAAGGGCCTTAACCCGCTCGACTACTTCGAAGCGCGGCATGCGCTGATCCATGGCGAGTTCCTGACGCAGGGCGCGCCGAACCTGGATCCGCTGAAAGAGATCCAGGCGCTGCAGAACGAGCTGATGCTCGGCGTCACGACCATCCAGCAGGCCTGCGCCGAGCGCGGGGTCGACTACCTCGACATGCTCGACCAGCTCGCCCGCGAGAAGCTCGACTTCGAGAGCCGCGGCCTGCCGGCGCCGATGATGATGGGCATGGTCCCGGCCGAAGCCGGCGGCGGCGACGGCAAGGACGACGGCGGCACGAAAAAGAAGGACGGCTGAGATGGCCCTGAAGACATCGTCCAGAATGGCGCGCCGCATCGAGGCAGCCGGCCGTGCAAAAGGCGTGGTTGGCGGCTTCATGGTCGCAGGCGGCGTTTTCAGTGTCGCATCGGCGCCCGGGGCCGGCCTGTTGGGAGTCGGCCTGGCCGGAGCCGGACTTGCATCTATTGCCAAAGGGATGTCGATGGTTGCCGCTGGGCGTTCGGCGCGCGCTCGCGCGACCGCCGTCGACACGCTGTCCCGCGGCCAGACGCAGATGGGCGCGCTCTACGGCCGCAAGCCGGGCAGCGCCTACCTCAACGCGTCCGCCGAGAAGCGCGCAGCCGCTCCCGGCGGCCGTGTCGTCGGCGGCGCGTCACCCGTTCCTGGTCGCGGCTGGGCCGCCGGTCGCGGCTTCGCCAACAGCAAAGTGCAGCAGGCCGCCCAGTCCGCCCGCCGCCGCCTGGGTAAGTAGCTCTTTAGTTGGCGCTTCGGTTGCCCACCAGCAACCGCGCTCGTTCGTTGGCGCTTCGGGTGCCGATTAGCACCCGCGCCGTGGAACCATCCACGCACGGCCGACCCGGCTCCACGCGCCGGTTGCGCCAGTGGGCAACCGAAGGCGCACGAACATGACACAGACAGGTCCGATCCCGGTCAAGCGCCCGGCGCCGGTGAACCGTCCCGGCGCCACGCGCAGCGCCAGGTCCGTCGAAGCCGCCAAGGCGCAGGCCGCGAAGGCCAAGGCCGACGCCGAGCGCGCCGCGTCGGACGCATCCGCCCGCGTCGCCGAGGCGCAGGCCCGGTCTGCGACGGCTGCCGCCGAAGCCCGCTCCGCCGAGGCGCGCGCGACGGCCGACGCCGCGGCGTCGAAAGCGCTAGCCGATCGGGTCGCGGCCGAGACCAAATCGAAGCAGGATGCCATCGAGCGCGGCCGCGAGGCGATGCCGTGGCAGATCGGCGCCAGCGCCGCCGCCATGCCGGCCGGTATCGCCGCCGGCGCCATCGCCGCCAAGATGATCGACACGCGCCAGGCCGCCACCATCGCGGCGCGCAACAAGGAAATTGCGGCGCTCGGCAAGCAGGCCGACGCGGCGCTGAAGAAAGTGCCATCGAAAGGCGTGATCGGCCGCGTGACGGGGGCCCGTCTCGCCGGCATCGTCGCCACCGCCGACAAGCTCGACCTCGGCAAGATGCGCGGCCCTGCCGGTCTGGTGCCGGCCGCGCTGCTGCTGGCGGAAGGCGCGCTGGTGCGCTTTGCGATCGCGCCGCAGATCCAGGACGAGCGCGCGCGCGCCATCGCCGGTGGTGTCGCCTCTGCCTCGGTGTTCGCGGCGACCAACCTGATCGGCGAACGCATGGTGCAGAACGCGACGCCGAAGGCGCTGCCGTCGGCCAAGGCGCTGTCGTCGATCGAGGCCGCGCGCCAGGTCGTCGGAGGCCCCGCGACGAAGGCCGTGGCGGCGAAGGCGGCCCCGGCTGCCGCCTCGACGCTGGCCCGTGTCGCCGGCGCCGTGCTCTCGCGCGGCGTTCCCATCGTCGCCGCCGGTATCGCCGCGGTGCAGATCGTGCGCGGCTACCGCCAGGACGGCGCCAAGGGCGCGGCCATGGCCGGCGCCGACGCGCTGACCTTCGGCCTCGCTTCGGCTGGCGCCGCGTACCTGACGAAGGACGCAGCCGCCAAGGCATCGGCCCCGGCCGCGCCCGCGGTCTGGTCGGTCGGCAACACCGCATTCGGCCGTGGCTGGCGCAACGGCCGTGGCTTCGCCAATCGACGCGTGCAGCAGGCCGCGCAAGCCGCCCGCCGCCGCGTAGGTAAATGATCCAAGACGCGATCGGCGTGAAGTGTGCACGGCGCGGGTGCCATGTCGGCACCTGAAGCGCCACGAAAGACAGCAACCGAAGGCGCACACATCATGCCCCACGGCATTACGCTGCAGAGCCAGTCGCCCGGCGCTGCGGGCGCCGATCTCGGCTTTCGCATCGCGGCGCTGGTCAACGGCCAGCCGATGGCGATGCGCGACCGCGAGCTGTCGCTGCTGTCGGAGGCGATCGCCGCCAACCGTTTCACGCTGCCGCGTAACCGCACGACGCAGGCTCGGATCACCGAGAAGGGCACGGCGATCGTCGAGGTGCACGGCATCCTGCTCAACCGCTCGCCCTACCTCGGCTCGTTCTGGGGCCTGTCGTTCTACGAAGGCCTGGGCGAGCAGTTTCGCCGCCTTGCCACCGACCCCGAGGTCAAGCGCGTCGTGCTCGACGTCGACAGCCCGGGCGGCATGGTCACCGGCCTCAAGCAGTGCGCCGCCGCGCTCGAGGAGCTGGCCGACAAGAAACCCGTGTTCGCGCTGGCGCACGACATGGCGGCCTCGGCCGGCTACTGGCTGGCCTGCGTCGCGCAGGAGTTCTCGGTCACGCCTGACGGCGAGGTCGGCTCGATCGGCGTCCGCGCCAGTCACGTGAGCTTCGCCGAGGCGCTCGACCGCGACGGCGTGGTCTTCACGACGTTCACGGCCGGCGCCACCAAGGCCGACCTCAACCCCTACGCGCTGCTCGACGACGGCGCCGCCGCCGAGCAGCAGTTCGGCATCGAGCGCGCCTACGACCGCTTCGTCGCGCACGTCGCGCGTCACCGGCCGCTGGACGACGCCGAGATCCGCGCCACCGATGCGCGCACCTTCACCGGCGACAAGGCCGTCGAGGCCCGCCTCGCCGACCGTGTCGAGACGCTCGAAGACATGATCGAGCGCGTCGAGAAGGACAGCCCCAAGGTCAAGCGTCGTCCCAAGTCCACCGAACCCGGTTCGAGGGCCGGCAAGAAGCCGCCCGAGCGTGATCCTGTCCGCCCAGCCGACGATGTGCCGGCCGCGGGTCGTCCCCTGAACCAACGAGGAGCAAGGCTCATGAGTGAGCACACTGAAGGCGCGGGGGGCCGGTTCTCCGCCGCCGACGTCGCCGAGGCCGTGATGGCGGTTCGTGGCAGCATGGCGCGCGCCGACGGCAGCCGCGAGGCGCCGCGCCAGGCGGCATCCGACGACAAGGCCGAGCAAGCCGCCGGGCCGGACAAGGTCGCGTCCGCGGTCGAGGCCGAGCGCGCGCGCATCTTCGGTATCCTCGAATCGGCCGAGGGCAAGGCGCGCCCGAAGATGGCCGTCAAGCTCGCCAAGTCGGGGCTCGCCGTCGAGGCGGCGGTCGACGTGCTCGCCGAGGCGCCGACCGAGGCGGCCGAAGCCGGCGGCGGCGACGCGGCCAAGCTCGCCAAGGCCTTCGCGGCCGAGGTGGCGAAGCCCGGCAACACGGCCGGCGTCAAGCCCGAGGCCGACGGCGCTGCCAAGAAGCAGAGCTTCGCCGACCTCTGCGGCGTCACCGCCAAGAAAAGCTGAAAGCAGCAGCTAGCCCCGTTTCCATCTGGCGCGCGTCGCCGAGACGATAGGTCCGATCCATGACCAACAGCGTTTTCCCCAAGGTCGCGCACGACTGGCTCAAGCACGAGCTCGACCCCCGCCTCTTCCGCCGCGCCGGCACGATCCTGTCGGGCACGGCGGCGCTCGTCTCCAGCACGGTGCTCGGCAAGATCACCAAGGGCACCGGCACCGCCGCCGCCAAGTCCGGCGGCAACACCGGCAACGGCACCATCACCATGGACGTCACCACGCCGGTGCTCGCCGGCGCCAAGGTCGGCGTCTACGCGGTGCGCTGCATCACGGCAGCCGCCAACGGCGGCACGTTCCGCGTCGAGGATCCGGACGGGTTCGTGATCGGCGACGTCGCCGTGGGCGCGACCTTCGCCGACGACGTCAAGTTCGTCATTGCCGACGGCGCCAGCGACTTCATTGTTGGCGACGGCTTCGACATCACGGTCGCCGAGGGCTCCGGCAAGTATGTGCCGGTGGCGTTCACGGCCAACAACGGCTCGGAGGTCGCGGCAGCCATTGCGATCGACGCCGTCGACGCCAGCGCGGCGGACAAGGAGACGGCGGTCCTGATCGGCCACGCGCAGATCGCGTCGTCGCTGCTCACCTGGCCGGACGGCGCGACCACCAACCAGAAGAACGCCGCGCTCGCGCAGCTCGCCCTGCTCGGGATCGTCGACCTCCAGCGGTACTGATTGTGCTGGGCGCTTCGGTTGCCCACACGCAACCGCGCCGTTTGGTTGCGCCTTCGGTTGCCCACTGGCGCAACCGGCGCGTGGAAACATCGGCACCCGGTGCGTGGATGCAGCAGCGCCGTCGCCCGTCGCTCGCCGCCTGACCTCAACTTCGGAACGGATCTGACACATGCCCCAACTCGACCTCAATACCCTGGTCGGCGAGCGTTTCTCGACGCTGCAGCTCACCATGGGCATCAACAAGCGCTCGAACGAGTACGGCCTGCTGAACGGCATGGGCCTCTTCTCGGAGAAGGGCATCCCCGAGCGCTTCGTCAAGATCGAGACGCGCAACCAGACGCTGAACATCATCCCGACGTCCGCCGTCGGCACGCCGGCGCCCGCCGCCGACGATCCGGATGGCCGCGAGGTGATCCCGCCGATTCCGACCTTCCGCCACGCCAAGATGCACACGCTGCTGGCGGAGGATCTGCAGGGCGTCCGCGCCTTCGGTACCGACGACATGCCGGAATATCCGGACATGAAAATGATGGAGATGCTGGACAAGATCCAGCGCGAGCACATGCAGACGCGGGAGTTCCTGCGCTGGCAGGCGCTGAAGGGCAACGTCTACGACGCCGACGGCGCCCGGCTGCTCTATAACGTCTACACGCTGATGGGCGAGTCGCAGCAGACCATCGACTGGGACCTCACCGACGACACCGCCGTCGACCCGATCCTCGACGGCAACGACGAGCTGCTCGACTATCTCGAGGACCAGGCGCTCGGCGAGACCATCACCGGCATCGTCAAGTTCTGCTCGCCCGGCTACTGGTCGGCGATGATGAAGAACAAGGCCTTCCGCGAGGCCTACAAGTACTTCTCGGAGCAGGGCGGCGGCGAGATCAACCCGAACCGGCACCTCGTGCGCCAGTTCCACTACAAGGGCGTGACCTACATCCGCCATCGCGGCTCGTGCTCGTACAAGAAGCGCGACGGCACGGTGGTGACGCACACCTTCATTCCGGCCAACGAGGCGATCGCGGTGCCGATGGGCACCTACGAGTGCTTCAAGACGTTCTTCGGCCCGGCCGAGTTCCTCGAGACGGTCAACACCGAGGGTCTGCCGCTGTACGTCAAGCCGGACGTCATGAAACTCGACATGGGCATCGAGCTGCACTCGTTCTCGCACCAGCTCAACCTGGTGACCAAGCCCCGCCTCGTCGTGAAGTGCACGATCACGCCATAAGCGTGGCGCCTTCAGGTGCCGACTAGGCACCCGGCGCGTGGATGACGCTGACGCTGCGGGCGGCTTCGGTCGCCCCAGCACGACACGGGGGACGCGCCGGTTGCTGCCCATTCGGAGCATGGCTCCGCCATGACTGGGTAACCGAAGGCGCAAGGAGAGACTTCATGGACATCCTGCTGCGTGAAGCGCGGGCGGTGACGCTGCCGTCAGGCGCTCGACAGACCTATCCGGCCGGCTGGACGGGCGATGCGCCCGAAGCCGCTGCCCGTGCCTGGATCGACGAGGGCGTCGCCGTGCGCCTCGGTCCGTCGCCGGTCGCCGCAGCCGCGTTGACGCCGAAGCAGACCGCGATCCTGGCCGCCGCCGCCAACGAGATCGAGAAGGCCCAAATCGCCGCAACCGCCGCCGCGACGGCGCCCGTCTCCGACGGCACGGGCGAGGGCGCCACCGATGAGGTCGATCTCGAAGCCATGAGCGACGACCAGCTCGCCGCGGTCGCCGCCGACCTCGGCATCACACCCGGCCGCCGCTCGCGTGCGCGCCTGATCGACGCCATCGCCAAGAAGGCCGCGCAACTCGACGCGGCGGAAGCCGCCGCGGCCGCCGCCGCCAACACCGGAAACGACGCCTGATGCCGCTGGTCGACTTCGGCGCGGACGTGCACGCGCACCTGATGGACATCTACGGCGACGCCGTGACCTGGCTCGGCCCGACCGGCGTCGTCACAGTGCCGCCGCTCGTTGCCATCTTCGACCGTCACCACGAGGTCCTCCTCGAGGAGGTCAAGGGCTCCGAGCTCGACGCCTCCGGCCACTCGACGACATTGCCGGTGCTCTCGGTTCGGCTCCGCGACTTCTCGACGGCGCCGGCGCAGGGCGACCGCGTCACCATCGGCGCCGAGACGTTCCGCGTCTGGGACATCCAGCCCGACGGGCAAGGCATGGCCGACCTGGTTCTCAGGCTTTCTTCTTAGTTGCGCCTTCGGGTGCCGACTAGGCACCCGGCGCGTGTTGCGCCTTCAGGTGCCGACGTCATGGCGAAGCCATGCTCCGCATGGACGCACCCGGCGCGTGGACCCGTTCACGTATGAGCTAGCTGCTCCACGCGCCGGTTGCGTGTGGGCAACCGAAGGCGCCACGAACATGCAGGTGCATTCAATTTGGACGGCGGGCATCCGCGACAAGCTGATCGCCGCGGGCCTGGCCGGCGGCAACGTCGAGCGCGACCGCAGCATGCCGACGCGGGGTCCGACCCTGCCGATCTGCCTGATCGCCGTCGTCGACGACAAGGCCGTCGCCGATCGCGACCCGCGCGCCGGCATTCCGCGCTTCAAGAACGAGTGCGAACTGGTCATCGAACATCGCGACGACGCCGACACCGGCCCGGCGCTGCGCCAGAAACTCTACGCGGCGTCGCAACTCATCCTCGGCACCGTCCTCGCCGACCTGTCGTGGTCCGGCACGGTCGACGGCATCGATCCGCTCGAGGGCGTCGCCCGCGTCGATGTCGCCTACGACATCCCGCCCGATGGCGAGGCCGAGATGGGCCGCGTGGTGGTGACGCTGCGCCTGCTGCACGCCACGTCGTGGTCGCCGGTCGCGACCGACGACTTTGCCCTTGCCTCGATCGGCGTCGACACTGGCGGCGATGCGCCGGAGATCGGCGCCACGTTCCCAGTCCCCGTCGTTTGAGTTGCGCCAACCGACTCCCCGGCCGGGGAGCCGGCCGGTTGGCGCGTGTTCTGCCAGCCAACAACCCCGAGGATACCCATGCAGCGGATTTTCGTGACGCCGCGGGCCGGTCTCAAGGTCCGCGACCCCCACCGTCCGGCCGACGGCTACCTGCCCGCCGATGGCGCCTGGAAAGAGGACAGCTCGGCCTGGCGCCGCCTGGCCCGCGCCGGCGACGTGATCGTCGCCACCGAGGCGACCATGAAGCCCGCCGCCCGCGCCGCCGAGGCGAAGAAGTAAGGGAAGAGCTTTTCGTGGTCCCCGGCGACTCCCCTGAGGGGAGCCGGCCGCCGGGACGTGAGATTTCCTGACGAGGACCAGCCTTCATGCCCATCAGCTTCACCGACATCGCCCCGACCACCCGCCTGCCGCTGTTCTGGGCCGAGGTCGACCCGAGCCAGGCCGGAACCTTCGCCAACTACCAGCGCGCGCTGCTCGTCGGCTACAAGCGCTCGACCGGCACGGGCGTCGCCAATACGCTCTATCGCATCTCGTCCTACGACCAGGCGCGGATCCTCGCCGGGCGCGGCTCGCACGCCGCCGGCATGTGGGACGCCTGGTTCAAGAACAACCTGTTCGACGAAGCCTGGGGCATCCTGGTCGACGAGCCGTCCGCCGGTACCGCCGCCTCCGGCACCATCGCCTTCTCCGGCACCGCCACCGCATCGGGCATCGTCACGGCCTACATCGGCGGACGCAAGGTGACGGCCGCCGTCACGGTCGGCGATGCCGCCGCCGCGGTCGCCACCGCCTTCAAGAACGCCTGCGACGCCGCACTCGACCTGCCCGTCTCCGCCGGCGTTTCGACCGTCACCGTGACGCTGACGGCGCGCTGGAAGGGCGTCGACGGCAACGGCATCGACATGCGCCTCAACTACTTCGGCGCGCTCGCCGGCGAGGCGCTTCCCGCCGGCATCACGGCCACCGTCACCGCCATGGCGAACGGCGCCGGCGTGCCGGATCTCGACGACGCGCTGGCGGCGCTCGGCGATCAGGAATTCGACACCGTCGTCTTCGGCTGGAACGACACCACCACGCTCAACGCCATCGACACCGAGTGGGCGCACGCCGGCGACGTCGGCCGATGGTCGTGGCTGCGCCAGATCTTCGGCCACTGCTACGTGGCCAAGGACGGCACCGTCGGCGACCTGCAGACCTACGGCGCCGCCCGCAACGGCGCGCACGTCACCTGCTGGGGCTACAACGGCTCGCCGATGCCGTTCTGGGAGCGGGCCGCCGGCTACGCCGCCAAGGCCCACCGGGCGCTGCTCAACGACCCGGCTCGCCCGCTGCACACGCTGCCGATCGCGGGCATTCTGCCGGCCGTGCCGGAGCTGCGCTTCTCGAAGGGCGAGCAGAACTCGCTCGCCTTCGACGGCATTTCGGTCTGCGAGGAAACCTCGGACGGCGGCCTGGTGATCAAGACGTCGTTCTCGATGTACCAGAAGAACACCCACGGCCTCGACGACAACGCCTTCCTGAAGGTGCAGACCCTGGCGACGCTGGCGTACGTGCTGCGCTCGCTCCGATTCCGCATCGTGCAGAAGTTCCCGCGCCACAAGCTGGCCAACGACGGCACCCGCTTCGGCCCCGGCCAGGCGATCGTGACGCCGAAGACGGCCAAGGCCGAGATCGTCGCGCACTACCGCGAGCTCGAGTACCTGGGCCTCGTCGAGAACGCGCAGGCGTTCAAGCAGAACCTGATCGTCGAGCGCAACGTCTCGAACCCGGACCGGCTCGACGTGCTCTACCCGCCCGACCTGGTCAACCAGCTCGACGTGTTCGCCGTGCTGGCGCAGTTCCGCCTGCAGTTCCCGGCCGAGCTGCCCGAGCAGGCGCTTCCCATCGCCTAACGGCGATGGGGTTTTAGTTGCGCCTTAGGTTGCCCACAAGGCAACCGGCGCGTGGTTTTTAGTTGGCGCTTCGGCTGCCCACCAGCAGCCGCGCCGTGGACACACCGACGCCCAGATAATCCACGCGCCGGGTGCCTAGTCGGCACCTGAAGGCGCAACGCAAGGAGACTTCCTATGGCGCAGAACCGGATCGCCGGCGTCGCCTACGTGAAATACGACGGCCGGCCGCTGCCCCTCGAGGGCGGCTGGACGGTCAACTTCGCCAAGCTGAAGCGCGAGGGCAAAGCCGGCCAGTCGGGCGTCAACGGCTACAAGGAAATGCCCGAGGTGCCGTCGATCGAGGGCGAGGTCGCGACCACGGCCGAGGTCTCGGTCGAGGACCTCGTCGCCATCACCAACGCCACGGTGCAGCTCGAGGCCGCCAACGGCAAGGTCTACGTGCTGCGCAACGCCTGGACGGCGGACGCCTACGAGATCGACACCGAGGAAGGCAAGATCAAGGTCAAGTTCGAAGGTCTCGACATCGACGAGATCACTTAACGCTGGGCGCTTCGGTTGCCCACCAGCAACCGAGCCGTTTCGTGGCGCCTTCGGTTGCCCACTGGCGCAACCGGCGCGTGGAAACCCGCAGCGCCTGCTGCATCCACGCGCCGGGTGCCTAGTCGGCACCTGAAGGCGCAAGCAAAAGAGCCTGGGGAAGGGGATAGCCCCAGGCGGTCAACGTCGTCATCGGGGGAAAGATCATGGCTCAGAATTCTGACGGCTACATGCCGTTTTCGCGGGTGGCTGGTGGCGGCGCTTCGAGTATTTCTCGCGGCGCGGCACCAGCGGCTTCTCGTGGCGCTTCAGATGCCCACATGGCATCCGCGCAGTCTCGTGGCGCTTCAGATGCCCACATGGCATCCGCGCAGTCTCGTGGCGCTTCGGGTGCCGACTTCGCACCCGCGCCGGAGCAGCACTACGCCGAGCCGACGTCCCGGCCGCGGCCGGAGATGCGGCCCGCGCCACAGGGCTACGGCGAGCCGCAGGACGGCTACGAGCCGCAAGCCTCGCCCGCCGCCGTCTCGGCCGCGCAGGGCCGCCCGGTGAGCCAGCCGGAGGACGAGGGCGTCGTCGTGCTGTCCAAGCCCTACATGGCCTACGGCGAGCCCGTCACGCGTCTCCGCTTGCGCCGGCCAGTGACCAAAGACATCAAGCAGTGCGGCAACCCGATCAAGCTGACGCTGGCGCCGAACGGGACGATCGCCGACATCGAGATCAAGTGGGACGTGGTTTCGGCCTACATCCCGCTGCTCGCGGACCCGCCGGTGACGCCGGCCACGGTCGACCAGTTCGAGTTCTTCGACCTCGACGCCTGCGCCGCGGTGATCGCCGGTTTTTTCGTGAAGACGGTCTGATCGGCGGCGCTGATCCGGTCCTGTCGGCCTACTGGCTCGCCCACACCTACCACCAGCCGCCGGACATGTTCCTGGCGCTGACGCCGCGCGAGATCGACGCGCACATGGCCGAGACGACGCGCATGCTCGAAGCCGTCGCCAAGGCCCGAAAGGATAGTTGATGGCCGGACCCCTGGATCTTCGCGGCCGTGTCGTCGTCAGCGATGGCGCGACCGGCACGCTCAACCGCATCAAGGCCAGCCTGCAGTCGGTCGGCCAAGAGACGCGCCGTCTCTCGGCCACCAGCCAGTACCTCGGCAACGTCGGCCGCTCGGTCGGCGTCTATGCGCAGCGCACGCAGCGCCACGCCACGGCCATGTCGGGGGCGGCGGCCGTCGCCGGCGTCGGCCTCGGCGGCATCATCGCCTCGACGCGAGAATTCAACGAGTCGAAGTTCGGCTACGGTTTCGCGCGCATCACCGACTACATCAAGGACGGCCGGCTCGACCTGCAGGGCTGGAAAAAGGACATGGACGCGACGGCACATTCGGTGCGCCGCGCCGCCAAGGACTTCGGCACCACCGCCGACGTGACCATGAAGGCCCGCGAGGAAACCGAGAAGCTCGGCTTCAAAGGCCGCGAGTCGGAATCGATCTTCGGCGCGGCGCTAGGGCTGCACCTGTCGGAGCCCGGCGCGCTCGCCTCGGGCGAGGCGGCCAAGTACATGGGCGCCGTCTACCGCGCCTACGAAAAGCACCGCGAGGATCTGGCGAAGAAACTCGGCAAGGACGCCAACGACCCGGCGTTCCGTGACGCCTACATCAAGGGCCTTGCCGGCAAGGCGGCCGTCGCCGGCTCAGAATCGGCGCTCGGACCGGCCGACATCGTCGAGGGCATGCGCCAGTTCGCGCCGCAGTGGGCCGCGATGGGCATTCCCTACGAGTTCGCTTTGGCGACACTGGCGCACGGCTCGAACTACGGCTTCCGCGCGCCGGAACTCGGCACCGCCTACAAGTCGATGGTGACGAAGATCATCAACCCGACGGCGGCCGCGCTCGGCGTGTTGAACAACCTCAACATCGACCGGCAGAAGTTCTTCAAGGGCGGCGCCGTCGAGCCGGGCAAGGCGACCACCGCGATCAACAGCCTGCTCTCTGGCTCGGTCTACACCGGCAAGCGAGGCGCCAAGAACAAGGCGTCGATCCGCGCGCTGCTGGACCAGGGCTACAAGGACGGCACGGTCACGACGCCGGACTTCCAGGAGAAATTGACCAACCGCGTGATGCGCATGCTCGGCCCGTCGTGGGCCGGCCGCGCGCAGGAGGTTCACCAGGCCGTCGCCAACGCCACGGTCAACGCCACGGGCGACGTCGACCTCCCGGGCTACATCAAATCGCTGCGCGACGCCGGCGCGACGGTCGGCCAGATCGCCACCATCTTCGAGGGCCGGCACGTCTCGCGCAACATGCCGATCTTCCAGTTCTACGACAAGCTGATCGAGACCTACGACAAGCTGAAGGCCGTCGACGGCGGCGTCATGGATGCCGTGGTCGAGGGTCGCAAGTCGAGCGAGGCCGGCTCGACCGACCAGCTCTTCGGCGCGTGGAAAGAGCTGATGCTCGCCATGCAGGACACCGGCGTCATCGAGACCGCGAAAAACGCGCTGATCGGCCTCGCCGATGCGCTGCGTGCCTTGCCGTCCGACGTGGTGAAGTACGCTACCGGCCTCACGCTTCTCGCCGGCGGCGTCGCGGCGCTCGGCGTCGCGGTCACGGCCGCCATGCCGATCCTGCGGTTGCTCCGCTCGATCGGCGTGCTGGGTCTCGGAGCTGCCGGGGCTGCGGGCACGGCGCTTGCCGGTGCGCGCATGGCGGGCGGGTTCCTCGGGCCCGCTGCGGTCGGCGCGCCGATCATGGGGGCTGGTGCCGCCGCTGCGGCGGGGGCCGGGGCCGGTGCGGTTGCGGCCGGCGCCGCCAGGCGCATGGTCTGGCGTGTCATCCCGGGGCTCGGCGCCGTGCTGATGGCGGCCGGGGCTTACAGTGCATGGCAGCGCGGCGGCAGCGCCTCCGACATCGCCCTCGGCGCCATCGGCATCGACACGGCGCAGGCGGCGCCGGCGACGTCGGTGCCGAGCATCCCGAACCCAGCCGACGCTATGACGGCGTTGCCCGGCACCGCCAACAACCCGGTCGCGGCCTTGCGGGCGCAGCTCTCGGCGGTCGACCTCACGGCCGAGGGGCAGCGCATCATGTCGACGCTCGAGTCCGGCATCCGCAACGGCACCGCCGGCGTGCTGGGCGCCATGGACCAGGCCGTCGCCGGCATCCGCGAGCGCGCCGCCTCGGCAGCCAGCGCCGGCCGCGTCAACCTCAACACCGGCCCGACCATGAGTGGTGCCCGATGACGGTCGAAACCTCCACGCGCCCGATGCGCAGTGGGCATCCGAAGGCGCCACGATAATGTCCTGGAAAGACAAGCTGCGCCCCGCCTCGTTCCGCGGCGTGGCGTTCCACATGGAGGATCGCAGCCATGAGACCGGGCGGCGCATCCACAACCACGAGTATCCGAAGCGCGACGAGAATTTCGCCGAGGACATGGGGCGCAAGACGCGCCACTGGCAGGTCAACGCCTACGTCATCGGCGACGACTACATGGCGCAGCGCGACCGCCTGGTCGCGGCCTGCGAGCGGCAGGGCGCCGGCAGCTACGTCGACCGCTGGCGCGGCTCGGTCAAGGCTGTGTGCGAGACCATCAGCCTGGTCGAGACCGAGCAGGACGGCCGCTTCGCCAAGTTCTCGATCAAGTTCACGGCGGCCGGTTCGCAGCCGTCGGCGCTCGGCGTGGCGGCGGCCGGCGCGCAGCTCATCGGCGCGGCACAATCGCTCTCCGGCGCGGCGCTGGCCTCGTTCTCGGCCTCGGCCGTGACCGAGCAGCGCCTCGACCCGCGCCGCCTCGGTGAATTGGGGCTGGCGCTCGTACAACTCGGCGCCGACCGCAGCACGGCGCGCGGCATCGACGGCGAGATCCTGCTGCTGGCACGCGTGATCCGGAGCGCTGGCTGAAGCGATAACGACGACACCACGGCGGCCCAGCTCCACGCGCCGGTTGCGCCAGTGGGCAACCGAAGGCGCCAAGAAAAAAAGGCGCAACGAAAATGGCATCTCGCACACCCGACTACGTCCTCGCCGGCGTGCGCACGGTGCTCGAGGCGGTGCTGCCGCTGCTCGATCGCACGCCGGGTGTCGTCGCCGACGAAACCCTGTTCGCCGGCTACCGGCGCCGTCTCAAGGTACTGGCCGACGACCCGCGTGCGGCGGCCCGCTCGGCGACGCTGGCGCAGGACCTGGCCGAGATCGTCGACGGCTATCGCGCGGCCTCGGCCGACCCGGCGGCGGTGGTCGCCGGCCTCGAGTCCGTGGTGGTCGCGGTGCGCGGCTTCGTGCCGGTGGCGGCGGTCAACGCCGTGCGCGCCCGGCAACGCGCCGTCGAGGTGAAATTCACGACGCTGGTCGAAGCGCTGGCCGTGGCTGGTGCCGTGCGCGCCGTATCCGACCTCGAGATCGACAGCTACGAGCAGGCCGAGCGGCTTCGCGCACGCCTGCGCCGTCTGGTCGACCTCGCGGTCGAGCGGGCGGCCGACGCGGAGGAGACGCTGCTGGTGCGCGCGCTGCGCGAGGCCGGCGGCTGGGTGGCGCGCGATCTGATCGAGCGTGGCCGTCCTCTGGCGCGGATCGTCGCCTACCAGACGCATGTGCCGCTGCCGGCCGTGGTGCTGGCGCATCGGCTCTACCAGGACGCGGGCCGCGCCGGCGAGCTCGCCGCGCAGAACCCCGGCCACGATCATCCGAGCTTCCTGCCGATGGCCGGTAAAGCGCTGAGTAGGTAACATGCCTCTCGATCTGGGACCTTCCGCGCTGGCGTCGCTGGCGGCGCTGCCGTTTGCGCCGGGCACGGTCACGCTGCTGGTCGGCGGCATGCTCTACGACGGCTGGACCTCGGTCGAGGTGCGCCGTTCGGTCAAGCAGATGTCCGGCGAGTTCACGCTGATCGTCGAGGAGCGGTGGACGGGCGGCGCCGGTGGCGGCGGGCCCGCGTCGCTGCTCGAGTGGCGCATCCGCCCCGGCGACCCGTGCCAGATCTTCTACAAGGGCGTGCTGGTCATGACCGGGCACGTCGACGCCTACAACCCGCGCTACTCCGACACCAGCCACACGGTGACGATCCAGGGCCGCTCGAAAACCGCCGACCTGGTCGACAGCTCGGCGATCATCCCGAACGGCGAGATGAACAACGTCGGCCTCGACCAGGTGGCACGCCGCGCCATCGCCCGCTACGGCATCGGCCTCAAGGTGGAGGCCGAGGGGCTGGAGCCGTTCGACCGCGTGTCGGTGTGGCCCGGCGAGACGGTGCACCGCTTCCTCGACCGCTACGCGCGACCCGGTGCCGTGGCACTGACCGACGACGAGCACGGCAACCTGCGCCTGCTGCACGTCAAGGACGGCGCGGCGGCGGCATCGTTGACCGAGGGCGTCAACATCCTCGAGGCCTCGGCCATGCTGCGGGCCGACAACCGGCACTCGGAATACAACGTGCTGGGGCAGGACCGCGGCACCGACGAGGAGTACGGCGAGCCGGTGGCGCAGCGGCGCTCGCGGGTCAAGGACGAGGCCGTCAAGCGGCACCGGCCGATGGTGCTGCTCAACGAGACCAAGACCAGCCGCAAGGCGGCCCGTTCGCGCGGGGCGTGGGAAGCGGCAAAACGGGCCGGGGAATCGACCCGCGTCGAGGTCAAGGTCTACGACTGGATGTACGCGGCGGGGAAGATCTGGGCGCCCGGCATGATCGTGCAAGTGACGTCGCCGATGCTGTCGGTCGACCGCACGCTGGCGCTGGAGAAGGTTTCGTTCTCGCTGTCGGACAAGGGCACGCTCGCGAGCCTGTCGCTGGTGCCGGTCGAGGCGCTGAACCCGAAGGCCGGCAAGGGCTCCAACAATGGCGACAAGGTCTGGGCCGAGACCGGCCCCGAGGACGAGCCCGAGGACCTGACCGGCGACCAGAACTTTTAGATGGCGCTTCAGGTGCCGACACGGCACCCGCGCCGTGGACCCGTTCACGCATGAGCTAGCTGCACCCACGCGCCGGTTGCGTGTGGGCAACCGAAGGCGCCAGGAAAAATGGACGAGCACTTCACGCGCCAGGACGAGCAGATGATCTTCGAGCGCGTGCGCCACATGATCGCGCGCGGCGTGGTGCGCTCGGTCGACGATTCGAAGCTTATGCAGGAACTGTCGCGGATCGATCTCGAGACCGGCTACCGGCCGACCAAGATCGAGCACTGGCACCCCTACGGCTTCGTGCAGCACCCGAACGACGGCGCCGAGGTGATGGCGCTCTCGCTCGGCGGCAACCGCGACCACATGATCGTGATCGCCACCGCCGACCGCCGCTACCGGATGAAGGTGGCCAAGGGCGAGGTGGCGCTGCACGACGACCAAAGCCAATTCGTGCACCTGAAGCGTGACGGTGTGATCGTCAAGTCGCCGCACAAGGCGACGGTCGAGGCGCCGACCATCGAGCTTAAAGGCAACGTGTCGATCGTCGGCAATCTCGCCGTCCAGGGCGACGTGTCCAATACCGGCGACATGACCACCGGCGGCGTCCACACCGACAGCCTCGGCGACCACGCTTGATGGGTGGTCGCGGCGACTCCCCTGCGGGTAGCCGGCCGCCGCGACGTTTCTGAGACGTAACGATAGGCCTCGGCCGTCTCCGGCCTGCGGCACTGACGCACCAACGGCCTATCCGACTCCACGCGCCGGGTGCCTCGTCGGCACCCGAAGGCGCCACGAAAGAAGGCGCAACCAAAATGGCCGATATTCGTGTCGTCTGGGACGCCGACGCGTTCTCGGGCGACTGGCTGCTGTCCGGCGGCGCGCTCGACACCACGCGCGAGTTGGTCACGGCCGTGGCGATCGCGCTCTTCACCTGGCGCACGGCCGAGGACGACGACCCGCTGCCCGCCGGCGACGGGGACCGCAAGGGCTGGTGGGGCGACCACGAGGCGGCCGAGATCCACGGCGGCTGGCCGATCGGCTCGCGGCTGTGGCTGCTGGTCCGCGAGAAGCAGACCGAGGACACCCGCGCCCGCGCCGAGGCCTACATCCGCGAGGCGCTGGACCCGTTCGTCACGATCGGCCTCTGCCAACGTGTCGACGTCGCCGTCGACTGGTACGCGCACGAGCGGCTCGGCGCCGAGATCGTGCTGACGCGCGGCCCGGCCGATAGCATCGCCGTGCGCTTCGAAAGCTTGTGGGCCGAGATCTCGGCCGCCGCCACGCCGCCCGAGCCGCTGCCGCTCGCGCCGCAACAGCTCTTCGACCATGACTTCGCACCGGAGTTCGCATGACCACCGTCGACACCGCCCGCGCCCTCATCGACCAGCACATCGCGCCGGGTGCGCCGCGCTCCATCAAGTCGCAGGAGGTGGCGGAGATCCTGCACACCATCTGCTATGCCGTGGACGAGCGCGCGCTGCCGAGCTTCGGGCAGACGACGCTCTACGCGAACAAGACCGCGCTCGACGCCGACTTGGCTCACGGCCTTGGGGCGTCGGCCTGGGTCTACGCCGATGCGACGGCGGCCAACAACGGCATCTACCGCAAATCCGGCGCCAGTGGCACGGGCTCGTGGGTGCGCGTCCTCGACCTGCCGTTCGGCGTGATCCCGATCACCGACCTCGCCGGCACAGATACGCTCACCGGTTCGTCGCCGTGGCCGCTGCCGTCCGGCGATCGCCGCGCGCTGATCTCGCTGGTGCCGCTCAATACCTCGACGGGGCCGGTGACGCTGGAAGTGGGCGGCGCCGATCCGTTCGATGTTGTCGACGGCGCCGGCAATCCTCTGGCGAATGGCGCGCTTGTGGCCGGCCGGCCGGTGATGGGCATGATGGTCTCCGGTGATCTGCGCCTAATCGGCGAGTCCGATCTCGCAGCGTCTGTCGCGGCGGCCGCGGCAAGTGCTGCCGCGGCAGCAGCCAGTGCGGCTCTCGTCGATCTCGGGGCCCTCGATGATGCCGCGGCAGCGACGGCCGCTGATGCCATTGCAACGGCCGCCGATCTGGTCGAAACGGCAGCCGATGTGGTTGCAGCAGAGGCTGCCAAAGCCGGGGCAGAGACTGCGCGAGATGCGGCGTTTGCGAACGCCAGTGTCTATTCTGACATCGCCACCGGTCGCGCGACCGTTGCCAACGGTGCGCAGTTCATGGTCGTCGATGGTAGCGAGATCGTGCGCTATCAGAGGGTCGATGCGTCCACGCAAACCGAGGTGGCGCGCTATCCGGCTTCAGCGGCCGTCTATGGCGCAGTCGTGCACCGCTGGGGTGCCTCTCGGGAGGCAGATCGGTCCTACAATGACAACCGGCTGCGGCCGGCACAGAAGTCGGACCCCACACTAATGAAGGGCGCAGGCGGCGCCATCCTGACGACGACTGCGGACGCGGGCGGCAACAAAATCAACACGGACGGCACGCTCACGATCGGTGCTAGTTCGTGGATCGAGTGGGCCTCGAAGGACAAGACGGATTACGATCCGGGCGGATATTATTATCTCTACATCGTGGGGAAAAGCCCTGACGTCGTCGACAACTTGACGGTCGCCATACAACAGAACTCCGTCTCGACCATCGCCGTCGACTTCGCCTATGATCGCAGCGAGCGTGGCGTTCTGAAGATCGTCTTTCGAAACCGGAAAAACTCCGACAGCCTCCCGGTCAATTCTTTTTGGCCCCGCATCACCAACACCAGCGGCGGGGCGATTGAGATCTTCCGCCCATCGTGGACGTTTGAGGACAACACAAACATTCCTTACGACATGATGCGGCGTCTCAAAGAGGAGGCGCCTCTCTCGCAACCTGAAATCCGATCGTTCGAGTTTTGGCGTGATCCAGGGTTTTTCCAGCTCGATAGCGAGCAGTGGCTCAGGGCCACCACGATCGCCGTCGATAGCGTAAACGGCAACAACGCCAACGCCGGCACGCGCTATGCCCCCAAGCAGACGCTGGCGAGCATCGGCTCGGCCGGGTCGATGGCCAACGGAACCGTCGTTGCGCTCCGGCGCGGCTCGATCTGGCGTGAGCAGTTGCAGGCATTCTATGGCGCGGACGCTTGGGACTGCGCCTTTGTGGCTGATGATCGTGGCAACAAGGGTGGCATGCCGATCATCTCGTCGTGGCTGCCGATCGCCGACGGCAACATCACAGATAACATGGACGGCACCTACTCGTTCACGTTCACTGCCAATGCCACGTCGCAGCCGGCGCTCGATAGCGGCGGCAACAATGGCTATCACCGCGTGCTCGTCCGCGAGAGAAACGTTGCCAGAGACGCGGCGGGCAATACGATCTCTGGCGGCACCGTGCTGCGGTGGGTCGCGACCATCGGAGAGCTGGCGACAGCCGCAGGCCGTGCCTACGCAGCCTATTCTGCCGGAACATGGACTGTGACCTTCAGGCCGCGCACGGGCGTCACTCCGCTCGATGGATCGAACACCTACGAGGTCACCGCACAGCGAGCGTGCATCACGCAGGCGAGCGGCAACACCACGGGAAAGAATGCCAGCTTTGTCGGGGCCCATTTCGACGGCGCCGCTGACGGATACGGGATGCTCTCAAGCGGTGTCGGGTCGTTGATCGACTTCTGCGCCCTCACGGATGGTGACACGCATCACGCCGTCATGGCGAGCATGAAGATCATGCGGTCGCTGATCTCGTCCAATGGCGACGTGTCCGACTCTATCACGGTGGCATACTCAACAGGGGTCAATACCGAGGACACGGTGAATGTCTTTGACCGCTGCTTCCTTTTCACGACGGGCGGTCCTTATGCGCACAACAATGTGGATGAGACCAAGCGGGCAAAGGCTCTGATTGTCGAGCGCAATTATTTGATTGGTCGTCGCGATGCAATCACCAACGCCATTGAGGCTCAGGTTGGCGTTGCCGACCAGACTGACATGATCATCCGTCGTGGTAATTACGCGCGGTCGGTATTGGCCGAAGCCGATCGCAGCGCTACGACGTTCGCCCCGATGGTATATAGCGAAGACAATTTCATTGACGGGATCGTGCAGTTGCAGGCGTTAAGGGGTGGATCACGAAACAATATCTTCATTACAACCAACTACGGCGACCGGACCATCGCAGGGAACCGAGGCGTTCCCGGCGTCTACGCGCGACCGGGTGGTGTATTCGAGAACAACCTGGTTGTGATCACTCATGAGGGCGGACAGTTCGTTCCGAGCGACGTCGCGAACTATCTTCTTGATTATATCGGGACGGTAATCAATTCGACGCAGTTGCAGAACGTTACAGTGACGGCGCAGGCCACCATCCGGCGCAATATCTTCGTGATCTATATGCCTTATGCTGCGGCAGAGGGGCGATCGACCAGCCTATTCAATTGCTCGCAGTCGAGCTTCGGGAACATCGATCTCGACGAGAATATCTATGTTGTCGTCGATCCTGGCGCCAGCTGCACTGTTGTGGCGCCGGCGCAAGACCTGACGGCACCTCCAACATTCTTCCCGGCCACGGCTGTCGGCGGCACCGCTGACGCCCTCGCGTTGACGAGCGGCGACAGTCTTTCCAGCAACCCTGACACGATCACTTTCATCACGGGGGGCGGCGCGAATACCACGGCCGCCACCGTTGCCATAGATGGAATGTCGGCTGTCAATCTCAAAGGGTCAACAGGCTCTGCGCTGACAGCCGGCCAGCTCGCTGCGAACACGCGCTACACGGCGCGCCTGGTGTCGGGCGAGTATTGGCTTTGCACGTTCCAGAGTCACGGCGACGGCATTGCCAGTTTCAAGCCAAAAACCGGCTACGAGGCGAACGGCCTGATCATTGATGCGCGAAAGCATCCGCTCGGCATCAATTCGGTGTTTCGCGATTATGCCAACCGCGACCTGCGGTGGGCGTCGTCCGACATCGCCGATCAAATCGTCCGCTTCAACCGCCAGCGCATCAAGGACGGGAAACCGCCCTGCGGCCCGAACTGGACGGTGAACCGGAACGTGGAGCAACTGACGGTCGATCAGGCGTACCATCTGATCAGTCGTCGAGCGCCGTTGAACTATCCGTAACTCCCACCCGCCCGGGCAGACTGCGAGACAGCACCCATGACCACCATCGAACCGGAGCGCGACTGATGCCGTGGCCTTTACTTTCGCTCCGTGACCGCCGCCGGCAGGTGCGCGACGACGTCGGGCAGCACCTGCCGGGCGCCGACGCCTCGCAGCCGAATTCCGTGCTGCGCGTCATCGGCGACGCGCAGGCCGCACTCGCCCACGACAACGACCAGCACCTCGCCTGGCTCGCCCGCATGATGATGCCGGACACGGCCGAGGCCGAGTACGCCGAGCGTTGGGCCGGGGTCTGGCTGCCGCAGGGCCGCAAGCCTGCGACCGCGGCCTACGGCGTCGTCACCGTCACCGGGGCATCCGGCGCGACCGTCCCCACCGGCGCTGAGCTGGCTACCACCGCCACCGATGCCACGGGGCTCCGCCGCGAGGTGCGCTACGAGGTCGTTACCGGCGTGACGCTGGCCGGCGCCTCGGGCACCGTCGAGGTGTGGGCGCTGACGCCCGGCGCCATCGGCAATCTCGACGAGGGCGCGTCGCTGGCGTTCGTCGACGTGCCGGACGACATCGACGGCCAGGCTACCGTCGCCGCGCCCGGTCTCGCCGGCGGCGCCGACATCGAGACCGACACCGATCTCGTCGCGCGCACCATCGCGCGCATTCAACAGCCGGCGCACGGCGGCGCGGCGCACGACTACGAACAATGGGCGCTCGAGGTTCCGGGCGTCACCCGCGCCTGGGCCAAGAGCGAGATGGGCGTCGGCACCGTGACGCTGCGCTTCATGATGGACGACGTGCGTTCGGCCTTCGGGGGCATCCCGCAGGCCGAGGACTTGACGCTGGTCGCGGCCTACATCAACGGGCTCCGTCCGGTGACGGTGGCCGAAGCCTATGTGCTGGCGCCCACGGCGCAGGCGCTGGCCATCACCATCGACGAGCTGGTCACCGACACGCCCGAGGTGCGCGCCAACATCGCGCTCGAGATCGCGGAAATGCTGCGCGCCCGTGCGGTGCCGGGTTCGACGATCTTTGCGTCGTGGATCCGCGAGGCGGTGTCGGCCGCCACCGGCGAGGACCACCACGACCTCACCGTCTCGAACGTCGCCGCGAGCAGCCTCGGCCACCTGATCGTGCCGGGCACCATAACCTACGCCTAACAAGCCCGAATGGCGGCTTGCTGTGACTCGCGAAACTCCACGCGCCGGTTGCTGCGTGGGCAACCAAAGGCGCCACTAAAATGCCTTCACCGAAAAGGGATGCGGCGATCTTCGCGCATGCGTTCATGGCGCTGCTGCCGGAGGGGCCGATCTGGCCGCGCTCCCGGGCGTCCGCCGTCTACGGCGCGGTGCTCGGCCTCTGCGGCGTCGTCGCGCGCTGGGCGGCCGACGCCTGGCGCTTTCTCCACGTTGAGGCGTTCCCGCCGACGTCGCTCGATCTCCTGGCCGACTGGGAGCGCGTGCTCGGCCTGCCGGAGCCCTGCCTGCCGCTCGCCGACCTTACCGTCGCCGAGCGGCAGCGCCTGGTCGCCGAGAAACTCAGCCGCCGGCCGGGCGCGCAAAGCCGCCAATACTTCCTCGAGATCGCCAGCCGCCTCGGCTACGCGGTGACCATCACCGAGTTCATCCCGGCGCAGTGCGGCATCACGCAATGCGGTGCGACGCGGATCGTCTCCGGCAGCTTCATCATCGAGGGTGCGGGCTGTGGCTCGCCGGGCATCCGCTACGTCTGGCGCGTCGCCGTGACAGGCCCGCGGCTGACCTGGTTCGCGGCGGGCGCCGGCGGTGGCCGTGCCGGACAGGATCCGCACCTGCGCATTCGCCGCGCCGAAGACCTGGAGTGCCTGCTGCATCTGCTCAAGCCAGCGCACACGCGCTTGGTGTTCGATTATTCGGGGGTCTAAAACCATGAAATACCAGCCGCCGTTCGTCTACGGCGACACGCCCGGTGCGCCCGGCATCCACAATGCCGACCCCGATGCCGATTACGCCAACGGCGATCCGTCGATCGGCCAGGAGGGGAGCTACATTCCCTGCGAGGCGGTCGAGCACGTCATGCGCGAGCTCGTGCATCTGATCGACTATTCGACGCAGACGCCCGACCACACCGATCTCGAGCAGGTCCGCAAGGCGATCGCCTGGATGATCGCCAACACGGTGCCGGTGCCGGCGACGGCGCCGGTCACGGTCTACGTGCGCGCCGACGGCAACGACGCCAACGACGGCACCGCCAACACCGCCGGCGGCGCTTTCCTGACGATCCAGGCGGCGATCAACGCCTTGGTGCAGCGCTACGCGCCCTCGCAGCACCTGCTCACCGTGCAGGTCGGAGACGGCAGCTATGCCGGCGCGGCGCTCGCCAATGGCGGCGGTGGCCACAACATCCGCATTCTTGGCAACATCACCACGCCGGGCAACGTCGTCATCGACGGCCTGGTCGGCGCCTCGGCCATCGCCGGCGCGGCTCTGTGCAGCCAGGGCCCGCGGTTGCTCCGCGTCGCCGGCGTCAAGATGCAGGGTACCTACGGCCTGCTGGCGCAGCGCGGCGGCGCGGCCATCCTCGACGGCAACTCCGATTACGGCGTCTGCACCGGCGACCACAACCGCGCCGAGAGCTCGTCCAACATCTCGTTCGAGGCCAACTACCGCATCGTCGGCGGCGCCGTTTCGCACTTCTACGGCGTCTCGAACGGATCGGTCGGCTGCAACAGCCGCACCATCACAATCGTCGGCACGCCGGCCTTCTCGGCCGGCTTTGCCGTCGGCACCATCTCCGGCGTCGTCTCGAGCCAGTCGTGCACCTTCTCGGGAGCCGCCACCGGTCCGCGCTATCTCGCAACTGCCAACGGCACGATCTACACCAACGGCGGCGGCGCTAATTACTTCCCCGGGGACAGCGCCGGCAGCGCAGCCACGGGCGGCGAATATTTGTAACGGAGGCTGCGATGGCCACGTCCCCGCGCTTTCGCGCCTGCCTTGCCGAGACGCTGCGCTGGGAGGGCGGGTGGTCGAACGACCCGTTCGACACCGGCGGCGCCACGAATCGGGGCATCACCATCGGCGTCTATGCGGCTTGGGTCGGCGCGCTGGGCGTTGCGCTGAAAACGGACGCGCGGGGCCGCGTGACGATCCTCGACCAGTGGACCTACCAGCAGCTGGTCGAGGAGCTGCGCACCATCCCCGACACGGTGGTCGCCGAGATCTACCACCGGCAATACTGGCAACCCGTGCACGGCGACGACCTGCCGCCCGGCATCGACTGCGCCGTGTTCGACTTCGCGGTCAACAGCGGTCCGTCGCGCGCCATCCGGCACCTGCAGAAGGTGCTCGGCGTCACGGTCGACGGCCACATCGGCGCGGCGACGATCGCGGCCGCGCGCCAAGCCGATCCGGCCGTCGTGGTGACGAAGTTGATGGACAGCCGGCGCCAGTTCCTGCGCCAGATCGATGTGTTCTGGCGCTTCGGCAAGGGCTGGCTGCGCCGCGCCGACGGCGTGCAGGCCTCGGCCATGAGGTTCGCGTCGCTGGGCGCGCCGCGCATGGCTGGGCAACCGCCACCGATTCCCGCGTGGGAGACGGCGGTTGCCGCGCCGCTCGACGATCCGGACGCGCAGTCGGCCACGCAGGGCCGCGCCGTGGTGGCGGAGGCGACGCGCATGACGGACTCGCACACCGGCCGCGCCGCCGAGACCGTGGGCGGCCTCGGCTCGGCGCAGCTCGGCGTCGAGGTGGCGGGGGCTGCCGCCCGCGCGCGGGCGCCGGGCGGGTTCGATGCGCTCGGCTTTGCACTGAGCCTGGCGCAATCGCCGTCGTTCTGGATCGCGGCCGGTGTCGTCGGCGGCGCCGCCTACGTCTGGCTCGAGCGCCGCCGGAAAACGATCACGCTTTAGTGGCGCCCGGCGGCTCCTCTGCGGGGAGCCAGCCGCCGGTCGCGTGAGGGAATGACCATGATCGCCACACTTCTCGGCGCCGCGCTGTTCGCCCGCGCGCGCACGGCGCTGTCCGGTCCTCTGGCCGGCGCGCTGGCGGCAACGCTGGCCGCGCTGGTCGTCGTGGGCTCGATCGCGCTGGGCCTGGCGTGGTTGCGCGGCGATGCAGCGCGCGACGCCGGCGCCGCCGTGCAGGCGCAGTGCGACAAGACGCAGCTCGAGGCCGATCTCGCCGCCGAGAAGGCGAAGACCGCCGCGCTCGAAGGCGCGCACAAGGCGCGCGGCGATGCGATCGAGCACATGCAACGACAGGCGCAGCTCGACGCCGAGATGATCGGCGAGCTCGTCCGGGCAAAGGGGGAAGCCGAGGATGCCGCGAAAAAAGCCGATGTGGCCGCTGGCCGTGCTGGCGTTGTGTTCCGCGCTGATGACGCCTGGCTGCGCGCTCGACGCGCCGCCGACGCTGCGCGTGGTGCCGCCGCAGGTCGTTGATCTGGCGCCGGTGCGCTGCGCCGAGATCGACGTCAACGTGAGGGCCGAGGCGGTGCGCACGACGCCGGTGCCGCCGAACGACGCCCGCGACACCGACGGCACGCCGGGGCACTCGCGCGCCTCGGTGCGTGGCTGGATCAGCCGCCTCGAGGTGTCCGAGGCCATGAAGAACCAGGCGCTGGCGCGTGTCATCGATAGCCACGAACGCTGCGCCGGGCGCACTCCTGCCGTTCCCCGTGAGGTTCCCTCGACATGACAGCATCCGCGCGCTCGTCTCTCGACCAGTTCCTCGATCAGCACCGACCGCTCGGAGGGACCGATGCATCACCGCCAGGCCGGATGGCGCACGGCGCCGTCCGACCCGATGACCCTGCTCGGCATCCTGCTCGAGCGCAGCGAGTGGCTCTGCCACCGGGTCGAGAAAATCGACACGAGACTGGAGGCGGGCGACACGCGCATGGACGAGATGACGGAAGCGACGCGGAACGTCGAGCGCACGCTCGAGGCGATCAAGGCCGCGCGCGAGCGGCCGGAGAAGGCCATGCCGGGCTGGGAACGCGTGGCGAAGGTGATCGCGCCCTACCTGATCGTGCCGCTGGCGGCGTGGGCCTCGGGCTCGTGGCAGGTGGCCCTCGACCTGGCGCGCGTGCTGGCCGGCAAGTGATGGCGCCGTCCGGTGGCGGCTGGCGCGAGGAGGCGCGGGCGGCGCTGTGGCGCCTCGCCCGCGGCGAGACCAAGTACGACCGCCGCCTGGCGCTGGCGCTGCTGCTGTCGCTGGTGATGCTGGCCTTCCGCGTCTGGCGGGAAGTGCTTTAGGGACGCGCCGTGAGCCCCTGAAACCACTCGGTCCCCGCCTCGGGGGGAACCGAAGCGAGGACCGGGTAGGTGTAACATTGGGAGTCGGTAGCGGGTCAGAAGCCGCCGAGGCACAAGGTACAAGTGTCGGGTTAACAACGGGTTACCCCTCGCCTCCCCCGCCGTGAAAGCGCCGGGAGCGGGTCGGCACGCACCGACGAATTCAGACACCGGCCAGACCTCCCCCTGAGCCGGTCCCCGCCGCCCCGGCGCCCGCGTCCCCCCGACGCGACGCGCCGGGGCGGATTTTTTGCGTTTGTGGGTGTGGGACACACGCAGGAAACGACAACGCCGCCCGAAGGCGGCGCCGTGGGTGGGGGAAGGGGGCGATTCCAAACTTTGTTTCTACTGGATCACTGACATGCCGCGCAGCGGGTCGTTGAATGCGTCCCCAAGCGTTTCGCACCGTGTCACGCCGGGGTGATTGATCCACGAACCGATTGGGCGGCACGATGGCACTTCAAGTCGAACGTCGGACGCCAACACGAGCCCGACCGGGACACCAGCAGCCAATGCCATGCCCGCTTCGATCAGTGCGCCCTTAAGCGGGAAGTCTAGCATCTCCGCGTACAGCACGACGCGATCGGCAGTGACGACCTCGCGATGAATGCGCCCCCACAACTCGCCGAGGTCGTCAGTCTGCCCGGCGCCCGCCTCGTCGATCCAAGTAGAGATCAGCGGAATGCCTTCTGAGCGTAAACGCTGCCACATGGGTGCGTGCGAAGTCTTCGATGCGCAGTAAATCTTCATCCGGGCGTTATCCTACTTTCTTAGGCTGCCGTCTTCCGGCGCGTTTCGTGAACTAGATGCTTGACGCCATCTCCGAGCAACCACACCTCAACCGGCGATCCCAAAAGGTCCGCGAGTGTGGCAGCGCGCAGTAGCGGTTTCGCCTTGGCCTTGACCGTCACAACTACCGACGCGCCGTTCCATTTTGCGGTCAGTTCATATTCGCGTTCAGTGGCCATCGGGCGTCTCCAAACCGTTGGGCGGGGCCGTTAGGCCGCCGCCTGTGCGCTTGCTTCTCGGCGTGTGGCTCGCTTGTCCAGAGCGTCGGCGTGATCGTGGACTCCGCGTGCCCTCAAGATCTGTGCGCCCCGCCTGTCCTGTGCCGCTAGCCGGGCCATCTTCTGCGCTTTCGTCTCGCCCTTCACGTCAGTGCCTCCTCTGCTGTGATTGCAACATTGGCACGTTTGACAAAGTTTGTAAACGTGGTTATCAAACTTTCATGAGGTCATCGCGGAAACACAACATAGACCCTGACAACCGGATGATCGGATACGCGCGCGTGTCCACTGAGGACCAGGACTTACGTGTGCAGCTTGACCAACTTCGCAAGCACGGCGTCCGCGAGGTGAACCTCTACAGCGAGAAGCGGTCCGGCAAATCCACGAAACGGCCTCAACTCGAGGCTGCCCTGATGGACTGCCGGCGCGGGGACGTTCTGGTGGTCGCGAGCCTGGACCGGCTGTCGCGCTCGGTTGAAGACTTGATTGGGCTATCGCGCCGGCTCGCCGATGAAGGCGTGGAACTGCGGTCGTTGCGGGAGCAGATCGACACGACGACGCCGATGGGCGTGTTCTTTTTTCATCTCATGGCGGCGCTGGCTCAATTCGAGCGCAGCTTGATCGGCAAGCGCACGCGGGAAGGGCTCGCCGCGACCGTGGCTCGGGGAGCGAAGCTCGGGCGCAAGCCGAAGCTGACAGACGCCAAGCTCAAGCAGGCCGCGAAGATGCTGCGCTCGGGCTACAACTCAGCGGAGGTTGCACGGAAGATGAACATGAGCGGCCCGCAGTTGCGAGCCAGAATAGAAGCCGAGTACGGGCGGAAGCTATGGAAGCCGAAGCCCCGAAAAACGACATAGGAGCCCGAGCATGGCGATGCTCTTGTGCATTCTAGGGCCACCACTGGCGATAGCGCTCGCAGCGGCTATCGCGTTTCGAGGCTGAACCACGGAGGATAGACAGATGGATCAAGACGGCATTTGCAGAGCAATCGATACGCTCGAAAACCTGACGACGGCGCTGGTCAACATGAGGACGATCCCGGATCGCATCCACGTCGAGGCGCTGAGAGGGACGTTGCCGGACATCGTGGCGGCACTGAAGCAATGTGCTGACTACGATGCGTTTGTCGGAAACGACGCCGATACTGACGCAGTTTGATATGGAGCGCCTACCGGCACCAGTCGTGCCGCTTTCCCTTGCCGTCCCAGGCCACGGCCAGGCCCTCGCGGATGGCGATTGACGACCAGTCTTCCTCGCCGGCCACGGGCCAGCCGATGATCAGGCGCCCGAGCCGCCGGCCATACTTCTCCCGACCTTCCCCGATCAGCCGTCCGCCGCGCGCCTCGAGCAGCGTCACCAGCCGCGCCGCCGTCACAATGCCCCGCTGACGCTCCGCCGGGCATTTGGCGCCGTGGATCTCCGGCGCGTCGATGCCGGCCACGCGCCACCGTTCCCCGGCCCGCTCGACCGTGTCGCCGTCGACGACCGTGATCGGTCCCGCCCATGCGCTGGGCGCGGCGGCCAGGGCTAGCACGACGATTGCCGATCGCCACACCTCAAATTTCCCCGTCGAACAGCCCGGGCGCGGGCATCATGCGGCGCGTGGTGGCTCCGAGCTTCGGCCGTTTCGGCAGCATCCACGCGGCCGGCTTCGGCACGTCCGCGAGCCGGCCAGGCTGCCACTGGAAGAACCCAAGCGCGCCCTTGGCCGGCACGAACGGGCACGGCTTCGGGTTGTCGAGGATCAGGCCGAGCGGCCCGAAGAACCAACGCTCGCCCGGCGGCAGATCCTCACGGCGACGCGCGATCCCGACCACGTCGACCGAGCCGATGATGCCGCCGCGAAACAGCGCGCTGGCGCCGGGGCAGGTCCAGCCGCACGAGTCGATGAAGTCCCGCGCCTCCTCGTACTCCTCGCGCGTCATGCCGCCCGCCGCGTGGATGGCGACGCGCCCGCGAAACTTCAGGCCCGGGTTGTTGCCGCTCCAGGCGCGGTTCTCGACCCGCTTGTCGAAGTGAATGATCGCATGCGCCCACGGCTGGCGTACCGACAGCGCAATCTCCGGCAGATCGTGGGTCATGGTCTATTCCCCGTCCAGCTCGATGCGCATTTCCTTGAGCGGCACGTCGTCGGCGCCCACGAGCAGCATCCACTGAGACCACTCTACGGCCTCGCGCACCGCTTCCGGTGGCATGTTGAATGCTTCGGCCGCGCGTCCGACAGTTGCGACGTCGCACTTGCGCTGCCCGACCCAGAATTGCAGGGCGTTTGCGACGATGGCGATCCCAGGCCGGCCTGATCCGTCCTCGCCGGCGAAGCCGAAGGCGTCCTCGGACGTGTGGATGTTGTAGCTCTCGTCGTCAGGTCCGAAAAATTCGTGCTGCTTCGGCATTCGCTTCCCCCGTCAAAAGGTGGGAACAGGCGCAGAGTAAACGCCTGATGCGCCGTGGTGCCACGGCTGTCCCCACCGGCCTCTAACCCTTTGCCGCACGTCGCTTGCCGCGTTCCCGCAGGGCGCGCCACTTCGGTACACATTTGCGAACACCCGGCGTAATGACCCCGCCGCTTGCAACCGCATGCTCCAGCACGTCTTTCCGGCCATTGATGCGGATCACTCCGTCGTCCACGTCGATTCGATCGATGATGGCGCCGATCCAGGCCGTGCGCGCGGTCGTGTCGCCGTCGAGAAGTCGCTGGCGTACGGCTGCGTCGGTAACCGACTTGACGACCGCGCGGACGGTTGCACGCGCTGGCGGTCGGGCCTTGAGAGCGCGATTGAATTCCGCCTTCGTGACAAATACGTCACAGGAGCAGATGTCGATCTTCTCGGCGATCTCGAGCGGTCAGATCTCAGCCGCACCCAACACGTCACGCCTGATAGCCCTGAAGTCCAAACACCGTCGGGTAGCCGAAGAGGCCGACCGAGCCCCCGGTGTGCAGGAACACGATGTTCTCGTGCTCACGCATCTCTCCCTTTTTGATGAGATCGATCAGGCCAGCCATGCCCTTCCCCGAGTAGACCGGATCGAGGAGGATGCCCTCCGTTCGCGCCACGAGCTTCAAGGCTTCCACCATGCCCTCGGTCGGGATGCCGTAGCCCTGACCCACGTAATCGCAGTTCGCGACCACATGCTCGCGCTTCATGATGCCCGCCAGACCGAGGTGCGCGGCGGTCTTCTCAGCGAGCGCCAACACATTTGCTTCCTGACGGTCCTTCGGAGCGCGGACGCCGACGCCGAGCACGGGAATGCCACTGTTGAGCGCGACGAGGCCCGCAACAAGGCCGGCCTGCGTGCCGGCGCTCCCCGTCGCGTGCACGACTAGGTCGATCTTCAGGCCCATGTCGTTAGCCTGATTGAGCAACTCGATCGCGCAGTTCACGTAGCCGAGCGCACCGACTGCATTGGAGCCCCCGCCGGGGATCACGTAAGGGCGCCCGCCCTTCTTCCTGATATCGGCGGCGACGATCTCCATCTCCGCCTGCATGTCCGCGCCGCCCTTGCGCTTCGAGATCGATGCACCATGCAATTGGTCGAGCAAGACGTTGCCGTTCAAGGTGTAAGCCTCGTCAGTGTAACCGGTTCGGTCCTCGAGCAGGATCATGCACGCGATACCGAGTTTGGCGGCAGCGGCGGCCGTCTGCCTCGCGTGGTTCGACTGTGTCGCGCCCTGTGTAATGATGACGTCGGCCTTCTGTGCCAGCGCCTCGGCCATCAGGAACTCGAGCTTCCGCGTCTTGTTGCCACCGCTCGAAAGACCGGTGCAGTCATCGCGCTTGATCCAGAGGCGAGGTCCGCCGAGAAGCTTCGACAGGTTGTCCATCGGCTCGAGCGGCGTGGGCATGTGGCCGAGTCGGACTCGCGGATAGAGGGCGAGGTTCATGGGGGTCTCCGATAGAGGGGCGTCGGCAGAAGCCGCGATGGCGAGGTCTGGCACCAAAGGCTGGGCGCACGATGAAGTCGTCTGTTCCTATCGGCAAGCAAGGATACAAACAGGCTGGCGCGATAGTACCTTCCGGTCGCGCGCTTGTCGGCGGACCTACGAACCAGAATGCGCTCGGCGGCTCAGAAGACCCGGCAGGGTAGGGCCTATTGTTCGTTAGTTCATTGATACTGGAACGGAAGTCGGCGGCGGCAGGTTGCACGCTGTCAAGACAGGTTGTCGTGCCGTGTGCTTTCACGACTTCGGTGGCTCCGATTCATTGACCCATCCGCCGATCAAGGCCAGCACGGCAAAAACTGCAGCCGGCACAATGAGCCACTGCGCGAGCGGTGATGCGCCGATCTGGTAGCCGAGGATTGTTAGCGTCGGCATCTTCTGATCGTAGATCCACGACTGCCGCACGTACACGTTAAGCCACTCGCTGTAGGCCGTGTAGGCAATTCCGAAAGGGATGGCGAGGGCGGCAACGGGCGATGCTTGCGCGCGCGGCCAGCTCCAAGCTCTGAGAAGCACGACCGATGCAAGCAAGACACTTACGGCAATAAGAATATCGCCACCAGTGCAGTGCAGGACAGCAAAGGCCAACTCTGCGCGCGATGCCGTCCGCCAGAGCGTGTAGAGCGGCAGTTGCACGATCTCCCAGAGAAGATGACCGACCGCTGACAAGACGGCGTAGAGCACCAGCCCAATGATCTGCTGGCGCCACCGGGGGCCGACGGCATCGCTTGCTTGTGGGTGCGGACTCGTCACCGGAAGAACATGCCCCATACCTATCCGTCTTGCATCATGTCACGTACTTCTTCGCTCGCGCCGCCAATTTCGGTTCCGCCGGAGGTATTGCCGTTCCGGCGGGGCTTAATCCGATACCTTTGACCAACTCATAGATCGCCGGGGATGACCACCAAGGTCAGCACGGTCGACGACACCATCTCACCCCACCGAACATCGGCACGGCCATGCGCTGCATGACCTCCGAGCCGGTCCCCTGGGTCCACAACATGGGCAGCAGCGCGGCCATGGTGGCTATAACGGTCATCATCTTCGGGCGCACCCGCTCGGCCGCTCCCACCATAATGTCCGCAAACATCTCGTGCTTGATGCGGTGATCGGTATTGGCCACCTCGATGCGGACTTTCGCCGTCCGTGTCGCCATTTCGAGTTCATGCAGGATGAACGTCACGCGCCCAATCGAAAACCTCGTTCGGGAACGCTCGGAACGACACCTTCGCTTTGGCACCGACGCGGACCTGCGCGATGTCATGGGATTGCGGTAGTAACAATCGACCCGCTTGACCCTGAGCGGACAAAGTACCTCCGCCCCTCAGTTCTTGGTTGGATCAACCTTGATGGCGTCCAACCAGTCGGGTCACAGATCGTCAGGCGATTGGAAAGCCTTGTCTCCAGCGAGCACAGCCAGATGGTCGAAAAACTCCCGCTCCCAGCTGTCCATCGCAGGGCCAAGCCGGTGGCGTAGGTGTGCGAAATTTGTCCAATCGAGCCGCCCGGCTTCAACAAAGGGGCCAAGCCATGCGTGGATGAAACGAGCTGCATCCTTTGCTGGCCGCTGCTTGAGCGCTTTGCCTAGGCCTATATGCTGCCAGATCGTGGTCGGGGAATCATAGGTGTTGTAATAGTTGAAGGCGTGAACCCACGCCACGAAGGCGATGACCTCATCGTTCCAGCCGTGGGCCGCAATCACTGCTGGCGCGGTGTTACCGGCGAAGTAGTATTCGTGCCCCCCGTCGATGCCTTCGCCATAAGCAATGAGGATCGGCAGTGAAGCTTGGTCCATCTCGCCCCGCCGACGCGCCGCCTGCGCCAGCAAACTGCCGTTGTCGAGGTCCTTTTGGTAGATGGTGTCAAGGGCCCGTCCCCTCAGCTCGGCATATCTGGTGATGAGTGCGCGAAGCGGCGTAACGGCCCAATCCCGATCTTCAGGCCGTAGATCGGAAAAAAACTGATACTCGGAGATCAGCTTCTTCCCGAACTGGAATCGCACATTGATCGATGAGTCGTCGGCGCGCTCAAAGAACGCGTGGTCCAGAAGATCGCGATAGGCATCGATTGCCTCGATCCGGCCTGGAGGGTCGAGGTTCTTGACCGGGATCGTGATCGTGCTGCGGGTCTTGCGATATTCGTCGACGGCTTTGCGATCCTCCTCTTCGTTGAACCAGTCCGCAGGGATGAATTCAGGCCCCTTCCACCCATCGGAATATACCGGAATGCGCACCGGCTCATAGCGCGGCTCGGCAGGCGACCCATCGACTTTGAGGATGCCTCCTTCGACTTCGGGCAGCCGGGCGAGCGACGTTGTGTTCTGCCTAGGCATCTTGACCGCCAGAAGCTTGCGCCCGGCGGAGACTTCCAACTTACCAGGCAGATTGGGAAACGGCACCATCATGTGTTTGAGGCCAGCTCGCTCAAACCAGATTTGCGGCGAAACCAACCCGTCCATGCCGACGCAGATCAGGTGGCCCACACGGTCGAACCAGATCGCGTCTTCGCCATCCCAACCAACGATTTTGTGCAAGGTGTTCCGAAAAAAGCGCTGAAGGTTTTTCGTCACCGCCTTCCACAAATCATCATCGTGAGCAGCTTCGCCAAAGGCCTCGCGACCCGGAAACGCTGCTTCCGGATCGGCATCTGGCCGGTGGAGGGCGTGGCTGATAGCGGTGTAAATCCGGTCACGCTCAGGCGCAGATGCGGCAAGGATGGCGCGATACCGCTGATCCGGATCGGCAGTTTGCGCAGACGCCCCCCGCCGGCCGAACACGCGCGCCAACAGTTGGGAAGGCGGCTTGGGCGGCTGGAGCTTTTCAGCATTCAATTGCTTGCTGAACTCAGTCAGTGCGCCGGGTTTGAGGATGTGCGTCTCGGCTTGTCTGAACCTTGGGCGATGCGGGATCTGCGTGTGTCAACTCGTTGTAGAGCACGTCGTCGATCCGGCGGACCGCCTGAATGATGAGTGTTCCCTCCGGCGTAACCCTTCCGAGAGAAAACTGGCGACAGGAAAGGTTCGGCACGCGCGCGGCGATGCGCGTCTTGTTCAAGTCGAAAACGACGGCATCACCCTGCGCGGCTTCGTAGGGAACGATCCAGAGACAACTCTCGCCAGCAAACACGTGTACGTCGTGGAGCTTTTCCAGGTCGATCTTCTGGCTGGCAAAGAAGGTCTGCTCCGCCGGATCGCCAATGCGAAGGGTGCAGTCTTTCAGCAACTGCCAGAAGCGTGAACTGTCCGGGCCAAAGAGACCGGAGCGATAGCCGGCGGTTACAATCCAGCCTTCGGAGCTTCCGTTTGCGCGAACGACTGTCAGGTCCTGGAAACGATTTATCTGTCCTGGCATTTCGCGGTTCTCTTGGGCTTCAGAGTTAACGCGGATGCATAAGCCTAAAGGGTTAAATATCCTCAGATTTCTCAAGCAGGCATGAGCTTCGTGTTGTGCTCAGGCTGCCGTCAGCACGGCTCCAAGCGCTGCCCCTGAATGCTCTCGATCTGCTCTGCTCCGGCTGCGCGATCTGCAGCTGCTTCCTAATGATGCGCGTTGTCTGTAAATGGCCCGTCGCGACTCGGCACCAAAGGTCGGTCCCGGATGATCGCGTCGATTGAGGTCATCATGCGCGACGGCGCCAGTCAGTGCAATGACTAACACCTTGAACTGAGGAGCAGGAGCTGCGGCTGAAGGGCCTGCAAGTCTCCTGGAGCGGCGTTCGCGGCGTCTGGCAGCGCGGCGGCCTGCTCACCGAGCACGAGCGCCTGCTCAGGCTCGAGAAGGCCACCGCCGAGTGCGCGATCGAGCTCAGGCTGAGCAGGTCAGTCTTCTGGAACGCCGTCTCACCGGAGTTCCGCGATCAGGGAGATATCGCGAAGGATCCGATTTCAATTCTGACGCCGATCGGTCTGGGTGAGGCACAGCCGATCATTTGGCGAACACGCGACTTGATTGCGACCACACTGACATTCGCCGCTGCGACTTTGCGTGTCGGGATTTTGATGCTGCCCGCCGAAGGTGAATTTTAACCGCTTGAACGTCGTGTTATGGATTTTCAAATGATTGGCGCATTATAGGTCACTTATAAGGCGTGAGCGCCGTTCCCAACTCCATCATGAGGATGCCATGGCCAAGATCAACGGGCTCGACAAGATGTCCTACGCCGAACTCTCCAACCTTCGCGACCGCGTTGACGCCGCCATGATTGTCGCGAAAGCCGCCGAGAAGGATGCGCTTCTCACCGAAATGGAAGCGATGGCCGCCCGGGCCGGCCTCTCGCTTTCCGAAGTCCTTGGCGGTCGCAAAGGCGGCAGCAAGCTCAAAGGCTCCAAGGTCGCCATCAAATACCGCAACCCCAAGAACGCCGATGAGACCTGGACAGGACGTGGCCGGAAGCCCAACTGGTTGGTGGCCGCTCTTAAGAAGGGCCAGAAGATGGATGCATTCGCCGTCTGATCGTCCCGACGCGATTTCCATCGAAAAAGCGCCGGGCAACCGGCGCTCTTTTTGATGAGTTTGCGGTGGCTGCATAAATTTCGCCGGGCGCAAGCCTTGGGGCCGAATTGCCAGTATCGTGATTTCCGCCTGAAGTTTGGCTAATGACCGAGCCTCCTCGAAAAGTGGCCATGCGGCTTCGGTTAGGTCGGGATTAGTGCGCCCTTGAGCCACCCGTGTAACTCGCGCGATAAGCCGGCAAGGAAGCGGTCGCTGCCTGGCGGCTCGATGAATAAAGAAGAATGCCATCCGCCATGATTTCGAAGGGCTAGCCCCTGTCAGTGGCGCCCAGGCGCTCTTGCGCCTTGTCCCGCCCATTGCCCATGATGAATTCTGCGCAGGCGTTTGCCGCTAACCTCCACGGCGCGGCAGATCAAATCCCGGTCGCCCACATCTTCACGAATATGGATGTTGGTATCGCGAGGGTCGAACGAATGGTCATCTCGTGCCTAGTTAACATGTAACCGAAAAGTAACAGGTTATCAACGGAGAGGGAATCACGAACCCAGTGTGGGAACAACGGTCAGTGAATAGCGTTCCTCTGCAGCATTGGTCCTGGAGGCTCAGATGAACGCCGCACCACTCATTCTCCTCGCCATGACCACGCCCGTACCCGGCGCACCTCGCCCTCCGGACCCCGACGGCCGGACGCCCTATGTCATGCAAGTTCACGGCTGCCATCGATACGCTCAAGACGGTGTGCGAGGCTGGCATCGGCATGTGGGTCCGCGTTGCCGATGGATTCCGGCGCGACGAGCCCGCCAGAACCCTTATGCGCGCTGCCGTACCCGATGCGAATACGTCGGCCCGATCAAGGAATGCTGGCGTGATTGCCGCTAACACCGCCCACCGGCAATGGTGTCCCGGCGGACGTTCAACTGCCATTCACGTCAGACCACCTAAATCTGAAGCATCTACAACGAAAACCAAAGGAACAACGTCCAATGACACGCATCTTTCGATGGATGTTCAGCGGCGCTCTGGTCGCCGTTCTCGCGACCGTCTTGACCTTCGGCTCATCCGGCAGCGCGGATGCCCATTCCAAGCGCAAGCACCATCATGCCCATCACGGTCACCATCATGTGCACCACGGGCATCATCATCACCACCGTGCCCACCGGCATTACCGTCACCGCCATCATGAGCATGGCCACCACCATCATCAGCACCGTCGCGGTCATTATCACCACCACCACCACCATTCGCATCGCTAAGTGACGGAAGGCTCGCGATCTCACCAGATCGCGGGCACTCTGAGTGGCTCCGTGACGAAGAAACCCCCTCCACCGCCGACATGAAGCGGGAAGGGGGCCTCGACCCCCTGAGGCCACGGTGTCGGCAAGCTGCGGGTCTTACCAGCAGCTACGCGGTCCGCCGATCAAACAGCGGCAGCCCAGCCCGACTCTTTTGCCGCGCTTCTCGCCGTATATACGATGGAACCACGATATTTGTTGGGCCGATACATGCCACCTTCTCATTTATCGACGACCACCTGAAGTGCAAAGCCGTAACCCGACCGCCTGTACCGCGAATATCATTCTCGTCGCGTAGTCAGCCAAGTGAGTGCCATCATGACGTTGGTATGGATCCTCACATGCCTGCTCGCTGTCGCAACGGTCCTGCCATCGGTTCCTTGTCCGAGCGGCATCGTGAGAGTGTGCGAGTTCCCGCGATTGCAAATTGCCGCCCTAGCGATCCTCCTTATGCTTGCCCTTCTCATGTTCGACGCGACCAATACTGAGCGCGGCATCCTATGGACGGTTCAGGGCTTGATCGTGCTCGCCCAAGGCAGGGCGGCGTTCATGTATACGTCGTTCCACCCTGTCCAGTCGGTCCAGAACTCCGAACCCTCCGACCCGGGCCGAAGCCTCCGCGTTTTTTCGGCTAATGTGAAGTTGTCGAACCGCAGCTACGGATTGACGCTCGATATCGCGCACAAGGCCGACCCGGACATCGCCCTATTCATGGAAGTTGACGACGCTTGGATTGCCGCTCTTGCGCCGCTGACATCTGGCATGCCGCATTCTGTGGCGTGCCCCAGAGACGATGCCTATGGCATGCTCCTCCTGTCCCGCTTCCCACTTGTCAATCGCGAGACTCGGTATTTGGTGTTTGACACCGTCCCTTCGATCAAGACCGGCGTGCAGCTGAGGAGCGGTGAGATAATCAGCCTATACGCGGTCCATCCAGAGCCGCCGGTTCCTTACGAGGACACCATCGGACGGGACGGTGAACTTGTCCTCATCGCCCAAGACGTCAAACGCGACCCATTGCCAGCCATCGTCGCAGGAGACCTCAACGACGTTGCATGGTCCCGGACCACGCGTCGGTTTCAGCGCCTCAGCGGCCTCCTCGATCCGCGAGTCGGTAGAGGATTCTTCAACACGTTCGATGCCCGCTTCCCGGGGTTGCGATGGCCGCTCGATCATCTCTTCCACGATGCGCGCTTTCGGCTTTCGAGGATCGAGGTCTTACCCTATGTCGGCTCTGACCATTTCCCTATTCTGTTCGAACTGAGTCTGAAGAAGAAAGAGGCGAGCGACGCTCCTGTCGCCGAACCGGACCACGACGATAAGCAGGAAGCTGCGGAGCTGGCGGTGCAAGCGCCATCTTTGGACCGCCCGCCGGTAGGCGAAAACTGGGAACGATCCTAGTGCCGTCTGTCTAATAGACTTGGCCGGCTACGCCGTGCAGTCCACGAGCGATCGTCCCCCTTCACGTGGCCATTAAACGCGTAGGTGCACATGCGAGCGCGACGCTGCTTACGCGCGGGCAGCGTCGGTAGTCTCAACGGCCAGCGCTATCCGTTCGCGCGGATGTTCAGTCAGCTTCGTCCGCTATCGACAAAATGCCCCGCGAATACGCGGTGCCAAATCAAGGTGGAAGTGATTGCGGTGATCATCATTCGCTTCGGGGCCGAGCACGGTCGTGAACACGCCGCAAGCCTCGGAGTGTAGCCGACGCAGAAAGCGTTGCGGTGGAGTTAGCGGGAGCGAGAATGCCTCCGGGGTGGAGGCAGATCTTCCCTCCGACCCGAGTCCTAGCCCGGCCCGAGAGTTTTTCAATGCTTGGCGGGCAGAGGATGTCCCCTTGGCTATGCTACCGCCGCCTTTCGCACCATGTTCCGCGGTTCCCGCAGTCGATTCTCTCTGCCGGTCGCGCTCGATCGGCCCCCAATTGCCGAGCACGGTGATTTCGCGTCCGCTGCGAAATCGAAACGCCATTATGTCAATGGCGTTGGCTGCCGCGTGCTCGCTCATCTTTTGGCCGCCTGCTCGGAGCCGGCACTGATACCCCACGCCAGAGACGCCGACGATATCCTCGCCGAAGACGTCGCGCGCCGCGGGCTGTGCGTTGTGCTCGAGCCAATGGTGTAAGGCCGCAACGACTTCGCAATTGATTTCAATGGGCGGGGTGAGCATCACCGTGACCCCCGTCCCGATGCTTTTGACCACCACAGGTGTCGCAATTCCGCACTGCCCTTGCCTCAGCGGTGACGCGACCCTCACGTCTGCCTTGATCGGTGCCAAAATTTCGATGCACCGCGCTTGAGCCGAGATCACGTCTGCATCGCTCCACGTGGTCGGAGGTTGGGCCGGTTCGGACGGCTGCGAGGGCACTGGAACTGATGGTGTCACGGCAGGCTTTTGTAGCGGTGTCTTGTCCTCTGGGATGGGCGGAGGCTTCCGAATGGCCCGCTTCGATTCCGGTGTCGTCTTCTTCTTGGGGATGGCCTTTCCCTGGTCGGATCTCGCGGCGGGATGCGGCTGCGTCTTCGCGCGCTGCGCCTCAGCCCGGGAAGACACTCCGAGCGACACCAACACCAGGATTGCCAAGGTCTGCGCTCGCATGGGACGCGAACGTCTCGTGGCGCAAAGCGTTCCTGTCGTGTAGCGGAACAGGTGAGGTCGACAAATGCGCGGTTTGGCAACGGGCGTCGCGAGTGTAGTTATATCTGTGTTCCTGACATTGGGTGTACCGTCCACGACCTCAGCGAAACAGCCAGAGGCTGAACGGAACGTCATTGATGTACAGGTGCGGCTCACCTGGGCTCACGCTTCTCCCGGTCCGATCGACGGTCGGAGCGGAAAGAACACCCGCTCAGCGTTGGAGGCTTTTCAACGCATGCGTGGTCTGCCGGTCACCGGCAAGGCGGACAAGGCAACAATCGCAGCCTTACGAAAAGACACGGCCACACCGACACTGGTCGATTACGAGATCAGCGCTGGCGACGTAAATGGCCCATTCGTCGATGATATTCCAGCCTCTCTCCAGGATATGGCAGATCTTACGCGCCTTTCTTATTCCACGCCTCTCGAAGCGCTTGCCGAAAAGTTTCGCATGGATGAGGGGCTCCTAAGACGTCTCAATCACGGAAAGGACTTTGGTCGGATAGGCACCGTGATCCGGGTCGCGAACGTTAGCGAGGGCAAGCTCGAGGCAAAGATCACACGTCTAGAGGTCGACAAAGCCGACCAGACGGTCCGTGCCTACGATGACGACGGCAGCCTTGCGGCCGTATATCCAGCCACTATCGGTAGCGACGACACCCCATCACCAACCGGAACCTTCAAGATCAAGACCGTCGCAAAGAATCCGACTTACGTATACGACCCGAAAAAGCTGAACTTCAAGGGCGTCGATGCGAAGGACAAATTCGAAATTGCGCCAGGGCCGAATAATCCGGTCGGTCTTGTTTGGATCGGTCTCGGCGACGGCTACGGCATCCATGGTTCACCCGAACCGAGCCGCATCCGAAGGCAGAGCTCCCACGGGTGTGTGAGGCTGACCAATTGGGATGCGCTCGAACTCGCGGATGCCGTCAAGACTGGCGTTCAAGTCACTTTCGTGGATGGCTCGACAGGGGCTAGCGAGGTCGCGGGTTCGCGCAGATGACCGATGCGCTACTTCCGCTACTTCGGCCCGGCTCTCCCCGGAAGACGTTTAATCCATGATCCATCACGGGAACAGTTTTCGCGTAGTTATTATATATCAATAGGTTGTAAAAATATCTTTGTGGGATCGCGTAGAGTTGAACGGAACCTAATGGCGGTGAAAGGGGTTTTAAACGGCTACCGACCCGAAAGGACGTGACATGTTGAAAATCACCGTTGCCACGAGTCTAGCGGCGCTCCTCGCCGCTTCGAGCGGAGCCTTTGCCCAGACTCCTAGAGAGGGCGTTCCGCCCGCTGCGGGGTTCGAGAAGAGCGCTGACCCGAGCGGCAAGGCGGGCGGCAGCCCGAAAGGGGAACTCCGAGAATCCACTACCAAATCATCGGATGCGCCAACTAAAGCAGACGGTAGCAAGGCGGCAACCGGTAAGGACAGCCAGAAGAAGGATGGCGACAAGGATCAGCAGAAGTCCGCTGAGCCCAAAGCCACCGACAAAGGTGATCGCACCAGGACGACCGAGGGGAAAGACCAGCCAAAAGTCAAGGACGCCAAAGAGGCTCAGAAGAGTCCCGAGGCCACAGGCACTGAAAAGGGTAGCGCAGCCACTGGTGCGGGTGCGGGCTCGGCCGCTAAGGAGCAAAAGGCAGACGACGGCAGCAAGACGAAAGTGAACCTGACGCAGGAGCAAAGGACGGAGGTTCGCACGGTATTCAGTCGCCATCGCAGCAACGCAGTCGTCAACATCGATATTACGCCTCGGGTCGGAGTGGCCGTGCCTCGCAGCGTGAAGCTGGTCGAAATTCCCCGCGATCTCGTGGTGATCGTTCCAGAATACCGAACCTACAAGTATTTCGTCGTGGGCGACAAAGTGATTATCGTCGATCCCGGCACCTACATGATCGTTGAAATCATCGAGCTGGCCTGACGGTGTGATGCACGCGGGTGCGGGTTCCGGCCTGTACCTGTGGGCGTCCGATCGGACGGAGAGCTAGGCAGGCGCCGGTCACGAGTCCAAGGGAAAAAATCCCCGGAACCATGTGACCGGCGACGGGCCGACCTCCGTTCTCGAGTGTCAGTGGCGGACCGAGTCGCAGGTCAAACCGATGACGACGACGTGGAGGCTCGCCCGGGCAGATCATCGCGCTCCGTCGCCACCCGCAAGCCGTCGAACTACGGACGGAGAACTGCCCTTGGAGCAAGGCGCTCTTCCAATGGAAGATCGTCGCGCACGTACCTGCCCACAGCGGCGATCAACCCGATGAGGATGTAGATCGGCCAGGTGAAACCTTGAGTGAGGAACGTTCCTGCGAGGCAGAAGCCCGTCATCCCCGCCAGCAGTGAAAGGGTGATCGTATACATCTCCGGAGGACCTCGGGCACTCGCGATCGAGGCGCCCGACCGGAGTGACGACCGGATACAGTAGACCACCATGGACACGAACACGATAAAGCCGGGGAAGCCCGTCTCCGCGAGCACGTTGAACCATGTTGAATGTACGGCGTGGTTCATACCGTCCCAATGGTCGCTGTAAAAGAAGTAGTTGTCCACGAAGTTGTCCAGGCCGACGCCGGTCAGCGGTCGCGACGTTGCCATTTTCCATGCGGCGCCCCAGGCGTAGATGCGGCCCATGGCGGATTCGTCGATGCCTTCCTCGTGACCTCCGCCCGACGCGCGCTTGTTGATGCCCATCGCCGCAAAAAGTACCAGCCCCGCCACCAGGGCAGCACTGATGAGCAATGCTTTCGATTTGACCGTCCGCCAGCCAACGACACCGGCCACACCCAGGATGGCGAGCAAGCCGCCGCGGCTCTGCGTGCAAACGATCGCCCAGATTATCAAGCCCGAGCTGACGAGCCCCAGAAGACGGTTCATCCACCCGAGGCGGCTCACGATCAACGATGCAGAGAATGCCAGCGGAAACGACAGCACGAGCGCCAGATCGTTCGGGTCGCCCAGAACCGAGCCCATCTCGCGGGAGATGGTCACGCGCGTTCCCTCGACCAGGCCAATGCCTTGCAGCTTGTTCGATATGGCGACGGCCGCAACGGCGCTGCCCGCAATGATGAACGACTTGGCCGCCCACATGAAGTCCTTGGGCGTGCGCACGAGCCAGGCGATGGCCACGGTCATGATGCCGATCTTCCAGTATGTCGCGGTCCAGTAGGTCAGCGCCGTTGGACGATTGACCGCGAAGGCCACCCCGATCGTGGTCAACACGAAGAAGCCCGAGAAATAGGCGATCTCGCGCGACCAGAAGGGCTTCGTCTCGCGCGAGAGAAGAATTTGCCACGCCAGAACGGCCAGCGTCGGCGCTGCAACGAGACTCGGGATCCGCAGTGAATAGAGGGCGGGGAATGCTTCGTGAATGCGGAAAAACGAGAAAACGATGAAAGTCAGGCAGAGCGCGAAGGGCATCCGGAACGCCAGCACGACCGCCACCGGCGCAATCGCAATGGCGAGCGGAGCAAAAGCAGACAGGGGCGGAGTAAGCAGGAAGAGCGGAGCCGCTGCCAGCAGACTTGCGGTGCCCGCAACCGCAAGCTGACCCGCCCGGCCCGGCATGACCCGTGCGCTAGACATTGGCCGGCTCCGATCGCCTGAGAGGCACCATGAGCCGCCTCAGAGCTTCGGCGATCGGCAGCAAGCGTAGCGCTCCGGCGCCAGCGATGAGAGCGAGGCTTGCGGCGATCGCCCAGACACCGCGGTCGACGACCAAGTGAGGCTCCGGAGCGAAGGCGCAAACGCCCACGGCCAACCCTGCCAGACAGGCAGCCCTGCCGATCGGATAGGAGATTGGTGCAATCTTGTGTCCGTCATACAAGAACAGGAGAAGGCGCACGGCATGACCGGCCATCATGGCGCCGAGAGCGCCGAGCACGCCCATCATGGGCACCAGTATCACATAGCCGGTGACGGCTACGATCGCGCCGGCGATGTTGATCGCCATGACTGAAAAGCCCGTCCTGCGTAGGTGGCTGCCGACGTTTGAGAGCGTGCACAGCTCGTTGAGCACGCTCACCATGATAGCGAACGCAAGAAGCGGCGCAGCTGCGTGGTAGCCGGCCGGCAGCGCCAGCTCTATGAAGATCGGCGCGCTGAGCTGTACAACAGTGGCACCGATCACCAGGACGACGACGCCCCAACCCCATGCTGCTGCGCTGCGCTCGACGCCGTTCGCCTCGGACAGCACGGCCATCCTCCGTCCGATCCACCAGAGGGAGAAGGGTTGCAGGACCAGCGCTGTGGCCAGAGCCAGCTTCATCGCGAGAGCAAGGTGGGCGATCTCGGCGTCGGCGACGTTCCCCGAAAGGAACCATCGGTTCATGCTGCCGATGGCGAACGTTGCGAACCCTGACGCGACGAGCGGCGAGCCGTAGAGTGCGACGTTGCGTAAGCCACGTGCTGTGAAAGCGATACCGTGCGTGCGGTAATAGAGGATCCCGAGGATGACCGCGCAGGTGGCCATGACGATCGCGTTGCCGATCAGCGCGCCTTCGGCGCCGTATCCATTGTGGAAGACCAGCCACAGCACCGAAAGCTGGGTGAGGGACCTGAGAAACGCGTAGACGAAAACCGCCTTCGAGTTGGCCTCAAGTCGCCACCACATGACCGGCAACTGGATCAGGGCGGTCAGCGAGGCGGCTGCCAGTGCGAGCCGCATGGCGACCAGATCGACGTTGATCGACAGTGCGGACATGATCGCTGGCGCAACGAGCTGCAGCGCGATGCCCAGTCCAACCGAAGCAATGATGGCAGTGCCGAGCAACTCAGCGGCAACCCGACTTTTTGCCTCCAACGAGCCAGCGCTACTCGCGAACCGAAGCAGGCATTCGCCGAGACCGAGCGCGAATGCGAGGCCTGCCAGCTCGATCAGGCTGATCGCGACCTCCATCCGACCGAACTCTGAGGGAGACAAGTAGGCAGCTGCTACCGGTATCGTCAGTAGAGCCAGACCCTTGTCGAAGACGACGGTGAGAACGTAGAAGGCGGCAGCTCGCGCGCGCCCTCCTTGCAGTTCGATCCCGCTTTGGCCGTCCGGTGTCTCGATTCGCATGACCTGGTCGTCCGATCCTGCGCAGCGCGGTGTCTCCTCGAGGCTTCCGGCAGAAGCCAGGCATCTAGGCTTAACGAGGACTAATGCATTCGCCTTAACCGACCGGTTATCCGACAGAGACGATTGTTTTCATCACCAAGTCACTTCCGATCGATCACCGGAAGCCAGCAATAATGATCGATGTATCGTCGTTCGAGTTCGAGTTGGTCGCGCGCCGTAGAGCGTCGGTGATTGCGCGGGTCAGCACGTCGAACCGGTTGCCGGCGGTCTCACGCAGTAAGGCGGCCATGCCGTCGTAACCCAAATGGTGACCGCCCCTGAGGCGGCTGTCGATGAATCCGTCTGAGAACAGGGCGAGGCGATCGCCAGCTGCCAGCGCCACGCGGCTCGTGCGGTACTGTGCATCGGCAAGCATGCCAATGGGGTAGCTCCCTTCGCCGACGAACTCGACGCTCCCGTCGGCGCGGATCAGCGCGGGACGTGGATGCCCCGCGATGCCGAGGTCAGCGATCCCGGAATTTCGATCGATGCGAGCGTAAGCGAGCGTGCTGTAGCGATCGGAATTGGCCCAGTTGAGGAACTTCTGGTTGAGTTCGGCCAGAATATCGCTGGGCCTCGTCGAAGCTGTCGCGGGTGGCATCGCAGTGCGCGAAGGCAGCGTAGCGGTCGAATTGCGGATCTCTTGTGCCATCAATGTCGCCAGCAGCGCGGCCGGGGTGCCCTTGCCGGACACGTCGAGCGAGAAAATTGACGCTTGGCCGGGCGTACCGGCCTGGATCCCCACCATGTCGCCGCTCAGGACTGAATGGGCTTCCACCGCGCATGCGATATCAATTCCATTCACTGTGATGAGGGATGGCGGAAGCAAACCCGACTGAAGCTCCGCCGCGGCAAACAGCTCCTGTCCGATCTTTGCCTGCTCGCTCTGCACTTCCACCAGCGAGGCTTCGATACCTCGGGTCTTTCGCAGCAAGGCCTTTTGCTTCTCGACCGTACGAATGCCGGCCGATACGCGAGCCAGCAGCTCATTGGCGACGAATGGCTTGTGCATGTAATCGGCGGCCCCGGCCTCCAGCCCGTTCACCACCTCACCGGCGTGTCCGCTGAGAATGATGATGTGAGCCGGCACTACCAGGCGGTCCTGCAGGAGCCTGCACAACGCAAGGCCATCCATGCCCGGCATCTCGAGGTCGGTGATGATGATCTCGGGCTCGAACTGTTCGACCGCGCAAAGCGCGTGTCGGGCATCGCTGGCGGCGAGCGTCTCATAACCGCTTTTGTTGAGTACGCGAACCAGGATTGTCCTCATCATGGCATCGTCGTCCACGACGAGGACACGCGCAGGGCGCCGTGACTTCGTGTTCTCACCCCCGTAGCTGGTTGCGGGCGTGGGAGCACGAAACTCTTCGTTCGCGGGGGGAATGGCGTATCCAAGCGCGCTCATCGTCTACTGACCCTTACCCATGGCCATAACCTGTGCCGTAGACAGCACGATGCCGAGATCGGTTCGCAGCCATTCACCCCAAGTCGTGATCCGCGCCGCATAGGCGTGGTCGTAGAGAAGCTTGTTGCGCACGTCCTCAATCGATTCGTCGTAGGCTTGGTTCACTTGCGCCAGTCCCGTAATGCCAGGTTTCAGTCCATAGATGCGCTCCGAGTAGAATGGGATCTCGGCCTCGAGCTTGCGGAAGAACACGGGTCTCTCGGGTCGTGGCCCGATCACGGACATCTCGCCTTTGAGGACGTTGATGCACTGCGGCAGCTCGTCCAGGCGCGTTTTGCGCAGGAAGCGTCCTACGGGTGTGATCCTCGGGTCGTTCTTGGTGGCCCACACGGCTCCGGATCGCGTCTCGGCATCGACGTACATCGTTCTGAACTTGATCAACCAGAAGAGCCGCGTCACCTCCGGCGACTGACGACCCACACGAAGCTGGCGATAAAGGATAGGCCCGCGCGACGTGAGCTTGATGGCGACCGCAATCGGAATCCACAGCAGCGTCATGACGATCAACGCACCGAGCGCACAGACGATGTCCATCGCGCGCTTGCTCGCTTCCACGATCCAAGGCACGTGACTTTCGCGCTGCGCCGTAAGCTCGTTGGCAGCCCGCCCCCATGGCTGCCGCTCGAAGCCCAGCAGATACCGCGAGGCACCGAGGAAGCCGGCGGCGTTGCCTTCGGCGAAGTAACCGAGCCACGCGAGTGGCCGTGGCATAGGCCGGCCGCGACCCGCAATGGCGAAGCCGGCCGCCAGCACGACGAGAAGCCCGACGGCGAGCATGAACTGATACACGTGAGAACCTCCTGCAGCGAGAACGGCGAGTGCCACCAGGCCTGCGACTAGAACGAGCGGCATGACGGCGCGGAGCGCCTTGCCGGACAGGAACACGAGAGACACCCCCGGCATCGCGGGATTGGCCAGGCGCCAAAGCCGCGTGGCTTGCTGCATGTTGCCAGCTGCGATGCGCGTGCGACGACGAAACTCCTGACCAGGCGTCGTCACTTCCAACTCGCGCGCAACGATGGAGCGGTCGTAGACGGCTCGATAGCCACGAGCCACGATACGCATGGGCAGAATGAAATCGTCGTTGATCGTGTCGGGTTCGAGCGGACGCCAAAGCGCCAGTCGAAAAGCGTAGCAAGCCCCGTGAGCACCCATGGGGGCGCCGACGGCGGCCTCGCTGGCTTTGATCTCGACCTGATATTGCCAGTAGGCCCGCTCGCCTTCGCTGCCGGCTTGCGCCAGCTCGTAGGTGGGACAGACGACACCGACGCCTGGGTCGGCGAAATGGCTGCTGATGCGCATCAAGGCATCGCCTGGCAGCGTGGCTGAGCTGTCCGACAACACGACCAGCTCGGTCGTACATTGGGCGATCGTCTCGTTGAGCACGGCAATCTTGCCGCGGTTGGTGAGATGCTCAACGACGTCGAAGCGTGCTGGGCCCACATGTGTTGCGACTGCGCTTCGCGCCAGCTCGACGGTCGCGTCCGTGCTTCCGTCCGACACGATGATGACGCTCAGAAGATCGGGAGGATAATCCAGCGACGCGAGCGAACGGACTTTCGCCTCGATGAAGCGCGCCTCATTGTAAGCCGGCACGATGATCGTCACGGATGGCAGCGCGCATTGTGAGGGCGTAGACGATGGATGTGACGGCATCCGTGCAGCAACGATCCTAAGCAAAGCCGGGTACGCGACGTAGTGGTAGAGCGAGAGCGCTCCTGCGCCAAAAAGTGTCATCTCAGGCAGCATGCCGGGCCTCCACTAGTTCCGCATAGGCAGCCTGGGTTGCGCTCCATGGGAAACGTGCGGAGACGAAGTCCCTCGGCGACCGTCGCAGGGGCGTCGACAATCGTGAGAGCAGGGCATCGACCAGAGACGGAACATCCTCGGTGGGCACAATGCGCCCGGTGTCGGGGCAGACGGCTTCCCTCAGTCCCCCCACGTCGGTGGCCACGACGGGGATGCCGCAGGCCTGAGCCTCGACCACACTTCGCGGGAAGCCTTCCGAGCGCGATGGGAGGCAGAAGACGTCGAAGCCGGGCAGCAGGAGATGCACATCGTCGCGATGGCCCAGGAAGAGTACGCGCGTGTCGACATCGAGGTCCCGAGCCAACTGCTGGAGGTCGGTGGAGGCCGGCCCTGCGCCGGCAATCACGAGGCTGACGTCCGAGGGCAGGCAGGTCATAGCTTTGATCAGGAGATCGTGCCCCTTCACGGGAAGGAGACGGCCGATAGCTCCGATGATGCGCTGGTTTCCTTCAACGCCCATGAGGATGCGCGCCGCGTCGCGATCACCGGGCGCAAACAAACCGAGATCGATGCCGTTGGGAATGACGTGGATGCCGGCCGCTGGGACGATGCGTGCAAGCGCACTTGCCACGGACCTCGATACCGCCACATGCGTCGGGCGAAGAATGGCCTCGAGCGCGCGCGTCAGCACGCGACGGCGTGGCGCCGCGAAATGCCAGGCATCGTGCTCGACGTGGACGATTGTCGCCACGCCGGCCAGCAGCGCGGCAAGGCCGCCATAGAGGTAGGGGCCGATGTGATGCACGACAACGGCACGTGCGTGGTGCCGACGCAACGCCTCACGCAATCGAGCGACGAGCGCCGGTCTGATCCCTCCTTGCCAACCGAAGCCGATGAGGTGATCGGATATCGGCTGCAAGGCGGGCCATGCCGCGACGAGGTCGCCACTTTGGCCTTCAAGGCTGAATACCATCGTGTTCCCGTTACCGGATCGAACCAGATCCAGGACCAGCGTCTCGATGCCGCCGGGCGCCATACGCTGCACGATGTGCACAACAGGAAACATCACAAGAGATCCTCGAAAAAAGGTGAGGCGGCAAGCCGAAGGCGCCCTACGCCTGACACTAAGGCCAGCAGATGAAGGCGGCGCGGACGAGGGCGTCGCAATTCCTGCCGATGTTTAGAGAAACTTGTCGGTTTTCTATGCGAGGAAGGCACAGGCCCTTCGCGGCCGTGCGGGTCCGCTACTCGACCGTCACCGACTTGGCGAGGTTGCGCGGCTTGTCCACGTCGCGCCCGAGGGCGACCGCAGTGTGATAGGCGAGAAGCTGCAGTGGTATCGCGGTCAGAAAAGGCGACAGCAGAGGATCCGACGTGGCGAGCGGTAGATGACCCGCCAGATCACAGCCGATCTCGTCTGGGCCGACATCACTGATAGCGATGATGCGTCCGCCGCGTGCCGCCACCTCTTGCATATTCGAAATCGTCTTCTCGAAAAGCTCGTCCTTGGGCGCTACCACGACCACTGGCACGCTGTCGTCGACAAGGGCAATCGGTCCGTGCTTGAGTTCGCCGGCTGCATAGCCCTCCGCGTGGAGGTAGGAGATCTCCTTGAGCTTCAATGCTCCCTCCAGCGCCATGGGATAGTGGATGCCACGGCCAAGGAACAGAACGTCGCGGCTTTTCGCGAGCAACGCAGCAACCTCCTTGGTCGCCTGTGCCGTGGTGATTGCCTCCGACATCAGCTGTGGGAGTTCGGCCAATCGGCTCACCATCTCTTGCTCGTCCGACCGGGTTAACTTGCCGCGCGCGGACCCGATCGCAATTGCGAGGGCGGCCATCACGGCCAACTGGCAGACGAAGGCCTTGGTCGAGGCGACGCCGATCTCAGGACCCGCCATGATCGGGAGTGCAACCGACGCTTCTCGGGCGATCGTGCTCGTGCCGACATTCACCGCGCAAGCGATGTCGAGACCTTTCAACTTGCAATATCGTAGAGCTGCAAGTGTGTCGGCCGTCTCGCCAGACTGCGAAACAAACAGCGCCAGGGTGTTTTTCGAGAGCGGCATCTCACGGTAGCGGAACTCCGATGCGACATCGATGTCGACGGGGATCCCGGCGAGGCGCTCGAGCCAGTATTTGCCGACGAGGCCGGCGTAGTAAGCCGTACCGCAGGCCGAGATCGTCACACGATCGTACTTTGACAGATAGAGTGGAATCGAGGCGGTGCGTAGGGCCATCCGCTTCAGATCGAAATAATGCGACAGAACACGACCCAGAGCGTCTGGCTGCTCGGCGATCTCCTTCGCCATGAAGTGGGCGTAGTCACCCTTGCTCGTCGTGCCCACCGTCACACACGCCTTGATCACCGGTCTCTCGATTTCGTTGCCACGCTCGTCGTGAATGATGAGCTTGCTCGGCAGCACGATCGCCCAGTCACCATCCTCCAGATAAGTAATCGTGTCCGTGAACGGGGCGAGAGCGACGGCGTCGGAGCCGATGAAGAACCGGCCCTTGCCGTGTCCGATGGCGAGCGGACTGCCGCGCCGCGCGGCAATGAGCATGTCCTCGTGGCCGGCGAAAATCATTGCGAGGGCGAAGGCGCCGCGCAAGCGCTCCAGGGAGAGTTGGACCGCGGTTACGGGGGAGGCGCCCCCGCTCAGATAGCTGTCGACGAGATGCACGATCACCTCGGTATCCGTCTCCGACTCGAAGCTGGCACCACTTCTCTCCAGGTCGGCCCTAAGCTCGCGGAAATTCTCGATGATGCCATTGTGGACCACCGAAACGCGTTTCGTCGAATGGGGGTGGGCGTTCCTTTCGCTGGGTCGGCCGTGGGTCGCCCAACGCGTGTGCCCGATACCGATGCGGCCCTCCAACGGTGCCACCTCGATCACGGACTCGAGATTGCGCAAGGCACCTTCCGCGCGTCGCCGATCGAGTTGATTGCCGACGACGGTGGCGATGCCGGCCGAGTCATACCCGCGGTACTCTAGAAGCCGCAGCGCAGAAATAAGGTCTCCGGCGACTGCCTCCTGGCCGACAATTCCGACAATGCCACACATCCGACACACCCTTTCCGATCGTTGCCTGACGCGAACACTAAGTGAAAGGCAAGAACCGACCGTTCGATAGGGCGAGATAACCCGCTTATAATTTGCGCCAATCTAAGTTGCAGCTCGCTTCAAATAGAAAGGGAGAGATCGACTTCGAATGCCAACGGCTGCCTGCTAGCATCTCAAACAGTCGACGTGATTCGCGGCAAGCGACCCAAGACCGGTAATCCAGTGAGGCGATGGAATTGCTCGTTGGTGCGCAAACGCGGATCTAGGAGTTCGGCGACGATGGCTAGGCTCACCCCGAGTACGATGCCGGCGACAATGCCGATCACGACGAACAATATCTTTGGCAAGGTGATCGGTATGGTCGGATCCTGCGGTGCGTCGATGACCTTGATCCGCTCCGGCTCCTCGAACTGGCCGAGTGCGAAGCTCGTGCTTGCCTTGTCGTAGCGCTCGGAAAATGATTGGTAGGTTTCGCGTGCGCTAGTGATTTTCTTCTCGAGCTGGCTCTGCATCTGCTCGATGGGCGCAAATTCGCTGATCGCGTGCTGAAGATCCTCAACAGCTCGGGCAAGCGTCTCGACGTCCTTCTCGAGTGTGATCTGACGGGCTCTTGCCTCCTGCAGGCGCAGCACTTGTGAGACCAGAAGCGGAGGCGCTCTCTGCCCGTCACTGTCCGTTGCAGCCGCCATGCTCATCAGCCGCTCGAGGTCCGCTCCTTCGATGGCCCGCGAGACGTCGAGATAAGACTGCCGCTCGGCCTGCAGTCGCGCCAGCTTCCGCTGTGCGGACTGCACCTCCGAGTGCTCGGATGTGTAGCGCGAACGCAGTGACGTAAGCTCCGTGGTAATTTGGACAATGCTCTCCTCGAGACGGCTTATGATGGGGTTGGACCCGACCATCTGCTGCTTGACGGCATCGACATTTGCGCGGGCGCTCGCGAGCTGCATCGAGTGCTCCTGCAACTGTTGTTGCATTGTGGCCAGCCTCTGAACGTTCGAAGCGTAGAGGACCGGCAACTTGCCCGCGTGCTTGATGCGCAGGTCCGCCAATTCACGCTCTGAAGCTTCGAGGGCAGCCCGCCGCTGATCGAGCTGCGTTGCAAGAAAGTCGCGGGTTCCAGCGAGGGTGCTCCGTTCGGGCGCAAGTAGACGCTCGAGGAAACGCTGCTTGATCGCGGAGAGTGTGCGACCCATCCCGAGAGGGTGACTGCCTTTCAGCCGCAGCTCGAGCAAGTCCGTACCGACAAGTTCCAGGGTGATAGCCCCGGCGAGGCTGCGCATATCGAAGGCCGTCCGCCGTTGATCTGCGAGCTCGTCGGAGGTGCGGATGTCTTTCAGCACGTTGAGCAGGACGTGCTCGCTCTTGACGAGGGTCCGCAAGGCGGAGATCCGCTCCTTGACATGCAGGCCAACGACGAAGTCCTTGAGAAAGGGATTTTCCTTTCCCGTTTCCTGAAGCAGGATGATTGTCCGGGCCTCGAAGGTGCTCGGTGCAAAGCGAGAGCCGAGGATGCTCAGCGGAATCATCAGGAGTACAGGGACGCAGACGAGATATCTGCGCCGCCACCCGGCCTCCAGAAGGAGTCGCATGACTTCGCTAAGTGATCGTGTCATAGGCTCGCCGGCCTTTCAGGCCCCAGTTCGATGAATTCGAACACAACCGTGTCGTCAGGGAGGCTCGGATCGAACTGCTCCATTCCTAACAGATGAGGGGGAAGCAATTCGTGGACGCCTCGCAACCGGTTGCGGGCCGCGACCAGCTGATCGAAGGCGTTGCCGGCCCCCGCGCGCCCGATCGAAGTGTTGATTCGCACGTCGTCGCGGTCTGCAATCCGGGCAATGGCAAGACTAAGAGCGGCGAAATCGGAAGCGCGCAGCTTCGTACCGTCAGGCGCAAACCGGAGCTTCAAGGGTGGCGGCAAACGGCCGGCGGATTGCGCAAGGCTAGTGGTCATCGGCGTTTGCAGCTCCCGCTCGGCCGCAACAGGACTGGGCTCCAGGCCGCTCGCCGTGACCGGAATCCGCGAAGGACATGAAGCGTCCCCGGATACGCTCGTTCTCGACTTCGACTGTCCGGTTTCGGGAGGTATAAAAACCTTGCCGTTGGCGGCAAAGGTGGTCGGGCACGAAACCGGCGGCGTCAACCCCGCCCGCTCGAGTTGAGCCGTGATGCTCGCAGTCCGAAGTTGTTCATCACTCTGGCGAGGGCTGCATCCCGACGCGAGAGCGCAGGCGAGGATCGCAACCGCCGATCCTTTCAAACGCGGCCTGGCGAATGCAGAGTTTCGGACCAGGATCATGGCTGTGCTGCGCCTTTTGACTGGACCAACATCTTAATCGATTCGCGTATTTCACGGAGTTCGCGTCGCGTCATCCTGGATGCCCGATCCCACCTCACGCCGATCCGGCGCTCGATTCGGCTCCGCAGATCTCTCGCTGACGGCGTCGCTTCCGCGTCGAGCCAGAGCAACCAGCGCTGATCGACAACACCGTCGGCTAAGTCGAGCAGGTCGCGGTGTATCGATGGCGTCGAGGGGCATGGCGCGGCGGACGGGAGGATGAACTGCTCATCCCCTTCGCGACCGTCCAGCGGATCGAACGGATCGGCGGTCGGCATGCGTGCATGCCATTGCACATAACGACGGGCCGCAGATCGCCATAACCACGCTCCGGCTGTCAGCCTCGGCGCTTCGGTATTGTAGAGCCAGACCTCGGGGCCCGCTGCTCGTGCTCGCTCGATTGTGGCGATGTCCAGGCCGAAGCCGCCGTTGACGAGCACGACATCGAACTTGTCTAGCAGCGCCTGGTCACGCGGAGCATTGAGGTGAGCAGCAAGCCGCACGGACACGCCGGGCTGGCCGCGGATTGCTTCGAGCCAACGCGGCCACGGCTGCAGTTGCGCCCCAGGATTGCTCGGCTCGTCGACGAGGCTCCAGACAGGCGGGCTGAGCCCCGCTGCCAACGCAGTTTGGACGGCACCGCTTATCGCGCGAGCCCCCGCGTCTGGGCCCAATGCGTGCAGCGTCCGCTTCGCTGCCGCGTAGGCGAGCGTCGGCATCGCGAAACCGTTGCGCTGAGCGCGAGTTAGATCGGCATAGGTCCCGTTGCCGCTCCCATCCGGCATCGCCACGGATGCTGCCGAGCCAGCAAGACCGAGCATCTCGACAAAGCTCGCGTCGCAGTCGAGCTGACGCCCGATGTGATCAGCCAGCTCGGGAAACCATTTGAAATGGGGACTTTCGTCGAGATAGGGCCCGGCTGCCTTGGTCGCGGGCGGCAACTCGACCGGCAGGACGTCGATGGTGATTGGGACGGTGATCGAACGCTCTGCTGCCTCGATAATGACATGTCCCAGTCGACGGCCCGGACGCATCGTCGGGCGAGAACTCACCCAAAGCTCGAAGAGCCGGTGATTGGTGGCGGGACTCGCAGAGATCGAGGCAACTCCGTCGAGGAAGTTGTCGGTTCTGGTCAGGAAGCTGTCTTGTGCGCGACGCCTCTCCAGACGCTCGCGTGCGGCCCAGATGGAGACGGAAAGGCGCTGACGATCGGACTCAGGCGTCTCGAGGTGCACCTTGGCAATGGTGTCCGGTCCGATGTCATTCACCAGCAGACGCAGCCGCTCGCCCGTTCCCGGAGCGAGTTTCAACGAAAGCGTCGGCTGCGGATGTGTCGGTGCCTGATCCAGGAAGATCGGAACGATGTCATCGTCGCGTGTCTGCGTGTCGTCGCCGAGCACGGGCCAGTTGCTGCGGTACCAATCCGCACGGCGGGCGTTGACAGAGGCCAGCGCCGTTCCATCGTCGACGGGCGCGAGCAGGACGGCCGAAAGGAACCTGCCGGAAGGCTCGTTCGCATCGAGATCAATGACGACGGCATTGTCCGTCGCCTCGACGATCGCGGTGAGTTCACCGCCCCGGCGTCGACCGAAGGCCCGCCAGGCGTCCGTGCCTTCCGGATGCTCGTCCGCCCGACCCCGAAGATAGCGCTGACGGATCCATTCTTGCGGCGTGAAGCGCTCGTTGAGCACAATTTTCCCGGACACGGAGATGCGCCGACGTAAGGGATGCGGAGGAATTCCCACTCGCCGGGATCCTCGGTCCACATCGTGACGCTGACCGGACCGTTCGACCAGGGCAGTCTGATGCGCGTAATTCCGCGAATCCCGCTCGCGATGAGAGGATCTGGCATGGGCCGCCTGATGGCGACGGGTTCTCCGGACACGATGCGGGGATCGCCCGGGGCAATGCGCTCGAAGCCGGCGGCGAGCGGAGCATCGGCAGGGCCGAATGCATATCCACGGCTCCCTGCCGGCAACGGTGCGGTCTCGACGAGGGCGATGCGGTCTATGCGCACGTCCGCACTGCCCGCAGCCTTGAACGCCAGGATCTGCTTCAGTCGCGCGAGGTCCATCACCTCGCCGCGCATGCTCGTGATGCCGCCGAGCGGTACCGACCAATGGAAATATCCAATCGGAAACTTGCGCTCACGATTGAAGCGAGAGGCGTAATCGTGAGAGGCGGTATCGTCGATCCTTAGAACAACGGTTGCAGTGCCGGTCCCGGTCACCCGACCTTCGATGACGATCTCGTGGGCGAAACTGGGTTTGGGCCCCGCTGCGAGATCCAGTGATCGGCGATCGCGCCCCATCACGTCACTCAGCGCGAGCGAGACGGCGATGAACTCGAGAAAGACTACCACGGCCAACATCACGGAAAGACGAGACCTCATAGCGCGGCCAACGCATCTTCGACTTCCCCAGCTCGCCGCTCCCATGTCTCACAAGAGACGGCCGCCGAACGATCTCGGTTGCGATGGTGATCGACGGCGGCGCGCGCGATGGCGTTGGCATAGCCGTCCGCGCCGCATCCGATCTCGATCAGTCGACGATAGGGCGAAAGAGCCGGAAACTCGGTCGCGGCGATCGGCGTGCCCGCTGCCAGGTACTCGCGAAGCTTGAGTGGGTTGCAGGCGCGGATCTGATCGCAATCCACGAACGGCATGAGCGAGACGGTCCAATTCTGGACAAAGCCCGGCAGCTCGGCATGAGGCCGGGCAGGAATGAACTTGACGTTCGACCTCGAGGCCAAGGTTGAGACGTCCCGCTGTATGGAGCCGACCAGCACGATCAGCCAGTCGGGCAACTTGTCGGCAACGGCTGCGAGTAGATCGATGTCGACCCAGTCCGAGATGCTGCCGTAGAAACCCGCGACACGCGTTCCGCTGGGCAACACCGTCGGACGGGCGGCCGGCTTGGCGAAGAGCGCGACGTCGGCTCCATGGGGGAGCAACAGGGTCTTTTGATGAGGAAAGCGGGCCGCAAGCTGCTCGCTCGCCGCGATGACCAGATCGGCTCGCTCGACGAGCCGCTTCTCCATCTCCAGAACGGGCTGGTGATCGACGCCGGCCAACGCGCCGAAATCGTCGCCGCAGTAGTAGACGACGGCGCGTTCCCCAAGCCTGCCAACTGCGGGAAGCGCCGTCGGCAAGGACGACCACAGAATCGGCCGGGCGATCCCGCACTGATGCATGTGCCGACGAATTTGGCTCGCGAGCATAAGCTGGTTGGCGGCAAAGGCGGTGCGGCTACCGGGCCAAGAAACAGCGGTCGGGCAAACAACCGTCAACCCCGTAGGCAAGCTCACCTCTTGGCTCATGCCTTTGTCCCTGTGCCCTACCGCGATGCTCGCGAGCTTGTTGGCGGCGCGTGCAAGGTCACGCCGCGTCAGCCGCGGCCGTCGCATGCCGACCGAGTTGATCCAGACCGTTCTGCGGCCGTATGCAAGGCGACGCGCCAGATGCTGGGTGGAACTCGGGTGCCGGCCCCAATCCTCCCCGAAAATGACGAGATCCGCTTTCATGCCGCCATCTGCCTTCCCAGGGCAGTGGACGACGTGGCATCGAGTTGCCTCACTGGCCGCGCAGGAATGCCGGCGGCAACGACGAAGGCGGGCAGATCGCGCGTCACCACGCTTCCGGCGGCAACGATCGTGCCGCGGCCGATGCGTACGCCCGCCATTACGATCACCCCCGTTGCCAGCCATGCATCATCCTCGATGACGATGTCGCCGACCTGTTCGTCGGTGTCCGGGGCGCCGGCGGCTCGCGCGGCTGCATCAATAGGATGGCCGGGGTAGCCGGCGAGAAATGCGCGTCCTGCTATGCGTACATTGTCACCGATGTGAACCAGCCGCCCAACCGCTATCGTCGTTTGCCAGCCGATACCGACGTTGTCCCCGATCACGAGCCTGGGCGCCATCGTCGCTGATGTCCTGCCCGAGAAAGTGCTGGCGGCACTCATGCGGCAATCGGCACCGATCGCGATTTCCAGCGGTCCGGTCACCAACGGCATTCCGCCATAAAGATAGAGGCGGGAAGCAGGCTTCATAAGCCTGCTCTGAAAAACAGGCGTGTACCAGAGGATGCGCAGTAGAGAGCTGAATGTGGCCTTTACCGTCACATGGATTGCATAGAGCATGCGATGCAGGCCGGGGACTACGGGCACGCTCGCGTGCCTCGAGCCGCGCGCTATGCGGTAGAGCAGCCGGGCCACAGGATGCTGCCGAGCCTTGACCCAATGTCTGAGATTGTTCACGCCGCCCATCCGAGGAAAACCTGATATGGCGGCATTCTCCGCCTTCCGGCTTAAGTCGGGCCTAGGCGACGATGCAAACTTTTAGCACAATTTTGCTCGCAGCGAATGTCGACGCGGCTTCAGCCGGTGGTGTCGTCCAAAGCAGAAATGAGACAATTTAGCCAAATGCTCGACTATCAATTTATGATGATAATTGCTGAAATAGAATCGCGGTTACTGAACGGATTTCTCAACCCGACCGAATAGTTTGATCCCGCGGCAGCTCAAAGGATGACAGACGTGACCGTGAGATCTCTTCCGACCTGCACCGTCGTGATTCCATCCCGAAACTGTCTCGCGTATCTCCCGACGGCCCTCGGGACGATCGATCTGCAGTGCATGAATGATCTGGAGGTCGTCATCGTCGACGACGGTTCTAGCGACGGTACACGCGCCTGGCTGGAGGCGGGTGAGCGCGTCAAGGCCAGTCTCAAGGTCGTATCGACCGAGGGCGTGGGCGTGGCTCGCGCCCGCAACATCGCCATCGCGGCGGCAACCTCTGATCTCGTGGCATTTCTCGATGCGGACGATCAGTGGTGGCCCGGGAAGCTCCTCCAACAGGTCGCCTGGCATCATGCGAATCCTGAGGCCGGGATGTCTTTCACGGACTACATCCACCTCACTCCGGAGGGCCGCACGCGCAGCACGTGTTTCGAGTTCTGGCGCGAGGATTGGGTGAGCCCGGCCGGAGATTTCGCAATCGTCGAGAGCGCGGAGGAGCGTCTGCTGGCGACCAATCTGATTGGTACGTCGACCGTCGTTGCGCGCAAGCGTCTCCTCGAGCAAATCGGTGGTTTCTCGGAAGCGTGCAAGTCAGCCGAGGATTGGGACCTTTGGCTTCGCATGGCTGCCGCGGCTCCTGTCGGATGTTACGGTGCAGTGACCATGTCGTATCTGATGCGCACGAATGGCGAGACCGCGGCCCGCGAGCGGCGCATAAACGCTATGACGGACATCATCGCAAGGTATGAGCATCGGCGCGACGGAAGGATGGCCTCGGCATTCAAAATCGCACGTGGGCGGCTGGCCGTCGCCGAAGCCGAGGCACTGAGCGCTTCCGGACGGCCGACCGACGCCGCCTGGGCCTATTGCCGCGCCCTGAGGGATGCTCCGTCGACCCGACTGGCTCGCGCTGCCTTAGCGCAGATCGTTCGGGCGACCGCCGCGATACCCAGAGCCACATCCGCATGAAGCTGCTGACGGAGGTAGCGGTTGCCGAGCTCAAGAGCGTCAGCCAATTGCGAAAGGCGATCCGCGCGCGTCTGAAAGATCTGCGACTGACGTCCCGTCTGATTGACGACATGCAACTCGTATTTGCCGAGCTCGCGACCAATGCTGTGCTGCACTCGGTGCCCCCTCCGAAATCGATTCGGCTGGAACTGGAAGCGCTGGGTGTCTGGCTCCGCATGTGCATCATCGATGATGGCGGTGCCTTCCTTGGTTTCGACCGGCGGGTCGCCGCCATGAGACTTCGCGATATCGCAGCGAAGCAGGAATCGGGATTGGGTTTGCAACTCGCCCTCGAACTCCTGGACGACCTCAGCTACCGGTCTGGACCACCCAATACGATGGAAGGCTGGCGGCTCCTCGCCTGTCGGCGTCCGACCGTACTGGTGATCGAGGACGATGCAGCTCTGCTCGAGCTGTTTAGTGCGGGGCTGCGCCCGCGCGCTCGCGTGCTGACGGCCAGCGATGAGGCTCAAGCAAGGTCGCTCCTTTCCCAAGAGGAGCCCGACGTCGTCATCACATCTTTCGAGAACGCGGAAAAACCCGACTTTCCGATCCTTGAAGCCATCCGGGATATGCCGCCCGACAGGCGACCTGCAACCATTGTACTGACAACGGACGCCGCGAGCGCCGGTCTCGTGTCGAATGTATTGACCGATGCCTCCCAGATCCTCGACAGGCCGGTCCGCCTCCAGCAGTTGCGCCATGCCCTGGCAAAACAGCTCGCATCTCGAAACAGCGGTGAGTCCCGGTCGCAGGCGCGTGGGCAGGTCGTCGCCTGTAGGAACGGCGCACTCGAAACCTTGGTGGTCCGCTCGAGTGCGCCGGATTGCTCGCCGACGCTGGCGATCCACCACGTGCGCATGCAGGACCGGCACCGCCTGGTCACCATCGAGGGAATTCGGTTTGACCGCCGCGGCGCCTGCGACTGTGCGAAGGTCGCCGGGATCGTGAATAGTCTCGTCATACTGAACGAGACACGCGGCTCGCCCGGAGAGCTGATCGGCAAGGTGTCGGGTCAGCTGCACGCCGGCGCTGCAGGCGGGTGCACGATCGTCGCGATGAGCGTGCTCGACACGTATGCTCATGGATACATCGAGTACGCGTCGGCAACGGGGCGACCTTTGACGATAATGGGTCCAACTCGAACGATCGTCCCGGTGAACTGCCCAGCCGTCGGTCTCATCGATGGGCATAGATATGAGACGCTCGGACTGCAGCTCGATGCAAGAGAGCAGCTGATCATGGCGAGCGAGCTGATGCACGCAGGACCGCCTGGCGAGTCCTCGTCCGTGCCAGACTGGATCGAGCGCGGCGTGCGATCAGATCCGGACGAGATGGCTCAAGAGTTCGACAGACGTTTTGCCGCCCGCGCTCCGCTCGGCGTGCACGACTGGTCGGTGGTCGTCGTCCGCCCGTGCGCCAGACCGGCCTGTGCGTAGATCTCGAGAATCTCCGGCAGCACCGCCTGCTCGGAAAAACTCTCGAGCACCGAACGGTGGCACGCAAGCCTGAGCGCGTCGATCGATGCCGGGGCCAGGCTGTACCAGGCTTCGAGGAGAGCGCTTGCGGAGACGATATCCTCGGCATCAAAAAGCCAGCCGGTCTGCTCGTCCCGGATGATGGAGGGAAGACCGCCTACACGTGCGGCGAGAACCGGTACCCCCGCCGCCAGCGCCTCGAGCGCGGCCATTGGCAGGCCTTCGGCTCGTGACGGCATGCACAGCAACCCGATAGAAGCGAGCGCCTTGCCGATATCGAGCGACAAACCGTGGAACGTGACATCTGATCCGTAGCGCCCCTCGAGGCCCGCGCGCAGCGGACCGTCACCCCACATGTGCCATTCGATGCCCGGTCGTGAGCGGCGCGCCAGTTCGCAGAAGAGATCCGGCCCCTTTTCGTGGCTGAGGCGTCCAATGAAGCCGACTCTTTGTGGCAACGGGCCGGTGGGGGGTTCGACAGGGACGGCAACGAAGTTCCGAACGACGTGGACCGGCTGCGGCAGCGAACGGGCGATCGCCTCTGAAACGGCAATACGCGGCGCAAGTATCGACGATACCGAGTCGAGACGCGTGTAGAGCGAGACCGGGAATGCAGGCTGCTCGCCGGCATGAAATGATGAGACGACGGGTACACCCAGCACTCTCGCTATCAAGCGGCCCAGAATATTGGCCTTGTAGCCGTGCGTGTGTACCAGGCCCGGTCTATCGCGACGCAACGCGGCGATCAGAGTTGCGATCCGCCCATCGAGCGCAACATGAGGGATGGTTTCCAACTCGAGTTGCGTGCGCCAAGGACTGGGCTTGTAGCACTTCAACAGAACGATGCGCGCGTCCATCCCACGGCGCCGAAGCGCGGTGGTCAACGTCGCGACGTGCCGCTCAATTCCGCCGACAGAGCGCGCGTCAATGAGCTGCCAAATCCGCATGCGACGTGCATCCCTCTCAATTCAGAAACTTTACGGCCAGTGCCTTGCGCTCGAGCCACCGCGCCAGGCCTGGCGTGAGCCGCCTGACGCGACGGGCTTCCCTTGCGATCTCGGCCCCGAGCGAGGGGTTTTCGGCGTCGTTGACGACGACACCGAGAATGTTCACCGCCGACTGGCGCAGCAGCTTGATCGCCGCCGCGAGCGCGTCTCTGTCGACGATGCCAGCCATGCAAAGCACATAGACGCCGTCGCATGCAGCAGCGGGGGCAAGCGGATTGATCCGTTGCTGGTGGTCGCCGAGGATAGATGGCAGATCGACGACGACGGTTGCGTAATGCGCAAGCTCCTGCTGGAAGAGCTGACGCATCTGATCGACGTTGTTGAAGGGCGCCCGCAACGGGCCCGATGGGTTGGCGACGATGCGGTCGAACGTTTTCGGGCCGTCGTTTGGCTCCGGGAGGCCGTCAGTCGAGCCATCCAGATTGCACCAGCCGACCAGTCGATGAAGAGATCCCTGGACGTAGTCCCAGTTGGGTAACGTGCGCTTTGCCAGTGCAAAGCCCAGGCTCTCTCCTTGCAGTGAAATCAAATCACGGTCCAGGGGAGTGCCCTGCAAGCGAGCGAGTTCCTCTGCGCGCATCGGAGCGCCGTCGTGGATGATCTCCAGCTTGACCGCCTTGCCTGCAATGGAGGCTCGCAGCCCGATGCGGGCGGCCCTGGTGCTGTCGACGACCAAGGTCGCCATATCCGAAGCGGCCACCGCAATGCCCGAGACCACGCCCCGAGTCAGTCTGCTGTTTGCCAGCGCGTTCTGCAAAGAGCGGCGCATCGTACGCACGTTGAGTGCATCTGCCGGCCCGATTTCCTCGATAAGCGTCATCCACGCCTGCCACGCCATCTCGGGATGGACCGTATCCGGTCCGCGCGCCAGATCGGCAAGGATTGTACGAGTGCCGGCCCAATGGGAGGTCTCGGCGATCAGGCGGGCCACCTCGGAAACGCCGGCTGCAGGCAATGGGCTGACGATACCCAGGACACGAGTGCCCTGGTCCAGGGAGGCCAGTTTCAGTTCCTCGATCGTCCTTACCCACGCGTGCATCTGCACCGGCCTCGAGCATCACGCTGGCGGACTGGAAGTCGGCGCCGCAGAGGTCTATTGCCTTTACTGACCCGCGCCTTTTGTCGTGGTGACCGTCGTGGTGGTCGTCAGGCCTGTCCAAATCCCCGTCGCACCCGACAGGATACTCGTAACGTCCTTCAGAAAACTTAAGGTCTGTCGGACTTCATGGTGCGCGCCTTCCGGTACGAATACCGTGTCTCCCGCCCGCAACACCGGCAGCATGGTCCTGTCGGCTGTCTTCGCGAAGGTGATCAGATCGAAGGTCGTGGACCGGCTCTCGATCCCCATATTGACCACGACGACATGTGTCAGAAGCGCGGATGGACTGGTCCCGCCACCCTCAGCCAGCAGATCCAGGAGCGTCATGTCGTCAGTGAACCGGTAGCGTCCCGGCTTAGCAACCGCGCCCAGCAGGCGCACGGTGGTCTCTTTTGCGTCGTCCAGCCATTCCTTATTGCGATCAGGAATGAATATGACATCGCCGATACGGACCCTCGGGAGAACCGAATCGTCGCCAGTCGCGAAGTAGCGCGCCAAGTTGAGACTGGTCACCCTGGCGTGCCCGCGGCCCCGATGAGAAATACGGATGTTTCTCAGATCGGCTTTTTCGGAGGGGCCATCGGCGGCCGCCAGAATATCGAGAAAACTGAGCGACGAGTTGAACGCGTAGCGCCCCGGCCTGCCGACCGCACCCATGATGTAGATCGAGCGGTCCGCGGCGAGCCTGGTCCACTGAGCCTTGTTGTCTGCTGGATCCTGTGGAAGCTCGGGCACCATGATCAGATAGCCAGCCTTCAACTTCGGTATCGTCGATAGACTGCCACCGCCCTTCAAGAAGCCAGCGAGATCGAACCTCTGGGCCCGTGCCCGGTCCTCGCCGTTGCGCATGATCTCGATATGGGAGATGTCGGCCCGCTCCTTGGGGCCTCCGGCCTGAGCAAGAAGGTCGAAGAGGGACATTTCGTCCGACCATTCGTAGCGGCCTGGCTTGTTGACCGCGCCCATAACGTGGATTGCCCGTCCCGGAGGTACTTTCAACCAGGACGGCTCGTTGTTCTCGACCTTCTCCGGAAGGAAGATCGCGTCACCGGGCCCCACGAGCGGCGGCGTGCGTCCTTTTCCTTCCGTAAAGGCGACGAGATCGAAAGCCTCGACGCTGCCGCCACTCCTGATGATGCGAATCTGCCTCGTTTCGGCAAACCGCGTCGGTCCGCCTGCATTGGCGAGGATATCGATGAAACTCGCGTCCTGCTTCGTCTCGAAGGCGCCAGGTTTGGCCACCTCGCCCATGACGTAGACGGTGCTTGCGCTACGCCTGATCTCCTCGAGTTGCTTCGGGACGAAGATCGTGGCGCCCGGCTTGAGGGGTGGCAGCAGCGTCTGGTCACCGCTATCGAGATAGGCTTGTAGATTGAAGATCGTCGGCTTTTCGGCGCTCAGCAATCGGATTTGCTCCACCGATGCAAAGCGTGTGACGCCGCCCGATCGGAGCAACATGTCAACGATGGTGGCGCCTGGCCGGAACGAGTACGTCGCCGGTGTGTTCACTTCGCCGAAAACCTTGATCGATGCGCGTTCCTCGCCACCGTCGCCCGCTTGTGCCAGCGTCCGCCCGTCGAACTCCACGTGCACATTGCCGGTGACTGGAGACGACGGTACGAAAAGTCGGTCCAGCGATCTGAGCTCGGGAACAAGAGAAGGATCGCCATCCTCAAGGTAACGCTTATAGTCGAATACGGTGACCTTCCCATCTCTGCGCAGCTGAAGCCGATCCATCTGCGCGCCCGGCGCCAGGCCACCCGCCTCGGAAATTGCGGATTGAACGCCGGAGCCCGCGGGCAAATTCATCAGACCGGGTTTTTTCACAAAACCGCCAACCTCGACCAGAACTCGGCGTTCCTTCAACAGGAGCCGCAGTTGGTCGAGATCCCGGAATGCTGCGGAAAGACGCTCCTTGATGAGCCGCTGAGCCTCGGCGAGCTTCAATCCGCCGACCTTCAACTGGCCTACCTCGGGGAGCGAGATCTGCCCCTTGTTGTCGATGCTGAAGTCGCGATTGAAGGCGGCTTCCCCAGGAAGCTGCACCGAAAGGACGTCGCCGACAGCCAGCAACTCGCCCTGCTCGTCCTTGGCGCCGCCTCGCTCCACGACATTACCGGCAGCCCGATGGGTCTCAACCTTCCAGCCACCGTCCTTGATGGTCTGGGCGCTGCTATCGGTCGGCAGCACGAATGACCCAATCGCGGCGAGCACGATGACAAGCCACGTCCTCACACCCATCGCCTTAGCGCGCAGCACGAGGAATAGCCTTCGTGTGAAAGACTGTCTGCCGCAGATCATCGAGGATTGCTTCGGCGCGTGCCGCCGAAGATTCGGCATCGACCAGCAAGCCGCCCGCATGCTCACGCTTCGCGCGGATGAGCCAACTGCGAGCTTCCAAAAATCGGGCAGGAGCTTGCTGATTTATGCCTCCATCCGCCAGCTCCAGAAAGCGCTGCTCGATCGCAGCAATGCGAATCGACTTCGATGGATACAGCTCTGCCAACCCGCCCGTTCCACCTTCGGGCCAAGCCACACATCCTGACAGACACGAAACGAGCAATGCGACCACGATCAACCGGCACGCTCCGAGGTCAAGGACTCGTGAGGCGCCATGTCCGGAGGGTCCAGCGCATGTCATACAAGCTTGTCGGCCAGCCGGAGATAGGTCAGCAACTCGAGCGGCTGGCCTCTCAAACCGGTCACCTTCAAGCGATGGCCGGCTTCCAAGAGCCGCTTATGCAGAAAGACCAGTGCCCCGACGCCGGACGAATCCACGAACTCGACGCCGGTCATGTCGATGCTGACGTCACTTGAGGCAAGCGCGAGCTTTTCGATCTGTGGCCGCAACTCGCGAGCCGCAGCTGCGTCGAAGTCGCCATCGATCGTCAAAACTTCAGCCATGAGTTGTCCCGCGAGCAGCGAGCGAAGCCCGAATCAACCTCGGACCATATTGGTTAGTCGACGTGAGGCATGCAAGTTTCCCGTTTGTTAATCGGGCGCGGCAATTTCGGCGGGTATTGGCCTTACCACAGGGAAAAGGCGTCCGAGCTCAACATCTGCGCCGAGACGACATTCGGCCAGAGCCTGTCGCCCGCCGCGCCCTCCGACAATTGCGAAAGATCTTTGCTGACGGCGAACCCATAGCTGGTCATTGCGGAGCGGTTGCCTGCCTCGGCGCTGTCGAGGCCGACAGGTCGAGTACGTACTCGCCAACGACGAATTCCATGATCCAGTCGTCCCGCCGGATGGAGCGAACCCGAACGAATCCTGCTCGCTTCCGGAATCGTGACGCGACATCGCCTCGATCGGAATGAAAGACGAGCAGCATTTCGCTGCGAATTCGAGCGGCATTCGCTGTGAGATGCAAAGAAACGATTTTGATCGCAATTTCCCGCCGATTGTCGAACCGAGCTTCATCGCTCCTTGGCGCGCTTGCGCTAAATCCCGGGAGCGCACCGGAGGCGGGCGCCGAACCTGAGGCACGAGGATCTCGCTCGGCGCCACGTCATTCGCCTCGTCCGAGAGAGGAAGCCAATATGTCACGTCGTTACTTTGGCACTGATGGAATTCGCGGTCGCGCCAACTCCGGCGTGATGACACCGGAGGTCGCGATGCGCGTCGGCATGGCGACCGGCAAGCATTTTGCGGTGAGCAAGCGCTCGGCACGTGTGGTCATCGGCAAGGACACGCGCCTCTCTGGCTATATGATCGAGGCCGCCCTGGTGTCAGGGTTCACTGCTGCAGGCATGGATGTTCTCCAGCTCGGACCGATGCCGACGCCTGCTGTCGCCATGCTGACGCGCTCAATGCGGGCCGATCTCGGCGTAATGATTTCAGCCTCCCACAACCCATACGAAGACAACGGTATCAAGCTGTTCGGGCCGGACGGTTACAAGTTGTCGGATGATAGCGAGCAGGAGATCGAGCGTCTCCTCGACGATAAGACGGCAGAGCTGCTCGCTCCGACGGAACGCATCGGACGGGCCAAGCGCGTGGCCAGTCCGCGCGAACGGTATATCGAGCATGCCAAGCGGACGCTCCCGACGTCGCGGACGCTCGAGGGGCTCCGGATAGCCTTTGACTGCGCGAATGGTGCGGCCTATGAAGTTGCGCCCCTCGCGCTTTGGGAGCTCGGTGCCGAGGTCGTAGCGATCGGCACGGAACCGGATGGCACCAACATCAACGCCGGCTACGGCTCCACCGCGCCGCAACGGCTGATCGCCAAGACGCTGGAGGTCCGGGCCGACGTGGGCATCGCGCTCGACGGCGACGGCGACCGGGTCCTTGTCGTCGACGAGAAGGGTCGCCTGATCGACGGAGATCAGATCCTGGCGGTGATTGCCGAAAGTTGGTGCAAGCGCGGAACCCTCGCCGGTGGAGGAGTCGTAGCCACCGTCATGTCGAACCTGGGGCTCGAGCGGTTCGTCGGCGATCTAGGTCTCGAACTCGTCAGAACGAAGGTCGGCGACCGCTACGTTGTCGAGGAGATGCGCAGGCGCGGCTGCAACGTCGGAGGAGAGCAGTCCGGCCACGTCGTCCTTTCCGACTTCTCCACGACCGGCGACGGCCTCGTCACGGCTCTGCAGGTGCTGGGAGTCATGGTTGACAGCGGCATGAGGGCAAGCGAGATCTGCCGCCGTTTCGAGCCCGTCCCGCAGCGAACCGATAACGTGCGCTGCCATGACACGAGCGTCCTCGACCAGCCCTCGGTCCGCTCGGCGATTGAAGGCGCGCAAGAGCTTCTCCTGGGCAGCGGCCGCCTGATCGTACGGCGCTCCGGTACTGAGCCACTCGTGCGCATCATGGCGGAAGGAAGCGATCCCGCCCTGGTGCAGCGCGCCGTCGACACCGTGCGTGACGGGTTGATCAAGGTCGCGGCTTGACGTCTACCTACGCGACCGTCGGGGCCGTCGCTGGCGATCAGGCGGCGGCGGCCGGAGTACTCGACGCGATACCCGCCATGCCGTCCCGGTAAGCCCGTCGCAGCCGCGCGACGCGCTCATCGAGATCCTCGACCGCGCCGGCCGCGGCCTCCGACTCCAGCGCCGTCGCTTCTCGCGACATGAGCGTCAGCCCCAACGTCGCAGCACTCGACTTCAGCGTATGTGCCTCTTGGCCAATCTTGCTCGCGTGCCCGTGCATTTCATCGAGCCGGGCCAGGCGCACGTCGGTCTCCTCGACGAAGACCGCAACGATTTCATCAATGGCATCGTCGCCGACCTGTTCGACGAATTCGCGATAGACCGCGGCATTGAAAGCGGGCGCGTCCTCGCTCACGTCTGGGGCCGAGGTCACGTCGGAGCCAGGCCGATCGCCTTCCTCGAGCGCGCGCTGCAATGCCGCAACGAGCTCATGCTTGCGCACCGGCTTGGTGACGACGTCGTCCGAGCCAGCCGCCATCGCCGCCGCAACGTCTTCGCGCATAGCATTGGCCGTAAAGGCGATCACCCGCGTTCTCCTGTTGGGTCCTTTTGACGAGCGAAGGGCGCGAGTCGCGGCGAGCCCGTCGATCCCGGGCATCTGCGTGTCCATCAGGATGACGTGGTACGGCTTGCGCCGTGCGGCGGTAAGCCCCTCGTTTCCATCATGCGCATGATCGATATCGATGTCGAAATGGCGGAGCAGTCTTGCCGTGACGACGTGGTTCGTCTTGTTGTCGTCAACGACCAGCAGCCGCAGACTTGTGCCGAGGTGAGCGATCGCTTCATGCAGTCCTTCGAGGCTGCCATCGTCGCTGTTCGTCTCAAGTGCATCCTCGTCGGCGAGGGGCAGGGTCACCGAAAATCTAACGGTCGTGCCGACGCCTGGCCGCGAGGTGATCGCGATCTCTCCGCCCATCCGATCTATGATCCGCTTGCAAATGGCGAGGCCGAGACCGGAACCGCCGAATCGTCTCTGGATGGTGGTGTCGGCCTGAATGAACTCGCGGAAAATCGATTGGATGCGGTCGGGCTCGATGCCGATACCGGTCCGTTCGAGTCTGACCCTGCCCTCGTCCTGTCTTGCGCATTCGAGACGAACCTCGACATACCCGTGGCTCGTGAATTTGACCGCATTGGAAGCCACGTTGATCAGCACTTGGCGCAGCCGGCCCGCATCCCCCTTCACAGCCTTGGGAATGTCGACAGCCGTCGCGCCATGCATATCGAGGCATTTCGCCTGGGCCAGCGGGGTGATGATGTCCAGCGCACTTTGCAGATGCTTGCCTGGGGCAAAGGGCGCCTCTTCAAGAGCGATCTCCCCGGCCTCCAGGCGCGAATACTCGAGAATGTCGTTGAGGACGACAAGCAAGCCCTCGCCCGCATCGTGAATCGACTGGACGTTCGCCCGTTGTGAACCTGTTAGCGGCTCCTCCAGCAGGACCGAAGAGAGCCCCAGAACAGCATTCATGGGCGTCCTCACCTCGTGGCTCATCACGGCGAGGAACTGCGACTTTGCCTTGCTTGCGGCCTCGGCGGCGTCGCGAGAAGCGCGAAGTTCTGCTTCCTGAAGAGCAATGTGGCCGAGCTGTTCGCGCATGTGAATCAGGGCAACGAGCACCAGGCACACCGCGACGAACGTCGGTAACAGAACGGAAAACATGCTGCTGAACCAATCGCCCCGTATGACGTCCAAGTCGATGGCGGCCGAGACCACCATAGGGAACGTTCGCGTGACCCGGAACGATACGAGCTGCTCTTTCTTTCCAGCCAGGGCAGGTCGCGAGAAAGTGGCGCGCTCGATCCCGGGCAGATACTCATTGAATATCGGGTCGAGCTTACCCACCTCGAGACCGAGGCTCCACGCCTCCTGCGCGTCCATGAGCACCGTTCCGTCGAAGCTCGCAAGCGACACGCCGACATGGCTGGTCTGGAGAAGCGACTGGTACTGCAGCTGGAAGAAAGAGATATTGATCGCAGCGACGAGATATCCCGCATCGTCGGGCAGTCGCATGGCGAATGGCAGAAATGCTTGGACCGGCATCTCCGGACCCGAGAGCGTGCGCCGGGGAATCGGTTTGCCGATGACGATCGTGTCCGTACCCGATCGGTAGAGGCGCAGGATGAAATCCTCGTCGCCGACATATTTGCCAATGTCGGCCTCCGCCAGTGTGCTGTCGAGCACGGTGCCGTCGAGGCCCACCAGAAAGAGACCACGGATCTCGGGAATGCTGCGAAGCTGCTCCCTCAAGGTCTTGTGGTTCAGTGTACGGCGACCTGGCAACTCGATCCGCGCAGTGTCGAGCACGAGCGAGATGCTTTGAAGCGTCCTCTGCGTCTGATCCTCGACGACCCGGGCAATGGCGTCCGTGAGCTTTGCTGCCTCCGCGAGGTGGCGATGATATCCGGAAAATTGAATATAAAATTGGAGCAGAATGACTGTGATCGCGATGAGGCCGGTGACGCTCACGACCAGTTTGTAGCGGCGTCCATCGAACTGTGACGACGCAGTCAAATGTATGCGTCTCACGAAGTCCATCGATAGAGAACCCATTTTATTTTATCTTCTTTCTAATGGTCGTCGGACACGTTTTTTTACAGGGTCGATTTAACTTAGTACGATCGCTCTAAGAGAAGTTGAATGGAGTTGAAGAATGGCAGCTTTCATCGCACCAGCAAAAGCCGTCGCTTTCTACGGGCTGCTGTCGATGGCAATCGCCGGTGCCGTCCCGGGGAGTGCAAGAGCCGAGGCGCCACTGACCCGCATCGAAGCGGTTGGAATGCTGCGCGTCTGCATCTGGCCCGGATACTACGCCATAAGCTTCCGCAATCCGCGTAACGGTGAACTCCAGGGCATCGATATCGATATGGCCAAGGCGTTCGCGGAAGATCTGGGTCGGAAGCTGACTATCGTCGAAAGCTCGTTTGCCACGTTCATGGATGATCTCGAGCAGGACAAATGCGACGTGGCCATGTTCGCGATCGGTGATACGGCGGCCCGACGCGAGCGGGTCGACCTGAGTGCTCCACATTTGCGTTCGGGCATGTATGCGATCACGCGCAAGAATACGACAGTCAGGCGCTGGGCGGATCTCGATCAGCCCGGCCACGTGATAGCCGTACAGAAGGGAACGGTCATGGAGCCCTACATGCGCTCAGCTCTGAAAAGCGCCGAACTCAAAGTCGTGGCACCACCTGGAACACGCGAAGAAGAATTGCTCGCGGGACGGGCGGACGCGTTCATGACTGATTACCCCTACGCGCAACGTATGCGGTTTCAGCACGACTGGGCTGTCGTCATCGAGCCGCCCGAGCCCGTGGCCCCCACCAACTATGGCTACGCGGTCAGGAAGGGCGATCCGCAATGGCTCGCGCGAGTTAACGACTTTGTCGCCGCAATCAAGAGGGACGGACGTCTTTTAGCAGCCGCAGAACGACACGGACTGGCGCCCATAGCGGTGCGCAATTGAACCCATGGGTGCAATAATCACGCGGCTTAGACGTTGTTCTGTCCGCGTGCGAAAGCAGGTGCAGTGATGAGTCGACTGGCGCGATCTTCGGTCGTGGTGAGTTCGGAGAAGGATACTCCGCGCGTTCTGGTCGTCGATGACGATACATTCTCACGGACTGTCATCCAGCGCCGGCTTTCTGTTCTGGGGATGGAAGTCTGCGAGGCGGCCGACGGCAGTGCCGCCATTCCTCAATTACTTGCAGAACCGTTCGATCTGGTCGTGCTCGACCTGCAGATGCCGGAACTCGATGGTTTCGGCTTGCTCAAGGTCATTCGCGCCCATCAGCAGCTCAGGCACTTGCCGGTGGTCGTACTGACGGGCGACTTGACGCGCGCAGCCGCTGATGCCGCTCTCGCAGCAGGAGCGACTTCCTATTTGACGAAGCCGCTCAACTGGGCGGCCTTTGGAGCACACATCAAGCACGTCGCCGATGTGGTCCATGTGGCGCGCCTGGCGCTCGACAGCATGGAGCAGGGGCTCGCGCTGTTCGACCGGGACGGCACCGTGTTGCTGTCCAACCGGACGTACCTCAGCGTCATCGAGTCTCCTTCGGCCGAGTGCGATCAGGTACCCGGGTGGGTATTGGAAGGCAGGCGCGCGCTGGAGGACGGCACGACGATCGAGAGGTCGACGCAGCTTGCCGACGGCCGGCATGTCAATTCCGAGTTCCGTCCATTGAAAGGCGGAGGATGGGTCGAAGTTCACCGGGACGTGACAGAGCAGCGCCGACGCGAAGCGAAGATTAGATACCTGGCCCGTCACGATTCGCTGACCGGCCTCTTCCACCGCGCAGAGTTCAACGATCGCATCGGCCGCGAGCTTGCCAAGGCACGGCGCGGCGAACCTGTGGCGGTGCTGTGCCTGGATCTCGATCACTTCAAGCCGGTGAACGACACGCTGGGACACTTCGTGGGAGATGGTCTTCTCAGGGCGGTCGCTGAACGGCTCAGGAGGTGCGTTCGCGAAACCGACGTCATTGCGCGGATCGGCGGTGACGAGTTCGCGATCATCCAGACGGGCAGTGACCAGCCCGACGGCAGCGGGGCGCTCGCCGTCCGCGTCATTGACGTCTTGACGCGTCCATTCGAAATCGAGGGGCACCAGATCACGATCGGTGCCAGCGTCGGGATCGCGCTCGCGCCCGCTGACAGTCTCGATGCCGACACCCTGCTGCGGAAGGCCGATATCGCCCTCTATCGAGCCAAGGCACTTGGGCGCGGCGGCTATTGCTATTTCGAGCTCGGCATGGACGCAGCTATGCAGGCTCGTCATCGCATCGAGCTCGATTTGCGAACGGCGATCGCCAGGGAAGAGTTCGAGCTTCACTACCAGCCTCTGCTTTCGCTCAAAACGGGCTGCATCACCGGTTTCGAGGCTCTCGTGCGATGGCGCCATCCGGAGCGCGGTCTCGTCGGGCCCGATGCCTTCATTCCGCTTGCCGAGGAGATGGGGCTTATCTCCGAGATCGGCAGCTGGGTTCTTCGCACTGCGTGTCGTGAGGCGAGCGCTTGGCCGAAAGAGCTCGACGTTGCGGTCAATGTTTCCGCATGTCAGTTCACGACGCGGGGGCTGGCAGATGTCGTTCGCCGATCTCTTGATGACGCGGGCCTTGCTCCGCATCGCCTGCAACTCGAGATTACCGAAACGGCTCTGATCAAGAATGCGGAAACGGTGCTCGAGATTCTGCACGATTTGCGCGAGCAAGGTGTCCGAATCGTCATGGATGATTTCGGAACGGGCTACTCGTCGCTGAACTACCTGCGGAAGTTTCCTTTCGACAAGCTCAAGATCGACAAGTCGTTCATCGATCACATCGTCGAAGATGAACAGAGCGCGGCGATCGTCACGGCGATGATGCAGCTGGCAAGGACGCTCGGCATCAAGACGACGGCGGAGGGTGTCGAGAGCGTGGCGCAGCGCAAAAAGCTCGAGAGTCTGAGTTGCGACGAGGTGCAGGGCTTCTTGATCAGCAAGCCGCTTTCAGACGTCACGAAATTTTTTGCGGCGACGACCTGAAGACGCTCGCCGCGTGGGGCGACGGCGAATGCATTCATGGACGATCGTTGACTGCAGGTCATTCGAATAAAACACCGGGAGAATCCCGGCGTCGGATTTCAATGCGCGGCAATGTGGGTATGCAATGGTGCGTTCCAAACTCGAGCCGCGGAACGCCATGTCGATCGATTGCAAAAGCCTGGACATCATCATACCGACGTATAACCGGTCGGCGCTTCTCGCCAAGACGCTAGCCAGCGTCGCAGCGGCTCGCAAGCCGACCTCTCTCGAAGTGCGTGTCATCGTCGTCGACAACAACTCTAGCGACGGCACACCGGCCGTGGTCGAGACGTTTCGCGAACGGATAGACGGACTTCGCTACGTCGTAGAGGTGCAGCAGGGACGCTCACACGCATTAAATGCTGGTATTCGCGCGTCATCCGCGGATCTCATCGGAACGATTGACGACGACGAGGAGGTGGATGGCGACTGGATGTGCGAGGTCGAACGCCGCTTCAATACCGAGGCTCTCGATTTTCTCGGCGGACCTTGCCTCCCGAGCTGGGGCGAGTGTCAGGCACCCGACTGGCTGCCGCGCAGCCACGGTGGACTTATCGGCTGGATCGTCCCTTCCGACCGGGATTTCGAGTACGGGCCTCCGTCTCACGCCTACATGGTCGGGGGCAACGCGGTTATCCGACGGACCGTTCTCGACAAGATCGGCCTCTATCATACGGGCCTCGGACGCACCAAGACGGGTGCCAACGGCGGTGAGGACCTCGAGATGTTCAACCGCTTGATCAGAGCGGGCGCCAAAGGTCACTACTCGTCAGGGCTCGTCATCTACCACCACGTTCCGGCGGAGCGGCTCAGCCGCCGCTTCTTCCGCAAGCGCAGCTTCTGGGACGGCGTCAGCATCGGGTTCATCAGCCGTTCGTTTCGTGAGCCCGTGCCGCACATCGCCGGCCTTCCGCGATATTTCCTGCGCATGGCGGCTGAAGGTTTCGTCAGGCGGCTTGCTGCTCGCGGACGAGCCGAGGCGGACACGTTCGCGGACGAGTTGAGGGTTGTCGAACTCTTCGGTCGCGCCTACGGCCGTTTTCTGTATCAGGGCCGCTGAGCCGTCCGGCACCCGACGGCGTGGTGCTTGGGTGAGCGCGCCCGTCAGAGTCCCAAATAGAAGGGACAGACGTCTTCCACAATTGGTGGCGGAATGACTGCGCAAACCGACAGGTCGCCCCGCGACGGCAGCGCCGGAATGCGCGACCGGATGCGACAACCCGCGTCTTGGCGCGCCGTCCCGCTCGCGTGGAAAGCCACACCGAGTCCAGTCGGGCGAAGCCTTAGTCCCGGGCACATGGCTCGGGATGACAAACAGTTCGGGAACAAGAGCGGTCCACCTTCTCGGCCTCACGATCGACCGAACCTGCCCACCGAACCTTCACCCATTGCCCCCGCGTCCACGCCCGTCCTACCCTTCGCGGCAATGCCCCGTGCATTTCTCGCGAAGGAGCCCGACCATGTCGACCACACCGCAGCCGCTCGAGTGCCTCAAAGGCCTGAAAGTGCTGGATCTGTCGCAGTTCGAAGCGGGGCCGTCGTGCACCGAGGCCCTGGCCTGGATGGGCGCCGAGGTGGTGAAGGTCGAGAACCCGAAGCTCGGTGATCCGGGCCGCGCCGCCGTGTTCGGCAGCCCGGACAAGGACAGCACGTACTTCCTGATCTTCAACGCGAACAAGAAATCGATCACGGTCGACCTGAAGTCGCCCGAGGGCAAGAAGCTGGTCCTCGATCTGGCCGCCAAGGCCGACGTCATGGTCGAGAACTTCGCGCCCGGCGCCATCGAGCGCCTCGGTCTCGGTTGGGACGTGGTCTCGAAGCTCAATCCGGGCCTGATCTACGCCCAGGTGAAGGGCTTCGGCGAGGGCAGCCCCTACGAGCAGAACCTGGCCTTCGACATGATCGCCCAGGCCTGCGGCGGCGTCATGAGCATCTCGGGCATGCCGGATGGGCCGCCGATCAAGCCGGGCGCCACCATAGGCGACACCGGCACGGGCATGTTGCTCGCCATCTCGATCCTGTCGGCCTACGTCGAGAAGCAACGGACAGGCAAAGGCCAGCGCCTCCAGGTCGCCATGCAGGACGCGATGCTGCATTACATCCGCATCGCCTTTGCGACGCAGGCCCGGACGGGCGTCGTGGCTGGCCGCGCCGGCGCCAAGATGCTGTCGGGCGTCACGTCGCCGGGCGGCATCTACCCATGCAAGCCGGGCGGACCCAACGACTGGGTCTACATCTACACCAGCCGCGGCAACGAGGAGCACTGGAAGCGCCTCGCCCGCGTTATCGGCAGGCCGGAGTTGGCCGACGACCCGCGCTTCTCGACGACCGCAGCCCGCGCCGAGCGCGAAAAGGAGGTCGACGAGATCGTTGGCGCCTGGACGCGACACCAGACCAAGCACGAAGCCATGCGGCTCGTCGGCGAAGCGGGCATTCCGGCGGGTGCCGTTCTCGACACGATGGAGCTGATCAACGACACGACGTTCGACGACCGCGCCATCATGCAGACCATGGCGCATCCGAAAGTGGGTGACTTCAAGATGCCGGCCTGGCCTGTCCGCCATGACGGCAAGCCGCCCGAGGTCAAGCCATCGCCGCTGCTCGGAGAAAGCACGGCCGACGTGCTGAAGGGGTGGCTCGGCAAGAGCGAAGACGAGATTGCAGCGCTCAAAGCCGCCCGTATTGCAGGCTAGGCGGAAGCCGATCCGTGGCCGCGTTGCCCCATCGGCGACGCGGCCACCGATCAGTCGCGCAGGCTGCGCAGCGAATCGATCGCCCAGTCGATGCGGTCAAGCAGTTGCCTCTGCTGGGCTTCCAGGGACGCGATCCGCTTCGCCGCGGTCTCCAGCTCCGCCCTGAGCCGCCCGCACTCCGCTTCGAGTTCACCAGTCCGATCGCGGCCTGCGGCGCTAACCGCTGCACCTTTCGCAGACTTCCCGGTCAGCTTTTTCGTCGGCTTCTTGGCCTTGCTGGCAATCCGGTCCGCCATGTCGAAACTCCGCCAACCCCGCAAGTACGGCCGGACGTTGCGAAACGCAACGTAGTGAACCTGATGCTCGAGCGACCACTATAGTGAATGAGGTCGACCACCATCTCGACCATCTCCCTTAAGAAAGCAAGTGCATGACGCATTGACAGGCGGGGTCGAGCTGCACAATTTCCTGCCATAGATACAGTCGATCCACACACACCCTACCGCTCTGGATCGACCTGCGTGCGCTCTGGCGTAGCACCGGATCGAAACTAACACCGTTCACAAATACCGCGAGAGGATACCAAATGACAGTCAAGGTCGCCATCAACGGCTTCGGTCGGATCGGCCGGAACGTGTTGCGCGCCATTATCGAGTCGGGCCGTACCGACATCGAGGTGGTGGCCATCAACGACCTGGGACCCGTCGAGACCAACGCTCACCTGCTGCGCTACGATAGCGTGCACGGCCGTTTTCCGTTCGAGGTCAAGGTGTCGGGCGACACCATCGACGTCGGGCGCGGTCCCATCAAGGTGACCGCCGAGCGCGACCCCGCCAAGCTGCCGCATAAGGCCATGGGCGTTGACATCGCGCTCGAGTGCACCGGCATCTTCACATCCAAGGAAAAGGCCTCGGCCCATCTGACGGCCGGCGCCAAGCGCGTGCTCGTCTCGGCTCCGGCCGACAATGCTGACCTGACGGTCGTCTACGGCGTCAACCACCACAAGTTGACCAAGGACCACCTCGTCGTCTCCAACGCCTCCTGCACCACCAACTGCCTGTCGCCGGTGGCCAAGGTGCTCAACGACGTCGTCGGCATCGAGAAGGGGATCATGACGACGATCCACGCTTATACCGGCGACCAGCCGACACTCGACACGATGCACAAGGATCTCTACCGGGGCCGCGCGGCGGCTCTGTCGATGATCCCGACCTCGACCGGCGCGGCCAAAGCCGTCGGCCTTGTTCTGCCGGAGCTTAACGGCAAGCTCGATGGCTTCGCCCTGCGCGTGCCGACACCCAACGTCTCCGTGGTCGATCTCAAGTTCATGGCCAAGCGCAAGACCAGCAAGGACGAGATCAACGAGGCGATCAAGCGGGCGGCCAGCCAGGAACTCAAGGGCATCCTCGGCTACACGGACGCCCCGAACGTCTCGATCGACTTCAACCACGATCCGCACTCCTCGATCTTCCACATGGACCAGACCAAGGTCATGGACGGAACCCTCGTGTCGGTGCTCTCCTGGTATGACAACGAGTGGGGCTTCTCGAACCGCATGAGCGACACCGCAGTCGCCATGGGCAAGTTGCTCTGAGCCATTGCCGCGGCCCAGCCGATGACGACATGGGGCCTCGCATCGCGTGTGATGCGGGGCCTCTTTGCGTTGGCCTTCGCATACGCCTCGCATCGGAACGAAGCCGGCGCGCGCGATCGATGGTAGGCTTGGCGCCGAGACATTCGCGTCGAGAGCCCGCGCCCGCCATGAAGTCCAGCGGCAAGCCCAGGTCCCGAAGTCCCATCACGCCGCGTCCGGTGACGGCCACCTATTTGCGCAACTCCGCATTGCATTACGTGTCCCAGCGTGCGGCGAGCATTGCCATGGTGCGCCAGATCCTCGAGCGGCGGGCGAAGAAGCGGCTCGCCGTACGAACGCTGGATGCCCCAACCGAGGCCCTCATCGAAGCTGCGATCGCCGAGCTGTCGGCACTCGGCCTTGTCGATGACATGCGCTTTGCTGGCGGCCGGGCTGCGACGCTGGCGGGCAAAGGTTTGGCGCGCTCGCGAATCGCGCAGGGCCTCCGCTCGAAAGGAGTCGCCCGGGAGACGATCGAGGCGGCCGTCGGCGATGACATTGACGATCTGGCGCAGGCCCGCCGCTTCGTGGCCCGCAAACGGCTCGGCGCTCTCCGCCGCGGCGGCATGACGCTAGAGTCGCGGCGCAAGGATCTCGCCTCACTTGCCCGAGCCGGCTTCGCCCATTCGGTCGCGAGCCGCGCCCTCGATGCTCCCGACGAGACCTAGTGTCCCGATCCCTGCCGGGTGATGCCGGTTGCCAAACCGCGCGCATCGGAGGCATGATTTAAGGGCCGGCGGCGCAAAAATACCTGCCGGCATTTCTGTGCCAACGGCCAGCCTTGAAGGTATTCCGACCATGACCGACGCCGCCGATCTCGCCGATCCCAATCCTTCGCGGCCGTCGGCCACCATCATGCTCGTTCGCGACGGCAAGGATGGCATTGAGATCTTCATGGTCGTGCGCGACCGACCGATGGATGGAGCCATGGGGGCGGTCGTCTTCCCCGGAGGCAAGATCGATCAGGAGGACCGCCATCCCGAGAGTTGGGGCCATCTCGTCGCCCCCCAGTCACATCCCGACCTGCCTTATTGGCTCGCCGCAATGCGCGAGACCTTCGAGGAAGCAGGTGTCGTCATCGCCCGGCCGAGCGGCGAGAAGTCGGGCGACATTTCGCCCGCCCGCGCCCGCGAAATGGTCGTTAAGCATCGCGATGCCCTGCTCGATCGCAAGATCACCTTCGCCCAAATCATCAAGTCGGAAGGTCTCGACCCCGCGCTCGATCACATGGTGCACTTCGCTCACTGGCAGACACCCCTCGGCCTGCCGAAGCGCTTCGATACGCACTTCTTCCTCGTCTCGGCCCCCGAAGGCCAGGAACCCATCCATGACGGCCGCGAAATGGTCGATTGTTTCTGGATCTCGCCGGGGCGCATCGTCGACGAGGCGGCATCCGGCAAACGCACGTTGGTTCCGGCCACTCGCCTCAACCTCGAATTGCTCTCGGAAAGCCGCACGGTCGCCGAGGCTATGGCGAAGGCCCGCGCCCGATCCGTCGTGCTGGTTCGGCCGGAGCGCTTCAAGTCCGAGGACGGCAAATGGGCGGTGCGCATTCCGGCTGAGGCCGGCTACCGTACGACCGTCATCGCCTCGTCGAGCCAACGCGCCTGATCTTCTAGAGGAGTTGCGCGAGGATCATCAGCAACCCGCCACGGAGACAGCCGAACACTGGTTCTCAGCCAGGGAATGCCGCGAGGAGGGCCGACCATACGAGAAATTTAAGATCTGGTGTCATGGCTAGTCTCGTCGACCCGGGAATTGACACAATCGAGTGCCGCGGGGCCGTTCGAGTACGAGCTCGAGTTGATGATCGTCTGTCGGCTTGGCGGTTGGTAAGGATGGGCTGGTCCCGGATGCACATCAAACAATGCTCGGCGAGCCTGCATGACCGATAGTCCTGATGTCACGCAAACCCAGACCGCAATCGTCGAGCGCACCAATGCGTTTCGCGTCGAACAGGGGCTGTTGGCGGTGCAGCGCAACGCGGCCCTCGAGCATGCGGCGAACGAGTTTGCCAAGTATCTCGCCAAGTCGGGGCGCTTTGCGCACGAGGCCGATGGCCGCAAACCAGCCGAACGCGCCAAGCAGGCCGGCTATTGGCAATGTACGGTTGCCGAGAACCTGGCGCTGAACCTGGACAGCCGTGGCTTCACGGTCGAGAAGCTGGCAACGGACGCGGTCGAGGGCTGGAAGGCTTCGGCGGGGCACCGCAAAAACATGCTTCTTCCCAACGTGACGGACGTCGGCATCGGCATCGCGCGCGCCATGGGACCTGATCCCAAGTTTCTCACTGTCCAACTGCTGGGCCGGCCTGGCCATCTCGCCTACGCCTTCTCGATCGCCAACAAGAGCATGGACACCATCGCCTACGATTTCGCCGGCAAGCGTCACGAGATCGCCCCCCGCATGGTCGTCACCCATCAGGCTTGCGACCCGGCGCGGGTGCGCTTCGACGGAACCGGTGGCTGGCTCGGCGGGACGCGGATGAACGTGCAGTACGAGGCCGCCGACAAGGCCAAGTTCGTCCTGCGCAATGGCCCGGAGGGCAAGCTCATGGTCGAGCACCATCGCTGACGGCAGCTACACTGTTTCCGACTTCGACAGGCTTGCGATCATCCGGCCGCGCACCTCCGGCAGCGCGATCTCGCGCGGCGCCAAGGCCCGCGACTCGAGGAAGTATCCCGTTAGCGCGAATCCAGCCGCGATATCGACGCTCGGCACCGGCCCCTGCGCGCGACCAGCGAGAAACCCCGGCAGCGCCAGAAGCCGATCCTTGTAGGGCTCCCCCGCTGAAGCTGATACGGCCCGGCCCGTGCGCGGGGAGACATAAATGAGCTGGTCGTTGCTTCCGGTCGCTGCGCACTGCTGAAGGTCGAGCCCGAATCCGAGCTCGGTGAGCAGGGCCAGTTCCCACCGCACCATCAACGCCGGCCACACGCTGGGGTCGTCGAGAAATCCGAGCACGAACAGCGTCACCTCGTAGAGCGCCGGGTGTGGGTCGCGCTCAGGCAGCAATCTTGTTAGTGTGGTGAGCGAGGACAGTGCCGCTAGCCGCGCCGGATCGGCGGCCGCCATCGCCTCGGCAGCGAACCCGCGCCGGAGTTCGATCGAAAAGTGGCCCAGTTGCTCCGCCAGACGGCCCTTCCATGCCACATCGATGTGATTGCCGGTCTGTAGAACGGGTCTGAGCCTCCGCGACCGCCCACCGTAGACGAAGCCGAGATGGCGGCCGTGCGCGCGCGTTAGCAACTCCGCCACAGCGGCAGTTTCTCCATGCGCGCGGACGGAAAGCACGATCGCTTCGTCGGTCCAGTTCATGCGGCCAAGTCTAGCACAGCCGCTGCATATGCGGCTCGATCGCGGGCAGCCAGGAGCCCACGGTGACATCGGTCGAGCCGGTCTGTTGCAATCCGGTGCGCGCTGGCGTCTGATCGCCGGAGCGCAAGCCGGAGGGTCGTCATGATCATTGCAGTCGTCCAGATTCCTATGCCGAAACGGCCCAGGGAGGCGGCTATCGCCGCCCAGACCAGATCCGCACCCGCGTTCCGTGCGCTTGGCGAGAAGGGACTGCTGCGCAAGGATTATCTCAACGGCGATGCTGGGGGCGGCGGGGTCTACACGTGGGTGTCGCGCGAGGCCGCCGAGGCGTTCTACAACGCCGACTGGTTCGCCAAGGCCGAAGCGACCTTCGGCGCCCGCCCGACAGTCACCTACTACGAGACCTACGTCACAGTCGACAACATCAAGGGCGAGACCATCGTTCGCGAATAGGTCGACCACCGAAGCGACGCATTGGAAAGCGGGAGGCGTTCGCCTACATTGCGAATCGCAGGGCTGCGTGGTTCGTCAGGGCATATCGACCCGGGGGCCTATACTCTTCGCATGGGAGCTGTCCCTGGCCGGGCTCGTGGGCTCGGACACACGGCGCCCACCTACATAAGTAGGGACCACGCGGGGACGACCGCTCAACGGCCAATGCGGCTCTGCACTCTTCCCGCTTCCAGGCCCGCCGGTACCCGGAGCCTACCGAGGCTGATCCGATGCACGACAACCACGCCGTGACCGAGGCCAAGCGCCACCTCCGGGAAGCCGCCAAAGCGAAACGGTCTGAGCTCCCGCTCGCCACGCGCACTGAGGCTGGGGCCCAACTCGCGTCGCACGGCCTCGACTTCCTCGCAGCACGTCCGAGCCCGCTCGTCGTCTCGGCGTTTCTAGCCATCGGCGAGGAGATTAACCCGGCGCCGCTGATGAGCCGACTGCACCGCGACGGCGCCACGATCGGCCTGCCGGTCATGGTCGGCAAGGGCAAGCCTCTGGAGTTTCGGGCCTGGGCGCCGGGTGCGATGCTCGTCACGCGCATGTGGGGCATTCGTGAGCCCGATCAGACGGCCCCACGTGTCGAGCCGGATGTGCTCCTGGTGCCTCTCCTGGCCTTCGACCGGACCGGCCAGCGCTTGGGTTATGGCGGCGGATTCTACGACCGTACGTTGCACGACTTGCGCAGCCGCCGGAACGTCGTCGCGGTCGGACTGGCTTTCGCGAGCCAGGAGGTCGACGCCGTGCCGCATCTCGACTATGACCAGCGGCTCGACTGGGTCCTCACGCCCGAGGGTCCGATCCGCTGTTCGGTCTGACGGGAAATCTCCCCGCATGCGTATCCTTTTTCTCGGCGACGTCGTCGGACGCGCCGGCCGTAAGGCGGTCATCGAGGGCCTTCCGAGACTCATTCCCCGCTACAAGCTCGATTTCGTGGTGGTCAATGGCGAGAACGCGGCGGGTGGCTTCGGCATTACCGAAGCCATCTTGCAGGAATTCCTCGATGCCGGTGCCGACGCCGTGACGCTTGGGAATCACGCTTTCGACCAGCGCGACGCCCTTGTTTTCATCGAGCGCCAGGATCGCCTGATTCGGCCGGTCAACTATCCCAAGGGTACGCCGGGACGGGGCGCCGGACTCTACCGGGCCCGCAACGGGGCCGAGGTGCTCGTCGTGCAGGGCATGGGCCGCGTCTTCATGCCCGAGCTCGATTGCCCGTTCCGCGCAATCGAGTCCGAGATTGCGGCCTGTCCCTTGGGTTCGGGAGCCGATTCGATCCTCATCGACTTCCATGCCGAGGCGACCAGCGAGAAGCAGGCCATGGGTGCTTTTCTCGACGGGCGCGTCTCCTGCGTCGTTGGAACGCATACGCATGTGCCGACCGCCGACGACCGCGTGTTGAGGGGCGGAACGGCGTTCATGACGGATGCGGGCATGTGTGGCGACTATCAGTCGATCGTCGGCATGGAAGTCGACGAACCCGTCAATCGCTTCCTGACGCGCATTCCGCGGGGCCGCTTCGAGCCGGCCATGGGACCGGCAACCTTGTCCGGCTTCGCTATCGAGACGGATGATGCGACCGGGCTTGCGCGGTACGCGAAAGCAGTGCGGCTCGGTGGTGCATTGGCACCGACCGAGCCGCCATTCTGGGTCGAATAAGAAAGAGGCATGCTCCTTCGTTTGCGCTGCAGGAGCTGATCCGCTGCAGCGTAGGGCTGGAGCGCCGCAACTCGTGGCGCTCGTATGGCCACCCCCGTTGGGCGGCGGGAGGGGCCGGCGAAGCGACTCGTCTCCAGTGATGAGATCAGCATCGCGCCACACTGGTAAATGAAGTGTTAAAGTTGCCGTGCCCCACATCCGGCCCGGGCCGCTGCCTTCAGTGCCGAGGGGGGCGTCGAGAACGCGACATTTCGCGCAAGGCGGCGCAAGAGGAGCGGACGGACCCAGCCACGGGTTGCGCGGTCAATGGGCCTGGGCTAACTCATGCAACACGTGTTGCGTCGGTGCTTGCGGTTCCGAGAGTTCGCAACCGCACGCCCAGCCTTGGATCGCGCCAGCCTTGGATCGCGCATGACCATGCTCTTCCATGACTACCTGCCGATCGTCGTCTTCATCGGCGTTTCGATGTTCATTGCCGGCTCTCTGATGATTGCGCCATGGCTGGTGGCATACCGCAATCCGGACCCCGAGAAGGTGTCGGCCTACGAGTGCGGCTTCAACGCGTTCGATGACGCTCGCATGAAGTTCGACATTCGCTTCTATCTTACGGCCATCCTGTTCATCATCTTCGACATCGAGGCCGCCTTCATGTTCCCCTGGGCGGTGGCCTTCACGTCGGCAGGCGAGGCGGGTTTCTGGGCCATGATGATCTTCATCGCCGAACTGCTGCTCGGCTACATCTACGTATGGCGCAGAGGAGCGCTCGAATGGGATTGATCCTGCCAGGCCAGCCCGCCTACGACAGGCCGGGAGAAGGCTCCGGCTCCAGCCTCGTGAAGCCGGGCGACCGTGGTTTCACCGAAATCAACAACGCGCTCGCCGACAAGGGCTTTCTCGTCACGACGACGGACGACCTCATCAACTGGGCGCGTACGGGCTCCCTGATGTGGATGACGTTCGGCCTGGCATGCTGCGCCGTCGAGATGATGCAAGCCTCGATGCCGCGCTACGATCTCGAGCGCTTCGGCTTCGCGCCCCGCGCCTCGCCGCGTCAGTCCGACGTGATGATTGTCGCCGGTACGCTGACCAACAAGATGGCGCCCGCTTTGCGCAAGGTCTACGACCAGATGCCGGAGCCGCGCTACGTCATCTCGATGGGTTCGTGCGCCAACGGTGGTGGCTACTACCATTACAGCTACGCCGTTGTTCGTGGATGCGATCGAATCGTGCCGGTGGACATCTACGTGCCCGGCTGCCCCCCGACAGCGGAGGCACTGGTCTACGGCATCCTGCTGCTGCAGAAGAAAATTCGCCGGACTGGAACGATCGAGAGGTAGCTCAGAGCCATGTCCGCGAACCTTGAAGCCCTCGCACAGCATGCCGGTGTAGCGCTTGGCGATCGTATTGCTGGCATAGCGACCGCCTTCGGCGAGATCACGCTGCACGTGGCGCGCGACAGCATCATCCACGTCCTGACCCGCCTCCGCGACGATCCCGAGCTGCAGTTCGAAACGCTGCTCGACATCACCGCTGTCGACTGGCCGGCTCGCGAGAACCGCTTCGACGTCGTCTATCACCTGCTCTCGATGCGCAAGAATCAGCGCATCCGCGTCAAGCTCGAGACCAGCGAGACCGACGCCGTGGCGAGCGTGACCGAGGTCTTCCCGACGGCCAATTGGCTCGAGCGCGAGACCTACGACATGTACGGCATCCTGTTCTCCGGTCACCCAGACCTGCGCCGCATCCTCACCGACTATGGCTTCGAGGGCTATCCGCTCCGCAAGGACTTCCCGTTGACGGGCTACAAAGAGGTTCGCTACGACGATGAGCTCAAGCGCGTGGTCTACGAGCCCGTGCGCCTGACGCAGGAATTCCGCCAGTTCGATTTCGAAAGCCCCTGGGAGGGCGTCGACTACATCATTCCCGGCGACGAGAAGGCAGGTCCGCAGCCTCCGAAGTCGTGAGCGCGGTCCTGTAGTGACCGGCGGGTCGAGATCGAGCGGAGGCGCCGATGGTCCTGATCGCGTTCTTCAGCTTGGTCCTGGTCCTGATAGCCGTGTCGGCCATCCTCGGTTTTGCGACAGCACTCTATCTTCGCCGACCGTCGCTTTTCGGCCAACTGGTCGAACCTAGCGACGAAGGCGTTCTGCTCATCCTCAAGGCCGGCGTCGGGTTGGCCATCGCGATATTCACGCCTCTCGTCGCAGGTCTCTCTTACGCTCTGAGCGGCGCAAGCTGGATGGTCGCCTTCTTGGGTGAAGCAGGTGTTTGGTTCTGGGCCTGGGCCGGACTCACCTGGCTCGCCGGACTGTTCATGGGCTGCATGCTTCACCACGGCCCGTCGCGCGACAGCGACGAATCCATCACCCGGATTTCCTAAGCCCAGAGCCCCTGCTGCGAACTGGTACCCTCATGCACCCCACCCTCACCCCCGGCCTCACCGATACCCACACCTACGCCGTCACCGCCGCCAACACGGTGCCGCATCTCGCCATGGACCGGTCGACCTTCGACGACATTCCGGAGGTGCTGGCCACGGCCTACATGGTGGTCATGATGGAAGGCGCCTGTACCAAGCTGCTCCGGCCCCACCTCGGCGCCAACGAAGGCTCGCTCGGTATCGCCGTTAACGTCACCCACATCGCGGCAACCGTGCCCGACCAGACCGTCACCGTCACGGCGACCATAGAGAAGATCGAAGGCCGTAAGATCACCTTCCGCGTCTCGGCCCACGACGGCCTCGACAAGATCGGCGAAGGCACCCACACCCGCGCCATCGTCCCCTGGGACCGCTTCAAGGCCAGCGTCACCGCGAAGGCGGGCAAGTTGAAAGCCTAGAAGATCTCCGGTCGCTCAAGGGTCGCCGCGGCATCGTGGGGGACTAGCATCCGGGACCGGACCTCTCTATTCACTATTGGCGATTTGCTTCCCCGGCACGGCGCCGCCGACCGCGACGAGACCTGACCCATGGCCGAAACCGAGATCCGCCCCTTCACCATCAACTTCGGGCCCCAGCACCCGGCGGCGCACGGTGTGCTGCGCCTCGTCCTGGAACTCGACGGCGAGGTCGTCGAGCGGGTCGATCCGCACATCGGCCTGCTGCATCGCGGCACCGAGAAGCTGATCGAGCACAAGACCTACCTGCAGGCCATCGGCTACTTCGATCGCCTGGACTACTGCGCGCCGATGAACCAGGAGCACGCCTTCTGCCTCGCCGCGGAGAAGCTGCTCGGCCTCGAGATTCCGAAGCGCGGCCAGTTGATCCGTGTTCTTTACTCCGAGATCGGCCGCATTCTCTCCCACATGCTCAACGTGACGACCCAGGCCTTGGACGTCGGCGCACTGACCCCACCACTCTGGGGCTTCGAAGAGCGCGAGAAGCTGATGGTCTTCTACGAGCGCGCCTCGGGAAGCCGCATGCACGCCAAGTATTTCCGTATCGGCGGCGTCCATCAGGATCTCCCCGAGAAGCTGATCCAGGACATCCACGCCTGGTGCGACCCGTTCCAGAAGGTCTGCGACGACATCGAGGCTCTGCTCACCGGCAACCGTATCTTCAAGCAGCGCAACGTCGACATCGGTGTCGTCGCGCTCGACGATTGCATCCGCTGGGGCTTCTCCGGCGTCATGGTACGCGGCTCCGGCGCCGCCTGGGACTTGCGCAAGTCGCAGCCCTACGAGTGCTATCCCGAGCTCGATTTCGATATCCCCGTCGGAAAGAACGGCGATTGCTACGACCGCTACTGCATCCGTATGTTCGAGATGCGCGAGGCGGCCCGCATCATGAAGCAGTGCTGCGAGAAGCTGCTGTCGCCCGAGGGCCAGGGTCCGGTTTCCGCCGAGAACAAGAAGGTGGTACCGCCGAAACGCGGCGAGATGAAGCGCTCCATGGAAGCGCTGATCCACCACTTCAAGCTCTACACCGAAGGCTTCCATGTGCCCGAGGGCGAAGTCTACGCCTGCGTCGAGGCGCCGAAAGGCGAGTTCGGCGTCTACCTCGTCGCCGATGGCTCGAACAAGCCCTACAAGTGCAAGATTCGCGCTCCTGGCTACGCCCATCTCCAGGCCATGGACTTCCTCTGCAAGGGCCACATGCTCGCCGACGTGAGCGCCATTTTGGGGAGCCTCGACATCGTGTTCGGAGAGATTGATCGGTAGGGCAAGTTGGTCTCGGAATTTATGAGCACCAAGGTTGGCTCGAGGCAATTCCGGGCTCTGCTGACGAGATTGAAGCCGCTTGCTGAAGGTGGTCTTCAGGAGCTTTCGGATTTGCCCCGGCAGGTGCATATCAGGCCCAGGCAACCTTCTCGCCGGCCGACGGGTCAGCTGGTATGGCTTGGCGCCCGCATCGGAAGAATTTCCTTGTCATTCGATATCTGTGCGGAATTAGGAGTTCCCAATAGGCTGCACGTATCAAGCGAGCCTTTACTCCTTGCCGAGGAGCAGGCGCGAGCCACTTTTGAGGGCTTGTTTGGCAATTGCGATGTTTATCGTTCGAAATCCGGAAAAGGTTGGTGGATGAAGTATGTTTCATCGAGCAGACCAGCCTGGGAGCTGATTGTCACGTTTGACGCACCCTCGTTGCGGGGACCGTGTGTGTTTTCGGCAGCCCTGATCCAGCAAGTAAAGCCTTAGGTTGAGGTAGGCGGCCGCTGCCTGGACGGACGTGCAGGGCGACCATGCCGACGTAACCCAACTTCGTAGCCACAACGAGAACGGGTGTTGGGTTACTCGCGGGGCGATGCCGACGCTCATGTGAAGTACGCAGGCCGACGCTAACGTGCGGGTCGGCGCAGCCCCAACGCTATGCCAGATGGAAGTCAAAGCCATGTCCACTCTCCCCCCGTGCCCTAAGTGCAACTCCGAGCACGTCTACGAAGACGGCAGCCTGCTCGTCTGCCCGGAGTGCGCTCACGAATGGGCTCGTGGGGCGCGGCCGGAGGCTGCCGCCAACGATGACGTCCCCTCCATCGTCAAGGATGCCAACGGCAACGTCCTCGCCGACGGCGACAGCGTCACCGTCATCAAGGACCTGAAGGTCAAAGGCTCGTCGTTGGTCGTGAAGGTCGGCACCAAGGTTCGCAATATCCGGCTCGTCGACGGCACCGCCGGCCACGACATTGACTGCAAGATCGACGGCATCGGCCCGATGCAGCTCAAGTCGGAGTTCGTCCGCAAGGCGTGATGCCCATGCACGCGCAGCAAGCCGACGTCCCACTTCCGTCCGGCTACCGACATGCCGCGAATCTGGGACTGGCGCGACGGCCGGGAATTCCTCATAAAGACGACGGATGGGGGATATCAGCGCCACGCTCGGCGCCTGAAGGGAGCGCGTACCATGCCCGTCGATCCGATGCTCTGGCTCGCCATTGCGGCATTTGCCTGGGGACTATCGCTGGCCACCTACCGCTGGATCGCCGTCTATAACGGCTGGCCCATGGGGGAGTGGCAGGCGCACCGGCCCGGCCTGCCCATCGCAATCGGCCTGTTCTCGATTCTGTTCGCCATGCTCTTTGCCATCGCCCGGGGCGGTGGCACGGTGGTGGCGCTTCCGCTGTTCGGCGTGCTGTTCGCGCTCGCCTGGACGGCCATGACTCGCGTGGCAGCCCAGAGTGCCCTGCTGCTGGCCCCAATCGCCGTGATCACGCTGCTGGTGTTCTGGATGGCTGCGGCCTCTCACGTACCCGTCGCTGATGCCTCGGTCTACCGCCCGGAGACCGCGCCGGTGTACGGACCTGCGGCAACTGAGCGCGAGGCTGACCGTCCTGAGCGCGATCGTGGTATTACGCGCTCCGATCCGAGGGGACCGTCGTCTCCTCCCCGCTGAAGATAGCTTGCCGCCGAGAAGGACATCATGGCCGTTCGCCGTCTCCATTCCGACCAGCCCGCCTCGTTCGCTTTCACGCCGGAGAACTTGGCTTGGGCCAAGGCGCGCATCGCGCAATACCCGGAAGGCAAACAGGCCTCGGCCGTTATCCCGGTTCTGTGGCGCGCGCAGGAGCAGGAGGGCTGGACCACCGAGCCCGCGATCCGCGCCGTCGCCGATATGCTCGGCATGGCCTACATCCGTGTCTACGAGATCGCAACATTCTACACGATGTTCCAGCTCTCGCCGGTCGGCACGAAGGCCCATTTCCAGGTGTGCGGTACGACGCCCTGCATGCTGCGTGGTGCCGAAGGCATCATGGAGGTCTGCCGCGCCCGCATCCATCATGACCAGCACCACCTCTCGGCCGATGGCGCCTTCTCCTGGGAGGAGGTCGAGTGCATCGGTGCCTGCGCCAATGCCCCCGTGGTCCAGATCCTCAAGGACGTATGGGAGGACCTGACGCCCGAGACCTTCGACAAGGTGCTGGATGGCTTTGCTTCGGGCAATCCGCCGCCGCCAGGGTCCCAGGCTGGCCGCAAGGCGTCCTCGCCAGCCGGCGGCGCCACCACGCTGGTCGATTCGAGCCTCTACAATGGCTCCAAGGTAGGCAGCTGGCAGCAGCAGTTCGCCGAGCGCGAGAAAGCCGCTGCCGAGGCGGCTGCCAAGGCGGCTGCGGCGGCCCCGGCGAAGAGCTAGAGTAGGGACAGTTGCAGGTGGCGCAAACTCGTGGCGGCAATACACCCTCGGACGTTGCCGCCGACTATCGGCGCCGCATCGTGCTGTTCGCGTTGCTCGAGGCCGCGTTTGTGATGTTGGTGCTGCTTCCCGGCCTCATCTACGCGTTCGTTCTCGACAACGACTTGAGCGAGCGGGACCTGTTGCTTTATGTGATAAGTCTGCTCGCTGTTCAGGCCATCGTCACCGGCCTGCTTCTCTGGAAATTCAGGATCCTTCGCGGACCTCAGGTGGATACACGAGATGCTCGCTGACAAAGACCGCATCTTCACGAACATCTACGGCTTCCACGACACGAGCCTCGCCGGTGCCCGCAAGCGCGGTCTGTGGGACGACACCAAGCGTCTCATAGACAAGGGGCACGACTGGATCATCAACGAGATCAAGGCGTCTGGCCTGCGTGGACGGGGAGGCGCCGGCTTCCCGACAGGCCTCAAATGGTCGTTCATGCCGAAGAACGATCCGCGACCGTCCTATGTCGTCGTGAATGCCGATGAATCGGAGCCCGGCTCCTGCAAGGACCGGGAGATCATGCGGCACGATCCGCATCATCTGGTCGAGGGCTGCCTGATCGCCTCCTACGCGATGCGCGCACACACCTGCTTCGTCTACGTCCGCGGCGAATTTATCCGCGAGCGTGAGGCGCTGGAGCGCGCGGTCAAGGAAGCCTACGACGCCAAGCTGATCGGCAAAAACAATATCCACGGCTGGGACTTCGACCTCGTCGTGCATCATGGCGCCGGCGCCTACATCTGTGGCGAAGAGACGGCTCTTCTCGAAAGCCTCGAGGGCAAGAAGGGCCAGCCGCGTCTGAAGCCCCCGTTTCCGGCCAACTCTGGCCTCTACGGCGCGCCCACCACCGTCAACAACGTCGAATCGATCGCCGTCGTGCCGACCATTCTGCGTCGCGGCGCGGCTTGGTTCTCCGGCATTGGCCGTCCCAACAATACCGGCACTAAGCTTTTCCAGATCTCCGGCCACGTCATGAAGCCCTGCGTGGTCGAGGAATCCATGTCGATCCCGCTGCGCGAGCTTCTGGAGAAGCATGCCGGTGGCGTCCGCGGAGGCTGGGACAACTTGCTCGCCGTCATCCCGGGCGGTTCGTCCATGCCCTGCATCGCGGCCAACGACTGCCAGGAATTGCTGATGGACTTCGATTCCATGGCGGCGCTGAAGTCCGGTCTCGGCACGGCCGCTGTGATCGTCATGGACAAATCCACCGACATCATCAAAGCGTTCTCGCGCATCGCCTATTTCTACAAGCACGAGAGCTGCGGCCAGTGCACGCCGTGCCGCGAGGGCGTGGCGTGGATCTGGCGCTTGATGGAGCGTATGGCGCGTGGCGAGGCCGAGAAGAGCGAGATCGACCTTCTGTTCAGCGTCACCAAGCAGGTCGAGGGCCACACCATATGTGCCTTCGGTGAGGGCGCGGTATGGCCGATCCAGGGTTTCTTGCGCAACTTCCGGCCGGCGATCGAGCAGCGCATTGATGAGCGCATCGCTGCCCAGGCCCGGCAGGCGGCGGAGTAGACGGCCGGGCTGACGTCGGCGCTTCCGCGTCAGCCGCCCCCTGCCAATCGCGCAATTAACTTGCGGACCGGGTGGGGAAGAGCCTCGACGATGGACTTCAGACGGCGGCGCAGCCTGAGATAGCCCTGTGTGTAGAGCCAGCCGGTCGTCGACAGCGCCTTCGCATAGTCCCTCACCCGCACGACACCATCGCCGAAATCCATCTTGTACTCGTGACGCGGTGGCAGCAGGTCCAGGGTGTGACGGCGGGACCGCAGCGTTCGATCGATCAGGTGTTCCAGTAGCAGCGCGCCCGGAGCGCACCGCTCGAATCGAGGTTCGAAAACGGCAACGTGCAGGAAAGCGGCGCCCTTACTTTCGAGCACGATCTTGATGGCCGCTGGCAAACCGGCGCACGTTATGGCCAGGACAGTGACCCCCGCAGGGCGTCCCAAACCGTGCGCCACATCGGTGAAGAACGCTTCGAACCGCTGGTCGGAAAGCGCTGTCGAGATCGCCCCCTTGTTGCCGAGAGTCTCGCGCTTCAGCCGGACAGCATGTCCCGCCAGTACGCCGGCCTCGACGTTCCCGGCTTCACCGATGAAGGCTGTCTCGCCCATCTCCGCGAGGCGCCGCTCCTGCCGGCGGCGATTCTTCCGGGCCTTGGGTTGGCGCCGCTCTTCCCATCCGGCGAAGGACGTATCGCGGGCGAGATCGAGATAGGGCGCATCCTCGGTCGCCGTGACGACGGCGCCGATGCGTTCCAGCAGGGGTGCGACCATCGCATCCGCTCTGACCCGACGCAGGTTGGCCACGTCCGCGCCGGTCTGCGCAACGGCTAGGTCCCAGGCGGCCAAGAGCGTGTCCAGATCGGCAGCGTCCGGTGCCGCGATCAGATCACCGTATTGAGAGACGGGCGCACCGAGCCAGGTCAGCTCGAGAAGCCCGGCGCTTCGCTGCACGACCAGAGGGAACACCAACGCGAGCCGCCCTGCGACCCGCCCCGTGACGATGGCGAGCCGAGGGCCCGCGGCTGTGTCGCTCAGATAATGGCGGCACCAGTGCCAGCACCAGTTGAACGACTGGAAAACGTGGGCGGTCTGCCCCACTTCGGCGTGGAGCGCCGTCCAATCGGCTTCGAGCGCCATCAGCCCGTCGAGACTGGTCACCATCGCGAGTTCGACCGGCATCCCCGACGGCGCCACGCCTCCGCCTGGTCGTGCAGGGCGCATGGCGTCCGCCGAGCCGTGATCGAAAATACCGCCGGAGAGGCGCTCGCGTAGGAGAAGATGGGTCATTGTGGGACGGGTCCGCTGCGCTGCGTGCAAGTCTGCCGCTCGCGCTGCAATCGCCGTGCCTGGGTCCCAACGGACCTCCCCTCAGATCCAGGCCAGCTCGAACAGGGCCAGGACCGTGAGCGCGGCCGCGAACACCCCGACGAGAATACGTCCACGCCGCGCCGGAGCTGCCTTGGCCATGATCAGCAGCCCGAAAAGGGTCAGCGCCATGCCCAGATTGATCGCAACATGACCGGCCAAGCCGAGCCCATTGCGTGCATCAAGGCGCACCTCGAGCAGCGTGGCGGCAGCCAGGCCCAGCAGCAGGGCACCGAGCAGGCGGGGCCAGAAGGTCTCTGCAACCGGAGGCAGGCCCAACAACCGCGCGAGCGTTCGCGGAAAGAGCAGAAACAGGCCCCCGCCGATGCCCTTCAGGAGCATTTCGAGCCAGAGCAGGTCCCTTGCCATGTCGGGGCCTCCAGGCTCAGGCCGGAACCAGGATCGGTTCGGGGGCTGTCTTGCCGAGGATCATGTCCGAGGCCTTGTCGGCGATCATCATGGTCGCCGCATTCAGGTTGGCCGACAGCATGGTCGGCATGACTGAGGCGTCGACGACGCGTAGCCCCAGCAACCCGTGCACGCGAAGCTGGGCATCCACGACGGCCATGCGGTCGGTCTCGGATCCCATTCGGCAGGTGCCGTTCGGATGGAACGTCGTCGTGCCGCGCTCCTTGGCGGCACCGAGCAGTTCATCGTCGCTCTGCACCTTCGGTCCCGGGAAATCCTCGTGGTCGTAGTAGGGCTGCAGCGGCTTCGAGGCCAGCAGGCGCCGGGCCAGTCGCATGGCGGCCAGCAACACGCGGCGGTCGCTCTCCTCGGCGAGATAGTTCGGCTGGATGATCGGCGCCTCGAACGGATCGGCGCTGCGGATGCGTACAAAGCCCTTGCTGTCGGGACGCTGCTGCCAGGAGGCAACCGTCATGCCAGGTTCCCGCTCGAGCTCGCCTTGTACGCCTTCGCGGTAGCTCGCCGGCGTGAAAGTCAGCTGGATGTCCGAGTTGGCGACGTCGGGGTAGGATCGCCAGAAGGCGTAAACCAGCGTCGGCGATAGCGCGAGGATGCCCTTCCGCTGGAACACCCACTTCGCCACCTCGGAGGCCAGTTTCAGGCCCCTGACGCGCTCGTTGATGGTCTCGATGTTCTTGACGCGGGCGACAAAGCGCGGCGCGTAATGATCCTTGAGGTGCTCGCCCACGCCCGGTAGCGCATGGCGGACCTCGATGCCGCGCGAAGCGAGCAGTTCGGGCGCGCCGATACCCGACAGCTGCATGAGTTGCGGTGAGTTATATGTGCCGCCAGAGAGGATCACCTCGCGAGAGGCCGTGACCTCGACCACCGGACCGCCACGGCCACCCTTGGCGAAGCGGACGCCGCGCACCCGCTTGCCCTCGAGAATCAGCCCTGTCGCATGAGCCTCCGTAAGAACTGTCAGATTGTGCCGCTTGCGGGCCGGGTGCAGGAAAGCCCGCGCCGACGACACGCGCCGGCCGTTGCTGATCGTGCGCTGGGCGTAGGCGACGCCCTCCTGCAAGGCGCCGTTGTAGTCGGGATTGCGTGGGATGCCGGCCTCCACCGCCCCCTGGATGAAGGCCTCGCAGAGTGGGTGGATCCAGTCGATGTCCGAGACCGTCAGGCTGCCGTCGCGCCCGCGGAACGTGGTGTCGGCCTCGCTGCTCTGTCGACCTTCGAGACGCTTGAAGTAGGGCAGCACGTCGGCATAACCCCATCCCCTGTTGCCCATCTGGGCCCACGTGTCGAAGTCGAGCGGCTGGCCGCGGTTGTAGACGTGGCCGTTGATCGACGACGATCCGCCAAGCGTCTTACCGCGGGGCGCGTGGATGCGCCGGCCCCCGGTCCATTCGGACGGCTCCATGCTGTAGAGCCAGTTCACGGCAGGGTGGTAGAATGTCTTGATAAAGCCTGCGGGAATATGGATCCAGGGCAGCCAGTCGGGCGGCCCGGCCTCGAGCAGGCAGACGCGCGTGACGCCGTCGGCCGAGAGGCGGTTGGCTAGCACGCAACCCGCCGAGCCGGCGCCAACGATCACATAGTCGAAGCTGTCCACGAACGCCCCCGGAGATTTTCACCAGTTTTCGAGGGTCAGCCGATGCCACACTCGGAGGTGTGGGTGCAAGGGGGAGTAGCCGGGCAAGGTTGCTGACGTCATCCCGGGGCAGGCCGGCATCAGTGTACGATGTGGGCGCTCGCCAGCCGTATCAGGGCCGCGTTGATGTTGTCGATCAGCTTGAGATAGCCTTCGACCTCGGTGTCACGCCCAGGGGCCTCCAGCACGGCCTGCAACCGCGCTACACAGCTGGTGCGCTGGTCCTGCAGACTCTGCAAGGCAAGCTCGACCACGGTTACGCTTCGATCGCTCGACAGAGGCATGGGCGGCATGTTTCCGAGACTCAGGGGTAGGGGGAGGGGTCCCGAGGAGCGACTTTATCGCCGATAGACTGAGGTTTCCGAAACCGTGTCTCGCAAACTTCACTAAAATGCCGCACGTCCTGTTCCGGGAGCCGGGTGAGACGCGGAGAAGCGAGGTCCATATGCAACGTCAGGCACCGCGGCCCCTTTTGCTGGTTCGGGGCGGCCGCACGCTCGTCGGTGGTGAGATCAGCCGGGTGGACGTGACCGTCGTCGCCGCCGCCAAAGGCGCCGCGCTCGCCCTCGGGGCAGCGAATGCGCCTCCACGCCTCGTGATCGACGCAGAGGGCCTGCTCGTTCTCCCCGGCTTGGTCGACGTCCACGGCGATGCTTTCGAGCGCCAGATGATGCCCCGGCCGGGTGTTGGCATCGATCTCGAGTTGGCGCTTCTCGAGACCGACCGGCAACTCGTCGCCAACGGCATCACGACGGCCTTCCACGGCGTGACACGCTCATGGGAGCCCGGCCTTCGCGATACAGCCCACGCCCGCGCGCTCTTGGAGGCAATCGAAAAGTTGCGACCACAACTTGCGGCCGATACCCGCGTCCATCTGCGCCACGAGACCTACAACCTCGACGGCGAGGATGAGATCCTGTCCTGGATTGCCGAGCGCCGCGTCGGCGTCGTCGCCTTCAACGACCACATGACCGGAACGATCAAGGTGCGCCACCGTCCGGACAAGATGGCCAAGATGGTCGAACGCTCCGGACTGGACCCGAAGGCCTTCCACGCTCTCGTTGAGCGCACGGCAGCCCGCGCAGGCGAGGTACCGGCCTCGATCTCGCGCCTCGCGGCGGCGGCCGCTGCCGCTGGCATTCCCGCGATGTCGCACGACGACATGACCATCGAGCAGCGCCGCTGGTTCGCCTCGCTCGGCGTCGCCATCGCCGAGTTCCCGCTGACCGAGGCCGTCGCCGAGGGCGCCGTCGCAGATGGGGCGCCGACCGTCTTCGGCGCTCCGAACGTGCTGCGCGGCGGCAGTCATACCGGCTGTCCCGATGCCGCCGAAATGGTGTGCCGCGGGTGGTGCACCATCCTCGCATCCGACTATTTCTACCCGGCCCTCCTGCAGGCGCCGTTCATTCTCGCCCGCAAGCATGGCGTGCCCCTGGAAAAAGCCTGGCCCCTCGTTTCTTCCAACGCCGCCGCTGCCGTGGGGCTGACGGATCGCGGCATCATCGCCGACGGCAAGCGCGCCGACCTGATCCTGGTCGAGGCCCCGCAAGCCGGTCCGGCCCGTGTCGTCGCCACGATCGCCGACGGACGTCTCGTGCATCTGGCCGACGGCACCCGGGTCGCCACCTGACACCGCGGCGGTCCTCATTTTCCCATTGTTGACAGCCACCGGTGGTGGCAGCGTTGCTGCACGACTCTTCGACAGCAGCAACACGGGGGCACTACCATGCGCACGCTTCAAGTCGGCGACGTGACGATCACCTCCATTATCGAGCGCGACGGCCCCTGGCGCCGCCCGGTCGACATGTTCCCGTCCTACGACCACGCGGTCGCCCGCGAGCATCTCCGCACGCTGGAGCCGGAGGTGTTCGATCCGGCCACCGGCAAGATGGTCATCACCTACCAGACCTTCGTCGTACGCACGCCGAAGCACCTCGTTCTGGTCGACACCTGCCTCGGCGAGAACAAGGGCCACCCCGCGCCGATGGACTTCGACACCCAGCCCTGGCTCGACAACTTCAAGAAGGCCGGCCTCTCCTTCGAGGAGATCACGCACGTCTTCTGCACGCATCTCCACATCGACCACACCGGCTGGAACACGCGCCTCGTCAACGGCCGCTGGGTGCCGACGTTTCCCAACGCCAAGTACATCTTCCACAAGGACGAGTACGCGTGGTGGGAGGCCGCCACCAAGGAGGGGCGCAATCCACCGGGCACGGTTTGGACCAACAACTGCCGCCCTGTCGTCGAGGCCGGTCAGGCACTGCTCGTCGACAACACCTACGAGCTCGACGACACCTTCACGCTCACGCCAACGCCCGGCCATTCGCCGCGCCACATGTGCGTCAACATCCAGTCGAAGGGCCAGAAAGCCGTCGTCACCGGCGACATGATGCACCACGCGCTGCAGTGCCGTGAGCCCGAGTGGTCGACCATCTTCGACGTCGACCGCGCCGAGGCCGCCCTCTCCCGCCGCCGCTTCCTCGACCGCGTCTGCGACACCCCCACCATCATCCTGCCGATCCATTTCCCGAGCCCGACGGCCGGTTTGATCAAGCCGCATGGCAAGTGCGGGTTTGATTACCGGTTTGTGCGTTAGAGCGGGTTGGGGTGAGGGTGGGTTGCCGGGGGCACAAGCGGTATCGGCGACCGGTCGCAGCCCGGGCAGCAGTGCGCGGTCGAGCGCACTGGCCAGCGCTCAGGACATTGCTGCCAGCATGTCCGCCTGCTCGACGAGCGTTCGTGCCTGTTTGATCTGCGGCATGTAGATCGGCTTGCCGTCCAGCGTCACTACGCCGCCGCCTGATCGCTCGGCTTCGGCCGCGGCATCGAGAACTCGTCGCGCCAACGCTACTGCCTGGGGTGACGGCGAGAAAACCTCGTTGGCGATGCCGACGAACTCCTCATTCGTTGCCCATTTTCCCTCGCAACCCAGGACGGCGGCACGCATGGCCGCTGCGCGAAAACCTGCAGGGTCTGCATCGATAAAGGGACCGTCGACCGGCCTCAGACCGGCCGCCCGAGCGGCGGTGACGAGCCGTGCGATCGCGTAATGCCACATGTCCCCCCAATGCTGGTCGCGCACGCCGCTCGCATCGGCGTCGGTCAGAATGTGGTAGTTCGGATTTGCGCCGCCGACCTTGGTCATTCTTGCACCGAGCGAGGCAGCGAGGTCGTTCTGCCCGAGGTGCAGCGAGTCGTTCCTGCTGCTCGCACCGGCGATCTCGTCGATGTTCGCGAGACCCTGCGTCGTCTCGATCATGATCTGAAGGCCGAGCCGCTTCTTGCGTCGCATGGCGGTCTCGATCTGCGTCACCAGCATGTCGACGGCGTAGATGTCCGATCGGTTTCCAGCCTTCGGGATCATGATGAGGTCGAGCCGTTCGGTATGTGCCTCCAGCAGGTCGACGAGGTCGCGATACATGTGTGGTGTGTCCAGGCCGTTGATCCTGACCGACAGTGATTTGCGGCCCCAGTCGATCTCGTTGAGGGCCGCAATCAGATTTCGCCTGGCTGCCGGCTTCTCGCCGGGTGGCACGCCATCCTCGATCTCGAACATGACGAGGTCCGCAGCCGACCTCGCCGCTGCGTCGAAGGTATCGGGCTTGTTTCCGAGCACGAAAAGTTGGCTCCTATTGAGCCGGGCGGGTGCGGGCGTAACGATGGAGAAGCTCATGTGCGACCATCCGGAGATGCAGCATTAAGGCTGGACACTTGCAATTCCAGCCATGATCAGACTGTTAGCTGATGGGCGTCAACTGGCAGGCCAATAGGCGGATGAGCTGGCGCGCACGGAACTGTCATTGAAGTCCATGACCGCTTACTGGCGAGCTGCGGTCGAGAAGAGAACTAAACTAGTTCTGTCTCTTGTGGGTCAAACCTCGCCCCGACCGAATCCGCACCTTGCCCTTCCCCGCGCAGGACTGCGATGATCTTGGTTCCAATCCACCCCACGCTCCGCCACCGCCTCATCCGCTCGGAACCCCGCCCATGTCCCCCACCACCTCGCTCCCCACCCGCCCCGTCGGTCGTGCGGGCCTTGCCGTCACCGAGATCGGGTTCGGCGGGGCGCCGATCGGCAACTTCCGCTTCCAGATCAGCGATGACGACGCGCACGCCGCCATGGCGGCCGTATGGAAAGGCGGCGGCCGCTACTACGACACCTCGCCCTATTACGGCTATGGGCGCAGCGAGTTGCGTGTGGGCCGCTTCCTGCAAAGCGTGCCGGCGGCCGAGTACGTGCTCTCGACCAAGATCGGCCGTATCATGCGCCCGCTCCGCGCAAGCGACGACACCACCGGCCTGCGCGTCGGCGGCCTGCCGATGTTCCCGCGCTACGATTATAGCTACGACGGCGTCATGCGCTCGCTCGAGCACTCGTATCTCCGCATGGGCGTATCGCGCATCGACATCGCCTTCATCCACGACGTCGACGCCTTTACGCACGGCTCCGACGACGCCGCCGAGCCCTACTTCAAGGCCGCCATGGAGGGCGCCTACAAAGCTCTCGACGAGTTGCGCCGCGCGGGCGACTTGAAGGCCATCGGCGCCGGTATCAACGACACCCGCTGGTGCCGCCGTTTCGTCGAGGCCGGCGACTTCGACTGCATCATGATGGCCGGGCAGTACACGCTGCTGACGCACACCCCCGAAACGCTCGCGTTCATGGATCTCTGCCGTAAGCGCAGCGTGGGACTGTTGCTCGCAGCGGTGTTCAACTCGGGCCTGCTGGCGCTGGGCTCGAAGTCGACGACGGCCACATTCAACTATAACCCGCCCCCGGCCGACATCATGGCGCGACTGGTCCGCATTGAGGAGATCGCGGCAGCCCACCGCGTGCCCCTCAACGCCGCAGCGATCCAGTTCGTGCTGGCCGAGCCGATCGTGAAATCGGCCGTCCTCGGCGCCACCGCCCCGCGCGAGGTCGAGGCCAATCTGAAGGCCCGCACCACGTTGATCCCAGCCGCGTTCTGGTCGGACCTCAAGTCTGCTGGCCTGCTCGCGGCCCACTTGCCCACGCCATCATAGCGCGTCTGGTGTCCACGGTTGCCCAGGCCGGCCTTCCAGCCTAACCTGTCCGGACAAATCTGATCGCGCCCGCGAACGGGTGCCTGTTTCCCCGGAGGGAACCCCATGCTCAAGTATTTCGACAGCTCCTATGTCGGCACGGTCGACATGGAGGACTGCGGCTATCTCGGCAAGCCGATCAACGATCGCCATTACACGACCGAGCAACTCGCCGGCGCCCTCTACAAGGCCGAGGACTACGCCAAGACGATGGACCGTCTCGGCTATGACACGTTCTGGATGGCCGAGCACCACTTCCAGCCGGAAGGCACGGAGTGCATCCCGAACCTCCTCATGATGGCCATGCACCTCGCTGGTATCACCAAGAACATCCGCATCGGCTGCGGTTTCAACGTCGTGCCGATGTGGCATCCGCTGCGTCTCGCCGAAGACTACGCCACGGCCGAGATCCTAACTCGCGGCCGTACCGTGTTCGGCGTCGCGCGCGGCTACCACACCCGCGAGGTCGAGACCTTCGGCGCGCCGCTGATCGACCAGGACGCCAACCGCGAGATGTTCGAGGAAGGCACCGACCTCGTCTTCAAGGCCTTCAACGAGGAAAAGTTCTCCCACAAGGGCAAGTATTATACCTGCCCGCCCGAAGTTCCCTATCGCGGCTATACCTTGAAGGAGCTGACCCTCGTCCCGCGCCCCCTGAAGTTGCCCGTCGAATGCTGGCAGCCGATCCAATCGGGTTCCGACCGCGCCTTCGACTTCATGGCCAAGCACGGCATCTGCGGCGTCATTGGCGGCGGCTCGGCGGAAGGCGGCGTGGTCCAGCGCCACGTCGATGGTTTCCGAGCCGCCTACAAGCGCCTCGGCATCGAACTCGTGCCCGGCGAGCGCATGTCGATCGGCTACCAGTTCCACATCGCCTCGAGCCGCGAGCAGGCCATGAAGGAAGCCGCGATCTACTACGAAGAGAATATGAAGATGTTCGGCGAGCTGCGCCTTGTCCGCGCCATCACCGACGAGCAATTGGCGGCGATGCGCAATCCGGCGCTCGTTCCGAATACAAAGCTGCCGCGCATCGAGGACGCAGTGAAGGCCGGCGGCTTCCTCGCCGGTACGGCCGAAGATATCATCGAGACGCTGAAGAAGACGGAAGCCGCGCTGCCCGGCCTCGAGCGCGTCTCGTGCTCGCTGCCGCTCGGCACGCCGTTGAAGACCGCCCTCGAGCAGCTCGAGCGCTTCTCCAAGGAGGTCATGCCGGCCTTCAAGGGCAAAGTGAAGGTCGCGGCGGAATAGCCCTCGGCCGTCATCCCGGGCCTTGCCTGCCCTCGGCGAAGACCGAGGGTCCCCGGGACCCATTCATCCGCTTGCTCCAGCACGGTGTAACGAGCCAGTATCGGTGCTGGCGTCACACCCGTGGCCCGATGGATCGCGGGAGCGAGCCCAGTCATGACATTTTGACCCCGAGGCCACCCATGCCGCGCTTCCGCGTTCTCACCACCAAGGCGACCACGATCTCCACCGGCCTCGGCGGCTACAACCATGAGATGGAGGCCTTGGAGCCGCTCGACGTCGAGATTGTCGAGTGCGACCCGACGCCGGAGGCCTTCATCGCGCTCGCGCCCACGGCCGACGCCGTCTACGCCAAGGGCATGAAATTTACGGCCCCGATGCTGAACGCGCTTACCAAATGCAAGGTCATCTCGCTCGGCTCGGTCGGCGTCGATACGGTCGACGTCGCCGCCGCCACCGCCAAGGGCATCCCCGTCACCAACTGCCCGGACACCTTCATCGAGGAGGTGGCCGACCACGCCATGATGCTGCTGCTCGCCGCCCACCGCCGCGCCATCGAGCAGGACCGCATGGTGCGCGAGGGGCGCTGGACCGAGGGCCGCCCCGTGTTGCTCAAGATCCCGCGCCTGATGGGCCAGACGCTCGGCTTCATCGCCTTCGGCCGGGTGGCCCGCGCCACCGCGCGGCGCGCCAAAGCGTTCGGGCTCAATCTAATCGCGCACGACCCGTTCATCGACGAGCAGACCATCGCCGAGCACGGCGTCGAGCCGGTCTCGCTCGACGACGTGCTGAGCCGGTCGGACTTCATCTCCATGCACATGCCCGCGACGCCCGAGGCGCAGGGCTTCCTCAAAGGCCAGCACTTCCGCCGCATGAAGCCGACCTGCATTTTCGTCAACACGGGGCGCGGCCCCACGGTCGAGGAATCCGGCCTCATCAAAGCGCTTCAGGAAGGCTGGATCGCGGGCGCCGGCCTCGATGTCTTCGAGATCGAGCCGGTCAAGCCCGACAACCCGCTGCTGAAGATGACCAACGTCATCCTAGCCCCGCACAACGCCTCGGCCTCCGCCCGTTTCGACCCGGCCCGCAAGCGCCGCGTCGGCCAGGAGATCGCCAACGTCCTCACCGGCCGTTGGCCGCTGTCCTGCGTCAACCCGGTCGTCCTCACGGCCTCGGGCCTGAAGCGCTGGCAGCCCATCTCCATGGAGCGCGGCCCGAATTCGTGAGTGAAGGTCTGCCGTGCCGGACATCGGAGCCCTCCGATGTCCGCAGCACAACGTCATTCATCGCTAGGGTGCCGCCCCGATAGGCAGAAACGGCGCCGTATTCGCCCGACGCATCACGGTAGTTGTCGCTGCACTGTTCACAGCATCTCAAGCAATTCTGCCTACTGATGCTCGATCTGCATCGGGGGCGAATGTGAATATGATGTCAAATGCAGCGAAGACTCTGGTGGCCCTTTCTTGCCTTGCTTTATCGGGCTGCGATCCGGCCGGAGGAGGTGGGATCGACGCCAACCTCGAATGTGCAGCCTTGATTAGTGCGGCGGACGTTCTTGTCAGAAACGGCACGATCGAGAAAGACCCTGTTTTGGCCAAGCGTGGGTTGGGAAGCTCAATGGCGTATCTGAATGCCTACGCCATTCCCAAACGCATAAAAGAAGCAGAAGCGTTCGGACAGGTGAAGTCGCTCCGCGCGACTTTGATCGAAACCCGCCCGCCCGCCGACATTATGGGACGCGCCAGGCGCTGCGCGGATCGCAGTCCGTGATGGCGGCCTCATCAAGGCACTGCAAGAGGGCTGGATGGCGGGCGCCGGCCTCGACGTCTTCGAGATCGAGCCGGTGAAACCGGACAAACCCGCGCGGGCAGCCCATCTCCATGGAGCGCGGCTCGAAGTCTTGAGCGGTGCGGGCAGCGGCGCCTCCGCTTCACAGAAATCGCTGCTAGAGCGCCGCCGGGTCGAACCAGGCGGGGGAGGGGCCGGCCGCGGCCTCGATCTCGATGGGGAACGTCTTGTCGATCTCGGCGACAAGTGCGGCGAGGTTCTCGACCAGTTTGCGCCACTGGTCGGCATCCACGATGGGGTAGCTGGCAAGCTGCGCCCCGTCGTGTGCGCTGATGGCGAGCGGATGCCGCGCGGCGAAACCGAGCCCCAATATCCTGTAGCTCGCCGTGAGTTGGCGGCTCCAGGTGCCGACGTCGAGATGGACCTCGACGCAAAGATTGCCAGCCGTTCTCCGTCGCAGGGTGAACGTGCCTGTCCCGCTGGTCACTTCGTAGCCGAGCGACTTGAACGCCTTCTGTAAGGCTCCCTTCTTTGCGCCCGCCGGTTTGCGCTCCGCACGTGAGGCCCAGGCCGCGCGTGTCGCCTCTTGAGCTGAAGGTAGGTCGTGCGGCAGTGCGGCGCGCTTCACCGTTTCGGCGAACGTTTCGCGATGGCGCCGGACGACCTCCGCGATCCGCGTGCTCGCCTCGGCGGTGAGGACGGCATCGCGAGAAGGCTCGGGCTGAGCGGTTGCGGTCGCAGATGCCATGGCCGACATGGCGGCAGCGTTGACGGCCAGCGGCATTTGCACAGTCTTATAGGACCCGAGCGCACCAGCGATCGCAGCGACGTGTTCCGGCAGGGGCGGGAGGCATTTCTTGTCGACACTCCCTTGAACGACGAACTGGGCCGTCAGCGCGCGACGGCGACCTGTGGCCCACCATGTGTCCAGGATCGTGAAGCCGGGTTCCGTCTGCGACGCCAAATGATCGGGCGATGTGTCGAACCCCGGTGCGCTCAGCGTGATCGAAACGCTGTGGAAAGGAAACGATTTCGGGACGCCGGCCGCGATCTCCGCAAGTTGACCGAGAGAAATCGCTGGCGCGCCCGGTGCACTGCTTGTCAGCGAGCGAACGGGCGGCATGCCAGGAAACAATGAGGGCGCTTCGTCCACATACGCGGCCATATCAGGCCAGCGCTTCAGGGCGCGATCGACACTCGAGACGCCGCCGGCGACGGGCGATTCGCTCAGGCTGAACTTCGCGGCTGGATCGGTGATCCCTGCTTCCCGGAACGCCGCCGCAACACGCGCAAGCAGCGCGGCCAGTGGCTCGGTCTTGGCCGCCTTGAAGGTCAGTGCCAACAGAACATGCATTGGTCTTCTCGAGCGCAGGCAAACCAGACGTCGCGATCTTAAGTGAAGATCCCTTTACAGACCAATAAAGCATGCAAGAGGCGCCACCCCGCACGACGATGTCGGAGCCGCACTGGTCCCGTCGCGGCCGTTCATGGTCTGCCCCCCCCGCGATGCGACACTCGCGCTTCCCCCACATCCATCTCGACACGCCCCCCGCCCTCGGCGCATTCTGGCGCCAACCGACAACCAACGCCCGCGAGGAGCCGCCCCATGTCCGATCTTCCCAAGCACGTCGCCATCCACGAGGAAGGCCCCCGCGAAGGCTTCCAGATCGAGCCGGGCCCGATCCCGACCTCCGACAAGATCAAGCTGATCGAGGCGCTGGCCGAAACGGGCCTTCATCACATCCAGGCGTGCTCGTTCGTCTCGCCGCGCGTGGTGCCGCAATGGGCGGACGCCGAGCAGACGGTCGCCGGCTTCAAGGCCAAGCCGGGTGTCGACTATACGGCGCTCTGGTTCAACGCCTCCGGCCTCGACCGCGCGCTCGCCTTCAAGGACAAGCTGACGCTCTCGGGCTCCATCTCGCTCGTCGCCACCGAGGGCTTCTGCAAGAAGAACCTCAACCGGACGCTCGCCGAGAACTACGAGGCCATGCGCAAGCAGACCGCGCTGCACATCGAGCGCGGCGTTCCGGTCAAGCGCATCGGCGTCATGGCCGCCTTCGGCTGCAACTACTCGGGCGACGTCAAGCCCGAGCAGGTCGTCGAGCGCGTGTCGGAGGGCTTCAAGCTCGCCGAGGAAGCCGGCGCCACCATCGAACTCATTTCGCTCGCCGACACCATGGGCTGGGCCATCCCGCCCCGCCTCGAGAAGGTGCTGGGCGCGGTACGCAGCAAATGGCCGTCGCACCGCATCGGCCTCCACCTCCACGACACCCGCGGCATGGCGATCGCCAACGCGCACGCCGCCATGAAGATGGGCGTCGCCCAGTTCGACGCCACGGTCGGCGGCCTCGGCGGCTGCCCGTTCGCGGGGCAGAAGGGCGCTGCCGGTAACATCTGCACCGAGGAGCTGGTGCTGCTCTGCGAGGAGATGGGCATCCACACCGGCGTCGATCTCGACAAACTGATCGAGGTCGGTCGCATGGCTGAGGAAATCGTCGGCCACCAGCTCCCGAGCGAGCTGATACACGCCGGCAGCCTCGACGCGTTCCGGCGGAAGGCGGCTTGAGATTAATCGGGAGGTCCAGCAGTACAGGCGAGCCTGGACTGAGAGATCCGGCCTACTCAAGGCGAGAAGCGTTCGAGTAGCGCTCGTCCATGGTCTGCAAGTTCGGGGTTCGCTGTCCACATTGCGAGCCAGGCGCGATAGCTTGCAGCTCGAAAAAGCACCTCGTCTCCATTGATCGCGGCGGCAAATGCCGCGATCTCGTCGCGGTGAGATCGGTGATCGTCTGGAGTGATGCGCTGTCCGTCTAGCTCTTCTGGCTCAGCGAAAAGATAGAAAAGAACAGGCTCTTTCCCTTGTCGACGCGCCTCGGTCACCAGACCATAGGCGTGTTTGATCAATTGCGCCGCGTCCAGATAGCGGAAAGTGACCTCATGCGCTTCCAAGGCAAGGCGCAGCGCGCCGTATCGCGTCATGCAATTGCCCCAGACCGGACGATCATAAGCTGGCGAGAAAGAAACGCGCTTCTTGTCCCTGAAAGGCTCAAAGCGTTTCGACTCAACGCCGATCAAGGCAGCAGACGTCGTAACCGCCGCGTCGAGGTGAGGATGCGTACCGCCCTTCCAAGGAAAGCGGACACAGAACTCGATCTCGACCTGCTCGGCGCTGCCCAACTCCTCGATCCCTGGAAGCGGAGGCAGCAGGGAGGGACGCGCCAAGAACCAGCCGAAAGTATTGGCTGCGAGAGCAGCAGAACTGTTCGGGTTGCGGAACTTGCCGGAGACCAGCTCATTCCCGGCGGCAGCGATAAGACGTTGTCGGACATGGTCCAAAGGAATACCGGGAAGAAATTCGTCCTGATCTTCAGCAGGGAGCGCCAGCAGAGGTGTGCGCTCTTGGAGTAAGGCGAGAAGTGCGCCGCCCGAAGGAAGAGACGTGACATTTAACGCAACTGGGAGCGTATCGAAAGCGAACGTCAGCGCCGCCCCATGCTCCAACCCGAGTTGATCGAGCTCGCGGTGCAGAAACTGACCCAGCTCCCCGACATCGAGGCCTTTATAATAATTCGCGGGAGCGAGCACCCGGCAGTCGATCCGGTGTGCGTCCAACAGTGCGCCCGATCGAATAGGGCGATCTCCACGAGCGAGCAACCAAGCGGAGACATAGCGGATGAGCTCGATCGCGGCGTAAAGCGGCGTGTCACTGCCTACCTTCAGCTCAATAAACTCGAAGTGTCCTACACTGCGCTGGTGGACGAGGTCGATGGCACAGCGACGGTCCGAAGACGGGTGCATGAGGCCCGATGCGACTGGGATCTGGTTAGCCCAATCGTTGCGGCCAGATTTCAAGCAAGCAACCGCAATAGCCTTCTCTAGGACGGTTTCTGGGTTATTGTTGTGCCCGGCAATGTCGGCGTTGATGTCGGGCCAACGCCAGTTCTCACGCGATCTGTTCTTGTTCGCGGAGGCGCCAGAGGCATAGTTCCGAGCGATCGTCTCGAACACCGCTTTCGCGAGCCCGCCATTTGCCGGGATGCGAAGTGACCGGCAGGCAGATCGATGGCGAATATTGGAAATACCCAACACGGCGCTTGCCACAGCCTCGACGCCGTCGAATAGGGAGCGGGGTGAGGTCGAGCTTCCGGTTGTCGTCAAATTCACGGGAGAAGCTCCGGTAAAAGCACGGCAGAAATTGACTGATGAAAATCCCGGCAGAGACCGGGAGGTCAGATAAGCTATCGTATTCAGATATGGTTTGCCAACATTACGGGTCGGTTACCATCACGACACGTTAACGGGCCCTGAGGTGGACGTAATTGTTGGACACTACGGGGCAGTGCGGCGATAGTGCTTAGTTCCTGCGATCCGGCTGTAGTCAGCTACGAAATCGGGCCGGTTGTGCGCTCTCCCGCCACAATCGAGGTTCTGCCCGATGTCCCTACCCCGGATAACGCTCACACGACGTCGTCAAGGTCGAGCGGGCGCGGAATGGCGACCATACGCGCGGCTTTGTGGCTGCTCCGGCCCGAATCCACCGTCCCCTCCGTCACCCGCGCGTCTTCATAGCAGCCTGCAACTCTTCGCGCCCGCTCTTGTCCACCGACATGAACCAGTCGGCGATCCGATCCGACGTGACGAAGATCGTGTCGTTGCGGCTCATGAGCATGTCGAGTGCCTTCTCGAGATAGTACATGCGGTGCGGCACGCCGGCGATGTGTGGGTGGATGCCGATGGAGAGCACGCGCGGGTTCTCTTCGAGTTCCGGCTCGAGCACGGCGAGTGTCGCCTCCAGACGTTTGACGAGCTCGTCCGAAGACTGTCCTTGCACGGCCCACATCGGCACGTCATTGATCTCCCAGGTGTAGGGAAGACAGAGCAGCGGTCCCTCGGCCGTCGTCATCCAGCACGGCAGATCGTCCAGCAGCCAATCGTGCGTGTAGTCGAGGCCGGCCCGCTTCAGCACCTCAGGCGTGCGCGGCGTCTCTCCACCACCGGCGCCGAACCAGCCGCGCACCCGCTTGCCGCTCAACGCCTCCAGCCGGTTTATCGAACGTGCGACCTCCGCTTCCTCGTCCTCGACCTCCTTGAGAGAGCGCTGGAACCAGCTGTGACCGACGAAATCCCAGCCGGCCCGGGCCGCCTGAGCCGCCGCCTGCGGATAGACATCTGCGCATTGGGCGTTCATCCACGCTGATGCCTTGAGCCCACGCTTCTCCAGGGCCTTGAAGATGCGCGGCAGTCCGCACCGCATGCCGTATTCGACCCAGGAGTAGTTCGCGACATCGGGCGGCTCGCTCGGCTTGCCGTGCGGCGCAGGCAGGATGCCGCGCGGCATGGGGCGGTCGAACGGCCAGTACTCGATGGCGACGACGGGGTTCACCATCAGCGGCTTGCCGTCGAGCGGCTCGTAGCGCGGTCGTTCCGATGACATCGTGTAGGGAATACGGGGGTTCGGCCACATGGTGAGGCTCCTGGGCAAGGGCGAGGCACAACTATCGCAACGACAGCGCCCGCCCCGCAACGTCCGAGCCGGCGCGGGGTGCGAAAAGCCCGGCCGTTCACCTCGGCCGGGCTCGCCTGTTCACGATGCCCCTACTTGAGCGCGAGATCGAGCATCGCCTTGATGCGCTCCTCGCCGGTCTCGGCGATCAGGCGGTCGATCTCCTTGCCGCCCTTGATCAACACGAAGGACGATCGCCGCGGAATCTGGCGGCTGGTCGTCACCTCGTCGTTCTTGAACGTGTCCCAGTCGACCACGATGAAGGTAATGGCCTTATTGTAGTGTGGCAGGCTCTCACGGAGCCGTTGCAGCACGCGTTCCTGCTGTGCGCACGTCGGTCACCACGTCGACTTGTAGTGAATCAGCACGGTCTCGCCCTTGGCGATCGCCGCCTTGACCGCGCCCGGCTGGTAGGTGACGGTGTCGCTCCCGGCCATGGCCGGCGCGTGCGCCGTCGCGACCAAGAGCATCAGGGCCACTAGCCCCGCTACGAAGTTCCGCAAATTCTTCCTCCTTCTGCTGCTGACGAACTCTCACAAGGAAACCGAAAGCTCTTGTAGCCATACGGGCATCACGCTTAGCGCCCAGCCCTCGATCCGCTGATGCAGTCCGAAGAACATGGCCAGGCCGACCGCGATCAGCGCAACGGCCAGGATCGACTTCGAGTTGGCGGCGAATTTCCGCAATTGCTGCTGGCGGCGGGCGAGCGCCTCGCGTGTGCCGTAGGCGAGTGCCAGGATGATGGTGGATGCCCCGACCGCGAAGCTCGCCATGATCGCCGTGGCCCAAACGAGCGACTTGCCCTGCGAGGCGAGCGATATGGCGCCACCCAGCGTCGGCCCGATGCAGGGCGACCACGCGGCCCCGAGCAGCATCCCGCCGATGAACTGGCCGGAAAGCCCTCGGTCCTGCAGTGCGCCTCGGCGTTCGAACGCATGGCTTGAGAGCCCGGCAGTGGCGGCCGCAAATCGCGTGTTGAACGCGGGAACCAAAAGGACAAGGCCGAACGCCACCATGGCAACCGCACCGATCTTCGCCATGGCATCGGCGTCGAGACCGACCGCCGGTCCCAGAGCAGCAATGCCGACTCCGACGACGACAAAGGCCACGCTGAGGCCAGCGCAAAGCGCGAGGGGGCCGAGGCGCTCCTCCTGCACCGCCGCGCCCAGAATGAACGGCAGGACCGGCAAGACGCAAGGGTTGATGAGGGTCAACAGACCCGCGCCGTAGGCGAACAAGAGATCCATGCACCCAGTTCCGATAGTATCGGTTCTCGTCGATCGATGCGACGTCCTACGATCAGACGCGCGAAGACGCCAACCACAAAGCCGTCGCAACCTATCAAGTTGTCTTGAGCTGCGCTGGGCTGACACGCGCACGTGCGGGGGCTTCAAGTGGCGCACCAGATGGTGCACGTTGGCGTCCTCCAAATCCTTCCGACCCGCCGAGGCCCTACGCAATGACGACGACCGCCCTTCCTCTTTCCGGCATCCGCGTACTTGAGCTGTCGCACACCGTGATGGGGCCGACGGCGGGGCTGGTGCTCGCCGATCTCGGCGCCGATGTGATCAAGGTCGAGCCGGCACCCAAGGGCGATCACACGCGCGGCCTTGGCGGCTTTGCAGCGGGCTTCTTCTCGGCCTTCAACCGCAACAAGCGCGGCATCGCGCTGGATTTGAAACAGGCAGAGGGCCAGGCGGCCTTCCACGGCCTCGCATCCACTGCCGACGTCGTGCTCGAGAATTACGGTCCCGGTACCATGGAGCGGCTCGGCTGCGGCTGGGACGTCCTGGAAAAGCTGAACTCGCGGCTGATCTATCTCGCCCTCAAAGGCTACCTGCCTGGTCCTTACTCGCACCGACCCGCGCTCGACGAGGTCGTGCAGTATCACACCGGCCTCGCCTACATGACCGGCCCGCCAGGGCGGCCGCTGCGTGCCGGCGCCTCGATCATCGATATCCTCGGCGCCGTGTTCGGCGTCATCGCCTTGCAGGCTGCGCTGCGCGAGCGCGATCGCACGGGCAAGGGCCAGCACGTCACCTCGGCGCTGTTCGAGAGCGCGGCATTTCTTATGGCGTCGCACATGTCCGGCATCGTGGCGACCGGCCAGGACATGCCGCCGATGCCCGCGCGGCGTGGTGCGTGGGCCGTCTACGAGGTGTTTCCCTGCGCCGACGGCGAACTGTTCATCGGTGTGACCAGCGACCAGCAGTGGGCACGCTTCGTCGAGGAGTTCGGTTTGCAGGCACTCGCCGCCGATCCTCGTCTCGCCACCAACCTGATGCGCGTCGGCGAGCGCGAGTGGCTGATCCCGCGCCTGAAGGAGGTGATCGCGCCGCTGCCCAAAGCCGAAGTCGCCGAGCGCCTCGAGCGCGCCGCCTGCTCGTGGGCGCCCGTCGGCAAGCCGCGCGATCTGTTCGAGGACGCCCACCTGCTCGCGACCGGCGGCCTTATCGAGACCTTCATCAATCGCGCCGGGGGCATGGACGGCAAGCCCGTCAAACTCCCCGCCATGCCGTTCGCCTTCGGCGACGCGCGCCTTGGGCTGCGCCGCCACGCCCCCACCATGGGCCAGCACAACGCCGAGGTTCTGGCCGAGGCGGGGTACAGCGAGGCGGAGATTGCGGGAATGGTGGAGAAAAAGGTGCTCGTGGCGGGGTGAGGCAGCGAGCCGCCTGCTTGCTGGACAACGGTCATCCCGGTGCTTGTCACCGGGACCCATGGTGCAGCACATTCAATCACCAGAGATGGCTCCGCAACACGACGCGAGTACGTCTCCGGCACGCGCCCTGACGGTCGAGCAAGTCGAGGAATGGGTCCCGAGCACAGGGCCCGGGATGACAGAATTTGGATGATCGGGAGCCCCCATGCCCACCAAAACCGTCCTCGTCGCCGGCGCTACCGGCCTTGTCGGCCACGCGGCGATGCAGCACTTCGCGAATCTTCCCGATACGAACGTCATCGCTGTCTCGCGCCGCAAGCCCGGCGAGACGTTCGGCGCGCGCTTCCTGTCCGTCGATCTGCAGGACCGCGCCAAATGCGCCGAGATCTTCGGTGCCATGCCGGATGTGACGCACGTCGTCTACGCCGCGCTCTACGAGAAGGCGGGGCTCGTGGCGGGGTGGCGCGCGGACGACCAGATCGCCATCAACGATGCCATGCTGCGCAACCTGATGGACCCACTGCTCGGCATCGCTAAGGACATGCGCCACGTGTCGCTGCTGCAGGGCACGAAGGCCTACGGCTCGCACGTCCGGCCGATGAAGTATCCGGCACGGGAGGGACGCGACGAAGCGCGCGACGTGCCGAATTTCTACTGGCAGCAGGAGGACTACATCCGTGAGCGCCAGCGCGGGCAGTCGTGGGTGTTCACGATTTTTCGCCCCGTCCTGATCTGCGGCTATTCGCTGGGTGCGGCGATGAACCTGATCCCGGCCATCGGCGTCTACGCGGCATTCCTGAAGGAGCGCGGCGAGCCGCTGCATTTTCCGGGCGGGCCCGGCCGCGTCTCGCAGGCCGTCGATGCCGGCTTGCTGGCACGGGCGATGGCGTGGGCGGGCGAGACCGACAAGGCGCGGAACGAAGCCTTCAACGTCGCCAACGGCGATGTGTTCTCCTGGCCGAACGTGTGGCCGGCCATCGCGGAGGCCGTGGGCATGAAGCCGGGCGACGAACGGCCGATGTCGCTCGCAACCGAGATCGCGCCCCGCGAGGACGAATGGCAGCGGATCGTGACGAAGAACGGCCTCTCCGCCCCCGATCTCAAGCAACTGGTCGGCCTCTCGTTCGAGTACGCCGACTGGCAGATGAACTACGGCCGCACCAAACCGGCACCGGTATCCTATTCCTCGACCATCAAGCTCATGCAAGCAGGCTTCACCGAGGTAATGGACACTGAGGTGATGCTGGCCTCGGCGATCCGCGAGTTCCAGCGGCGGCGCCTGCTGCCGGCGCCGCGCTAGTCCTTACTCCCCGAGCGTCGGGCCATCCCCCCGCGTACGGGTCTGGCGCATGTAGCGGCGGTACTTGTCGGCGTCGTAGCCCTCGCCGCGGTGGATCAGGCAGCGGTTGTCCCAGAAGACGACCTCGCCCGGTTGCCAGCGGTGGGCGTAGACGTGCTCGTCGCCGACGGTCTCCTCCACCAGTTCGTCCAGCAGCGCACGGCTCTTCGCGTCGCTCCATCCTTCGATCGCCTTGGCGTGCGATCCGATGAACAGGTTCCGTGCGCCCGTGCGCGGATTGCGCCGAACGAGCTTGTGGCGCACGGGCGGAAGCGTGGCGGCAAGTTGAGGTGACACAGCGTCCGGCGCCACCTTCGAGCGCGAGTAGACGTAGTCGTGGATCACGATCAGCGGATCGAGCTCGTCTTTTCTGCCATCGGAAAGTCGAGAAAAAGTCGAGCGCGTCGACGCGAACAGCGTGGCGCCGCCTTCAGCCGGCGTCTCGTAGGCGCACATGATGGAGAGAAACGCGGGTGTCTCTTTGAAGGAGGCGTCCGAGTGCCACATGTTGTTGCCGGTGAGGAAGATCGTCTTCTTGTGCGTGTTACCCAGCACCGTGCCGTCCGGCTGCACGTTTCCGATGGTGCCGAAATACTCGAGCTTGCCTTCGCCTTTCGCCACATGGCTCGGCTCCGGCTCGCCGAAGCGCCGAGTCAGCGAGAGCTGGGCCGCGTCATCCATCTCCTGGTTGGGAAACACGAGAAACGCGTAGTCGTCGACCGCCATTCTGATTTGCGCGACGGTAGCGTCGTCGAGGTCCGTGCGCAGGTTTACCCCGGTGATACGCGCGCCGAGGTCGGCATGCAGGGGCCGTATGTCGAGTTTGCTCATGTCGATCACTCCGCCGCCTTCTTCGCCGCGGCCAGCTTGTCGAGCGTGGCGAGCGTCTTGCTCGAGTCTTCCGAAGGGATCGAGAACACGATGCGTGCGATGCCCGCATCGCGGAAGCGCTTCAAGGTATCGGGCTCGGGCGGCGTGTTGAACGTAGTGATCGGCAACTCCGACGGATCGCGACCGGCCTCTTTGCACATCTCGCGGAACTTCGGGAGATGGTCGAGCACGTCCGTACCGCCGTACTCCGGTCGCGTCGCGTGCGGGACCCAGCCGTCGCCATAGGCGATCGCACGGCGCGCGCCATAGGGATACATTCCGCCGACGATGACGGGGAGCGGCTTCTGGATCGGCTTCGGCCACGTCATCATCGGCCCGAACTTCACGTGCTCGCCGTTGTACTCGGGCTTCGACTTCGTCCAGATCTCGCGCATGGCGCGCACGCGCTCCTCCATCAGCTTGAAGCGGCCCTTGAAGTCGGTCGTGCCGTGGTTCGCCATCTCGTCCTCGTTCCACCCGGCGCCGATGCCGAACAGGAAGCGGCCCTTGGAGATCTGGTCGAGGCTGGCGACGGACTTGGCCGTCTGGATCGGGTCGCGCTGCACGACCAGGCAGATGCCGGTCGCGACCTTGAGCTTCGTCGTCGCTGCGGCGGCGGCCGAGAGCGTCACGAAAGGGTCCATCACGTCGTAGTATTTTTTAGGAAGATCACCGCCCTGCGGGAACGGCGACTTCCGCGTCAATGGAATGTGACTGTGCTCGGGCGCCCAGAGCGATTCGAAGCCCCTCTCCTCGAGTGCCTTGGCGAGCTCGACCGGACCGATCGAGTAGTCCGTGAAGAACAGTGCGACGCCGTAATCCATTATCGTTTCCTCCAGTTTATTTGGCAGACGTTTTGGTTCACAGGCTCTGCCACCATTTCGCGATGTGACGTCGCATGTCGTCGTCCGGCAAGCGTCCGTAACCCGCCGCCACGTTGTCGCGCATGTTCTGAGCCTTGGACGTGCCAGGGATGACACAAGTGATGGCGGGATGGCCGAGTAGATACTTGAGAAAGATCTGCCCGAAGCTCGTTGCGTCGATCTCGGCTGCAAAATCGGGCAGGGGCTTCCCCTTCACGCGCTGGAACATGTTGGCGCCGTCGAACGGCCGGTTTGGGATGACGGCGATTCCGCGCTCGACGGCCAGCGGCAAGAGACGGGCCTCGGCGTCGCGCACGGCAAGCGAATAGGGAAGCTGTACGAAATCGATCCGCTCCGACTGCATGATGGACATCAAATCGCCGAACGCGGACGGGGTGTAATGCGTGATCCCGATGTGGCGAAAGCGACCTTCGGCTTTGCCCGCGCGCAGCGACTTCAAATGTGTGCGCCAGTCGACGAGATTGTGGATTTGCATGAGATCGATGGTGGGGCTCTGCAGCCGCTCGGCCGATTGCGCCATCTGGGCGAGACCGGCCGCTTCGCCGGACGTCCAGACCTTCGTCGCGAGGTAGGCTTTCTCACGCGCACCCATCTCGGCGAGCAGGGCGCCAACCGTCGCCTCCGCGCGACCGTACATGGGCGAGCTGTCGATCATGCGCCCGCCGGCGTCGAACAGAACTTGTAGCACGGCTCTGCGCTGGTCGAGTTCACCGCGATCGCGGCCGATGTCGAAGGTCTGCCACGTACCGACTCCGATAACGGGCAGTGCTTCACCGGTCGATGGGATCTTCCGCGTATGCATCGCACTCTCCGGTCGTGCTTCCAAACGGGCACCGATCGCGCTAGCTGCAAGCCCGGCGAGGGCCGCAAGCGCGGTGCGCCGGTCGATCCTCGCGTTGTTCGCGCCCTGGTTCATCCGCGGCGTCGGCAGTGCAGTCTCGATCGATCCCATGTCCCGACCTCTGCTAGAGAGTCCGCGCAGGATTGCAGCCCTGGACCCACCCGAGCACCGCACCGGTTCAGCGTATCGTGCCTGCAAAAGCCTGGCGCTGTCACGCGGTCGCTTGCGGGAGTGGTCTAGACCCGATCCGGGTCGAAGTCGCCTTTGACACCCGAGCCGTAGCGCTTGAGCGCGCCGCTCGGTCCGACGGCGTTGGGCCTTTGGAAAATCCAGTTCTGCCAGGCTGTGAGGCGACCGAAGATCTTCGTCTCCATCGTCTCAGGCCCCGCGAAGCGCAGGTTGGCCTCGAGCCCCGTCAGGGCATCGGCTGAGAAGGAGGCCCGCTCCTCGAGGAAGATGCGCACTTCGTCCTCCCAATCGACCTCGTCCAGGCTCTCCGTCACGAGGCCGAGCGTGGCAGCATCGGCCGCATCAAGGGCCTGTCCCACGCGGGCTTTGGCGGCCTCGACGCTCTCGGGCTCGCCGAGAAAGCGCGTCTCGAGCCTTGTGATACCGTTCGGCATCGGATAGCGGCCGAAATTCAGCGACGACAATGCCAGTCGCGCCTCCGGGCGATTGTCGCCCTCGAGACGTCCGTCGAGCATGTAGGCGCGGTCACAGGCGAAGACGATCTCGGCGAGCGTGCCGGCAAAGCAAGAGCCCGGCTCGATCAGCGCGACGAGTGAGCGCGACGTGACGTCGATCCGTTTGAGCACGCGTTTCCAGTTGTTGAGTATCTCGCGCACGAGCCAGTCGGACTGGTGCGCCGCCAGGAGAGCGTCGTAGGCGAGCACCAGATCAGGATCGCCGTCGGACTTGAACACCAGTGTGCCGATGGCCGTTTCATTCAGCCTGAGATGCAAGATCGCATCGTCCAGTTCCCGCGATTGCCGCAGCGGATGGAAATCCGCACCTTGCGCATGCATCTCGGCAGGTGAGCCAGGAGGCTGATCGGTCGGGCCTTGCAGCGTGATCGTCGCGCGCTTGCCGTTCCGGTCAATGTCGACCCTGACCGTCGAGTAGACAATCCGGTCGTTGTCGATCGCGCGCGTGAGGGGCGTCAGCTTGATGCCGGTCGCATCCGAAGGGCGGTCCGATTGTGCCGCGAGTTCCTGCACCATGTCCGCGACCGCCTCGTCGAAGCGCGAGCTCGGCATGGTGCGGTCGACGAGACGCCACGCCACGGCGCGCTTGCCTTTCACGCCCTCCTCGGTGGTGCAGAACGCATCGGCATGGTCGCGGCGGACCTTGCGCTTGTCGGTGACGCGCGTGAGGCCTCCGGTGCCAGGCAGTACCGCGAGCAGCGGCAGCTCCGGCAGGGAGACGGTGGCGTTGCCGTCATCGGCAAGAAGGATGCGGTCGCACGAGAGCGCCAGCTCGTAGCCGCCGCCCGCCGCCGTGCCTTTCACGGCGCACAGGAATTTCTGGCCAGAGTGCTCCGAGGAATCCTCCATGCCGTTGCGCGTTTCGTTGGTGAACTTGCAGAAGTTGACCTTGTGGCCGTGGCTCGAGCCGGCAAGCATGCGGATGTTGGCCCCCGCCGAGAACACGCGCTCCTTGCCCGAGCGAAGCACCACGACCTTGACCTCCGGGTGCTCGAATCGCAGCCGCTGCAGCGCATCCGCCAGCTCGATGTCCACCCCGAGGTCGTACGAGTTGAGCTTGAGCTGATAGCCCTCGAACAGCGTTGCGGTCTCGTCCACGTCCATGATCAGCTCGGCACTCTCGCCGTGAAAGGCCAGCTTCCAATGCCGATAGGTCTCGGGCGAACGCTCGAAATCGATGCGCCCGGAGGGGGCCGTCAGCTTGGCCGTCTGATCTGCCATTTGATCCTTCCGCGGTATCGACGGTTTCCGGTATTGACCGGAACTCCGAGCGGAGTGTGCCACCCCCGCCCGTCCCGGGGATAAGTTTTTTGCCAGCGTCGCGGCGCCGCTCAGTCCTGCATGAACGCGTTCAACTCAGGTGTCGCGAGCGTCGTATCGAGGTAGGTAAACGTACCCTTCTCCTTGACTTCGCGTGCCGCCGCGACGAGGCCGGACATGGCCGCACGATAGAGCGAGGTGGCCAAGCTCACACGGCGCACGCCAGCCGCCTCGAGTTCTCCGACGGTCGGGTTTCGGCCCTTGATGCCGCCCATGAAATTGAACGGCTTCTCGAGGCTGGCGCAGACTTTTCGGACGGCATCGAGATCAGGGAGGCCCGGCGCCATCAGCACGTCGGCTCCGGCGGCCTCGTAGGCCTTGAGCCGCGCGATCGTGTCGTCGAGATCTGGGTTGCCGCGAATGAAGTTCTCGCAGCGCGCCGTCAGCGCGAACGGGAACGGGGCTCCGCGTGCGGCGGCGACGGCGGCTTTCACGCGCTCCACCGCGAGAGCGTGCGGGTAGGTGGCTTTCCCCGAGTAGTCCTCGATCGAACCGCCGACCAGACCGACGGCAATCGCGCCGCTGATCGTCACCGCTGCATCGACCGGTGTATCGCCGAAGCCATTCTCGAGGTCGGCTGACACCGGCAGGTTCGTCGCCTCGACGATCGCCTTCGCATGCGCCAGCGATTCCTCGCGCGTGATGCGCCCGTCCCGACGTCCGAGCACGCCCGCCGCCGCGCCGCTCGATGAGGCGAGCGCCGGAAACCCGAGCGACGTCAGCATCCGTGCCGAGCCCGCGTCCCAGGCGTTGGCAATCACGAACGCGCCGGTACCGGCGTGGAGGGCGGCGAGGCGGGCGGCCTTCTCGGCTTGTGAAGCGGACATAGCGCTACTCCGGAGGGTGGGATTGTCACGCCAGAGTAGCACGCGCCCGGTTCGAGCCAATCCTCACGCCGCTGCGCTCTGCCCCCCAGCCATAACGAAGCCCTCGTAGCCCTTGGCCGCGACCTCGTCACAGTGCTTGCGATAGTGCCCGACCCCGCCGATGTACGGCATGAAAACGCGTGGCTTGCCCGGAATGTTGGCGCCCATGTACCAGGACGCCGCCGAGGGATAGAGCGTCTTGCCCGCGACCTCGTTGACGTGCGCCACCCAATCGTCCTCGGCCTGCTGCGTCGGTTCGATCACGCTCATCTGGCGGCTGCCCATGTGCGCCAGGCAATCCGTGATCCAGTCGACATGCTGCTCGATCGAGACCATCATATTCGAAAGCACGGACGGGCTGCCCGGCCCCGTGATCATGAACATGTTCGGAAACTCGGCACACATCAGGCCGAGGTAGGTGCGCGGGCCCGCCTCCCACTTGTCTCTCAGCGCTGCGCCGTTGCGGCCGCGGATGTCGATTTTCAGCAGCGTTCCCGTCATGGCGTCGAAGCCGGTCGCAAACACGATCGCGTCGAGATCGAAGCTCTTCTCCGCAGTGCGGATGCCGGTCGCGGTGATTTCCTCGATTGGGGACGTGCGCAAATCCACCAGCGATACGTTCTCGCGATTGTACGTCTCGAAGTAGAGCGTGTCGGCGCAGATGCGTTTTGTCCCGATCGGATAGTCTTTGGGCGCCAGCAGCTCGGCCACCTTCGGATCCTTGACGAGGGCGCGGATCTGCTCGCGCACGAACTCGGCCGCCGTGTCGTTTGCCGCCTTCGAGGTGATCAGGTCGTTGTAGGACGCCATGAAGGTGGTGCCGCCCGTAACCCAGCGCGCCTCGTAGTTGCGCCGCCGAGTCGTCTCAGGCACCTCGAGCGCCGACTGGTCATTGAAGTTGGCGAGGATGCCGTTGCGCGTCATGCGGGCCTGCGCGCGGCGCTGCTCATAGTCGCCTTTCCACATCTCCTCGTAGTCGCGCGTCATCGGACCGTTGCGTGCGGGGATCGAGTAGTTGGGCGTGCGCTGGAAGACGAAGAGGTGGTCGGCCGCTTCTGCAATCACCGGAATTGCCTGGATGGCCGACGAGCCCGTTCCGATGACACCGACTCGCTTGCCCGAAAGATCGACGCCTTCATGCGGCCAGTGGCCCGTGTGATAGGTGGCGCCCTGGAAGGTGTCGCGACCCTTGATGTCGGGCAGCCGTGCGTTCGAGAGGCAACCCGTCGCCATGATGCAATAGCGGGCCGAGTAGCGGTCACCCGTGTCTGTTGTCACCGCCCAGCGGTTGGCGACCGCATCGAAATGCGCCGAAACCACCCGTGTTTCGAAGCGGATGTCGCGCCTGAGATCGAAGCGGTCGGCGACGTGGTTCGCATAGCGCAGGATCTCGGGTTGCGCCGCATAGCGCTCCGTCCAGCTCCAAGCCTGCTGCAACTCCGGCGAGAACGAGTAGGAGTACTGCATGCTTTCGGTATCGCAGCGCGCGCCCGGATAGCGGTTCCAGTACCAGGTGCCGCCAACCCCTGTGCCCCCCTCGATCACCTGGCACTGCAACCCGAGGCCGCGCAGCCGGTGCAACATATACATGCCGCCGAATCCGGCGCCCACGATCAGCGCGTCGACCTGTCGGGGCTCTCGCATGCGGCTCGACGGCGTGGTCTCCTTGGCCTGTGTCATGATCGACCTTTCGATGCTGGGATAGGCGCCGCACGGCGCGCTGACTTGTCTGGACATATGGCGGCACCTTGCTATCCTTTCGTCAAGGCCTCTGTCGATGGGGCTATGGAAAACACTGATGAGCCCATATCGCGGCGGCACAGGCCGGCGCGATATGGGCTTACGCATGCATGCATGAGGGGCAAGATATGTACCGGCACGTTGTGGATTTCGTCGTGGTTGGGGCGGGTTCGGCGGGGGCGGCACTAGCGCACCGGTTGACCGAGAGCGGGAAGTACCGGGTGCTGCTGCTCGAGGCCGGCCAGGAGACCCACTGGCTGTCCCAAGTACCGGTGTCGTTTGCCCACTTCATCAACCGGCCGGGCGTCAACTGGCTGTTCGCCTCGGAGGCCGAGAAGGCCACGGGCGGGCGTAACATCCCAATTCCGCGCGGAAAGATGCTCGGCGGCTCGAGTGCCATCAATGGCATGGTGTGGGTGCGCGGCCAGCGCCAGGACTTTGATACCTGGGCTCAGCTCGGCAACCGCGGCTGGAGCTACGGGGACGTGCTGCCGATCTTCAAGCGGCTCGAGAACTACCAGGGCGGCGACAAGGACTTTCGCGGCCGGTCGGGACCGGTGCGCATCTCTGATTTGTCGGAGAGCGGCCGGCTCTACGACAGCTTTTTCGAGGCCGCCGCCTCGATCGGCATCCAGCGCAACGACGACTACAACGGTCCCGAGCAGGAAGGGATCGCCATGACGCAGGCTTCCATCAGCGGGGGCAAGCGCATGAGCACGGCCGCGACCTACCTCGAGATAGCCCGCAAACGCCCGAACCTCGACATCGAGACGGGCGCCCACGCCGAGCGGCTGTTGTTCGAGGGCAAGCGCTGCACGGGCGTCCGCTACCGGGTCGGCACCGAGGTCCGCGAGGCGACCGCCATGCGCGAGGTCATCGTCTCGACCGGCGCCATCTGCTCGCCGCAGCTTCTCGAACTCTCCGGTATCGGCAATCCCGAGCGCTTGAAGGCCGTCGGCATCGAGGTTCGCCATGCGCTGCCCGGCGTCGGCGAGAACCTGCGCGATCATTGGGCGCCGCGCATGAAGTGGAAGGTCGGCCGCCAGGGCGCCACCTACAACGAGAAGGCCCGCGGAGTGAGCGCGGTCGGGCAGGGCATCCGCTACATCCTGACCGGCAAGGGCTTCCTCGCACTCCCGGCTTCGCCGATGCGCGCCTTCTTCAAGACGCGCGAAGGCCTCGCCAGCCCCGACGCGATGTTTATGGTGCAGCCGTTCCTGGTGACGCCGGACATCAAGCTCGACAAGGAGGCCGGCATCACCATCATCACGCATCAGCAGCGGCCGGAGAGCAAAGGCTCGATCCACGTCACCACCAACGATGCCTCGAAGGCCCCCGCGGTGACATTCAACTTCCTCTCCGACCAGATCGATCGCGATTGCGTCGTCGCCGCCATGCGCACGGTCCGCCGTGTTCTCGAGGCGCCTGCGCTCGAGTGGCTGGAGCCGAAGGAATTCGGCCCCGGCAAGCAGGCGCAATCGGACGACGAGTTGCTCGACTATGTCACACGCACGGCCGAGACCGCCTACCACCCGGTAGGTACCTGCAAGATGGGCACCGACAGCGACCCGATGGCGGTCGTCGACGATCGCTTGCGCGTGCGCGGCATCGAGGGCCTGCGCATCGCCGACGCCTCGATCATGCCGACGTTGACATCCGGCAACACCAACGCCCCTTCGATCATGATCGGCGAGAAATGCTCGACGATGGTGCTCGAGGCGGCGGCTGCGTCGCCGGTGGCGGCCGTCGCAGCCTAGGCGGAAAACATCAGCGCTTTGGCGAGGCGCGAGCCGGGGGCGGCGTGCCGATATTGATCGGCGCCCCGTCGCTCCAGCGGTTGCCGCTCCAGTCGTTGCCGCTCCCTGCGCCGTCGTAGCCGGTGACGGGGCCGAACTGCCCGCCTTTCGGGAAATGGTCCCGGCCGAACACGTTGCCCCGGATGACGACGCCCTTTGTCGATCCGGGAACTCGCTTCGTATGGTGCGCTCCCGCGTAGAGCGTCCACCCACCTCCCGAGAGATAACTGTCCGCCACCAGCACGCGCTCGCCGATCAGATTGAGCGCACTCGTCTGGGGATTGGGATTGACGATGCGGCTGCGTACGATCTCGGCATCCGTCCCCCGCCCGAGCATCTGAATGCCGTCGTTGTGGTCCCCGTCCCAATAGACGAGGTCGTCGATCAGCGTCTCGATCACGCGCGCACCCGGTGCGTGGATCTGGATGCCGTCCGCAGCTTGGGTCAGATGGCTGCGATAAACAGTGACCCGCTCACTTCTCAGATAGAGCGCCTGCGACAGCGCGTTCCTTCGGTCGGCCGGTGCGCCCGCCGTCGAGTCGGCCCGCATCAGCGACCACAGGATCAGCACCGGTCCGGCTTCCGGCCGCGTGTGCAGCGCCCAGTGCGCGCCCGTGCGCGTGCGGATCGTGACGCCGCGCACGACGACCGGCAGCCGCACGTAGATGTCGATCGGCCCGGTGAAAAACACACGTTCGATAAGGAGATGTGGCCCCTCCACTCGAAAGCCCTCGTAAATCCCGCCCCGCTCGATCTTGCGGGCGAAGGGATAATCACGCCCGTCATGCAACTCTCCGCCAGCGTGCTGACCGATCGGCGAAAGTCCTGCTGCATCAGGGCCGACGTGGCGAGCTGTGAGCTCTGCGCCATGCGCGATCGGCGTCGGTTGCCGTGCGGCGGCAGACCCGACGATTGCCAACCAGACGGCGACCGTCGCGAGTCGAGCCAAGGCAATGCAAGGGCAGGACATCAAGGGCATGACTGATCCTCGAGACGAATCGGTCGCAGTTTACCAGTTGCGCGGCCGCGCGCGCCTGTCGCCCTTGCCTGTCACCGCTGCTGTCGCCGATGATGTCCCGGCCCTCACGTTCCAACCAAGGACTGGCCCTCCATGCCCCTCGACGTCGTCGGCGCCGGCTTCGGCCGGACAGGGACCAACTCCCTCAAGATCGCCCTCGAGATGCTGGGTTTCGGCCCGTGCCATCACATGTTCGAGGTGCGCGACCGACCCGAGCAGATCCGCTTCTGGGCTGCAGCCGCGCGCGGCGAACGGTGTGACTGGGACACCGTCTTCCGGGATTTTCGATCGGCCGTCGACTGGCCGTCCGCTTATTTCTGGCGGGAGATCGCGGCCCACTATCCGAAAGCCCCCGTGATCCTGAGCGTGCGCCCCGACGAGGCCTGGGTGACGTCCATCCAGGCCACGATCTACGAAAGCCTGAAGTCACGCCATCAGCGCACCGATCCCCTCGCCCGTGAGCAGGGTGAGATGGTCTACGACATCATCGAACGGCGGACGTTCTCCGAACGGCTTGGCGAACGCGAGCACGCGCTTTCGGTTTATCGAGCCCATAACGCGGCTGTGCGGGCGGCCATCGAGCCCGGCCGCCTGCTCGTCTACGACGTTGCTGAGGGCTGGGAGCCGCTGTGTCGTCATCTCGGCGTACCGGTTCCCACCGAGCCCTTTCCGCGCACCAATTCGACCGACGAGTTCCGAGCCCGCGTTGCGGCGCGCAACACGGGCCAAGCCTGACGCGCCTTATCCTCTCATTGCTTGATTGCCGTCACGACTGCATTCCGTGGTCGGCGAAAGATCTTGGAACCTCGCACCGCGCAGATATCCGAGCGCAGCTGGACGACGTTGTTTTACCGGAACACTGGCTCCCAATCGGCGTTGTTGAACCAGCGCGCAGGACGCGTGCGTAAACCGATAGGAGTACGACCATGCTCAAATCAGCATTGACGGCCAGTGCCATCCTGTTTCTTGGCGTCGCCACCGCGTCGGCCCAGACGAGCGGCACAACGAGTGGCACCACCGGCGCCACGCAGAAGATGACGCAGGCCGAATGCCAATCCGTTTGGAGCAAGGCCGACGCCAGCTCTGCGGGCTCACTCACCCAGGCCCAGGCTCAGCCCTATGTGACCAATTTCACCAGCGCCGACACCAACAAGGACAGCAAGCTGTCGAGCGCCGAGTTCCTTGCGGCGTGCCAGCAGGGCATGGTCAAGGATACCGCCACGACAGGCTCGGGTAGCGGCGCTAGCGGCACGACCACGGGCACCGGCTCGGGCGCTACGACACCGAAGAACTAACTCCAGCGTTCAACGTGCGGCCCGTCGCAACACGCGGCGGGCCGCGCTCAAGTGAGGTGTATCCCCATGGATCGCACGACGACTTACATGGTCCTCGCGCTTGTCGTTCTGCTCGGCATCGGCGCGTTGATCTTCGCGAATTCTGCCACCGAGACGCCAACCACTGGCGCGACCGGTACCGGCGCAGGCACAACGGGTACTACGCAGCAGACGGCACCGCCGCCTGCCACGAAACCCTGAGCGACCTGCTCGTTAAAGCGCTTTGAAGTCGATCACGCTGCGCACGACCTTACCGGCTTTCATGTTGGCGAAGCCCTCGTTGATCTCGTCCAGCTTGATGTGGGCCGAGATGAAATCATCGAGGTGCAGTTTGCCGCGCCGGTAGAAGTCGATGAGGCGGGGCATGTCGGTGCGGAAGCGGTTCGAGCCCATAGAGGAGCCCTGGATCCTCTTCTCGCGCAGAAAATCGGCTCCGTGGATCTCGAGGTTCTGCCCGAACGGGACCATTCCGACGATGGTCGCGGTGCCGCCATGGCGAAGCACCTTGAAGCTCTGCTCGGCGGTCAATTTGAGACCGAGGCACTCGATCGCATGATGCACACCGTCGGACGGCTTGCCGCCAAGGGCGGCGCGGATGCGCTCAACCGGATCGCCGTCGCGCGGATTGATCAAGTCCGTCGCGCCAATCTTGGCGGCAAGCTGCAACTTGGCGGGATTGGTATCGACAGCGAAGATCCGGCCCGCACCGGCAACCGCGGCTCCGTTCAGGGCGGCCATGCCGACGCCGCCGCAACCGAAAATGGCGACAGTCTCGCCGGGCGCCACCTTCGCGGTATTGACCGCCGCGCCGAAGCCCGTGATCACGCCACAGCCGATCAGCGCGGCCCGGTCGAGCGGGAAATCCTTGTCGATGTGCACGACGGCATGCTCATGGACGAGCATCATCTCTGCGTAGCCGGACAGGTTGGCGAAGGTGTGCACCGTGTTGCCCCCCTTCGAGAGGCGCCGCGCCTCGCCAGGGAGCATTTTCACGCTGGTGTCGGTGCAGATCACGGGGCGGCCTGCCGTGCAGTTGTCGCACTCGCCGCAGAACACCGACAGGCACGTAATGACGTGGTCGCCCTTCTTCACATAGCGAACTTCCGAACCCACCTCCTCGACGACACCAGCGGATTCGTGCCCGAGCACGACCGGCAACGGGTGCGGATACAGCCCTTCGATGAAGTGCAGGTCCGAGTGGCAGAGGCCGGCAAAGGCGGTGCGAATCAGCACTTCGTGCGGACCGGGCTTCTTGACGTCTATCGTCTCGATCTGAAGCGGCTTGTTGACCTCGTACATGACGGCGGCTCGCATGGGCGTCTCCCGGACTTTCGTTGTCGATCTACCGAGGATAGGCGAGTTCTCGCGATCGTGGAAACAGCCAGCGGCCCATGAGTAGATACGGTCGCTCGAAGTTCACCTTCCCGTCGGAGACATGAGGTTTGTTGCCTCCCCCATCTTGCAACGGGGTCGACAATCGCATTTGTGTCAGCAAACGACCCCGCAATACCTAAGGAATGCTCTGATGCCACCCCGTCCCGTAATGCTGGTGATTCTCGACGGCTGGGGTTGGCGGGAAGAGACGGCCGACAACGCCGTCCGACTGGCCCGCACACCTGCTTTCGATCGCCTCTGGGCAGCCGGCCCGCGCGCCTTCTTGAAGACGTCGGGTCTCGACGTCGGTCTGCCCGAGGGACAGATGGGCAATTCCGAGGTCGGCCACCTCAATATCGGGGCTGGCCGCGTCGTCATGCAGGACCTTCCGCGCGTCGACCTCGCGGCGAAGGACGGTGCCCTTGGAAAGCTTATCGACGACAGCGGCCTCTCGGCCAAGGTGAAGGCGACGGCCGGCACTTGCCACATCATGGGCCTGATGTCCCCCGGTGGCGTCCACGCGCATCAGGCACACGCCGCGGCGGTGGCGCGGGCACTCCTTGCCAGAGGCATACCCGCTGTCGTCCACGCCTTCACCGACGGGCGTGATACGCCGCCCCAGTCGGCCGCTGAAGACATGCGCCGTTTGGCCAGAGATCTGCCGCCCGAGGTGCCGATCGCGACCGTGATCGGTCGATATTTCGCCATGGACCGCGACAAGCGCTGGGAGCGCGTGGCGCAGGCTTATGATCTCATGGTGTCCGGCGCCGGCGACCGCCACGTCTCGGCGGCGGAAGCGGTCGAGGCGGCTTATGCGCAAGGTAAATTCGACGAGTTCGTGCCGCCGGCCGTCATCGGTGACTACGCCGGCATGAAGGACGGTGATGCCATCATCTCCATCAATTTTCGATCGGATCGCATGCGCGAGATTCTCGCCGCCCTGCTGATCCCTGGGTTCGACGGCTTCGAGCGGAAGCGCGTCGTGAAGTTCTCGGCCGCCGTTGGCATGGCGTCCTATGGCGATGCTCTCGACCCCCACTGTGCGACCCTGTTTCCCCGTCAAGAGTTGACCATGGGGCTGGGCGAGACCGTGTCCAAGGCAGGCCGCACCCAGGTCCGTATGGCCGAGACGGAGAAATATCCCCACGTCACGTTCTTCTTCTCCGGTGGCCGCGAGGAGCCCTACGCGGGAGAGGACCGAATTCTCGTCGCTTCGCCGAAGGTCGCAACCTACGATCTGCAACCCGAAATGTCGGCCCCCGAACTGACGGGAAAGGCCGTTTCCGCCATCGCATCCGGCAAGTTCGACCTCGTGGTCCTGAACTTCGCCAATCCGGATATGGTCGGGCACACGGGCAGCCTCGACGCCGCTATCAAGGCCGTCGAGACCGTCGATGCCGGACTGGGGCGGATTGCCGAGGCCGTTGCAGCGGCAGGCGGCGCGCTTCTGGTCACTGCCGATCATGGCAACTGTGAGCTGATGCGCGACCCCGAGACCGGCGGGCCTCACACGTCGCACACGACCAACGTCGTGCCGGTCATGCTCGCTGGTATGCCGGGCTCGCGCCTGCATGACGGGCGGCTTGCGGACATCGCTCCAACGCTGCTTGCGCTGATGGGTGTCGAGCAGCCGAAGGAGATGACGGGGCGCTCGTTGCTCGAATGATCCTCGCCTGCCCGCGATTCAATGCCGTGCCGCGGGCGACGTTCTCAGCCGTTTTCGTCGGCCGGCAGTTTCGTTAGCATCTTCTCGACCTCCGGCAGAAACGCCTCTTTCCCGCCTGGGAGACCCCGCATGCGCGCCACCTCTCGGCCGCCGCGATCGACGAGAACGAACGTCGGTGTCGCGGTGACGCGGCTGTCCAGGCGGTAACCCGCCGTCTTTTGCTGTGACACGTCGATGTAAGCCAGCGGCGCCCGGCGCTCCAGCGGCGAGGCTTCGTAGGCCGGCGCCACGCTCTTGCGGAAGCGAACGCACCAGCTGCAAGACGCGCTCTCGAAAACGACGAGCTGCGGCCGATCCAGGCTCAGCGCTGCGACGCTCTCGGGCCCAGGTGTCTTCGTGACCATCGCGAGGGCCACGGCTAGGCTCGCGAACAGCACGCACAGCGCTGCCGCGGCCTTGAAGATCCATTGTGGCGGTTTCGTCTCTTCGTCGAGACCCATTCGTCGCATCCCGCCCAGCTTCGCCCGTCTGCGGGCGAAGCGAAGTTTACACCGCCATGCGCGCGAATAACCCTTCGCGCCTGCGAAAGACGCGAAGCAACGTTAATGCGATGCTTTGCCGTTTCGTGCCGTTGGAAGGGGCAGGCCACTCATGGCTGCCCGCCCCATCCCCACGTCAGCCGATCTCCAGCACCACGCGCCCTCGTACTTTGCCGGCCAGGATATCCGGAGCCAGTGACGGCGCATCCGCGATCGGTCGCGTCACGGTCATGGACGCCAGTGCTGCCTTGTCGAGGTCACGCGCCAATCGTGCCCACGCCTCGATCCGTCGGCTCTTCGGCGCCATCACGCTGTCGATGCCTGCCAGCGTCACGCCGCGCAGGATGAACGGCGCGACCGAGGTTGCGAGGTCCATCCCCTGCGCGAGACCGCAAGCAGCCACACAGCCGCCGTACCGCGTCGCAGCGATGGCGTTGGCGAGTGTGTGGCTCCCAACCGCATCTACGACACCCGCCCACCGCTCCTTTGCGAGTGCCCGGCCGGGACCCGCCCCGAGCTCTGCCCGATCGAGGATCTCCTTGGCGCCGAGGCCTTTCAGATAGTCTGCCTCGGAGGCGCGACCGGTCGAGGCGATCACATGAAAGCCGAGCTTCGCCAGCACAGCCACCGCCACACTGCCGACGCCGCCCGCAGACCCCGTCACCAGCACGGGACCGCTCGCCGGTGTCACGTCGTGTCGCTCGAGGGCCATGACGCTGAGCATCGCCGTATATCCGGCCGTACCGATCGCCATCGCTTCCGACGCTGAAATGCCGGACGGCCGCTTGATCAGCCAGTCACCCTTGACCCGCGCCACCTGCGCATAACCGCCGAGATGCGTCTCGCCGAGGCCCCAACCGTTCAGGATCACCGCGTCGCCCGGCTTGAACTCGGCGTTCGCCGAGGCTTCGACCGTGCCGGAGAAATCGATGCCGGGAACCATCGGCCAACGGCGAACCACTGGCGCCTTGCCCGTCAGCGCCAAGCCGTCTTTGTAGTTTATGGTCGAGTGCGACACGCGCACCGTAACGTCGCCGTCCATCAGCTCGGTCTCGGCCATCGAGCGCCACGTGAGCTCTTGCCCTTTGTCGCCCTTGGTGAGCACGAACGCGTTGAAGTCCATAAAAGATCTCCGTTCTCCGGCGAGTCCGCTCGGTTAGAGTTGAGCCGGCTGCATGCCTGCCTTGCGACTGCTGCAGGGCCGTTTGCCGGTCCTTCTTCCCACGCCAGTCGCGCGCCAGCAATCGTGACAGCAAGATGGCGCCGGCATCGTTTTTGCACAATCGAGCGGAAGGGAATGACTGTCTCAGTTCTACGGGTGGACTGGGCTGTGCTGGGCTTGCAACGGGATTGTCTGCTCTTGAGTGCAGAGAGGGAGCAAGTATTAAGATGTGAAATCTGCACATAGACTATGTTGAATTCAAATATTGCACGCTCGTTGCCGTTTGGGTTCACGTCAAGTTACCTGACTGCAACACTTTCTTAATCGATGTTCTTTTCCAATACGTCGAACTATTGCGGCGGGAGTGCATTTTTCGCTTGGCAAATGCGTGGCGCCGAGATTAATGCTCGTTCATGGGAGCGGGCACGCCCTTGGCTCTAGACGGCTGTTGGCCGTCATAGGAGGCTTTATGGAACTGAGAATGAGACTGAACGTGCTGGCCGCGATCGTGTCCTTCGGATTCCTGGCAGCAATCGTGTTCGGCATGGTGTAGCGGCGGCGGCGCCGGACTCGGCCGCCGACCTGTCCTCACGATGGCCCTTGAAACAAAAACGGCGCGGATCCCCCGATCCGCGCCGTTGACGTTGCAGCAGCTGATTGTCGTCAGCGCTTCAACAGATAGCCCCCCAGCGCCCCCACCAGCGGATAGAGCTTCGCGTTCCCCCTGAGTAACGGCAGCGCCTCCTGGATCGGTCCAGAGAGCTGCGGGAACAATGTGATCGCCGCGAGAATGCAGGCCAGCACGAGGCTAGCGACAAACGTGCCCACACCCGGAACGCGGACACCCTTGAGCACCAGCGAGCCGGCGAAGCCCACCACCATGATGATCGCAGCGTAAAGCAGCGCGTAGACGAAGATATCGTATTGCCGACCCAACAGCGTCGGCAGGGCGGACTTGATCGGATCAGCCAGAAACCAGGCCGCAGCAATCTGAGTAAGCAGTAGGACGAGTCGCGGCAGCATTCTTCTCCCCCCATGCTCGTGGCGAGTGAGCCATGATTCGAGCCAACTCATAGACTGAGGTTAGCAGGGGTGCGCGAGAGTGGCGAGGCAGCTGGGCCTGGCTCCACCTAATCTGGCGGCATCCGTTGCCGCGAAGCCTCTCGTCGGTCGAGGCGCGTCCCTCAGGCGGCCTTGACCTTGAGCGACGCTGGATCGTAGTTGAGCACCGGCGCTAGCCACCGCTCCGCTTCCTCCGCTGCCCAGCCCTTCCGCCGCGCATAATCCTCGACTTGATCGCGTTCGATGCGGCCGACGCCGAAGTAGTGGCTGTCCGGATGCGAGAAGTAGAGGCCCGATACCGATGATCCCGGCCACATGGCGAAGCTCTCGGTGAGCTGGATGGAGGCCTCGCGCTCGACGTCCATGAGCTGCCAGAGCGTCGCCTTCTCCGTGTGGTCGGGCTGTGCCGGATATCCTGGCGCGGGACGGATACCGACATATTTTTCCGCGATCAGCTCCTCGGCCGTCAGCCGTTCACCTTTGACGTAGCCCCAGAACTCCTTGCGTACCCGCTCATGCATCCGCTCGGCGAAGGCCTCGGCCAAGCGATCGCACAGCGCCTTCAGCATGATGCGGCCGTAGTCGTCCGTTTTCGCGATGTGGCGCTCGAGCGCGGCTTCCTCGCCGATGCCCGTGGTCACGGCGAAGCCGCCGATATAGTCGGCAATACCGGTCTCCTTCGGCGCGATGAAATCGGCGAGCGCCGTGTGCGCCCGTTCGCGGCTCGGATCGCGGGCCATCTGCTGACGCAGTGTGTGCAGCGTCGTGAGGCGAGACCGCCGCGTGTCGTCGGTATAGACCTCGATGTCGTCCTCGACCGCATTTGCAGGCCAGAACCCGATCACCGCGCGCGCCTCGACCCATTTCCCGGCGACGAGCCGCGTCAGCATCTCCTGTGCGTCGGCGAAAAGTCGCCGGGCCTCGGTCCCGACCACGTTGTCATCCAGAATGCGGGGATAGCGCCCGTTCAGCTCCCACGTCTGGAAGAAGGGCGTCCAGTCGATGTAGCGGACGAGCTCCGCCAGGTCGTAGCTGGCGAATGACCGGGTCCCGAGGAAATCCGGCTTCCTGATCCGTGTCTTCTGCCAGTCGATCGCGAAACGGTTGGACCGCGCCGCCGCCAGCGGAATCCGGGTCTTCCGCGCCTCCCCCTTGAGATGCGCCTCGCGCGCTTTCGCGTACTCCGTCCGGATCGTTTCGATATAGGGCTTGCGATCGGTCTCGGAGAGCAGGCTCGAGACGACGCCGACAGCCCGGCTCGCGTCCGTCACATAGATCGCCTGGCCCTTCTTGTAGTTCGGACTGATCTTGACCGCCGTGTGCACCCGGCTCGTCGTCGCGCCGCCGATCAACAGCGGCACGTCGAACCCTTGCCGCTCCATCTCGGCAGCGACGTAGCACATCTCGTCGAGCGAAGGCGTGATCAGCCCTGACAGCCCGATGATGTCCGCGTTCTCCTCCTTGGCGACTTGAAGGATCTTCGCTGCCGGCACCATCACACCGAGATCGATCACCTCGTAGTTGTTGCACTGGAGCACGACCCCGACGATGTTCTTGCCGATATCGTGCACGTCACCCTTTACGGTCGCCATGAGCACCTTGCCCTTGGGCGGCATCTCGATCAGTCCCGAAGCACGCTTCTCGGCTTCGAGATAGGGCTGGAGGTACGCCACCGCCTGCTTCATGACGCGTGCCGATTTTACCACCTGCGGCAGGAACATCTTCCCCGCCCCGAACAGGTCGCCCACGACATTCATGCCGGCCATCAGCGGGCCTTCGATCACATGCAGCGGCTTGTCGGCCTTGGCGCGCGCCTCCTCGGTATCGATTTCGATGAAGTCGGTGATGCCGTGCACCAGCGCGTGCTTCAATCGTTCCTCGACGGTGGTATTGCGCCAGGTGAGGTCCACCTCGCGCTTCTTGGCGCCTTCGCCCTTGAAGCGCTGCGCGGCCTCGAGCAAGCGATCGGTGGAATCCGCGCGCCGGTTCAGAACCACATCCTCGATCAACTCGCGAAGGTCCGCCGGAATGTCGTCGTAGACCGTGAGCTGGCCGGCGTTGACGATCCCCATGTCCATGCCGGCCTTGATCGCATGGTAGAGAAACACCGAGTGCATGGCCTCGCGCACCGGCTCGTTGCCGCGGAAAGAGAACGACAGGTTCGACACGCCGCCCGAGATGTGCACCAGGGGAAAGCGCCGCTTGATCTCGCGCGCCGCCTCGATGAAGTCGACACCGTAGTTGTTGTGCTCCTCGATTCCCGTCGCGACTGCGAAGATGTTCGGATCGAAGATGATATCCTCGGGCGGAAACCCGACTTTCTCGGTCAGCAATGCGTAGGCCCGCGCGCAGATCTCGACCTTGCGGTCCTTGGTGTCGGCCTGGCCCTTCTCGTCGAAGGCCATCACGACCACTGCAGCCCCATAGCGAAGGCATTTCTTTGCCTGCTCGAGAAACTGCTCCTCGCCCTCCTTCATCGAGATCGAGTTGACGATCGGCTTGCCCTGCACGCATTTCAGGCCGGCTTCGATCACCGACCACTTCGAGCTATCGATCATCACCGGCACGCGACTGATGTCCGGCTCCGACGCGATCATGTTGAGGAACGTCGTCATTGCCTTTTCAGAGTCGAGCAGGCCCTCATCCATGTTCACGTCGATGATCTGTGCGCCGGACTCCACCTGCTGCCGCGCCACCGTCAGCGCCGCCTGGTAGTCGCCCTGCTCGATCAGCTTTCTGAATTTCGCCGATCCCGTGACATTGGTGCGCTCGCCGACGTTGATGAAAGCAGAGCCCGCGGATTGCGTCGTCATTTGTTCATTTCCTTGCCACATGCCGCAGCGTCAACTTTCAACCCGCCACAAACGCTTCCAGCCCCGAGAGGCGCATCTTCGGCTCCATCACGGGCACCTCGCGCGGCGCGAATTTTGCGACGTGCTCGGCGACATGGCGGATGTGGTCGGGCGTCGAGCCGCAGCAGCCGCCGACGATATTGACGAGACCGTCCTTGGCCCACGCCTCGATCTGGCAGGCCATGTCGTCGGGGGACTCGTCATACTCGCCCATGGCATTCGGCAAGCCGGCATTCGGATACGCCGAGACGAGCGTGTCCGCGACGCTGGCGATCTCGGCGAGGTGGGGCCGCATCAAGTCGGCGCCGAGTGCGCAGTTGAGCCCGATCGCGAATGGTTTGAGATGCCGCATCGAGTACCAGAACGCGGTCGGAGTCTGGCCGGAGAGCGTGCGCCCCGACCGGTCCGTGATGGTACCGGAGATGAGGATCGGCAAGTCGATGCCGGTCTCCTCGAACGCCTCGAGCGTTGCGACACCGGCTGCCTTCGCGTTCAACGTATCGAAGATCGTCTCGATCAGGATGAGGTCCGAGCCGCCCTCGATCAGTGCCGTCACCTGCTCTTTGTAGGCCTCGCGCAATTCATCGAACGAGACGTTGCGGTAACCCGGATTGTTGACGTCGGGCGAGATCGAGGCGGTGCGATTGGTCGGCCCGACGGCACCGGCGACGAACCGCGGCCGTGACGGATCCTTCGCCATGGCCGCGTCGCACGCTTCGCGAGCGAGCCGAGCAGCGGCAACGTTGATCTCGTAGGACAGCGCCTCCATGCCGTAGTCGGCCATCGAGATCACCTGCGCGTTGAATGTGTTGGTCTCTACGATGTCGGCGCCTGCTGCGATGTACTGCGCATGGATGTCGCGGATGATTTCGGGCTGTGTCAGCACGAGAAGGTCATTGTTGCCCTTCACATCCCGATGCCAGTCCTTGAACCGCTCGCCGCGATACTCGGCCTCGCCCAGCTTGTGCTGCTGGATCATGGTGCCCATGGCACCGTCGATGACGAGGATGCGCTTCGTGGCCGCCTCGCGCAGGCGCGCGGCCGTGCGTCGACAGTCGTCCATGGATCGTGTCAGCTTCGACATTTCTGCAACTCCTGGCCGAGGCGCCGGTATTCCGGACGTCCGTCGGGATCTCGTATCAAGCTGCGGCCTCTTGCGCTTTTGCATGCGCGCGAAGTCCCAGCAGATGGCAGATGGCATAGACGAGGTCGGCCCGGTTCAAGGTGTAGAAGTGGAACTGGCGAACACCGTGGTCGACCAGATCGAGCACCTGCTCGGCCGCAACGGCGGCCGCCACCAGATGCGTCGTCGCCTGGTCCTCGTCGAGTCCCTCGAAGCGCCGTGCCATCCAGGCGGGCATGCTGGTTCCCGTCTTTCCGGCGAACCCGGCCACTTGCTTGAAGTTGTGAATCGGCACGATACCCGGCAGCACCGGACACCAGATGCCGCGCGCCCGGACGCGTTCGAGAAAGCGCAGATAATGCGCGTTGTCGAAGAAGAACTGGGTGATGATGCGGTCGGCTCCGGCATCGACCTTCGCCTTCAGGAAATCGATGTCGGCCTCGTAGGACGCACTTTCCGGGTGTCTCTCCGGATAGCCGCCAACCGAAACCTCGAATCCGCCGATGCGCTTGATCCCGGCGACGAGGTCGGCTGCCTGTGCATAGCCGTCGGGATGTGGGACGTAGCGCGTGCCGACGCCGGTCGGAGGGTCGCCCCTCAGCGCCACGATATGGCGGACGCCCACTGACGCATAGCCCCGCACCACCTCGTCGATCTCGGCACGAGAGGCGTTGACGCAGGTCAGATGTGCAGCGGGCTTGACCGTCGTCTCACGAGCGAGCCGAGCAACGGTCGTGTGTGTTCGCTCGCGCGTCGAGCCACCGGCGCCGTAGGTGACGGACACGAAACTCGGCCCAAGCGGAGCGAGGCGGCGGATCGACGTCCACAACGCTTCTTCCATCTTCTCCGTTTTGGGCGGAAAGAATTCAAAGGAGACATCGATGTCACCGTTGCCGACGATGCGGCTCCTGCGCTCGAGTTTGTCTCCCGAGACTGTCGGCGAAGTCATGCCTCTACCCTCCTTGATTGCGTCCCCGCGGGCACCAGATCGGCATGTCCCGGCCTTGCCGCAGTCCAGACCGTAACCGTGAGCTTGCCCTCGCCGGCCTGTGCCACCGGCGCCAGGCTGCGCGACCCATCGAGCCTCAGTCCGGCCTCTGCCAGCCACTGCGCCATCTGGGGTTCTGGAAATCCCAATCGCTCGTGTGCATATCGCTCGCGCAGGAATTCCATCGTGTGTGGCGCGAAATCGACGATGATCAGCCGACCGCCCGGTGACAGGATGCGGGCCGCCTCCCGGATTGCCTGCCCAGGCTCGGTCAGGAAGTGCAGCACCTGATGCATGATCACGGCGTCGGCCACGCCATCCGAAAGCGCCACCTCGTAAAGATCGCCATGGCGCACGCTGGCACCGTGGATCCCGGCTTGCTCGATCTTGCTGCGGGCATAGTCCAGCATCGTGTGATTGATATCGAACCCGACGGCCCGCTCGTAGCGGCGGGAAAGCAGCTCGAGCATGCGCCCAGTGCCCGTTCCGAGGTCGACCAGCAACCCGAACGGGCCGTTACCCAGGACGCGGCAGATCTCGTCCTCGACTTCGCTTTCGGTGACGTGCAATGAGCGGATGCGGTCCCATTCGGCGGCGTTGGCCTGGAAGTAGGCCTGGGCAGCGGCCTCGCGCTCGCGCTTCACGAGGTCTGCCCGGCTCCGGTCGCGCTCCAGCAGGGGATCGCGTGGGTCGATCGCCCCGAGGAGAGCGTCGAGCAACTGGCCCCGGTCCCCGGATGCGACCAGCTGGAAATAAGCCCAGCTCCCATCACGGACGCGGTCCACCAGCCCGGCTTCGGCAAGCAGCTTAAGATGGCGGCTGATGCGTGGCTGACTCTGATTGAGGATGCGGGTGAGATCCTTGACGCTGAGTTCGCCCCGAGTGAGCAGCGCCAGCACGCGCAGGCGCGTCGGCTCGGCCGCTGCCCGCAACATCGCCAGGATCGTCCGTTGATCGAGCACTCTGCGCTCTCCGCTCCGCCGCGAGAGAAGAAATATAAAGATATGTTTATATGTCAAGTCATCTGTCGGGGGTGGCTTGAGGACAAGCCTGGGAACGCGTGTCGGCAAATAGCAAAATCGCGAAAGGCGGCGAAGGGTTAACGCCCGATTAAGGGCTTTTGCTTAAAGTTCCGATCGACTGAGTTGTGGGGGAAAAGCTCAATGTCGCAGACGGCTTTCAATGCAGATTCAAACGTTGCGCTATTCCAGGGCTTCCCGCTCAGGGTGTCGCCGTCCCATTCGTCAGTCCGCGCATCGCTGCGCATTGTACTGCTCTTGCCGATCGTCTTGACGCTGCTCGCCCTGCTGGGCGGCGTCGCACTTGCCGCCGTCACGGAGCCGACCTCGCTCAGCCTGTTGATCGAGCGACCAGTGGCGGCCGCACAGATCGCAGCCGGTGTTGCAATGTGGGCCGCGCTGCTTCTGATTCCGGCGAGCCGGGCTCTGTCGCGCGCCTGCGTCCGCCGCGATATCGTGATCGCCGATGGTGCCGTTGAGATTGTTCGCCGGACGCCGTTGAGCACGCGCCGTCGGTCGGTTCCGCTGACCGAGTATCGGGGTGTCGCGCATCACGTTCGGTCATCGCTTTCGGGACTGTCTCACGAAATCGTGTTGGTCCATCCTCAGCGCTCGTTGACCGTAACGCTCATCACGGCGGAGCGCGTCACACAAGCCATGCTCGACGAGGCCAAATCGTTGCTGGGCCTTCCAGAAATCTCCGCTCGTACGATCTACGAGCGCAATCCCTCGCGTGGTGCCGTCGAGCGGACGCCCGTGGTTCAGGCCGCTGTGGCCTGATCGCTCGTCTGCCCGGAAATTGCCGCGACTCTGATCCAACATGGGGCACTTCGCCCTCCCTGACAGGCTTTGACGCAGACGTTGTGCTGTGATTCAGTGCCGCCTCTCGGCAGGGGGATGCGATCGGTCAATCGGACCATCGTCAAGCGCCACGGGGATGAGATATGGCGGCAATAGCAAGTCCGACGTGGTTGGCCGCGACGCGGTGGCTGGGCCTCGCGGCGGTCATGTTCGTATTGAACGCGGTGCCTGCCCGTGCGGCGGACCCGGCCGTTGAGTTCATGGAGAAGGTAGCGCGTGAACTTCTTGCGGCCAGTCGGTCCAAGTCGCCGGCGCTGGTGTCTGCGGTAATTCACCGGTATGCCGATACCGCCTACATCGGTAGCTACTCACTCGGTAACTACCGCTCACAGCTCACGCCGACCGATCGCCCCGGTTATCTGGCCGGCATGGTGCGCTTCATCGGCCGCTACACCGCTAATGAGGCTCCCAAGTATCCTGTCGCGAGCTACCGCATAACCGGCAGCGTTCGGGGTGGACAGGGAATCATGGTCGATAGCGTCATCACGCTACGCGATGGCTCCAACTACGATGTCCGCTGGCTGCTCTCGAGCAAGGGCTCCACCTACCGGGTTCGGGACGCCATGGTCTATGGCTTCTGGATGACGCCCTTCCTGAAGAAGTTGTTCGAGAACTACATCGCCGAGAACGGCGGCCACGTCCGTGCGCTCGTCGCCGTCCTGAACCGATGAGGGTGGCGCGTCAGACCCCAAGACTGACGTGGGCGTGACCGTTGTGTCTCAGCCGGCGGCGGCCTTGGCTGACGAGATGACGGCGTGAAACATCGACGCCGTCAGCACGCCCGTATTGGTGTTGTAGCGCGAGCAATGATAGCTGTCGTGCAGCGCCAGCCCCTCGCGAACGTGGTGCACGCGGCCGTGGCCAAATGGGTTGGCGGCACGTCTCATATCGAAAGCTGCCAGCACACTGTCGTGGGCGATGCGGCCCAGGGCCACGACGACCTTGAGGTTGGCCATTTCGGCGATAGTTGCGGCGAGGTACGAGCGGCAGGTGGTAATCTCCACCGGAGTCGGCTTGTTCGCGGGCGGCACACACCGGACGGCATTGGTGATCCTGCAGTCGACCAGTTCCAGCCCGTCTTTTGGATCGGCACCGTAGGTGCCATGCGCTAGCCCAACCTCCAACAGTGTCGCATAAAGCAGGTCACCGGCGTAGTCTCCGGTAAAGGGGCGTCCCGTTCTGTTGGCGCCCTTCAATCCCGGCGCCAGCCCCACGATCAGGAGACGGGCACTCGCCGCGCCGAACGACGCGACCGGCGCGTTATGCCAGGAAGGAAATGTGGACTGATTTTCGCGTCTGAAGACAGCGAGTCGTGGACATCTTTCGCAATCAACTCGAGGCTCACACGCCGCATTGTTCAGCGTCATGGCGCGAACCGACCGTCTTCCAGGGCTGCCGCCGAATGCAGCCGTCTGCGCCACATTGGCTGACCCATCAGTTCTGATCGAGTGTTGGCGCAATCCCTACAAATCGAGCGGATCGTCGCCACTCGGATATGGCTCGCGCTCTGGTACACGTCCTTGCTGCGTTCGCATTTGCTGCAGTCTCGTCTCTCGTGCCTCCCGGGGAACGCGAACAGAAGGATCGCGAGAGATTTCCTTTTCCAGATCGGCGACGTCGATGAATTGGTCGGCCTGCCGCCTTAGTTCGTCCGCGACCATCGGCGGCTGGGTATGCAGTGTCGACGCAACGCTGACGCGAACGCCTTTGTGCTGGAGCGCGGCTACGAGCGAACGAAAATCCCCGTCGCCCGAAAACAGCACGACGTGATCGAGGTGATTAGCGAGCTCCATCGCGTCGACCGTGAGCTCGATATCCATATTGCCCTTGATCTTTCGGCGTCCCGTGGAGTCCGTGTATTCCTTGGTCGGCTTCGTCACCATGGTATAGCCGTTGTAGTCCAGCCAATCGATCAACGGCCGGATCGACGAGTACTCCTGATCCTCGGCGAGCGCCGTGTAGTACAAGGCTCTGACGAGCTGTCCTCTTGCCCGGAAGACGGTGAGTAATCGCTTGTAGTCGATGTCGAAGCCCAGGGCCTTCGCCGTCGCATAGAGATTCGCGCCGTCAATGAAGAGGGCGATCCGCTCGGTGGGATAGAAGAACATGCTGTTGATCGCCTTCTTGAAAATGCCGAGCCGGCCACGCAAAAAGCCAACCCGACGACCCGCGGACGAGCTGCGAACGCAAGAGCCAGCAACACGGATCAGTCAATGTAAGATGTTTCAATCATAAGGCAGACTCTCAACCGCGCAAAGGCGGAACGCGCTCTCGATAAGAACTTTTTCTTATGATTGCTGCGCGATAACAGAGGTTCAGTTGGCTGATGTGTTGGTGTGAAGCCCAGGCGGAAAGCGATGAACTTAACTCGGCGTTGATCACGTCCGTTATCTGGCTGGGAATGGGCGGCAACGTTTCAGGCGCCTGGGGATCTCCCATAACAGCATTCTCCCGCGCAATTGCAGAACTGGAAGAGGCAGGCCTCTCCATCGTTGCGCGCTCATCTGCCTACGAAACGGTGCCCCTAGGACGGGTGGGTCAACCCGCGTTCATGAATGCGGTGATCGGCGTCCGCGGATCCGTCGCGCCTGGGTTGCTGCTGTCGTTGCTGAAACGGTTGGAGAGGCGGGCCGGTCGCCGCGCGAATGGTCGGTGGGGGCCGCGGCAGCTGGATATCGACATTCTCGATTTTCGTGGCCGTATCGTGGGTTGCCCCAGTCTGGTCCGCCAGTCGGGTCGCCTTGTCTTGCCGCATCCGGAACTGCATCGGCGTGGATTCGTGCTCGTACCCCTGCTGGAGGTCGCTCCGCAGTGGCGCCATCCTCGCCTCGGTTGGCACGCGTCGGCCTTGCTGAAACGGAATCCGACAATGGCGCATGGCGTTCGCCGCGTCGGCTCGTGGTGATCGGCCGCAGACGACATGTCCGCTTCCGTGTTGGACGTAGCGAGGCGTGCGCTTTTTTGACGATGCCCTCGTTCTGCAGTGGACTTGCTTTCGCATCTCCTATAGAGACACCCCCCTCGGGATACGCCATCCCGTCTTCAATGGCGCGGGTGTATAGCTCAGTTGGTAGAGCAGCTGACTCTTAATCAGCGGGTCCAAGGTTCGAGTCCTTGTACACCCACCATAGATCGCTTCGCGATGGTGTCACCACAGTTGCCCGAACGGCTGCGCGATTGGTATCGGATCGCTCGGCCGAGCGTCTATCTCTTCCTCGGGCGGGATCGGGTTTCTCCGATGACAGGTGTTGATGGGGCACGCGAACCTGGATTCGACCGCGCGATATACGCACGTGGCGACCAACATCATCCGTGGTGTGATGAGCCCGCTCGATCGGCTCTCCCCTATGAAGAATCCGACGGACGACGAGCCGCAGGAGTAGCGGCCGGCGTCAATGGCTCGTCCAGCTCTGGCGGTCGCGGATATCTTCCGCAACCACGGCCCCGCTTGGCGTTACGCCAACCGCGGGCACGTCAGCGTGCCGCAACTGAAGGCGATGAGCGCGATCGAGGACTGCCGCATGGCGGTTCTCGGCGGGCACGTCACGCGCTGCGAGAACGCCATCTGCGGCCATGATCGCCGCCAAACGCTCCTCTCGGCGGATAACCGTGCCACCCTGATCGGCAGCCGGCGTCAGACGACGATTGCCCGAGCGCGGCCGCAGCCGCGTTCCTGCAGCACCGCCATCCCAAGCGTCACGAGCAAAAGCGGTAGCCAGCAACTACCAACTTGCATCGAAGTGCCTTTCGGCCTCGATCAGATTCACGACACCAGCCAGCGCCAAGTCGAAATCATCAGCAGTCGCGATACCCCGATCAGCGGACATCACCGACGAGAGGCATTGGGACCCGCTGACGGTGCATCGTGGTCACTTGCGACGAGATGGCTTGAGACCGGCCATCGCCCGGTCGACGCGACGGGCCGTAAGCGGTCGAAAACGGGAGAGATGCTCGCGACTTCAGCTTTTTCAAGCTCCAGACATGTGCGCAGCTGCCGATGCACATCATCATGTTCTCAGTGATGCTCTCTTGCACCTACTCTCTGACCTTGCCAGCAGCCGTTCCCGTGCCCTTGTCGGTGCAGAACGGCGGCAGGCCGATGGCGCCGCCGAACGTTCCGCCGATGCCCGTTCGGCCTTGGCAGCTTGTCGGCTGAAGGCAAGGCCATCAGCAAAGACGGTCTAAAGATCGGTGCCCTGGCTTGGGCTCGCGGGGCTGATTTTCTGACGACACAAGCTTGCGCATCGGAAGAGAGCGACGCTTATGCCTTGGCAATCATTCTGTTGACGGCGGTGGCCTCGCTGGTCACACATCGATCACGACTTGAGCGCTGAGATCGCTGATCAATAGATAGCCGACATGATGCAGTGGGCGAGATTGCGCATCTCGAGATCATCATCATTGAATGTAACTGCGCGCGTCTTTATCGGCGCTCGATCTTTAGATGAAGTTCTGTCGACCAGATCATCAACAACCGGTAGCTCAACCTTAAGCAACCGCCTATTCCATCCGCGAGCCATTGCAGCCCGCAACAGCACGCCTGCTCCACCGCTTCAATGGGTTGCGCCGCAACGGGCAACCGCGCAAAGGTAGCGCTGAGAAACGGATGGCCAACGCGCTGCCGATACGGGTGAGGAATAGAGGGACGCTATGAACGGCATTGACTTCATTGCTGACATCTTGAAGCAGGAGGGAGTCGAGTGGATTTCCTGCTTCCCGAGCAATCCCATCATCTCGGCCGCAGCTCGGATCGGAATCCGTCCCATCGCATTCCGGCATGAGCGGGGAGCGGTCATGGCGGCCGACGGCTACAGCCGTATCAGCGATCGCCAGCGCTTCGGTGTCGTCGCGGTTCAGTCCCAGGCAGGCGCCGAGAACAGCCTTGGCGGCGTCGCCCAGGCATTTGCGGACAATATTCCGATTCTGGTCCTGCTCGGTGGCAACCGTCTCGATCAGCTTTCCGTCCGTCCGAACTTCAGCGCCGTGCAGCGGTATCAGGGTTGGGCCAAGAGCGTCGAGGCAATCTACCAGCCCGAGCAGGTCGGCGACGTGATGCGCCGCGCCTTTCACGCCTTGCGCAATGGAACTCCGGGCCCGGTCGTGGTTGAACTGACTGCGGACGTCTGTGCGCGTGAGGTTCCCGAGCAGTTCCGGAAGTATCATTCCCCACGCCTCGTTCGGCAGCGGCCGGAGCTCAGCGATATTCGCGAAGCGGTGGAGATCCTCAAGGCTGCCAAGCAGCCCATGATCTGGTCCGGCGCCGGAGTGCTGTTCTCGGGTGCCACCGACACTCTACGCGAGCTCGCTGAACTGACGGCGATGCCTGTATTCTGCACGATGCCGGGCAAGTCGTCATTTGACGAGCGCCATCCGCTTGCCCTCGGCGCCGGAAGCGGGACGACGACACTCGCCGCACATCGCTGGCTAGTCGAGAGCGATGTTCTCCTAGCGCTCGGCACCAGCCTCACGCGTTCGCCCTACGCGCAGGCCATCCGTCCCGGCAAGAAGATCATCCACAATTCCATTAACGCGGACGACATCAACAAGAACGAGGCTTCGGAGGTTGCCCTAATCGGCGACACCAAGCTCTGTATCGAAGCATTGATCGAAGAGATCAAGGCGCAGACGGGTGGCAGAGGTTTCGGCGATCGCAAGAAATCCGAAGGTCATGTCGCCACGCTGAAATCGGAGTTCAGACGGGAATGGCAGCCCATTCTCGAAGGCGAAGAGGAACCAATCAGCTACTATCGGGTGGTCAACGAACTCAATCGGAGCCTCGACCGGGAGAACAGCATAGTCACGCATGATGCCGGCGCTCCGCGCGATACCATGTTGCCTTTTTTCGAGGCGACGACGCCGCACAGCTACGTAGGCTGGGGGAAAACCACGCATCTCGGATTTGGCATCCCGCTCATGATCGGCGCAAAGATGGCCGAGCCCAAAAAGTTCTGCCTCAATGTCATGGGCGACGGTGCGTTCGGCATGTCCGGCTTGGATCTGGAAACCGCAGTCAGATCCGGCGCTGCGATCACGACAGTACTGCTCAACAATGGCGATATGGCCACGTACTCAGGCCCGACCCGTGGAAACATCGGAGAAGAGGCTCGCCAGCAGTACGGCGTCTCAAAAATGCAGGGAGATTACGCCAAGATCGCCGAGGGAATGGGGGCTGTCGGTATCAGAGTGACGAAAGCGCCCGAGATCGGGCCGGCACTCAAGGAAGCGCAGCGTCTCAACCGTGAAGGCAAGACGGTGTTGATCGAGGTGATTGCCAACGTCGAGGATCGTCGGTCGCGCTTCAAATAGCGGTCGACTTTGAGTTCTCTAGGCCGAAGTGCCTGCTGGTACGGTATGTCTTTGAGACATGGGCGCGATCGTGCAGCAGGTCACCACGGCCTTCCACGAGGCTCTTCGGCGCGGCTTGTGATGCGCTATGACGTCGAATGCCAAGCTCCAGGGCCCGATGCTCGTAGATCTGGGATCTCGACGGTTCTCCGCATGCTCGCGGTCTGGACACACGAAATCGAGCGTGCTCCGATCAATCGTCGCAGTGACCCGGGACCGATCGTCGTTGCTCCGACGTTGAGGGCCAATAGGGTGAGTGCCCAAGCCGTGTCTCGTGAGGTAGCTGTCCGACCGCTCACTGGAATTCTAGCTGCCAGTGTGCAGGACCAGGGAACGAGCGAGGTTGCCCCCAACCGGCCTCATTGCCGGTGCGCAACACAGATGTTGCAGAGATGCCCAAGATCAGAAGTGAGCATCGGCGCTCCAGAACTTGTGCACCTCGCAGTGTGCCCGCGGATCTTCAAACTGATTCAGTGCCAATCGCTCTGACAGCGGGTAGCATCCGGGGGCGTAAACTTGGATCGCGCACCATGCAGAAGCCGAGGCTTGCCGACGTGATCGCCTTCGCCCTGACGGACGATATCGTCAGCCATCGCGTAGCGCCGGGCAGCGCCCTCGACGAGGAGACGCTGGCAAAGCGGTTCGGCGCCTCGCGAACGCCCGTGCGCGAAGCGTTGCGTGAATTGGCGGCGGGCGGTCTGGTCGAGCTTCGCCCCCACCGGGCCCCTATCGTCGCCACTATTGATCAGCGTCGCGTGACTGAAATGTTCGAGGTCATGGCCGACCTGGAAGCGCTTTGTGCGGCGCGGGCTGCCGTCGCCATTTCAGCCGAGCAGCGCCTACGGCTCGAGGCTCATCATCGCGATATGGGCGAAGCTGCCCGCCTCGGCGATGTGTCGAGCTACCGGGCTGGCAACGTCGTCTTTCATGGACTGATCTACGATGCCGCGGGCAACGCGTACCTGCGCGAAATCACCCTTGCGACGCGAACCCGGCTGGTTCCCTATCGCGGCGCCCAGCTCGAGGCGCCGCAGCGCCTGTCGGCGTCGTATGCCGAGCATGAGGCGATCCTCAAAGCCATCCTGCGCAGCGACGCCAGCCGCGCCGCGACGTTGATGCGCCGACACCTGGCTTCCACTCAGGAAACGCTGACCGCGCTGACGTCGCGAGCGATGCCCAAAAATTAGGCGACAGATTTCAATTGTATGCAATTCGCCGGGCTGATGACGGCGGTGTCAGTCCTCGAAGAGGTCGGCGAGTTCGGTCAAGAATATGAAATAAAAACGAAATTGTCGATTCTGGCGCACGCTCGTCAATTGGCATGGTTATTGCGACGTTAACCGTCGAGAGGTTGACGCCCCATGTCCACGACGCCCATTCATCGAGCAGTTTTGCACGACCGCTATCGGGCCGGCGCCAGCCCTCTAGAGGTCGTCGACGATGTGCTCGATCGCATTGCATCGGCCGATTCAGCCGGAATTTTCTTGCACGTCGAGACGCCGCGCCGCCTTCAGGAACGGGTGCGCGCGCTGCCGCCGTTCGACCCGGATCTCTACCCGTTATGGGGCTTGCCGTTCGCCATCAAGGACAACATCGATTTGGCGGGTGTGCCAACGACCGCCGCCTGCCCAGCCTTTGTCTACGCGCCAAAGCAAAGCGCCACCGTCGTCGAGCGGCTCATGGCAGCTGGCGCGTTACCGATCGGAAAGACCAACCTCGATCAATTTGCGACCGGCCTCGTCGGCGTGCGCACGCCGCACGCCGTACCGCGCAATGCCTTCGATCCGACTCGGGTTCCGGGCGGCTCCAGTTCCGGGTCGGCCGTTGCCGTCGCCAAGCACCTCGTCACGTTCTCCCTCGGCACCGACACAGCCGGGTCCGGGCGCATTCCAGCGGCCCTCAATAATATTGTTGGGCTGAAACCAAGCGTCGGCCTGTTATCTGGCCGGGGCGTGGTGCCCGCATGTCGCACACTCGACTGTGTTTCCGTGTTCGCGGCGACGGTCGCCGATGCCCAAACGGTGCTCGACTGTGCTGCCGGCTACGACGAACTCGACGCCTATTCCCGCCGCATCACACCCGACAAGCAACCCCTGACACGGATCGGGGTGCCGCGCGCCGTTGACCTGAATTTCTTCGGCGACAGCGCCGCCGCAAGCGCCTGGCAAGCGGCCGTGGCAGCGTTGTCGCTCTGTGGAGTCGTGACCGTGCCGATCGACATGAGCGCGTTCTTCGCCGTCGCGCGTTTGCTCTACGAAGGTCCCTGGGTCGCCGAGCGCCGAGCGGCTGTCGGCCGCTTCATGGATGAGCAGCCCCATGCTCTGCATCCCGTGACACGGTCGATTTTGGACGGTGCGAGCCGATACACCGCCGTCGATACCTTCAATGCCATGTACAGGCTCGCAGATCTGCGCCGCAAGGCCGAGCAGGTGTTTGCGCCCTTCGATGCACTGGCTGTGCCAACCGCACCAATCTTCCCCACGCTCGCGGACTTGGCCGCAGACCCTATCGGGCCCAATAGCCGGCTCGGCACCTACACCAACTTTGTCAATCTGCTCGATCTCGCCGCCATCGCGGTGCCGGGCCCGTTCCGGGCTGACGGACTACCGGCGGGGCTGACGCTGATTGGGCGATCGGGCAGCGATCACGCCCTCGCGCGGCTTGCGGCTCGGTACTTCCCTGCGAGCGGCGGCGTGGCGGCGGATCGCACGGCTGGAAAGGAGAGCTGACATGGACCGTCTTCCAATTGCGGTGGTTGGTGCGCACATGGACGGCATGCCGCTCAATGGCGACCTTGTCGCTTTGGGCGCTACGTTCATGCGGCGCACGATCACGACACGCGACTACCGCTTCTATGCGCTAGCCGGCGGACCACCACGTCGACCAGGGCTTCTGCGCGTTGCCGACGGCGAGGGCGCTGCCATCGAGGTCGAGGTCTGGTCGCTCGACGCAGCAGGTTTCGGCCGGTTCGTTGCCGACATTCCGTCGCCGCTCGGCATCGGCACGTTGCGGCTCGCAGATGGCAGTACCCCAAAGGGCTTTCTCGTCGAGCCGCAAGGGATCGTCGGGGCCGAGGATATCACCAGCTACGGCGGCTGGCGTCGCTACATGGCGGCGCTTGCGGTCGTCGCCACCTGAAACATCACCTCTCACCACGACACCTTGAGCAGCAGGAGAACGGACATGATGCATCGTAGACATATACTGACCGGCGCCGTCGCAACGGCTGGAGCCCTCGCCATGCCCGCGATCGTGACGGCGCAAACGCCGCGTACGGTAAAAATGGGTTCGTTGCGTCTCATTCACTCGATGACGCCGCACTTCTACGAGCGCTTTGCGCCTCCGGGTTTCAAGATCGAGATCACGACATTCGACAGTCCGACCGATGGCAAGAACGCCGTTGTGACCAAGTCAGTCGATTTCGGCGGATTCGGCATCGCCGCGGCGACGCTCGGCGCCGCAGCCGGAGAACCCGTCGTCGTTGTCGGCGCATTTTGCAACAAGGGCATGGGCGTCATCGCCAAAGCAGGATCGGACATCAAGGCGATCAAGGATCTCAAGGGGAAGAAGGTCGGCATCTGGCCGGGCTCCACGCAGGAGGTCTTCATCCTCGAGCGTTTGCGCATGGAAGGACTAGGCATCAAGGACATTCAGGCGACCCGCGTTCCATTCGGTGAAATGCACGCCATGCTTTCGCGCGGCGACATCGATGCCTACGTCGGCGCCGAACCGGCGCCCGGCCTCTCGCTCTCGACGGGCGTCGGCCAACTGGTTGAATATCCCTATGGAACCGCCATGGGCGGCCTCAACATGATCTTCGCGACGCATGAAGAGATGGTCGCGAAGGATCCCGAGCTGATCCGCACGATGCTGACGGTGCACCGGAAGGCGTCGGAGTTCATGATGGCCAACAAGGCGGCCGTCGTCGAGACGACGGTGACCCGTCTCGGCGCCAACAAGGCGGCCGTCGAGAACGCACTGGCGGCCAACAATGTCGAATACACGTGGCAGCTGACCGATAGCGTGCTCACGCAAGCGCGCACGTACGCCAATCAGATGCTCGAGATGAAGCAGATCCGCGCGTTGCCGGATTTCGCCAAGTTCCTGAACCCGACCTTCTCGAAGGCTGTCGCGGCCTCTTGATCGATGCGGCATCCGCGGCTCGGAGCAGCTGCGGGTGCCGTGTTGCGTCTGTCTTGGGGGAAGAATGGCACTGGTTGACACAACGGCCACACCTGCGCTCAAGCGCCCGGCCCAGCACAACGGCGAAGCGTTGGCGCGTTTGCGCAGCACGGCGCTCGCCCTCATCGTGCCGGCGATGCTGCTGGCCTTGTGGCAGGTGGCAACGACCCAGCAGTGGACGCGCCTCATCCCGACACCCTGGGAAACGGCGGTCTACATGGTCGATTTCGTCGCCGGCGGCATCCACAACGATGCCTTCTCGGCGACCGCGCACATTCACCTGCTCGCGTCCATCCAGCGCGTCTATGGCGGGTTCGTGCTTGCCGCAGTCGCAGCCCTGACACTCGGCATTCTGATCGGGCGCGTGCCGCTGGCGCGCCAGATGCTCGATCCCTTCCTGCAAGTGATGCGGCCGATCCCGGTCACGGCCTGGCTCCCTCTTTCGATGATCCTGTTCGGGCTCGGTGCGCGCTCGGCATTCGCGCTCGTGTTCCTCGGCGCCTTCTATCCGATCCTGCTCAACACGGTCCTCGGCGTGAAAAGCGTCGACCCGAAGCTGCTCGAAGCAGCGTCGATGCTCGGCTGCCGTGGCAAAGCCCAATTCACACGCGTAGTACTGCCGGCCGCCCTGCCGTCTATCTTCACGGGACTTCGCCTCGGGCTCGGCCTCGCTTGGTTTGTCATCGTCGTCGGCGAGATGACGGGCGTGCCGCAGGGGCTCGGGGCCGTGATTATGGACGGCCGCACGCTCTCGCGCACCGAACTCGTGATCTGCGGCATGATCATCATCGGCATCGCCGGCTTCATCTCCGACCTGATCGTCGTTGCCATCGGCCGCCGCCTCCTGCGTTGGAGCCCGTCCCACAATGTTTGACAGTTCCGAGGCAATCATCGACGTGCGCAGCGTCACCAAGACCTTCGATGTCGGAGGCGAACAGATCTTCGCACTCAAGGATGCGAGCCTGACGATCCACAAGGGCGAGTTCATCACGCTCATTGGGGCATCCGGCTGTGGAAAGTCGACGCTATTGCGGATCATCGCCGGGTTCGAGACGCCAACCTCGGGCGAGGCGCTCATGTGGGGTCTGCCGATCGACGGGCCGGGGCCGTTGCGGGGTATGGTGTTCCAGGACTACGCGCTGTTCCCCTGGCTGTCCGTCCGCGACAACATCGGCTTTGGGCCGACCTCGCAGGGCTGGCCCAAGCCGAAGATCCGCGAAACCACCGACCGCTTCATTGAGATGGTGGGGCTGCAGCGCTTCGCCGATGCCTACCCGCATCAGCTGTCGGGCGGCATGCGACAGCGCGTGGCCATTGCCCGTGTGCTGGCCAACGAGGCCGAGGTCGTACTGATGGACGAACCCTTCGGGGCACTCGATGCGATGACACGGGAGCGTCTGCAGGAAGAGCTGCTGGAGATCTGGCGGGCAACGAAGCTGACCGTCGTGTTCGTGACCCATGCCGTCGAAGAGGCAATTCTGCTCGCAGACCGCGTAGTCGTCATGACTCCCGGTCCGGGGCGCATCGAGAGCGATAACGCCTTGAGCTTGCCGCGCCCACGCGATCTGACATCGCCCGAGTTCAACGAGATCAGGCGTGCCATGTCAGCGCGCCTGCACAGCCATCATGGAAAGCGTGCCGCATGACGCCAATGCGTCCCGAGCAGCGCCTGCTCTATCGTGCCACCGTGGATCGACCGAAGGTGACGCTTCCCGGTGGCAAGGCCGTCGCGATCTGGCCGGTCGTGAACATCGAACATTGGCTGATCGACAATCCGATGCCGCGCCAGGTCCTGGTCGCGCCGACCGGCGTTCAACTGCAGCCCGATATCCCCAACTGGTCGTGGCACGAGTACGGCATGCGGGTCGGCTTCTGGCGCTTCCTGGACGTGTTTGAAAAGCGCGGCATCCGTCCGACCCTGTCGATCAACGGCTCTGTTTGCGAGGCTTATCCACGCGTGGCACGCGCGGCTAACGACGCCGGCTGGGAATTCATGGGGCATGGTTTCGTTCAGGTCCCGACACATCGCGTGGAGGACCAACGAGCCATGATCCGCCGGACTGTTGACACGATCACGGCGATGACGGGCTCTCCCTGTGTGGGCTGGCTTGGTCCTGGCCTGACCGAGACCCTGGAGACGCCCGATCTGCTTGCGGCAGCGGGCATCCGCTATGTGGGTGATTGGGTGGTCGACGATCTGCCCTGCCGACTGAAGACGACGCATGGCGATCTGCTGACGATGCCCTATTCGGTCGAGCTGAACGACATCCCGATGCAGATGATCCAGTATCATCCGGCCAGCGAATTCGCGGCACGGACGCTAACTACGGCGGCCCGGCTCGTCGCTGAGACCCACTCGAGCGGCCCCCTTACAAACGCGAAGGTTATGAGCTTCGCGATCCATCCATACATCATGGGTGTGCCGCACCGGATCGCCTCGCTCGAAAACTTGCTTGATCAATTGCTCGCCAACGACGATCTCGTATTCATGCAGGGACGAGCGATCATGGATTGGTATCTCGCGACTGGCTCCGATGTCTGAGCCGATCGTCTGGAATGGCATGTCCAAGGCCGAACTCGACGCGGCCTACAACAACATGGCGGCTGTTGCCGATAGCGCGCAGCGGCTCGCTGACTGGTCCGATCGATCGGCGAGACTGCGTGCGCGCCAGGGCGACGAACTCGAGATCCCTTACGGGTCGGGGGCGCGAAACAGGTTTGACATCTTTCGCTGTGGTCGACCGTCAGCCCCGCTCGCTGTTTTCATCCATGGCGGCTGGTGGCAGCGCAACAGCAAGGAGGTCTTCTCCTGCATTGCCGAAGGACCGATGGCACACGGGGTCGATGTCGCATTGATCGGTTACACGCTCGCGCCGGATGCAACTCTCGCCGATATGGCCGCCGAAGTTCGCCGGGCCCTTGACGCGATCGCGTCGCATCAGCGCGCGCGCGATGGCGTGACGGCCTTCGGTCTGATGGGCTGGTCGGCCGGCGGACATCTGACGGCTCTGACGATGGACCATCCCGCCGTTGCGACAGGGTTGTCGATCAGTGGCGTCTTCGATCTCGAACCGATCCGGCACAGCTACATCAACGACAAGCTGAAGCTCTCGGCTGTTGACGCGGACGCGCTCAGTCCGATTCGGAGACCGCTAATCGATAAACGCCTGACGCTGGCCTTCGGTCTTGCAGAACTGCCCGAAATGCAGCGCCAATCCCTTGCGTTCCATAGGCATGTCGGAAGCGGGACGCTATGTCTGCCGCTCGCCGGCCACGACCACTTTTCGATCATTGAGGATCTAGCTCAGCCGGGCGGCCGGCTATCACACGTCTTTGCGGTGCAAGACCGAGGTTAGAATGCTGTCGGACAGATATAGCGATTGCGCTCGCGACCTTGCAGTGAGTGGGCTGTTGCGTTCACGGCTATGAATGTACGCTTGCGGCGCTGTCCATCAGTCGCGTAGGTCTGTCTCGGATCGATGCCCCATGCACCCGCCGTTGGACCGATCCCGCTTGCCATCCCTGGAGCATCGACAGCCGCCAGAGTGCATCCCATGCCTCGCACCGTCATCGTCGTCGACCATCCCCTCGTCGCTCACAAACTCTCGTTGATGCGCGACAGAGCCACATCATCGGCGCAGTTCCGCCAGCTTGTCCGGGAAGTGAGCCTCCTCGCCGGATATGAGCTTCTCCGCGACTTGCCGACGGAACTCAGGGAGATTGAAACGCCGATGGCGCTCACGCGCGTTCCATTCCTGAAAGGCAAGAAGCTCGTTTTCGTGCCGATCCTGCGTGCCGGCATGGGCTTCATCGACGGGCTCTTGGACCTCGTGCCCTCGGCGCGGGTCGGCCATATCGGCATCTACCGGGACCCTTCGACGCTGACCGCGGTCGAGTATTATTTTAAGATGCCGGACGACCTGCCGGAGCGTCGCGTGATCGTTTGCGACCCGATGCTGGCGACGGGAAACTCAGCCATCGCTGCGGTGGCCCGCCTGAAACAGAGTGGAGCGCACGACATCAAGCTCATGGCTCTGCTTGCTGCGCCAGAGGGAATCGCCGCGTTCCATGATGCCCATCCGACCGTCCCGATTGTCACCTGCGCGATCGACAGCCACCTCGACGATAACGGCTACATCGTTCCAGGGCTGGGCGACGCTGGCGATCGCATGTTCGGCACGAAGTAGGATCGATGTGGGTGACCAAGCACCGGTCTTCGGATCGTCCCTGTCTCGGAACGGCAGGTTTTGGCCCAGCCTCTGCCTCACTAAACCTGACGCGTAAATCGAAGGCGGACGCGACCGTGTGTCAACGAGGAGAGTCGCCGAGGAACACGAGCCCGCGCTCGAGGTCGACTTCGTGCCATTTCAGATGCAACGCTTCTCGATGGCGGGCGCCAGTCAGCAAGAGAAAAAGAGCCTGCACGGCAAATGGCGAATGCCTGGCCTCGATCTGCGTGTCGGCCATTGCGGTGCCGATGCGCGTAAGTTCCTCATACGTCAGAAGCCGCTCGCGCTTCTCCTCACGATAGCGCTCGATACCTTTGGCCGGGTTCGAATTCCGGGGCCGGTAGCCATTCGCTCGGCAAACCTCAACATTTTCCGCACGACGGCAACCATGCGATTGGCGGCATAGGGGGTCTTGCGCATCAACAAGCTGCAAGCGAGCGTCCAAGGAACCATCAATCGCCGCTTCCGTGGCGTCGATGACAAGTTCGAGGCTCTGCACGCGATGCTACAGCCCACTGAGGCCGTCACGTCCCTGGCCGACGACGCCGAGATTACCGAGGACACGAACGGCGAGCGGGAGTTACCAAAGACCCGCCTTGGGCTCTCGGAGACGGTGCGCAGCGCCGTCATGGAGAAGTGGCTGCAAGGCATGTCGTTCGCGCCGGAGGCTTGTCGGGTCTCGGGTTGTGCTCGCTCGGCTCGGCGGCGCGTCCCGTGGGCCTTGTGCTGGACTCATGGTTAACGCCGGTTTACGACTTAGTCCGTGGGCTGTTGCGCGCCCAGGTTGCCGATGTTGCGTGGTGCGGGTGTGATGTGGGACGCCATTGTTGGGGCCTGGACCTATTTGATCGAGGTCACCGGCGCGCCGATTGAGCCATGGCCTGTGGCAATCGCCTCGGTCGGTGTTCTCGTCACGGGCAGAGCGCTTTGGGCCATCCGAAAATCTCGTCGCGAATTCAAGCGGATCGCGGATGAATTGAAGAGGTCCACGGACGTCATCTCCAAACACATGCGCACGGAGTTCGACGGCCAAGTCGAGAAAATGAACAAGCTGCAGGCGAGCGTGCAGGGAACCATCAATCGCCGTTTCCGCGGCGTCGACGATAAGTTCGAAGCGCTGCATGCGATGTTGAAGCCCACCGAGGCGGTCACGTCGCTGGCCGTCGATGCCGAGATTACCGAGGACGCGAACGGCGAGCGGGAGTTACCAAAGACCCGCCTCGGACTCTCGGAGACGGTGCGCAGCGCCGTCATGGAGAAGTGGCTGCAAGGCATGTCGTTCTCGCCATCGGCCGGCGATGCGAACATCTACGAGTTCGAGGGACACAGCGAGGCCGGCAGCACGTATCACATCACGCTCACGACGCCCTATCGCGCGAGCCTAGGTCAAGATGGCCGCCTGCCATTCGCGCTCGACATCTGGGTCAACGGAAAGAAGCATCTGAACTTCGAGTGGGACTCGGAAGGCAAATACGCTCTTCGCGGCTTCAAGAAGGGCGAGTGGATCGAGGACGTGGCCGAGTGGCGGTTGAAGCTGGGTGCGGCGCAGCAGGTGGCGTGAGAGTCTGCTGCTACAATCAAAATGGTGGCTGCTCAGGAAAGTGCTCCTCAGGCGCGAGAATACTAGTATGGCAGGCGTCAGAAATCGGGCTTCGATGACAAAAGCAATCGAAAATTCCGCATGTAAGATCGGTAAGCGACGCGGCTTTTTTGTTGCGGTGAGCACAGCGATGGCATTTTTTGTGTCGTCGGCCGGTGCGGCTGAGCCTACCTACATCGAGTGCAGGTTTGAAGATCCAAGCAGCATAGTATTGGATCTCGACACTGATGCACGCAGATTAAGTAAATTGACCGAGATACAACGTAGTGAAGCTAATATTGACGCCTGGCAGAGAACGTCCTGAGTTTCTTGGTGGCGAATCGTCCTTCCAGTATGGTCGCATTCATTTTACAGAGAAAGAGCTTAAAATAAGTTGGTCCGTGCGACAACATATTAGTAAGAGGCGACCAGAGATTGATCTGACCATCAATCGTTTCACCGGCACTGCTACGCAATTACTCACAATGCTCAACAATGAAATGGCCGATGACGACCCATTGCCGTCGGGTGGGTTACCAATCCTTCCTGCCCCCGAACGAGGGACGAGAAGCGGGTATTGGTCGCGTGATGGACACTGCAGCATTGGTCGGCGCTTGTTGTGACTTGCGCGTCGGCGGCCCACAGCCCCGCCCCATCTCACTCCGCCGCAATTGGCTTCATCTCGTAGATGCGTGCGAGAGCCGATGCTGCTTTGACGTCACCGCGACGCAGGGCATCCTGCACAGCTTCGAGTTTGCGCATGTCATCGGGCCGGAAGTACGGTGACCACTCGCTTTCGTCTTCGAGCAGCGTCATGTCCACTTCGGCCACGAGGCGTCCGTGATGGATATACTCGACCGATGGATTCTCTTTCATGGCTTTCGGGTCCTGAAATCTGGTAGCCATTGCTCGGGATCGGGCCGATAGGCTGTCATCGGTGTCGCCGGCCGCGACTCAGGCTGGGAATTTGGTGCGGGCCTGTATTCCAATGTATCTTACCCGGCCCGCGATCTTAGCTTTCTGGATACCGAGTGCTGAAAAATCGCGTCCAAATTCGGGTAGAGACAGCGGTTCCTGAGTTCTCTCTTCGCACCAATCGATGTATTCTTCGTATACTTGAGTGGCAGTGATGGAGGCTCCGTCTGTCACAAGTAAGCGTTGCTCAATGAATAATTTGAGTCCATCTATAACTTCGGTGGTTAGTACCGTCTTGTTGTTGTCCATTTGCTGTAGCCGATTTATTTTGAGTTCCGCAAGTGGGCGGTAGCGGCCGTTCGGAAAGTGCTTAAGATAAAGTTCAAATTCTTTGACATCCATGGAATTGAGGATCTGATTCCAGAAATCGCTCTCTATGTCCGAATGGGCGTGATGTGTCGAGAATTGACGTCGATTGCTCCGAGCAAGTTCAGATAAGATTAGATCAATGTCAGGATTTAACCGATCTACGACCTTGTAATTCACGGAGCCGAACCCTAGTGGGAGTTCGCATGCGTCTATCATCAAGGGTACGAGTTTTCCTTGTTGCTGAGCCAGTTGAGCTTCATCTGCGACAAATGTCGATGCCACTGACGATGGTGACCATAATACGACTACTTTAGCGGACTTAGTTATTGTCTCCGCGATGAGTCGTCGAAACTCGTCGCCGGATGCAAGTTTGTGGTCCCACCATATAAGCAAGCCGCGTTTCTCTAATGCTTGCGCAATGTGGCTCGCAGTCGGGAAATCTTCTCTGGCATAAGAAATGAAGACATCGTGGCTTGTCACTCCGCCGCCTCCCGCTTCCCCCCGCCACCACCGCCCCCGTTCTTCCGCCGCGCGGCACCGCGCGGCGCGTTGGCCTTCGCACCTGCTGCTCCGCCCGCCCGCCTCGCCAGCAGCTCCTTCAAAAACTGTCCCGTGTAGCTCGCCTCGCATTCGGCGACCTGCTCGGGCGTGCCTTCGGCCACGACCTTGCCGCCGCCGTCGCCGCCTTCGGGGCCCATGTCGATGATCCAGTCGGCGGTCTTGATGACCTCGAGGTTGTGCTCGATCACCACCACCGTATTCCCGGCGTCGGCGAGCTCGTGCAGCACCTCCAGCAGCTTCGCCACGTCGTGGAAATGCAGCCCCGTCGTCGGCTCGTCGAGAATGTAGAGCGTGCGGCCCGTGGCGCGGCGCGACAGCTCCTTCGCCAGCTTGATGCGCTGCGCCTCGCCGCCCGAGAGCGTCGTCGCCTGCTGGCCGATCTTGATGTAGCCGAGGCCGACCCGGTGCAGCGTCTCCAGCTTGTCGCGGATCGACGGCACGGCGGCGAAGAACGTGACGCCTTCCTCCACGGTCATGTCCAGCACGTCGGCGATGGATTTCTCGCGGAACATGACTTCCAGCGTCTCGCGATTGTAGCGCTTGCCCTTGCACTGGTCGCAGGTGACGTAGACGTCGGGCAGGAAGTGCATCTCGATCTTGATGACGCCGTCGCCCTGGCAGGCCTCGCAGCGCCCGCCCTTGACGTTGAACGAGAAGCGGCCCGGCCCGTATCCGCGTGTTTTCGCGAGCGGCAGGCCGGCAAACCAGTCGCGGATCGGCGTGAAGGCGCCCGTGTACGTCGCCGGGTTCGAGCGCGGCGTGCGGCCGATCGGGCTCTGGTCGATGTCGATCACCTTGTCGAGATGTTCGAGCCCTTCGATCCGCTCGTGCCGGCCCGGAGCCTCGCGCGCGCCGGAGAGCTTGCGGGCCACGGCCTTGTAGACGGTATCGATCAGGAATGTGGACTTGCCGCCGCCCGAGACGCCCGTGACGCAGGTCAGCACACCCAACGGGATGGCGGCGCTGACGTTCTGCAGGTTGTTCTCGCGTGCGCCGATGACTTTCAGTTCGCGCCCCTTGACGGGTTTGCGGCGCACCTTCGGCAGCGGCACCTGGCGCTTTCCGGTCAGGTACTCGCCCGTCAGCGAGGCCGGGTTGGCCATCACCTCGGCGGGTGTACCCTGCGCGATGATCTGGCCGCCGTGCACGCCCGCGCCGGGGCCGATGTCGACCACGTAGTCGGCGGTGAGAATGGCGTCCTCGTCGTGCTCGACCACCAGCACGGTATTGCCGAGATCGCGAAGGTGCCTCAGCGTCACGAGAAGGCGCGCGTTGTCGCGCTGGTGCAGCCCGATCGACGGTTCGTCGAGCACGTAGAGCACGCCGGTCAGGCCCGACCCGATCTGTGAGGCAAGCCGGATGCGTTGGCTCTCGCCACCCGACAAAGTGCCCGACGCGCGGCTCAGGGTCAGATAGTCGAGGCCCACATCAACGAGGAACTGCAGCCTCTCGCGGATCTCCTTCAGGATGCGCCCGGCGATCTCACCCTGCTGCGGCGTAAATGTGGCGGGCACGTCGCGGAACCAGCCGTTGGCGGCGCGGATCGAGAGGTCCGAGACTTCGCCGATATGCCGCCCGCCGATTTTCACCGCAAGCGACTGCGGTTTCAGCCGATAGCCCGAGCAGGCCTCGCAGGCGTGCGCGCCCTGGTAGCGCGACAGCTCTTCCTTCACCCACTCGCTGTCCGTCTCGCGCCAGCGCCGCTCGATGTTGCCGATCACGCCCTCGAACGCCTTGGACGTGCGGTACATGCGCAAGCCGTCCTCGTAGGCGAACTCGATCTCTTCGCCGTCGGAGCCGAAGAGGATGACATCCTGAACCTTCATCGGCAGGTTGTCGAACGGCTCGGCCATCGACACCTTGTAGTGCCGCGCGATGGCCGCGAGCGTCTGCTGGTAGTAGGGCGAGGTATTGCCGGTGCGCGCCCACGGCCAGATGGCGCCGTCCTCGAGAGAGAGCGATCGATCGGGCACGACGAGGTCCGCCTCGAAGCGCAGCTCCGTCCCGAGGCCGTCGCACTTCGGGCAGGCGCCGGCCGGCGCGTTGAACGAGAAGATGCGCGGCTCGATCTCCTCGATCGTGAACCCGGACACCGGACACGCGAAGCGTTGCGAAAATACGATCCGCTCGTGCGTATCGTTCTTGTTTTGTAGGACGGCCTTGTCCGCACCGGGCGGCCGGCTTCCCGCAGCAGAGTCGCTGGGCGTCATTGGAGACAACGGCTTATCCACCATCTCCGCAATGGCGAGGCCGTCGGCCAGCGCCAGTGCCGTCTCGAAGCTGTCAGCGAGACGCGAGGCGATGTCGGGTCGAACCACGACGCGGTCCACCACCACCTCGATGTCGTGCTTGAATTTCTTGTCGAGCTTCGGCGCCTCCGAAATCTCGTAGACGGTGCCGTTGATCTTGACGCGCTGGAAGCCCTTCTTCTGCCACTCGGCCAGCTCCTTGCGGAACTCGCCCTTCCGGTCGCGAACGACGGGCGCCATCAGCATCAGCCGCGTGCCTTCGGGGAGCGCCAGTACCTTGTCCACCATCTGGCTGACGGTCTGGCTCTCGATCGGCAGGCCGGTGGCCGGCGAGTAAGGCACTCCGACGCGCGCGAACAGCAGGCGCAGATAGTCGTAGATCTCCGTTACCGTGCCGACGGTCGACCGTGGGTTCTTCGACGTCGTTTTCTGCTCGATGGAGATCGCCGGTGAGAGGCCGTCGATGTGGTCGACGTCCGGCTTCTGCATCATCTCGAGGAACTGGCGCGCGTAGGCCGACAGGCTCTCCACGTAGCGCCGCTGGCCCTCGGCATAGATCGTATCGAACGCGAGGCTCGATTTCCCCGAGCCGGACAATCCTGTGAACACGATCAGCGCGTCGCGCGGGATCTCGAGGTCGACGTTCTTGAGATTGTGCTCGCGGGCGCCGCGCACATGGATGGTGTGGGCGCGCGGCTGTGGCTTGGCGACGGGCCCGGGGCCCGGTGGGCGACCCGTCGACTCGTTCGACGGCTTTTGCGGTGGCTTGCTCATGAGGCAAACGTCCTAACCGAACGCCTGCCGAGCGGCAATGCAACTCGCGATCTGCTTCACAGCCCAAACGCCACGGGACCGGCACCCGAGGGCGCCGGTCCCGCTCTGAAACAGCCAGTTCAGCGACCGCAATAGCGGTTGAAATCCTCGCGCTTCCACCGGCTCGGCTCGCTCCAACCCGCGGAGCATTCGGCTGCCGTTGGCGGCGTGAGCGTCGTTGGTGTCGTGGTGCTGCTGCCGCCAGTCGAGCCGGTTCCCGAACCGCTACCCGACGCGCCCGTCGGGGAGCCCGTCGACGGACCCTGACCTGCCGCATTCGGGGTGCCGGTGCCGCTCGCGCCGCCAGCGCCGCCGCTCCCGCCGCCTGCACCGCCACCGGCCTGTGCGAAGGCTACGCCTGTCCCGAGGGCCATGCTGAGCAGGGTCGCTACGATCAATCTACGCATGAGTTTGAACTCCAATCTGATTTCCGACCTAGGGCAAACGCCATGCGGAATGCCGAGTTCCGTTCGGCACTCCTCCTGCCTCCGTGTCACCGCAATGTCGTCGCGATGTTGCGATAAACTCGTTGAGAGGTGTTCCTGGCGACGCGCGACGCGCGGGCGCTTGTCATGAGGGGGGATCCCATGTCCGATTGGAGCGCGAAGACCGTCTATGCCACGATGCAGGAAGACTCGAGGCGTGGCCCGCTCTCGAAAACGCTGCTGGTCGCGCGCGCTATCGCTATCGCAGCCGCGGTGGGCGGCGCCATTCCGACGGCCATGACGCTCTACCAGTCCTATGCGCACGGCATTCCCTACAACGAGGTCTCCCATCGCCTGAAGCAGTACGACCTGTGGGTGCGCAACTTCGACTGCAAGATCGATTACCGGGCGCTGACCACGGCGCAGGGGACCCGCGTCGATGCCGGGGCCTGCGGCAAGACGGGCGACGTCGCGATCAAGGTGACGACGCAGGGGGGCAAAGCCGCCTACGAGTGGATCGGTTTCGACCAGCTGCAGAAGCCGCAGCAGACCTCGCTCTGGCACGTCGTCATCGGTACAGCCATGGCGGCCGGAGCGTCCGAGTCAGAGTCGGCGGCAGGCACGACCGCTGGAAGTACCAATACATCGGGTGGGCGAACCCTGTTGGCACAAGCGGCTCCGGGCGGCGCGGCCCCTGCGAGCGGCATGAAAGTCATCTGCGAGGCGATGCCGACCAAAGGCACGGTCGTCCGCGTCGTGCAGGAAGGCGCCAAGTGCTACCGCGAGCAGGTTGCGCTCTTCCGCGGCAACCTCGAAAAGCGCAGCGAAGTCGCCTGCAATTCGCCGTGCAAGTAGGGCAGGGGCGGCGAGGCGGTGGAGCCGCGACCGGGATCGATTGCGCAGTCAGGACCACCAAACATGTCCGTTGCTCGGGGTGGTCTTGCCAAAGCCAGGGAGACGCCCGATGCGTGCAGGTGACCCCAACCGGACTCAGTGCCGGTGCGCAACACTGATGTTGCAATCGTTCCTACCGGGCCTCGCAGATATAGCTCACCGTTCTGATGCGGCGGTCCTTGAGGTTCCGCACTTGGTTCGCGGCCATTTCGGGGAACGCGTCGCCTAGGAACAGTCGGAAGGTCACTGGAGGGGCGCTGTTGCCCATGCGAGCAGCTAAGGCCTCGAACCAGCGCTGGCTCTCCTCCGTCGAATCGTGAGTTTCGAGAATTGAAAAGCCGGTTCCGTTCAGCAAGTCCGTCATGTCGGATGGCGTCACCAGATGACTGATGGACGGCTCCCGAGCCCAAGGAACGGGATAGAGCACATCTCCTCCTTCACCCTGCAGCACGTCGTAAATGCCAAAACGGCCACCGCGGTTAAGCACCCGTCGCGCCTCAGCGTACATCCGGTCCTTCGCTGCAATGTTCATCGCAACGTGGACGGTCATCGCCGCATCGAATGTCGAGTCGCTAAACGGAAGGGCAGTCGCATCGCCCTGCTGGAAGCTGACGAGATCACTCAGCTTAGCCCACGTGGAGAGTACGGCCGCGGCATTGCAGAATGCCGGCGTCAGGTCGACGCCCGTTACGGTGCACCCATAGGTTTCAGCTACCGTCCGTGCAGGACCACCGAGTCCACTGCCAATGTCGAGCACGAGAGAGGTGGGGCTGAGTTTCAACTGTCGCGCAAGCGCCAAAGTTGCGGGTCGCCCGCCGATATGAAATTCGTCGACCGAGGCAAGATCGGCTGTCATCAGACTGGCCGTGTCCTTCCCAGCCTTTCGAAGTGTCGCAGCGATTGCCTCAGCAAGGTCGCCCTCGCCTCCGTAGTGACTGGCTACCAGATTGCCCATGCGATTTCCTCCTGAGCGGCCGTCGTGCATTCTTCCAGCATAGTGGCGCACCGTAGTTCGGGACCTTGCCTGGAGCTTGAAGACATTCTGCAGTAACCTTGGAGTTCCGTAGAATTCTGCGCCTTCAACACATGCCCTCGGTTGTGTTTGACCATGCCCTTCAGCATCGGCCCCTATGTGATTGATCCCGAAGCCTATGAACTGCGGGCGAAGGGCACACGTGTGCCGGTCGAGCCGCAAGTTCTCGATCTTCTGATCCTATTGATCGAGAACCGGACGCGCGTGGTCACCAAAGCCGAGATCATCGACAGCGTCTGGAAAGGGCGGGTGGTTTCAGACGCAACACTCAGCTCACGGGTGAAAACGGCGCGCAGAGCCCTGGGAGACACCGGCAGAGCCCAAGAATTGATCCGCACCATTTATGGGCGCGGCTTCCGGTTCGTCGGGCATGTGACGAACGGCTCCGCCGTAGCTTCGCCCGTCGGGCCTGTCCCTTCGAAGAGTCCGCGGAAGCGCCGGGACGAGACACAGCCCCCAAGCCAGCCCAGTGTCGCGGTGCTTCCGTTCCATTGTCAGCAGCGCTCGACGCGGGGGCGGCATATCGCCGAATGCACAGCGCAAGAGGTTGCAGCGGGGCTGTCGTGCGTTCGATCGTTCTTCGTGACGGCGCCCGCTTCGTGCCTTGGATTTGCTGACGCGAGCGTTGACGTACGGAATGCAACGCGCGCCTTGGGTGTGCAATACGTGGTTCAGGGAACAGTGCGCCTTATTAATGACGAGGCGCAGGTGTTGGTTCAACTGGTCGATGGCCCCAGTCGGCGGATCGCGTGGTCGCAGAAGTTTACGGGGCATCGGGGCAAGGGCGCAGATCTGCCGGACAGGATCATCGAGGCGATCATCGGTGCCTTGTCCCCGAACATACTGGTGGCTGAAACCGAGCGCGTGAAGCGCAAGCTGCCTGACTCGTTTGAAGCCTATGACTGTCTGCTACGTGCGTTGCCCAAATGTTGGGCGTTGGACAAGGACAGCTGCGGCGAGGCCATCGGGCTTCTGAAGGCAGCTCTCACCCTCGAACCAGATTATGGCCTGGCGATTGCGCTTCTGTCGTGGTGCCACGGTCAGCACGCCGTCTACAATTGGAGCAACGATCCCGATCAGAGAAGCCATGCGCTCCGACTGGCGCGGCGTGCAGCCGTAATTGATGGGCGAGATCCACTGGTGCTCATCTTGCTCGGCACAGCCGAATGTCTAGCCCACAACATCGACGCCGCATCCCTTCACGTGTCCCAAGGGCTGGCACTCGATCCGAACTCGGCATGGGGCTGGAATCGCAACGGCTATATTCACACCTATCGAGGACAGGCCGAGAGGGCGATCGAGCACTTTAATCGCTCACTGCGACTGAGCCCCTTCGATCCCATGACCCACAGCACGTACTTCGGCATAGCAGGTGCGAATTTCGTTGCTGAACAATACGACGAAGCTCTTTCATGGATCGATAAGGCCATTGCGTACGGCCCCGAGATGACCTGGGTGCACCGGCTCGCCGCCGCTTGCGCTGCGTTGACAGGCGATCGCGTGAGATCAGCGCAGGCGGTCGAGCAGATTCGAAGTTTTGCACCCAGCATCGGCGCTACCCAATTGACTGACGCGGTCCCCTGGCAGGTTCCCGGAGTACGCGAGCGTTATCGGATTGCGCTGATCGAGGCTGGGTTCCCAGCTTAATTTTTTTGAAGACTCGAAAAGCACATGCAGACAGATCATCCGTGTCTTCGTTCGTGCGTTGTTGGCCCATGACGTAGTCGCCTGGACGGTCGGTATCGCGGGGATCTCTGCCGATGGTCCTTGCAGCACGCGAGAGGCAACCCGCGCGCCGCATAACGCGCGGGCCCACCGCAACTCCATCAACATGGCCGTGGAGGCGGGCACGCGCGCGTCCGTTTCGGATGCGCCGTTCACTTGAAATCTGGATAGGGACGAATTCGGTGGCTAGACCCCAGCGAACGACTGCTGGAGCCAAGCCATGAGCACATCAACGGATGGGAGTCCGGCCCTTTGGTTGCGCCTCCTGCGATTTCCGCTCACCCGCCTGATCCTGCTCGGCGGGTCGGTGTTCCTGATGATGGGCATCAGCAGCGGTTTCATGCAGGCGCTCGCGGGGGCGCCGCTGAAATCTGCGGCGGCGGTCGCGGGCATGACGGCGCTTGCCCTGGCTGTCTATGTCGGCTTTGTTCGGTTCGTCGAACGCCGTCCGGTCAACGAACTTTCTCTCCCGGGCATGGGGCGGGAGCTGGGCATCGGCATGCTGGTCGGTGCCGGTTTGTATACCCTGTGCGTTCTCATCCTGATGGCGCTCGGCGTCTATCGCATCGAGGGCCTGAACCCCTGGTTCTACGTGTTGCCGGCGGTGGCGATGGCCTTGAGCTCCGGCGTTTTCGAGGAGTTGCTGTTCCGCGGCGCGTTGTTTCGTATCGTCGAGGACTGGTTGGGCAGCTGGATCTCGCTGTTCGTGTCGTCGCTCGTGTTCGGCCTCGCCCATCTGGCCAATCCGGCGGGCACTGTCGTCGGCGCGCTCTACATCAGTATCGAAGCCGGCCTGCTGCTTGCCGCCGCGTACATGTTGACGCGTCGCCTCTGGCTCAGCTTCGGCTTCCACATGGCGTGGAACTACACCCAGTCAGCCATCTTCTCGGGAATTGTCTCCGGAAGCGCGCCCGCAGCGGGCTTGATCCGGTCCAACATCAAGGGACCTGAAGTCCTGACCGGCGGCAGCTTCGGTCTGGAGTCCTCGGTGATCGCGTTCCTGCTCTGCACGGCCACCGGATTGGTGATGTTGTTCATGGCTGTCCGGCGCGGCAACATCGTGCCGCCCTTCTGGCAGCGTGCGCGCTGAGGGTGCGTCCCTGTTCCGGGGATGAACCCTCTACTCAGCACGGCTGCTGCTGACGTCGGGGACGGCGGTGCTTCGCTGTCCCCTTTTTCCTCGCCTGACGCGGGGCGTTATTCGGCTGCGATGGCCTGCTGCTTCGCCTCGAAATGAAAGCCCCTGTAATTGTCGGACACCACGTCCTCGCACGTCCGCCGGTAGGAGCCGACGCCCGCGATATAGGGCATGAACAGGCGCGGCTTGCCGGGAATGTTGGCGCCCATGTACCAGGAGTTCGCCTGCGGGAAGAGGGTCTTGTGCGCGACGTCCTGTACGTGGTCGACCCACTCGTCTTCCGCCTTCAAGTCGGGCTCGATCAGGTCGAGGCCTTGGCTGCGCATGTGGACCATCGTGTCCGTCACCATGTCCACGTGCTGCTCGATCGTGTTGATCATGTTGCCCTTCACGGACGGGCTGCCCGGTCCGGTGATGATGAACATGTTCGGGAAGCTCTGGGTCATCAGGCCGAGGTAGGTCCGTGGCCCTGCCTCCCACTTCTTCTTGAGCGCGAGGCCGTCCCGACCGCGGATATCGACGTTGAAGAGGGTTCCGGTCATGGCGTCGAAGCCGGTCGCAAAGACGATGGCGTCGAACTCGAACTCGCGGCCATTCGCGACCAGCCCTTTTTCCGTCAGCCGTTCGATGGGCTTTTGGCTGATATCGACCAGCTCGACATTGTCCCGGTTGAAGGTCTGATAGTAGCCGCTGTCGATGCAGATGCGCTTCGTGCCGATCGGATGCGTCTTCGGGCAGAGAATTTCGGCCGTCACCGGGTCCTTGACGATGGAGCGGATCTTGTTCCGCACAAACTCCGCCATCGTGTCGTTGGCGGCCTTGTTCGTCAGAATGTCGTTGAAGGCGCCAAGGAACGCGCCTGTGCCTTCCTTCCAGCGCTGCTCATAGATGCGCTGGCGCTCCTCCTCGCTCACGTCGAGGGCGGAAACGTCGTTGCCTTCCCGCAGCATGCCGTTCGGCTGGTAGCGCATCTCGGCGCGCTTTCCGGCATAGCCGTCTTTCCACGAGTTGGCGTAGTCATCCGTCATCGGCATGTTGCGCGCGGGGATGGAGTAGTTCGCCTGGCGCTGGAACACGGCCAGGTGCGCTGCTTCCTCCGCTATCACCGGGATGGCCTGGATGCCGGTGGAGCCGGTACCGATCACCGCAACCCGCTTGCCCTTGAAGCTGACGGGCTCCTGCGGCCAGTTGCCGGTGTGGTATTTCTCGCCCTTGTAGTCGGCCAGCCCCTCGAATTTCGGGATCTGGGCGGTGGAGATGCAGCCGCCCGCCATGATGAAATACTTGGCTGTGACCTTCTCGCCCTTGTCGGTCTCCACGTGCCAGACACGGGCTGCCTCGTCATAGCGAGCGGCGCGGACCTCAGTCTCCAGCGTGATGTATTTTCGCAGATCGAACCGATCGGCAACATGGTTGGCGTATGCCAGAATGTCCGCCTGGGCCGAAAACTTCTCCGGCCAGTTCCATTCCTGCTGCAAGTCTTCGTTGAAACCGTAGGAATACTGCATGCTCTCCACGTCGCAGCGCGCGCCGGGATAACGGTTCCAGTACCAGGTGCCGCCAACTCCGTCGCCGCGCTCGAAACAGCGGGCGGAAAAGCCCTCCTTCGCGAAGCGGTGGAGGAGGTAGAGACCGGAGAACCCGGCCCCGACAGTGACAACATCGACGATTGACGGCTGAATGGCAGAGGCGGACATGCGGCAGTTCCCGAACTGTTGGCGGCCCAAAGTAGGCCATCTGGCCCTTAGCATAGGGCCAACAACCGCCAAATTGCCAACGGTCGATTGACGGCCGCGATGCGCGGCACCCGGCTTGCGGTTTCGCAGAAGGCGGGTGATTCGCTTAACCTCGTCCGCGTTTGCTTATCCGGGGACATGTACGGCAAACGACCAGCCCCGCTCGAACCACTTGCTGACCGCAGCTCATCAATCCCTTGGTGACAGCCTGCGTCGGTTGGGCTGCCGCCCCACGCCGCCCGACTACGCCAGCCCATTCAGTGCCACGTCCTTGGCCTCGTTGATCTTGGCCGCGAGGTAAGTTGAGCCACCACGGTCGGGGTGCATTTTCAGCATCAGCTCGCGGTGAGCGCGGCGGATATCTTCGGCCGTGGCGCCGGGCTTCAAACCCAGGATCTCCAGCGCTTCCTCGCGCATCATCCGTCCATCCGCGCCCTTGGGTACCTCGGCCTCGGCGCGCGCCATGTCCTCGCGCCATGTCGGATGGATGCGGTCGAGATAGGCCTCCACAAGCTGCGCGGACTGCGGGTCGACGAAGCGGCAGTCTTGCCAAAGGTGTGCCAGTTCCACGGGCTTGAGGCGTTCGAGGCTGCGGCCCTTGAAGAAACCTTTCAGCACCCGGCCTCGCATCGCGCCCGTCGCATGGTCGAGCTGCATCTCGAGGTGATCGGTGCGGACTGTCGAGGAGCGACCCTCCGCGCCCTCCGTTGCGCCGCGGTCGCCAAACGGCCGGATCCCGCCGCTGGCCAACAGCCACATTGCCAGCATGCCGAGCGCGAACGCGAGATGCAGGGCACCGCGAAAGAGCAGAACGCCGGCCCCCGCCAGCGCCAGGCCGGCGAGCCCGTACCTGGCCCGCCGCGCCAGCACCGCCGTGTTGGCCCGCGCGAAGGCGCTGAGGGCCAGGATCCCGAGCGCCAGTGCGGTCAATCCAAGAAGCAAGGCCTGCATGGCTACTTTCGTGTCATATCCGCAAGAAGACGCCGGGCGCCGCCACCGCCGCGTTCGCCTGCGAGGCGTTGAAGGGCCTGCCGTCCGCCCGCTGCATACACCGCCACTGCCTTCAGCAACTCGCGCAACTGGTCGGCCGATCCGTGATCGAACCGACAATAGGCGCCGCGCGTCAGCGTGGCGATCTCACGGAAGGCACGCGCCGCATTCGCGTCGTTGCCTTCCTGGAACAGGAATACGGGCACGCCGATCAGAGCCAGCTCGCCAGCGCGCCCGCACAACTCGTCGATCTCCTCCTCCATGCAGTCGCCGACGTAGACCAGTGCGCCGACGCGGGTGCGCTCGCTCTCCGTACGGACATGCGACAGGACCTTGCGGATCTGGGTGAAGCCGCCGCGGCATTGGACCGTGGTCATCAGGCGGGCCAGAGCTGCGGGATCGGCGACCCACTTCGAGGCGCGGCACTCGCCGGCCCCTCGGAAGAAGACCAACTGCACGTCGAGGCCGCCGATCTCTCGCACGACGTCGAACATTTCCGCCTGGAGAGCCAGCGCCATGTCCCAGGTCGGCTGACGGCTCATGGTGGCGTCCATGGCGAACACCAGCCGGCCTCGCCCGGTGGTCGTCGCAGGCGTGATCTCCTTCATTCTTCTAAGAAAATCAGACACATCGGAGGACGTCGACGGCGCCGCAGCCGGCGTGGTGCCCGGTCGCTCGGCCACGGGAGCGTCGTCTGGTGTCCGGCGCTCGTTCGGATGACTGCCTGGTACCGCGTGCGTCCCGGACGAGGCGTCGGTGGCGTCGGTTCTGCTCTTGTTCGACATGCGGGTTTGCCCTCTTGCATAACCCCCGCGACAGCGTCTCGGCCGCCCCGCTAACATGGGCGTGACACGCCGTATCCGCAACATGCTCCTGCAACGCGCGCTCGCGAGGATTCGTTCATGACAAACGCGTTTCCCAACCCCGCTCCCCTCATCACCGCCGATGCGCTCGCAGCCGAACTCGGCGCGCCCGATCTGCGCATCTTCGACTGCACCACGTTTCTGACGCCGACGCCGGACAACGGCGGTTTGATCGTCGGCAGCGGCCGCGACGGCTATGAGACCGGTCATATTCCCGGTGCGGCCTTCCTCGATCTCGCCAACGAACTCTCCGACACCACCAGCCCCTACCGTTTCGCCGTGCTGGAGCCCGAAGCGTTCGCCGCCGCCGCCGGCAAGCTCGGCATCGGCGAGGGCACCCGTGTGGTCCTCTACGATCGCACCTACGGCGCCTGGGGTGCACGGGTCTGGTGGATGCTCAGGGGCTACGGCTTCGATCACGCCCGTGTGCTCGACGGCGGCTTCACCAACTGGTCGAAGAAGGGGTTGCCGGTCGAGACAGAAAATCGCGCCTATCCCGCGGCCCGGTTCACGGCCCGGCCGCGGCCCAGACACTTCGTCGGCAAGGACGAGGTACGGGACGCGCTCGGCACGGATGTCGGGATCGTCAACGCGCTGCTTCCCGAGCAGCACAGCGGCAAGGGCGGCGTGCACTATGGGCGCCCGGGCCGAATCCCCGGTAGCTGCAACATTTCCTCGCGCGGCATTGTCGATCCGGACACGCAGGTGCTTTTGCCCGTCGACGAATTGCGCCGCCGCTTCGACGAAGCGGGGCTCCTCGATGGCCGCCGTGTGATCGCCTATTGCGGCGGCGGTATCGCGGCCTCGCTCACGGCCCTGGCGTTGACGGCACTCGGTGCTGACGATGTCGGCGTCTATATGAACTCGATGCAGGAATGGACCAAGGACCCGAGCCTGCCGCTGGAAGTGGGCTGAGGTCGGGCACCAACATGCAGCGCTCGTCCCGGTGGATCCTGCTGCTTTTGCTCGCCCTGGCGGTTGCGGGTGGGGCCGCCTGGCATTGGCGGCAGCTGAGTCTCGACCATGGGCCGACAACGGTGCGCAAACCGCCACTCGCGCGCGCAACGCTGGCCGAGCGATTGCGGCAGCTCACGCCGGAGACCAGTGCGCGCCTGAGACCCAGTTTCGACGCGGCCGGCGTACCGTTTCCACCCGCGGCCGTGCGTCTGGTCGCCTTCAAGGACCAACGCCTCCTCGTCCTCTATGCGCGCGGCGCCTCGGGGCCGTGGCGCCTCGTTCGGCGCAATCAGGTCCTGGCCGCGAGTGGTGTCGCTGGCCCGAAGCTCGCGGAAGGCGATCGCCAAGTCCCAGAAGGCCGCTACCGCATCACCTTCCTCAACCCCAACAGCCAGTTCCACGTCTCGCTCCGCCTCGACTATCCCAATGCCGACGACCGTGCACAGGCCGCGCGCGACGGCCGGAGCAATCTGGGTGGCGACATCATGATTCACGGCAGCAACGTGTCGATCGGGTGCCTCGCGATGGGCGACGAGGTGGCAGAGGACCTGTTCGTGCTCGCCGGGCTGACCGGCCTCGACAACGTCGAAGCGATCGTCGCGCCGACCGATCTGCGCATCGCGCCGCCACCGCCCGCCACCACTGCCGCGCGCCCGTGGGTCGGCGCGCTTTACGACCGCATCCGTAAGGCGCTCGAAGAGCTGCCACCGGCCTGACGCGGTCCCGAGGGGGAAGTTGCGCCGGATTGTCCGTGATTTTGGGGCGAATCGCGGCGTCCGAGTTCGAGGGTTGTCAAAGCCTTGGCCGTAGTCTGGCGGTCAGGGGGGAGGATCGGCAACCCAGGACGAGACGATGCAACAACGCGCGCCTTCAACTGACCGCCGCCAAGCGACGCGCCGCGAGGTGCGGCTCGAGGCCCGGATCAGGCTCGAGCACGGCGTTTATCTACCGTGTCGCATTTGCAACATCTCCAGCATGGGGGTCAGCGCCGAGATGACCTTCGACGCCTTCGTGCCTCTGCTCTTCCGCCTACAGATCCCAGGCGACCTGTTCGAGGCCGAGTGCGCCCTGCGTCACCGGAATGGCACCACGCTCGGGATTGAGTTCCTGTCCAACCGGGCCGAGGCCCTGGCCCGCTACGGTTGACCCCGGGCCGCCGTTCACCCCGCGTCCCAACGTCCCTTTCCATCTGCCCGCTGCTCGTGTCACGTTCCCGTCAACGGCTTCGGCTTCGGAAAACGGACAGGTAACGGCACGCATGCTCAGGATCGGCGTCGACATCGGCGGCACATTCACCGACTTTGCACTCTCGGAAGGGGGGACGGAGCGGCTTTCGATCCACAAGCGCCTGACGACGCCGGAGGACCCCTCGCGCGCGGTCATCGAAGGGGTGGTGGCGCTTTGCGAGGAGAGCGGCGTCGCGCTCGCCGACGTCGCCGACATCGTCCACGGCACGACGCTCGTCACCAACGCAGTGATCGAGCGCAAGGGTGCGGTGACCGGCCTGCTCGGCACGGCCGGCTTCACCGACATCATGGATATGGGGTTCGAGCGCCGCTACGACCTGTTCGATCTGCGCATCACCTATCCGCCGCCGCTGGTGCCGCGCAGCCTGCGCGTCGAAGTGGTCGAGCGCGTCCGGTTCGACGGATCGGTCGAGACACCGCTCGACGAAGCGGGCGTGAAGGCTGCGGCCAGGCGCCTCCGCGACCTCGGTGTCAGCGCGGTCGCGGTCTGCTTTCTCAACTCCTACGCCAATCCGTCGCACGAGCGGCGTGCCGCCGAGATCCTCGCCGCCGAGGCCCCCGATCTCTTCGTCTCCTGTTCGGCGGACGTGTTCCAGAGCATGCGCGAGTTCGAGCGCTGGACGACGACCACCGTCAACGCCTTCACCGGGCCGATGTTCGACACCTACGTCGCGCGGCTCGAGTCCGGCCTCGCCGAGCGTGGCTTTCGCGGCCACCTCTACATCATGGCTTCGTCGGGCGGCATGCTGACCACCACCACGGCACGCCGCTATCCCGTGCGGGCGCTCGAGTCGGGTCCGGCGGCCGGTGCCCTGATGAGCGCCGCGCACGGACGCGCGCTCGAACTGCCGAACCTGCTCTCGTTCGACATGGGCGGCACCACGGCCAAGGGCGCGCTCGTCCGCGGTGGCGAACCCATCAAGAAGTACGAGATGGAGGTGGCGCGCGCCTACGAGTTCCGGCGCGGCAGCGGCATGCCGGTTCGCATTCCCGTCATCGACATGATCGAGATCGGCGCCGGCGGCGGCTCCATCGCCGACGTCGACGAGCGGGGCCTGCTCAAGGTCGGCCCGCGCAGTGCCGGCGCCCAGCCCGGTCCCGCCTGCTATGGCCAGGGCGGCACGCGGCCGACCTTGACCGACGCCAACCTGATGCTCGGCTACCTCGATCCCGCGTTCTTCCTCGGCGGCAAGATGAGCCTCGACATGGCCGCCGCCGAGCGCGCGATCGCGGCCGGCGTCGCGAAGCGGCTCGGCGTCGAGACGCTACGCGCGGCCTTCGGTATCCACGACATCATCTGTGAGGATGTCGCTCGCGCCTTCCGCATCCACGCCACCGAGCGGGCGTTCGACTACCGCTCGTCGAGCATGGTCGCGTTCGGTGGCTCCGGACCTCTGCATGCGCTCCGTATCGCGCGGAAGCTCAAGATCCCGCGCGTGCTCTTCCCGGTGGCGGCGGGCGTCATGTCGGCGCTGGGCCTGCTGGAAAGCCCGCTCGCCTTCGAGGTCGCCCGGTCGCGGCGTGTCCATGTCGCGGATCTCGACGCTGCGCAGTTCGGCGAGCAACTGGCGGCCCTCGAAGCCGATGCGAGCCGCGTGCTGCTCGAAGCCGGCGTGGCACCGACCGACATCCGGATCGTCCGGCGTCTCGACATGCGCTACCAGGGGCAAGGCCACGAGATCGAGGTCACGCTGCCCGATGCGCCGCGTGCGGCCGATCTGTTCGGGCAGATCGACGAGTTGTTCGGCGCCGCCTATCAACGCATCTACACGTTGCGCCTCGACGAACCGACCGAGATCGTCAACTGGAAGGTCGAGGCGGTCGGCCCCGCGACGGGCCTCGGCGAGCGTTACGCGCTCACGGGTGTCGGGGCTTCGGCGAGCGCACAGAAAGGCACGCGCCGCGCCTACGACGCCAGCATCGGGCGCCTCACCGACTGGCCCGTCTATGATCGCTATGCGCTGCGCCCCGGCATGACCGTCGATGGCCCCGCCCTCATCGAGGAGCGCGAATCCACTGCCGTCGTCGGTGCCGGCGACCGCGTCACCGTCGACGCCCGCCTCAACCTCGTCGCCGAACTGGATCTGGCGAGCGGGGGGTGATGCGTGTGGCAGCCGAGGTCCGGCGCAATTTCGGTCGGGGAGCAGTTATTCTTTAGTGTTCGAGGGCTCCAATACTTGTCCCTTGGCCTCGTTCTCGAACCAAAAGCGCACCGCGGTTTCCACCGCAGCGCCCGCTTCATTGAACGCCTCGCGGACGGAAATGTACCACGGGGCCTTCTGAATGACTCCGCGGCGACTCCAGATGTTGGGGTCGGATGCAATTGCATTTTGCCATATATCGATTATTTTGTCGAAGTCTTTCTGTGTCTTGTGGTTTGATAGATCGAAGGCAAAAGCGCCTTTCGCTTCTCGCGTCCAGGCTATGAGCAGTGGTCCTGAAAGTTGGCCGAAACCGAAGTGCGACGTGATGTATCGCGAGCGCTCGTAGTCATATTTCTCGAGAAGCGTCGAACACAGTTTTGCGAAAGCCGGACCATCGCCTTGAATGGCTCTCATTTCTAGGCTACTTCGTTTGTCTAACCAATAGGTAGGGCGATAGCTGATCGGACTGCTTGCATTGGAATTAGTCTTCATTACTTCTTTGTTGTCTTTATATAAGAGCTGGCTGAAAAACGCTTTGCAGGCAAATATATTCTGTTTTCGTCCAGGCATTAAGGCGAGAATAGCGTAGCCATCAGCGTTGCTGGCTTCTATGCTTCGATCCCTTGAAAGGGTGGACGCCACCGTGAGGGGGATGGGCTGCAGAGTTGCAGATTGACCGAAGTTAGTAAGGCGACGATCGATTGGGTCCGCAATGCTGGACGTTGCCCCGGTTGAGACATTAGCGACCTGGCTGCAACCAGCAAGCGAAGCTGAAGCGGCAAGGATCCCAATCTTGAGTGCTATGTGCATCTCAAGTTTTTCTCCCCAATCGCCGTGCGATCTGGCCAATCCCGACGAATGCTAAGAGCCAAGTAGCGATGTAGGTGAGCCAGCCGAATGCTGTGAGACCATCCAAAGCGTAGCCTGTTGCGACCGATCCCACGAGCCCACCTGCTAGCCAGACGGCATTATCGTTAAAGAGGCGAATGATCATGTTCCATGTGATCCGCGTGGAGCTAATTCTCCACGGATCAGACGACATAGAATCGATCTTGGGCAAGCACCTTTGATTGGTTGTATTCGAGAAGTTGTGGACCCATGGATTCAGTTGCAATTCTGCTTCACCGACCTCGATGTTCGCTTAGAGGCAGCGCCGACACCACCTCCGCCCCTACGGCCACACCTGCACATAGCCGAAGGCGTCGCGCTCGGACGTGGTGCCGAAATTCTTGTCGTAGTCGGCCTTCAGCGCCTTCAGATGGTCCGACTTCATGAAGGTCTCGAACACCTGTTGGCTCGAGAATTCGTACTGCACCATGTAGTCGTACTTGTCGGGCCCGAAGAGCTTCTTGTAGCGGCGCGCGCTGACGGCGCCGTTGTACTTGAGCACGTCGGGAATGTGCGCCTCGTGGTACCACTTCTCGAAGGCGGCTTCCTGGTCCTTGGTGATCGTCGCGCGGACGACGAAGAGGGCGACGGCCATTGGCGGCTCCTTGAGCACACGAAAAAAGTGGGTGGTCCGGAGGGCTCGGCCCTCCGGTGGGGTTGCGGGGCTGGCCCCGTTCGCGCGCGCGGCGCGAAGGCTCACGCCGCGACGTAGCCGCCGTCGACGTTGTAATTCGCACCGGTCACGAAGCTCGCGCGATCCGAGCAGAGCCAGCACACCATCTCGGCGATCTCCTGCGCGGTGCCCATCCGGCGCTGCGCCGTCATCCGCATGATGTCCTCGCCACGACGCTGCATGACGTCCTTGGTCATGTCCGTCTCGATGTAGCCCGGGCAGACCGAGTTCACGCGGATCTTGTCGGTCGCGTACTCGATGGCCGCGGTCTTGGTCAGACCGATGACGCCGTGCTTGGCGGCCACGTAGCCGGACGACGTGGGCAGCCCGACGAGGCCGGCGATCGAGGCCGTGTTGACGATGGCGCCGCCGCCGTGCTTCAGCATCACCTGGATCTCGGCGCGCATGGCGAGCCACACGCCCTTGAGGTTCACCTCGATCATGCGGTCGAAGCCGTCTTCCGGCCAGTCCGCCGTGCGCTTGCCGCCCGCGTTGACGTTGTAGCCCGAGATGCCGGCGTTGTTGAACGCGCAGTCGAGCCGCCCGAACGCGTCGACTGTGCGGGAGACCATGGCATTCACCTGGTCGGCCTTGCCCGTATCGACGCCGATGGCGATGGCCTGACCGCCCGCCTTGTTGATCAGTTCGACGGTTTCCTTGGCGCCGCCCTCGTTGAGATCGGCGACGGCCACACGGGCGCCCTCCTTGGCGAACAACACGGCCGTCGCACGGCCGATCCCGCGCGCGCCTCCTGAGATCAGCGCCGTCTTGCCTTCGAGCATGCCTGCCATGGGATCCTCCGCTGGGGTGTGTTTGGAGACATGATGCGTCGCCCCGGCGGCGGCGGCAATGCTCATGCGTCTCGTCGGCGACTCTGGCGCGGACCTACGAAACGCTCTTGGGCTGAGCCCTCATCCGTGCTGAGCTTGTGGCCAAGGCGGCAGAGCAAGCCGCCAGGATCGAGCCAACGGGAGAACAGTCCAATGCGTGCACTTGCTGTCGCGGGCGGAATTCTGGGCGTCATGATTGTGTCGGGCGCGCCCGAGGTGTTGGCGCAGAAGCAGGGGGGAACACTGCGCGTCTACCAGCGTGAGAACCCGCCCTCCGCGTCGATCCTGGAGGAGGCTACGATCTCGACGGCGTTTCCATTTTCGCCGATCTTCAACAATCTCGTGAAATATGATCCGCAACAGCCGAAGGAAGGCGCCGACACCATCGTGCCGGAGTTGGCCGAGAGTTGGCAACTCGATGAGAGCCGCACCAAACTCACGTTCAAGCTGAGAAGCGGCGTCAAGTGGCACGATGGTCAGCCATTCTCGGCCAAGGACGTGGTCTGCACCTTCGATCTGGTGGATGGCAAGGTCGAGGGCACGCGCAAGAGCCCGCGCAAGATCTGGTTCGAGAACGTCGACAAGGTCTCAGCCGACAGCGATACGGAGGCGACCTTTCATTTGAAGGCGCCGCAACCGGCGCTCCTGAACCTGCTCGCATCAGGGCTGACGCCAATCTATCCCTGCCATGTCTCGGCCCGCGATATGCGCACCAAGCCGATCGGCACTGGACCGTTCAAGCTCGACGACTGGAAGAGCAACCAGTCGATCCGGCTCGTGCGAAATCCGGACTACTGGAAGAAGGATCGGCCATATCTGGACGCGATCGAGTCCCGCATCATTCCGAGCCGGTCGACGCGCATTCTCGCCTTCATGGCTGGCGAATTCGATCTGACGACGGTGGACGACGTGACCATTCCCCTGCTGAAGGATGTCGCGCAACGCGCCCCCACGGCTGTGTGCGAACTCAAAGCGGCGGGCACTTACGCCAACCTCATGGTCAACCACACCGCGCCGCCGTTCGACAATCCGAAAGTGCGCCTCGCGATGATGCTGACGCTGGACCGCAAGTCGTTCACTCAGATCATGGGCGAGGGTAAGCTCGGCATCGGTGGCGCCATGATGCCGCTGCCGGACGGTCGCTGGGGCATGCCGGAGGAGGTTCTGTCCGCGTTGCCCGGCTACGCCGCCGACGTCGAGAAGAGCCGTGCCGAGGGGCGCAAGATGATGGAGGCCCTCGGCTACAGTAAAGACAATCCGCTGAAGATCAAAGTCACGACCCGCTCGCTCGACAGCTACAAGGACGCGGCAGTGATCCTGGTCGACCACTTGCGCCATATCCACATCGAAGCCGAGCTTTCGGTTGCCGAGTCGAGCGCCTGGTACAACATCATGCAGAAGAAGAACTACACGGTGGCGCTCAACGTCACCGGCGTCGGTGTCGACGATCCGGACGCCAATCTGGTCGAGAACTTCCTCTGCAGCTCCGAGCGCAACTTCACGAAGTACTGCAATCCCGACGTCGACAAGTTGATCGCCGAGCAATCGCGCGAGGCTGACGTCGAGAAGCGCCGGAGGATCGTCTGGGAGATCGAGAAAAAGCTGGTCGAGGATGCGGCGCGTCCGGTCATCTACCACTCGCGCGGCGGCACCTGCTGGTATCCGCAGGTCAAAGGCATCGTCCGTCACGACAACTCGATCTACAACCAGTGGCGGTTCGAGGACGTCTGGCTCGATAAGTAGGACGTCTCTGGCGTCCGCGCGTGGAAATACGCCGGGTACGCCTTTGTCGTCGCGTCGCGCGGCGCGCATCAGATGCGTGCCGCGATGGGCCATCGGCTCGAAAAAGCGTTGCCCCTCGCGCCCCAGATGGCATGATCCGGGTCAGCCAACCAGTCATCCGCGGAAGCCCAGCCCATGCCCTTCGCCCCTGCCAGCGACATCCTCGCCGAGTACACCGTTCTCGATCTCACCCGCGTTCGCTCGGGGCCGACCTGCATCCGGCAGCTCGCCGACTGGGGCGCCAACGTCATCAAGATCGAGGACCCGGAGTCGGACAAGGTCGGCCTCGGCGGTCCGCGCTCGGGCTCGGATTTCCAGAACCTGCACCGCAACAAGCGCTCGATCACGCTCAACCTGAAGTCGCCCCAGGGCAAAGAGGTGTTCCTGGCGCTCGCGGCCCGCGCCGACGTGATCGTCGAGAACTACCGGCCGGACGTGAAGAAGCGCCTCGGCATCGACTACGATGCGGTTTCGAAGATCAACCCGCGTATCGTCTATGCGTCCATCTCGGGCTTCGGCCAGGATGGCCCGCTCGCCAAGCGTCCCGGCTTCGACCAGATCGCGCAGGGCATGGGCGGCCTCATGTCGATCACCGGCGAGCCCGGCAAGGGCCCGATGCGCGTCGGCATTCCCATTGCAGACCTGACCGCCGGCATCTTCTGCAGCCAGGGCATCCTGCTCGCGCTGATGGAGCGCCAGAAGTCCGGCAAGGGTCAGTGGGTGCAGACCTCACTCCTGCAGGCGCAGGTGTTCATGCTCGACTTCCAGGCGACGCGCTGGCTGATGGACAAGGAAGTGCCACCGCAGGCCGGCAACGACCATCCGACCTCGATCCCGACGGGCGTGTTCAAAACCTCGGACGGCTACATCAACATCGCCGTCGCCGGCCAGAAGATGTGGGAGAAATTCGCCTCTCTGTTCGACGACGCCGGCTTCAAGGATCCCGATTTCGCCGACAGCAAGGGCCGCTCGAAAAACCGGGCGAAGCTCAACGCCCTGATCGAGAAGCACACCGCCAAGAAGCCTGCCGCCTACTGGATCGAGCACTTGAACGCCCACGGCTGCCCGGCGGGTGAGATCAATTCCATCGATCAGGTGTTCGGGCTCGAGCAGGTGCGCCACCTGGGGCTCGCGCAACCTATGAACAGCCAGGAGCGGGGCGCCACCGAGGTGCTCGGCCAGCCGATCCTCATGAGCCGCTCCAAGGCCTCCGTGAAAGTCCCACCCCCGACCCTCGGCCAACACACCGACGAGGTGCTGTCGGAAATCGGCTACGAGCCGGACACGATCAAGGAACTGCGGAAGAGCGGGGCGGTGTAGGGCGCCGGGTGGGCGTACGAGCGGGAGGATGGGGTGGGCCGTGGGCCTGCCTCATTTGCTACTACCCGTGGGTACGATCCAGGGCGCAGCTTGGGGCCCACATGAAAATTGCTACTGCAGCGGCACCGATAAGGTGCAGAGGGCTTCCTGAGACGCATTAGTCCGATGGCCAATGGTCCTGAGCGTGTCCGCAAGAGATCGAGGCTACTGCGGGCGGGCTTGACCGCCGTCAAAACGCTCGAGTTCTCAACGTGATCGCCTAGCGTGCTCTTTGCCGCTCATGGTGATCCGATGCGACTGTCGATACGTCGTGCACACGTCCTTGTGACACTTGCCGCGGCCTTGATTTGGGCAAGTGGGTCCGCGCACGCGTTCGAAGTACGCTGCATTGAAGCCTCCAAGTACAAATACATCTGGAAGCTCTTTGACGATGACAAGGAAAAATTCGCTGAGTTCTTCCAAGTCGAAAAAGATCGCCTGCCCGAGCCCGATATGTGTCGGGCGGCCGTTTTGACGGGGACCATCGGAGACTTGAAATCCGTGGTCGTCGACGAGCGGGTGATGCAGCGCGAGTTTGCCAAACTCCTCGAAGTCATCAAGCAAAACAAAGGATGGCTGGCCGAGCTCTACCTGTCATCCCCCGGGGGGCATGCGGAGCTGTCAATGAGACTTGGTGAGTTGGTACGTCTCTCATGGCTGAAAACCAAGGCCATCCATGACGGCGGCTCGACCTATTCGCCAGATATAATCGCGTTATCCCCGTCAAAAGCAGGTCGGTCGGCCTATGAAGCAGCGACTAAGGGATTGCGGCAAATAAAAGCGCCTGGTGGAACAAGGGCATGCGCATCGGCCTGCACCAATATCCACGTGGCTGGCATCGAGCGTCAAGGCGCTATTTACGTTCACCGGCCCAAGGTGAGATCGGGGCCAAAGTCGAAAACGAAAGAGTACGTTCTATCCAACGAAGAAGGAATGGGGATCATTTTTTCTTATCTCCAGCGCATGGATGCTGGTGCCGACGTGATCAGGAAAACGGTGGCAACGCCAACGACGACGGTAGCGCGAGTCCAGAGTCCAAAGTACCCCAATGAAATAAGCGACCTGATGAAACAATGTGGCTTCGACCGCGAGTCCGAAATTGAAGAAGAGAGGCGTGGCCGGTCGGAACCTAAGAAAAATTCGAAACGCAGCTCTGAAGAAGAGCAACTGAAAGATATACCTTCAGAAATCGCAGATCAACGAGGCAAGGCCCAGAGCTGCCTCGCAGGGTGGATTGAAAAAGGGCGGTTGGAGAGATTTGGCAAGGTATGCCCCGAAAGCAGTTGCGATATCGAGACCGTCTATACGGCAACCGAGTTCAACCTGTATCTCGGCGTTGCCGAAACGGGAAATGTGGCCGCCCAATTGATAGTAGGCATCATGTACGCCAAAGGGCAGGGGGTGCGTCAGGATTTTGCCGCGGCCGTCACGTGGTTTCGCAAGGCGGCAGACCAGGGGCAGGCTGCCGCTCAAACCAATCTCGGCTTCATGTTCGACCACGGGCAGGGGGTGCGTCAGGATTTTGCCGCGGCCGTCACGTGGTTTCGCAAAGCGGCCGATCAGGGGTTCGCTGAGGCCCAGTTCAACCTCGGCATTATGTTCGTCAACGGGCGAGGTGTGCCGCAGGACCTTGCCGCGGCCGCCACGTGGTTTCGCAAGGCGGCCAATCAGGGGTTCGCTGCGGCCCAATTCAACCTAGGCGCCATGTATGCCAACGGGCAGGGCGTGCGTCAGGATTTTGCCGCGGCCGCCGCGTGGTATCGCAAGGCGGCCGAACAGGGGCAGGCTGACGCCCAATTCAATCTCGGCACCATGTACGCCAACGGGCAGGGCGTGCCTCAGAGCTATGGCGAGGCTGTCACGTGGTATCGCAAAGCGGCCAACCAGGGTCATGCTGCGGCCCAATTCAACCTCGGTGAGATGTTCTTCAGAGGGCAGGGCGTGCGTCAGGATTTTGCCGCGGCCGTCACGTGGTTTCGCAAGGCGGCCAATCAGGGGTTCGCTGCGGCCCAATTCAACCTCGGCGCCAGGTATGCCAACGGGCAGGGCGTGCGTCAGGATTTTGCCGCGGCCGCCGCGTGGTATCGTAAGGCGGCGGACCAAGGGCTTGCTGCGGCCCAGTTCAACCTCGGGTTCATATTCTCTAAAGGTGTGCCGCAAAGCTATGCCGCGGCCGTGACGTGGTATCGTAAAGCGGCCAATCAGGGGCATGCTGCGGCCCAGTTCAACCTAGGCACCATGTATGCCAACGGGCGAGGCGTGCCGCAAAACTATGCCGAGGCCGCCACGTGGTATCGGAAGGCGGCGGAACAGGGCGACGCTGACGCCCAGGTCCACCTCGGGTTCATGTTCGCAAACGGGAGGGGCGTGCCTCAGAACTATGCCGAGGCCGTCACGTGGTACCGCAAGGCGGCCGATCAGGGGGTCGCTGCGGCCCAATTCAACCTCGGTTTCATGTTCGCCCACGGGCGTGGCGTGCCGCAGGACTTTGCCGAGGCCGCCACGTGGTACCGGAAGGCGGCGGAACAGGGCGATGCTGACGCCCAGGTTCACCTCGGCTTCATGTTCGCCAAGGGGCGAGGCGTGCCGCAGGACGATGCCGAGGCCGTCACGTGGTATCGCAAAGCGGCCGACCAGGGGCAGGCTGCGGCCCTCTTCATGCTCGGTGTCATGGCGGCCGAGCAGGGTGATGCTGCGGCCCAGTTCAACCTCGGTGTCAATTTTGAGAGCGGGCGAGATGTGCCTCAGGACTATGCTGCGGCCGTCAAGTGGTATCGCAAGGCGGCCGACCAGGGGCATGCTGCGGCCCAAACCAACCTCGGGTTCATGTACGCCAACGGGCAGGGCGTGCCTCAGAACTATGCCGAGGCCGTCACATGGTACCGGAAGGCCGCTGAGCAGGGGTTCGCTCGGGCCCAATTCAACCTCGGCTTCATGTTCGCCAAGGGGCAGGGCGTGCCTCGGGACGATGCCGAGGCCGTCACGTGGTATCGCAAGGCGGCCGACCAGGGGCATGCTGCGGCCCAAACCAACCTCGGGTTCATGTTTGAAAGTGGGCAAGGCGTACCTCGGGACTTTGCCGAGGCCGTCACGTGGTACCGGAAGGCCGCTGAGCAGGGGTTCGCTCAGGCCCAAACCAACCTCGGCTTCATGTTCGCCAACGGGCAGGGCGTGCCGCAAGACTTTGCCGAGGCCGTTACGTGGTACCGGAAGGCCGCTGAGCAGGGGTTCGCTCGGGCCCAATTCAACCTCGGCTTCATGTTCGCCAAAGGGCAGGGCGTGCCGCAGAACTATGCCGAGGCCGTCACGTGGTATCGCAAGGCGGCCGATCAGGGTCATGCTGTGGCCCAAAACAATCTCGGTTTCATGTTCGCCAACGGGCAGGGCGTGCCGCAAGACTTTGCCGAGGCCGTCACGTGGTACCGGAAGGCCGCTGAGCAAGGGTTCGCTCGGGCCCAAACCAACCTCGGCTTCATGTTCGCCAACGGGCAGGGCGTGCCGCAAGACTTTGCCGAGGCCGTTACGTGGTACCGGAAGGCCGCTGAGCAGGGGTTCGATATTGCCCAGTCCAACCTCGGTGGGATGTTCTTCAGAGGGCAAGGCGTGCCTCGGGACCTTGCCGAGGCCGTCATGTGGTATCGCAAGGCGGCGGAGCAGGGCTACACACCGGCTCAAGTACGAGTTGGAATTATGTACGAATACAGTCTTGGTGTTGCGAGGGACGATGTTGAAGCTCTGAAATGGTACCTGATCGCCGCTGCCACAGAGCAGGGTGACCTAGCAGCAAAAAGGCGCGACCAGTTGTCGGCTCGCATGCAGTCGCAGGAGAGACAAGAGGCAGAGCGCCTCGCGCGAGAATGGATGGCGGCGCATAGGAAGCCGATCTAGTTGGGCTCAGCGGTGGATGGTGGCTTGGATCCATCTCGCGACGTCGGCTGTCCTTTGGCAGCTATTCGTTGAATCGTGTGCCTGACGACGAAGGATTGGCTTTGCTGCGGGTGAAACGCGCAGAAGTCGCCGCAGTGTACTGGGGTTGCAATTATCCATCCCCCCTCAACTCACCCTGAAGCTTGTCGCCTTCTGCCGGGTCAGGCCCTCCTGCGCCACCGTGGCGACGAGTGTCCCGTCGCGCGTGAAGACGCTGCCTCTGGTCAGGCCGCGGGCGCCGTAGGCGGAGGGGCTGTCCTGCACGTAGAGCAGCCATTCGTCGGCGCGGAACGGGCGGTGGAACCACATGGCGTGATCGAGGCTCGCGAGTTGCACGTCGGGGTCGAACGACATGCGGCCATGCGGGATCAGCGCGGTGTCAAGCAGCGTGAAATCCGAGGCGTAGGCCAGCACGCACTGATGAAAAGCCGGGTTGTCGGGAAGGCGTCCGGTGGCGCGCATCCAGACCATCTGCAATGGCGCGCGCGGCTTCCTGTCGAAATAGCGCGACGGATCGACGAGCCGCAATTCGATGGGGCGGTCGCGCTCCCAGTAGCTGCGCATATTCTCGGGCAGGTGCGGGATCAGGCGCTGCAGCAGGTCCTTTTCGGTCGGGAGGTCCTCGGGCGCGGGCACGCCATCCGGCATTGGCGTGCCGTGATCGAGGCCGGGCTCGGTCTTGTGGAAGGAGGCGGTCAGCGCAAAAATCGGCCGCCCGTGCTGGATCGCCTTGACGCGCCGCGTCGAGAAGCTGCCGCCGTCGCGCATGCGTTCCACATCGTAGACCAGCGGCACCTTCGGATCGCCTCCGATCAGGAAGTAGGCGTGCGCGGAATGGGCGAGGCGGTCGTCCGGCACCGTGCGCACGGCGGCGATGAGGGCCTGTCCGAGCACCTGGCCGCCGTAGACGCGCTGCCAGCCGGCGCTGGGGCTGGTGCCGCGGAACAGGTTTTCCTCGAGCTTCTCGAGGTCCAGGATGGTGAGGAGCTGGTCGAGCGCCGAGTTGCTGCCGGTGGTCATGCCGCGTCGCCTCGTCGGTTTCCCATTTGCGCTGGCGTGAGCCATATTGGGTGCAGCGCACAAAGAGGCCGCGCCCGCCGACCTGTCAAGGCATAGCCGCTCAGGACAGGACGTCGGCTCTGGCTCGCCAATGTACGAAAGCCGGCCATGTCGTCCGCAAGCCCAGAGACCTTCGACGTCGTCATTGCCGGGGGCAGCTTCGCCGGGCTCGCCTTGGCCCTGGCGTTGGCGCGGACGGAGGGCAGCGATCTGTCGATCGCCGTGCTGGAGCGTGGTGACCTCGCGCCGGCCGCGAGGGGGTATCCCGACCCGAGGGCGTTTGCACTTGCGGCGGGATCGCTCGGTCTGCTTGAAGCGATCGGGGTGTGGTCGGCGCTCGCCGATGCGGCTCAGCCGGTGGCCGGCGTCGACATCACGGACAGCGCGCTCGGCGACGTCATTCGCCCGGTTCTCCTCAGCTATGAGACGCTGGTCGATGGCCGGCCGCAGATGCTGATCCTCGAGGCGGATCGCCTGCGCAAGGCGCTGATTGAGGGCGTCCGAGGCGAGAACCGTATCACCGTGCTGGCGCCGGCCGAGGTTGTGTCCGTCGCAGACGGGGCGGGCGCTCGTTCTGTGCGGCTGGCGGATGGTCAGACTGTCGGCGCGCGGCTGCTGGTCGCGGCCGATGGTGCGCGTTCGCGGGTTCGCGAGATGGCCGGGATCGGGATCGTCGGCGGCTCCTACCGCCAACGCGGCATCGCGACGATCGTTGGCCACGAGCGCGACCATGGCGGGCGTGCGGTCCAGCATTTTCTGCCATCGGGGCCCTTCGCCTTGTTGCCGCTGCCCGGTCGGCGGACGTGCGTTACGTGGTCGGAGGCAGAAGAGAGCGCGCAGAGGATGATGGCCCTCGACGACGCCGCATTCCTGGAGGAGCTGCAGACGCGCGCCGGCTGGCGCCTGGGCGAGCTTACGCTCGATGGACCGCGGGCATCCTGGCCACTCGGTAGCCATCTGGCGCGAAGCCTGATTGCGCCCCGGTTGGCTGTCGTCGGCGATGCCGCGCGCAGCGTCCATCCGATCGCGGGGCAGGGCGTCAACCTGGGCTTTCGCGACGTGGCTGCACTCGCGGAGGCTGTCGTTGACGGCGCGCGTCTCGGGCTCGAGGTGGGGGATGCAACTTCGCTCGAACGCTACGAACGGTGGCGCCGCGCGGATGGCGTCCAGTCCGCGGCCGCGTTCAGCGCCTTGAATACCCTCTTCTCCAACGACTGGATGCTTCTGCGCACCGTGCGCGATGCGGGTCTCGGCATCGTCGATAGGCTTCCCGGCCTGAAGAGCCTTCTGGTCGCCGAGGCGGCTGGCCTCACCGGCGACGTGCCGCGACTATTGAAGGGTGAGCCGCTCTAGGCGAGCGGTCGCGCTCGTCCAGGCGCCTACCAAGTGCGCCTGGTGCCGGTATCGATGTGGAACAGCCCGCCGCCGTAGTGCTTGAAGCCGCCGACAAGGCTCCGGATGAAGCCGGCCGCGGCTCCCCAGTTGCCGTGAATGCGGAAGTCGGCGGCGTCGCCGGTCAGATGCATGGAGCGCGAGGCGCCTCCGACGCGTGCGTTGTGGCGTCGGCTGCGGCACGTGGAATTGACCGTGACCGAGCCGAATCGTGCCGCGACCTGCGCGATCACGCCCCGCAAAGATCCGTTGAGGCATCCGGCACTTGCAACCCACCGGACGCCACCACCCCCGGATATGCTCCGTTCGGGCTTGGCAGGTGGGACGTAAGTGTTGCCGAGGCTCGCCACGCGAACCGGCTTGGGCTTCGCCTTTGCCTGGGCTGGCGTCCGTTGCTGCTGGCGCGCCGGACGAACGTCATCACCCTCGACGGCCGACACCCGCGGGGTTTGGCGCCGCGCTGGTGGCGGAGCATCGTCGTCATAGCTCGTGAGTGCGGCCGTGACGGGCGGTCGCTCCGGAGTGAACGTCTCGCGCGACCAGTACTCGGGTGTGTCGGCGAATGCACCCCCGACGCTCGTCAAGATAACAGCGGCAGCCAACACCGGCACGAGGAGCGCTGGGCACGTGCCTCGACGACCGTAGGATACGCGATCGGACATGACTTGAACTCCCCTGCAGGCTCCGGGCCATCGAGCCAGCGCTCGCTGTCGTCGGGGTAGCCCGGCCATGCCCCAACAGGGTCGGCCAAGTAGAGGGGTCTGTTACGAAATGGCACGCGTAAGTGCCGGTATGGTTTACAACTTTGGTTAACATCCGGCAGCCCATTGGCGCGCGGTGGCGATGCCGGAGGAGATGGCCGAGATCCGGGTCCATGAAATTATGTCATTGCACTGGCAACTTACAGGGAGCCGTTCATACCAAGAAAAAAGCCCGGAGCAGGGCTCCGGGCAAAATTAACCAATTCGGGTAACTTTGCGGCCTCAGTGGACGCTGGCGATTTCCAATTCGCCGTCCATCGCATGACCGACTGCGGCCTGCCGGCTGTCGGTCAGCGCGATCGGAGTGCCGTCAGCGGCGTGCAGCGCATAGAGGTCGATGCCTCGGGGAAGGCCCTTGATGCTCGGGAACATGCGCCGTGCCTCTGCACTGGTCATGGCTTTGATGTAGGCGACCTGACCATCTCCCAATCGGGCAAGCTCCAGCTCCGTAATGAAGGATTGTCGGTGTTCGATGGCATGTACTGCGCCGCCCGCGCGACGGGTGGACGGACGCTTGGCGTTGGGGCGCTTTCTGGTGTTCTGCATGACGCCACTCCTTCGTTGCCTGGCGGACCGAGGCGCGAGCCTGATACTACTGCAAACACCTTGACAGGCGATGCAGTTCTAGGCTCACGCAACAATAATCGACTGATTCGTGTGGGACGACTGTGACAGATTGGGCTCAAGTGGCCGCTTTTTGGCGGCCGATCTCGATCCTGCGAACCATTCGGTCGGGCTCATGGCGCACAAGATCCACGGTCAAGAGGCCATTCTCGAGATCGGCGGCTCTGACCTCAATACCTTCAGCCAGGACGAACGTACGTTGGAATTGCCGGGCCGCGATCCCCCGATGGAGATACTGGCGGTGCGGATCGTCTTCCTGTTTTCCTCTGACGATCAATTGGTTGTCTTCAACCAGAACGTCGAGCTGCTCGCGCCTGAAGCCAGCCACCGCCAGCGTGATACGCAACGTCTCGGGGCCGGCATCGGACCGTCCGATCCGCTCGATGTTGTACGGCGGGTACCCGTCGGCGCCACCCTTGCCGACGCGCTCGATTAGACGCTCGATCTCCTCGAAACCGAGAAGCAGCGGGCTCGACATAAGGGTCATGCGGGTCATGTTTGGCAAAGCCCTCGTTAAAAGCGACCTTGGACGTGACGACGGGATCTCCATCTTCCGTCTTCCCCGGCCCTCAAGAGGCACCGGGTCACACGAGGCTAATATGGGGGCCGATGCGATGAAATCAATCTTGCGGGTCGCATTGATATCGATGCCGATTTGCAGGACGACTGGACCATCTCCGGTCGCTGGTCAGGCCCTTGGCAGTGGGTGGCTGGTGTGTCGGTTGGCCTCGGCGACATGCCAAGATCGGCGCTCTGGCGGTGCCGTCTCGGCGCCGCATTGGCACGAAAGTGCCATGCTAAACTGCGGCAGGGAGCAGGTCGGTGAGTAAAAAGATGCACGACGACCCCCACTCGCTGCCCGTAGAAACCGGCATGAGCGGCGCAGAGCGGGTCGGTGACGCCCGCGAGGTGCCGTTTGATCGGCTCGCACACGAGATCAGGACCCCGCTTGCTGCGATCCAGGCGATGGCCGAGGCTCTTGCCGGGGGCCACCTTGGACCCATGCAGAACGCGCGTCATGCCGATTACGTGGCCAGTATGGCCGAGACGGCCCGGCATGCGCTGGCCGTCGTCGAAACGATGCTCCCACAACGCAGGGCTCCGATGGGAGCCGCTGGTGCGCCACCCGCCTCGACCGGCGTGGCGAACATCGCGCGTGAGGTCGCGCTGGCCATGAGCCTCCTCGCGGCACGATCGGGTGTCAGGCTCGAGGTCCAGTCGGGTGGTGATGACGTGCGGGCCGTGGTTCGGGCGACGGACCTCCGGCAGATGCTGATCAATCTCGTCTCGAACGGCATCGGTCATGCGGGCGGCGGGGCCGCCGTCACGTTGACGGCCGGGCGCGATGGCAGCGAAGCCTGGGTCGAGGTCGCAGACAACGGGGCCGGCATCTCTCCCGCTCTCCTCGAGCGCATCGTCAACCGGACCTTCGTTGACGAGAACTCCACCAGCTCTCCGATGCGCGTCCCATTGGGCTTGGCACTGACACGGGCCCTCGCCGAAGCCAATGGGGGCCGGATGCAGCTCGAAAGCGGCTCCAACGGCACGCGTGCGCGGATCGTGCTGCCGGGCGATTGACGAATACCGCCGCTGGCGGCCGCTCAGCCCGAAATCGCCTCCGCCCGGCTCAAGAACCGCCTATTGGGCGCACTTTCAGGCCGCAAGGCGAGGCGCTCATGAGCCAGCGCCAGAGCCTCATCCTTCAGGCCGGCGCGCGTTGCGGCTTCGGTCAGCGTCCAGTCGATGACGTCGCGCTGGGCATGACTGCCGCCGATCCGCATCAGGTGATAGCGTGCCGGCAGCAGGTGGCCGACGCTGGCGGCGTAATCGCCACGGGCGAAGGCGGCGAGGCCATCGACGATGGGCAAGCCGATGTCGCGGTAGGTCGAGGCGACCTCGGTTGTGCCGGAGGCCGTCGCGCGCATGCCCGCGAGGAGGCGGTCCAGCTCCGCACCGTCCCCGGCGCGGATGGCGGCCATCGCCGCGTGCACGTCGGCAAAGATCGAAAGGTGCCCGTCGGCATGGCCGCGCCAGAGTGCTGCGAGATCCGTCCAGCGATTGCCGCCATCGTAGCCGAGGCACTCCAACCGCCACAGCAGCGCCGAGGCGTTGGTCAGCACGATCCCGGCCGGTCTTTGTGTCTCCACGATCGGGCCGTCGTAGACGGCCATGGCCGCGTCGTAATCACCCAGCTCGACGTGGAACAAGGCCTTGTGCCACCAGATGTGTGTGCGGCTGGCATTGTCCTTACCCGACCACAGCGGCTCGCGATCGGCCATCCACTTGAGGCCCTCCGCCGGGCGCCCCGTCATCTCCATGACGTGGCTGACCGCGTGATGCGGCCAGTAACCGTGGGGCTCGAGTTCGGCAGCTTCGCGCGAGATGGCCTCCGACTTCTCGTAGTGGCCGGCCTCCTCCAGGCCGAAACCGTAAAACGACAGCATGACGCCGTAGCTCGGGTCGGACGGCGACCAGCGGGCCAGCGCCCGGGAGGACCGGTCGCGCACCGTGTGGAACTGACCATTGAAGGCGCTGGCGATCATCGCCGCGAAATGGGCCAGCAGATCTCGCGGATAGTGCATCAGGTGCGGGTCGAGCACCGCGATGATCGATGATCGATGCCCTTGAACGGCATGCTCCAGCGCGGCGAGGTGACTGCGCTCGCGATCGTTCAGGGGGAGCGTCTTAGCCTGGTCGATGAGGGGGCGCGCGCCCTTGACCAGCACCGCATCGTTGGCGCTGGCCAGCACCCAGGCCTTGCCGATATGCGCCATCGCGCAGCCGGGTGCTGCCTTGCGCGCGGCCTCGAACAGACCGAGCGTATCGCCATAGGACAGGGTGAAGGCACGCACTGCCTTGTCGATCAGTTCGGCGGCCTCGGGCGTCGCGCCCGTCAAATCGTGCCCATGCGCGTCCTTGGCCATCGCGTGCCCTCTTGCCTCCATTCGGCGGAAATTTTTGCCATGGTAGCGCCGGGACGCGAGAGCACAAGTGCGCGAGACGGACTGTCTACCAGGCAGGGGGCGTCCATTCCGCGCTCTCGTCGAGGGGATACGAGGGTCGCGGGATGCGGCTGAACTGGATGCGCTCGAGCACCGGCGACGTGAGGCCCTCGGTATCGACCTCGTAGACCCGCTCAGGCGGGAACCAGGGGAGGAAGCCCGAGCGGAAGTGGCCGCGCGATTTCACCGCGACGGTGTGCGCCTTGGCGATGTCGAGGCCGAAGATCTCGAAGAACATGGGATCGGCAGTCTGCATGCGGTCCGAGATGACGATCGCGGTAACGCCGCCGATCTTGAGCGCCGCGGAGGGGCCGAGTCGGAGTGTGCGCCCTTGCGCATAGCCGAGGCGGCCAACGAAGGTGCCGTGATGGAGGCTGACGACCTCGGCGTCCGCCTCGAATGGGGTATCGCATGGCAACCCGGCGTGGCGGTTGAACTGCGCCTTGAAGCGAGCGCCGAGCCCGGCCGCGTGTGCCTGTTTGGCCAGAGGCGGATCGAAGAAGGAGCCGATCAACACGTCCTCGGCGCCGGACCAAACGAGAGCGGAGAGCAGCTCCGTCGTTCGACCCGTGCCCCCGCCTCCCGGATTGTCGCCGCTGTCGGAGAAGATCACGGGTTTTCTGTCGCGGTTGCCGGCAAGCGCGACGGCCTCGGAGAGCGGCATCAGCTTCTTGCGGAAGCGCGGACGGTTCGACCAGCCATAATCGGCGATCTCCTTCGCCAGCATCTGTGCCCGGGCGAGGTCGCGACGAGCCGTGACCACGATCGCGACGCCGTTCTTCGTCGAGTCCGAGAAGACGAACCCGCCGAAAATCGAGACGTTGAGGATGTCGCCGGCGAGTTCGGCGCGGCGGCGGTTGCCGAGATCGATCATCTCGCCATAGGGGCCGCTTGCCGTCAGCAGGTTAACCGATGCGGGCGTGAGCGGCAGACGTATGAAAGCGGCCTTCGGGTCCGCCAGACCCGCGAGCATGAGACGGAGGCCCAGAGCCGCTTCTTCGCCGCGTTCGATATAATCGACGTGGGGATTGGTGCGGTAGCCGACGATGAGGTCCGAGCGCTCGACCATCGTCTCGGAGATGTTGCCATGAAGATCGAGCGTCATGACGATCCGCGCCTTGGGTCCGGCAATTTCGCGCGCGACGGCCACCACCTCGCCGTCGGGGTCGTCACGGTCGGTCGCGATCATGGCGCCGTGGTTTGAAATGTAGACGGCATCGAGCGGGCCGGCGGCCGTGAGACCAGCCCGGATCGTGGCGAGATACTGGTCCATGAGTCGGCCGTCGATGCAGCCGTGCGGATGGCAGGCAGCGAGCAGGATCGGCACCGGCTCCCACGGCCCTGTCGCGTCCATCGTCTTTACGAAAGCTGCCGCCTCCCCGAGGATGAACGGGTTCTTTTCCCGAGCAGCGACAAGAATGGCGTCGCCCTCGATCTGGTAGAATTCCTTGAAGTCCGCCTCCTTTGCGACCGGCGCGAAACGATTGCTCTCGAGCCAGACCCCGATGATGGCGACGCGCGGCGCGGACGTGGACATGGGAAAGCTCCGGATGAATGCGAGGCGAGGGTTGGAAGTCACCGCGAGAACCTACACGAGCTCTTCATCGCGGTGATAGATCTGGCTCGCAGGGGGTGGGAGGAAGGTTGGACGTATGGAGATACGAACTCTGGACGGTCTACCCGCTTTGGAGCCGGCGTCTCGACAGATCGAGCTTTCGCCGACTGGCGATGGCGCCTTCGTTCGCGCCCCACGGTTCGTGGCACGAGTCCGGTCGGCGGCTTGCCCGATCGCTTGGTTGGAGGAGCGGCCAGCAATCACGCACGCCCCATCCTATTGGAGTCTGTCCCGTCGGATCGTGATTTCCGGACGGGCGACATGGCTTGCGCGGGACAGTCTTGTGTTCGCCGATATGATGACCTCGCCATGCGGAGGCTTGATCATCACGGTTTTGGATGGCGCAACGGGCCGTCAGATTTGGCAGACTGTCGTCGGGCTTCCTGAGCCCGCCCAATTCGCCGAACCCGCGCCGGCGTGGCCCGGAGCCCCGACAGAGGAGATCGCTGCGTTCTTTGCGGATGATCCCGATCACCTGATCTTATGTCTATCGCGGCAATCCCGCCGGTCGCGACGCGTTTCAGTCGGGGCCAGCCTCGCTGCCCAGACGCTCCCCGCCTTCGGTTGCCAGTTGGATGCCATCCGCTTCGATCTCTCGCGAGGAGAGTCTTTATGGCGGTTCCAAAACCCCGATATTCACGTCGGAGCGATTGAGCGAAGAGCGTTCCGCGGACTGTGGGCCACACGCACCAGAATGGGATCTCTCGATTTCGAAACCGGACAATGCACCGAGTTGCTGCGATCCGACTACACGCTGGGTTGGCCGGTCCGAGTCAATGATCTGATCGCGGTACCCTGGCACGGCTCCAAGGCGATCGGCATCGATTGGATCGACACGGCTGGCGGCCTAGCGCGGCGTTGGGCTGTGGCGGAGCGTCGGGTTCACAAGGCGCAGCTGCACGCGACTCGCGCCGGCTTGGCAGTGCAAGTGAACGATCAGCGCCTGCAATGGCTTGGTCACGAAACCGCCGCTCAATGGAGCACGGTAGCCAAGCCCTTTATCTATCATGTGCATGCAGGCTCCTGCGGGGACGTGTTCGTTGCAACGGACGGCCAAGGGGGGCGACTGGTAGCCTTTGACGCAGCGTCCGGGGATCAGACGCTCAATTTGAAACCTGCCTATGGGGGTGCGGGTGAGTTGGTCGAAGTGCCGGACCACGAGGCGCTACTGGTCAAATTCTGGAAGTCCGCCCTCAAGCCGGATTCTTGCCAACTGCAGCTGGTCTCAATGCGTGACCGCTCGAGCCAGGCAATTGGTGAGTGTTCCGAGCTCATCGGCGCGTGGCAGCACGGTGCGATCTACCGCGCGGGAAAGGCCGGCGAACGATTGGCAATCATCGATCTGCGCTGATCGTCTGGATCGAGCTGAAAAGCCCGTTTGATCTTGCATTTGCCATCGCTACCGTGATCGCATGGCCGCCAGCGACGCTGCGGCGGTGAGGACACCATGAAGCTCGAGGGCAAGCATATCATCGTCACCGGGGCCGCGAGCGGCATCGGCGCGGCATTGGCGCGACGGTTCGCGCAAGAGGGTGCGGCGGGTGTCGTCGTCGCCGATCTGGCTTCCGCGAAAGAGCCGCTCGAGGCGATGGCTCGCGAGATCGGAGGGCTTGCGGTCACCTGTGACGTCTCCCGGGAGGCGGAAATCGCGGCTCTCGTTTCAGCCGCGCGGGCGCGGTTCGGGCCGATCGACGTGTTCTTCTCGAATGCGGGCGTGTCACTGAGGGGGCACGAGGAGGCGCCGGACGCGGATTGGGACTTGAGCTGGCGCGTGCACGTCATGGCGCACGTCTATGCGGCCCGGGCCGTACTGCCGGAAATGCTCGCACGCGGCGGCGGCTATCTCGCGAGCACGGCATCGGCCGCCGGTCTGCTGGCATCGGTCGGCTCAGCAACCTACGGGGTCACGAAGCACGCCTCGGTGGCCCTCGCCGAGCATCTTGCGATCCAGTACGGGGGCCGCGGCATTCGCGTTTCCGTGCTGTGTCCGCAGGCCGTCGATACGCCCATGTATCGCCGGCCCGGTGTGAAAGCGGCCGGCCTCGACGGCGTGGCGACGCCCGAGGCGGTGGCCGACTGCGTCGTGCGCGCGATGGACGAGGAGCGGTTCCTGATCCTTTCGCATCCCGAAGTCGCGGAATACGTGAAGCGCAAGGCGGTCGACCCGGACAGGTGGCTGGCCGGCATGCGCCGCCTTTTGGGCAAGGCCCTGAGCGGCAGTCTGAAGAGCTGAACGCGAGCCTGGAGCACAGTGCAGCCCATGTCCGATCACGAGATCTTCGACCTCGGTTCAACCCCGTTGCAGCGCGGGCTGACCCTGCCGAAGGCGCATATCGCCTACAAGACCTACGGCACGCTCGCGGCCGACAAGTCGAACGTCATTCTCTACCCGACCTCTTACGGCGCCCACCACACGGACATCGACTGGCTGATCGGACGAGAGCGGGTCCTCGATCCCGAGCGCTACTTCATCGTGATCCCGAACCAGCTCGGCAACGGCCTCTCGGCCTCGCCGAGCAATCTCGCGGAGCCGTTCGGGCTTGGCCGCAATCCGGTCTTCACGCATTGGGACAACGTGCACGCGCAAGAGCGCCTGTTGCGCGAGCGCTTCGGCATCACGCGACTGGCGCTCGCCTACGGCTGGTCCATGGGCGGCCAGCAGACGCTGCATTGGGGCGCGATTTATCCGGATCGCGTCGCGGCCATCTGTGCCGTGTGCACCTCGGCCCGGACGAGCCCGCACAACAAGGTCTTCCTCGAAGGCATACGGGCGACGCTCACGGCCGATGGCGCCTGGCGTGACGGCCGTTTCGTCGAGCGCCCCGTGCGTGCGTTGCGCGCATTTGGCCGCGTCTATGCGGGTTGGGCCATGAGCCAGGCGTTCTATCGGGAGGAGTTGTGGTCGAAGATCGGTTTCGCCTCGCTCGAGGACTATCTGGTGCGTGCCTGGGAGGGCAATTTCCTCCGCCGAAATGCTGAGGACCTCCTGTCGATGATCGATACCTGGTATCAATCCGACATCTCCGATAACTCGATCTTTGGCGGCGATCTGGCCAAGGCTCTGGCGGCGATCCAGGCCCGCGCCATCGTCATGCCCTCGACCACCGACCTCTATTTCACGGTCGCCGACAGCGCCGCCGAGACCAAGCTCATGCCCCGCGCCGAGCTGCGGCCCATCGAGTCGATCTGGGGTCACCGCGCGGGCAACCCGATTCAAGAACCAGCCGACGAGGCGGTCTTGAGGCGGGCCGTCCGCGAATTGTTGGGCGATTGAGCGGAGCGCCTCACATGATCACAGGCATCGATCACATCGCGCTCGAGGTGGCGAACATCCCGCAGGCCTTGGAGGATTACTCTGCCGTTCTCGGACGGCCACGAGCTGCCAGTGGCGATCGGTTGCAACTCGACACTCTCGCGCTTCAGTTTCGGGCATCGCGCGACGGTGACACGGCCGGTCAACCACCGCGCTTGCGGCTCGTGCTCGCAGCTGCCGATGTGACAGCCGCTGCCCATCGTCTTACGCGGCGCGCTTTGCCGGGCACGATGCAGGCTGGCGACCTCTTCGAGATCGACACGGCCGCTACCTATGGCGTGCCTACTGGCGTGACGAAGGCGGCGGAACTCACCCAAGGCGACCCGTCGAACGACATCGCGGGGCTGGACCACGTCGTCGTGAGCACCCCCGATCCCGAGAGGGCCGTCGCGCTCTACGGTGGCCGTCTCGGGCTCGATCTCCGGCTCGACCGGACCAATCCGGAGCACAACAATCGCCTGCTGTTCTTCGTCTGCGGGGGTCTGGTTGTCGAGATCTCCCACAATACGAAAAAGGGCGTGGGCGCGGGCCCCGATCGCATCTTCGGCCTCGCCTGGCGTGCCCGCGACATCGACCGTGCGCACGCCCGAATGGCAGCGCAGGGCATCGACGTGTCGGAGATCCGGACCGGGCGGCGGGCTGGCACTCGCGTCTTTACGGTCCGCAATCGCACGGCTGGTGTGCCGACGTTGATCATCGGCGGCGAGGGATTGGAGCGCAGCTGAGCCTTCGTCAGGCACCACCAGCCGGCATCGCAATCAAAGCGATGGCCGTGTCGGCCGGCTTCCCGTCGAGTTCGCTTTTCGCCAGCGCCTGGGCCTGCTCCAGATCCTCGACGCCGGTCAGATCGACGAGGTGGCGTTCATAGAGCACGACGATACCGGGATGCGCGTGCGCCGGCCCATCCGTGCCACCGGCCCGATGCCAGAGATCGAACACAGAGCGGGCGAGCGTGGCTGCGGTGGCGCCGGTTGCCAGCGCCCGGCTCCTCTGCACGCGGATCGCGCCTTGCCAATCGATGGTCCGCAACGAGCGGGGGCCTTCGCCAGTCGTCTGGTAGACACGGAATCCTGGCACTTCTGCCGCGAGAGCCAACGCATCTGCCGAAGCTCCGAGCGAGCGGGCAGCCAGGAAGCGTGCCTCGCGCTCCGAGATGGCGCCGGAAGCGTCCTTCACGTGCATCTCGGCCGCCCCCATCGCCGTGGCGCGGACGCGGTGAGTCTGCTGGTCGACCTCGACCGTGACGTCGACCTGGGAGGGGTCGGCGCCGAGACGCACCACGGCTTCCAGGGCCTCACGCCGAATGGCGATCAGTTCGTCGGGCTGCGGATGGGGAATGATGCGCTCCACGACGTCGCGCACCAGCGCCAATGCCACGCCGATCGACGAAATCACCTCTGCGTCGCGGCTGATCTCGTAGCGCAAGCCCGTCTGCTCCGCCGCGTAGGGCACCAGCGCCGCAGCGCCACCGCCCTCGCCGATCAGCATCTGCTGGTCAGCGTCGAGCTCGTACTCCTTGACGAGGTCGGCCACGACCGGAAGCACTTTGCCCGTGGCGCAGTCGAGCACTTGGCGCGCGGCCTCGTCCACGGTGCAGCCGAGAAATGTCGCGAGCGCCTCGAAGGCGCGCCGCGCTGCATCCGTTGCGGCGTAGGCATGGTTGCCGGGCTTGGCGTATCCGAGCACGTTCGCCGCGCAGGTGTTGGTCAGGGCGAAGCGCCGGCCGTCGGCAACCTTGATGCGCACGTAGTTGGCGCCGTCGCCCGGCTTGGGCTCAAACAGTTCGACCTCGGGGGCGATGATGGCCGCGGGATCGGCAAAGGCGGCATAGGCGAGACCCGCGATATGGGCGCTGCGCGGGCCGACGTCGATCAGCCGACCTCGGTCTGCGCGAATGAGGCTACCGCCCGCGATGCCGAGGACGCGCACGTCCAGCGACGCAACGTAGGTCTCGTGGCCGCCGACGCGGGCGTAGGCGACGGTCGGTCGGCCATTCTTGATGACACCAATGTTGGTCGAGGTGCCGCCGACCTCGAAGTAGAGCCCGTCGGCCACCTTCAAGTGCATCAGCGCGCCGGCAACCGATGCGGCTGGTCCCGACAGCATCGTCATGGCGGGGCGGCGGCGCATCTCCTTGATGTCCATCACGCCGCCGTCGCCGCGCATGACCATGAGTGGCGCGCGGATGCCGGCCTCGCGGACACTCGCCTCGGTCATGTCGGCGGTGGCGATCATGCGCGGCAGGATCGAGGCGTTGATGACGGCGGTGCGCGTGCGCGTGGTGAGGCCGTAGAGGCGGGTGATCTCGTGACCGCAGGTGGTGGGGAGGCCAGCCTCGGCACCGAGTGTGCGGACCAGTTCCTCGGTGCCGGTATTGTCGACGCCGAAGGCGGCCGAGGCGACGAGGACCCGCGCCCCTTCCGTCTGCAGTGCGCCGATCGCCTCCCGTACCGCCCCCTCGTCGAGATCGTCCGAGACGAGAAAGCGGTTGGCCGTTGCGAGCCAACGACCGGGCGCCAGCTCGATCGGCGCGATCCTGGCTTGCGGTTCCGCCAGATGAGCCGCGGCCTTTCCGGCCATGGCGACGACGCCGACCTCGGCCACATCGCCTTCGAGCAGGGCATTGGTCGCCTGGGTGGTCGAGTGCGCCAGGAACACCACCTGCTCCGGGGCCGCGCCCGACGTCTCGAGCACGGTGCGGAACACCTCGACGACGCCTGCTGCGACGCCACGCGCATGATCGTGCGTGGTCAGAACAGACGAGCGACCGATCACCTCCCGCGTGACGGTGTCGATCAGCACTGCCTTGGTAAACGTACCGCCGACGTCGATGCCAATCCGAAAGGTGCGGGTCATGGCCGTCGTCCCGCAGGTTGGCACCAGCCGGGAAAGGTGCGCGCCGGGGACGCGTCGAGCTTTTCGATCATCGATGGGAATCCTGGTGCCGAAGCGGCGCGATTTGTCGCGACAGTAGTATCAGGGCCGCCGCCTGAGCGGGCGGCGAGTTGCCGCGCCGGTCGCACGCGGTATAAGAAAGGACGAGGCCGCCGGACGGGACCCCCGATCGTCGGAACCAACCCTTTCGCCGGCCGCGTTCACGGGCCGACCCCATCCGGAGAGGCATGACATGCAACCTTTCACCACCCTCAAGGGCGTGGCCGCGCCCCTCAATATGATCAATGTCGACACCGACATGATCATCCCGAAGAACTACCTGAAGACGATCAAGCGTACAGGGCTCGGCAAGCACCTCTTCGCCGAGATGCGCTACGACGAGCAGGGCCGCGAGAAGCCGGATTTCGTGCTCAACAAGGGGCCCTACAGAGCCGCGAGCATTCTCGTCTCGGGCCAGAACTTCGGTTGCGGGTCGAGCCGCGAACATGCGTCGTGGGCGCTCCTCGATTACGGCGTCCGCTGCGTGATCGCGCCATCGTTCGCCGACATCTTCTTCAACAACACCTTCAAGAACGGAATCCTGTCGCTACGGCTCCCCGAGCCCCGCGTGAACGAACTCATGCGCTTCCTCCTCGAGCTGCCGGGGGCCGAGATCACGGTCGATCTGCCGGCCCAGACCGTGACCGGCCCGGATGGCAAGGTGGACAAGTTCGACATCGACCCTTTTCTCAAGCACTGCATGATCAACGGCCTCGATGAGATCGGGTTGACGATGGAAAAGGCGGCCGCCATCGCTGGCTATGAAGGGCGGATCGCCAAGGAGCGCTCCTGGGTGTAGCCTCGTGGGCGTTCCTTCCGCTTGTCTTACTTGCGAGGAGACGACGCCATGGCGGACCCACAGCCGATCCGGTTTCAGGATGGTGCGGCCTACGAGCAGACGATGGGCAAATGGAGCCATCTCGTCGGCGGGCGGTTTCTGGACTGGGTGGCACCTCCGGCCGGTCTCGCGTGGGTCGATGTCGGCTGCGGCAACGGCGCTTTCACGGAATTGCTGATCGAGAGATGCGCGCCGTCGTCTGTCGATGGTATCGACCCCTCTGAGGGACAACTCGCGTTCGCGCGGACGCGGGCAGGAGCCGCAGGGGCGCTTTTCCAGGCGGGCGATGCGACGGCGCTGCCCTATGCGGACGATCGTTTTGATGCCGCGGTGATGGCCCTCGTGATCTTCTTCGTGCCTGACCCCGTCAAGGGCGTCGCCGAAATGCGGCGTGTCGTCAAATCTGGCGGGCTGGTCGCTGCTTATGCCTGGGATATCACGCGTCGCGGGGCGCCGTTCGAGCCGATATGGGACGAGATGCGGCGTCTCGGCGTCGAGCCCGCCCAGCCGCCGAGCAAGGACGTCTCGCGCATGGAGGTGCTCGCTGGACTTTGGCGCGACGCGGGTCTGCGGGATGTCGAGACGATGGAAATCGTCGTCGAGCGCAGTTTCGCGAGCTTCGAGCATTTCTGGACAGTCACGACGGCGCATAACGTCAATGCTGCGATCGAAGCCATGACGGGCGAACAGCAGGCGCAACTCAAGGCGCGTGTCCGCGCCCGCATGCCGACCAATGCCGCCGGTCGGGTGGCGTTCACATCGAAGGCCAATGCGGTCAAAGGCCGGGTGGAATGACGGCCTGGAACGGAAAAATTCATCTGGCCCAGTTCCTGGTCCACGGGCCGACGTTTCATTCGCTCGCCATGTGGCGGCATCCCAGGACGGCGGCGGCGGGCTGGGATTGGACGCGGCCGGCAATCTGGCAGCATATCGCTCGGACGTGCGAGCGCGGCCTGTTCGACATGGCCTTCTTCGCCGACCTCAACTACATCTCGGACACTTACAAGGGCTCGCTCGAGCCGGCGCTCGCCAACGCCACACAGGCGCCGGAGCACGATCCCGTTCCGCTGCTCTCCTACATGGCCGCCGCGACCAATCACATCGGTGTCGCCTCCACTTTCTCGACCAGCCAGCACCATCCGTTCTACGCCGCTCGCCTGTGGGCGACGCTGGACCATCTGACGGCTGGTCGTGCCGGCTGGAACGTCGTCACGTCGATCAACCACAATCAGGATGCCAACTTCGGCGTCGAGCGGCCGCCGGCCGATCATCGCTACGACCGCGCGCACGAGTTCATGGAGGTCTGCCGCAAGCTGTGGGCGAGCTGGGACGCGGATGCCGTCGTCATGGACCGGGCAACGCCGCGCTTCGCTGATGCCGAAAAAGTGCATCGTATCGAGCACGAGGGCCGCTTCTTCAAATCGCGCGGTCCGCTCAATGTCGTCCGTTCGGCACACGGCGGCCCTGCTATTCTGCAGGCCGGCGTTTCGCCGAAGGGACAGGACTTCGCCGCCAAGTACGCCGACGCCATCTTCGCCATTCAGCCACGGCCGGAGGACGCCAAGGCCTATCGCGACAGCGTGCACGCGCACATGGAGTCTATCGGCCGCGACCGGCGCTCCTGCAAGATCCTGTTCGGCATGCAGCCGATCATCGGCGCGACCGAGATGGAAGCGCGTGATCGGCAGGCCGAGCACAACGCACTGGTTCCCGTCGAGGGCGGCATGGCGATCCTATCGGCGCATCTCGACTTCGACTTGTCGCGGTTTCCCGCAGGCACGCGCCTTGCCGATCGCGACGAGCCGCAGCTGCAGCGGCTCCGCACCCGTTATCTGGCGCCTGACGGGACGCCGATGACGATGGAAGAGATCGCGCAGCGGCACGGCCAGAGCGTGGGGCTGCCGCAGTTCGTCGGCACACCGGCCAGCATCGCCGACCAGATGGAAGCCTTCATGGCGCACGTCGGCGGCGACGGCTTCATGATCACGCCGATCGACTGCCCGGGCGCCATCGAAGACTTCGTCGATCGCGTCGTTCCAGAGCTGCAGCGGCGGGGCATGGCACGGACAGCCTATGCCGGCTCGACCCTCAAAGCTCATCTCGCACAGTTCGACGAAGCTCGCTAACCTTCCCCGTATCCGGCGCGAAGTGGTCCGCAGAGACCGTGCCGCCGGAGCCAACCTGGAGGAAGCGAATGCGTATTGTGAGATTTCTGGCGGCCGCTGCCGCCGCAGTGGGGATATGTGCCCCGCCGGCGACGGCGCAGAAGTCGGGTGGCACGTTGCAGGTCTACATCAGCGCCAACCCGTCGAGCATGTCCATCCTGGAGGAAGTAAGCTTCACGACCGTGATGGCGGCGGGGCCGGTGTTCAACGGGCTTGTCGTCTTCGATCCTGCGAAGCCGATCGGCAGCCTCGACACGGTCATCCCCGAGCTTGCCAAGAGTTGGGCCTGGGATGCGAGCGGCACCAAGCTGACGTTCCAGCTCAACCAGGGTGTCACGTGGCACGACGGCAAGCCGTTCACCGCCAACGACGTGAAGTGCACGCTGGATTGGGTCGCAGGCAAGGTCCCGGGCTATTTCCGCAAGAATCCGCGCAAGATCTGGTTGACGAACCTCAAGGAGGTGACGGTCGACGGCGACCATCAGGCGACCCTTCACCTGGAGCGGCCGCAGCCCTCGATGCTTGCGCTTCTCGCGTCGGGTTTCGGCGTGATCTACCCCTGCCACATCGAGGCGAAGGACCAACGCCTGAAGCCGATCGGCACCGGTCCGTTCAAGTTCGTCGAATTCCGGAGCAACGAGCTCGTGCGGCTCGTCAAGAACCCGAATTACTGGAAGAAGGGGCTGCCGTACCTCGATGGTGTCGACTACACGATCGTCGGCAACCGATCCACGCGTGTCCTCGGCCTGATCGCCGGCAAGTTCGACCTCACGACGACGGGCGACATCACCGTCCCCATCATGAAGGACATCGCCAGTCAGGCACCGCAGATCGTGTGCACACTCGGGCCGACGAACGTCTCCGTCAACGTGCTGATTAACGACAAGCGGGCGCCCCTCGACAACGTGAAACTCCGCAAGGCCATTTCACTGGCGGTCGATCGCGAGGGGATGATGTCAATCACCTCGCATGGGGCGGCATCCGTGTCCGGCGTGATGATGCCGCCGCCCGAGGGCATCTGGGGCATGCCGCCGGAGGTGCTCTCGAAGCTGTCTGGCTACGGCGGTACGATGGAGGAGCGGAAGGCCGAGGCCCGCAAGCTGATGGAGGAGGCCGGCTACAGCGCGACCAATAAACTGGCGATCAAGATCTCGACGCGAGACCTCGCGTCCTACAAGGATCCGGCCGTGATCATGGTCGACCAGCTCAACAAGGTCCACTTCAACGCGGAGCTCGAAATCATCGAGTCGAGCGTCTGGTTCGGCCGCGCGGCGCGGCAGGACTATGCGGTTGCGCTCAACCTGACGGGATCGAGCGTCGACGATCCGGATGCGACCCTCGTCGAAAGCTATGCGTGCGGCTCGGAGTACAACTACTCGAAGTACTGCAACCCCAAGATCGATGAAATGCTGAGGGCGCAATCCGCCGAGCGCGACGTCGAGAAGCGCAAGAAAATGGTCTGGGAGATCGAGCGTATCCTCGCGGAGGAGAACGTCCGTCCGATGCTCTATCACGGGCGCACGGCGCAGTGTCGCCAGCCCTACGTGAAAGGCCACGTCCGCTCGGACAACAGCATCTACTCCCACTGGCGCCACGAGCAGGTCTGGCTCGACAAGTAGCCGTTTGGCGTCGTCGGACGGGCCGTCACGAACGATCGGCCCGTCCACCCACTCCTTGCCGATCAGATGATCGCAATCGGGCGCACCGGGCAGCCGGTTGCCCCCTTCAGCTTGATCGCCGAGAGCATGAAGCAGAACTGGCGCACATCTTTCTGGATCAGTTCGTCCATCACCAGGTTCTCGATGATGTGGACGCCCGCTTCCGCGAGACAGTGCTGGTGGACCGGCATGATCTCCTCCGGGTGATTGGTCCCCGGCAGCACCTCGAGCGCCATGTTGTCGGCGGCAATAGCCACGCAATCCTGCGCCGTCAGCCAGCGTGCGGCGTCCTTGTCGATGCCGGGCTCCCCGTGCAGATACTTGTCGTTGTTCGTCATGAAGAACCGGCCCCAGCCGGTGTTGATGCATACGACGTCGCCGGGCTGGATTTTCAGTTTGGCGACGGCCAGCGCCTTTTCGAGGTCGGCAATCTTCACGGCGCGGCCGGTTTCCAGATAATCACCGCCGTCGAGCCTCGATACGTCGAGGATGATGCCGCGCGTCACCATCGGCGGCATGTGCTCGATGCCGAGGTTGACGAGCCCGAAGTCGTCGACCGTCTCGGTGGCGCTGTAGCCGCCGTAGAGCTGATCGCCCTTCGAAAAGTGGCCAAGGGCATCGATGTGGGTGCCAACGTGTGTCGTCATCTCGATCCGCTCGAGATTGGAGCCGGCGTCGTTCTTCGCGCCCATCTTGCGTCGCCGCCGGATCGAGCCCGCCGACGTGGGGCCGGCCTGGATGTGGTAGGGTGACTGGTTCGGCGCCATGCGGGGCGCGCCGATTTCGATGACGTGGCTCATGTCGACGATGGTGCCGTCGCGAACCATGCGCAAGGCGGCGAGCGTGCGCTCGGGGGTGAGGAAATGCCCCGCACCGAGCTGGTCGCCTTTCCCCCAGCGGCCGTGGTCGTGGATGCAGTTGGTCATGGTTACGGTGCTCCCCATTCGGCGGCATGCGCCTGCGTTCATCCGGGCCCATGATTGCAGGGCGGCGGGAATGGGGGAAGTGCTGTTGCCCTTGGAGCCGTTTCGATCCTATCGTTTCGATTAATCGCCCAAGAGAGCGACTGGAGGACGCCCATGAACGACATTGCCACCACTGCCAGGCTCGACGTGCGCCCGCTAGCGGGTGCATGCGGCGCCGAGATCTTCGGTGTCGATCTTTCGAGGCCCCAGAGCGATGCGACCATCGCCGCGATCCGCAAGGCTCTACTCGATCACTGCGTCATCTTTTTCCGCGACCAGGAAATCGACGTCCAGCAGCACAAGGACTTCGCGCGCCGGTTCGGCAAGATCTTCATTCATCCGAATTACAAGGGCGTCGGCACCGATGACGAAGTGGTCGTCATTCGCCGCGAGCCGGGCGACAAGAAGATCGTCGGAGAGGAATGGCATGCGGACACGACGATGGTCGCGGAGCCGCCGATGGGGGCCATCCTCTATGCCATCGAGGTTCCGGCCTTCGGCGGCGACACCCTGTTCGCCAGTCAGTACGCTGCCTACGATGCGCTTTCCGACGGCATGAAAAAGCTGATCGGTGGTCTCAAAGCCTATCACTCCGATCGCAAAGTGGCCGGGCCGCGCGCCAACATGAACGCGTTCCGGACGACGAAGGTGCGCGAGGACGACGGGTGGCAGGAAACGGTCTCCCTCCATCCGGTGGTCGTCACGCACCCGGAGACGGGCCGCAAGCTGCTCTACGTGAACCACTCCTACACCTATGGCTTCGAGGGCATGACCGAGGAGGAATCCCGGCCGCTCCTCGACTATCTCCTCAATCATGGCCATCGCCCCGAGTTCACGTGTCGGTTCCGCTGGCAGAAGGGCTCCATCGCGTTCTGGGACAATCGCGTCTGCAAGCATCTTGCCGTGCACGACAGCCATCAGGAGCGCCGCCACATGCGCCGCATTCAGGTCGCGGGGACCAAACCCGTGTGACTTGTGCTGCCGATGCAACTGAATGGAGCGGACGACGCTGCACGGCGAACATCAGGCGCGAGCCGGACACGTCGCGCTTCCGCGGCGGCAAGGGTGATCGCCGCTGTCGAGGTGACGCACCGGGGCTAATTCGTCGCGCTGGCATCCCAGGTGCGGACATTGTAGGAAACGTGGCGAGTTTTTGGTGGGGAGCCGATTCCCACTCGATTGGGTGCTGTGCCGGCGCTGCTCAGGTCGCCGGCAACCGGCGTGCTGACCGCGTCCCGGCGGGCAGCGGAGCGCGGATCTGAAGGACGATCATGGCGAAAACGCTCATCATCGACGGCCAGACCATCGAGGTCGAGGACGGCATCACGCTGCTTCAGGCGTGCGAGCAGGCCGGCGTCGAGATCCCGCGATTCTGCTATCATGAGCGGCTGTCGATCGCCGGCAATTGTCGCATGTGCCTCGTCGAGGTCGTCGGCATGCCGAAGCCGCAGGCGTCCTGCGCTCTTGGTGTGAACGATCTGCCTCCGAACCGCGACGGCACCCCGAAGCAGGTCAACACGCGCTCGCCCATGGTGCAGAAAGCGCGCGAAGGCGTGATGGAGTTCCTGCTGATCAATCATCCGCTCGACTGCCCCATCTGCGATCAGGGCGGCGAGTGCGATCTGCAGGATCAGGCCATGGCCTTCGGACGCGGAGGCACGCGGTACTCGGAAGCGAAGCGCGCCGTCGAGGAGAAATATCTCGGGCCGCTGATCAAGACCGCCATGAACCGGTGCATCCACTGCACGCGCTGTGTTCGCTTCATGACCGAAGTGGCAGGCGTGGAGGATCTCGGCGCCATCAGCCGCGGCGAGGACATGGAGATCACGACCTACCTCGAGAAGGGGCTGGTGTCGGAGATGTCGGCCAACGTCGCGGATCTGTGCCCGGTGGGTGCTCTGACGCATCGACCGTCGGCCCACAACGCGCGCCCGTGGGAGTTCCGCAAGACCGAGTCGATCGACGTCATGGATGCTCTGGGCAGCGCGATCCGTGTCGATGCCCGCGGACGCGAGGTGATGCGCATCCTGCCCCGTATCAACGATGCCGTGAACGAGGAGTGGATCTCCGACAAGTCCCGTCACATCGTCGACGGATTGCGCACCCAACGGCTCGATCGCCCCTATCTTCGGGAGAACGGTCGCCTGCGCCCTGCAACGTGGGACGAGGCGCTCGATGCGATCGCCGCCCGCTTCGCAGCGTCGAGCCGGGAACGTGTCGGGGCCATCGCCGGCGATCTCGCCGGTACCGAAGAAATGTTCGCACTCAAGCAGTTGCTCGCTCGCGGTGGCGGAGCCAGTTTCGACTGCCGACAGGACGGTGCGCGGATCGATCCGGCGCTCGGCCGATTGGGCTATCTGTTCAACAGCCGCATCGAAGGCATCGATCAGGCCGATGCCATCCTGCTGATCGGCACGAATCCGCGGCTCGAGGCGGCTGTCCTCAACGCACGCATCCGGCGTCGCTGGCGCCAGGGCGGGTTGAAAGTCGGTGTCGTGGGTGCGGCGTCCGATCTGAACTACGCCGTCGACCGGTTCGGAGACGGTCCCGCGTCGCTTCGTGACATGGCCGCCGGGAGTCATCCATTCGCCAAGGTGCTGGCTGAAGCAAAGGCTCCGATGGTCATCGTCGGCTCCGGCGCGCTCACCCGTCCAGACGCTGCGGCCGTGCTCGGGCTGGCAGCGCGCATCGCAACCACGGCGATGGGGGGCAAGGATCCGGCCTGGAACGCTTTCAACGTGCTGCACGCCGCTGCGTCGCGCGTCGGTGGCCTGGACGTCGGCTTCGTGCCCGAGAAGGGTGGGCGCGATGTCGCCGGCATGCTTTCGGGCGACATGGATCTCGTCTACCTGCTCGGCGCCGACGAAATCGATATGAGCCGGCTCGGTAAGGCTTTCGTCGTCTACCAGGGCACGCACGGCGACGCGGGTGCCCATCGCGCCGACGTCATTCTCCCGGGCGCGGCCTACACGGAAAAAAGCGCCACCTACGTCAACACGGAAGGTCGCGCACAAATGACGCAGCGCGCCGTGTTCCCGCCGGGTGAGGCGAAGGAGGATTGGGCAATCATCCGCGCCTTGTCGGCCAAGCTCGGGGCGACATTACCCTACGACACACTGGCCGGATTGAGGGCGGCGCTGTATCGGTCGGTCCCTCATCTGGCCCGGATCGATGCGGTCGCACCGGCGGACGGGGCTGCGATGACGGCGTTGGCTTCGGCCTCCGGAACTCTCGGCTCCTCTCCGTTCACGGCTCCGATCGGCGATTTCTACATGACCAACCCGATCGCGCGGGCGTCGGCAATCATGGCCGAGCTGAGCGCTTACAAAGCGGGGCGACCCCGCGCCGAGGCGGCGGAGTAGCGGGGCATGATGCAGGCACTGGCAAACTTCTGGACCGAGTGGAGCAGCGCCATCATCTGGCTGGCCGGGACGCTGGGCGCGAGCCTGCTGCTCCTCGTCGCCCTGCTGATTATCGTGGCGTTCCTCATTCTGTTCGATCGCAAGGTCTGGGCTGCCGTGCATCTACGGCGGGGGCCTAACGTCGTCGGCCCGTTCGGTCTTCTGCAATCGTTCGCCGACCTGCTTAAGTTCGTGTTGAAGGAGCCGATCATCCCGGCGGGCGCCAACAAGGGCGTCTTTCTTCTGGCGCCGCTCGTCACCTCGATCCTCGCTCTCGCGGCCTGGGCAGTGATCCCCGTTTCGGAAGGCAGCTTCTTCGGCCTCACCCAGGGCACGTGGGCGATCTCGGACCTCAATGTCGGTGTGCTCTACATTTTGGCCATCTCGTCGCTCGGTGTGTACGGCATCATCATGGGGGGATGGGCCTCGAACTCGAAGTACCCGTTCCTGTCCTCGCTGCGCTCTGCCGCCCAGATGGTGTCCTACGAGGTCTCGATCGGTTTCGTCATCGTCACCGTCCTGTTGCTGGTCGGGTCGCTCAATCTGACCACCATCGTCAACGCCCAGCAGACCGGGCTCGGCACTTCGGCTGGTCTCCCCGGCAGCCTGCTGGACTGGCACTGGCTGGCGCTTTTCCCGATGTTCGTGGTCTTTTTCGTCTCAGCGCTGGCCGAGACCAATCGCCCGCCGTTCGACCTCGTTGAGGCCGAATCCGAGCTCGTGGCCGGCTTCATGGTCGAGTATTCCTCGACCCCCTATCTGCTGTTCATGCTGGGCGAGTACGTGGCCATCGTGACGATGTGCGCGCTGACGACCATCCTGTTCCTGGGGGGCTGGCTACCGCCGCTGGCGATCGCACCTTTCACCTGGGTTCCAGGGATCGTCTGGTTCCTGCTCAAGGTCGGTTTCGTTTTCTTCATGTTTGCCATGGTCAAGGCCATGGTGCCGCGCTACCGCTACGATCAGCTGATGCACCTCGGCTGGAAAGTCTTCCTGCCGCTGTCGCTCGGCATGGTGGTGGTCGTGGCCGGTGTCGTGCAGTACGGCGGGTTGGGCATCAGGTAGAGGGCCGGGGAGCTGGAGCACCAACGATGAGCATCGCCCAAGGCGTAAGATCCCTGTTCTTGACCGAGTTCGTGTCGGCGTTCTTCCTCGCCATGCGCTACTTTTTTGCGCCGAAGAAGACGCTCAACTACCCCTTCGAGAAGGGGCCGTTGTCGCCGCGTTTCCGCGGTGAGCATGCGCTGCGGCGCTACCCGAACGGCGAGGAACGCTGCATTGCCTGTAAGCTGTGCGAGGCCATCTGTCCCGCCCAGGCCATCACGATCGAGGCCGGTCCGCGCCGCAACGACGGCACGCGGCGGACCACCCGCTACGACATCGATATGGTGAAGTGCATCTATTGCGGCCTCTGCCAGGAGGCTTGCCCGGTAGATGCCATCGTCGAGGGACCGAATTTCGAGTTCGCGACCGAGACGCGTGAAGAACTCTACTACGACAAGGCCCGGCTGCTCGCCAATGGTGACCGCTGGGAGCGCGAGATCGCAAAGAACCTCTCGCTCGACGCAAAGTACAGGTGAACGACCTCGCCTTCGGCGGGGCGAGAACGACAAAATCGAGGCCGTGCGCGAGCACGGGAAAGACGGGCACGATGGCACTGCAGGCCTTCTTTTTCTACCTGTTCTCGTTCGTCACCGTCGCCGCTGGCGTCATGGTGATCACGGCTAGGAATCCGGTGCACGCGGTTCTCTGGCTCATCCTCGCCTTCTTCAACGCGGCCGGTTTGTTCGTCCTGCTCGGCGCCGAGTTCCTGGCCATGATCCTGGTCGTGGTCTATGTCGGCGCGGTGGCGGTTCTGTTCCTCTTCGTCGTCATGATGCTCGACGTCGATTTCGCCGCTTTGCGTGCCGGCTTTGTCCAGAACGCTCCGTTGGGAGCGCTTATCGGGGCCGTGTTCCTGGTCGAGCTCGTGCTCGTCGTCGGGCTTCGTTTTGCCGGTGGCGCCGTCCAGTCGACTGGACCCGCGCCGGCGCCTGCGGTCGGTTCCACCATGACCAATACGGAGGCGATCGGCGCCGTGCTCTACAAGGCGCCGTTCGTGTTCTATCTCGAGGTTGCGGGTCTGATCCTGCTTGTCGCCATGATCGGAGCCATCGTGCTGACGTTGCGCCACAAGGACGGCGTCAAGCGCCAGTCGATCTCGGGTCAGAACGCGCGCACCCCTGCAACGGCCATTGACATCGTCAAGGTGCCGTCCGGTACCTCCACCGTGCCGGGTAAAACGAGGGAGCGGGCGTGATGGCAGGCCATCTCAACGGGTCCGGCCCGAAGGACGGGGCCGAGGGCAAGGTCGCCTCGCTCGACGAGGCGCGCCGACGGGCGGCGGCGCGGGCCAAGGACCCGCGGGTCGCTGCCAAAGTTCCCGGCCCTGCAAGCCGTCCGATGACGGCACGCGATTGGATCATTGGCGCAGTGGTGATGGCGATGGCTGCGGGAATGGTGTGGCACTGGGTGGCCCCACTGGTAGGGGCAAGGGGATTGGTTCGATGATCGGCCTGGGCCACTACCTGACCGTTGCCGCCTTCCTGTTCACGATCGGCATCTTCGGTATCTTCCTCAACCGGAAGAACGTCATCGTCATCCTGATGTCGATCGAGCTGATGCTGCTTGCGGTCAACATCAACCTCGTCGCGTTCTCGTCCTTCATGGGCGAGCTGTCGGGCCAGATTTTCGCGCTCTTCGTGCTGACCGTGGCGGCCGGCGAAGCAGCGATCGGCCTCGCCATCGTCGTCGTCTACTTCCGCAACCGCGGCACCATCGCGGTCGAGGATGCCAGTGTGATGAAGGGTTGATGATGACGACGAGCGCCCACTGCATCGTCATTTCCGCGAAGGCGGGGACCCACGACGCAGCCATGTTGTCGAATGCGCAGCCGGCCTCGCGCGGCGTTGCCGACCTCGTCCTGTCGCACGCCGACGTCGTTGCCCGCTACCGCGGGCATGACGTTGTTGCGGAGAGCACCGAGCGCTTCAAATGATCTATCAAGCCATCGTCTTCCTGCCACTCCTCGGAGCCCTCATCGCAGGGCTGTTCGGACGCGTCATAGGCGACCGCGCGAGCGAGATCGTCACGACTGCGTTCTTGATGATCGCCGCCGCGTTGTCGTGGATGGTCTTCGTTCAGGTCGGCTTCGGAAACACCACCGCCAAGGTGACGCTGCTTCGCTGGGTCACGTCGGGGGACCTCGACGTCTCCTGGGGTATTCGTGTCGACACCCTTACGGCCGTGATGCTGGTGGTGGTCAACACGGTCTCGTCCCTGGTCCATCTCTATTCCATCGGCTATATGGCCGAGGATCCCGGCCGGGCGCGTTTCTTTGCCTACCTGTCGCTCTTTACGTTCGCCATGCTGATGCTGGTGACGGCCGACAACCTGCTGCAGCTGTTCTTCGGTTGGGAAGGTGTGGGTCTTGCGAGCTATCTCCTGATCGGTTTCTGGTACCATAAGCCCGAGGCCAACGCGGCCGCGATGAAGGCCTTCATCGTCAACCGTGTCGGCGATTTCGGCTTTGCCCTGGGCATCTTCGGCATCTTCTTCGTGTTCCAGTCGATCGGCTTCGACCAGGTCTTCGCGGCGGCTCCGGAGATGGCCGGCAAGACCTTCAACTTCCTTGGATACCAAGTCGACATCCTGACCACGCTCTGCCTGCTGCTGTTCCTCGGCGCGATGGGCAAGTCCGCGCAGTTTCTGCTGCACACATGGCTGCCGGACGCCATGGAAGGTCCGACACCCGTCTCCGCATTGATTCACGCGGCCACGATGGTGACGGCTGGCGTGTTCATGGTCGCGCGCCTGTCGCCGCTCTTCGAGCACGCGCCGCTAGCACTCCAGATCGTGACGATGGTTGGCGTGATCACCGCGTTTTTCGCGGCCACCGTCGGCCTCGTTCAGAACGATATCAAACGCGTCATCGCCTACTCGACCTGCTCGCAGCTCGGCTACATGTTCGCGGCCTGCGGTCTCGGTGCCTATGCGGCCGGCGTGTTCCATCTCTTCACGCACGCCTTCTTCAAGGCCCTGCTTTTCCTCGGTGCCGGCTCCGTCATTCACGCCATGCACCATGAGCAGGACATGCGGAACATGGGCGGGCTCAAGAAGCATATCCCGACGACATGGGCGATGATGCTGATCGGAACGTTGGCGCTCACCGGCGTCGGTATCCCGGGGGTCATGGGGCTCGCGGGATTCCATTCCAAGGATACGATCGTCGAAGCGGCCTACGCCGGACACACGACCTACAACTACGCGTTCTGGATGCTCGTTCTCGCCGCCTTCATGACGTCGTTCTACTCGTGGCGGCTGATGTTCATGACGTTCCACCAGACGCCGCGTTGGGGCAATGGTCACGCCCACGATCATGCCGACCACGATCATGGCCACGATGCGAGCCACGCTAAGACGGACGCGAAACACCACGGCCATGACGACCATGCTCATACGCCGCACGAGAGCCCTTACGTGATGCTGGTGCCGCTGTTCGTGCTGGCCGTCGGCGCAATCATCGCGGGTTTTTCGTTCAAGGAGTATTTCGTCGGCCACGACTACAAGGCGTTCTGGGCAAAGGCTTTGTACGAAGGCCCGAACAATCACATCCTGCACGACCTGCATAACGTCCCGGTCTGGGTGGCCTGGTCGCCCACGATCGCCATGCTGTCCGGGCTGGCGCTCGCTTATGTGTTCTACATCGTGTCGCCGGGCTTGCCCGCTGCGACGGCACGCGCCTTCCGGCCCCTCTACCTGTTCTTCCTCAACAAGTGGTACTTCGACGAGCTTTACGACTGGCTCTTCGTCAAGCCTGCCATGGCCATTGGGCGCTTCCTGTGGAAGGGCGGTGACGGCGCCGTCATCGATGGCACGATCGACGGAACGGCTGCGACTGTCACGCGCGTTACCGACCGGGTCGTGAAGTTGCAGACCGGCTTCGTCTATCATTACGCGTTCGCGATGCTGATCGGCCTCGCGGCGATCATCACCTGGTTCATGTTGGGCTTCGGGGGCACGCGATGAACCTCGCCGTGAGCAACATTCTTTCGCTCGTCACGTTCCTGCCCGCGCTTGGCGCGCTCGGCATCGCCACGCTCAACCGCGAGTCGAAGGGCAACGCCCGCTGGATCGCGCTGTGGACGACGCTGGTCACTTTTGCCGTCTCCCTGCTCATCTGGATCAACTTCGACAAATCCAATCCCGGGTTCCAGTTTGTCGAGGAAGCGGCCTGGCTCGGGCCCATCAAGTACAAGATGGGCGTCGATGGCATCTCGATGCTGTTCGTGATCCTGACGACGTTCCTGATGCCGCTCTGCGTGCTGGCGAGCTGGGAGTCGGTCCAGGAGCGCGTCAAAGAGTATATGATCGCCTTCCTGCTGCTCGAGACGCTGATGATCGGCGTCTTCTGCGCGCTCGACGTGGTCCTGTTCTACCTGTTCTTCGAAGGTGGACTGATCCCGATGTTCATCATCATCGGGGTGTGGGGCGGCAAGCGGCGCGTCTACGCGAGCTTCAAGTTCTTCCTCTACACGCTGCTCGGCTCGGTGCTGATGCTGCTCGCCATGATGGCGATCTACCTTCATGCCGGCACCACAGACATCCCGACGCTGATCGACAAGGGCAACCTGCCCGTCGCTTGGCAGACGTGGTTGTGGCTCGCCTTCTTTGCCTCGTTCGCGGTGAAGATGCCGATGTGGCCCGTGCACACCTGGTTGCCTGATGCCCACGTGGAGGCACCGACCGCCGGCTCGGTCGTGCTGGCCGCCGTACTGCTGAAGATGGGCGGTTACGGGTTCCTGCGCTTCTCGCTGCCGATGTTCCCCGTGGCCTCGGTCGAGTTGGCGCCGCTCATCTTCACGTTGTCGGTGGTGGCGATCGTCTACACTTCCCTCGTTGCACTCGCGCAGGAGGACGTGAAGAAGCTGATCGCCTACTCGTCCGTGGCGCACATGGGCTACGTGACGCTGGGCATCTTTACGTTCAATCAGCAGGGCATCGACGGCGCCATTTTCCAGATGCTCAGCCACGGCATCGTCTCGGCGGCGCTCTTTCTCTGCGTGGGCGTCGTCTACGATCGCATGCACACCCGGGACATTGCGGCCTATGGCGGTCTCGCCGACCGGATGCCGATCTATGCCGCCTGCTTCATGATCTTCACCATGGCCAACGTCGGATTGCCTGGCACCTCGGGCTTCGTCGGCGAGTTCCTGACGCTGCTCGGTGCCTTCAAGGTCAACACGTGGGTGGCGCTGTTCGCCACGTCGGGCGTCATCCTGTCGGCCGCCTACGCACTCTGGCTCTACCGGCGTATGATCTTCGGCGTGCTCGATAAGCCCTCGCTCAAGGCGATCGCTGACATGGGCCCGCGCGAGATCGCCATCATGGCCCCGCTCGTGATCCTGACGCTCCTCTTTGGCATCTATCCGGCGCCGATCCTGGACGTCACCGCCCAGTCGGTGAAAAAGCTCGTTGCGCAGCACGAGATGGCCGTCAAGGCGACACGCTCGGCCGCCGTGGCGGGTCAGAAGAACTAGGCAAGGGGACCGGCTCGGCGATCGCTTCGGCGAAGAAGCGCGGGGCACGGTCTTTATGATGGCACGACCCTGCGATGGCGCAAGACAAGACGAGAGATACCCATGGCCGCCCTTGAAGCCTACGCGCCGTTGATCCCCGAGGTCATTCTCGTTGTCGGTGCCCTCGCGTTGCTGATGTACGGTGTCTTCCGGCCGGAGAACGACCGCGAGGCGACGACCGTCACGTGGCTCGCGCTCGCCGTCATGGTCGTCGCCGGCTATGCCGTCGTCGCGGCGGGGACTCCGACGCGGCTGTTCGGCGGCGCTTTCATCGATGATGGGTTCGCCCGCTTCGTGAAGCTGATGATCCTCGCAGGCGCGGGTGGAGCCCTGCTTTTGTGCTTCGACGAAATGCGCGATCGCAACGCGTTCAAGTTCGAGCTGCCGATCCTGCTGCTGTTCGCGACCGCGGGCATGTTCGTCATGGCCTCGGCCGGGGACCTGATGTCGCTCTATCTCGGTCTGGAGCTGCAGAGCCTCGCGCTCTACGTCGTCGCCTCCATCCGCCGCGACGACGCCAAGTCCAGCGAAGCCGGCCTCAAGTATTTCGTTCTCGGTGCGTTGTCCTCCGGAATGCTGCTTTACGGCGCGTCGCTGCTTTACGGGTTTGCCGGCACCACTTCGTTTGCCGGCATCGCCACCGCCGCGGCGGGCGCCGGCGCCGGGCAGAACCTGCTGCTCGTCTTCGGGCTCGTGTTCCTGATCGTCGGCATCGCGTTCAAAGTGTCGGCCGTGCCTTTCCACATGTGGACGCCGGACGTCTACGAGGGTGCTCCGACGCCGATCACGGCCTTCCTGGCGGCAGCTCCGAAGGTCGCGGCCATGGCTCTTTTCGTTCGGGTCGTCACCACCGCGCTGCCCGGCGTCAAGCCCCAGTGGCAGCAGATCGTCGTCTTCCTGGCCATCGCCTCGATGGTGGTCGGCGCGTTGGGTGCCATCGGCCAGACCAACGTCAAGCGGCTGATGGCCTACTCGTCGATCGCCAATATGGGTTATGCCCTGGTGCCACTCGCGGCCGGGAGCCCTGATGGCGTGCAGGGTGTTCTCATCTACATGGCGATCTACATCGTCATGACGCTCGGCGCTTTCGCGTGCATCCTCTCGATGCGGCGTGACGGAGGACCTGTCGAGGACATCTCCGAACTCGCTGGCCTCGCCCGAAACAATCTCGGCATGGCCTTTGCGCTGGCCATGTTCATGTTCTCTCTGGCTGGCATTCCTCCACTCGCCGGATTCTTCGCCAAGTGGTTTGCATTCCTTGCCGCCATCAACGCCGGACTCTACTGGCTCGCCGTGATCGGCGTCGTCGCCAGTGTCGTTGGTGCCTATTACTATCTGCGCGTGGTCAAGATCATGTTCTTCGACGAGGCTGCCGCGCCATTCCTCGGCATTCGCGCGAAGGAGGGAGTGGTGATGGTGCTGTCGTTGCTCCTGGTTCTCGGGTTCGTCGCGCCGTTCATCGCTTCTCCTGTCGTCGAGGCGGCCGGCGTGGCTGCCCGTTCACTCAAGTAGGGTGCGTCCATAGGCTCGTCGATCAACCAGTTACCGTCGACGCTCCCGATCGGTTGGGCAGCGCTCTCCTTCAGTGAGATCGATTCGACCAACGCCGAGGCGATGCGCCGGGCTGTCGCCGACGAGCGCGGGCCGCTTTGGATCACGGCCGGCCTCCAGACTCGGGGCCGTGGGCGCTCCGGTCGCGCATGGGCCTCAGCCGGCGATAGTCTCGCCGCGACGTTGCTGTTCGCGCCTGGCTGCCCAATAACGTCTTTGCCAGAGTTGTCGCTGGTGTCCGGCGTTGCCGCGCATGATGCGATCGCGTCGACTTTGCCTGTTCAGGCACGCACCGTCTGCCGCTTGAAATGGCCGAACGACGTGCTCATCGCGGGCGCCAAGGTCTCAGGGATCCTGGTCGAGAGCACGATCCTCGCCGGCGCCCCGGTCGTGGCCATCGGTACCGGCATCAACGTCCGCGCTCTCCCCTCGCTCGACGATCGACCGGTCACGGCGCTGGCGGCCCACGGAGCGACCACAGACGTCGCCTCGGTCGGCTTGGCGCTCGCCCACGCGCTCGCCCGATGGCTTGGCGTTTGGGCAGCCGGCACCGGTTTCGCGGCGATCCGGCAGGCTTGGCTCGACCGAGCCGGGCCGGCGGGAGAGCTGATGACCGTCAACGCCGACGGGGAACGCGTCTCGGGTCGATTCGTTGATCTCGACACCGATGGTGGCCTGGTGCTCGATGATCAGTCAGGCATGAGGCGTAAATTCTCGTTCGGAGACGTGGCATTGGGGGCTCCGAGAGTGTAACCCTGTCCGATCGTAGGACGGATCACACGGAAAGCGGCACGCGGCCGCGTCAGGGAACAAGCCGGAATGGCATCGAATTCGACGGAGACTGTGGCCAAGCGCGCTGGGCGTGGCGGGGACGAACTCGTCTTTCTGGCTCTCGGTGGCCTCGGTGAGGTCGGCATGAACTGCTACCTCTATGGCCTTGGGCCGGAGGGTAAGCGGCGATGGTTGATGGTGGATCTGGGCATCACGTTCCCGGAGGGGGAGTTCGATCCCGGCGTGGACGTGATCCTGCCCGACCTCAAGTTCATCCAGGGGCAGGGTGCGGGCCTTGCGGGGCTCGTTCTCACGCACGCCCACGAGGACCACATCGGCGCCGTCATCGAGTTATGGCCGCGCATCCGCTGTCCTGTGTATGCGACGCCCTTCACGGCGGCCTTCCTGAAGGCCAAGCTGGCCGAGCACGGCAACGGCTTGAAGATCCCGATCACCGAGGTGCCGCTGGGCGGGCGCTTCGAGGTCGGGCCGTTCTCGCTCGAGTTGGTCAGCCTGACGCACTCTATCCCCGAGCCGTCGGGCATCGTCATCGACACGCCGCACGGGCGACTGTTCCATACGGGTGACTGGAAGTTCGACCAGCACCCTCTCGTCGGCCAACCGGCGGATGAGGCTCGCGTCCAGAGGCTTGGTGAGGAAGGCGTTCTCGCGCTGATCGGCGACTCGACCAATGCGTTCCGCGATGGTCATTCGCCCTCGGAACTCGAGGTGGCCAACTCGCTGGCGGGCATCATCAAGGGCGCGAACCGCCGCGTTCTCGTCACCTCGTTCGCCTCGAACGTCGCCCGCATCCGCGCCGTGGCCGATGCCGCCCGTTCGACGGGCCGCCAACTCGTCGTTGCGGGGCGCGCCTTGCACCGGGCCATTCAAGTTGCGATCGACACAGGCTACCTCCCGCAAGGCTTCCAGTGGTCCGACCAGCAGGAGTTCTCCTATCTCGCGCCCGAGAAGGTGCTGGCCCTGGTCACCGGTAGCCAGGGGGAGCCGCGCGCGGCGCTCGCCCGCATCGCCGACAACGATCATCCCGAGGTCTCGCTGACGAAGGGCGACCTGATCATTTTCTCGTCGCGGACGATCCCCGGCAACGAGAAATCGATCAGCCGCATCCAGAACAAGCTCGCACGCATGGGCGTCGATATCGTCACGGACAACGAGGCGCTGGTGCATGTGACCGGCCATCCGCGTCGCGACGAGCTGCGCCAGATGTACGGCTGGGTCCGGCCGAAGATTGCCGTGCCGATGCACGGCGAGTTCCGCCATTTGCGGGAGCACGCCCGGATCGCGCGCGAGGCCGGGGTGCCAGAGATCGTGACGCCGATCAACGGCGAGGTCGTTCTGCTCGCACCGGGACCGGCCCGCATCGTCGACCAGGCCCCGGTCGCGCGCCTATTCCGCGATGGACGCCTCCTCGTGCCGGGGGAGGGGGGCGCCGTCCGCGAGCGCCGTAAGCTCGCCTTCGTCGGTCTCGCCGCCATCTCGCTCGTGATGTCGCGCAAGGGCGAGATCCTCGCCGATCCCGAGATCGCGCTCGATGGCATTCCTTACGAGGACGCAGCGGGGACGAGCATGGAAGATATCGTCTTCGATGCCGTCGAGGGCACCCTCAAAGGCATTCCGCCGGCTCGCCGCCGCGATCCCGACATGGTGCGCGAGGCACTGCGCCGATCGGTGCGCTCGGCCATCGACCAGGCCTGGGGCAAGAAGCCGATCGTCAAGGTGTTCGTCGCCATGGTCGGTGGCCCGAAGGGCTGATCGGCGGGCGGCGTCGCCGCTTCCTAATTCGCCGCCAACGGTCGCAAGATGGTGTCGCACGGGCAAGCAGGGTCGCGACCGGAGCTTCGATGATGCAGGAAGAGGCACCGAGCATCGCGTCACGCCCACGCTTGAGGCTGCGGGACTGCTATTGGTTCTTCGGCCCGCTCGTCCTGATGGTCGAGCTCAACATGATCTCGAAGTCGGTCATTCACGCCTTTCTGGCGCGAACCGACACGCCGAGCATCACGCTGGCGGCGTTCAACGCCTCATTCACGTTCTACTTCGCCCTCGCCAGCGCGACCGAGGTGACGACGCTTCTGTGCCTGTCGTACCTGAAGGCGCGTTCGGACGCCCTTCGCCTGATCGGCTTCATGGCGATCATTCTGACGGTGCCGCTGGTGGTCGCGCTCGCGACGATCTTCACCGACTTCGGCGACGTAGTTTTCGGAAGCTGGTTCGGTCTCGGCGAAGAGGCGAGGTTCCAGGCGCGTGCCGCGGTCGCCGCTCTGGTGACGAGTATCCCGATCCTGCTCCTGCGCGGCACCGCGTTCGCGCTGCTGATGCTCAATCGCAAGACGTTCATCATCACGTTGAGCACGCTCGTACGTCTGTTCTCGCTGACGGGCTCGCTGCTGATTTTGCCCTTGTGGCTCGACGGCGCCGTGATCGGCGCGGCGGCGCTCGTCATCTGCATGTATGCGGAAACGATCTTCGGCTGGCTGTTCGCCTGGCGGCTGCTGTTGAAGCTCCCCAGCGTCCGCGAAAGTCGCGAATCGTTTCGCAGCTACTGGCGGTTCTCCTGGCCACTGATCGTCAACGGCTCGGCGGAAATGGGCGTGATCTTCGTCATCACGTTGTTCCTCGGGCGATTGACGCAGGCCGAGCTGGCGATCGCGGCCTTCGGGGTCGTGCACGGCCTCGTCTCGCTGCTCATGGCCCCGATGCGCAACCTGACCCAGTCGGCCCAGACGCTCGTCGCGCGGCGCGAGGACGTGCGCACGATGGTCATCTTTGCGGCCCAGCTCGTGGCCGGGTTCTCGCTACTCGCGATCGGTTTGTTCTGGACTTCGCTCAGCGACACCATCCTGCTTCGCATCATGGCGCTGACGCCGGCGCTCGCTGCCTACTCGGCGCCAGCGCTCGTTCTCGCCTTCATCCTGGCCCCATTCTGGAGCACGACGGCGCTGTTCAGGGGGTTCCTCGCCAAGGCCCGGAGCACCGGATCGCTCGCGGCGAGTGGCGTCCTCCGCGTGCTCAGCGCGACCGCGGCTGCATCGCTCGCGCTGTTTTCGCCGGAGCTCAACGGCGCCGCTCTCGGCGTTATCGCGTGGACGCTGTCCTACGCCGTGGAAGCCGCGATCAGCACATGGCGGCTGCGCAAACTCGGATGGTACGTGCCCGCGCCGGAGACGGCCTGACCGTAGCCGCTACGGTTGAGCTTGGCGGCCAAGGCTCAGGCTCGCCAGCCGGGCAAGAACGCTCGCGGCCTCCTCTGCCGTCCGCCGCACGACGTCACCCGCGCTTTCGATCGAATGGATGAGGCCCGCGCTTTGCCCGCTCGGCAGCACACCGTTGACCACATCTCCGCCGATGCGCCCTGCGTCGGATGCCGGCTCGCCGACCTCCTTCAACTGCAGCGGATACGGCTTGATGTCGCGCTCGCGGCCCTCCCAGCTTTTCGTGAAGGCGTTGCGGATCATCCGGTTTGTCTTGCCCGAGTGCGCCCGCGTCACGATCGTGCCGTCCTCGTCGATCTCGGTGATGCGCTGCTTGTAATTGATGTGCCCGCGCGCCTCGGTGGTCGCGATGAAGCGGGTGCCCATCCAGACCCCCGCCGCACCGAGAGCCAATGCGGCCACGAGCCCGCGCCCGTCCGCGAGACCGCCGGCGGCCAGCACTGGGATGCGCACCTCGTCGCAAACGCGCGGCACCAGCGAGATGGTGCCGATGCGCCCGACGTGGCCGCCGCCATCGTGGCCAGAGGCGATCACCGCATCGACGCCGGACTTCTCCACGGCCACCGCTTGGCGGGCGGTGCCGACCAGCGCCATCACCTTCATACCCGCCGCGTGCGCGCGCGGCACGATCGGGCCCGGATTGCCGAGCCCCGAGACGATCACCTGCACGCCCTCCTCGAAGGTCACCTCGATATGCGCCCTGCATTCGCGCTCGTAGGCCTCGACCGTCTCGCCCGCGCCCTCGGTCTTGGCGAACAGAATGTCGACGCCGAGCGGCTTGTCGGTCAGCGATTTGGCGAGGCGGATCTCGTCGCGCAGCCGCTCCGGCGCCATGTAGGCGGAGCCGATGACGCCGAGGCCACCCGCATTCGAGACGGCGGCGGCGAGCGTGCCATAGGCAACCTGATACATGCCGGCCTGGCAGATCGGATAGCGGATGCCGAGCAGTCGGCAGAGAGGATTGTCCGCAAAGACGGTGTCGGGGCTCATGGGCTCGCTCAGGCTGGGAATGCAAATGGACCAGATATCCCAGTATGACGCCGGGCCCGCTTCGACAGGAAGCGCCAAAGTGGGCGCACTCGTCATCACAACCAAGTTCTGCTCTCGCGTCGCCGGACCGAGGCAGGCTACTCTCGGGCGGGATCAGGCTTAGCCGGGAATCTGTCATGTCCGGAGTGGAAGGCGTCCATACCATCCAGGGGTTCAGGTTCGAGAACGGCGAGGTGGTCGACTGCCTCGACGTCGGCTATGTCACCTACGGCTCGCTCAACCGGGATCGCAGCAACGCCGTGCTGTTGACCCCCGGGACCAGCAATGGCCGCCGCTGGGCCGATGCGCTCGTCGGACCCGGCAAGATGTATGATACGGACAAATTCTTCTTCATCGGCACGGACGCGATCGGGGGCGGCACATCGTCGAAGCCCGCCGACGGCCTCGGTACCCGCTTTCCCCGCTACACCATTCGCGACATGGTCCGCGCCGAGCATGCCATGGTGACAGCTGGCCTAGGGCTCGACCGCTTGCTCGCAGTGGCTGGCCCATCCATGGGCTCCTTCCAGGGTGTCGAGTGGGGGATCAACTATCCCGATTTCGTGCGGGGCCTCGTCCTGATCGTTCCTGCCGCTCGCAGTGATGCCCTGTTCGGGAGTATCGTCGAGGCGTTGACGGCGATGATCACGTCACACCCGGCTTACGATATGGGCGCCTATCGCGAGAACCCCTCCGAGGCGATTGTCAACGGCGGGCTCGTCTACTTTCCCTGGGTCTTCAGCGACGCCTACCTTGCAACCCTGGTGACGGAAACCGATCGTCGCCGGGCCATGTACGCCCTCGGCACCGCCTGGGCACAGATGTGGGACGCCAACAGTCTACTCTGGCGCTACTACGCGTCGCGCCACCACGACGCCTCGAAGCCGTTCGGCGGCGACATGAGGGAGGCGCTGTCGCGGGTCACGGCGCGCTGCTTGCTCCTTGTCGCCGATACCGACCGGACCATTCCTGGGTATCTCTCACGGGAGTTGCACGAGGGGCTCGCCCGGTCGGAATGGGTGACGATCCCGACCATTCGCGGACATCTCGGGGGCTCCCGTCCGATCGATGGCACCACGGAGCATGCGCTCATGACCCGCCATATCGGCGAGTTCCTGGATCGTCTCGCAGACAGAAGCTGAGAAAGCGCGGCGATCGCCGCAGGTGCGGGGGCGGCGGCGGCATCCTATAAGGGGGCGAACCCATCAGCTTCCAGGAGACCTGCCCCATGATCGGCCGCCTGAATCACGTCGCCATCGCCGTCAAGAACCTCGACGCCTCTGCCGCGGTCTACCGGAACACGCTCGGTGCGAAGGTCTCGGCGGTCGACACGTTGCCCGAGCATGGCGTGAAGGTGGTGTTTGTCGAACTGCCCAACACCAAGATCGAGCTTCTGGAGCCGCTGGGCCCGACGTCGCCCATCGCCAAATTTCTCGAAAAGAACGCGGACGGCGGCATCCATCACGTCTGCTACGAGGTCGACGACATCATCGCTGCCCGCGACAAGCTGAAATCGGAAGGCGCCCGCGTTCTCGGCGACGGCGAGCCCAAGATCGGCGCCCACGGCAAACCGGTGCTGTTCCTGCATCCCAAGGACTTCTGCGGCACGCTGGTGGAACTGGAGCAGGCCTAACTGCAACACGGCTGGCGCCGAAGAGCAGGCATCTTCGGGATCACATGCTGGATAGGCAATGTAGAAGCATTCCAAATTGCGGGGCGGCGCTGTATGACCTTTTTCCATGCAGCGCACCCTTGGATCCGGACAGCCCTCGCCCCACGAACCGCCTCCCGGCGGTGGCCCGGATGCGCCGCGTCACGACTGGCTGAGCGGTGGGCAGTTGCGTGCGCTCAGGGCTCTTGCGCCTCACGTCTGGCCTCACGACAGGCCCGACCTGCAGCGCCGCGTCGTGCTTTCGCTCGTTTTGATGCTGGTGGCGAAGGTCGTCACGGTCAGTATGCCGTTCACCTACAAGTGGGCGACCGATGCGCTCGTCGCGGTCTCGGGCGGTCGGGTGCCGGCCTCCGAGGTGGCCTGGTTGATCGGCGCGCCGATCCTGGCGACCGTACTCTACGGACTTTCGCGCATCGCCATGGTGGTGCTCACACAGGCGCGCGAGGGGCTTTTCGCGAAGGTCGCCATGCACGCCGTGCGTCAGCTCGGCCTCGCGACGTTCGAGCACATGCACCGGCTCTCGCTTCGCTTCCATCTCGAGCGCAAGACAGGTGGCCTCACCCGCGTTCTGGAGCGGGGGCGCACGGGGATCGAGAACATCACGCGCATGACGCTGATGACGCTCATCCCGACGATCATCGAGTTCATGCTGGTGCTGGCCGTTCTCGCGATCGAGTTCGACTGGCGTTATGTGCTGATCGTGCTGGCCATGATCGTCGGCTATCTCGCCTTCACGGTCCGGGCGACCGAGTGGCGCGTCACGATTCGCCGCCAGATGAACGAGAGCGATTCGGATGCCAATACGAAGGCGATCGACAGCCTCCTGAACTACGAGACTGTGAAGTATTTCGGTGCCGAGGCGCGCGAGGCCGCACGATACGACTCTTCCATGGCCCGCTATGAGCACGCCTCGATCCGCACCTACACCTCGCTCGCCATCCTCAATGCGGGCCAGGCCATCATCTTCACGATCGCGCTGACGCTGTGCATGGCGCTCTCGGCCGCCGCCGTCGTCAACGGGCAAGCCAGCGTCGGGCAGTTCATCATGGTCAACGCGATCATGCTGCAGCTGTTCATCCCGCTGAATTTCATGGGCATGGTGTACCGTGAGATCAAGCAGGGCATGACCGACATCGAGCGCATGATGGACGTGCTCGAGCAGAAACCCGAGGTGCCCGACCGGCCGGGCGCCAAGCCGCTCGTCGTCACCGGAGGCACCGTTCGGTTCGAAAACGTGCGGTTCCACTACGAGCCCGCGCGCACCATTCTCGACGGGCTCACTTTCGAGGTGCCCGCCGGCAAGATGGTCGCGATCGTCGGCCCTTCGGGGGCCGGCAAATCGACGATCAGCCGCATTCTCATGCGTTTCTACGACGTCGCCGACGGCCGCGTCACGATCGACGGACAGGACATCCGCGACGTCACTCAGGACTCGCTACGGGCTGCCTACGGCGTCGTCCCGCAGGACACGGTGCTGTTCAACGACACCATCCTCTACAACATCCGCTACGGCCGACCCGACGCCACCGATGCCGAGGTCGAGGAGGCCGCGCGCCTCGCGCAGATCGATACTTTCATTCGTGCGCTGCCCGAGGGCTACCAGACGATGGTCGGAGAGCGGGGGCTTAAGCTTTCTGGCGGAGAGAAGCAGCGCGTGGCCATTGCGCGCACCATCCTCAAGGCACCGCCCATTCTAATGCTGGACGAGGCGACGAGCGCGCTCGACAGCCACACCGAGCGCGAGATTCAGGACGCGCTCGACCGCGTCTCGAAGGACCGCACGACACTGGTCATCGCTCACCGTCTTTCGACGATCGTCGGCGCCGACAACATCCTGGTCCTCGAAAAGGGGCGTCTCGTGGAGCAGGGCACGCACGGCGAGCTGATGGCGAGCAACGGCCTGTACGCCTCGTTGTGGAATCGCCAGCGCGAGGCCGAGCGCGCGCGTGAGGAGTTGGCCCAGGCGCTCGAAGCCGAGAAGCGCCTCGAAGGTGAGAAGATCAGGGACGGCCGAATTTAGTTGGGAACGGCTTGTTTGCGTCTGATGCTCACCGGCATCCGTCGGATCCCGAGCAGACGGTTCGAGGGCATCCATTCGATGGGGCCTTCGGATCGGAAGCTCGCGATGCGGGCAAGGAGCTCGCTGAACGCGACCCTGAGCTCGAGCCGCGCGAGGCTCGCTCCGAGGCAGACGTGCGTGCCGAAACCGAACGCCAGATGCAGGTTGGGTGCGCGCCGCGTGTCGAAGCTGAAAGGCTTGTCGAACACGGCTTCGTCGCGGTTGGCCGACATTTCCCAGAACGTCACCTGTCTCCGGCGCGGATCTGGTGGCCCTTGAAGTCCACATCACGCGTCGCGGTGCGGCGCTTGTAGATGGTCGGTGTCGTCCATCGCAGGATCTCCTCGAGAGCGAGGCGCGTCTCCGGGACGTCGGCCGTCCGGAGGCGCTCCAACTGCTCGGGATGATCCATCAGGGCCTTCATCCCGCCGCCGATCGCGCTGCGCGTCGTCTCGGAGCCCGCCGCGAAAAGCAGCATGAAGAAGTTGACCAGCTCCGCATCCGTGAGCGCGCCGCCTTCGCTGCCTTCCTCGTTCGGCTCGAGCCGCGCCTGGATGATGGTCGAGAGCACGTCGTCGGCGAGGTTCTGGCGCTTCCTCCGGATCAGATCCTTGCCGTAGTCGCGCAGTTTCCTGAAATCCTCGCGTGCGATGATCTCGCCATTCGCCTCGGCGATGCCGTGGTCGACCCACTCGACCAGCTGGGCGCGCTCGTCCTGCGGCACGCCGAGCAGGAGGCAGATGGCCTGCAACGGCAGATCCCGCGAGAAGGCATCGACGAAGTCGAACGGCTCGCCCTCGGGCATGGCGTCGATGAGCGCCGTTGTCCGTCGCCGCAGCTCGGTCTCCAGCGCCAGGATCGATCGTGCCGAGAAGCCCTTATTGACCAGACTCCGGAACCGCTTGTGGCGTGGATCGTCCATGAAGATCATCGTCTTTCCGGCCTGCGGATCGTCGTGGATGCCGGTTCCGCCGCCTGTCCGGGGCGGCACGAGATCCGACGAGAACACCTCCGGCGTGCACATGACAGCCATCGTGTCTTCATGCCGCGTCACCACCCAGAAGCCCTCGCCGCCGGGCGTTCGTTGGGTTGGCGCATGCCAGTAGACCGGTGCGTGACGGCGCGCCCAGACGAAGTGGTCATGGGGGAAGCCTCGGGCGAAGGTCTGGCCATCCGAAAGATCGACGGCGTCGAGGCGACTGGTCGGCGCGTGCATGGCGTCCTCTCCTGCGCGGCAAGGGGCGTGGCTACCGCTGATTGTGCCACGCGCGCCTGCTACGTCCACCGGCATGTTCCCGGGCGGACAAGGTGATCCCGCCGCCGCCGCGCGGGACCAGCGGTGCCAAGCCCTCCAAAGCCTCGGATTGGCCACATCGCGCGGCTAGTTTAAGGAAGTGTGTGTCGATTGAGCGGGGGCGTTCCGTGCGCTGGGCCGGTACCAGGAGGCCGGGCAGTCGCAGGTCTCGCGACGGTGAGGGGGAAGTTGATGCGTGCCGTAGCGAGTGCGGTGTTCCGGCTGCTGAACCGGCGCATCGAGTGGTACCGGATGCCGTTCCTGCTCTCGATCCTGAACCTTTTGTCCCTCCAGCGCGACTTGCGGCGCAGGAATCTCCATGGTGGTGCTGATCCGACCGTGACGGCTCCCGATGCCGGCGAAACCGACGTGCGCACGATGCGCACCGCCGATGGCTCATACAACGACCTCGCCGATCCGGCGATGGGCATGAAAGGCACACGCTTCGGTCGCAATGTTCCGCTCAAGTTCGCTTACGGGGAGCAGCCGGATACGCTTCTCCAGCCCAATCCGCGCGTCGTGTCGAACGAATTGCTGGCGCGGCGCGCTTTTCTGCCAGTGCCGCATCTCAACCTGCTGACGGCGGCCTGGCTCCAGTTCATGACACACGACTGGTTCAGCCACGGCGACAACGATCCCGCGCGCCCGATCGACGTGCCACTCCCGCCCGGCGACAGCTGGGAAGGCGGCCCGACCAATCGTCCCGGCCACATGTCGGTCCACGCGACGCTCGGCGACCCGCACCGTACCGACCGCGACGACGACATGCCGGCCACCTACCGCAACCACGTCACTCACTGGTGGGACGCATCCCAAGTGTATGGCTCGACCGAGATGCGCGTTCAGGAAATGCGCAGCGATCCTGAGGGCGGCCTGCTGCCGGACGGGTTGCTCTATCTGGATGGCGACGGCCTGCTTGCGCACGACGCTCGCGAAGGGGTGGAGCGCGCCGGCTTCAACGAGAGCTGGTGGATCGGGCTATCGGTCATGACGACCTTGTTCGTCCATGAGCACAACGCCATCGCGCGCCATCTGCGGATCGACTACCCGGCGGCGAGCGGCGACTGGATTTTCGGGAAAGCTCGGCTGATCAATGCGGCCTTAATGGCGAAAATTCACGCCGTGGAGTGGACGCCTGCGATCCTCGACACGCCAGTGCTCCGCGCCGGCATGCGCGGCAACTGGTGGGGCATTCTGGGCGAGGCCTACGAGAAGGCGCACGGCCGCCACGGCCTCGGCGAGCGCATCACCGGCATTCCGGCCTCGGGTCAGGACCATCACGGCGTTCCGTTCTCGATCACCGAGGAATTCGTCGCCGTCTACCGCATGCATTCGCTGTTGCCCGACGAGCTGACGATCCGGCGGCTTGCCGACGATCGCGTCATCGAGCAGCGCGCGCTGTCCGAGAGCGTCGGCAAGCACACGCGCGCGGTCTACGCCGAGGCCTCGTTCGCCGACGTGATCTACTCGTTTGCGACGATGCATGTGGGTGCGCAGCGCCTCAACAATTTCCCGAATTCCTTGCGTCGCCTGACGCTGCAGGGCCCGGCTCCGCATGTGCTCGACCTCGCCGCGATCGATATCCTTCGCGATCGCGAGCGTGGGGTGCCGCGCTATTGCGAGATGCGCCGCCAGCTGCGCATGAGTGTGCCGCGTACGTTCGAGGAATTGGCGGGTGGCGACAAGCAGGCGGCCAAGAAGCTCGCCGGCGTCTACCAGACGGTGGAGGAGGTGGATCTTCTGGTCGGCTGTCTCGCCGAGCCGCTTCCCCCGGGTTTCGGCTTTTCGGATACGGCGTTCCGCATCTTCGTGCTGATGGCGACCCGGCGTCTCAAGAGCGACCGCTTCTTCACCGATGACTTCAACGAGGAAATCTATACTCCGGAAGGCATGCGCTGGATCCGCGACAATGGTTTTGCGAGCGTGATCACGCGGCATTTGCCGGAGCTGCGCCATAAAGTGGGACGGGTGCGCAATGCCTTTCAGCCTTGGCCGCACGACTGAGGCCGACAGTTGCGTGTCGCGCGCCCGTCAGGCGGGGCGCGCTCGATGGAGAATGGGAGGGGGAAGATGGCGAGACTGATCAGCGTGCCGGGCCTCGCTTCCCTCGTCGTCGTGTCGCGGCGTGCCGAGATCGAGAGCCTGATCGACCATCCGGCGCTGGATCGTGCCTTCGTCGGCGGAGGGCCGCTCGTCAACAGGCTGCTCGCTTCGGGTCTGCGACGCCAGGTCGAGCAGGACGGCAAGGTGCTCGACGCCTTCCGGCCGCGGGACGACGCCGAGCGTCAGAACCGGCAACGGCAGCTTCGCGATCGGCTCGACGGACGCGCGGAAGACCAGAGTTGGCCGTCGGCTCTCATCGGCGAGCTGGCGCGCTACGTCATCGAGGGGCGGGACCGCCGAAGCGCCGAGGCTGCGCTGGCCTATGCCGTTGCGTGGCCGTTTCTGGACAACATGCGGGAGGCGCCCCGCGACGATGCCTACAAGCCTTTAGGCCGCCACCTTTGGCGCTTGCATCGGCGCACGCTTCGCATGCGCAATCCGCTGTCGCCGATCGGAACTGCGATGCGGCTGTTGCGCGTCGACCGACGCACACGCGCTGCGATCCTCGATTACGTCGGCGGGGACGCCTATGGCCTGCACGCGGTGGAGATCACGCTCGCCAACGCCTCCGACATTCTGCGGCGCATGCGTGCCGTGATGCGAGACGGTCCTTCCGGGACAGCCCTGGCCGCCCGCGAACTGACCTGGGCGGCTATCCGCACAGCGCCCGAACTCGTGGTCCGCCAGTCCGGTCGCGATCCCACGACGTTGCCTCACGTGGAGGGACGCATTCCGCCGCACACTCTCGTGCTTCTGCGGATGCGGGAAAGCCTGATGTCGGCGTCCGATGCCGGTAGCGGATACGAGTTCGCGAGCGCTCACTGGTCGTCGTGTCCGGCGCGGCGCTATGTGACGGGGTTGTTTGCCGCCGTCGCCGAGACTGCGATCGACTTGTCCCGTGGCCGGAGGCGGCCATGATGCAGGATGTGGCGGTCCAGCTCCCCGAGCCGTCGCACGATCTGCCGGCGGGCGTCGCGGAGACCGGACCCGCGCCGACGTCCGGGGCGATAGCGCGGGGCGTGCTCGCGCCCCTCGTCATGCGCAATCTTGCGCTCAGGAATCGCGTGCTGCGCTCCAGCATCTCCGGTCGCTTCGATCATGAGGACGGTACACCGACCCAGACCCGGCTGAACTGGGAGACGCTGGCCGCGGAAGGCGGGGTCGGCGCCGTCATCACGTCGTACGTTCCGGTGCTCATGAGCGGACGCATCATCGCCGGCTACGCCACGATCCACGAAGATCGCCTGATCGATCCGTGGTCGGCGATCGCGCGCGCGGTCCAACACTACGGCAGCAAGATCATCATGCAGCTCTCGCATTCCGGGCGGCAGATGGACGTGCCCGGCGTGCAGAACCTGCACCGGTCGACGTTGAGCGCCACCGACCGTCCCGAAAGCCTGCACGGCTTCCCGACCCGCGCGATGACGCTGCCCGAGATCGAGCACATGGTGCACGCCTTCGCTCGTGCGGCGTGGCGGGCGCGCGAGGCGGGCATGGACGGCATCGAGCTGCATGCGGCCAACGGCTACCTGTTCTCGCAATTCCTGTCCTCCGGCATCAACGATCGCCGCGACCGATACGGCGGCAGTCTATTCAACCGCGCCCGCTTTCTGCTCGACGTGATCGGCGCGATCCGCGCCGAGGTCGGCCCGGGCTTTCACCTGCAGGTGAAGCTGTCGGCCATCGACATGAACAATGTCATTCCCGGCGAGAAGCCCGGCAATACGCTCGACGAGACCATCCAGGTCGCGCGCTGGGCCGAAACCGCCGGCGCCGATGCGTTGCACATCTCGATCGGATCGCTGTTCCCGCATCCCCTCAATCCGCCAGGCGATTTCGCCTTCAATACGATCGCCTCGACCTACGACGCCATGCTCTCGTCGGGTGAGCATACGTTCCGCAACTACCTGTTCTTCCGCTATCCGACGTTGCGCCCGGTGTTCGCGCTGCTCTGGAACCGGATGAAGCGCGGCCGGCCGGTCGAGGGCGTCAGCGCGGCGGAGGCGCTGGCGATCAAGCGCGCCGTCGGCATTCCCGTCATCTCGACCGGCGGCTGGCAGACACGGAGCGTCATCGACGCCGGTATCCAGGGCGGCCATTTCGATGCGGTCGCCATCGCGCGCGGCCTGATCGCCAATCCAGATCTCGTCCGCCATTGGGAGGCGGGTCTGGAGGTGCCGCCGCGGCCGTGCACGCATTGCAACAAGTGCCTGCTCAACGCGCCGAAGAATCCGCTCGGGTGCTACGAGCCGAGCCGCTTCGATGGCGACCCCGAGCGCATGGTCGAGGCGATCATGCGCATCTACCGCGTTTCGCCCGAGCTGGTGGTGCCGCATGAGTGACGATGCGCACGGGCCCCGCCTTCCCAAACTGGCTATCCCGGTCGAGGTGCCGATCACGGAGGTACAGCGACGTCAGGCGGCCGCGCTCAGCTGGCGGTCTCACGCCAGCTTCTGGCTCGTCGTGGCCTCGTTTGTCCTCGGTGCCACGTTCCTGACGCTGACCGCCTACATGGCCGTGCGCACGCTCTGGTATCAAGGTGGTCGCAGCTATCCCGCGATCGAAGCGCACTTCAAGCACGGCTCGATCGGGGCGGAGCTGGCGAGCGGCATGCCCTATCGCATCCTGAAGGTGCTTCCGAAGGTTTTCCCGGAGCACTTCGCGCCCGAGGGCGACTGGAGCCACTTCGGCCTGGTCATGGAGGCAGCCCAGGACGACGAGGGTCGTCGCCTTTACGACATCTACGCGGCCGGTCGTGTCGTGCCCGCTTCGGGCGATCAGCGCGTCAGCAAGGGGCTGCCGATCGGCTTTGCCAGCGGCTGGCGATCCGGCATCGAGGTCGCTTGGTTCAACTGCGCCGTCTGCCATACCGGGGTCGTCGAGGTGCCGGGGATTACGCGCCCGCGCATCGTGCCGGGAATGCCCGCCAACACGGTCGAGCTCGAGCGGCTCTTCCTCGCCTTGTTCGACATGGCCGTCGACAAGCGTTTCACGCTCGACGCCATCGAGGCGCAGTATCCGCCCGAGGAACGCCTGAACATTCTGGAAAGAGCGCTCTGGGCCTGGGTGGTCGTGCCGAACACGCGCGCCACACTGATCGCTCGCCGCAGCGAGCTGCTGCCGCTCCTGGATCCGCGTCGCGCCAGCCTGGCGCGGATCTCCTCTCCGGATCAGTGCCGCCCGAGGCTCGATCCGATCCCGGGTTGCGATCAAGCGATCGCCATCAAGCAGCGCCCGCCGGCATCGCCTGTCCGCCCCGCCGATACAACGCGATGGGGTCCGGGCCGCGTCGATACGTTCAACCCGTACAAGCTGATCAACTTCGGCATCGAGGCCGATTGTCTCTCGCCCGCCGAGCGCAACGGGGTCAGCGACTTCCCGTCGATCTACCAGCAAGGCCCGCGCGGCCGGCAGGGCATGCACCTGCACTGGGATGGCAACAACGCGAGCCTGAAGGAGCGGAACCTGTCAGCCGCCCTCGGGGCAGGCGTCAACGAAGCGACCGTCGATCACGACTCGCTCGCGCGCCTCGAGCAGTGGCTGGACGGTCTCGCGCCGCCGCCGAGCCCCTATCTGGCCGACCTCGATGCGACGCGTGTCGCCGAGGGACGCCGGATCTACATGCGCGACTGCGCGAGCTGTCATGGATATCAAGGCGGGAGCGGCTATGTGTTCGAGGGTGCGCGGCTCGGCCAGATCGAGCCTCTGGCCTATGTCGATACGGACCCGGGACGCCTCGACAGCTACACGCTGGAGATGGAGAAATATCAGAAGGATCGGCTTTTCTGCGCCACGCCTGAACACCGCTTCCGTCAGTTCAAGAAGACCGATGGCTATGCCAACCAGCCCCTCGACGGCCTCTGGCTGAGGGCGCCCTATTTGCATAACGGCTCCGTGCCGACGCTGCGGGATCTGCTCGAGGTGCCCGCAAATCGCCCGACCGCCTTCCGCCGCGGGCGTCGGCATGTCCGTCTCGATCCCGAGCGGGGAGGGTTCGAGGCGCCAGCCTGCATTCCCTCACGCGTGTCAGAGGAGGATCGCTCCGGCAGCTTCTGCTTCGACACGACCCGGCCCGGCAACTCGAACCGGGGGCATCTCTACGGAACCGACCTTTCACCGGCCGAGAAGGATGCGTTGCTCGGCTATCTCCTGACCTTCTGACGACGAGCGCACGAATAGCCCGCCTCTGGAGACCCTGACACTCATGGCGACACGGACCGGCAAACCGCCCCGGATCTTTCCCTGGGGCCGCATCGTCTCCTGGCTGGTCGGCGTGCCGCTCGTCGTGGTCCTGCTCGCGGCGCTGGGCGCCGCCGTTCTGCGCGGCAATCCCACCTCGTTCGTGGCGGTCGCCGAAAGGTTCATGCCTAGAAATCCCGCACTATCGATTGCCGATGGACCAGAGGCCGATGCCGAGTTCTTCAAGTATGGCGCCATCGGCAACGAGGCGGCTGATGGCATCCCGACTAAGATCTGGGCGGTGCTCCCCGACGTGTGCCCGGCGCTGCTGCCGGAGGGCAAGGGCGACGGCTACCGTGCGTTCGGTTTTACTTACGAGCGCGATGCCGCGTCCGGACGTGAGCACGCCACCCCGATCGGTCTCTCGCGAACTCGTCTCGGCTTCGCTCCGTTCGATGTCGAGGTGCTGGCGATCAACTGCGCCACCTGCCATGTGCAGACTTACCGACTGCCAGGGACCAATCGGACGGAGATCTTCGTCGGAGGCTCGAGCAACCGTCTCGAGGCGCAGGGCTATACGCGCTTCCTGGCCGCATGCGCCGATTCGGCGGGCTTCGAGACCGGCACAATCCTAGGTGCGATCGAGAAGCGCTTTCCGGAAACCAGCTTGGCCGAACGCGTCATGCTTCGGCAGTTGATCATCCCCGTCACCCGCAGCCTCATCCGCGAGCGCCTCGGTGCACGCTTCCATTGGACGTGGAGCCGACCCGCCTGGGGACCCGGGCGTCTATCGCCGTTCAATCCGGTCAAGTTCGATTACCTCGAGCAACCGGTCGATGACACCATCGACCACGCCGACGTCATGCCCGCCTGGAACGTGGCCGAGAAGCAACGCCTGCGCTCGCCGACGCCGTGGCATTGGGACGGTCTTAGCTGGGATCTGCGTGAGGTTGTGGTGAACTCGGCGCTCGGCGATGGCGTGACCCGGTTCGGCTACAGCGACAAGACCATTGATCGACTGGTGCGCTATCTGGAGGATCTCAAGTCGCCCAAGGCACCTCTCCAGGTCGACGCGACCCTGCGCGAGCGCGGCGCTCAGATCTTCGGGCGGGAGTGCGCGTCGTGCCATGCCAAGTCCGGCACCCGAGTGCTCACCATCATTCCGCGCAACGAGATCGGCACCGATCCGAGCCGGATCGACATGTGGACTCCCGAAGCCGCCGCTGCCTACAACAACTACGACAAAAGCGGGAAGAGTCCCGCCTTTCCTTGGGTGTTCGATCACTTCCAGAAGCACAATGGCTATCTCGCCCAGCCGCTCGACGGGATCTGGCTGACCGGGCCCTATCTGCACAACGGTTCCGTACCGACACTGGACGACCTGTTGCGGCCCGCGCGGGACCGCCCCAAGGCCTTCGTCCGTGGTACTGACGATATCGACCTCGTCCGCGGCGGCTACGTGTCGCCGCCGTGCAGGCCCGGGCGTTACGATGCGGGCGTGGCCTTCTGCTTCGACACGGGGCGCCCGGGCAATGCCAATACCGGCCACGAGTACGGCGTCAATCTCACGCCGGCCGACCGTGCCGCACTCGTCCACTACCTACTGACGCTGTAAGTCACCCTACGGGCGTCATGCTGCCTTGCCGGGACCGCTGAGGCAGCCGATTCCGCGCCGTGTTGAACGCGCTCAATGGGGGTTTGAAGACGGTTCCAGGCTGCCGTTGGCGCCAATTCAGCACGTTATCGATGGTGGTGCCGCAAGAGGGACTCGAACCCCCGACCCCCGCATTACGAATGCGATGCTCTACCGGCTGAGCTATTGCGGCCAACGCCTCGAGCAGGCCATCCGCCTGCCCAACGTTCGGGTTGGTTCATAGCGGCTCCCCTCGATCGAGGCAAGCACTGCCGTTGCGCCTAGCCGACTGTCTTGCTCGCTCTGAGGCGGTCGATCTCGGCCGCATCGAGGCCGATCTCACCCAAGACCTCCGCCGTATGCGCGCCGAGGTCGGGGGCGGGGAGGCGGACCCGGGCCGGAGTTTGCGAGAGCTTCACTGGAAAGCCCACCATGCGCACGGTGCCGTGGCCGGGATGCTCGATGTCGATCGCCATCTCCTGAGCCGCGACCTGCGGGTCCGAGAACACTTCGGCGATGGTGAGCACCTTTCCCGCCGGCACGCCTGCCTTGTTCAACCGCTCGATCCAGTAATCCTGCGTCTCGACGCCGAGCGCCGCGTTGACGAGTGCGTTCAGCTCCGGCCGCGCCGCGCGCCGCTGCTCCTGTGTTTTCAGGTCGGGCCGTGCGAGGTGCTCCGACAGGCCGAGTTCGCGCATGAACTTGACCAGGATGTCCTGCGTCGCGGGAGCAATCGCGATGGCGCCATCGCGCGCATGGAAGAGGCCGTAAGGCGCGGCGATCGGGTGATCATTGCCGGTCCGCACCGGCTCCTGGCCGGTCGAAAAATACTCAGATGAGAGATAAGCCAGGAGGCTTACCATGCCGTTGACCATAGCCGACTCGACCTTCTGGCCCTTGCCGGTCGTATCGCGGGCGCGCAAGGAATTGACCACGCCATAGGCGCAGTAGAGCCCCGCGATCAGGTCCGTGATCGGCGGTGCCGCCCGCATCGGCTCGCCGCCGGGCTCGCCTGTCGTCGCCATGAAGCCGGACATCGCCTGCGCGATGAAATCGAAAGCCGGCCGGTCGACATAGGGGCCCGTCGAGCCGTAGCCGTTGATCGAGGCGACGATCAGCCGGGGGTTGATCTCGGCGAGGCGCGCCTCGTCGAGGCCCATCTCGGCGAGAATGCCCGGCCTGAAGTTCTCGACCAGCACGTCGGCGGTCGCGAGAAGGCGCTCGAGGATGCGTTTGCCATCCTCCTTGCGCAGGTCCAGCACCACCGATCGCTTGTTGCGGTTGAACGAGGCGAAATACCAGCTCAGGCCGCGCGAAAGGTCGCCCTGCTGGCGCACCGGATCGCCCTGGGGCGTCTCGACCTTGATCACGTCAGCGCCCATGTCGCCGAGCAGCATGGTCGAGAACGGCCCCGAGAGCACACGGGTGAGGTCGATGACACGGATGCCGGTAAGGGGCTGGACGGACATGGGGATCGGGGCTCGCGGGCTGCGGGAGACAAGGGGTGGGCGCGAGGCGTAGCAGCCCCGTGCCACCGGGGCTAGCCCCCTGCGGCGGCGCTCGCCCACATCATGACCGTGTTAGGCCCTTGTCATCTGGCATCGGCCCTGCTTGCCTTGGTGCACACGTAGATCAGCCGCCGCTGGACGAGGACTGACCCGCATGGCCGACCTTGACGCCACTCCCTATGACTTTATCGTCGTCGGCGCCGGATCGGCGGGAGCCGCCGTCGCGAGCCGTCTCAGCGAAAGTGGCACTTATCGCGTGCTGCTGCTCGAGGCCGGCACCGAGGGCTCGTCCTACTTCTGGTCCCGCGTTCCGGTCGGCGTCGCCAAGCTGATCGACAATCCGGCAGTCAACTGGTGCTATTCCGCCGAGCCGGACGACGGTTCCGGTGGACGGCGCATCGAGGTGCCTCGCGGCAAAATGCTGGGCGGATCGTCGTCGATCAACGGCATGGTCTACATCCGTGGGCAGGCACAGGACTACGATCACTGGGCGCAGCTCGGCAATCGCGGCTGGAGCTGGCAGGACGTGCTCCCGGTCTTCAAGCGCATGGAAAACTACGACGGTGGCTCCGACGAACTGCGCGGACGCAATGGACCACTGCGCATCACGGATTCGCCGCGCCACAAGGTGCCATTGCTGGAGAAGATGATCGAGGCTGCCGGGAAGATCGGGCTGCCCTACAACCCGGATCTCAACGGGGAGACGCAGGAAGGCATCGGCATGTCCCAAGTGACGATCGCCAAGGGGCGTCGCCAGAGCACAGCGTTCTGCTATCTCGACCCAGCGCGTTCGCGCCCGAACCTCGTCATCGAGCAGGGCGCCATGGCCGAGCGGCTGGTGCTCGAGGGAAAGCGTTGCGTCGGCGTGCGCTACAACGTCAATGGCGTACCGCGCGAGGCACGGGCAACTCGCGAGGTCATCGTTTCCGGCGGCTCGATCAACTCGCCGAAGCTGCTGGAACTCTCAGGTATCGGGCAGGCCGATCTCCTGCGCTCGCTGGGCATCGAGCCCGTGCACCAATTGAAGGGTGTTGGCGAGAACCTCCGCGACCACTATTCGCCGCGCGTGAAGTTTGCCATCACCGAGCCGAACGCCACCTACAACGACAACGCCCGTGGCTGGCGGTTGGCGCGCGAGGCCATCAAGTACGCGTTCCTCCGTGAAGGCTTTCTCGCGTCGACCTCCGTCCCGATCCGCATGTATTTCCGCACCCGGCCAGGAGCCGAGACGCCGGACGCCACGATCTCGGTGCTGCCATTCCTCTACGAGATGGTCGGTCGCGAGCGCCGCATCCACCGCACCAAGCGCGGCATCACGATGAACATCAACGTGCTGCGCTCCGAGAGCATCGGCTCGATCCATGCCCGGTCCGCAAACCCTGCCGACCCGCCCGCGATCCGCTTCAATTTCCTCTCGGCGCAGGCCGACCGCGACGGACTTCTCGCCGCGATCCGCAAGGCCCGCGAACTGATGTCGACCTCGCCCTTGAAAGAGATCACGGGCGAGGAGATCGCACCGGGCGCGCATCTGCAGACCGATGAGGAAATCCTCGGCTGGGTGCGCAACAACGCCGAGACCACCTATCACCCGGTGGGTACCTGCAAGATGGGCTCGGACCCCATGGCCGTCGTCGATAGCGAGCTGCGCGTGCACGGCATCGAGGGCCTGCGCATCGCCGACGCCTCTATCATGCCGACGCTCACCTCCGGCAACACCAATGCGCCCTCGATCATGATCGGTGAGAAGTGCGCCGCGATGGTGCTTGCGGCTGCAACCTCGCGCGACCGACGGATTGCCGCCTAGGTGCGGCCCGCTCGGTGATGGCCGGGACTGGCATTTTCGGCAGGGAGCGGCTATTGGCGCCCCCGCGCGGCGATGAAGCGGCTTGGCACCTCGCCGCCGACCCGGCAGACTAGTATTCCGGCGCCGAGATTTGCTTCCCTTCGCGGCTAGGTCGAGAGCAAATGTCGGCGCCAAAGGAACACTAGCAACTCAATGTTTCTAGTGTAGCTTTTGCCCCTGACGTTTGGTGCCCGGTTGCCCGTAGGCTCGTCACCAAACGTCAGGGGCGCTACACTAGGCCGATCCCACCTTTCTGCGCGTCCCGACGCGCCTCTCGACGGAGCGATACCCTCATGGCAACCACCCACGAAGCCGATGTCGTTGTCGTCGGCGCCGGCAATGCGGCCTGCTCGGCTGCCATGGCCGCCCGCGAGTCCGGCGCCCGCGTCATCATGCTGGAGGCCGCTCCGAAGGAGGAGCGCGGCGGCAACTCCACGTACACGGCGGGTGCGCTGCGCCTCGTCTTCAACGGCGAGGACGACGTCAGGTCCCTGGTCGATCTCTCCGACGCCGAGGTCGCCAACATGGATTTCGGCACCTACACGCAGGAGCAGTACTACGACGACATGTACCGCATGACGCGGTACCGCACCGACCAGGAACTGTGCGACATCCTGGTCCAGAACTCGACCGACACCTGGCGCTGGTGGAAGAAGCACGGCGTCAGATTCCAGACGAGCCAGGGCCGGCAGGCGTTCAAGGTCGACGGCAAGTTCAAGTTCTGGGGTGGCCTGTGCGTCGAGACGTGGGGCGGCGGTCACGGCCTGATCGATAGCGAGCACGCCATCTGCGAGAAGAACGGCGTCGACATCCGCTACGAGACCGCCGGTCATTCGCTCATCACGGACAACGATGGCCGCGTCATCGGCGTCACGGCGCGCCACAAGGGCAAGAAATACGACATCAAGGCCGGCGCGGTGGTTCTCGCCTGCGGCGGCTTCGAGTCGAATGCCGAGATGCGCTGCCGTTACATGGGCCCCGGCTGGGAATTGGCGATGGTGCGCGGCACCAAGTTCAACACCGGTGGCGGCATCAACATGGCGCTGGCCATCGGCGCCATGCCGCATGGCCACTGGTCGTCCGGCCATGCGGTCGGCTGGGACTTCAACGCCCCACCGTTCGGCGACCTGACCGTCGGCGACAACTTCCAGAAGCACAGTTATCCGCTCGGCATCATGGTCAATGCCACCGGCCGCCGCTTCGTCGACGAAGGCTACGACTTCCGCAACTACACCTATGCCAAGTACGGCCACGTCATCAAAGACCAGCCCGACATGATGGCCTGGCAGATCTTCGACAAGAAGGTCCTGCACCTGCTCCGCGACGAGTACCGCATCAAGCGCGTCACCAAGGTTACGGCCAACACGCTCGAGGAACTGGTCACCAAGCTCGAGGGTGTCGACGCCAAGGCGTGTCTGGCCGAACTCAAGGCGTACAACGCCGCCGTCATGACCGACGTGCCATTCAACCCGGCGGTCAAGGATGGACGTGGCACGCGCGGCCTCGCGGTCGCCAAGACCAACTGGGCCAATGTCCTCGACGAGCCGCCGTTCGAGGCCTACCAGGTCGGCTGTGGCCTGACGTTCACCTTCGGTGGCCTGAAGATTACCTCGCGCTGTGAAGTCGAGCACACCGACGGTTTCCCGATTCCCGGCTTGTTCGCAGCCGGTGAACTGGTCGGCGGGCTATTCTACCACAATTATCCCGGCGGCACGGGCCTCACCTCCGGCGCCGTCTTCGGCAAGATCGCCGGCGAAGGCGCGGGTGCCTTCGCGCTGGGCGCGGGGCAAAGGCAGAGTTGAGTGGGGGGCTGAGGGGGTCTGGGCGTGTTCTCGAGGCCAGGCAACCGTGCGGGGGGAAACCCTCGCACACCGGGTCCGGCACGTTGGTTGGGGATCGCTCCGGACGCCCAAGCGCCGTAAACGACATGTCTTACGCCTCGAACCCGTTCGTCCGTTCGGCTACGGTCAGATTGCCGGGAGGACACGATGACAGTCGCAAATCGCACGGCAGGCGCGCGCCTCCAGATCGTCCTAGCGGCGGACGTGCGGATCGGTCCCGGCAAGGCCGAACTCCTGCAAGGGATCAAGGAGACCGGCTCGATCGCTGCCGCAGGGCGTCGGATGGGCATGAGCTACAAGCGCGCCTGGTATCTGGTCGAGACGCTGAATGGTCATTTTGGCAAGCCTTTGGTTGAGACGGTCAAAGGTGGACGCGCGGGCGGCGGTGCGCGGCTGACGCCACTCGGCGATGAGGTGCTCGCCGCCTTCCGCGAGATGGAGCTCCTCGTGGACAAGGCCATCGCGCCCGCCCTCAAGCGGCTGCGCCGCAAGGTCTCGTCGTCGTAGTCGAATGGATATAACGGTTGACCCGCAGCGATCGCGCTGCAATCGATATAGCCGTGTGGCTATAAAAGGAGCTTGTCATGTCGTTATCCCGGATGACCTCTTTCGGGGCTGCGCTGGCGCTCGTCACACTCCTGTTTGGAGTTCGAGCCGTCGAAGCACAGCGGGCGGACCCTGTCGTCGCAGCCGCATCCGATCTTCAGTTCGCACTCGTCGATGTCGCCGAGGCCTTCAAGACGGCCACAGGCAAATCCGTAAAGCTCACATTTGGTTCGTCCGGCAATTTTGCGAGGCAAATTCGGCAGGCAGCGCCATTCGAGGTGTTTTTCTCGGCGGATGAGGATTTCGTCAAAGACCTGGCTAAGGACGGGTTCATGCGCGGCGCCGGGGAGCTATATGCCATCGGACGCATCGTTTTAATGGTGCCGAAAGGGTCCTCGCTCAAGCCGGATGGCAGGCTCATCGACCTCAAGGCCGCATTGGCGGACGGTCGGCTCAAGAAGTTTGCGATTGCCAATCCTGAGCATGCACCCTACGGCGCGCGCGCTGAAGAAGCGCTGAAGCACGCCGGCATCTGGGATGGGATCAAGGATAAGCTGGTGCTCGGCGAGAACGTGTCTCAGGCGGCGCAATTCGCAACCTCCGGCAACACGCAGGGCGGTATCATCGCCTACTCGCTGGCGCTCTCTCCGCTCGTGTCGGCGCTCGGGACGTACGAGCTGATCCCGGCAGAGATGCACCAGCCCCTGCGTCAGGCCATGGGCTTGACCAAGCGGGCGGGCGCGACCGCCGAGGCATTCTACGATTTCGCCAGATCACCCGAGGCGCGCGCCATCTTTCGCAAGTACGGTTTCGTCCTGCCCGGTGAAGCATCCTGAGGCGGCATCCGAACGAGGAAAGCGACGCGCATGGACTGGGCTGCCTTCTGGCTTTCGATACGGCTGGGCGTTCTGACGGTCGCATTGCTGCTGCCCATCGGCGTCTGGCTCGGGCGATTGCTCGCTTACCGCCAGTTCAGAGGCAAGGCGATCGTCGAAGGCCTCGTCGCGCTTCCGCTGGTGCTGCCGCCAACGGTGTTCGGCTACTATCTCCTCGTCACCTTCGGCGCCGCATCTCCGATTGGTCAACTCTGGCACAGCGTGTTCGGGGGGCAGCTCGTCTTCACCTTCGAGGGGCTCCTCATCGCCTCCATCATCTTCAACCTGCCGTTCGCGATTCAACCGATGCAGCGGGCGTTCGAGGCGATCCCGAGTGATGTGCGGGAGGCGGCGCAATGCTGCGGGATGTCGCCTTGGCAGGGCTTGCTGCGGGTCGAGCTTCCGCTCGCGTGGCCTGGGATATTGACGGCGTTGGTCCTGAGCTTCGCCCACACACTAGGTGAATTCGGTATCGTGCTCATGGTGGGAGGGAGCATCCCCGGCGAGACGAAGACCATCGCCATTGCCATTTACGACCGTGTGCAGGCGTTCGACGACGCATCAGCCGCGAAGATGTCGGCTTTGCTGCTGGCGGTGTCCCTCGTTACGATCACAGCGACATTCTATTTTTCGCGGCGCGTCGGCCGGAGGCTCGGCTGACCGATGCGGGGGCTCGATGTCAGGCTGCGTCAGGACACGCCGATACCGCTCGACGTTACGCTCGCGTGTCCACCGGGTGAGCTGCTCGCGCTCGTGGGCCCCTCGGGGAGTGGCAAGTCCACCATCCTGCGGTCGATCGCCGGCCTCTATCGCCCGCTCGAGGGCAAGGTCCTCGTCGACGGCGAAGTGTGGAGCGATACGTCCATCAAGGCGGACATCCCGACGTGGCAGCGCCGCGTCGGTCTGGTGTTCCAGAGCTACGGTCTGTTTCCGCACATGACGGCGCTCGACAACATCGAGGCGGCACTCGGACATGTGCCACAGGCCGATCGCAACCGGCGCGCATCCGAGTTGTTGTCGCTGGTCAATCTCCATGGGCTCGAAGGCCGCCGGCCGGCCGAGCTTTCGGGTGGCCAGCAGCAGCGCGTCGCGGTCGCGAGGGCTCTCGCCCGCGAACCCAAGGTGCTGCTGCTTGATGAGCCATTCTCCGCCGTCGACAAAGTGACGCGTGGGCGCCTCTACCGGGAGCTGGCCGCGATCCGGCAGCGGCTCGACATGCCGATCATTCTCGTCACGCATGACCTCGACGAGGCCATGATGCTGGCCGATCGGATGTGCCTCCTGCAGAGAGGCCATATTCTGCAGGTCGGGCATCCGTTAGAAATCATGAGCAAGCCGGTGTCCGTGGAAGCCGCGCGTCTCGTCGGCCAGCGCAATGTTTTTCCCGGACGCATCGTCGAACATCTGGCCAACGAAGGCCTCACGATCCTCGATTGGCGAGGCCGCCGCCTTGAAACGCCTCACGCGCCGGCATGGTCCGTCGGCACGGAAGTGTCATGGCTCATACCGCCCGGCAAAGTGATCCTGCATCGGCGCGATCGGCCGTCACGCGGTGAAGCCGAGAACCCTGTGATGGGCGTGATCGACAGCCTGATTTGGCTGGGCGACACGATGATCGCGACCGTCAGGCTCGAGGCATCAGAGACGCGCCTGCTGACATTCCACATCTCGCGGCACGCAGCCGAGCGCAACAAACTGGCGAAAGGCGAGAAAGTCGAACTCTCCCTGATCGCCGAAGCGATCCACGTCATGCCGGCGGCGCAGCCCCGAACGCGGAAGGCCTGACTGTTGCTGATACCTTGATGGTCAGTGCTCATCAGCGGCCCTACCTTCGATCGTGCACCGAGACCGTGATCTCATCCCGCGGGCTCCGCTCGAACGGCGAGGCTCGTCGCAACTGGCGTGGATCCTGCTCTCGCTTGGTGCGTTGGACGGGTCGACCACCCCAGCGAGAGGCAGATATGCATGTGAGCGACCATGCGGCAGCCCCCACCCGACGCCTCTACGATGCCGCCTTCTTCGTTGCCCTGTTGGCGACGGCTCTGGCGCTCGGTCCGGCGCTGGCGCACGTGCTGGAGCTTCCCAACAAGATCGATTTGCCGCGCGAGCAGTATTTCATTGTCCAAGGCATCTATCGCGGCTTGTGGCAAATCGCCTTCGTGCTTACCGTCGAGTTGGCCGGGATGCTGGCGGTGCTGGTCCTGTCGCGCGAGCATCCGGCCGTGTTCCGGCTGATCCTGCTCGCCCTCTTGAGCCTCGCCGCGGCGCAGGCGATTTTCTGGATCTGGACCCAGCCAGCGAATGCCGCGACAGAGAATTGGACGGTCGTTCCCGACAACTGGCAGACGCTGCGCCTGCAGTGGGAGTTTTCGCACTTGGCTGGCGCCGTCTTCCAGCTGTTGGCCTTCGGCTCACTCGTCGCCGCGGCCCTGACAAGCCGGCGGCCGCCAGATATCGTCGCGGGTGAAGATGGCACACGATAGAGGCGTTGGCGTCGGCGGCGGGTTGGGCTTACCATCGAGCGCATCAGGATGCGCTCGACGGGAAGAGCCAATGCAAAAGCGGATGAGCGACGGAGATCTGCGCCGGGACGTGCTGGAGCGGGCACGAGGCGTCACTGAGCTGATCAAGGCGGCGGCGCCACGGATCGAGGCAGGGCGCGAGTTGCCCTCCGACGTGCTGGCGGCGATGCACCGCGCCCGGCTCTTCCGGCTGCTGTTGCCGCGATCGGTGGGGGGCGACGAGATCGACCTCGAGACGCATGCCATGGCGCTGGAGACCATCGCGCGCGCCGATGCTTCGACGGCGTGGGTGATGAGCCAGGGTTCCGGTTGCTCGATGTCGGCGGCGTTTCTCAGCGCCGACGCTGCCAGGCGCTGGTTCGGGGCACCGAATGCCGTGCTGGCGTGGGGCGCCGGCATCCAGGGGAAGGCCGTCGCGGTGGATGGCGGCTATCGCGTGACCGGCACCTGGACGTTCAACAGTGGCAGCCGCCACGCAACCCTTCTCGGCGGGCACAGCTTCGTCTACGGGCCAGATGGCGCGCGCCGACTGCGTCCCGATGGCCGACCGCTCGACCGCACGATGCTGCTCGAACGATCCAAGGCCGACATCGACGACGTATGGGACGTGGTCGGCCTCCGCGGCACCGGCAGCGACACGTTCACGGTGAAGGACCTGTTCATTCCCGAGGCCGACACGATCGACCGCGAGAGCTATGCGGAATGCCGCGAGCCCGGCACGCTCTACAAGTTCTCGACCACGCTCGCCTATGGCGTCGGCTTCTCAGCGCTCATGCTCGGTGTGGCGCAGGCGATGCTCGACGAGCTGACGGCGCTCGCGATGGTCAAGACGCCGCGCTCGGCCATCATGTCGCTGCGCGAGAGCCCCGTGTTCCAGACCGAACTGGCGCAACTCGAGGCCCGGACCGCGGCCGCGCGCGCTTATCTCCATACCACCGCGCGCGAGGTCTGGGCCGAAGTGGCGGACAGCGGCGAGATCACCATTCCGCAGCGCGCGCGCATCAAGCTGACGACAACCTGGGTCATCAATCACTGCTTCGAGGTGGTGAAGGACTGCTACCGGGCCGCCGGCCAGTCGGCGATCCACCCGAAAGGTCCGTTCGAACGGCGCATGCGAGATGCCATGACCGCCTCCCAGCAGACCCAGGGGCGTGGCTCGAATTACGTTACAATCGGACGCACGCTGCTCGGTCTCGAACCCGATAACATGGCTTTCCTCTGATCCCACCTTTCGGAAAGCGGCCCGGAGCCTCTACCGGCGCGGGCCAAGGCAATTCCAAGGCTCGCGTGCCCACAGGCCCGCTGCGCCGTCAGAAACCCGGTGAGCCGGTCGACCGGGACTTCGCGCTCTTGCTCGAGCGTATCGAGCGGGAGGCGGCGCGGCTCGATACGCGGTTTCAAATTCCCTGGATCCGCGTTCGCTACGGTTGGGACCCGATTTGGAGCTTCATACCGATTGCCGGTGACATCGTCGCCGCAGGCTACGGTCTGCGCCTCGTCGCCTGGGCACATCAGTTCGGCCTCGGCCCCGCTCTGACCGCGCGCATGCTGCTCAATGTTGCGATCGACCTCGGCTTCGGTATCGTCCCGATCGTCGGCCCGTTCATTGATCTGTTCTATCGCTCGAATACGCGCAATCTGGCGCTGTTGCTGGCCGAGTTGAAGCGCCAGATGGCCCGCGACCGCACCTCAAAGGCTGGTCAATAAACGCGACGCGGAGCCAGACCTCGCATGGGCCGGATCTGCGTCGCCAGTACCTTGTCGATCCGCCTGCCGTCGAGGTCGATCACCTCGAACCGCCAACCGGCGATGTCGACGTGCTCGCCCGTGCGCGGCATGTGCATCAGATGCGCCAGGACGTAGCCGGCGACCGTTTCGTAGCTGCGTTGCTGCGGCAGAACGATGCCGATCCGGTCCGCCATCTCGTCGGCCGGCATCGAGCCGGCAAGGAGCCAGGAGCCGTCGTCCCGTTCGATGGCGTGCGGCTCGGCGCTCGTCTGGTCGGAGCGGAACACGCCGGCGATCGCCTCAAGGATGTCGGCAGGGGTGACGATACCCTCGAAGTCGCCGTACTCGTCGTGAATGAGCGCCATGGGCACGTTGGCCTGCCGCAGGATGCCGAGGACGTCGAGTGCGTCGGTGGTATCGGGCACGATCGCCGCCTTGCGCACGTGGGTGCGGATGTCGAGCAATTCGCCCTTGAGAAACGCTGCCAGGAGCTCGCGCGTCTGCACCACGCCGATCAGTTTATCGACCGAGCCTTCTCCCACCGGTAGCCGCGAGTGGGGCGTTGTAATGAGCCGCGTCTTGATCTCGGCCTCGGGCGCGGTGATGTCGATCCAGTCGACGTCCGTCCGCGGCGTCATCAAGCCGACGACGGCACGGTCGGCGAGCCGCATGACGCCTGCGATCATCTCTCGCTCGCCGCGCTCGATGACGCCCGCACTCTCCGCTTCCGCGATGATCGTACGGATCTCCTCGTCGGTGACCCGAGATTCGGGCTCGACGCTCTGCCCGAAGACGCGGAAGACGAGCCGGGTCGAGGCATCGAGCAGCCATACGGCAGGAGCGGCAACGCGCGAGAATCCGGCCATGAATGGCGCGACGGTGCAGGCGATGCCTTCGGCATTGCGCAGTGCCAGCGTCTTCGGCACCAGCTCGCCGACGATCACCGAAAGATAGGTGACCACCGCGATGACGACGCCGAAGCCGAGCGGTGTGGCCAGCTTCTGCGGTACCCCGAGGCTTTGCAGGGCGGCTGACGCGTTGACGCCCGAGCCACTCCCTGTTGATTCTAGGATGACGCGAGTTTAGAGCCACTGCCGCCGATAGGCGAGGGGCGAGTGCGCCAGTGTCTGATGCGCGGACGCGCGAGCCCGTTGAGACAGGACACGCCATGCCGCGCCTTCATGTCGTTTTCGACTTGGACGACACGCTCTACCCGGAGCGCGATTTCGCCATCGCCGGATTCCGTGCGGCCTCGCGCTGGGCCGAGGCCGAGTTCAGCGTCGGCGACCTGACGGATGAGATGACCGCGATGCTCGATGCCGGAACACTCGGCACGCTGTTTCCCACGGTCCTCGGCCGGCATGCGCCCGGCCACACACCCGCGCAGCTCGAGGCGTTCCGGGAAGCCTATCGGCGCTGTGAGGGCCTCTCGCTGTCGCTGTTCGAGGACGCGGTTGGTGCGCTCGATCACTACCAGCGGCAGGGGCCGATCGGTCTCATCACCGACGGCACCCGTCACGTCCAGGCGAGAAAGGTCGAGGCGCTGGGCGTCGAGTCACGTTTTTCCAGCATCGTGTTCACCGACGCCCTCGGACCCGATCGGGCCTACTTCAAGCCGCATCGGCGCCCGTTCGAGGTGATGGCCGCGGCCCTCGGCGATCCAGGCGACCGGTTCGTTTACGTCGGCGACAATCCGGCAAAGGATTTCGTAGCCCCCAACGCCATGGGCTGGACGTCGGTGCTGGTCCACCGGGAGCATCCGCGCATTCACGATGTCGCGAAGGTGGCGGTGGGTGGCGCCCCGCAGCACACGATCAGCGCCTTGACTGCGCTGCCTGACGTGCTCGGCGTTTGATTGGGCTGCGTCGCCAGCGCGATGAGGCGGGAAGACGGGGCGGCCCGTGCGACCCAAGCGGGTGAGGTTCAGGTGCGGCGGGCGGCTCGTGAAGGGATGAAAAACCGGCTGCACCCGACCATATTGCCACCAGGGGATCGCCCGCGGTACGGACGATCCGATCGTCACCCATCTTCCGCAGCATCTCCATGTCCTCGACCAGCTTTTATCGCTTCCTGACCCTCGGCATCGTCGCCGGTGTGCTCCTTTGGCTCGGAAACGGGTTCGTCCAGACGGCGCTGTTCTCTGCCCGTGAGGTGCGCCCCATTACGCCGCGCGGCGATCTGGCCGCCTTCGAGACGACGGCGGCAGATCTCTTCCAGGCGACCGCGCCATCCGTGGTCTACATCTTCACCGAGCAGGCTAACCGCACGGTCTTCGGGACCGAGCGCGTCGGCCGCGGTACCGGGTCCGGTTTCATTTGGGATCAGGCCGGCCACATCATCACCAACAATCACGTGATCGCCAGCGCCGACCGGGTCTTTGTGCGCTTCGATTCGGGAGACACCGTCACGGCGAGCGTGGTGGGCCGGGCGCCGGATTACGACATCGCAATTCTGAAGGCATCGGTCTCAGCGGCGTCGCTTCGGCCGATACCGGTCGGCAGCTCGACCGATTTGCGCATCGGCCAGGCGGTCTTCGCTATCGGCAATCCCTTCGGTCTCAGCCGAACGCTCACGACCGGCATCGTCTCGGCGCTCGGCCGTACGCTCCCGGGGCAGGGCGGTCGCGACATCGAGGACGTGATCCAGACCGATGCCGCGATCAATCCCGGCAACTCCGGCGGCCCCCTGCTCGACAGCGCGGGCCGGCTTATCGGCGTCAATACGGCGATACTTTCGGAGACGGGGTCCTACGCGGGCATCGGGTTTGCGGTCCCTGTCGATACGGTCAATCGCATCGTGCCCCAGATCATCACGCGCGGAAAGCCGATGCGGCCAGGCATCGGCGTTTCGGTCGCCGGTGAGGAGATTGCCGGACGGATGGGCGTCAAGGGCGTCATCCTGATCGAGGTCGTCGCCGGGGGACCAGCCGCGCGCGCGGGACTTACCGGCGTCGATCGTCGAACTCAAAGGCTCGGCGATGTGATCGTCGCCGTCGAGGGTCAGCCGATCAACACGGCGGGCGAACTCTCCAAACGTCTCGAGAAGATCGGAATCGGCAATACCGCAACCCTGACCGTCGAGCGCGATGGTCAGCGCCGGCAGGTCACGGTCGACATCGTCGATATCGGTTGAAGCCAAGCGCGTTGAAGGACATGGCGTCGTAGCCGGCATTCGTCACGGGTCGGAATGCTCAACAGTGCATTTACCCTTCCTGTTGCAAGTCCCACACGACGAGAGCGTCCGTGCTACCAGCGCTTGGTGCTTGGCGAAGGGACGCCGGGAAGCACGAGGGACAGCCCACAAGGGCATCGGTAACGGAGCGTGGCCATGACGGGGCTTGGCCTCGGTGAGAGTGACGACGAGAGCCTGCGTGCTCTCAACTGCATTCTCGAGGCGTGGGAAGTGGGTGCATCGACCGGGGTCAAGCCGGAGATGATGGCCTATGCGGCGATCTACGCCGCGCTGTCCGATCTCGTATCGAGCTATGGCGAGGATGCGGTGGCGGATCTTGCCGGCGGTCTCGTCGATCGCGTTCGATCAGGTGAGTTCACGCTCTATCGCGTGCGTCAGTAAAACGTCGCCACGTCTCATCAGGCATTAATGCTCAGACCGAGCCGGCGAGGCACCCTCTGAGATCGCGCGCGAGGCTTTCCATCATTTCGAAGTAGTGGTCGGGCCCCGCCCCGATCGCGGCGCCCAGCGGGTCCAGCGTCGCTCGGCGCACGGTCGTGCCTTCGATGATCGTATCAACGGCACGCGGCGCGAACTGCGGCTCGGCGAAGACGCAGACAATGCCTGTCCGCGACAGGCGCTCACGCAGCTGCGAGAGACGGCGCGCGCTCGGCGGCACCTCCGGGTTGACGGTCACGGAGCCGGCGCCTGCGAGCCCATAGCGACGGTCGAAGTACTGATAGGCGTCGTGGAACACGAGGAAGGGCTTACCGGCGACTGGCGACAATTGTGACTTGAGTGCTTGGTCGAGCGCGTCGAGCTTCTCCGCCACGGCCTTGGCGTTGGCCCTGAAGCGCGCGGCATCGGCTGGCGCGACGGCTGCGAGAATCTCGCTGACGTGCAAAGCGATGACGCGCGCATTGTGCGGATCGAGCCAAAGATGCCCATCGGTCAGCGCCGCATCGTGGTTGTGGCCTTTTTCGTGCGCGTGACCGTGGCCATGATTGTGCTTGCCCTTGCCTTTCCCGGGTCCGTGATCGTGGCCGTGGGGCTCGAAGTCGCCGCCGACGCGCGCCTTATGGAGTATCATTTCGGGCACCCCATCGAGCGTTACAATCCGCGTACGCTTACCGACGAGCGATAGCGGCTTCGCGAGGAAAACCTCGAGCTGCGCCGAGACACGAATGACCACGTCGGACGCGTTCAGACGCCGCACTTCCGACGGTTTCATGGCGTAGGTATGGGGTGAGGCAACGCCGTCGATCAGCAGATGCGGCGTGCCGACACCGTCCATGACTGCCGCAACGAGGCTATGCACCGGCTTCAGCGTGACGACCACGTCCGGCCCTGCCGCCGCAAGCGGTTGCATGCCCGCCAGCGTGGCGGCGAGGGCGATTACCGAGGATCGAATCCACCAACTGGCCGTCGAACCGGCCCTTGTGTCGTTCTGGCTCATGATACGGACGATTTCTCCCGCGACCCGCCAGCGTGCCGCAATCGGCAACGAGCGTCCAACGACGCGATATGTCTGCTATGTTATACTGTATCCAATGCGACGCAATTGCCTTATCCCCGCCAACAGCGGCTGGCTTATAGTCGTCGGCTGAGCGGTGAGTGTTCGACTTCGCGGGGTTGCCTTTGCGGGTGCCCGAACAATATTGAAGAGCATGAAGGAGAGGCGACGGATGACGGAGCCGAGGCCTGGTAGGACGACGTGGTCGGGTACGGTGCTGCGGCCTGTGTGGACGAGCGCTGTCACACTGCTTGCGATGCTGATGGTGGGAGCTATCGCGCCTGCAGCAGCGCATCCCCACATCTGGGTCAGCGTGCGCACGACCGTTCTCTACGACAATGCCGCCATCGTGGGCTTCCGCCAAGCCTGGACCTTCGACCAATACTATTCCGTGATGGCTATCGAAGGCCTCGACACCGACAAGGATGGCCAGTATTCGCGCGCCGAACTGGCCGAACTCGCCAAGGTCAACGTCGAGGCCCTGAAGGAGTTCGCCTATTTCACGTTCCCGCGCCTCAAGGGCCAGGAATTGGCCGTCGAGATGCCGAAAGAGTACCACCTCGAGCACGCGATGCGGCCGCCGGCCCGTGATGCGGCTGTCGCGCCACAGCAGGATGCCGCCGTTCTGCCGCGCACCGGTGCGTCGGAGACCGCCGAGGCGGCCGGCAAGCCTGTGAACGAGCTGACGCTGCATTTCACGCTGCCGCTCGCCAAGCCTGTCCTCGCCGAAGCTGAGGGCTTCACGTTCTCGATGGGCGACCCGTCGTTCTTCATCGCCTTCGAGCCGGCTCGCGATGAGCCGGTCGCGCTCGGCCCTGGCGCACCGAAAGGGTGCCGGATAACGAGCACGGCACCAAAGGAACCGGAGGCCAATCCGTCCAGGCCCGGCGACCTGATGGCCGGTCAACCCAGCGATCTATCGGTCAATCTCGTGGCTGCGCCGTCCTGGCAGGTGATCTGCGCGCCGGCCGGCTGACGTCGGCGGCGCTGTTGACGCCTGCTCGGCACGAAAGACATGTCCTCACCTGCTGTGCCGTGTCAGATTCCGCGGGTTCGCCCGCCTGTGGGCGAAATCACCTGCGCACCCTGTGACGGGGCGCCCTGCTGGCACCGAGGCACGCCCCTTGAAGCTGAGATCCATCACGCTCCTGCTCGTCGCAGAGCTTGCCGCCATGAGCCTCTGGTTCGTCTCGGCGGCCATCCTGCCCGAGATGCTGCGCGAGGCGGCCATCTCGCCGATGCGCCAGGCGGCGTTGTCGAGTGCGGTGCAGGCCGGGTTCGTCGCCGGGGCGGTGGTCTCCGCGGTGCTCGGCGTCGCCGACCGTTTCGACCCCCGTCGGGTGTTCGCCGCGTCAGCCGTGCTGGCCGCGATCGCGAATGGGGTGTTGCTCGTCGTCCCGCCGGGTAGCACGACGGCCATCCTGGCGCGCTTTGCCACGGGCGCCCTTCTCGCGGGCGTCTATCCGGTCGGCATGAAGATCGCTGTCGGCTGGGGGCAGAAGGATCGAGGCTTCCTGGTTGGCGCTCTTGTGGGGGCGCTGACGCTCGGCTCCGCGCTGCCGCATCTGGTCGCGCTCGCCGGTGGCGCCGAATGGCGGATCACCGTCGCCATCGCCTCGGTGGCGGCTGCCGTTGCCGGTTTGATCGGACTGCTCGTCGATCTCGGACCCCACCATGCACGATCTGCGGCTTTCGATCCCCGCGCCATCACCGTGGCTTGGACGAACCGTCGCGTGCGCCTCGCCTACGCAGGTTATCTCGGTCACATGTGGGAACTCTATGCCATGTGGGCTTGGATCGCGACGGCCGTCGCCGTGTCCTACGCAGCAACGATGGGGGTGCCGGAGGCCGAGCGGTTCGCCAAGCTGACGGCGTTCCTCGCCATTGGGGTCGGCGGCCTTGCCTGCGTGGTAGCGGGCCTCGTCGGTGACCGGATCGGCAAGGCCGAAGTCGCCGCCGCTGCCATGGCGGTCAGTGGCCTTTCTGCGGTGCTCGTCGCCATCACGTTCGGCGGCCCGCCCTGGCTGACATTCGTGCTGGTCCTCGTCTGGGGCTTGAGCGTGGTACCGGACTCGGCGCAGTTCTCAGCTCTGGTCGCCGACGCCGCCCCGCCCGAGATCGCCGGCAGCCTGCTCGCCTTCCAGACGGCGCTCGGCTTCGCACTCACCTTCGTCACGGTCCAGGTCGTGCCGCAGATTGCGACGGCAACCGGCTGGCCCATCGTGCTGGCGGGCCTCGCCCTCGGGCCGGCGGTGGGGATCGTGGCGATGCGACGTCTTTCTGCGCTCACGCGCAGCGAGAGGTGATTGTGGGCTGGCGATTTGGTAAGCTCCGCGAAATCGCGCCGCACGAGGCTCCGCCATGTCAGCTAGCGCAACCGATGCCGAGGCCGCCGTTCCCCGCCGCATTGCTGCGCGCGAGTTGCTCACCGCCGAGCAGCTGGAGCGTGTGCGCGAGCGGGTGGAGTGGAAGTCGCTGGCGCTCATCGCGCACGCCTGGGCTGTCATTTTCGGCGCGATTGCACTGGTCGCCTGGGCCCCGAACCCGGTGACCTACATCCTGGCTGTCATGCTGATCGGCTCGCGGCAGCTCGGCCTCGCCATCCTCATGCATGACGGCGCCCACGGCTGTCTGTCGCGGAGCGAACGGCGCAACATGGCGCTGAGCCAGTGGCTATGTGCCTACCCAGTCTGGGCCGAGACACGTGCCTATCGGCGCTATCATCTGGCGCATCATGCGCACACTCAGCAGCCGGACGACCCCGACCTCGTCCTCTCCGCCCCCTTTCCGATCACGCCGACCAGCTATCGGCGCAAGCTCTGGCGCGATCTTACCGGCCAGACCGGCTTCCAGCAGCGCAAGGCGCAGCTCTTGAATGCGCTCGGCGATCCGGCATGCCCACTGGAGCGCCGCGCGCGGCACTATTGGGAGCGTCTCGGCCCGCAGACGGTCGCCAACGGCGTCCTGCTCGCGGGGCTGGCGATCGCGGGCGTCTGGTGGGCCTATCCTCTGCTGTGGCTGGTGCCGTTGCTGACCTGGATGATGGTCATCACGCGCATCCGCAATATCGCAGAGCACGCCGTCGTGCCCGATTCGAACGATCCCCTGCGCAATACGCGGACGACCCGCGCCAGTTGGCTCGAGCGCGCGCTGGTGGCGCCCTATTTCGTCAACTACCACCTCGAGCACCACCTGTTGTTTTATGTGCCCTGCTACAACCTGCCAAAGGTGCACGATATTCTGATGGGGGGTCCGCACGCGTCCCGGATGGAGGTGCAACCCGGTTATCTGAGGGTGCTGCGGCTTGCGACGGCGAAGCCCGACAGCGAAGATCGCCCCGGCGACGTCGTCAATAACGCGCGCCGCATGCGCGATGGCAAACGCGTTGGAGACGATCAGGCGTCGGCGGGGTTCTGAGAGGCTGAGGGTCCGGCGATCAACGCCACCGGCCATACCGCCACGGTGCCAGCGGATGACGTACGCATCGAATGTCGGGGGCCGGATCGAAGCCGGACGAGCCCCATGGGTGGCAGCGGCAGACGCGTGAGAGCGACAGCCACGACCCGCGCCATGCTCCATTCGTGTCGATGGCCGAAAGCGCGTACTCCGAACATGTGGGCAGATGCCGGCACTCCATTCCGAGCAGCGGCTTCAGCGTCCAGCGGTAGAGGTGGACCGGTGCCTTGACCGCACCACGCGTGAAACGCCCCAAAATCGAGACAGATTGTCCGGACCTCATACGACCTAAGCCGAAGCCGCCTCTTTTGCCGCCGCATCTGGAATTTCGCCGGCCTCGCGCGCATCCAGCGCCCTGAGAATCGCCTCGAACGCCAGAAGCGTGGACGCATGGCGTCCCTTCACCTCGCGCACCGGCTGCAGTACCGCGAGATCGGCCCACTTGCCGGCCGGAGGCGGCCCGTTCTCCTTCAGCATCCGCCGCATTTCGCCGGCCACACGCCGGATCTCGTCGACCGTGCTGCCGACGATGTGGGCGGCGACCACGGCGGCTGACGCCTGCCCGAGCAGGCAGGCTTTAACGGTGTGCGCGTAGTCGCTAACCACATCGCCGTCGAGGGCGAGTTCCACGGCGATCGTCGAGCCGCAGAGCTTGGAATGCGCCGAGGCCGCCGCGTCCGGCCGATCAAGCCGTCGCGCAGGCTGGATGCCGGCAGCCAGCTCCATGATCCGGTCGCTATAAAGATCGCTCAGCTCAGTCATCTCTTGCCTCGTTGCGTGAGGTCGCTCGGTTGCACCAGCACTCCCAGGCGCCTCCCTGGCGCGGCGCCAGGACGGCGTAACACAATGGAGCGGCAATGGCTTCCCATCGGCGGGGCGACACCGCATAGTAGCACACGCTCGTCGTGTCTCGGACAGGCACAGCCGCCGAAGACCTGGAGAGCAGCGCAACATTCCAGATATTGCGTTGCGGAGCCGGGAATGCAAGTTGCGCTCGCGGGCGGCCGGCCGCCGATCCGGGAGAACCCCGTCTACGTATCTCCTGTCGATCTGGACGATCTGGCAGTGCGCCAATGGAAGGGAACGAGAATGGACCAGCGTGTCGACAAGGGCGCAGCAGCCACTGAGGCGACCGGCGGGAGGTCGCCGCCGGCTCGCCCGACCCGGGCAGAGGCCGAGGCCGCCGTCAAGACGCTCATCGCCTGGGCCGGCGACGACCCGGAGCGTGAAGGCCTCCTCGATACGCCACGCCGGGTCGCCGCGGCCTACGAATCGTGGTTTCGCGGCTATGCGCTCGATCCAGCGGCCGTGCTTGCCCGCACATTCGGCGACGTCGCAGGCTACGACGACATGGTGATGGTCCGCGATGTACGTCTCGAGAGTCATTGCGAGCACCACATCGCCCCCTTCATCGGCGTCGCCCACATCGCCTACCTGCCGCGTGACCGGGTCGTCGGATTGTCCAAGCTCGCCCGCGTGGTCGAGATCTACGCCAAGCGCCTGCAGACGCAGGAGACGCTGACTGCCCAAATCGCCGAGGCCATCGAACGCTATCTGGCCCCCCGAGGCGTCGCGGTACTGGTCGAGGCCGAGCACATGTGCATGTCGACGCGCGGCGTCAATCAGCAGGGGGTGTCGACCGTGACGACGCGGTTTACCGGAGCCTTCCATGTCGAGGCGGGCTACCGCGACCGCTTCCTCGGCCTCGTTCACGCCCAACGCCGGCCCTGAATGCCGCGCCGTTAACGGAGGACACCACATGGCGGCGGATGTCGCGGGTTTTGCCGAGCCAGGCTCGCCGGAGCAGGTTGAGTCTGACCTGCAACTTACGCCGCGGTTCGACGGAGCCGGCGGCATCGCCGCTGTCGCGACCGATGCCGACAGCGGCGAGGTGCTGATGCTGGCGTGGATGAACGCCGAGGCGCTGGCGTTGACCATTTCGACCGGGGAGGCGCATTTCTGGAGCCGGTCACGCCGGCGCATCTGGAAAAAGGGCGAGGAGAGCGGCAACGTGCTGCGGGTCGTGGAACTGCGCACCGACTGCGACCAGGACGCGGTCTGGATGCGGGTCCGGATCTCCGGCCACGGCGCGGCCTGCCACACAGGCCATCGGACGTGCTTCTACCGCCGCATCCCCGTCGGGCCGGGAGCCGGAACTCAGACCCTTGAGCACGCCGGGACGCCGCGCGCCTTCGACCCGGGCTCGGTCTACCGCAGCAAGGACTGACAACGCGCCCTTGCGGCTGTGCAAAAAAACCCGCCGGCGTTGGAACGAAATCGTCTCGGTTGGCGTCTTGTCTTCGCGACGGCGGCAGTATCCCGGCTCCTCACGTATCGCTGTCGTCGCAGGCGGTGGTCCTCCAGCTCCCCCGACGAGGAGGCCACCGCCGCTCCTTCCGCCTCAAAGGAAACGGCAATCCGTCGGCTGCAGACACGCCGGCCAGCGTGCCGTGCGGCCCGTAGGGAGGCAATTAACTAAGGTGTGGCAGCTTTGTTGGGGAATGGGAGGCCGTGCCCGACGCCCGGCGCGCCTTTCGGCACGCATCTTGCTGCGTCGGTGCGGACAGGGGTCCGGATCATGAAGCGCGGCAAAATTGGCATCGCATTGGGTGGGGGCGCAGCACGAGGCTGGGCTCATATCGGGGTCTTACGGGCCCTGATGCAGGCCGGCATCAAGCCTGACATCATCGTGGGTACATCGATCGGTGCCGTGGTCGGTGGCTGCATGGCCGCGGACCGTCTCGACGAACTCGAGGGGTTCGCCCGCGATCTCACTCGCCGCAAGGTGTTCGGCTTTCTCGATTTCAATCTGACCGGCTCAGCGTTGATCAGCGGAACCAAGCTGGTCCAGCGGCTGGATCGTCATATCGGCGGTATCGACATCGAGGCCTTGCCACGGCGCTTCGTTGCGGTGGCGACCGAGATCGGGACCGGCCACGAGACTTGGCTTTCGCGCGGCTCCCTGATCGATGCCATGCAAGCGTCCTACGCCATTCCGGGCATATTCAAACCGGTCAAGGTCGGCCGCCGTTGGCTATTCGATGGTGCGCTGGTCAACCCCGTGCCTGTCTCGGTCTGTCGTGCTCTCGGGGCCCGTTACGTCATCGCAGTCAATCTGAACACCGATCTCTATGGACGTGACGCCGTCGTCGTCGATCCGGGTCTCGCCGACGATCTGCCGGAGCCCGAGGAGCCGTTGCCGGAAGGCGGCGGGCCAGCCCGAAGCCTCATTCGCCGCCAATTGCTCGGGGATGGCGGTGCGGCCCCCGGTATCTCGACCGTGATGGTCGACGCCTTCAACATCGTGCAGGATCGGATCGCTCGCTCGCGCCTCGCCGGGGACCCGCCGGACGCCATGATCAGCCCTCGGCTCGCCGGGCTCGGCATGCTCGACTTTCATCGCGCCGACGAGCTCATTCAACGTGGCATGACGGCGGCATTGCGCGAGATCGACGATGTGCATCGCGAAATCGCCGCCCGCCGATCGGCAGGCGCACGTGTGCCGCATTACGCCTGAGGCAGCGTGCCGAGCGACGCTCGCTTTCGACGGCTCTTGATGTTGGGTGCGGGCGGCTCCTATCCTCGCTGAAAGCCACATCGAGGAGCATGGCGGACATGGGAACGCTGACGGGTAAGGTCGCCGCTATCACAGGGGGCGCGTCCGGGATCGGCGAGGCTGCCGTCCGGCGCTTCGTCGCCGAAGGGGCCAGGGTCGCATTCGCGGACTGGGACGGCGAGCGTGGACGCCGCGTGGCGGCCGAGATCGCCTCAAGCGGGGGTGACGTGACCTTCACCGAGGCAGACGTCGCCGACGAGACCACGGCGATGGCATTCGTACAAAAAGCAGCAGCCCATTTCGGCCAACTGGACATCCTGGTCAACAACGCCGGCATCCGGATGTATCAGACGGTCGTCGAGGCGACGTCCGAGAGCTGGGACAAGATCCTGGGCGTCAATCTGAAAAGCTACGCCTACTGTGCCAAAGCCGCCGTGCCTCTGATGCGCCGCCAGGGCCGCGGCAGCATCGTCAACGTCGCGTCCGTCCGCTCGATCACGGCTGGCGCCAAGACCATCCAATACGATACCGCCAAGGCTGCTATCGCCGGTCTGACGCGAGGCCTCGCCATGGATCATTCGCCGGAGGGCATCCGTGCCAACGCCGTTTGTCCGGGTCCGATCTTCACGCCGTTCCATGCGCGCCGCATTCAAGCCGCCGGCCAGACGGTGGAGCAATACAACGAGGACGCCGCCGTCCGCACCATGTTGCGCCGGCCCGGCACGCCTGAGGAAGTTGCAGCCTGCATTCTTTTCCTGGCGTCGGACGAAGCGTCGTATGTCACCGGCGCCTGCCTGTTCGTCGACGGCGGCTTGACCGCAATGTGACGGCCTGGGTAGGCCAGCACCTCGGGGCCGCCGCCGATCCGTTGCGGCCCTAGACGGCCGTGATGTAGTCCCGCATGGCACTGGCCTCGAGTTCGACTTCGGCGACCCGATGCTTGACTACGTCACCAATCGAGACGATGCCGACCAGTGCGCCGCCTTCCAGAACCGGTAGGTGGCGAAAGCGGCCCTTTGTCATCCGACTCATCAGTTCGTCTATGGTGTCGGCTTCGCGGCAGGTTTCGACGTCGGACGTCATGGCCTCGCCCGCCGACCGGTCCAGGGCGCCCGAGCCATGCGTCGCAAGCATGCGCACAATGTCGCGTTCCGAGACGATGCCGGCGACCTCGCCGCGTGGGCCGCAGACGACGACCGCACCGATCCGGCGCGCAGCGAGCCGCCGCACGACCTCGCCCAAGGTCACGTTGCCCGTGACGGTCTCGACCGCCCGGCCTTTCTCCTTCAGGATGGCAGCGACGTGCATATCCGTCTCCTCCGCCGCAGGGCATCGAGGACGACCGGTCATTCTCCTCCCGAGACCTCTCCCAGCAGCCGCCGGAGACAGACCCCACACCCATGACCCAGTCCCGCGTCGCCTGCGGATTGGCTTCGGGTTCACTTTGCCCAGGACACCCTGCCCGAGGCCGCCCCATTCTCGCCCAGTGCTGCATGCACATCAAGCGAAGACGCACCGATGGAAAGGCGAAGAACGATCAGCTAAGGGATAGTGAGCGATTCCATCGTCGAGTCGGTTTTTGCTACGGGGCGGCATTTACTTTTGACTGCTATTCCTTGTTGTGAGCAACCCAGGGGGTACCTCATGCAATTCGTGCCAAGGCAGGGGGTCGAGGCGACGGCTGGCGTCAGCGTTGCGCGGCAACATTCGTGTGGACCCGGTTGCGGGTGCGGGCACGGTAGTGGGCAACTCCACCCGCACGACTTTTACGCACCCGATTATACGGGCCCGATCCACGCCGACTTCGAGACGTTCGGGGGCAAGTGGGGCAGCTCGGCCACATTCGGAACGGCCGGCGGAGTGGTCACCTGGAGCCTCGCCGGTGCAGGGTTGGCGAACCAGACCGGGTTTGGCACGTTCTTTTCAGGCGTGACCGTCGGGATGGAGACGGTTTTCAATTTCAACTACACCCAAGCTCTGACGGAGGCTTTTGCTGCCTGGTCGGCCGTCTCCAACATCACGTTCGTCCAAGTCGCTGACGGCGGTGGTGATATCGGTGTCGGCAACACCGCGAACATTCGCATCGGGGCCGCGTTCAAGGATGGGCCGTCGAACGTGCTCGCATCGGCCTTCAGTCCGCCGTTCGGCAGCAGCAATTCCGTGCCCACGCACGGGGACATGATCTTCGACAGCGGCGAGACGGTGTTCTGGACGTACGACAGCTTCAAAATCGTCGCGATGCACGAGATCGGGCACTCGATCGGTCTCAATCATACGACGGTCGTGGGTTCTCTGATGGAGCCCTTCTACAATGCGTCGATTACCGCGCCGCAGGCCGATGACATCGCTGGCGCCGTGGCGATTTATGGTGCGGCCTCGTCCGGACCAGCCGGCTCGGTCTCGATCAATGACGTCTCGATCACGGAAGGCAACAGCGGCACCAAGGTGCTGACGTTCACCGTTACGCGGACCGGCGGCACGGCGGCTTTCAACGTCAACTTCGCCACGGCAGCCGGCACTGCGTCGAGCCCCTCCGATTACGCGGCTCAGTCGGGTACGTTGTCGTTCGGTGCGAACGTGACCTCGCGGACGATCTCGATCACCATCAATGGCGATGCATTGGCCGAGCAGCACGAGACGTTCTTCGTCAATCTGTCCGGCGCGACCAATGGCGCGACGATTGCCGATGGCCAGGGTCTCGGCACGATTCTCGACGACGATTCAGCCGGCGTCACGCGAATCGGCACGCCCGGGCCGGACGTTTTGGCGGGCACCTCGGGGCCGGATCGCATTTTCGGCAGGGCCGGCAATGACGCGCTGCTCGGCGGGCTTCACGACGATGTTCTGGCCGGCGAAGACGGTGACGATTCGATCTACGGCGAAGCCGGTCTCGACTACATCCTGGCCGGGCCTGGCAACGATGTCGCCTCCGGCGGCAACGATCGGGATCTGATCTACGGCGAAGGCGGCCTCGACGTGCTGTTCGGCGACGGAGGTGATGATTTCCTCGTCGGTGGCGACGATCGCGATTGGCTTTATGGCGGTACCGGCCTCGACGTACTGTTCGGGGGCAACGGAGACGATCTTCTTTCGGGCGATGCCGACCGCGACTGGGTCTACGGCGAGGCCGGAAACGATATCCTGTTCGGTGCGGCGGGAGATGACGTCATGGGCGGCGGGATCGGCAACGATACCCTCCTGGGCGGCGACGGGGCCGATGCGATGTTCGGCGAGGCCGGCGACGATTTTATCTACGGAGAAGCCGGCAACGACTACGTGGTCGGTGGCAGTGGCTACAACCAGATCTCGCTCGGGACAGGGATCGACATCGTCCAGAGTACGAGTTCGGATGGTGGCACCCAGTACGTCATCGATTTCTCTGTCAGCGAGGATCAGATCTGGCTGATCGGCTCGCCCTACGCCAGTGCGTTCGCGGCTCTCGCAGCTGCGGCGCCCGCCGGCGGCGGCACGCTGATTGCGAACGGCGGAGAGACCGTGTTCCTGGCCGGCATTCAACCGGGTCAGCTTTCGGCGGCGAATTTCACCATCTTCTGAGTCGCGATGCCTCCCTCGCAGCGTCGACGGGGCTGCTCGGATTTCGGCAGCGTCGTCAGCTGTCGCCTCGGCCCGAAGCCCACCGTGAGTGGTCGGGACGAGGGCGAGGCTCATTTGCGAAATCCGGCCGAGTGCGCCTAGCCCACGGCAGCGCACCGGCTATCCCCTGCCTTCCGGCTCCCATCGGCGGTCGTGTCGCCCAACGGACGATCCGCTCCCGGCCATAGCGATGCGCGTACTGCAGGGCTGACCTGCAACAGGGGACGCCATGTCCCAGGCCATCATTGACCGAGATCAACGCCCTCGCGACGGACCGGTGTGAAGAGCAAAGCGGTGCCGCCGTGCAAGCGCGTGGCATCGGGATCATCCATCGAACCTTCTTGGGGGCGGCATCCATGACGGATACGACGCCGGAGCGACACGCCTTGTCCGACGGCCTAGCAGTGCTGGCGGCGGCGATGTTTGCGCTTCTCGGCTTGGCTTTGGCGTTCGGCTCGAAAGAGCCAGCCATCATATTTCATGGTGTGCTCCTCGCTGCCGGCGCCATTCTCGGCGGCATGGCGGTGATGGGCATGTTCGGTAGCGGCAAGCCTGCCGACCTCAACGAGTACTTCGACGGCCCGATCAAGGTCGCGACGATTGCCTCGGTCATCTGGGGCATTGCCGGCTTCGTCGTCGGTCTCGTTCTGGCCCTGCAACTTGCCTTTCCGGCGCTGAATCTCGATTTGCCGTGGACGACATTCGGACGGCTGCGTCCGTTGCACACGTCGGCGGTCATCTTCGCTTTCGGCGGCAACGTTCTCATCGCCACCTCGCTTTATGTCGTCCAGCGGACTTCGCATGCACGTCTCGCCGGTCGTTGGTCGCCGTGGTTCGTCGTTTGGGGCTACCAACTTTTCATCGCCATCGCGGGCACGGGCTACCTGCTCGGTGTGACGCAGGGCAAGGAGTACGCCGAGCCGGAATGGTATGCCGACTTGCTCCTGACGGTGATCTGGGTCGTCTACCTGCTGGTCTTTCTCGGCACGCTCGCCAAGCGTAAGGAACCCCACATCTACGTGGCGAACTGGTTCTACCTGGCCTTCATCGTCACCGTTGCGCTGTTGCATGTGGTCAACAATGCGACCATTCCCGTCAGCCTGCTCGGCGGCAAGAGCTACATCGTCTATGCTGGCGTCCAGGATGCCATGACCCAGTGGTGGTACGGCCACAACGCGGTCGGCTTCTTCCTGACCGCCGGGTTCCTCGGCATCATGTACTATTTCATCCCGAAGCGCGTCGAGCGACCGGTCTACTCCTACCGCCTGTCGATCGTGCATTTCTGGACGCTGATTTTCATCTACATCTGGGCGGGTCCCCACCACCTCCACTACACAGCGTTGCCGGATTGGGCGCAGACGCTGGGCATGACGTTCTCGATCATGCTGTGGATGCCGTCGTGGGGCGGCATGATCAACGGCCTCATGACGCTGGCCGGTGCCTGGGACAAGCTGCGTACGGACCCCGTGGTTCGTCTGCTCGTCGTGTCGGTCGCGTTCTACGGCATGTCGACATTCGAAGGGCCGCTGATGTCGATCAAAGCGGTCAACTCGCTCTCGCACTACACTGACTGGACCATCGGGCATGTGCATTCGGGCGCCCTCGGCTGGGTCGCGATGGTCTCCTTCGGCGCCATCTACTGCCTCGTGCCGTGGCTGTGGAACAGGAAGGGTCTTTACTCCATCCGCCTGGTCGAATGGCACTTCTGGATCTCGACGCTCGGCATCCTGCTCTACATCACCGCCATGTGGGTGTCCGGGATCACACAGGGCCTGATGTGGCGCGCCTACGACAAGCTGGGCTTCCTCCAGTACTCGTTCATCGAGACCGTGGAGGCGATGAAGCCCTACTACGTGATCCGCGCCGTCGGCGGTCTGCTGTTCGTCCTCGGCTCTCTGATCATGGCCTACAACATCTGGCGCACCATCCGCGGCGATGTCTCCGTGGATCTCGCAGAGCAGCCGCGCGTCGCCGCGGCGCCGAGCGTGCGCCTCACACCGGCTGAGTGAGGGGGGCACACACCATGAAGCACGACGTCTTCGAGAAGAATTCCATCGTCCTCCTGGTCGGCATCCTGGTTGCGGTGTCGATCGGTGGCCTGGTCCAGATCGCTCCGCTGTTCTGGATCGACAGCACCATCGAGAAGGTGAAGGGCATGCGCCCCTACACCCCGCTCGAGCAGGCTGGCCGCGACATCTATGTTCGTGAGGGCTGCTATGGGTGTCACAGCCAGATGGTTCGCACGCTGCGCGATGAGGTCGAGCGTTACGGCCACTACAGCCTCGCCGCCGAGAGCATGTACGACCATCCCTTCCAATGGGGCTCGAAGCGGACGGGGCCTGATCTCGCCCGCGTCGGCGGCAAGTACTCCGACCAGTGGCAGGCCGAGCACATGATCAATCCGCGCACGCTCGTGCCGGAGAGCATCATGCCGGGCTACCCCTGGCTGGCAACGACAAAGCTCGACACGACTGATGTCAAGCAGAAGCTCAAGACATTGCGGATGGTTGGCGTCCCCTACACGGACGAGATGATCGAGAAGGCTGAAGAGGACCTCAGGGCACAGATACTCGTCGAGGGGCGCGCCGTGCGTGATCTCAAAAAGCGCTATCCGAAGGCCCGCAACGGCAAGTTCGATCAGCGCCCCGGCACCGATCCGAGCGAACTCGATGCGCTGGTCGCCTACTTGCAGATCCTCGGCCAACTCGTCGACTTCACGACCTTCGACGCCGCCGGCCCGAACCTGAGGTGACAGCCATGACCTACCAAACGGTTGCAGGCATCAGTCAGGTGGCGTCGCTACTGATGTTTATCGCCATGTTCGTCGCCGTGGTCGCCTATGCGCTGTGGCCCTCCAATGGACCACGGTTCGAGGAGGCACAGAAGCGGGCACTCGATCTCGATAATGGAAAGCCGTCCCAGGGCAAGCCGGGCGAAAGGGGGCACAGGTGACAAAGAAGCGCGAGGTTGACGAGGTCACCGGCGTCGAGACCACCGGTCACGAGTGGGACGGCATCAAGGAGCTCAACAAGCCGCTGCCGCGGTGGTGGCTGCTCACATTCTACGCCACCATCATCTGGTCCGTCGGCTACTGGATCGTCTATCCGGCGTGGCCGCTGGCCAATGACTATACGAAGGGTATCTGGGGCTACAGCCAACGAGCGACCGTCGCAGCCGAAGTGAAAGCGGGCATCGACGCTCAGGCGGCCATGCGCCAGAAGCTCGACCAGACACCACTGCCCGATGTTCGCAAGGATCCGGAGCTGCTTCGTTTCGCCAGCGCCGCGGGCAGTGCCTCGTTCCAGACCAACTGTGCCCCTTGTCACGGACGGGGCGCCCAGGGGTTCACCGGCTATCCCAACCTCAACGACGACGACTGGATCTGGGGCGGCACGGTGGAGGAGATCCATAAGACCATCCTCCACGGAATCCGAACCGGAGACGACACGTCGCGCGCCGTCCAGATGCCGAAGTTCGGTCTCGACAAGCTGCTCGACGACGCCAAGATGAACGACGTCGCCGAGTATACGCTGTCGCTGTCGGGCAAGGCCACAGATGCGGCCGCGGCCGGCCGAGGAGCCCCGGTCTACAAGGAGCAGTGCGCGCTCTGTCACGGCGACGACGGCAAGGGCAAGCTCGACCAGGGCGCGCCGAACTTGACCGACGGCATCTGGCTCTACGGCGGCAACAAGGAGCACGTGGTCGAATCGATCAGAACGGGTCGCGGCGGCATGATGCCGGCGTGGGCACCGCGGCTCGACCCGACGACGCTCAAGTCGCTTGCTGTCTACGTGCACAGCCTCGGCGGCGGCAAGTAGGCGAGGCGGCGATCGCGTGTCCCTCTCCCCGTATCTGCGCGATGGGGAGAGGGTGAAGCTGAACGTGAAGGGCAGCTTGTCCAGGCCCTGCCGAAGGAGCGCCAGCCATGTGCGGCTGCGGATGCGAGCTTGCCATCGTCATGGCCGAGGCCCACCCCGAGACCTCGGCCGCTGCCCTGCCACGCCATGGAGCAACGGCCGTCCGCTCGAGCGCGCCGGTTCCGATTTCAGGTCTTGACTGGATCGCCCGGCTGTTGGCCGGCCTCGTTCCCGGATGGAGAGCAAGCCGGTGACAACCGTACTCGATCGACGCATCGACAAATCGGCACAGCCCGTCGCCGGCAGTGTCGAAGCCCATGACGTCGAGGCGGTCAACAAGACGGAGCGCCGTCAACTCTACGCCGCGCGTCCGAAGGTCTATCCGAAGCTGGCGAGCGGCACCTTTCGCAATCTGAAATGGCTGGTGATGGCCGCCACCCTCGCGGTCTATTATGGACTGCCGTGGCTGCGCTGGAACCGGGGACCTGATCTCCCCGATCAGGCCGTGTTGCTCGACATGGCGAACAACCGCTACTTCTTCTTCTTTCTGGAGATCTGGCCGCAGGAATTCTACTACATCACCGGCCTCCTGGTGCTTTCCGCTCTCGCCCTGTTTCTGGCGACGGCCGTGGCCGGACGCGTCTGGTGTGGCTATTCCTGCCCGCAGACGGTCTGGACCGATCTCATGGTCACCGTCGAGCGCTTCTGGCAGGGTGATCGCAACGCGCGCATTCGGCTGGACAAAGAGCCGTTGAGCGCGGGTAAGGTCTTCAAGAAGGTCATGACGCACCTCTCGTGGCTGCTCATCGGCCTCGTTACCGGTGGTGCGCTCGTCTTCTATTTCCGCGACGCCCCGACCCTCGCGGTCGAGCTCGTGACGGGCACTGCGCCGGCGATCGCCTACCTGTTCCTCGGGATCTTCGCGTTCAGCACCTACCTGCTCGGCGGCATCGCGCGCGAGCAGGTCTGCATCTACATGTGCCCCTGGCCGCGCATCCAGGGCGCCATGACGGATCGCTATACGCTGCTCGTCAGCTACAAGCCCGAGCGGGGTGAGCCGCGCGGCCCCGCGCGCAAGGGCAAGGACGGCATCGTCGACTGGTCGACGCGCGGCGACTGCATCGACTGCAAGGCTTGTGTCGCGGTTTGCCCGACGGGGATCGATATCCGCGATGGCTCGCAGCTCGAGTGCATCCAATGCGCGCTCTGCATCGACGCCTGCGACGAGATCATGGAGAAGATCGGCCGTCCCAAGGGCCTGATCGCCTACGATACGGTCGCCAAGCAGGAAGCACAGGCCAAGGGCGAGCACGAGCCGCACAAGTTCGTGCGGGCACGTACGTTGCTCTATGCCGGCGTGATGGCCCTGGTCGGTGCGGTAATGCTGGCGGTCTGGTTCAACCGGACGACGCTCGAGATCAATGTGCTGCGCGATCGCAATCCGCCGTTCGTGCGCCTTTCCGATGGCGGCGTTCGCAACGGCTATACGGTCAAGATACTGAACAAACTCCACGAGCCGCGCGTCTATACGCTTCGTCCTGATGGCATCCCCGGTGCCAGCATGCGCATTCTGGGCCTCGAGGATCAGACCGAGCCGAAGATCACCGTCGCCACGGATGCGCTCCGCGAGCTGCGTGTGCTCGTCACCGTGCCTGACGCAAGCCTGAGCGCTCTGAAGGGGACGTCTCACGACTTCGCGATCGTCGTTCGCGATGCAGGTACGGGCTCCGAGAGCCGTCGCACGACAAGCTTCCAGAGCGGAGGAGGGAACGCGCCATGAGCAATCCGGGTCGGGTCGCCGCCGAAGGCGCGCGGCGTGAGTTGAAAGGCCGCCACGTCCTGATGATGCTGATCGCCTTCTTCGGCGTCGTGTTCAGCGTCAATGGCGTTTTTCTTGCGCAGGCTCTGCAGACGTACACCGGTGTCGTCTCGGTCGAGCCTTACGTGAAAGGGTTGAAGTACAACGATCGCATCGCGGCCGGCGAACGTCAGGCCAAGCTCGGATGGCACGAAACGCTCAGCCTTGGTGTGGATGGTGCCATCTCACTCGCCATCGCGGACGACGGTGGACGGCCGGTGCGTGGCCTCAAGTTCGTGGGGAGCATCGGCCGTCCCTCGACGAACAGCCGCGACCGGGCCGTTGCGCTGGTCGAGACCGATCCCGGCCGCTATGTGGCCCGGACCACGGCGCTTGACGAGGGAACCTGGGTTGTCGCCTTCGAGGCGACATCCAGCGATCACGGCGCCGACCCCGTGTATCGCCTGAGGAGGCGGATATGGCTGAAGCACTGACGCTCAATCTTGACTCAGGTGGTGCGGCCACACAGTCGAGCGAGCGCGCGCCGCGTCCTGCTGTCCGGCACATCACCACGCTTGCCGTCGAGAACATGCATTGTGGCGGCTGCATCCGCTCCGTCGAGCGCGCCCTCACCGGGCTGCCCGATGTCGTCTCGGCGCGCGCCAATCTCTCGCAGCGCCGCGTCAGCATCGAGACGCGGCACCCGGCGGCAACCGAGGAGCCCTACGTTGCGGCGCTGGCCTCGGCCGGCTTCAAGGCGGCACCGCTCGCTGACGTGCGCCCCGACGCCGCCAAGGTCGACGATGCTGATCTTATCCGCCGTCTCGGCGTCGCCGGTTTCGCTGCGGCGAACATCATGCTGATGTCGGTCGCCGTCTGGTCTGGCCAGGCGCAGGACATGCCGGCCTCGCTGATCACGCTCTTCCACTGGCTGTCGGCGATGATCGCCATTCCAGCCGTCGCCTATGCCGGGCGTCCGTTCTTCGTCTCGGCCAAGGGCGCGTTGTCCGCCGGGCGCCTGAACATGGACGTGCCGATCTCGCTCGGCGTCCTGCTCGCCACCGGCATGAGCCTCTATCAGACCGCCCGCGGCCTCGATCATGTCTATTTCGATGCGGCGGTGACGCTGCTGTTCTTCCTGCTGATCGGCCGCGCGCTCGACCAACGAATGCGGAGCCGTGCCACGGCTGCGGCACAGAACCTGCTCGGCGCTCGCGTCGCCGCAGCGACGCTCATCAATGCCGATGGCACAGCCGAGCGCATCGCCACCCGCGCCATCGAGCCGGGCATGCGCATTCTCGTTGCCGCCGGCGAGCGCATCCCCGTCGATGCGCACCTCCGCGCGGGCGAGAGCGAAATCGACGAGAGCCTGATCACCGGCGAGAGCCGTCCGCGCCACGTCCGCGGGGACGACCGTCTCTATGCCGGCACCATCAACCTCAGCGGCGCCATCGAGGTGGAGGCCGCCGCGCGCGAGGACGGCTCGCTCATCGCCGAGATCGCGCGCCTGATGGCGACCGCGGAGCAGGGGCGGAGCCGCTACGTTCGCTTGGCCGACCGGGCGGCGGCGCTCTATGCGCCCGCCGTGCACGTCCTGGGGCTCGCGACGTTCCTCACGTGGATGGCGCGTGGCAACGGCTGGGAGCCGGCCTTGGAGGCCGCGATCGCGGTGCTCATCATCACCTGCCCCTGCGCGCTCGCGCTCGCTGTTCCCGTAACGCAGGTGGTTGCGGCGGGCCGACTGTTCCGCAAGGGGATTCTGGTGAAGGCAGCCGATGGTCTCGAGCGCCTGGCCGCGATCGATACGGTCGTGCTCGACAAGACCGGCACCCTGACCCTCGGGGAGCCGCGACTGTCCGCTGCGGAGACAATTCCTGACGATCGTCTCGAGCTCGCTGCCAGCCTCGCCGTCGCGAGCCGTCATCCCTATGCCCGCGCCATCGTCCGTGCAGCGGAGCAACGAGGTTTGCGCATCGCACCGGCCGCCGATGTGACCGAGAGCGCGGGCGCGGGGCTCACGGCGGTCGTTACGGGTCGCGAGGTTCGGCTGGGCTCTGCCCGTCACTGCGGGCTCGAGGCCGGTGAGGGTGATAGCGCCACGCTCTGGCTCCGCGATGGTGACCGGGCCCCGCTGGCGTTTCCGCTCGCTGACCCCCTCCGCCGGGATGCGCACGCCGTGATCGAGGCCCTGAAGGCCCAGGGACTGGCTGTCGAGGTGTTGTCCGGTGATCGCGCCGAACCCGTCGCGGAGGCGGCTCGCGCCGTCGGTATCGCGACGTGGCGTGCCGGGGTGCGCCCCGACGAGAAGATTGCCCGCATCGAGGCGCTCAAGAGAGAAGGGCGCCATCCGCTCATGGTCGGTGACGGGCTGAACGACGCCCCTGCACTGGCCGCTGGGCATGCCTCGCTGTCGCCGTCGACGGCGGCCGACATCAGCCAGACCACGGCCGATGCCATCTTCCAAGGCGAGGCGCTCTCGCCTGTGCTGGAGACGCTTGCCGTGGCGCGCGCCACGCAGCGCCGCTCGATCGAGAACTTTGCCATCGCCATCGGCTATAACGTGTTCTTCGTCCCGCTCGCCATGCTCGGCCTGTTGACCCCGCTGATCGCGGCCATCGCCATGTCGGCGTCCTCGATCGTGGTGACCGCCAACGCGCTCCGCGTCGCCCTCGTCCGAGACCAGGAGACACCATCATGACGGCGCTGGCCTGGCTCATTCCTTGCGCTCTGGCACTTGGTGCTCTGGGCCTGCTCGCGTTCATGTGGTGCCTGCGAACCGGCCAGTACGACGATCTCGAAGGGGCCGCTTGGCGGGCACTCGACGACGGCGACGGCAAGCCGGCACCGACCGAAAAGAACCAATAAGAAGGCCGGGCGCGGGAGGAATGGGATCATGGTCGACATGGGCAAACCCGGCGAGGCCGGCGACGTCCTCACGATGGGTGCTGGTGCGGTCGCGAGTGACGGCACGCTCAGGGAGCCCTCCAAAGTCGCGTTCGACGATCCGTGGATCTGGCTCGCGGCGGGTTGGCGTGACCTGTGGCAAGCGCCCGCGATTGGCCTCACGTATGGTGCCGTGTTCGCGCTGGCGGCTTTGGCGCTGGCGGTCGGTCTGCTGTCCCTGGAGGCGCACTCGCTCTTTCCGGCGCTGGCCGGCGGCTTTCTGCTGCTCGCCCCGTTCCTCGCCATGGGCCTCTACGAGGCGAGCCGGCGCATGGCTGCGGGAGAGGCGGTATCGCTCGGCAGTGCACTCGGTGCAGGCTTCACTGCGAAGGGCCAGATCGCCTTCTTCGGCGTTGCGCTGATGATCGTATTTCTCGTCTGGCTAGAGCTGGCCTTCATTCTCCTGGTTCTGTTCATGGGAGGTGGCGGACTGCCTCCGCCGAGCGAGTTCCTGCCGACGTTGCTCTTCACTTTCCGTGGTCTCGGGCTTCTGGTGGTCGGCTCGATCGTCGGCGGCATTCTGGCCGCGGTCGTCTTCGCCATGTCAGCGGTGGCCGTGCCAATGCTACTGGTCGAACGCGTCGACGCCGTCACCGCCATGCGCGCGAGCATCAACGCGGTGGTCGCCAATCCCAAACCTATGGCGCTCTGGGCAGCCCTGATCGCGGTGATGATTGTAGCGGGTTTTGCGACGTTGCTGCTGGGCCTCGTCGTCGCCTTTCCGTTGATCGGCCATACCACGTGGCACGTCTATCGCAGCGTCTACGGGCCGCGAGTGACCAAATAGCAGGCGCGCCGCCCTCGCCCATCAGCCAGATGCTCAGTCGAGCAAGGATCGCGGTTCCAGCCGACCGTCATCGAACGCGCCGAAGGCCAGGAGCCCGAATACGAAGCCCCCGAGATGGGCCTCCCAGGCGATGCCCCCGGCGGATGTGATCAGGGGAGCGAGCAGCGCCGTCGCGAAGTTGATCGCGATCCAGAAGCCTATGGCGAACTGAGCCCGCCGGTCGCGAAACAACTCACCGAGCGACATGCGCCGGATGCGGCGCTGATCGCCGCGGAACGCCTCCGCGCCCCCGTCATCGAAGGCCGAGAACAGGAAGCGGAAGGCTCCCCCCATCAGCCCAGCGAGCGCTCCTGATGCCCCGACCATGACCGTGGTCTCGCCGAGGTGCATCGCCACGAATGTCAGCCCACCCGCGACGCCTGAAAGCACGGCGAAGGTCAGGAAGCGGATCGCCCCGATCCGACTCGCCACGGCACTTCCGAAGGCGAGCAGCCAAGCCGAGTTGAGGCCGAGATGGGCGATGTCTCCGTGGAGGAGTTGATGGGTGACGAGCGAGGTAAACGCGGCGGCCCACCCGCCATAGATCGCGTCCGCCTCGCCCGTATAGCGTGACGGAATGAGCGCCAGCGCCTCGATCGCCTCGGCCCACTGTGGCTCCGGCAGCATCCAGAGGCCGGCATGCACCAGAACCAGCACCCCGAGCACCCAGACGACGACGGCTGGCGCATTGAACATCGGCTCACGCGACTGCAACGGCTCGCTCCTTGTGACGGGTCGCCTTTCGCAGGCCGCGCGGCCGCCCTCCGCGCTCCGTCGCTTTAACCTTGGCTGCATCAGCCGACAACCGCCAAAGCGCGGCTCGCCCCGGTGGCACCGAAGATGCTCCCTAAGCCATCAAAGGTTGCCGCTCGCCGATCCGGTGTCTCGTCGTGGGACGATTTCCGGCCCTGGTGGCAGCTGCTGGCACAACTCGAACGGCCTCGCGGCCCCGGCAAGGACAGCGATGAAGCAGCCAACCACTCGTATCCTCTATGAGTACTGGAACGACGTCCGGGGAAATCGCCTCGCACCGACCCGGTTCGAGATCGAGCCGTCGCGGATGGCCCCTGTTCTGTCCGAGACATTCATTCTCGAGCGGACCGAGGACGGGTCCTACCCATTCCGGCTGGCCGGCACGCGGGTCTGCGAGCAGTTCGGACGCGAGCTTCGGGGCGAGGACTTCCTCGGACTCGTCGGAAGCGACCGCCGGGCGATATCGCGGGCGTTGGGCACGGTGACCCAATCCGGCGCCGTGCTGGTGCTCGAAATCGAGGCCGAAACGGGCGATGGCCGGACCGCGCTTTTCGAAGCGCTCGTTCTGCCCCTCGTCCATCCGGCGATCGAGGTGACGCGCTACCTCGGTACGATCGCTGCGATCGATCCCCAGCCGTGGCTCGGCTCGGAGCCGCTGCGCGCAAGCTGGCTCATCGCCCACGACATCGTCTGGCCGGAAGGTCCGCCCGGAGTCTTCGGCGACGACGCGCGCCAGCTGCCGTTTTCACCGGAGTTGGCCGCGGCGCGCATCGTCCGTTCGGCGCGTCGCCAGTTCCGCATCCTAGACGGCGGCCGCAAGGAGTGATCCGCCGGAGCCGGCCTGCTCGAGGTCCGGGCAGTGCGTACCAAAAAGACGCGCCGGCTTAGAACATCATTAAGAGCCGGTCGTCATAGTCGGGTGAGCGCCTTCCTCGCGTCCCGGCACACCTCTCGAGCCGTCGGGTCGCAACTCGTCCCGATTTGCCTTCTGAGCAGGTTGCCATGGCCCTTCAGATTGACACGACAGCGACATTGCCAGCCTCGGTTTCCGCTCGGATCGAGCCCGACCGGCGCCGACATCGGCGGGTGACGCTGACGCTGCTCGGCCGCTTTATGCGGGCCACCAAGCAGGAGTATCCCTGCAAGCTTATCGACATTTCGGTGGGCGGCGCGGCTCTCATGTCGCCGGTTCCGGTCGAGGACGGTGAAACGATCGTCGTCTACCTCGACCAACTCGGCGGCCTCGAAGGCGTCGTCACACGTCAGTTTCCGGGCGGCTTCGCTCTCAAGCTCTTCGCGACGCAGCACCGGCGCGAAAAACTCGCGGCCCAGATCACGTGGCTGCTCAATCGACACGAGCTCGATCCGACCGAAGCACGCCGCCACGAGCGCCTCGTCCCGCGCAATCCGGCCTCCGGTCTCACTCTCGCTGACGGCACAACGCTGACGTGTCACGTCATCGACGTCTCGATCTCGGGTGCCTCGATCGCCTCCGACCTGCGGCCCGACCTCGGCACCGAGGTCTGTTTAGGCAAGATGCGCTGCCGCGTGGTGCGCTGGCACGATCAGGGCTTCGCCGTGATGTTCCTGGATATCCAGCAGCCCACAGCGCTCCGTCGGTATTTTGGCTGACGTCTGCGGCCTGCTGCCGGCCGCCCCGCGTGGGGGAGCGCTGCCGGGATCGCTTCTGTTCTCTTTGCGTGGTGTGTCGAGGTTTGTGCCATGTGGCAAGTTGCTAAGGTGTTCGGTGCCGTCGCCGTGGCGGTTGCGTTGCTGCCGTCTGAAGCGGGGGCAGATCCGGCTCCGGCGAAACCCGGCAAGGTGAGTGGTCAGCCGTTTATGCGGGTTTTCGGCCCGTCCCTGCCGCCGTATGGCTATGTCCGCTTCTGCTCGGCCTTCTCCGAGGAGTGCCGGCGCGGACCGCTCGAGGATCAGCGCATGGTCGGTTCGCCCGAGCGGCTTGCGGAACTCGATGCTGTCAACAGGCAGGTCAACGCGTCGATCAAACCTGCGACGGACGTCGAGATCTACGGTGAGGTTGAACGCTGGACCTTGCCGATCGAACGGGGCGACTGCGAGGACTACGCGTTGCTCAAGCGGCACATCCTGATGCGGCAAGGTTGGCCGGCGTCCGCGCTGCTGATGACGGTCGTTCGCGACGAGAAGGGCGAGGGCCATGCCATTTTGACGGCGCGCACCTCGAAGGGCGATTACATACTCGACAACAAGAACGATGAGCTGAAGCTCTGGAGTGCAACGCCCTACGCGTTCGTGATGCGCCAGTCCTATATCGACCCGAACGTCTGGCTGTCGCTTGATCCGCGGCAGGTCCACATGCCGACCTTGCTCGGTGGGACGCGCGAAGGCGGTTGAACGCGTCGGGCGGAGGCCAGCGTCCTCAGCTCTGTACCTTCAGTTGCTCGCGATACTGCCGGCACTTTTTCACGTAATCCTCGACACCCCAGGCGTTGAATGCCCGTTCATCGGGCGTTACATCGCGCGCGACCTTGCCCGGAGAACCGATAACGACAGCGTTGGGTGGTATGATCTTGCCCGGCGGTACAAGGGCGCCCGCGCCGATCATGGCGCCCTCGCCGACCTTGGCGCCGTTCAATACGATGGCGCCTAGGCCGACCAGTGCGCCCTTCCCGATCGTGCACCCGTGCAGGATGGCGCCGTGACCGATGGTGCAGTCCTCGCCGATCTCGAGCGGAAAGCCCGGATCGACGTGCAGGACCGCGTTTTCCTGAATGCTCGTACGGCTGCCGATGCGGATCGTATCGTTGTCGCCGCGGATGGTCGCTCCGAACCAGACGCCGACCGCCGAACCGAGCGTGACGCGCCCGATCACGGTTGCGGTTGGCGCGATCCAGAAATCGCCGTCAGCCGGGGTCGCGACCCGGGCACCGTCGAGTTCGTAAAGCGGCATCCGGCTCAGCCCTGCTCGAGATCGATGTCGAGCACTGTCATCGAGATCTGGTAGCAGACCTCGCCGTCCTCAGTGTCCTTGGAGATGACGCCGACGAACTCGTCGCCGACATACATCTCGACAGCGTCGGTCGCTTTCGGCCGCGCCCGGACCTGGATCGACTTGTTGGCGAACAGCTTGCGCAGGTAGGTCTCGACGTTCTTGGCTTCCTGCGGGGTTACTGGCTTGGGCTTTGCCACGTTTGGTCTCCTTGCCTGTGCGACCGCTTCGGTGCATCGCCGGCTGGTTGGCTCATGGGTTGTCAGGATAAAGCGCGCCGGCCGTGTAGGCCAGCCGAGATCGCAGCGCTCGCGCGTGCTGTCGCCCGGACCGTCAGCAGCAGCCGCAGTCGTCCGGAGAGAGGCGCTGGTCCATCGTCAAGGCCGGCTCGGGGCAATTGCTCGTGCCGACGACACGTGCGGGTACGCCCGCGACGACGGTATTGTCAGGAACCGGGTTCAGCACCACCGACCCCGCCGCAACCTTCGAGCAGTTGCCAACACGGATGTTGCCGAGCACGGAACAGCCGGCCGCCAGCAGCACGTTGTTGCCGATCTTCGGATGCCGGTCTCCGTCCGTCTTGCCGGTGCCGCCGAGTGTCACCCCGTGCAGGATCGAGACGTTGTCGCCGACCACCGCCGTCTCGCCGATCACGATGCCGTGCCCATGGTCGATGAAAATTCCGCGCCCGACGCGGGCGGCCGGATGGATGTCGACGGCGAAGATCCGGCTCGACTGGCTCTGCAGGTAGAGCGCGAAGTCGCGACGCCCCTGCGTCCACAGCGCATGCGCGAAGCGATGCGTGACGAGGGCGTGGAAGCCTTTGAAATAGAGCAGCGGCTCGATGTAGCGGTGGCAAGCCGGATCGCGCTCGAACACGGCGGCGAGGTCGGCCCGGAACGTCTCGCCGATCTGCGGCTGGGCCGCCAGAACGTCGTTAAAGGTCTGGCCGATCAGCCCGGCATCAACGTCGGAATGATTGAGCCGCTGGGCCAGCCGGTGGCAGACCGCATCCTCGAGCCGGTCGTGCGACAGGACGGTGGCGAAAATGAACCCGCCGAGCGCCCGCTCGGTGGCAATCACGCCCTCGGCCTCGGCCCTTACGGCCGACCAGATCGGATCGACGGTGTCGATGCTCTCGCGCAGGCGCGCTGTCTCGGCTGGCATGGTGCAGGCTCCTGGTCGGGTCCGGCCCTTATAGGTTGGGCGAACGGCGCGCCCCGTAAGTCTACTCTCGGTAGATGGGCCCTGTCCGCAAGTCAATCAACAGCGGGCGCCCCAGAGAGCTGAAATCTCCTACCGCGCGATTGAGATTATCTTAAGCGTGGCGATTGCAGACGGCCGCTATGCGGTCCGGATACGGGGTATTTCCTCAGCCGATCAGTGCCGCGTTGGCAGCGAACTGGAAGTACCCGTTCGTCGCCAATGTCTCGCCACGACCGAAGCCGGGCACGATGCCGTCCTCCGGGCGCCAGGTGCCCGTCGAGAAGACGCTCGCCGCCTCTGTCTCGAAGGTGGCGCCGTCGATCAGGATCTTGTCCACGATCAGGTTGTTGTCGATGCCTTGCGCGGGCAGCCAGACGTCATTGGTGAAGGCGATCTGGACCTGACCGGCGGACAGGCTGCCGGTATGGCTGTAGGTGTAGACCGATCCTCCCACCGGTACGTTGTCGTAGGTGGCGACCACGTTACCATCGATCAGCAGCTGCATCGTTTCGACGCCACGGTCGCCGCGCGCATAGATCGCAAGGTTGGAGCCGCTACCCGTCGCCGGCTCGGCGAACTGGAAATAGCCGTTTGTCGCCAGCGTCTCGCCACGCCCGAAGCCAGGCACGATGCCGTCCTCCGGACGCCATGTGCCCGTCGAGAAGACGCTTTGGTCCTCAGTCTCGAAGACGCGCCCGTCGATCGTGATCTTGTCGACGATCAGATTGTAGTCGATGCCGTTCTGCGGCTCCCACCGATCGTTGAGAAAAGCGATGCGGATGTCTTCGGGCGCCACTGTCCCGACAGCCTGATACGTGTAGACGGCACCGGCCGTGGCGACGTTGCTGTAGGTGGCAACCACTTGGCCGCCGATCAGCAACTGCATGATCTCGGCGCCCGAGTCTCCGCGTGCCGAGATGGTGATCACGGAACCCGTCGCCGCCGGGGCCGTGACGGTGACGCTGAAGATGCCGGTGTCCTCGGCGCCGCTCGCGTCCGCCACGGCATAGGAAATGCTGCTCACGCGGCTCGCGCCCGGCGCGAGATCGGCAAAGTCGCTGCCTGGGTTGAATGTCGCCTGGCCGTTGGCGCCGATGGTGAAAGTGCCGCCGTTGCTGCCCGCGACAGTCGCCCCCACCCGCGCAGGGAGGCCGCCAACCGCGCTCACGACGAGGCTGGCGGCTGTGCCATCCGGATCCGTATCGTTGGAGAGCACGTTGAGTGATGTCGCGAGCCCCGGCGCCGTCGATGCCGTGTCATCTCCCGCGATCGGTGCCTGGTTCGCCGCCGGACCGCCGGTGATCAGCAGGCGACCGATGTGGTTGCGGACGAGATCGACGTAGTAGACGTAGCCGTCCTTGCCTTGCGTGAAGTGGACCGGGCCAAAATTGTTCGGAGTCTTGTAAAGAAAGGTGACCTCGCGGCGATCAGCCAGATCGACAGAGAAGACCTCTCCCTGCGAAACGTCGGTGAAGAAGTAGTCGTTGAGGAGCCCTTGCGGATACTTGTCGCCGGTATAGGCGACATTGCCACCAGTGATGGCCTGCACCTGATATCCCGGATCGGCGCTCGCATGTGAAAAGGCGCGATAGGCCGGAGTAATCGCGATCGTGCCAGCCGCAACGGCCGCGTAGAAGGCCGCAGCCCCCGCTTGCGTGTTATAGCCCGCCGTCTGCCGCAGCGCGCCATTGTCGCCGCCCTCGTAGTAGGGCCAGCCGAAGTTCGCTCCGGCGCCGCCGCTGTTGATTTCCTCGAACGAGTTCCAGCCCGTGTCGGAAATGACCAGCTTGCCCGTTGTGTCGAACGAGATCGAGTAGGGGTTCCTGAGCCCCAGCTGATAGACCTTGGCCCGGTTCGAGGAGAGACTGACGCCGCCCGTCACGAAGGGATTGTCGGCGAGGCCGAGTCCCGTTTCCGGATCGATGCGAAGTATCTTGCCCGAGAGGCTGTCGAGCGACTGCACGCTGGCAGTCCTGGGGTCGGCGAAGTTGAACGAAGTCCCATCGCCGATCGAGACGTAGAGCGCGCCGTCAGGCCCGAACGCCAGTGCCCCGCCGGCATGGGAGCGCGAGTCCACCTTGATGTAGTTGTCGACGTAACCGCCGCCGCCTGTCCGGCCCGATTCTGTCTGGCCGAGGTTGGATGTGCTGTCGATTGCACCGCCCCCGCTGATGCTGGCGAGCGATGTGCCCGCGCCTCCAAGCAGGATGGTTTCGCTGCCGGCGACGGCCGTGCGGTAACCGTTGGAAGCATCCGCCGTGAAGCGAACCAGATAGGCGAAGCGATTGCCGCCCCCGTCTGGACCGGCGTTGCCCGATTGGCCCGCGGTCTGAGGGGGATCGACCACATAGAAGGCATAGATGTAAGGCGTTTCCGGGAAGTTCGGGTGGACGACGATGTCGAGCAGCCCGCGATCCTGGATGTTGTTGACCTTCGACGAGATGTCGATGAACGTCGAGACCGTGGCGCCGGTCGCCGTGTCGACAAGTTTGATGCGCCCGCCCTTCTCGGCGACGTAGGCATAGGCCGATCCGGATGGCGCATTGGGCAGGTCGACGAACTCCATATTGATGGGTTGCGTCAGTCCGCCAACGACCACCTGCTCGGTCACCGTATAGGGGGACACCAGCGGCGGGTTCGCTGGATCGACCACCGGGTTCTCGTCATCGAGAATGGCGATCCGAGTCGTGCGCGGGGCCTGCAGGAAGCCGCCCTCGACGTTGGTCAGAGACAGGATCACCGTCTCCGTCGGCTCGCCGAGCGCGTCGTTGAGGATCTGTACCGGCACCAGCACCCGGTCGACGCCCGCCGCGAACGTGACCGTGCCGACGCTTGCCACAAAGTCCTGTCCGGCCGTCGCCGTGTTGCCGGTGATCGAGTACTCGACCACGGCTGGTGAGCTGAGGTCGCCCGTGCGCAGGATCGGAACGAGCGCCTGGCCTTCCAATTCCGATACGCTGATCTCGATCTCGCCGAGAGAGATGATGCCGGACACGCCTCAGTCCTTCCTTCTTGTTTTCTGAGTCGGGCATGACGGAATCCCCGACAAGTCTAAGGTGTCACGTTAGGTGGATGTCATAAACGATTGCAATAGCATAATATATGTAGATGTGTGAGCGACGGGTGATGCCCCGTTGACGCAGATCCCGGCCAGCGCCAGCATGGCCCACCGCCTTCCGGATCGAGTAAGGGACGGCCACACTGCGCCAGGGAGCCACGACGATGGACGAGACGAGAACGCCTGTGCTGGTCGGCTGCGGGCAGGTCACCCAACGTGAGCCCGACCCGCGCAGGGCCATGGCCCCCATGGACCTTACGGCAGTCGCCGTGAAACAGGCGGCCGACGACAGCGGTGCCGGCGGCAAGCTGCTCGCCGCTCTCGATACTCTGGTCGTGCTGGCCTCGTTCTCGGACACCAGCTGGCGGTTCAAGAGCCCGTTCGGGGGGCCGAAAAATCCGCCGAAATCGATCGCCAATCGTGTCGGTGCGACAGGTGCCAAGCGTCTCGTCTACACGTTTGCTGGCGGTAACATGCCCCAGTGGAGCATCAACCGCCTGTTCGAGATGGTCACGCGCGGCGAGGTCGAGGCGGCCGTGGTCTGCGGCGGCGAGGCGCTCGCCACGCAGAAAGCCGCCGAGCGAGCCAAAGTGGCGCTCGACTGGAACGAGGACGCAGGCGGCACACCGGAGCGCTGGGGCGTCGAGAAGCGCGGCTGGAACGACGTCGAGGACCGCCACCGGATGGCCGGCGCCATCTTCGCCTACCCGCTGTTCGAGAGCGGCATCCGTGGCCACCTGAAGCGCTCGATCCCCAAACACATGGCGGCGTGCGGCAAGCTCTTTGCCCACTTCGCGGCCGTCGCCGCCAAGAACCCGCTGGCCGATCGGCGCCAGGGCTTCACGGCCGAGCAGATCGCGACGGTCTCGGCCGACAATCCCTTCATCGGCTTTCCCTATACGAAACTGATGAACTCGAACGCCTTCATCGACCAGTCTGCCGCCGTGATTCTGACCTCGGTCGCGAAGGCCCGTCAGCTCGGCATCCCGGAGTCGAAGTGGGTCCACCTGCACGGCACCGCCGACGCCTACGACCACTGGTACATCTCGGATCGCAAGAATTTCCATTCCTCGCCCGCAATGCGGATCGTCGCCCGCGAGACGTTTGAGATGGCCGGCCTCGGAATGGCCGACATGGATTTCATCGACCTCTATTCGTGCTTCCCATCGGCCGTCGAAATCGCCTGCTTCGAGAACGGCCTCGCGCTCGACGACCCGCGCGGCCTGACGATCACCGGCGGGCTTCCCTACTTCGGCGGCCCCGGCAACAACTACGTCACGCACTCGATTGCCGAGATGGTCGCGAAGGTCCGCTCGAAGCCGGGCTCCAAGGGTCTCGTCACGGCCAACGGCAACTACGTGACGAAACAGTCGGCCGGTATCTACTCGACCGAGGCGCCCAAGAAACCGTTCAAACCCAAGGATCCGGCCATCTATCAAGCCGAGATCGACGGCGACAAAGGCCCTGGCACCACCGAGACGCCTTCAGGCAAGGCCACGGTCGAGACCTACACCGTCATGCACGACCGGAAGGGCCCGAGCTATGCCATCCTCTTCGGCCGCGACGCGCAAGGCCGCCGCTTCATCGCCAACACGCCGGAGGACGCGACGCTGCTGCGCGATATGACTCAGCGCGACTATCTCGGCGCTTCGGGCTCGGTCGCCACCAAGGACGGCCTCGCCGTGTTCAAGCCGGACTGATTACTGGGCGTCGCGCGGGGTGCGGATGCCTCGCGCGACGGGAGTTGGCAAGAAGGGGACGTGGCCGGACCAGCCGCCCGGCCCGCGTTACCCTTCCCCTACCGCATCAATTCTTTCATCGCCCGGTCGAGGCCGTCGATGGTCAGCGGGTACATCCGGTTTTCCATGATGTCGCCAACGATCTTGATCGAGGGCGTCCAGCTCCAGTGACTCTCAGGCACCGGGTTCAGCCAGATGGCGCTCTCGTAGATCCCGGTGACGCGCTTCAGCCATGCCGAGCCCGGTTCCTCGTTCATGTGCTCAACCGAGCCGCCCGGCACCGTGATTTCGTAGGGGCTCATCGAGGCATCGCCGATGAACACCACCTTGTAGTCGGCCGGGTACTTGTGCAGCACCTCCCAGGTGGGGGTCCTCTCGGTCCAGCGCCGCCGGTTGTTCTTCCACACGTACTCGTAGAGGCAGTTGTGGAAGTAGAAGTGCTCCATGTGCTTGAACTCGGAGCGCGACGCCGAGAACAGTTCCTCGGCGAGCTTGATGTGCCAGTCCATCGAGCCGCCGATGTCGAAGAACATCAGCACCTTCACGGTGTTTCGCCGCTCGGGCCGCATCTGGATGTCGAGATAGCCCTTGCGCGCCGTGCCCTTGATCGTGCCGTCGAGATCGAGTTCGTCCGCGGCGCCCTCACGCGCGAACCGGCGCAGCCTCCGGAGCGCGACCTTGATGTTCCGCGTGCCCAGCTCGACCTTGTCGTCGAGGTCCTTGAACTCGCGCTTGTCCCACACCTTCACCGCGCGAAAGTTCTTGTTTTCTTTCTGCCCGATGCGCACGCCGGCCGGGTTGTAGCCCTCGGCGCCGTAGGGTGACGTGCCGGCCGTCCCGATCCACTTCTTGCCGCCCTGGTGGCGGCCTTTCTGCTCCTCGAGGCGCTTCTTCAGCTCCTCCATGATCTTGTCCCAGCCGCCGAGGGCCTCGATTTTGGCCTTCTCCTCGTCGGAGAGGTAGAGCTGCGACATAACCCGCAGCCACTCCTCGGGAATTTCGACGTCGGCGCCATCCGACATCAGCTCGAGGCCCTTGAAGACGTGCCCGAACACCTGGTCGAACTTGTCGAGGTGGCGCTCGTCCTTCACCAGCACGGTGCGCGAGAGATAGTAGAAATTCTCGACCCGCATGTCGGCGAGATCGGCCTGCAACGCCTCCATCAGCGCCAGGTATTCCTTCAGCGTGACGGGCACCTTGGCCGATTTCAGCTCGTAGAAGAAGTTGGTGAACATGCCTGTGCCTCGTCGGGGCGTGCGCGGATGGCGCTGAGCTTAGCGGGTTCGCGGCGGGGGGTGAAGGGCCGTGTCGGCATGGCCTAAGCTGGCCGTCATAACACCTCGCTCAGGTTCGCGAGGCCGTTGAGCGCCCGTGGAAAGCCGCCGTAAGGTCCGGTCTGGATCACCGCCTCTATGATCTCCTGGCGCGTCAGGCCCACATTCAGTGCGCTTTGGCCGAATTTCTTGAGCTGGCTTTCGAGGCCCATCGCACAGAATCCGGCGACCGCACACAGCATGCGCTGCCGATGGTCGAGCCCCGGCCGCGACCACAGCTCGCCATACCCGTAGCGGATCGCTGACGGATACAACTCGCCCGTGATCGCGTTGCCGGGCGCCGCGTAACCCTGAGTGCCCCGCTCGCCGTGCAGTTTCGCCATCACCTCGCGCCCCAGGCGATCCAGCTCCTCGTGGCTGTCGGTTCTAGCCGGCTCTGCGGGCACCTTCAGGCCACGCGCTGCGAAAACCTCGTGTGCCACCGCCGCGGATGTCTCTGTCGTAACGAAGCCCGCATAGAGGCCCACCTGCACGAACACCTCGAGGATGTTGCGCGGCGTGAGCCCGAGGTCGAGCGCGGAACCCGTCATCGCCTTCAGGGGCACCAGCCGTTGCAGCACCGAGAGCGCCGCCAGGGTGCAGATGGCGCGATCCGGTTTCGCCAGCCCCGGCCTATCCCAGATGCCGGCATAGACCACCTCCGCCAGAAAATCGTCAAGGCCGGGCACCTGCTCCTTGCCCCGTGCGAGGCCGAGTTCAGCGCGCAGCTCTTGGCCTCGCGCGCGTTGCTTTTCACGTGACATCCGTTCCTCCTCGATCTTCTTCGTGCGTGGCGTTTGCGACCGCTCGCTCTCGGCAATCAGGCTTGCCAGTTCGCGGTCGAGATTGGCACGAGCGGGTGCGTCCCAGGCGGCGTGGTGATCGTCGCAACGGAAGAGGCGTGGCCGCGCCAGGAAACTGCGCAATATGCTGGCCCGACCCGTTCGATAGGCGTCGTCGGGTATCACCTCGTACTCGCGTCGGATGGCCGCCGCATAGGCCTCGTAGGCCTCGGCGGGTGCCGCGAGTATGGAAAGGTCGAGATCGAGGAAGCGATCGAGATCGTGGTCTCCGGGCGGCCGGTTCTGCTGCACATGGGCCGTCGCTTCGATCAGCTGTGCAACTCTCTCCCGCGTCGCCTCCTCGACACCGAGGCGCGTCAGAGCTTCAACGGCCAGGCGAGCGCTCGCGTCCTCATTGTCGCGTCGGCCGATCTCGTAGACGGCATCATGGAAGTAGATGGCGAGATCAATGCTCCGCCGATCAATCCACCGGTCTCCTTCCAAAGCGGCGAGGCGCAGCAGCTGGCCGATGTGCGCGAGGTCGTGATAGTGGCGGCCGGGGGCTGTGTAGGCGGTGAACAGCGAAGCGAGAACAGCCTCGACCTCTGCCCGGGGCTTGCGCGGGAAGTGCTCGAGCCACCGGCAGGTCGCGTCGGCAATCTCACTGTCGTGGGTGCGTGTCATCGTGCCCTCACCGGAACGCCGGCATCACGCCCTTTGCCACTCGGTCGAATTGCTCGATCATCACCGATTGCGGCGTCGTCAGCGCCGTCGACAGATTGATCGTCTCAAGGCCCGGAAAACGCGCTTCCATCTGCTTCAAGTGCGCGACGAGGTCGTCGGCCGTCCCGGCGAACCAGGAGCCGAGCTTCACGAAATGCTCGAGCGTCGGCACGCCGGCCTTGTCCCAGCCGCCACGCTTGCCCACCGCTTCGACCTGCGCCGCGTTGAGCCCGGGCACGAACCCGAGCGGCGCGAACATCTTGACGTGCTCCTCGTAGTAGGGCCGCAGCCGCTCCACCGCTTTCTCGCGAGTGTCGTCGAGGAAGAAGAAGATGCCGATGCCGAGGTTCTCGCCGAGTTTCCAGTTCTTGCCTGCGCGCTGGGCCGCGTCCTGGAACGCTTTGATCGGGCCCTCGGCCATGGTCGCCGCGCCGCCGCCGACCATGCCCTTGATGTCGTGACGGATCATGAAATCCATCGCTTCCCGCTTCGCCGAGACGACCGGCTGCCACGTTTCCATCGAATGCACGGGCCGGGGGACCAGCGTCAGGTCCTTCACCGTGTAGCCGCGATAAGGCACCTCGGGCGGCAGCGTGTAGTGCTTGCCCTTGTGGCTGAAGCGCTCGTTCTTGAACGCCTTGAAGATGATCTCGACCTGCTCCTCGAACAGCTCCCGGTTCGCCTCGTTGTCCGTCAGCGGCGCGCCGAACGTCTCGACCTCGCGCGTGTGATAGCCCCGTGCCACGCCGAATACCGTGCGCCCCTTGGTCAGGATGTCGGCCGTTGCGTAATCCTCGGCCAGCCGCAACGGATGCCACATCGGCGCGACATTGAACCCGCAGCCGATCTTCAGCCGCTTCGTCACGTGCGCCAGATGCACGGCCATCATCAGCAGGTTCGGGAGTACCTCGTAGCCCTCGTGCTGGAAGTGATGTTCGGCAAGCCACAGCGTCTCGAAGCCGATCTCGTCGAGTTTCCTGGCCACGACCTCGGTCTTCTCGAAGACGCTCGCCAACTCGTCGTTGGAGAAGCGGCGCTCGTTGGCCGGCGTCGCCATCTGGCCGTGGTCGGGCAGATCGATGTGGCCGGGATAGACGGTGACGAAATTGCGGATCATGGGGCCTCCTCCGGAACACTCAGGTAAGGTTTGCATGACGTTGAAGGAGTGGCCAGCGCTTGCGGCTCGTGGGATCCAGGGGCGCGCGAAGGGTGCTGGCTCAGCGTTCGCAATGTCGCTCCGACGAGATCCGACTGATCGGCTGTGGCCCGGGGCGTGATTTTTCTGTGTTGATGCAACTCCAGTTTTTCGATTCTTCTGCTCTCCTCACACGACGCCGAAGGGCGCGGAGCGGGACGGTCTCGCTCTTTTGCATGTTGGATTGGGATGCGGCCCTCCCGCTCCGTTGCGCGTGACGAGGGTGGGCCCTCATTTCGGACGACCGGCCCGCGAGCCCCCGCGCATCCGTTTTCGAACGGCGGCTCTTACCCTCGGGGTGTCTCACGACGGCCTTTGGGTTGCGAAATCCTTCGGAGGTGGCTGAGTACCTCCTACGTCTGTCCGACGCGCGCCCGTCTCCCGCAGTCTCCCAGCTCGAGCCCGAGTGCCCTCGCGAGACGGACGCCGGCAAGATACGAGCGGCGCGAGGGGAGGGGGATAAGTTTCTGTTTCGGCCGCGAAAAAACAACCCGCGGTCAACTCGAAGAATTCTCTCTCTGTCATCCCGGGCCCTGTGCCCGGGGACCCATTCCTCCGCTTGCTCGATGCGAGCGACAAATTCGAAGCAACCGTGCACGCCCGCAATTAACGAGCAATCCGCCCTATGGCTCCCGGTGACAAGCACCGGGATGACATTTGTGTGTGTCGTCATCGGCGCTTGCCAGCGAACCTGAGTTTGCCGGCCGTCGGGACCCGCCTGCTCAGTTCGTGCGCACTTCGCGCGCAAAGTCACGTCTTGCAACAGAGCCGACGGAGGGCCACCGTGTTGATCGAAAACTGCTTGCGAGCGCCAGGAGCACACCATGGCCGACCATACGCTGAAGTCCTCGATCGAGACGGTCCACTGGGGCTATTTCGACGCAACCGTGGCGCCTGTCCTGACGATCGAGCCGGGCGATCGCGTCCGTATCGAGACCGTCAGCGGCGGACCGGACGTGATGCCGCCCAAGGGCTCCGGCCTCGCTCCGCCGCCGGAACTTCTGGAGATCCACGCGTCCAGCATGGTGCGCCGGGTGCCAGGCCATCTCCTGACTGGCCCGGTTGCCGTCAAGGGTGCCATGCCGGGCGATGCGCTCGAGGTGGAGATCGAGGCGATCGAATGCCGGCAGCCCTGGGGCTACAATGCCATCCGTCCGCTCTCCGGCGCCCTGCCCGGTGAGTTCGACGAGGTCCGCCTCGTCCACATTCCGATGGATCTTGATAAGAAGGTCGGCAAGCTGGCTTGGGGCGCGGAGGTGCCGCTCCGGCCGTTCTTCGGCGTCATGGGCGTGGCGCCGCCACCGGCCTGGGGCTCCGTATCGTCGCTGCCACCGAACAAGCATGGCGGCAACCTCGACAACAAGGAACTGGTGGCTGGCACGAAGCTGATCCTGCCGGTTCACGTTCCAGGCGCCAACTTCTCGTGCGGCGATGGGCATGGCGCACAAGGCGATGGCGAGGTGTGCGTGACGGCAATCGAGACGGCACTGACCGGCACTTTCAAGTTCGGCTTGAAGAAGGGCCTGAAGCTGAAGTGGCCGCGCGCCCAGACGCCGACCCACCAGATCACTATGGCGTTCGATCCGGATCTCGACCAGGCGGCGAAGGAGGCGCTCCGCCAGATGATCGCGCTGATCTGCGAGCGGAAGAACCTGAGCCGCGAGGACGCCTACATGCTCTGTTCGCTTGCCGCCGACTTACGCGTCACCCAGTTGGTCAACGGCAACAACGGCTGCCATTGCATGCTCGAGAAGCGGTACTTCGAGTAAGTTGCGCAGGTCGGAGCGCAGGGTCACGTGGGGCCCGCGCCACGGTCAGCGGTGTGAGAACCTGTCATTGACGCGCCTGTCGTACCGATCCCTGTGAGGGCGGCTGCGCAGCAGGTCGTCCTCGATGCTCACGATCTCCCGGCCGAGCGGCCATAGCGTCAGTCCCGCGATCTTCAGATGCGCCCACGCAAACGGGATGCCAATGATCGTGATCGCCAGCAGCAAGGCCGTGATCAGGTGACCGAGCGCAAGCCACCAGCCGGCGAGGAGGACCCAGATCAAGTTGCCGAGCGTGCCGCTGGCGGCGCCGAGGGGGCCTGACGGGCGGTCGATTACAGTGAAGCCGAACGGCAGCAGAGTGTACTTCGCGATGCGTAAGGCTGCCCATGCCCAAGGCAGGCCGATGATCGTGATTGCCATGACGAGGGCCGCGACGACCCAGGCCGTCGCCATCCATAAACCGCCGGTGACGATCCAGAGGATGTTCAGCAAGAGGCTGAGAGTGGTCACGGGGCGTGCTCCTGCGCCGGAATACGCAAGAGGAACGCACGAGGAGGCGAGCCGGTTCGGCGGTGCCCGCGTCGCTGCAGACCGGCAGTCCGCGTCACGCTAACAAAAGCGCCGTGCCGCAGGCCTCACGGCCCTTTCTCCGCGAGGCCTCAGTACCCTTTATCTCGCGGCACCAGTTCCTTCAGCGGCTCGCCCGCCAGATGACGGCGCACGTTCTCGACGAAGAGCCGCGCGACCACCTTGTCCCGGTCCGGATGTCCGCCGCCGATGTGCGGCAGGACGGTGATGCCGGGCGTCTGCCAGAAGGCGTGCTCGGAGGGCAGCGGTTCGGTGCGGAACACGTCGAGCACCGCACCCGCGATGTCCTTGGCCTTGACGGCGGCAATCAGATCCTCGTCGACGATCAAGGCGCCGCGGCCGAAGTTGATCAGCCACGCGCTCGGCTTCATCGTCTTGAGCCGGGCACGGTCGAACATGTTCTCCGTCTGCGGCGTCACCGGCAGCAGCAGCACCACGAAGTCGCTCTGGGCCAGCACCGCGTTGGTGCCGTCGAAGCCATGCACCGTCTCCACATGCGGCACGGCCCCGGGTGTGCGGCGCGTGCCGATTACGCGCATGTCGAGGGCGGCGGCTTTCCTCGCGAGATCGGCGCCGATGGCTCCAAGCCCCAGAATGCCGAGCGTCTTGCCGGCGAGCGTTGCCGACTGCGAGCGCACCCATTTCGATTGCTTCTGGTTGTCGGCGATCGTCGCGTAGTGCTTGGTGATGTGGAACAGAGCACCGAGGATGTTCTCGGGCATCTGCGGCAGGTGAGTTCCGCGCGCGGCTGAAAGCGGCAAGTCGGGGGGCAGATCCTTGCGCGCCATCCAGCCGTCGACGCCGGCCGTCATCGACTGGATCATCTTCAATCGCGGCATCTTCGACAGCATGCCGGGGGGAGCCCCGAACGCGAGCAGGATCTCGCACTGCGCGAGTTGGTCGTCGCTGAAGCTTCCGCCCGGTGGCACATGGGCCAATTCGAAACCATCGGCGAGGCCCGCCGTCACCAGACCTTCGCGAAACGGCGCGGGATCGGAGACGTTCAGCAGAACGAGAGGCTTGTTGGAACGTGTCATGTGCCGGTCCTCACGCGATTTTGCCGCCGAGTTCGTCGTCGATGTGCACGCGAATGATCTCCTCGAAGCTCGCTTCGGCCTTGAAGCCGAGTTCGATCGATCGGCGCGTCTCGAAGTTGCGCGGCCAGCCGGCGACGATCTCCTGCACGAACGGATCGGGCACGCGCTTGATGCGAGACACGACCTTCTCGCCGGCGACTTTGCGTAGCGCTTCGATCTGCTGGCCGACCGTCACCGCGAGGCCCGGCATGGAAAGGTTGCGCCGCGCACCGAGGCGGGCGCCGTCGATGGTGGCGGCGTGCAGAAGGAATCCGACCGCCGCGCGCGGGCTCGCGTGCCAGTGCATCACGTCGTCGGAGACTGGCAGTACCGCTTCGTGACCCGCTAGCGGCTCGCGGATGATGTTGGAGAAGAAGCCCGAGGCCGCCTTGTTCGGCTTGCCGGGGCGCACGCAGATCGTAGGCAACCGGATGCCGACCCCGTCGAGCATGCCTTTGCGCGTATAGTCCGCGATCAGCAGCTCACCGATCGCCTTCTGCGTGCCGTAGCTGGTCAGCGGTGTGGTGAAGAACTCGTCTGGGATCTTCTCCGGGAACGGGGCCCCGAAGACCGCGATCGACGAGGTGAACACGAGGCGCGGCTTCTTAGGGGCGCCGTCGTAGGCTTTCCGGATCGACTCGAGCAGGTTCATCGTACCCTGCAGATTGATCCGGTAGCCCTTCTCGAACTCCTGCTCGGCCTCGCCGGAGACGATCGCGGCCAAGTGGAAGATCACGTCGGGTTTGCCCGCGACGAGCTTGTCGGTCTCGCCCGAGGCAGGAAGATCGCCGGTCAGCGTCTCGACAGGAAACTTGGCGCCGGCCGGCTTCTGCGGGGCGACGACGTCATAGAGCGTCAGGCCGGTGATCTCGGTGCCGCCGAGCCGGCCGTCCTTCGCCAGCCGCTCGGCGAGCTTGCGGCCGACCATGCCTGCGCCGCCGAGGATCAGAACCTTCATGCCGTGTCTCCCGCTATCTGTGATTTGGCGGGACTAGAGCATGACGGGGCCATCTGGGGCAATTGCCCGGTGGACCCGTTCGGCGGCCCAGCCTCTTATTTCCGGGCCTTGCGGGCGGCATAACGCGCATCGCGAGCCCGCTTCTGCGCGGCTTCGAGGGCGGCCTTGAGGTCGACCTTCTGGCGCTCCTCTTCGGCAGCGCGTTCGGCTTCGAGGCGGCGCTCCTCGGCCGCGGCCGCTTCGCGGGCAGCTTTCTCGATCGCGGCCTTCTCGGCCGCTTCGGCCTTCGCGGCCTCGCGCACTGCCCGTGCCTCGGCGATCGCCTTGCGCTCGGCAATGCGCGCCTGCACGGCCGGATCGTCGGGGCCAGGGCGGGCCTTCATCTTTTCGAGAAGGGCCTTTTTGGCGGCATTCTTGTCGGCCAGGCGGTCGGTTAGAGACTTGTCCTTGAGACTTTTCATATCACCTCGGAAAAACTACTCGCCCGACGGTTTTCACCGCCACCAGCGTGGTTGTTTGAGCGATATCTGGCGGACTAGCACGCCAACGGCAGGTGGATCAATCTCCGGGATGGACCGGTCCCCACCGGCAGGCCTACCGGCAGGCTTGACCCAGAGGCAGCGCATGGAACACGATCCGCCCACGACGTTGGGGCGAGGGCCATATGCCGGACGAGACTGTGACCGAACTCACGCCTGGGGAGCTGCGCGACCTGCGACGGCTGGCCGGCATCATGGTGCCCGCCTCCCCGGAGCATCGCGTTCCCGGAGCCGACGACGAGGCGATCTTCTCGGATATCGTCGGTTCGCTCGGACGCGACCGGGAGTCGGTGCGTAAGGTGCTCGCGGCCCTCGGCAAAGCTGCCGGCGGCGACTTCTCCCGCCTTGATGCGGCATCAGCGGAGTCGACGGCGCTCGATCTGTTGGCGCGCGGCGGCGGCCCCGTGATGGCGCTCGGCCGGGCCGTTCTGCAATGCTACTACCGGGACGACCGCGTCTTCCTGTCGATCGGGCGCGAACCCCGGCCGCCGTTCCCGAAGGGCCACGCACTCGAGCCGGGCGATTGGTCGCTGCTCGATGCCGTCCGTGGCCGCCCTCGGATGTGGCGCGACGTCGACGGCGTGGGGCGCTGACATGACCACCGCATCACAGCACAGCACGCCTCGCCCCACCGACGACATCGTCGACGTACTCATCATCGGCTCAGGCGCCTCGGGCGCCGCGGTCGCCTGGAGCCTGGCCGATACGCGCATGAAGATCCTATGCCTCGAGCAGGGCGACTGGATCAAGCCGACCGATTTCCCGACCAATGGCCGCGATTGGGAGGCGCGCCGTTTCGCTGATTTTGACATCAGCCCCAATCGCCGCGGTCGCGAAACAGATTACCCGGTCAACGACGACAACTCGCCCATGAAGGTCGCGAACTTCAACGGCGTCGGCGGCGGCACGGTGCTCTACACGGCCCATTTTCCGCGCATGCACCCATCGGACTTCAAGGTCCGGACGCTGGACGGCGTCGCCGACGACTGGCCGGTCGACTACTGGGCGCTCGAGCCATACTTCGCGGAGAACGACCGCATCATGGGAGTGGCGGGCATCGCAGGAGATCCCGCCTATCCGTTCCACCAGCCGACGATGCCGCCGGTGCCCCTCGGCAAGACCGGCACACGCTACGCGCAGGCCATGAACAAGCTCGGCTGGCACTGGTGGCCGTCGGATATCGCGGTTGCTACCACCGAGTATGACGGCCGCGCCAAGTGCATCAACCTCGGCCACTGTACGCCGGGTTGCGCGCAGGGCGCCAAGGCGAGCGTCGACATCACCTACTGGCCGAAGGCACTCAGAGCGGGCGTGGAGCTGCGCACGCGCTGCCGGGTTCGCGAAATCACGACCAACGAGCACGGCATGGCGTCGGGCGTCGTCTACTACGATCCCAACGGCGTCGAGCGCTTCCAGCCGGCGGAGATGGTTATCGTCGCAGCGAACGGCATCGGTACACCTCGGCTCCTGCTCAACTCCGTGTCGGGGCGTCATCCGAACGGGCTCGCGAATTCCTCGGATCAGGTTGGCCGGAACCTGATGGTTCACCCCTGGCCCCAGATCTACGGCTACATCGACGAGGAGCTCGACGGCGACCGCGCACCGATGACGGTGATGTGGTCGAAGGAGTTCTACGAGACCGATCTCTCGCGCGGCTTCGTTCGCGGCTACACCCTGCAGTTCGCGCGCGGCACGGGCCCTGCCAACGAGGCCATCACCAGTATGGCGGCGGGACGGCTTGCGTGGGGGCGCGACCATCACCGCGCCTATCGCTCGCTGCTCTACAAGTCGCTCCGCGTCGGCGTCGCGTGCGAGGACCTGCCCGAGGCGCACAATCGCGTTACAATCGATCCCGTCCTGAAGGACAGCCACGGCATTCCCGCGCCGAGGATCGACTATACGATCAGCGAGAACACGCAAAGGATGATGGACCACGGCATTGCGCGCTCGGTCGACATCCTGAAAGCGGCCGGCTGCCATACCATCCATCTGCCGCAGCCGGGCGTGCTGAACAGCCCCGGCCATCTGCTGGGCACTGCGCGCATGGGCACCGACCCGGACCGCTCAGTGGTCAACAGCTGGGGCCGCAGCCACGACGTGAAGAACCTGTTCATTGTCGATGGCAGCATCTGGGTGACGTCCGGCGGGGTCAACCCGACATCCACCATCCAGGCCCTCGCTCTCTACATCGCCGAGACCATCAAGCAGCGTCTGGCGACCCTGTTCGACTGACCAGGACAGGGGGCGACCGGCTGACGTCGCCCCTCGATTGACGCGCGTGCTTGCGGGGGCGGGAATCGAGGTCGCCTCCCGCGCCTTTCTGCCGTCAGGCGGCTTTGACCCATCGCGCCGAGAGATCGAGCACGGCCATCATGTAGCCGACCCGGTCCTCCATCGCCTCAGCGACGAGCGAGAGGTAGTCGGGCGTCTCGGGGAAGATCTCGCCGACCATCTCGCCGTATTCGAAGCGCAAGCCCGCATCGTGTTTGCGTGCGATGGCCTGCATGCGGGCGTTCTCGGCGAGGCAGCTCATATAAAGAAGGTGCACCCCCCGGTTCCGAGCCGACCGGATGATCCGGCCCATCAGCTCCGAGCCAAGGCCCTTGTCCTGGTATTGCCGCTCGACCGAGAAGGCGGCCTCAGCCTCCCGCCCCCAGGTATCGCCCAGCTTGCGTAATTCCGCGGCGGCGCGAACCTCGCCGTCGATCAAGGCGCCGACGACGATGCCCCCCATGTCACTCATGCGGCACGCGTAGTCCTCGATGAAGCCGTCGGCGACGGCATGGGCGAAGCGGAGCCGTCGGCTATCCTTGTTGAGTCTGAGGAGATGATCGCGGAAGCGCTCGCTCTCGTGCGGCCAGAGCTTGCGCACGGTCACTCCTGGAATCTCGTCGATGCTCATGAGCCATCCCTTCCTACGACTGGCGGCGCTCTAGCGGCGCTCGTCCAAGCCGGTTCGCCGATTCATCTGAGCGCGAATGTTGCGCTGCACAAGGCGGCGCCGGACATTGAGGCGGTCAATTCCTGTAGGAACCCGAATTTGCGGACATGCGAGACGGTTGCGGTGCCGAAATGCCGCGCCCCTCGGCCTCGCGCTCGCGGGCTTGCCGCAGGTCGCAGGCGTACCACGGACCTCTTGACGGAACCGGCTTCAACCTTTAGCCGAGGTTTCCATACGCGCATCCGACACATCACAGCGCGACCGCCCTGGGCCGCTGCTGCGCTACGATCGCACAGCCTCCGCAGTTTTCCACGACCGAAAGCGCCGATGCCGAACGGACCGCTCGAGTTCCTTGAAGCCCGCATGAAGGCTGGCGAAATGGACGAGGATGCGGCCCAACTGGCCGCTGCCCGGCGTCTCGGGGAGCTCGACACCGCTCTCGCATCCTGGAGCAGCAGTCGCCGCTGGAGTCTCGGCGGTCTTCTCGGAAGGCGCACGCCACCGCCACGAGGGCTCTACATCCACGGCAAGGTCGGTCGCGGCAAGACCATGCTGATGGATCTCTTCCACGAGACCTCGAGCTTTCCCTCGCGCCGCCGTCTCCACTTTCACGAGTTCATGGCAGAGACGCACGACCGGATCGGGGCTGCCCGTAAGACGGTCGACGGCGATCCGATCCCGCACGTCGCCGCCGAAATCGCAGCCGGCGCTGGGCTTCTGTGCTTCGACGAGCTGCATGTCACCGATATCGCCGACGCGATGATCCTCGGCCGCCTGTTCAAGGGACTGTTCGAGCGCGACGTGGTCATGGTGGCAACGTCGAACGTGCCGCCGTCCGGTCTCTATAAGAATGGCCTCAACCGGCAGCTGTTCCTGCCGTCCATCGCGCTCATCGAGCAGCGGATGGAAGTCATCGAGCTGGTCTCCGCCAAGGACTTCCGGCTCGAGAAGCTCGAGGGCCAGCAGCTCTATTTCACGCCGCTCGACGGCAAGTCGCATAAGGCGCTGGCCGCCGCTTTCACGCGGCTCACCGGGCTGCCGCACGGCAAGCCCACCGAGGTCGACGTCAAAGGGCGGACGCTCCGGGTGCCCGAAGCCGCGCGCGGCGTTGCCCGTTTCACCTTCGACGAGCTTTGCGACCGGCCACTCGGCTCCCTCGACTACCTGCATCTGGCGCATCGCTTTCACACGCTGATCCTTGAAGGCATTCCTCGTCTCGTGCCGGAACGGCGGGCGGCAGCGCGGCGCTTCATCAACCTGATCGACACCCTCTACAACGCCCGTGTCGGTCTCATTGCTTCGGCCGAGGCGGAGCCCGATGATCTGCACCCGGCCGGCGAACAATCGTTTCTGTTCGAGCGCACGGCGAGCCGCCTGATCGAGATGCGATCGGCGGAGTACCTCGAAAGCCGTATGCAGCGCATTGCGACTGCGGAGGCCGACCAGACGGCCCCCGCGCCATGAGATCGGCCGACTTAGATTTTCTCATGCGGTCGCCGAGCAAACTTCGTTTGTGGGTCCTGCGATGGAAGAGCGATCTTGCGCGCCGACCCGACACGTTGACCCTTCCCCTCATAGATTAGGACTGACTCCCATGCAGAAGATCGAGCCCAAGGCTGCAGCTTTGGCCGAGCGTTACGGTCCGGACGCTATCCCGGCAGCCGGTCCTTGGAACGACGTCGTCGCCTCCTTGATGACGCACCGTTCGGTGCGCGGCTATCTTTCGACGCCCGTGCCCAAAGGCACCCTCGAGACGATGATCGCGGCTGCCCAGTCGGCTGCCACGTCCTCGAACCTGCAAACCTGGTCCGTGGTGGCCGTCAACGATCCCGCGACGCGGGCTGAATTCGCGAAGATCGCCAACAACCAGCAGCACATCGTCGAGTGTCCGCTGTTCCTCGCCTTCTGTGCGGACATCTCGCGCAACGAGCGGCTGGCTGCGGTCGAGGGCACGAAGCTCGAAGCTCTGCCCTACGTGGAGACCTTCCTGGTGGCGGCTATCGATGCGGCACTTGCGGCGCAGAATGCGGTCGTCGCGGCCGAGTCGCTCGGGCTATCCACGGTCTACATCGGCGCCATGCGCAACAACGTGCAGCGTGTCGCCGAGCTGCTCGCACTGCCGCCGGGCGTCGTGTGTGTCTTCGGCCTTTGCGTCGGTTATCCCAAGCTCGGCGCCGAAAGCTCCGTGAAGCCCCGGCTCGCGCAGCCAGCCATCCTCTTCCATGAGCGCTACGACGCCAGCCGTGACGAGGCTCACCGCAAAGCCTACGATGACGAGCTCGCACGATATTCGAAAGCCCACGAGATGAGTCAGTACACCTGGACGGAGCGCGTCCTGAACCGAATGGGCCCGATTAAGTCGATGAGCGGTCGCGATAAGCTGAAGGTCGCCCTCCAGAAGCTGGGATTCCGGCTCGATTAGCGACGCCCCGCAAGTTTGCGCGCCTGTCGCAAACTTGCTGCGGTTCGGCTCCGAGGTCGCTCGGCGATATCGGATTGCCGTAGAATTGTGCATGATGCGAGGTCAGGACGTGCGCGTCGGGCATTGCATCGGTAGGAAACCCCGGTTAGCCTTCCGGTCAGCGCGACAAAAATAACGCGCATAACGCGACTGGGAGGAAATACGAATGAGGAAGTGGTTAGCCGCCGTCACGGCGGCGACGATTGCGTCTGTGTCTTTGGCGGGTGCTCCGGCGATTGCGCAAGAGAAGAAGGTCCGGGCCCAGATGGCCGGCGCCTTCCCGTCCACGATGGCGATCCTTGGTGAAGCCGAGCTGCGCACCATCGACTACATCAAGCGTCTGTCCAACGGCACCATCGACATCAAGTTCTTCGAGCCGGGCGCCCTTGTCCCTGGCAGCCAATACTTCGACGCCATCGGCAATGGCTCGCTTGACATGGCCTATACGGCCGCCGGCTATTTCACGGGCAAGGATATCGCCTTGGCGATGTTCACCAGCGTGCCATTCGGTCCTGGCGCCTCGGAGTACTACGGTTGGTTCGAGTATGGCGGCGGCAACAAGTTGATGCAGGACCTGCATCTCAAGTACAACATCGTTGCGCGCAACTGCGGGCTGATCCCGCCAGAGGCATCTGGCTGGTTCCGCAAAGAGATCAAGAGCGTCGACGACTTCAAGGGCCTGAAGATGCGCTTCTTCGGGCTAGGCGCCAACGTCATGCAGAAGATGGGTGCGGCCACGCAGATCCTGCAGGCCGGCGAAATCTTCCAGGCGCTCCAGCTCGGCACCATCGACGCGACCGAATTCTCGATGCCAACGATGGACCTCAGCCTCGGCTTCCATCAGGTCGCGAAGTTCTACTACTTCCCTGGCTGGCACCAGCAGACGTCGATCGGACAGCTCTACATCTCGAAGAAGAAGTGGGACGAGTTTTCGCCCTGGCAGAAGGACGTGATCGAGTTGGGCTGCAAGGCGCAGATGCTCGACGAGGTCGCGCAGGCCGACGCCAAGCAGTCCGTTGCTATGAGGGAGCTGGAGTCGAAGGGTGTGCAGATCAAGACTTGGCCCCCCGAGATCTTGAAAGCGCTTGAGGAGAAATGGGCTGAGGTCGTGAAGGAAGAGTCGGCCAAGAGCCCGGCTTTCAAAGAGGTCTACGCCTCCTACGAGAAGTTCCGTGCCGAATACGCCATCTGGCAGAAGAACGGCTACTTGAAGTGACAGTCGGGCGGGGCGCGGCTTGTCAAAGCCCGCCCCGCCCGCATTGCGTTTGCTTGGTGACACGGCGCTGAGGCCGATAGCCTCGCAGCCATTCAAGGATATCGACGATGCGCAAGACGAAATTCGCTGCCATGCTGGCGGCCGCACTCGGAGGATTGCTTTCAATCAGTCCCGTTGCAGCCCAGGACAAGAAGGTCCGCTTGCAGGTGGCCGGCGCCTATCCCTCGACGCTCGCCATCATCGGTGAAGGCCAGTTGGTCACAGTCGACCGCCTCCGCAAGATGTCGGGCGGGTCGATCGACGCCAAGTTCTTCGAGCCCGGAGCTCTCGTCCCCGCCAGCCAGTATTTCGACGCCATCGGGTCCGGCTCGCTTGACAGCGCCTGGTCGAGCCTTGGTTTCTTCACCGGCAAGGAAATCGCGTTCGCGCTCTACTCGACCGTTCCGTTCGGCCCCGAGGTCAGCGAATTCCTCGGCTGGATGAAGCACGGCGGCGGCGAGAAGCTGATGCAGGAGACCGCCAAGAAGTACAAGATCGTCGCCTTCAACTGCGGCATCGTCTCGCCAGAGTCGTCCGGCTGGTTCCGCAAGGAGATCAAGACGACCGAGGATCTCAAGGGCCTGAAGATGCGCTTCTTCGGTCTCGGCGCCAACGTGATGCAGAAGCTCGGCGTTTCGACACAGCTTCTGCAGGCCGGCGAAATTTTCCAGGCGCTGCAACTCGGCACGATCGACGCCACCGAATTTTCGATGCCACTTCTGGATCTCAACCTCGGCTTCCATCAAGTCGCCAAGCACTACTATTTCCCCGGTTGGCACCAGATGGCGTCCTTCACCCATTTGATGATTGCGGAGTCGAAGTGGGCCGAACTGTCGCCGGCTCAAAAGGAAATCGTGATCGGGGCCTGCGAGTCCACCATGCTTCGCTCCATGGCCGACGAGTCGCGTAATGCCGCCGCGTTGAAGGAGATCAAGACCAAGGGCGTGACGGTCCACTACTGGTCCAAGGAGTTCCTCGACACCTTCCGCAAGGCTTGGGACGAGGTCGCCGTCGAGCAGAGTGCCAAGAGCCCAGAATTCAAGAAAGCATGGGATTCTCTTAGCGCGTTCCGCGCCGAATTCGCGGTGTGGAAGGAAAATGCCTACCTGAAGTGAAGTAGCGATGTGACGAAGCGGCGGCTGCACTGGCCGCCGTTTTTACGAGACGGGGAAACGCAGGCACCGGGAAGAGAAAATCCGCAAATGGGACTTTCGGTGTCCAATCTGCAATCGAGGAGGGAGCTGCCTTGAGAGAATTGTTGAAGATCAGCAACGCGATCGACGCGGTGCTCGGCACGATAGCAAGGGCCTGTGCCTGGTTCTTGCCGGTGCTGGTCGTCGTCATCGTGTTCGACGTCATTACCAGAAAGTTCGGCTTCCAGCTCAACATCTTCGGCCTCGATCTCGGATCGACGCGCCTGCAGGAACTCGAGTGGCACTTGCACTCGATGATCTTCCTGACCTGGATCGGCTACTGCTACATCCGCAACGTGCACGTGCGCATCGACGTGGTGACGGGTGGCATGTCGCAACGGACGCAGGCGTGGCTGGAGCTGTTCGGCTGCATCGTCTTCGCGTTCCCCTACGTGCTGACCGCGCTCCCCTACGCGCATAACTTCTTCATGACGGCGTTCCTCCAGAACGAGTCGTCAGCGGCTCCGAACGGCTTGCCGTGGCGTTGGATCCCCAAGGGCTTCCTCTACTTCTCGTTCATCTCGATATTGCTGGCGACCATCTCGGTCTTCATCCGGCGTTTCGTGTTCCTGTTCGGCTCGCCGGACGTCGCCCGCGAGGCGATGCCCGAGCCCGCCAAAGCTGCGCACTGAGGGGGATCGCAAAATGATCGATTGGATCGGCGATCACCTCGCCGTCATCATGTTCCTGGTGCTCACGTTCATCATGTTCGTGGGTTATCCCGTGGCCTTCGTGCTCGGCGCCATCGGTATCATCTTTGGTTATCTGGGTATCTTGTTCGGCGTCTACCAGATGGTTCAGTTCTCGAACCTGCTACCGCGTGTCTACGGTGGTGCGGTCGAGAACCAGGTGCTCGTGGCCGTGCCCATGTTCATATTCATGGGAACCGTGCTCGAACGAAGTGGCGTCGCCGAGGAACTGCTCAAGTGCCTGCAGGTCCTTCTGCGGCGCGTCCCGGGTGGCCTTGCGCTTTCAGTCGTGCTGCTCGGCACCATCATGGCGGCAACGACCGGCATCGTCGGCGCGTCGGTCGTGATGCTGACGCTGATCGCGTTGCCCGTGATGCTCGAGAAGAACTATTCGAAAGAGCTGTCCTGCGGCTGTATCGCGGCATCCGGCACGCTGGGAATTCTCATTCCGCCCTCGATCATGCTCGTGATCATGGGCGATCTGATGCAGATCTCGGTCGGCCTCCTGTTCGCGGCCGCCGTCATCCCCGGCCTCATCATGTCGGGCACCTACCTCATCTACATCATGATCCTCGCGTACATGAAGCCACATCTCGCGCCGCCGCTCGGCGCGCACGAGGGGCCGCAGAACCCAAGCGAACTGCTGAAGATGGTGGTGGTGACGTTTGCCCCACCTGCGTTCCTCATTATTCTCGTGCTTGGCTCAATTTTCGGCGGCTGGGCGACGCCGACCGAAGCCGGCGGTGTCGGTTGCGCCGGAGCGCTGCTGCTCGCCTGGAAGGCAGGGCGGCTCAACTGGGCGGCCATGAAGGAGATGGTCGAGAACTCGGCCATGACGACGGGCCTCGTTTTCTTCATTCTGTTCGGCGCCACGTTGTTCTCCTACGTCTTCCGTGCGCTCGGCGGTGACGATGTCGTGGTCGAGATTTTGAAGCACTTCGGTATCGACACGGGCTGGGAAACGCTCATCTTCGTCATGGCGATGGCGTTCTTCATGGGCTTCTTCTTCGACTTCCTGGAGATCTGCCTCATCCTGTTGCCGGTCTTCACGCCGATCCTCGCCAAGTCGACGTTCCCGGGCTACATCGACGATCCGAAGCTGATCACGCTGTGGTTCGCAATGCTGCTGGCGGTCAACCTGCAGACGGCATTCTTGACACCACCGTTCGGATTCGCGCTCTTCTATATGAAGGGCACGGTGCCTCCATCCATCACGATGGCACACATCTATCGCGGCATCATTCCGTTCATCCTGCTGCAGCTCACCGCGCTCGCCATTTGCATGGTGTTCCCGGAGACGATCTTCTGGTTGCCGCGGCGCTGGGGCATGCTCGATTGACGTCGTCGAGCTTCCTCTTCAGAACACTCTCCATGGCCGCCCCAAAAAGGCGGCCATGTCCGTATCTGTCGCCTGACTGGATCAACGCCCATGCGATGGCTCGGCCCTACTCCACCACTCAGAACCGAGCGCCACTACGGGTCTCGTCTGCTGACCTGCTTTGCCGAGCGGCCATCGGGTCTCAATGCCTTGCTCGCCGAGGCGGTCGTGCGGCGTCCCGATGCCGAGGCCCTGGTTTGCGGGGCGGCCCGGCGGAGCTACGGCGCCGTCGATGCTGAGGTGGGACGGCTTGCGGCAGGGCTCGCCGATCTCGGGCTCTCGAAGGGTGACCGCGTCGCGCTCCTGCTCGCCAACTCGGCGGAATTCGTGCTGGCCTTTCTTGCCGTGGTCAGGCTGGGCGCCATTGCCGTGCCGCTCAACGTGCGCGAAGGGCCGCGCGAACTCGCTTTCGTCCTCGCCGATTGCGGCGCCAAGGCTCTGCTCTACGACGACGTTCTTGCCGTCAGTCTGCCCCCACGCGCCGACACGCCCGCGCTCCTCCATCGCTTACCTGTCGCCGGCGCGGAAAGGCCGGACGCGCTGGCCCGGCTCTATGCTGCAGTGGCCCGGCCCCCCGACGTGGTTGCCGAAGAGGACGTCGCTGCCATCCTCTACACCTCCGGGACGACGGGCCGGCCAAAGGGTGCCATGCTCACGCACCTCGGCATCGTGCACGCGGCGATGATCTACGAGGCGGCGATGGGGCTCGGGCCCGAGGATCGGTCTGTTGTGAGCGTGCCGCTCAGCCACGTCACCGGTCTGACCGCCGGGATTGCGCTGATGCTGCGCGTTGCTGGCGCGCTGATCGTCATGCCGGCCTTCAAGGCGGATGCGTTTCTGGCGCTCGCGGCTACGGAGCGCATGACGCACACCGTCATGGTGCCGACCATGTACAACTTATGTCTGCTCAGCCCGGCGTTCGCCGAGGTCGATCTCTCGGCTTGGCGCATCGGTGGCTACGGCGGCGCCCCGATGCCGGCTGCCTCCATCGACCGGCTCGCCGCGAGGCTGCCGGGGTTGAGTCTCTTCAATGCCTACGGCTCCACCGAGACGACAGGCCCTGTCGTGTTGATGCCACCGGATGAGAGCCGGGCGCGGACGACCCAGGTCGGCTGTGCGGTTCCGAGTGCCCATGTCCTGGTGATGGACGAGGCTGGGCGCGAGCTGCCACCCGGCGAGGCCGGTGAGATCTGGCTGAAGAGCCCGAACGTCGTGCCGGGCTACTGGCGCAATCCCGAAGCGACGGCGGACGCATTTGTCGAAGGCTACTGGCGCTCCGGCGATATCGGGATGCGCGACGCGCAAGGTTTCATCACGTTGCTCGACCGGGCCAAGGACCTGGTCAACCGAGGTGGCTTCAAGATCTTCTCGGTCGAGGTGGAGAACGTGCTCGCGGCGCACGAGAGCGTCGTCGAGGCTGCCGTCGTGGCGCGCCCCTGCCCCGTGCTCGGCGAGCGTGTGCACGCGTTCGTCGTCGCGAACGGGGACTTTGTGGATAGCGACGCGCTACGGCGTCATGCGGCGGCGCAGCTGGCCGACTACAAGGTGCCCGAGACGATCACGTTTCTCAGTGAGCCGTTGCCACGCAATGCCGGCGGCAAGGTCCTCAAACGTGACCTGCGCCGGCTGTTTGCCGAGTGAAGCGGATGGCAGCCGGCGGTCCGGAATACCGGCCCCGCCGTGCGCTCACCTCAGCGCTCGAGATGCGGGAGCGGGTCAACCGGCTTAGAGCCCTGACGCAATTCGAAATGCACTTGCGGCTGGTCCACGGCACCCGTCTTACCGGCCTTCGCGATCTCCTGGCCGCGCTCCACGCGGTCGCCCCGCCGAACCAGCAGCGTCTCGTTGTGGGCGTAGGCGGAGACCCAGTTGCCCTCGTGCCGGATGAGCACGAGATTGCCGTAGCCTTTCAGCTCGCTGCCAGCGTAGGCGACGGTCCCGCTCTCCGCGGCGACGACGCTCGTGCCCTGCGGCACCAGAATATTGATGCCGTCGTTGTGGGTATTGTCCTGGCGCGGTCCGAAGCTAGCGACGATGCGACCCTTGGCCGGCCACCGGAACTTGCCGGGCAGCGCCGCCGACTGCGGCTTGGCCGAACGGGGGGCGGGGCTGGCATCGTTGATGACGGGGCTTTTCGGGCTGGCAACGGCAACGCGGTCGAGGGGCTCGGTCTCGGCCGGCGCCTCTTCGCTTCCCGCATTGATGATGCGCGGACGGGGCGCAGGTCCGGGTGACAGCTCGGCCTGAGCTTCGCGCGCGACGGCCGGCGGCACGGCCGCGGGCTGGTTCGTCTCAGCCTGGCGCACACTCCCGGGCGCGCCCGGCACCTTCAGCACGGTTCCTGCCCTGAGGCGGCCCGGGTCGGTGATGCCGTTCACAGCCTGCAGGTCAGCGACCTTGGCGCCGTAGCGCTTGGAAATCGCATAGAGGCTGTCGCGGGCCGTAATGGTGTGAGTGCCCGTCCAGTCGGACGGCGCCTGGCTCGTCTGCACGGCGCGAGGTGTGGGTTCGACCTGCGGCGGCCGCTCGATGCGCTCCGCAGGCTCGCGGCCCGCGGGCAGCGGCGCGGGGACCGGCGCGGGCGCGGTCGCGACCATCTCGCGGCGCCGGGGGGGAGTGCGGCGCTGTGGTGCAGGCACGACCAACTTCTGGCCGGGCTTGATCATCGGGCCCTGCAGACCGTTGGCGCTCATCAACTCGGAGATCGAGACGTTGTGGCGTTTGGCGAGGCCGTAGAGCGTGTCGCCAGGGACGACATCGATTGTGGAGCCGCCAGAGACGGCATCGCGCGGTGGTGAACCCACTGGCGCCCTCTCAGGCAGGGATCTGCCACCTCGGGCGACCGGCTGGAATGTGGGGCGGGTCGGTTCTTCGCGCGAGATCGGCTCCGGGAGCCCGGCTTGGCGGACCGGAGCCACGGCAGCCGTAGGTGGCTGGTAGGGCGCGGAGCCATATGCCGGTGCCGCCTCTACGGGACCGCCGGCATAGCTGCGGCGCATCGGTTCGGAGGGGAGCGGCGCGCGGCGCTGAGGCGCTTCCGGATTCAGCCCGACGCTCGCCATGTCCAGACGAGCGAGATCTGCGCTACATCCGGCCAAAGCCGTGGCGCACAAGAGACTGGCTGCGACAAGGCTCAGACGAACCGCGGTTCTGCGATTCGACGCATAAACTTCTGAACTCGACATGTGCATACCTCATACCCACGGCGAGTTAACCCTCTTTGGGTTAATGAGCCCTTAACTGCGCCGGGTATTGCCCGCCGCATGGCGGCATGACCCGGATGCGGGCTCGATCGCCGCATGCCAGCGCGGCCATGTCAGCGAGCCGACCTGCACGCGCCAGCCTGCCTCAGCGGACTATGGTCTAAACTGAGATTACGGGGGGACGAGGGCTGGTTTTCGGCGTTCCTGCGGCACTTTGATGAACGCCGGATAACTGCGACATGCAACCGGTTGAGCGCTGGTCTAGTCGGCCAGACGCTCAGTCAGTCGAGCATGCATGGCGCGGTCGGTCAGGTTCATCGATAGCGGCGTCACCGAGATCCAGCCGTTGTAGACGGCCCAGATGTCCGTCCCGCGATCGGGGTTCGAGCGGCGAAGCGCATAGCCGAGCCAATAGTAGGGGTTGCCCCAGGTATCGAGCCGCTCCTCGACGCCGAGGTTCTGCTGGTCGCGCCGCCCCTGCGTCGTCACCATCACACCCTCGATCTCGTGGGGCTTGCGGTCGGGGAAGTTGACGTTCATGAGCACCAGCGGTGGCCAGGGCTCCGCGAGCAACTGGCGGATCAAGGCCGGTGCGCGCGCGATCGGTGTTTCCCAGTGGGGATGGTCGCCGGCGGCATAGCTGTAGGCCATCGAGAGCGCGATCGACGGGATTCCGAGCTGCGTGCCCTCCAACGCCCCGGCGATGGTGCCGGAGTAGGTGACGTCCTCGGCCATGTTGGCGCCGCGGTTGATGCCCGAAAGCACGAGGTCCGGCCTGCGGTTCTTCAGGACATGGCGCGCGCCCATGATGACGCTGTCGGTCGGCGTGCCGCGCACGGCATAGACCCGATCGGCGATCTGGCGCATGCGCAATGGCTCGTTGAGCGACAGCGAATGGCCGGCACCCGACTGGTTGGTCTCGGGCGCCGACACCCACACTTCACCGTCCGGCCCCGCCAGCTCCTCGGCGATCTGACGCAGTGCGTGCAGGCCCGGCGCATCGATGCCGTCGTCGTTGGTTACGAGGATGCGCATGGTGATGTTCCCTTGAGGCGGCGGGCTCTGTCCGGCGCGCGATTCGTCCAGCCTTTGTCGCCCGAATGCCAGTCGGATGCTACAGCGGCATGGCAGCGGGCGTCAGGCTTTGGCAATCCGTTCACGCGCGCTCATGTAGGGGCGCAGAGGTTCCGGAATGACGATCGAGCCGTCCTCCTGCTGGTAGTTCTCCATCACGGCGATCAGCGTCCGCCCGACGGCGAGGCCCGAGCCATTGAGCGTGTGCACAAAGCGGACATCTTTCGCCCCTTTCGGCCGATAGCGCGCGCCCATGCGCCGGGCCTGGAAATCGCCGCAGACCGAGCACGAAGAGATCTCGCGGTAGGCATTCTGCCCCGGCAGCCAGACCTCTATGTCGTAGGTCTTCTGTGACGCAAAGCCCATGTCGCCGCTGCACAGCAGCATCGTGCGGTAGGGAAGGCCCAGGCGCTGCAGGATCGTCTCGGCGCATTTGGTCATGCGCTCGTGCTCCTCGAGCGACTTGTCCGGCGTGGTGACCGAGACCAGCTCCACCTTCATGAACTGGTGCTGGCGGATCATGCCGCGCGTGTCGCGTCCCGCCGAGCCCGCCTCCGAGCGGAAGCAGGGTGTCCCCGCCGTGAACCGCTGGGGCAGCGCGTCCTCGTCGAGGATGGATTCGCGCACAAGGTTGGTGAGAGAGACTTCGGCGGTGGGGATGAGCCAGAGGCGCTCCTGGCCTCGCGCTTCATTGAGAGTGTCGCGCACTTTGGCCGCTCGCTCGTCGTGCTGCATCGCGAGCAGTGCATCGCTGAGGTCAGATACTTTGCTGGAGCCTTGAATGAATTTCATCAGGTTGGGATTGGCCCCGACCATTGTACGTGTCGCAAGCGCTCCCGCAGTGAACATCTGATCAAAAATGGCGTTCAGGCTTCGACCTGTCTGAAACAAATCCTCTTCAAACTTGGGCAAATTCGCCGTCCCATACGCCGCATGGTCCCGCACAAGCAACGGCGGGTTGACCTCGGTGTAACCGAATTCCTCCGTGTGCACATCGAGCATGAACTGGGCCAGCGCCCGCTCCATGCGCGCCAGCGCTCCCTTGAGATAGACGAAGCGCGCGCCCGACACCTTGGCCGCCGTCTCGAAATCCATCAGGCCCAACGCCTCGCCGAGCTCGAAATGCTGCTTCGGCTTGAAGTTCAGCAGCGCCGGATCGCCCCATCGGCGCACCTCGACGTTTCCCGTCTCGTCGCGGCCTTCGGGGACCTCGTCCAGCGGCGCGTTCGGGATGACCGCCAGCAGCGCCTCGACCTCGGCGGTGAGCTCGCGTTCGCGTGCCTCTCCCTTCGCCAGCAGGTCCTTTAGGCTCGCTACCTCGGCCATCAGCGCCTCGGCCTTGGCGTCGTCCTTCGCCTTCTTGGCCGCGCCGATCTCTTTCGAGGCCGCGTTGCGCCGGGCCTGCGCGTCCTGCAGTTTGGTGACGTGCGCGCGCCGCGCCTCGTCGAGCTTCAGGATCGCGGCCGACGAGAACTGGCCTTCGCCCTCACCAAAGATGCCACGGCGCTTCAGACCTTCGTCGAAGCCTTGCGGATTGTCGCGGATGGCCTTGATGTCGAACACGGGGATAACCCTTCTACTCGTCGTTCGCCGGTGGCGACGACTGAAGCCAAGGGGAGAGCTGGAATATCCGTTTACGCCCCTGGGTTCCTCTTGGCGGGAACGAAGGGTGGTCTAGTACGCAAAAACAGCCTCGTCCAGCGGCCTGTCGTGCATCTCTGTCAGTCGGAAATGTCAGCAGTCGCCTGATTGTTTTTGGCCATACGATCGACGATCCAGATCGAGGCCTCATACAGCAGGATGGTCGGTCCCATCATCGCCAGCATCGAGAACGGATCGGGCGGCGACAGGACGGCCGCGGCACCCGTAATCCCCACAATGGCATAGCGACGGAAACTGCGCAGTGATTCTCCCGTGACGACACCCGCGCGCGCGAGCAGCGTGATGATCACCGGCAGCTGGAAGCAGATCCCGAAGCCGAAAATCAGGGTCATGATCAGAGACAGGTATTCAGATACCTTCGGCAGCAGCTCGATCGCGGCCTTGCCATCGCCGGCGGCCTGCGGCGTGATGTCGAGCGAGAACGAGATCAGCATCGGCATCACGAGGAAGTAGACGACGAGGCTGCCCAGGAAGAACAGAACCGGCGTGGCGATGAGATACGGGACGAACGCCCGCTTCTCGTTCTTGTAGAGGCCCGGCGCTACGAACTTGTAGATCTGATTGGCGACGATGGGGAACGACAGGAACGCGGCGCCGAACATGGCCAGACGGATGTTCGTATAGAGCTGTTCGAGGAAGTGCGTCGCGATGAGCTTCGCCTTCTCCTCGCCCACCACGCGCACGTAGGGCCACACCAAAACATTGTAGATCGGCTTGGCGAAGAAGAAGCAGGCGACGAACATCCCGAAGAACGCGAACAGCGACGTGATCAGCCGCTGGCGCAGCTCCGTCAGGTGCTCGATCAGCGGCATCCGCGATTGATCGATCTCGTCTTGTCCGTCGCGGGAGGGCTCCGGGGGCGTCGATGCCGAGGGCGAGGCGGGGGTGATGTCCTGCATGGTCTCAGGCCCCGGTCCGCTCGGACGCGGCCTCGGCGGTCACCCTCGGCTGCGCGGCGGGTGGGGCCACGGGCTGCGGCGTGCTCTCGATGGGCTGTGGTGGAGGCAGCCCATCTGGCGCCTGTTCGGTGGACGCGGTGTCCAAGAGTGCCGGCTGCTGGAGCGCGGCCTTATCGACCTCGGACAGCGACTCGTTGACCTCGCGCGTCACGTCACCGAGGTGCGTTTCGACCGACTGGGTCGCGTCCCTCAAGGTTTCCTGGGTGTCGCGTCCGATGCTCTCCACCTCTTTCTTGAGGTCGGCAAGCTCGGATTCGCGCATCGCCTCGTCGAACTGAGCGCGGAACTCGTTCGCCTGACGCCGGATCATACCCATGTAGCGCCCGAGAGTCCGCAGGAGAGCCGGCAAGTCCTTAGGACCGACGACGATCAGCGCGACGACGGCAAGAATCAGCAGCTTTGACGACGTGAGATCGAACATCGTGTCCGGTTTCTGCCGCCCAGGGCAATTGCTCAGGGCTCGTTAGCCGACATCCAAAGGCCGAGCTCCCGGCTCCGGAGACGGCCTCTCGACGGGCGGGGTCGACGATACGTATCAGCCGACCTTGCTGCCCGTTCCGGTCGCTTGCGTATCGTGAGACTTCTGGGACTCGATCGTGCGAGGATGCTCGGCCGGCTTGCTGGCTTCCTCCGCGTCGTCCTGCAGGCCCTTCTTGAAGCTCTTGATACCCTTGGCGAAATCGCCCATGACGGCTGAAATTTTGCCGCCGCCCCCAAAGAACAGAAGCGCAACGGCGAGGAAGATCAGCCAGTGCCAGACGCTCAAGCTGCCCATGTCTTCGGGTACTCCATCTAAGGCGTAGCCACGCCCCATTTTTGATCGGCGGTACTATCGCAGACCCGGCCTCGGGCTGCAAGTTAAGGTGAGGTAATAGTTTCGTCTGTTCGCGGGCGTCAATCTTCTGGTCGTCCACCTCATATCGAGACGGCGGCCTCCCCTTCGACCTCGTCAGCTGGAAAGACCAGCACCCGCGCAGGGTCGATCCGGATCCCGACCTCCGTCTCGCGACCGGGCAACTCGCTTTCTCGCACGCGTGCCCTGAGCTGACCCTCGAAGCCTTGCACGGCAAGATCGATCAGCGCCGCATCGCCGAGAGGCTTGACCCGCACGATGCGCCCCGCCAGTCCGCTGCCGGGGGCAGTGAGCTCGATGGCCCGTTGGCGCAGGCAAAGCACGGCCCGTTCGCCTTCAGCGATCTCGGGCACCCAGAACGTGCCGACGGGCGTACGCAGCGCACCGCCCTCGACCGTCCAGGGGATTTCGTTGATCTCGGAAAAGAGACGCGCGACGAAGAGGTCGTTCGGATTGCGATGCAGATCCCGCGCCCGGCCGATCTGCACCAGCCGGCCGTGCCGCATCACGGCGATCCGGTCGGCGAGACGCATGGCCTCCTCGGGGTGGTGGGTGACGATGATCGACGTCGCCCTCGTTTCGCGCAGGATCGACGTCGTCTCTTCCTGAAGGCGCTCGCGAAGGTGGACGTCGAGGCCGGAGAATGGCTCGTCCATCAGCATCACGGCGGGTCGTGGCACGATCGCGCGCGCCAACGCGACCCGCTGCTGCTCGCCGCCCGAGAGCATGTGCGGATACTTGTCCGCATGTCTCAGCATGCCGACACGCGCCAGGACGGCGCGGGCTTCCTTCGCGGCCTCTTCGCGACGAAGCGATTTCAGGCCGAAGGCGACGTTGTCGAGGATGGTCAGGTGCGGGAACAGGGCGAAGTCCTGAAACATCAGCCCGACGTGCCGGTTCTCGGGCGGGACGAACCTGTTCGGTCCCGCCACCTCGCGACCGCTGATCAGCACGCGGCCGGCCGACGGCTTCTCGATGCCGGATGCAATGCGCAGCAACGTCGTCTTGCCGCAACCAGACGGTCCGAGCAGGCACACGATCTCCCCCGGCTCGATCTCGAGCGAGACGCCGGCGAGCGCGGTTACCGCACCGTAGCGGCGTTCCACGTTCTCGAATGTCAGGCTCGCGGCGAAAGCGGCGCCGGCACGGGCCGGAGCCGTCGCCGATTGACTGGCGGCCTCGGTCGTCGGCGTCCTGCGTGGACCAAGGAGATCGGACAGCTTCAAGGATTGCTCCGCGTGGTCGGCACCGGCCGGCTCTGGTCGCGGGACAATATGTGAGGCATCCCGTCCGGGCAATGCGGTGGCGCAAGAGGCGCCGCAAAGGTTGCTGCCTCAGCCACCTTGATCCTACTGTCGGGCCGAGCCTCGGGCCCGAGGTCATCTTTTCCGAGAAGGAGCCAAGCATGTCCGTTTCCCCCGACATCGTCGCCGAGTTGGCGCCGACCGGTGTTCTGCGCGCCGGCATCAACATGTCGAACTTCCTGCTGGTCACCGGCAAGACGGCCTCGGGCGACCCCGTCGGCGTGTCGCCGGACATGGCGGCCGAGGTCGCGCGCCGCCTCGGTGTGCCGCTGAAGCTGGTGCCGTACAAGTCGCCAGGCGAGCTCGGCGACGACGCCGAAAAGAACATCTGGGACATCGGCAACATCGGCGCCGAGCCTCAGCGGGCCAAGACGATCGCATTCACGGCTGCCTACTGTGAGATCGAGTCCACGTACTTGGTACCCGCCGGCTCGCCGATCCAGACGATCGCCGACGTCGACAAGCCCGGCATCCGCATCTCGGTGACGGGGCGCTCGGCCTACGGGCTCTGGCTCGAAAACAACATCAAGCAGGCCACCCTGCTGCGCACCGATACGCTGGATGCGTCCTTCGAGAAATTCGTCAACGAAAAGCTCGAGGTTCTGGCCGGCTTGCGCCCACGCCTGATCGACGACGTCAAGAAGCTGCCCGGCGCGCGGATCCTCGACGGAAAGTTCTCGGCCGTGCAGCAGGCGATCGGTACGCCGAAGAAGAACGTGAAGGCGGCGCCTTGGCTCGCTGCGTTCGTCGAGGAAGCCAAGCGCACGGGCCTCGTGCAGAGCTTCATCGACAAGCATCACGTCAAAGGGCTCTCCGTCGCTCCGCTGGCCTGACACGGTTGCTGCCGTCCGGCCATCGGGCCGGGCGGCAAGCCAAACTCGGCATTCCCGCGTCTAAAAAAATTTGCGCACTCTTCCGAAGTGAGGAGCATTTTGGCGCGCTGTTATTGACAACTGACATTATCTCCGGCAAAAAGCACGCGCTGACGAATAATCGTCGGCTCTCTTTGTAATCACGTCCTGGCGGATAACCGAGGCCCCCGATGCGACTCGCATCACATATCGCCAACGCGCCCTGCGCCGACTCTGTCTGGTCGTATCGATCCGGTATGAACGGCTGCGCAGCGTTTCGCGTCGACGGCGTCGGGCTGCGGGTGGCCGCAACGCGCGTCTCAGCGGGCTTTACCGCCCTTGCAGTCAGTTCACCATTGAGCACGCTGGGCTAAGCGAAAAAGCCACGAGTGATGGAACGCGCCTCATCCTGGCCGGTTGGTCAGGCTGTGGTGTGCGCGTCCGGCTCGATCAGAGTCACGCAAAACGTACCGAGCGGGCTCTCTCCCCGGCGAGAAATCGGCTGCAATGCGCAGCTGTCATTTTCGTCGATAATCGAGCGTGGGAAAATCAATTTTTTTCTCAGATCGGCTTGCGACGATCCAAGCGTTAGATAATGGCCGAAAGGAGGTAGACGTGTACCAGAGCGATTATCCAGCGCTTTTGCTGAATGCCGACCTCCGGCCGATGAGCCTTTTCCCGCTGTCGCTCGTTTCCTGGCAGGAGGCGGTGAGCGAGGTCGTGCGCGACCGCGTCTCTGTGGTTGCCGAGTACGACCGGATCGTGCGCAGCCCCTCGCGGGAGGTGCGCCTACCGTCCGTGATCGCGCTCATGCGATATCGCCGGTCGCGCCGGCAAGTGGGGTTCACTCGCTACAACGTGTTTCTGCGGGATCGCTTCACCTGTCAGTACTGCCTGGTGAGACTGCCTGCCTCCCGGTTGACGTTCGATCACGTACTGCCGAGAGCGCTCGGCGGTACCACCACATGGTCGAATGTCGTGACGGCTTGCGGTCCGTGCAACGGCCGGAAGGGCGCGTCACTCGCCATGCAGCCGGCGACGCTGCCGCGCGAGCCCACCGCCCGCGACCTGTTGCGGGTGCGGCGGACCCTGCCGGATCGGCACCTGCACAGGACGTGGCTCGACTATCTCTACTGGGATGTCGAGCTCGAAGCCTGATCTCCGTCCCGCTCCATGACTGCCGCACAGCGGTGTGGGGCGGGGCGGCAGAGTGAGCGGATCGATGTGTCAGAGCTGCAACTCATCGCTTTGCACGACATAGCGCCTGGATAGCTGGTCTGGTGACAGCGCCGCACAGAAGACGCGGAGAGGCGGGCTCGAAACCTGCCCCAGGCACCACCCCAATTCAGCAATCTCGGGCGCCAACTGGTCCATGTTACCCGCCTATGCTATGTCCCGACCCCGCGAGACGACTCGTTGACGAGTTTCGGGGGGCGAATTTGGACCTGGTCGAGCTAAGACGTCTACTCGACAGTTATCGCTTTGCGGATGCGGCCATACGAAAGCACTCCGCTGCGATGCTGCCGGCTGACCGGGGCATGCTAGAGGCCGAGAGGGCTGAGGCGTTCTCCAGCCTGCTCGAAACGAGCTCGGGTGAGCCGGCCGTCGCGATCTTGCAACTGCGAGCGCTGGTGCGCTGTCTCGCCAACAGCGGACTTGACCGACAGTTGTCGGCAAGGCTCCTTGCAATGGCCGAACGGCATATCGAGGCACTGGGCCGTGACTTCGGCAACGCGCTCCAGCCCGCACGACCGTCTCTTCTCCCGACGGTCGACAGTAAAGGTTGGCTCAGCGATGCCGAACTGCGCGCGCTGGATAATGACGTCAATCGCATGGCGATCATCGGCAGCGACTACCGCTACCTCTATTCGAACCCGGCAAACGCGGCGTTCCATGGTGGCATGCCAACATCCTTAGTGGGCAAGCCACTGTGGGACACCACTTCGCAGGAGTTTTTCGAGACCGTGTCGAAGCCGGTTTTCGATCGCTGCTTCGCCGGTCATCCTGCAGCGTTTGTGTCGTCGCATCCAGGCCGGGACGCTTCGCAGGTGTTTTCGGCTCATCTCAGTCCCATTCTAGACAAGCAGGGTAAGCCGATCGCGGCGCTCGGGACCATGAGGTTGGTGGACTATGTCTCGCCAACGCGGTAACCGCCCGGACTTGAGCGGCTGGAGGCTTCCGGTTCCCGATCGTGGCGCTCGTGTGGCGGGTACATCTCGATCATCGAAGGGACTGTTTCCCTGCGGCTTTGCGTAGCGTGCGGCGCGCCCTCGTCGTGCCCCCGTTCTGTTCGATCAGATTTCCATCGATCACCAGCACGATTTTGGCCGAGGCCTCACCTATGCTGCGCAAGCTCGTATTGGTTGTCCTCCTGCTCCTGCTCGGTTTGGCCACCTATGCCACGGCGCCCTTGGTTGCGGCATGGCAGATCCGAGAGGCCATCGTGGCAGGTGATACTGTCCGACTTCGCGAGAAGGTCGATTGGCCGGCCGTGCGCCGATCGATGAAGTCATCAGTCGGGGACGCCCGGCAGGCAATCGCCGAGCTGACAGAGGCGGCGGGCCTTCCGCGCCCCGGCCTCTGGCAGCGCCTCAAAGCCGCCGCCGTGCCGTTTGTCGCCGATCCCCTCATCGATCGTTATGTCACGGCGGAGGGGGCACCGCAGCTCTATGCCTGGCGGCAGGCCTGGAAGCAGCGCATGGCCGCCGTGCGGCAGGCGGCCCACGGGACTTCAGACCTTCTGGCCGCTTCCGTGACGCCTGAGCCCCGGAACGCGCTCCACGTGTGGTTGCAGGATACCCCCGTACCAAGGGTTCTCGCCGCCGGCCGCCGGGTCCAACGGTGGGCGTTCGTGTCGCCGTTCAGGCTGGAGATTGAGATCGCCGACCGGTTAGTGCCCGGTCGGAGTTGGCACGCCGAGATGCAGTTGCAAGGGCTCTCATGGCGGCTGACCGGGCTCAAGGTCGTCACGTCGCCCGGCGGTGCTGCTAGTCGCTCCTTGCGCGCCGTGTCCGCTCGCGGGTGACCACCGGGTCACTGCCCGTTTTTTGCTAAAAGTCGATCGTTTTCAGGGAAGTGATCTTAAAATCTGTCCAGCATTGTCGCCGCCTGAAGGCCCCGAATGTGATGCGTCGGGCGAGGGAGGATGCGAGTGGCAATTTTGAATGGGACGGATGCGAGAGAGCGCATCAACGGAACCACCGGAGATGACGTCATCAGCATGCACGGTGGCAACGACACTGTGTATGCCAGCACCGGCAACGACCTCGTCTACGGCGGCGATGGCGATGACGTGCTCGTCGGCGAGTACGGGCACGACTCCCTCTACGGCGGAGCCGGTAATGACACGTTCTACGGCGGCAGCCTGGACGACTTCCTCTCCGGTGGGGATGGCAACGACGGTCTGAATGGCGATAGCGGTAACGACACACTCATCGGTGGGCCCGGCAACGATATTCTGAACGGCAGCACCGGCAACGATACCCTGGTCCATGTCGTGGGTGAGGGCACCGACACGATCAACGGTCAGGCCGGCAACGACACGCTCGAGCTGCACCTCACGTCTGCACAGCTGACGCCCGAAGTTCGCGCCGACTTGCAGGCCTTGAAGAACTTCATAACGTCCGAGCTGGCTGCGGCCGGAAGCACGACGACACTCTATGCCCAGGCAAGCGGTACGGCCGTGACGCTTCCGTCACTGGGCTTGATCATGACCACCACCGAGAATGTCAGAGTACTCCTCGATGGCAACGAGGTGCCACTCGATAGCCTGCTGAACCAGGCCCCCGTGGTGGCTGCAACTGCCGCAGCGACGGTCGCGGAGGACGTCGCCTTCAGCGGTGTCGTCGAGGCGACGGACGTGGACGGCGATGCCCTCACGTTCTCGGTCGTCGGTGCGCCCGGTAACGGCGCCGTGACCCTCGACGAGACGACCGGTTCCTATACCTATACGCCAGCCGCGAACTGGTCGGGCGTCGACAGCTTCCGCGTCGCCGTCACAGACAGCTTCGGTCACGTCGTCGAGCAGGAAGTCCAACTCAACGTCGAGGCCGTGGCCGACGCCCCCGAGCTGACGGTTGTTTCTCCGATCGTCGCGACGCCGGGCCAGAACATCATCGGTAATGGCAGCGATAACGTCCTCATGGGTGGCGCCGGTGGCGACCTTATCGACGGCGGTGACGGCAATGACGTCCTTGTCGGCAGCGGCAGCTCCTATATCGAGGTGCCGCTCGACGTCGGGGCAGCTCTCGGCGATTTCGACGGTTCGGAGAGCCTGACTATTACGCTCAGCGGCCTGCCCGTCGGGGCCATACTTTCCGCGGGTGTCGACAACGGCGATGGCAGCTGGACGCTTTCCGCCGATATGCTCGCTGGCCTCGTGCTCACGGCCAATGTCGATGCAGGTTTCTCGCTGACGGTGACCGCCGTCTCGACCGAGGCCAACGGCTCGTCGGCCAGCGTCACGAAGGATATCCAAGTCGAGCTTGCGGATGCCGGCAACACGATCGTCGGTGGCAGCGGCAACGATCAGCTCGTCGGTGGCGCAGGCGCCGACGTGATCCATGGGGGCGGCCCGTCGATCGCTCCGAAGGAGACCAGTGCACCGGAAGTTTTCAGCACGTTCGCCGCATCGGCCAAGGTCGCCAAGGCACCGACGAAGGCCGATGACGATATCGTCCATGCCGGGGACGGCGACGACATCATCTACGGCAATGCCGGAAACGACGAGCTTCACGGCGAGGCTGGCAACGACTTGATCTCCGGCGGCAAGGGCAATGATGTGCTCTTCGGCGGTGACGGTGCCGACAATCTCAACGGCAACAGTGGCGACGACGTTCTCTACGGCGGCGCCGGCAACGACGTCGTCAACGGCTCGTCCGGCAACGACGTGGTTGTCGCTGGCGAGGGCGACGACGTCTACACAGGCGGCTCGGGGTTCGATACGCTGGACTTCTCCGAAGCTAGCGGTTCGATGATGATCGACGTGTCCAAGAAGACCGCTGTTGGCGCCGGGAGCGACACCTTTTCCGGCTTCGAGAGCTACATCGGCTCGGGCTTCGCCGACACCCTCAAGGGCTCCAGCCAGGCCAACGCTTTGGACGGTGGCGCGGGTAGTGACGTGCTCCGCGGGATGGCGGGAGCGGACACGCTGACGGGCGGTCAGGGCAACGATACCTTCCAGTGGCTCGCCAAGGACATCGTGTCCGGTGGCGCCCACCAGGGCGTCGATGTCGTCACGGACTTCACCGAAGGTGACATGCTCGACCTGCACGACATGCTGAAAAAGTTCAAGGGCAACTTCGAGGACCACGTTCGTCTGACGGAGAACGCGCAAGGTTCTGTGTTGTCTGTCGACATCGGTGGCACCTTCCACGACGTGGCTCTGTTGGAAGGCATCTACGGCACGAGCGCGGCCGATCTGCTTGCGTCTGGGTCGATCCTGGCCTGATGAAACAGAAGGGCGGTACGTACTTTGCGTACCGCCTCAGCTTTGCTTCGAGTGATCCCGCGTTCACGCTCTTGTTGAGGCCGCGTCAGTCCCGCGGCCTATGGACTGCCGCGGTCGCGCTGTCGACGAGCCCGCTTTCGACGGCTCTCGTCAGCTCGGCCGCACCCGCCAATTCCGCTAGGCGTTCGGGCACGATCCACATCGTGTAGTCGGGCCCGTGGAATGCTGTGCAGGCCAGCCGGCCTTGCGCGATCCGACATTCAGAGGTCTCGGTCAGGACGAGCGGCTGGCGCCGGTCGTGCCGTAGAATGCGCATGTCGATCGGCTGCAACACGGCCGGATAAGCGATCAGATCGACGCCGCGAAACACACAGCCGAGCGAATCACGGCAAGCGCCCGCCCGCTCGCCGAGCGCCTGCGTCGGGCCAAAGGCGCGTCGCCGCGGCAGGAACTCGGCTGGCGAGGCCGCGCCGGCCCCGACGTAGCATCCGCGCTCGCCACACAGGAGCGGATCGGCCGTCTTGTTGTGACGACGAATGCCGCGATTGCCGGCTTCCATGGTCATGAGCACGGTCACCCGCGTCTCACTCCGATCCCGGCCTGAAGCATCGCGCTCCTCTGCGTGACCGTTCCGTTCAGGCACGTATGAGAGAGTCGGTTGATTACGTTCACTCGGGCTGCTGACCTGCCCGCTGACCTCTTGCAAATCCCCCGTCGGCTTCTGCACCGGCAAGCCGGGTGGCGTCGTCTCGGTCGAGGGGAAGGGCGGCCGATTGCGCGCCTCGCGCGCGGCGCGAGCTCTGCGCAGAGCGGCATCGATTCGCTCCGCCTCGGCCTCCCGCTCGGCCTCCATCTGTGCCATCTCGGCATCCTGAGCTTGACGGTCGCCTTCGGTCGCTGCCGACGGTTGTGCGGCCGGCTCGCTTTCCTTGCTCGTGAGAGGCTGGTTCTGCGGGCGCTCTTCGGTTACTTGCGCGGCACCGGCTTCAGCCGGACCCGCCGGTTTGTTCTCGCCGATCATCTCGCGATGTGATTCGGCCTCGGCGCGGGCACGCTCCAGCATCTCGATCTCCTCGAGGATGCGACGCTCGTCGTCTTCGGTCGGTGGCTTGGCCGGGACGACGTCATGCACTCTCCCCGAGGACGGCGCTCGCTTCGCCTCGTCGGCAGACTGCTCCGCGAGCCATCGGCCGATCGCGTCGCTGCTTTCGGCCATCGCCCCGCCCGATACGCCCATCACCGTCACCATGACTGCCAGACCTCGCAGACATGAGCGCCGAGCCGTGCCACGCATCTGCCGGCATCCTCCGTTCGCGCGCTCCACTTCAGCGTGAGCGCTTCATCGATCGATGACGAAAGTAGCGCGGAAGTTGGGCAGCAAAGCGGTCTGACGCTGAACGAGTGATAAATTGTTTCGTCCGAAGCCGTGCTCAAGACGACCGATGCTGACCGTCAGACCATGCTCAGCCGCTCATGGTGAGGCCGCCTGAGACCGAGACGACCTGACCGGTGATGTAGGCGGCATCCTCGCTCGCAAGGAACGCGACCATGCCAGCGAGATCGTCGGGCTGGCCGAGTCGCTTCAAAGGGATCGAACGCTTGAGGCCCTCGTAGGCCTTCTCACCCTGTTCGCCACCGCCGAGAAACTGAGCCAGCAGTGGCGTGTCCGTCGGTCCTGGGCATACGCAATTGACGGTGACGTTGGAGCGGGCCAGCTCCCGCGCAATCGTCTTGGTGAAGGCGATCAGGCCGCCCTTGCAAGCGGAGTAGACGGCCTCCATCGACGATCCGACCCGTCCGGCGTCCGACGCGATGTTGACGACGCGCCCTCGTCTGCGCGCTTGCATGCCCTTCAACACGGCATGGTGCAGATGGATCGGCCCCCTCAGATTGATGGCGATGATCTTGTCCCAGTCATCAGGGGTCGTTTCTAGAAAATAGGCGAACTTGTCCCAGCCGGCGTTGTTCACGAGGATATCGGTCGGCCCTTGCGCCGCCTCGAAGGCGGCGACGGCCGCCGTTACGCTCGCGAGACTGGTGATGTCGCAAGCATAGGCCGACGCCCCGTTTCCGATCTCGGCTGCCACTTTCTCGGCAGCATCGGCCCGGAGGTCGAATACGCCGACCTTCGCGCCTTCTTCGGCCAACCTCCGACAGAGCGCTGACCCGATGCCACCCGCCCCGCCCGTGACGATCGCCGCTTTTCCTGCGAGCCCGCGCATGTTCCTGTCTCCTGCTCCCGATCGAGACGAGGTCATCGGACCCCGTCGCCCATCGGCGGAGGTTAAGGCGTTGTCACGCCCGGGGAAAGCGGGCGGCTCAGCGAACGACCAGCACCGGCACGCTGGAATGAACGACGACCTGGTTGGCCTGGCTGCCGATCAGCAACCGGGACAGCCCGCGCCGCCCGTGACTCGCCATGACGATCAGGTCGCAGGCCTTGTCCTTGGCCGTGGCGATGATGCCGTCGGCCGGATACTGGTCCGCCATGTGCACGGTCTCGCACTTGATACCAGCCGCGTCGGCTTCGCGCTTCACGGTAGCAAGGATGCCGCCCGCGTTCTCGGAAGCACCCTTCTCGTACTCGTCGACCGGAAAGGCCATGCCCATCTCTCCCGGCACCACGGCCGTCCAGGGCTCCGTCACGGTGACGACGGTGACCTTGGCTCCGACGGCCTTGGCAAGGGCAAACCCCTGCACCACCGCCTTGTGGGCGAGTTCGGATCCATCGGTGGCGATCAGAATGTGCTTGTACATCGTTAGGGGTTCCTTCCTAGGCCCATGCGCATATCGCTCGGGTGCACTTTGGCGCCTCCTTCCAGGGGGCGGCCTGATCCGGATCAAACTACTGCGTGCGGCGACAGACCGCCACTCACTCGGCCGGCTGGGTTCGAGCCTCCCGTCGTTCGCGCAGGGCCAGCCAGAGCATGGTTGCCATCACGATGCCCATCAAGGGCAGGGCGGCAATGTTGATCGCCATCCACCCGGATTTCTGCTGCAGGAAGCCGGCGAGGGCAGCGGCCGTTGCCGTCGTCGCGTAGACGACGAAATCGTGGCTCGCCTGGACTCGGGCCCGCTCCGACGGTCGGTAGGTTCGCGTCAGCAGCGTCGAGCCGCCGACGTAGGTGAAATTCCAGCCGAGCCCGACCAGCGCGTTGGCGATCAGAAAGTTCGCGAAGTCGATCCCGGCAATATTGACCAGAGCGCAGCCGACCTGGATCAGCGCGCCGATGGCGATGATGGTGAGCACGCCGAATTTCTGGATCAGGTGGCCGGTAAAGAATGACGGCAGGAACATCGCTATGATGTGCACCTGGATGACCGTTGCACTATCGGCGAATTGAAACCCACAGGCGAGCATCGCGAGCGGTGTTGCGGACATGACCAGCGTCATCACGCCATAGCCGAACATCGAGGAAATCAGTGCCGCGATGTAGGCTGGTTGGCGGATGATCTCCGACATGGGCCGTCCGCCTTCGGCGCGCTCTGCGGCGGTCAGGCGTGGAATCCGCAACAGCTGCATCAGCAGAACGCTCAGCGCCCCTGTGATGGTGACGGCGATATAGACGCCCATGAACGTCACTGGCGAAAACCAATCGACCGTCCATTTCGCGATCTGTGGTCCGAGGAAGCCGGCCGCGATTCCACCGGCCATTACGTAGGAGATCGCCTTCGGTTTGAAGCCGTCCGGCGAAGCATCGGCGGCAGCGAATCGATAGTACCATGCGAATGCAGCAGCCGATCCCTGAAGCAGCGCCGAGACGCACAGCAACTCGAAGCTGCGCAGCACCATTGCGTAGGCTGCGAGCAGACCGAATACGATCGCAAGGATGGCGCCGATGGTGAACCCCGCGCGCCGACCGATACGTCCCATCAGCAGCGACGCCGGGATCGTCGTCAGCATGATGCCCGCGTGATTGAGGAAGATCGGAAGCGTCGCCAGCGATTTGTCCACGCCCAGCAGCGAGTGGGCGGCGAGCGGGGTCGTTGCGATACCCATCGATTGCGTGCACATGAACAGTGCCTGTGCGACGGCCAGCACAGCCACATTTCGACGGTAGGCTTCTGTTGACGCGGTGGTTGAGGTCATCTGCGTTCCGGTTCGAGGAAGCTGTAAGTAACGCATGTCTCGGCAACCGCGGAAAGGGTGCTGCGGCATACCGCCTGCCGGCGTGGCTTGGTAAAGGTGGTGCCACGTGAGTCATCGGGTTTGCGCCGCGGAGTTCTCGACAACGCGGATTGGCGCCCGCATGGCGGCGTCGCCGCGGCGGCTTAGCGGCGACCCGCGGACTTAACGCCTTTCAGGCGACTGGAACTGGCCTCGAGGATGCGCGATGACGATTGGCAGGGATGACAAGAGGCTCAGGCAGCGGGTCTACGAGATCATCGAGGTCGGCCGCGGCGAAGGTCTCGCGAGCCGCGTCTTCGACCAGGTCATTGTCGCATTCATTCTGCTCAGCGTGCTCGCTTTCTGCCTTGAGACGGTGCCGTCCATCGACGCGGAATGGGGTCCTTGGCTCCGAGCCTTCGAGTATGTCTCGATCGCCGTATTTACCATCGAGTACGCGCTTCGCTTGTGGACGGCCGTCGAGGTGCCGATGCTGTCACGGCTTCCGTCTTGGCAGGCGCGTCTGAAGTATGCCAAGCGCCCGACCCTGATCATCGACCTGCTGGCCATCCTGCCGTTCTACCTTGGCTCGATTGTCGGTCTCGATCTCCGAGCCTTGCGCGTGTTTCGCCTGATCCGGTTCCTCAAGCTCACGCGATACTCGCCAGCGATCCACACGCTGCTGCGTGTCATCTCGAATGAGCAGCGATCTTTGGCCGGCGCGTTCATGCTGCTGATGGCAGCGCTGCTCACCTTCTCGACGGGCATGTATTACATTGAGGCCGAAGCACAGCCCGAAAAGTTCGGCTCGATCCCGGATGCCGCCTACTGGGCCATGACCACTTTGACGACGGTCGGATACGGTGACGTCTCGCCGATCACGCCACTGGGCAAGCTATGGGCCTCGATCACCATGCTGTGCGGGCTCTGCATTCTGGCGCTGCCCGTGGCCATCATTGCATCGGGCTTTGCAACCGAGGTGAACCGGCATGATTTCGTCCTGACCTGGTCGCTGATGTCGCGCATTCCCCTTTTTGCCGAACTCGATACCGACGAGGTTGCGCGGCTGATGCCGCTGCTACACGCCAAGAGCATCGCGCCGTTCGTCGAGATCATCCCTGACGGCTCGCCCGGCGATGCGATGTATTTCGTTGCATCCGGCCATGTGCGACAGACCAAGCCGGATGTGACGCGCGACTATCGGGTCGGCGACTTCTTCGGCGTGACGTCCATGCTGGAGGATACCCTCAACACGGGCTCCTATCGCGCCGTTACGCGCACGCGTCTCCTCAAGCTCTACCGTGACGACTTCGTCCAGCTCGAGCTGGCATCCCCGCCACTGGCCGAGCATGTCCGCCGGGTGTCGGCCGCTCGCCGGGCCCAGCGTCGCGCTGCCGAGGCCGCCGAAGCTGCCGAGGCACGCGCTCAGGCGCAGGCGACCGAGGCGCAGATCGCGGCTTCTGCACCCGAAGAGTCGCAGTCCTGTTCCCGCTGATCGCGGCTCGGCCAGGGACTCAGCAGCACGGCGCCGGCAGCGATGCCGGATGACGGCGCGCGGCGTTCTGCGCTAACACCAGTGCCGGTTTACCGAAGCGCGGGTAGCAACCGACCCGCGCCCAGCCAGGAGAGAACGAGCATGGATAAGGCGCTCTGGGAAAAGGGCATGGCTGCCCGCAAGAAGACGCTAGGTGCGGAGTACGTCGAGAAATCGATGACCACGGTCGACGATTTCAATCAGGAATGGCAGGACATGCTCAACGAGTTCTGCTGGGGCAAGGTCTGGGGTGACGACCGGATCCCGGCCAAGACCCGCTCCATGATGAACCTCACTATGCTCGCCGCGCTCGGTCGTATGCACGAGTGGGAGCTTCACCTCAACGGCGCGTTGAACAACGGTGTCACTAAGGACGAACTCAAGGCCATTCTGCATCAGATCGGCATTTATGCCGGCTTCCCCGCCGGCGTCGAGTGCTTCCGGATCGCGAGAAAGGTACTCAAGGAGCGTGGCATGGCGTGAGGGGAGCGAACTGCCTCCGTCCGCCTAGAGGCCCCGGAACTCCGGGGCCTTTTTCATATGTGCGCCCTCGGAAGTTGCCGTTCGGCGACACAAGGCAGGATCCGTACGCGCTCCGAGCGGGGTCTCGGGAAATTGGAGGAGGACCAGAAATAATATATTAAGCAGAATTCTCTCGAGTATATCCATTAATATGGAGCGGCACTTGATTTAACTTTTTCTTCAATGGGGCGGACTAGTTTCGTCCGTGTCGAGGTTGCACATCTGCAGCCGCAGCCGGTGAAAGATCCGGCCCACAGCGTCGAGTTGGGAGAGTACGAGTCATGAAGTTCCTTGCAAAGTTCGCGAAGTGCGAGTCGGGCGCCACGGCCATCGAGTACGGCCTAATCGCCGCTCTGATCGGCGTGGGCATCATCACCGCCGTCACCAACGTCGGCAGCGAGATCCAGGGCACGTTCAACGACGTGAAGGACGGCTTGGCCAACCGCTAAGCCGCCTCGGCATGGGCAGGCGGAAGACCGCTTGCCGCATGACAGGCCCGAACCGCCTGGCTCCGCACGGAGCCGGGCGGTTTTCTTTTGGGGAATGTGGCATCGGGTGATCTGCACGCGCCGACGTCTGATAACCTAAAATTATCCATGCCGATATTCCCCTGAATCTTAAATCTATGGGTCTGGCGAAATTAACCTGCTGTGCAATGTCTGCGATTATCTTCGGGCTTGTCGAGGTTGCACAACCGCAGCCGCAACCGGTGAAAGATCCGGTCCACAGCGTCGAATTGGGAGAGTACGAGTCATGAAGTTCCTTGCAAAGTTCGCGAAGTGCGAGTCGGGCGCCACGGCCATCGAGTACGGCCTCATCGCCGCTCTGATCGGCGTGGGCATCATCACCGCCGTCACCAACGTCGGCAGCGAAGTTCAGGGCACGTTCAACGACGTGAAGGACGGCCTGGCGAACCGCTAATCGGCGGCGCAGGCGGCCTCGGCGACATCGTCGCCGCGCGAACAGTCAATAGCGCCCGGTTCCCTGGTGGAGCCGGGCGTTTAGCGTTTTGTCGGGGTAATCAAGCACCGCTCGACCGTTTGGAATTCGCCTCGCTAGAAACGCGTGCCCCGGGCCCCTTATGTGATGGAATTGATCGGCGGCGTGGCCTCGTGCCAACGGGTCACGCGCTGAAACGCGTCGGCAACTTTGAAGAGCCGCGACTCGCCGAAGGGCCGACCCTGCAGCATCAGTCCGATCGGCAGCCCCCGTGAGTCCAAGCCGCACGGCACGCTGATCGATGGCAGACCGAGGTAGTTGATCACCCGAGTGTTCGCCGAGAGGGCGTTGAAGGCGTCGATCGTGCCGGGCTGTCCGGAATCGATGTCGGTCTCTGCGAGCGTGGGTACACGGCTGCGGATCGTCGGGGCTGCGAGCACATCGACCTCGCCGAAGACGGCATCGGCAAACGCTTTCAGGAGCGGCCCGCGGCGGGATAGCGCCTCGATGTAGTAGGCAGCGGGGATCGCGAAGCCGCCATATAGACGGGCCGAGAGGTGGATGCTGTAGTCCGACGGCCGCTGGCGCATCCATTCGCCGTGAATGGCGGCAGCCTCGCATCTCGATACGATGGAGCCGTAGGTGGCGACGGCATCCATATGCGGCAGCGAGACGGGGACGAGCGATGCCCCCGCGTCCTGCAGCGCCTTGAGAGCGATCTCCACGGCCGCGGCCACCTCGGTGTCGGCGCCGTCGAAGAAATAGTTCCTCGGCACACCGATGCGCAGCCCGCGAACGTCGCCCGTCAACGCGGCCTCGTAGTCGGGTACCGGTTCGCGAGAGGATGTCGGATCTTTTGGATCATGGCCGGCGATGATCTGCATCAGGCGCGCACAGTCGCGCGCCGTGCGAGCCAAGGGGCCGACGTTGTCCGCCGAGAATGAGAGCGGCATCGCGCCATACCGCGACACGCGCGTCTGCGTGCCTTTGATCCCCGTGACGCCACACAGTGATGCCGGGAGGCGGATCGAGCCCCCCGTGTCGGAGCCGAGGGCACCATAGACAAATCGTGCGGCGACAGCCGCGCCCGAGCCCGACGACGATCCGCCAGTGCAGAAGTCCGTGTGCCATGGGTTCCGGCAGTTGCCGAAGTGGGCGTTGTGCCCGGTCGGGTTCTGAGCGAACTCGGCCATATTGAGTGCGCCGACCGTGATGGAGCCAGCTGCCTCCAGCCGCTGAAGCGCAGTGGACGCGTAGGCGGGCTTGAACTCGCGGCGGATCTTCGAGCCGGCAGTATTATGCTTTCCCGTCTGGTAATACATGTCCTTGTGGGCGAGCGGGACGCCGTGCAGCGGCCCGAGCAGCCGACCAGCATTGCGTAATCGGTCCAGGCCTTCGGCTGTCTCGAGCGCGTCCTCGACGTCCAGACGGATGAGCGAGTTGATCGGCCCGTCCTTGTGACGGAAGGCCTCGATCGAAGCCTTGGTGAGGGCCACCGATGTCGTCTCGCCCTTGACGATGGCGTCGGCGGCTTGGGTCAGCGACAGGCCGAGCGCCGTGGTCGTGGCGGTGCCTTTGGGATTGGTCCGAGTGGATGTCATCGATCGAGCCCCCGATCCTTGGTCGCTTGCAGTGCTGCCTCGAAACTCGAAGGTTCGTCCTCGAAGGCGATGGTGCCGCGCAGCGCTTCGAAACCCTTTATCACCGCGCTCAACTGGCGCGCCATCTCGCGCGCCGGCTCGTTCGGGAGGTTCACGCTAAACCACGTGCGGATCTGTTGCTCGATCAGAGCATTGTTCTCTTCGGGCATTTTGGCTCCTCCTCTGTGTGCGCTACGCTCGGTCAGAGCGTCGGGCGACGGCGTTTCCAATCCGTCGCCCGCTCGTAGGCGTGGCCGGCGGCGAGAACCGTGGCGTCCTCGAACGGGCGGCCGACGATCTGCAACGCAAGCGGCAGGCCGTCCGGGCTGAAGCCGTTGCAGATCGAGAGCGCCGGCGTTCCGGCGACGTTGAAGGGCATGGTGAAGTTCGGCACCTCGAAGCCGCCATACTTGGTGATCGCGTCCATGCGTGGCGCCGGAGCCGGGACGGTCGGCAAGACGAGCAGGTCGACCTTATTCATCACCTTCGAGAGGGCGGCTCGCAGCTCGCGACGCCTGCGTACGGCCGCCAGATAGTCGCCCGAGGAGATGAACGCGCCCATGACGACGCGATCGCGGAAGAGTTCGCCATAATCGTTGTAGCGCGTCTTCAGCCATGGCTCGTGGACGGCATAGGCCTCGGCGATCATGATGAGCATGCCGGCCGATGCCCAATCCTGCAGCGGCGGAAGCGAAACATCGGCGACCTTGGCACCGAGCCGCTCCAGGACGCCAATGCTTTCCGCCATTGCGGCTGCCACCTCAGGGGCGACGGGCACGTCGTCCTCGAAGAAGTGCCGGACGACGCCGACTTTGAGACCGCCGATGCCCGCATCCAGCCGTTTGCGCAGCGGAGGAACGGGCGCATCGACGCTGGCGGGATCGCGCGGATCGTGACCCGCCATCGCCTCCAGTAGAATGGCGCAATCCTCCACCGTCCATGCCAGGGGCCCGGCGTGATCGAGGGAGAAGGCGAGGGGCTGGATGCCATACCGGCTCAGCAGTCCGTAGGTGGGCTTGATGCCGGCGAGCCCACAGTAGGCCGCCGGCAGCCGGATCGAGCCGCCCGTATCGGAGCCCGTGCCGCCCAAGACGAACCCTGCCGCCACGGCAGCCCCGGTGCCGCTGGAGGAGCCGCCGGGGAAGTGTTCTGGATTCCAAGGGTTGCGGGCCGGCGGCCAAGGCAGATCGAAGCTCGGGCCGCCCCACGCGAATTCGTGCGTCGCGAGCTTGCCGAAGGGCAGTACGCCGGCCGCCTCTAACTTTTCGACTGTGAAGGCGCTTTCACTCGGAACGTTGTCTTCGAGGAGGCGCGAGTGCGCGGTCGTGGCGAGGCCGGCGGTGCCGTAGATGTCTTTGTGGGCAAACGGGATGCCGTGCAGCGCGCCCTTGTAGCGACCAGCCTTGATCTCGGCCTCAGCCGTGCGGGCCGCCCTCATCGCCGCGTCGGACGTCAATTTGATGAAGGCGTTGATTTTCGGCTCGGCGGTGGCGATGCGGGCCATACAGTCTTCGGCCAGCGCAACCGGCGATAGCCGGCCTTCGGCAATGGCGCGTGACGCCTCTGCGATCGACGGGATCTGCATGGGTCTCAATCCTCGAAACCGGGACGGAAGATGTGGGCCGGCTCGGCCTCACGTGGTCGATCGACAGCGCCGCGCACGCGTGCGGCCATGGCCGCGATGTGGCGGTAGCCGGTGTGGATCTCGACGAGTTGACCTGCAGTCAGGTCGAGACCGGCGGCCTTGGCCTGCGCGGTTAACTCCTCCAGGGTCATAGGGCGTGCGGTACTCATCAGGCATTGCTCCCCGTGGCCAGCATCGTGATCACTTCGTCCGTTGGACGGACGTCACCGAAGAGGATGGCGACCGTCGCCAGGGTCGCGTTGTGCTCCTCGTCGGTGCGGCACGCATTCGCGTCCGAGACCATGATGCACTTGTAGTTCATCATCATGCCGTCGCGGATCGTGCTCTCGCAACAGACATTGGTCGCCGTCCCGACGATGACGAGTGTGTCGATGCCCTTCTGGCGAAGTACGGTGTCCAGCGTGGACGAGCCCTGCACCAGTGCACTGAAACGCCGCTTCGGGATGACGAGGTCGTCGGGTTGCACGTCGAGATCGCCGTAGATCTCATAGCCCGGATCACCCGGTGTGAAGGCCTGCTCCATGCGCTGCCCCCACTCACCCGTGGCGAAGTGGCCACGCCAGACGGACCACGTCATCGCCGCTTCTGCGTCGTAGGTGTTCTTGATCCACACCACGGTACCGCCGGCTGCGCGCGTGGCCGCAGCCAGACGATTCACGTTCGGCACGCTGGCTCTCGCCGTCGGCATCTCGGCCGGCTGCCCCGGTGCCATGAAGCCGTTCTGCAAGTCGACCACGACGAGAGCGGTGCGCTTCGGCGAAAGGCTGGCGAAAGCGGGCTCGCCGCCTCGCCGGGACCGCACGCGTTCTGCGACGTAGTCCGGAAGCTCGATCCGGTGCAGACGTTCCTCGATTATCATGTGCGTCTCCTACGCGATAACGGTGGGTCCCGGACGATCGACGCTATTTTAGCGTCACGCGCGTGAGATCGGTGAACCAGCTCTGGGCGGGTGTGTAGCCCTCGACCTTCTTGGAGAACGCGCGCGGGTTCAGGTCGTGGACGATGAATAGCCACGGGGCCTCTTCGACGAGCAATTCATTGAGCTTGGCGAGTCTTGGCGCGATATCTTTCCCGGAGAAATCGACCTCGAGTTCATTAAGCAGATCGTCCACCGCCGCGCTCTTGAACTGGCCCCAGTTCGACGAGGTCGGCGCGAAGTTCCGGCTGTGGAACCAGCGGAAGGCCATCGAGTGGTCCCACGTCACCAAGCTGATGTTCGAGCCGTGCAGCTTTTGAACCGTGGCGTTGTCCGGGCCTTGGCGGAAGGTGACCAACATCTGGCCCCATTCGACCACGTCGAACTCCACTTCGAAACCGGCCGCCTTCATGCTCCGCTGGATGACTTCGTTCATCGGGATCGGCAGCATCTGGCCTGAGCCCGACGTCGAGATCTGGATGCGAACCTTGACCGGCTTGTCGGGCCCAAAGCCCGCCTCGGCCAGCAGCGCCTTGGCCTTGGCGGGATCGTAGGTGTATTTGAGGCCCGGCGATCCTGCGAACACCGTGTCTTTCGGCCAGAAGCCCGTCGCGGGCTCGGCAGTCCCATTGAGCAGTTTCACGAGGGCATCACGATCGACGGCGAAGTTCGCAGCCTGCCGCACGCGCTTGTCGGCGAACGGTGAGTCGGGCGTAATCTTCAGCACCCACGGCCAGATGTGCGGGTAGCGCGACGTCGACACCACGTAGCCTGCCGACTTCAGCGAGGGGATGGCGTCGGGTGGGGGCACCTCGATCCAGTCGACCTGGTTCGAGCGCAGCGCCGAGAGACGCGTTGTCGCCTCGGGCATCGGCACCAGCATCAGACGGTCGACCTTGGGAACGCGCGCCTTATCCCAATAGTCGGCATTCTTCTCCATCTGGATGGACTGACGTGGATTGACCTTCGTGATCTTGAATGGCCCCGTTCCGGCCGGCGCTTTCGCAACGTCCGCCCAATTCTTTCCGGCCTTTTCCCAGGCGGCGGGGCTGGCGATCAGGATCTGTGCGGTCATGAACGGGAAATAGGAGAGCGGCACTTTCGTGTAGATCGCGATCGTGTTGTCGTCGATTTTCTCCCACTTCGAAATCAACGGAACGCGTGCGCGCGTGATCGCCGAGCCGTTGGGTTCGAACTGGGGCGATTTGTCGTCGTAGAAGCGTGCGAGATTCCAGGCGACAGCGTCGGCATTGAACGGCGCGCCATCGTGGAATTTTACGCCCTGGCGCAGCGTGAAGATCCATTTCGTCTTGTCGGTCTCGTCGACCTTCCAGGCGGTGGCCAGTCCCGGCTTTATGTCTGGAAGACGCTCGGTCTGGCTCAGATCCCACAGCACGAGCGCGTCGAAGGCCGTATAGCCGACGAATCGCATCCCCTCGAAGCCGTTGTTCGGCATGCCTGTGGTGGTGGGAATATCGGCCGCGGTCATCGCGATCCGTAACGTCTTCTGTGCCAGAGCACTCGCCGTGCCGATCAAGGCCATTGCGGTGGCACATGCGGCGGTCACCAGGCGTTTGTTTTTCATTGGCTGCTGCTCACGAACTCGAGGGGCTGTTCGAAATGCTTCCTCCGGACGCGTTCGAGAGGCCTGGAGGCTGACCATGACGATAAGTCGCCGGGTTGATATTGCGATGCACGAAAACAACGCCACGCGGCCTGGAAATTGATCATTCGGGATGGCGGAATGCAGGGTAGCTTGGAATGTGAGATCCGTGTTTCGCTGCGGATAATCGAAGCATGCGCGTGCGCGTTGGGTTCGCACAATCGATCCATCGCGCGATCGCCGCGCCGGCCTGGAGATAACGCTGACGCATGCTCAAATTCATCGCGAAGCGCCTCATCCATACAGTTCCGATCCTGATCGGCGTCTCCCTTCTGGTTTTCGCGCTCGTACACATGGTGCCGGGAAACCCGCTCGACATCCTGCTGCCGGCAGACGCCCCGAAGGAAGTCGTCGACAGGCTCAAGGCCGAGTACGGCTTCGACAAACCTCTTTATGTCCAATACGCGAGCTGGGTAGGGCGGATACTCGCGGGCGATCTCGGGACATCTGTCTTCACTGGGCAGAAAGTTGCGGGCGAGCTGTTCGGTGCCTTGAACAACACGCTCGCCATCGCGCTACCTGCTGCCGTGCTCGGGTTTTCTCTAGGTGGCATCCTTGGTGTCATTACCGGTCTCCATCACGGCAGCTGGATCGACCGGTTGCTCTCGATCTTTTCCGTGTTCGGCGTCAGCGTTCCGCATTTCTGGTTGGCAATCGTCCTGGTCGCTCTGTTCTCGGTCGGACTGGGCTGGTTGCCGGCGGCGGGAATGGCGGGCGACGGCGGCTGGCCGACGAGCTTCGAGGATGCGAGCCACCTCGTCTTGCCGGTGATCAGCCTCAGTCTCATTCCGATCGGGATCATCAGTCGGCTCGTTCGGTCGACTGTGCTCGAAGTGATGGGGCAGGAGTTCACGGGGGCTCTGAAGGCGAAGGGCCTCAGGCGGCGGCGGATCATTACGCACGTGGTCAAGAATGCAGCTCCCCCGGCACTGGCGCTGATGGGCCTGCAATTCGGCTATCTGCTCGGAGGCTCCATCCTGGTCGAGACGGTCTACAACTGGCCCGGCGCGGGGCAGTTGATGAACCTCGCCATTTTCCGCCGCGATATTCCGGTTCTCCAGGCGACGGTGCTCGTTCTTTCGTTCCTGTTCGTCCTCATCAACCTCGCCGTCGACGTGTTGCAGGCGCTGATAGATCCGAGAATGCGGAGATGAAACCTCACATGGCGACCATCGATGCCGACGTCGCTGCAACCCGGAACAAGCCGTCAGCGCCTCTCGTCAAGACCTATTGGCAGACGGTTCGCGACCGCCTGATGCGCGATCGGGTGACGGTGGCCGTGGGACTGATCCTGTTCCTGATCGTCGCCATCACGGTGCTCGCGCCGTGGCTGGCACCGCACGATCCCTACGAGGGATCGGTCGGTAATCGGCTGAAGCCGATAGGAACGCCCGGGCATTGGCTCGGCACCGACGAGACCGGGCGCGATATGCTCTCGCGCATCATCTACGGGGGGCAGCTGTCGCTCCTTTGCGGACTGACGCCCGTGGTGCTCGCGACGCTCATCGGCGGCTTCATCGGACTGCTTGCCGGCACGGCGGGGGGCATCATCAATACCATTCTCATGCGCCTGATGGACGTGCTCTACGCTTTTCCGTCCGTCCTGCTGGCTGTGGCTATCTGCGGTGTGTTGGGGGCCGGCATCGTCAATACGATCCTGTCGCTCACCATCGTCTTCATTCCGCCGGTCGTGCGCATCACCGAAAGCCTGACGACGCAGGTACGCAATCTCGATTTCGTCGAGGCAGCGCGTGCGGCGGGCGCGTCCCACGTCGAGGTGATCAAGTTCCAGATCATCGCCAATATCATGGGGCCGTTGTTCGTCTATGCAACCAGTCTCGTGTCGATCTCGATCATCCTGTCCTCGGGGTTGAGCTTTCTCGGACTTGGCGTCGTGCCGCCTGCGGCAGAATGGGGGTTGATGCTCAATGCCATGCGCCAGGCGCTCTGGGTCGATCCCATCATCGCCGCAGTTCCCGGTGCAGCAATCCTCATCACGTCGATGTGCTTCAACCTCCTCAGCGACGGACTGAGAACGGCCATGGACACGAGGCTCAAGGCATGAGCACCACGGCGGCAGTCTCTCAGCGCGAGGCTTTTGCGACCTCCGCGCAGGATCGTGGCGGCCCGCAGCAGCCGCTTCTGACAGTCGAGGGGCTGCGGAAGCACTTCCGGCTCAAACGGTCGCTGCTCGATCGCGAGCAGAAAGTGGTGCGCGCCGTTGACGACATCACGTTCGAACTGCGCAAGGGCGACACGCTCGGCATCGTCGGCGAGTCCGGCTGCGGAAAGTCGACGACGGCACGGCTTCTGATGCATCTGATCGCTCCGGACGCCGGAACGATCGTGTTCGACGGTGATCCCGTCAATACTGTGCGTGGGCTGTCGCTGCGGGAGATGCGACGGCAAATGCAGATGGTGTTCCAGGACAGCTATGCCTCGCTCAATCCGCGGGCGCAGGTGGTGGATATCGTCGCGTTTCCGGCGCGTATCCACGGTCTCGCTGCATCTCTCGCGAGAGAGCGGGCGGAAGAACTGCTCGACCAGGTCGGGCTTCGGCCGAGCCAGTTCGCACGCCGCTATCCTCACGAGCTTTCCGGGGGGCAGCGGCAACGCGTCAACATTGCCCGGGCTCTGGCCCTCGGCCCCCGGCTGGTCATTCTCGATGAGGCCGTATCGGCTCTCGACAAGTCGGTTGAAGCACAGGTGCTGAACCTGCTCACCGATCTGAAGCAGCAGTTGTCACTCAGCTACATCTTCATCAGCCACGACCTCAATGTCGTCCGCTACATCAGCGACCGGGTTCTGGTCATGTACCTCGGGCAAATCGTCGAGAGCGGGGCGACCAAGGCCATCTACGCGGCGCCGCAGCATCCCTATACGCGCGCGCTGCTATCGGCCGTTCCCACGATGGATCCTGAGCGGCGCACCGAGGTGGTGCCACTCGTTGGTGATCCGCCGAACCCGATCAATCCGCCGGCCGGCTGCCGCTTCCATACCCGTTGTGCCTTCGCCGAGGACCTATGCAAACGGGTTGCGCCGCGGTCGACCACCGTCGACGTGTCGGCAGGGCACGCCGTCGCCTGCCACATGGCCGACGCGACATCGGGTCATAGCCGGATCGGCGACGTGTCGAAGGTGACAGCATGACAGAAGCGAGCACGACCGCGGTCGAAGTGGAGGATCTCGCAGTCCGGTTCGTCACCCGCGAGCGAACAGTCTACGCCGTCAACCAAGTCTCGTTCGCGCTTCGGCAGGGCGAAGTGCTCGGTGTGCTCGGCGAATCGGGCTCTGGAAAGAGTGTGACGCTGAAGGCCATGATGCGGCTGTTGCCGTCGCACGGGCTCGTCTCGGGTAAGGTGCGCGTCGGCGGGGACGAGGTCTTGTCCGTGCCGGAAGCCCGGATGGAGGAGCTTCGCGGCCGCAGGATCTCGATGATCTTCCAGGAGCCGATGACGGCGTTCGATCCGGTCTTCACGGTCGGCGAGCAGATCTCGGAGACGATCGTGCGCCATGAGGGCTGCTCGAGGCGGGCGGCAGAGAAGGGCGCGCTCGAGTTGCTCGAAAGGGTGCAGATCCCGTCCGCCCGGCAGAGGCTCGGGAACTATCCGCACGAGATGTCAGGCGGCATGCGGCAGAGGGCGATGATTGCGCTCGCGCTGTCGTGCAAGCCGTCGCTGCTGCTGGCCGACGAGCCGACGACCGCGCTCGACGTCACCGTGCAGATGCAGATCCTGCTGCTGTTGCGCGAGCTGCAGCGGGAACTCGGCATGGCCGTGATCTTCGTCACCCACGATATCGGCGTGGCATTCGAGATCTCGGACCGGCTGGCGGTCATGTATGCCGGGCGCATCGTGGAAACGGGCCGAACGGTCGAAATCGCGCGCAATGCCACGCATCCCTACACGCGCGGCCTGCTCAGCTCCACATTCAAGGAACGGCAGGATGGCGAGCGCCTGAAGGCTATTCCAGGCGCTCCGCCGACGCTGTCGTCACCCCCCATCGGTTGCAGTTTCGAGCCGCGTTGCGACGTGGCGATGCCGCTTTGCGCAACGAATGCGCCAACACTCGATCCGGTCGGGGCAAGCCAGTATGTGCGCTGCCTTCGGTGCGCTGCCCTGTCTGAACCGGCCGTCACAACCGGATAGCAACGTGAAGGTCGCCCAGCATGAGCTCGTCGGTTTCAATGCGCGTCGCCCGAATCCTGGAAAGACGAATGCATCGCAGCAATCCAGACAGCGAATGTCTTCGAGAATTCGTGGATTGAAAAGCACACAATGACTGATACTCCGCGATTGCATGCGGCCGGTTTTGGCCCGTCGCGTCGACCGGTTGACGGGCGGTCTTGAACCATCGCGTCACCGGTGACCACGATGCTCTGCCTGCGGGCGTCAACGCCTCTGGCCGGTGATGTCCGTTAATCGGGGTATCGCGACGGCCTGTCGAGCCCAATCTTTCAACTGAGCTTTACACGTGCCTGAGGTCGGCTTCCTCTGCCTCGCGTCGGTCCACACGAACTTGATCGCATCATCCCACGAGCCGACATTGGCACTCGAGTAGTCGGCGACGCCGTGAGCGCCACAGACGACGTCCGCTTGCTGGGGTATGGCGTTGTCACACAGGGTGGGCGGATCAGCGCCTATCCGGGCAGCATCGTGGACGGTTCCACGCCGGGTTGGATTTGCGGTGTTGCGCCTTCGTCCCAATTGGCGATAGCCTTCCAGGACGCACACGCTGGCCTAGAAAACTGGCGGTGGGGCCATGAGACAAGTGGGGTCGCAGATCTCTGCCGTTGGCGGGTGGTCCGGACGCCGGTTCGCAGGCACCACTTCAATCGCGTGGCAGGGAAGGTAACGCCATGACCGTGTGCGCGCGGGTGCCCACATCGACCGCAGGAGACTGCCTGTGGTGATGTTTCTGAGCCGCCGCCTCATCCTGGCGCTCTTTACCTGCGTGATGATCTCAATCCTGACATTCATCATTATCCGGCTGCCGCCGGGCGATTTCGTCGATGCATATATAGCAAACCTTGCCGCCAGCGGCAGCACGGTGTCGGCCGAGGAGGCCAACGCCTTGCGTCGCGAATACGGTCTCGATCGATCTGTGCTCGTGCAATATGGCTTCTGGATCAGCCGGGTCTTGCACGGCGATCTTGGCGTCTCCATGATGTGGCGGCGCCCGGTCACAGAGGTGATCGGCGACCGTCTGTGGCTGACCATGGTGGTGTCGTTCGCGGCCCTTTTCCTCACCTGGATCATAGCCCTGCCGATCGGGATCTATTCGGCGGTGCGGCAGTATTCGGTCGGCGACTACATCGCGACGACCCTGGGTTTCATCGGCCTCGCCATTCCGAACTTCCTTCTCGCCCTGATCTTGATGTATGCGGGCTTTCGCTACTTCGGCCTTGCCATCGGCGGCCTCTTTTCGGCCGAGTATGCCGAGGCGCCATGGAGTTGGGCGAAGGCCTGGGATCTCGCCAAGCATGTGCCGTTGCCGGCTTGCGTCCTGGCTCTGGCGGGCACGGCCCAGCTCATTCGCATCATGCGCGCCAACCTGCTCGACGAACTGCGCAAGCCCTATGTCGTAACGGCACGCGCCAAGGGCATCAGCGAGACGCGGCTGCTGCTCAAGTATCCGGTGCGGGCCGCCCTCAATCCGTTCGCCAGCGCCATTGCCTACCTCTTTCCCTATCTCGTCTCCGGCAGCATCGTGGTGTCGCTGGTGCTGGGCTTGCCGACAGTCGGTCCACTGCTACTGCAAGCCCTGGTGGCACAGGACATGTTCCTTGCCGGCAGCATCGTCCTGCTGCTCGGCATCTTGACCGTCATCGGAACGCTCGTGTCGGACCTGCTCTTGATGTGGATCGAGCCGCGCATTCGTTTGCAGGGGCGCGTATGAGCTCGACAGTCCATAGCGCCGGATCCGAGGACCGTTTCGCCGAGGCAACCCAGCTCCAGCTGACGTGGTGGCGCTTCAAGAGGCACAAGCTGGCAGTGGTCAGCCTGGTGCTGGTGGCGCTTTTCTATCTTGTGGCGATCCTCGCCGATTTCCTTGCGATTGCCGATCCACACGCGACCGACGCGCGTCGCAGTTTCATCCCGCCGCAAGGCATCCATTTTTTTGACGACGGTGCGTTTCGTCCTCACGTCAAGGGGCTCAAAGGCACGCGCGACCCGAAGACCTTCAAGCTCGCCTACGCCCCCGACCCCAATCGCAAGCTGCCCGTCCGGATGTTCGCGCGCGGCTACGACTACCATTTCCTCGGGGTGATCCCGACCAACATCCACCTGCTCGGGCTCGAAGGCGGGGACGCGGTCGACGGCATCTTCCTCCTCGGCACGGACCAGCTCGGCCGCGATCTCTATTCGCGCCTCGTCGTGGCGACCCGCATCTCGCTTTCGATCGGTCTCGCCGGAGTCGGCTTGAGCCTTGTCCTGGGATTGATCCTCGGCGGCCTCTCCGGGCTCTACGGCGGAATCGTGGACACCGCCATCCAGCGCCTGATCGAGATGATTCGCTCGATCCCGACGATCCCGTTGTGGATGGGGCTCGCCGCGGCGCTGCCCAACACCTGGAGCGTCACCCAGGTTTATTTCGCAATCACCATCATCATCTCGCTGTTCGGCTGGACGGAGCTCGCGCGGGTCGTTCGCGGCCGCTTCCTCGCCCTGCGCGAGGAGGACTTCGTGATCGCAGCCGAGCTGGCCGGTGCCAGCCAATTGCGGATCATCTTCCGGCATATGCTGCCGTCCTTTGCCAGCCATGTGATTGCAGCCACCAGCCTCGCCCTGCCCACGATGATCATCAGCGAGACATCGCTCAGCTTTCTCGGACTCGGACTACGGGCGCCAGCCATCAGCTGGGGGATTCTTCTACAAGACGCACAGAACGTGCAGGTGCTCGCAACCGCTCCTTGGCTGCTGATGGCAGCCTTGCCGGTGATCGTGGTCATCATGGCGTTCAACTTTCTCGGCGACGGCCTTCGTGATGCGGCGGACCCCTATGGCTGAAACCAGGCATCCCTTGCTTTCGGTCCGCGACCTCGTCGTCGAGTTCGGCCTCGATCAGGGTACTATTCGCGCCATCGACCAAGTCAGTCTCGACCTCCACGCGGGCCGCGTGCTCGGCGTAGTCGGCGAAAGCGGTTGTGGCAAAAGCGTTACGGCCCGCGCTATTCTTGGCATTCTCGACCGTCCGGGTCGCGTCGTCTCGGGCCGCATTCTGCTCGATCCCGGAACGGCGAAGGAACAAGACCTTGCCACGCTTGCCAGCGACAGCCGGGCGCTGCGGGAGGTGCGGGGACAACGCATCGGTCTGATCTTCCAGGAGCCGATGACGGCGCTCAGCAATCACTACACCGTCGGCAACCAGCTGATCGAGGCGATCCGCGCACACCGCCGCGACTTGAGCAAGGCCGACGCACGCGCCAAGGCGGTGACGCTGCTCGGCGAGGTCGGAATTCCCCGCCCGGAGGGACGCATCGACGCCTACCCGTTTCAGCTGTCGGGAGGATTGCGGCAGCGCGTGGGCATCGCCATGGCGCTGGCCGGCGAGCCCGACATCCTGATCGCCGACGAGCCGACGACTGCGCTCGACGTCACCACGCAAGCCCAGATCCTGCTGCTGTTGCGCCGCCTCCAGCAGGACAAGCGTATCGCGCTGATGCTAATCACGCACGATATGGGCGTCATCGCCCAGATGGCGGACGAGGTTGCCGTGATGTACCTCGGCGCGATCGTCGAGCGAGCGGGTGTCCGGGCGCTTTTCAAGGCGCCCCAACATCCGTATACGCGAGCCCTGTTGCGCTCGGTGCCGAGCATTCGTGCAACGCCCCGGGAGCGGCTCGCGTCCATCGGCGGCGCGGTGCCGCATCCCGGACGGCGCCCGACGGGTTGCCCGTTCCATCCGCGCTGCCCGGAGGTGATTACCGGGCGATGTGAGGCGACGTTGCCCCGCCCGGTTCTGGCCAGCGTTGATGGCGCGGCATGCTTTCATGCGGAGACCTCGGCATGAATGTCCTCGAGGTCGAAAGCCTGACCAAGCATTTCCCGATCCGGGCCGGCTTGCTGCAGCGCGAGGTCGGGCGCATTCGCGCCGTCGACGGGGTGAGTTTTCGCCTTGCCCGGGGCGAGACGCTGGCGCTCGTCGGTGAAAGCGGTTGCGGCAAGACCACGGTCGCGCGCTGCATCCTGCGAGCCTTAGCGCCAACGTCGGGTGCCATACGCTTTGCCGCGGAAGGCGGCGAGGTCGTCGATCTGGCCCCTCTCTCACGTCGCGCACTCCGACCGATGCGCCGGCAGATGCAGATGATCTTCCAGGATCCTTACGCATCGCTCAATCCGCGCATGCTGGTTGGCGACATCATCGCCGAGCCGCTGCTGGTCAACGGCATACCGGCGGCGACCCGACAGGCCCGCGTCCTCGAGCTGCTCGATCTGGTGGGGCTCCCCGCCGTCGCACGCACGCGGTTTCCCTTCGCTTTCAGCGGCGGCCAGCGTCAGCGCATCGGCATCGCGCGAGCGCTCGCGCTCAACCCGTCGTTGATCGTCGCCGACGAGCCGGTGTCGGCGCTCGACGTGTCGGTGCAGGCGCAGATCATCAACCTGCTGCTTGATCTCCAGGACCGCTTGCGGCTTTCGATGCTGTTCGTGGCTCACGACCTGGGCGTCGTGCGCCATGTCAGCGATCGCGTCGCCGTGATGTACGTCGGACGGATCGTCGAGACGGGGCCGACCGACGCCCTCTACGACCGCCCACTGCATCCCTATACGGCCGCCCTGATGGCCTCCGTTCCGAAGCCCGATCCCGACCGGCGCGATGCCACGCCACCGCTCGCGGGCGACGTCGCCGATGCCGCAAATGTACCATCCGGCTGCGCCTTTCATCCGCGGTGCCCGCATGCGGTTGCCCGCTGCCGCGAAATTCGACCTGAGTTGCGAGAGACGATCCCAGGCCGCATGACGGCCTGCCATCGCGCCGAAGAGCTGACGCTTGCCGGCGTCGATTGAACCTGAAGGAGATGAGCATGAGTTGGAAGACAATCGGTTTGGCGGCACTCGCCCTCGCGGTCCTCCCAGCGGTCTCGGCGGCTCAGACAGATCTGCAGAAATCCGGTTTGGTGGGCAAGCTCGAGACGGCCGAGATCATTACCGATTCTGCGAAGTACCCCAAACAATTCAAGGAAGCGCCGCAGCTCGCCGAGCAGGTCAAGGCCGGCAAGCTGCCCCCCGTCGAGCAGCGCCTGCCTGCCGAGCCCATGGTGCTGCAGCCGTTGCGCCAGACCGGCAAGTACGGCGGCATCTGGCGACGCGGTTTTCTTGGGCCCGGAGACAGCGAAAACGGCAACCGACTGCGCTCCGGCGACAAGCTGATCTTCTTCGATGCCACCGGCACCGAGATGCGCCCGAACGTCGCCAAGGGCTGGGAGGTGAGCCAGGATGGTCGCCAGACCACGCTATTCCTGCGCAAAGGCATGAAGTGGTCGGACGGGGCGCCCTACACGGCCGACGACTTCGTCTTCTGGTTCGAGGATATCTACCAGAATAAGGACATCGTTTCGTCACCGGCTCCCGAGCTGCAGATCAATCGCAAGCCGGGAAAGCTCGTCAAAGTGGACGAGACCACGGTCCGCTTCGAGTTCGAGGAACCCTATCATCTGTTCCTGAACCTCGTTGCCGGCGACACCCAGATTGGCGGCGGACAATCCCGATTACAATCGGACGGACGGATGCTCGGGCTCTACGCGCCGGCGCACTATCTGAAGCAGTTTCTGCCCAAATACAGCTCCATCGAGGCGGTGACCGAAAAAGCCAAGGCCGCCGGCTATAAGACCTGGGTGGAGTACCTTCGGGTGCGCGCTGATTGGCGGTTGAACACCGAGCTGCCGACGATCGCGGCCTGGAAGATGGTGCAGCCGATCAACACGCAGACCTGGGTGCTCGAGCGCAACCCTTACTTCTGGACCGTCGACAGCGCCGGCAACCAGCTGCCCTACATCGACAAGGTGCAGCTCGGTCTTGCCGAGAATCCCGAGGTCGTTAACCTGCGCGCCATTGCCGGCGAATACGACTTCATGGAGCGGTTCATGGACCTCTCCAAGCTCCCCGTGTTTCTGGAGAATGCCGAGAAGGGCAACTACAAGGTCGCGCTCGACACCGGTTTTTCCGGTGGCGACTCGCTGATCGTGCTCAATCATGCCTTCCGCGGCGATCCGGAGATTGCGAAGTGGATCGGCAACGTCGAGTTCCGCCGTGCACTGTCTTTGGCGATCGACCGCACTCAGCTCAACGAGGCTTTCTGGCTGGGCCTCGGCACGCCCGGTTCGGCAGGTCCGGCCGAGATCATGCCGGAGAGCCCGGGGCCCGAATGGCGCCAACGCTGGGCAACCTTCGACAAGGCGAAGGCGAACGCCATGCTGGACGCGGTCGGCCTCTCCAAGAAGGACAGCGAGGGATATCGCCTGCGCTCCGACAACGGTCAACGGCTTCGCTTCCAGATCGACGTGGTGCAATCGTTGACGCCGACTTGGCCGGCCCAGGCGGAAATGATCGTGCAGCAGTGGCGGGCGGTCGGTATTGCTGCCGACACGAAGCTGCTCGAGCGCGGCCTCTTTTACACCCGCATTCGCAACGACCAGCACCAGATGACCATCTTCTCGAACGGCGGCAGCGAGAGCATGTTTCTCTATCCCGTTCCGGTCTTGCCGACCGATCCTCAGTCGAGCCAGCTTGGCGCGGCGCATGCTAAATGGTTCGTCAGCAACGGCCGCGAGGGTCTGAAGCCGGAAAGCGCGGAAATGATACGGGCTGCAGAGCTGATGCGCTCGGCTTCGACCGAGAAGGTGGACGGGCGCAACAGGATTGCGCAAGAGATCTGGAAGATCCACATCGACCAGGTATTCTCCATTGGCATCGTCGGGCAATCGCCGGCCAACATGGGCACGCGCGTCGTCAGCAATCGCCTCGAGAATGTGCCGGAACGTACGTGCATCTCCCAGCACTGCCGCACACCATGGAGTGGTCACCCGGAGCAGTGGTTCTTCAAGTGACGCGATCAGAGTTTCGGATCATCGCTTCATCAAAGACGCTGCTTGCACTCGGCAGTTTGACGTGGAATCCGGCTTACGGGAGCGCAGCGGTTTCCACAGAAAGGGGATACCCAGAGCGAAAATCGCCGTGAATGGAACCAGATACACTAATGGTGCAACGTCTCGGTCATAGCTGCGATCCCGATCGGAAATCCTATCAGGAAAATCAGACTGATCGTTGCCGACGGCCAATCACCTCGATCGATAACCCGCTCTTCGGCAGGCAGCTCCGTTTCAGTCATTTTGATCCCGCCCCGAAATGTCATGCCGAGCCGATCCATGACCCGGATGGCAGCTGCGTTGTCGCGATGACACCTGGCGATGAGTTCCGGGGCTGACAGGCATACGAACGCGAAGTCGGCACGAGCCCATCCAGGCGCTCGATCCGGCCGGGCGCCGCTTTTGCGGTCGTCGGATGTAGCGTCGACGTTGGAGAGGTGTTCGAGACAATCGGGAACGCGCGCGTCGATGTCCAGGTGGGCGCACGATGTCGGAGCCAGTTGCTCACGGGCTCAGTGGCGTGGAATTCCGTTTGTAACGAGTTCCGCGTCAAGAGCCTGAACCTTGGCGCCCTTCCCCTCGAGCATGCCGTTCGTAGCCACCGTTGTAAGGGGCCGCGCCAGCGTAGCCGCTCGCGGTGCCTGTTTTGCGCCGGATCCAACAGTTGCCTCAGGGGCAGTCGCAGTCGTCTGACGGGCAGCGGCGCCTAACGTCGAGGAGGCGATATATTCGGCCCGCAACTCGGCCGTGAACGGCCACATCGCGCTGGATCAGCTGCTGCTTTCAGCTGACCTCGAGCCACTCGCGCCGGATTTCCGGAGTGCTGCGGAGGTCGTCGGGCGTGCCTTCGAAAACGATCTCGCCGTGGCCCATGACGTAGACCCGGGCCGAAACGCGCATGGCAATGGTCAGCTTCTGCTCGACGAGCAGCACCGAGACCCCCTTGCGGGCAATCTCGCGAATCATGTCGGTGACGACCTCGACGATCTTCGGCGCAAGGCCCTCGGTCGGTTCGTCGATCAGGATCACTCGGGGATTGCCGAGCAGAGCCCGGCACATGGTGAGCATCTGTTGCTCGCCACCTGACAACATGCCGGCCGCCGTTGTGCGGCGCTGCTTGAGTTGCGGGAAGAACTCCCACATCTGGTCGAGGGTCCATGCCGGCACGCCGTTGCGCGGCGCCTGCATGCCTATCCGCATGTTCTCTTCGACGGTAATGTTCGCGAAGATCTCGCGCTCCTCGGGCACGTAGGCAATGCCGGCCCGGGCAATCTTGAACGCGCGTTGGCCTGCCAGATCATGGCCGTCGAGGCGCACGTGACCGCCTGTCGGTTGGACCAGCCCCATGATCGTCTTCAGGGTCGTTGAGCGGCCGGAACCGTTGCGGCCGAGCAGGCTTACGATCTCGCGCGCCGCGATGCGCATCGAGACGCCATGCAGGATGTGGCTCTTGTCGTAGTGGGCGTGGAGGCCACCGACATCGAGAAGCGACACTGCAGTCATCAGTGGATCTCCTCGCCGAGATAGGCTTCCTGCACCTTTTTGTTGGCGCGGACGGTTGCGGGATCGCCGGTCGCGATCACCTCGCCGTAGACCAGCACCGAGACTTGGTCGCAGAGCGTGAAGACGACGCTCATGTCATGCTCGACGACCAGCAACGTGCGCCCCTCGGTCACCTGTCTGATCAGCTCAACGATGTAGTTCGTCTCCTCGCGCGACATGCCCGCTGTCGGCTCGTCGAGGATGAGCACGGACGGCTCCGTTGCGAGCGACATGCCCATCTCGAGGATACGTTGCTCGGAGTAAGCGAGGTCGCCCGCCAAATCGTTGCGGCGGCGCTCGAGACGCAACTTCGCGAGGTATGCGTCGACCTCGTCGTTGACTGCGCTCAGGCTATTCACAGTGCGAAACAACGTGAAGCGGTGGCCGTGTCGCCCCATGACCGAAACGCGCAGGTTCTCTGCGACCGAGAGGCGCGGGAACACGTTGGTGATCTGAAACGACCGGGATAGTCCGCGCCGGTTGATGATGTGTGGCGCTAGGCCGGCGATCGTCTCACCGTTGAGGAGAATATCACCGGATGTCGGCACATAGTGGCCGGAGATGATATTGAAAAGCGTCGACTTGCCGGCGCCGTTCGGCCCAATGAGCGCGTGGCGCTCGCCTTCGCGAACGACGAGATCGACCCCGCGGATGATCTCCGTCTCGCCGAACGACTTGCGCAAGTCCTTGAGCTCGAGCACGGTCTTGCCGTCTTTGCCGCCGGTTGCGTTCATACCGTGGCTCCCTGTTTGGCGTGGGCCCCGGATGCGGTCCCGCCATTACCAACGTCGGGATCGGACGTCGCCTGCTTCCAAGCGGCGAGCGTCAGTCGGCGGGCGAACGGCAACAACATACCGCCGACTGCGAATAGTCCGATTGGCAAGGCCCAGGTCGAGAGTGCATCGGGCCGCCAGTTCGTTCCGAACAGCTTGTAGGGCACCCAGGCGCCGCCGGCCGCCCTCTTCGCGGCGAAGTAGCCGTCCGTGAGGACGACATGAATGCTCTCCACCGTGAACACAAGGCCGGCGACGAGAAGCAGCCCGGACAGCACGGCGATAGCGTAAGGGCCGATCAGCGTCGGCCAGCGCCCCGGCTTGAGCTTCTGAGCATGTTGGGCAACGAGGCCGCCGAGACCCGTCGGGGCGAAAAGCATAATGAGAACGAAGATCACGCCCTGATAGAGCAGCCAGGAGCGTGTTAGGTCCGATGTAACGCGGGCAAAGAATGTCATCACCGCTGCGCCGAGTGCGGGCCCGAAGAACGTTCCCGCACCGCCGATAAAAGTCTGCAGCACGACGTTGGCGGAGGCTTGGGCCGAGAAGATCGTGTAGTTCGCCGCTTCGTTGGCGATGGCCAGCAGCGAGCCGGCCACACCCGTGAAAAGACACGAAATGGCGAAGATCAACGTCCGCGCGGAGTGCGTGTTGAAGCCGAGGAAGCGCACGCGGTGCTCGTTTTCGCGCAGCGCGAGCGCGAGGCGCCCAAGGGGCGTTTGCGTGAAAGCCCACATGAGCAGCGAGCAGATCGCCACCCAGGCGAGGGTGAGATAGTAGACGTGCTGGTCGGGCCCGAAGGAGAAGCCCCATGACGCCCCGCGGATGGTCGAGATGCCGGATTCGTCGCCGAAGAGAGAACGGAACGTCGGTGCGATGGTGAACAGCAGCTCGGCGAGCGCCAACGTGACCATTGCAAAGTAGACGCCGGCGCGCTGCGTCGCGAACCAGCCGAACAGCAGCCCGAACAGAAATCCTGCCACCGCACCGCCGAGGGGGATCAGCGGGGTGGGAAACCAGAACAGCTGTTGCTCGACACCTTGCATCAAGTGCAGGGCTGCGAAAGCGCCGAGCCCGTAGTAGGCGGCATGTCCGAACGAGAGCATGCCGGCTTGGCCCATGGCCAGGGTGAAAGCCAGCGCGAACAGCGCTGCGATCATCATCTTGATGGCAGCGTTGAGGAGGTTGCCTGACAGGAATAGCGGCAGCGCGGCGAGCAACGCGAACACCACGAGCGCGACAATAAAGGGTCGCGAGAGCCTCACTGGCGATCTCCCATCAGGCCGGCCGGGCGGAGAAGTAGGATGAGCAGCATCAACAGGAACGGCATGCTGTTGGCAATTGTTTGCACCTTCAGTGTCAATAGGCCGCCTACGCCGCGAGCCCAGTCACCGAGGCCAATCAGAGACAGCAGGTCGGCCAGCGAGAGCTGGATGCCGACCGCGAACGAGATGAACAGGCCGATCATCAGCGAGGCTATGAAGGCGCCGACCACCGAGCCGAGACCGCCGACAACCACGACCACGAACACCAGTGTGCCGAAGTCGACGGCCATGTTGGGCCCGGTCGGGTAGAAGGCGCCAGCGACAGCACCGGCAAGTCCGGCCATGGCTGTGCCACCGGCAAACACGCCCATGAAGACCAGGGGCAGGTTGTGGCCGAGCGCTTCGACAGTCGAGGGCCGATAGGTCGCAGCGCGGACGATGATGCCGACGCGCGTGTATTTGAGCAGCACCCATAGAGCGGCGAACATGACGACGGCGACAGCGCCCATGAACAGCCGGTAAAAAGGGTAATTGGTTTCGAACACGGAGAAGGCCGCAAAGCGCAGATAATCGGGCATCTGGTAGCTAACCAGCGCATCACCGTAGAACAGCTTGATCACCTCCTCGATGATGAAGGCAAGGCCGAAGGTGAGCAGCAGCTCATGCGCATGTCCGTACTTGTGAACCCGGCGCAGCATAAAGCGCTCCACCAGCACGCCGAGGCCCCCGGCGATGACCGGCGCCAGCACGAGGCCCACCCAGAAGAAGCCGAGCCGCGTAAGCGTGAAGCCGACGTAGGCGCCAAGCATGTAGAACCACGCGTGCGCGAAGTTCAGCACCCCCATCATGCCGAAGATGAGCGTGAGGCCCGCCGAGACCATGAACAGCAGCAGGCCGTGCACGACGCCATTCAGAATAGAGACGACGACGTATTCCAAAGGAGCGGCTCCAATAAGACTTCGTGGTATTGCGCGAGTCGTTGCCTGCGATGCAGAGCGGCACGCAGCCGTCAGGATTCACGTTAAAAGGGTGCCGGGCCTGAGCAAGGGTGCCGGGCCTGAGCTCGGCATCCGTCTGCGCTCATTTAATGGTCACGGCGCCGGCCGCTGCATCTTACAGGTGGGCTGCACTGGGCCCGCGGCCTCCGCACCCGTGAGCAACTTGATGGTCTTGAAGCCCTTGTCCGTGCCGTCGGCTTTGAACTTGGCCTCCTTGGACACAATGGCGACAGCGAGCGGCAGCAGCGCCTGATGGTCGTCGGCCCGCATTTTGATCGGGCCCATGGAGCTCTCGACTGTGACATTCTCCATGGCGAAGGCGAGCTTCTTCACGTCGAGCTTGTCGCCCGCCGTGGCTTTCATCGCCTTCAGCGCTTCACCGAGGCCCCAGATGCCGTGCGTGGTGTGGCCTTGCACGTTAAGCGGGTAGGCGCCGGTCTTGTTTTTGAAGTCCTCGGCGAAGGCCGCGGTCTTGTCGCCGTTGGCATCGGCGAAGAACGTCGAGAGCGTGTAGTGGCCAAGCGCAGTGTCGCCAGCGTTGCCGATATTGCCGGGTTGATCGATCCAGTAGGCCAGGAAGCGGGCCTTCAAGCCGGAATCACCAGCGGCCTTCATAAGCAGCAGGAGGTCGTTCGACCAGTTGCCGGTCACGACCGTGTCGGGCGCCGCCTCCTTGATCTTCGCGACATAAGGCGCGAAGTCGGTGATCCTGTTCACGTCGTGAATGACATCACCGACGATCTCGTAGCCGAACTCCTTCGCGTAGTCGCGGGTCAGCTTTTGCACGTCGTGGCCCCAGGAATAGTTCTGGCCGATGACGTAGATTTTCTTGCCGAGGACGTTGGCTTCTTTCATGGCGATCATCATCGCCTTGAGGCGGATCTCGGCGTTGCCATTCCAGCGGAAGTGGTAGAAGTGGCACTTGGACCCCGTGAACTCCATCGCCTCGGCGCCGACGTTGATGTAGATCACCTCTTTGCCAGGGTTGCGCTGATTGTACTTTTGCACGTCAGCGGTGATCTGGCCGCCGATAGCCGACGAGGCTCCCTGGATGATGATACGAGCGCCGTCGTTGATCGCTGCTTTCAGCTTGTCGGCAGCCTCCGACGGTCCACCCTGATTGTCGTATTCGAGTAGTTGGATACCGTCCGGCCAAGCCTTGTCGGCCTCGAGCTTCGCCAGGCCGTACTTGACCGACGATTGGAACAGCTTTCCGGTCACCGCTTGCCCACCGGACAGCGTCTCGATGAGGGCGATCTTCAGCGGCTCGGCGCGGGCTGCAGCAGCAGGCAGTACGGCCGCTACCGCGAGGGCGGCGCCCAACAGTCTCCTCAGCATTAGGTGTCCTCCATAGACATCCAGGACGCTTGGCCGTCGTGTCACTCTGTCTTGCCCCCGAAATGGGCCAGACGGTTGCAGCCTTAGCGCATCAACCGAGCAAACTCGGTCGTGCAAGTATGAGCAAGAACTATTTTCGACGCCGACTATGGCGGATCAGCTGGCAGTTTTCGATCGAGCGCCGAAATTGAATTGTGGTGTCGGTTTTCTGGTGGCGACTCTCAGGTTGAGAAGCAGGCACACGTTGTTGCTTTCGCCGCTCCGGATCCAGAGAACGTCCAGGTGTCGAGGACTGCAGAGATCGAGATCGGACTTTGGGTTGGCGGTTCTTCTCAGATCGCGGACTTCTCCTCCGGCCCTCCATGTCCGAGCGCCAAAGGGCTGGCTTGAGGAGCTATCGCCAAATCTTGGTGACGGCCGGGCCAGTTAGGCGGCGGCGGTTTCGGCTGACGCCTCGGCTCGGCGGCGACTTCTAGCCCGTCAGAGAATTTCAGGATCAGTTTAGGCAAGTGGGCATGTGACCGGTGGATGACCGGGGAAGGCGCCACGAGCGTTGCGCCCCTCGACCAGCTTTAGAACCATGGCGAGCGCGGTCTTGTTCTAGAGGCAGCCTCTCGATTGAATCGTGCGCTGGCGGACCGTGGCGAACTGCTCTCGCGAACCAGTTGGCGGCCTTCTCGTTATTTCCGAGCGTAGCTCTCTCATCGAACGCGGCCTCGGCAGCGGCCTTGGTCGGCCATCCAGATCTCCTGCATACTCCGCTTGGCTTTCGGCTGCTGGCTCTTCGGCCAGCCAAGCCTTGAGAGTTGGGTCGTCCTCCAGATCCATCACAATGTAAGCGGTGCTGTGCGCCTCGAAGACGCGCATAACTCGGACGATCGCGGGATGACGCAGCTGGTGAGCTGAACGCAAAACCCGGCGTCCGTTGTCGAACGTGGAGCCGCCATCCATTCGACTAATCCGCTGGCCGAAGGCCGGTTGGCGGTGACTTCCGGAATCTCTGCAGGGCGGATGTGGCCGGCCACGCCATGCTGCAATTGCTCAGGTCTATAGTGGGTCAACCTCGACCGGAATCGGTCTGAGGTCAATGTGGGCGACGATGGCCGATAATCACCCAAGATCGACCGTTTCTGTCCTGAATGCGCTCCGATCGGATTGCACCGCAGCAAATTCGATGCTCGGCGCTCGTCCTCAGCTGATGGGCACTGGCGGAAACTCTCGGCCTGCTCCTACCCACCACACTTGGACATTGCAGCGGGCTGCACGCGGCATTCGGAGACAAGATCGCAAGCGCTCATCGCGACGATAATCTCCACAGAGCCTGCTACAACTCCTTCCTACCAGATCATCGGGTTCCATCACTGGAGGCCTTCGAACGACGACCCTAGTACCCAGGCCGCGCCATGAACCTTTGCAAATAGCCGCCGTCGATTTGAACCCCATGTCTGACTCAATGGATAGTTTGGCGAGCATGCCCGCAGTTTGGGGATCGCGTCAGCGCCATGCTCGCCAACGTGGCTCTGATTAGTGTCCGCTGCCAAATGTAGAGCGTCAATCCAAAGCCGAACGCGGCAAGCGAGTTTCCGAAACCGTCATTATGCGGGCCGAGCCTAGGTGTGGCGTCGACTACAAACGTCAATTTGTAATTGCATTTTATTCAAATCCACCCAGCACATTTAGTCTCTGCGAAATTCTCATAAGTTACCATTCATTTAATAGGCAGGCGCACAAAAGGGGCTATCAATGATACTCAGCACTAACCAGTTCCGACGCTTTGCAGCATCCAACAATGGGACTGTAGCTGTTCTGTTCGCATTCGTTCTCATCCCCGTGCTCGGCATGGTGGCCCTTGCTTCCGACTTTGGTCAGTGGAGCGGGCGCAAGAGTCATCTGGTTGGTGCCGGTGATGCGGCGTCGCTTGCGGGTGCACGGACGCTTGTCAACGCACTGCTAAGCGGCCAAGCCAGCAGAGCCGTAGAGCTGTCCACTGCAGCGGCGACGAGGACTCTCAGTGCCAACCGCGCCGAGGAGGCTACGTCCAATGTCGTCGTGTCAACGTCGGAGCCAATCAGTGTGCGAGTGGACTTGGACGAGTCCGCGAAGAAGCAGTTCTCCAACGTCCTTGAGATCCCGTCCATAACGATCCGGACGACCAGCGAAGTCATCGCGGTGCACGCTGCCGACGCGTGCGTGGTGGCGCTCGATGCCGCGGCCGCGCCAGGTATCGAGTTCAATCTGTCCGGCGAGGTCAGTGCGAGCGACTGCTCGATCTGGTCGAACTCGACGATGAACACCGCCCTCGTCGGCAAAGGCTCCGGAAGCGTCACCGCTGATGCGATCTGCGCTGTTGGCAGGTCAGTCACGGACGGGGGGCTCAACATGCAGCCCTCGCCACGGTCGAGCTGCTTCCCGGTCAAAGACCCTTTTGCAAGATGGAGTCCGCCTAGCTACTCGTCGGTTTGCGCGGCAAGCAACCTCGTCCTCGACAAGCCGGGCAACTACGAGCTTTCGCCCGGCACCTACTGCGGCGGCATCACGATCAAGGGAGGAGCCAATGTATCCTTCAAGCCGGGTCTCTTTGTCATCAAGGACGGCCCATTGCTGGTGGAAGGTGGAGGTTCCATCTCAGGACATGATGTCTCCTTCCTGCTCGCTGGCAACAAGGCCCTCGTGAACCTCGGGGGTGCGTCCAAGGTCGAGCTTTCAGCTCCGACCACGGGTGATATGGCCGGGATGCTTTTCGCCTCCTCCCGGACTGCCGCGCCTCAGGTTTCGATCTTCCGCGGCGGCAACGTTTTTCATCTTGAGGGTAGCGTCTATCTCCCGACCCATCAGGTCGAGTATGCGGGCGGCCCCGAGGGGGTGTTCCCGGCGGCGCACACACAGCTCATTGCGGGCAAGGTGAAGTTCAACGGGTCGTCCCGCGTGACCTTCCGGACAAAGGGTGGGTCGAGCGGACCTCCAAAAGCCTTCACGCACATCTATCTGGCTCGATGACACGTGCGACCGCCGACCTGTTGGCGAGACGTCGGCGGGACCTCAGAGGCGAGATCTCCAGCACCGGTAGGACAAGGGGGAACCGAGGGAACAAGATGGGAGCCGTCCTCCAGTTTCCAAGATCGCGATTGCGATACCGGCCTGAGGACATCGCGCTGCTGAGTCGGTTGGCCGGTAGCTGGGTTGTGATCCGGCAAGGCGGCTCTGTTGAGGTTGGCGAACCCGGCGGCGTCGTTGTGGTTCGCAAGCAGCACGTCCTAGGGGTCTGGGGCTTCGCTTCCGGTCAGTACCACTTCTTCCCCGTGTGCCATGGGGTCAGGACATTGGTGGCTGACAGTGTGGAGGACGCTCATGACGCCACTGTCACACTCCTGGGAGCAGAGAGCTTGGGTGGGTAGGCGCATGTCCAACCGGCTCAAGGACAGAGCCTCTTTTGCCCGGCATGTGTCCGTTTGGAAGCCGAGTAGAGAGCCCCCGCCGCCGGAGGCGGGATCAGCGGCGGGGTAGGGTACTGCCCGCAGGGAGGCTTGGGGAAGCGGGTGCGGGCATACTTCAATGAAGCCACGCCTCCCTTCACAAACTCCTAATAAGAGTCTCTGAGATCCAAGGCGCTTGTCGGCAGCAGGACGATGAAGTTCTCGGAATAGTAGTCGGGAGCGGGCTATAGGGGCGCGCGAACGCATCGATCTGCGTCGCCGCGCCAAGAATCTCAGGTGGCAATCTCTCGTTCGCTGCTTTGACTCTCACCCAGACGATGTCTTCACGAGGCCTGCCGGCGGCCATCGGTGCGAAGCGACATGCTCTGCATCCGCGTCGTTTCCAGTGTCACGAGTTTCACTTTCCCCCTCGTACCTAACGGCTCGAAGGCCATAACAAGCAGCCGCAGCGGGCAACCTTTCCAAGCAACTTTTTCTTGAATGCTAAGTGGACAGGAATTCTACTGGAATGATGCAGGTATTGGATGTCGCCCTTGACACCCTGAGGATGTCGTCGATGACATTCTGACGGTGTCACGTGCGGCACTCGGCGAGGGTGCCATCGGCGGAACCCTCATGGAAAGAGTAGGTCGTCTGGTCCGCCCCCGATCCGAAAGCATCGCGGCGGCGTCCCCGCCCGGGCCTCCTGGTAAGCAATGGAGCAGTGGGGATGATCCAACCTCTCAGGATCAGGAGGTCACGGCCCCTGCGGACAGTGCTCTACGGCATGTTGAGCGCGTTTGTCGCCGCCTCCCGTTGCTGGAGTCCGAGGTGGCTCGTGCGGGCGTTGTGGGCGTGGAGCGCATCAAAGGAACCGCCCCTGAGAAACGGATTTGGAGCGGAGGGGGGGGCGCCTTTTCGAATGCTCGTAGCGGTGCCACAGTTCAGGAGCCACGTGCTTCCGTAGGGCATCGGTGAGCCGAAGTGCTTTCCGGACATCAAATATGGGGGCTGACATGAGCGCTCATATGATTCGAACCACGTCGTCCGTGTGTCGGAATGCGCTAAGAGCTGCGCAACTCGAAAAATGGTCGTCGGCGGGGGCTTTCCACAGCGCTGTAGCGGAAACGGCCACGTCGAGGCCGACACGCACGCGCAGAACTTCGGCCCCTCTTGCTTCCGCCGTGCTACCAAACGCAGTACATCGGCGGCCGCGGGCAATCCGAGGCGCCGTTCAAGTATTTGATATGTCGAGGAAAGGTTGGTTGCGGGGGCTGGATTTGAACCAACGACCTTCAGGTTATGAGCCTGACGAGCTACCGGGCTGCTCCACCCCGCGTTACTTGCCGATCAAACGCGTTCCGACCGGTGCCTGGGCTCCGGTGCCGATCCTCCAGAAGATCCTGAAGGTTCCGTTCGACGGGCTCTCAGAGACAGGGCGACCGGAAGGGGAAAGCATCTTGCGACAGCGGTCTTATAGCAGGTTTCGCGCGGAGGGAAACACCCCATGTGAACCTTTTTCGCGGATGCCGACGTCGAGAGGGAAGCATGCTATGCCCACATGTTCCAGCCACTTGAATACAAACGAATTTCCGGAAAATCGTGAGCGCTCACGGCGCGGGGTGCGGCAGCAGCGAGCACTCGAGTGCCAGGACGGTCGTCGTGCTTTGCGCGAGCAGGATGCGCGTGCATTGCCATTGCTCCTGAAGCGATCGCGATTCGACCGTCAGAATGGCTGCTCCGGCCTTGACCTGCCGTTCCAGGTCGGGTGCAAGCCGGGGCTCGTCCTCAGCATCGAGGTGGCTCCCCCAAAGGGCCGGAAACCGCCATCCCGAATTCCATGGTGCGATCACATTCGGACTTGCAACGATCGACTGTCCCTTGTCGGGGCTTGAGAAGGCTGCCAACTCGTCCACGAGAGACGCCAACGGTTGCGCGCCACGATCGCGCCGCCGGGGGGTGAGGCTGAGCGTCAGCCGGGCCGCCGTCTCCGCGGACGCGATGATGCCAATGCGAACCAGCGGAACGCCGATGCCAAGCAATGCCCCAATCGCGGGCTCAAGCGAGGCGGCGCACTCGAACACTGCGAGTGCTATCCTGAGCTTGTGATCGCCGACCGTCATGCCAGTTCGTCCAGATGGCCCGCTGCCGGCGTCCTCCGCTTCGGACAGCGAGCTGCACTGAGTATCCCGGGCCCAATTGCCAGATGGAAAACGGGCGACCGGACGGCACTCTGCGTCGTGACGCATGGTTCAATTCCGGTGTCGGCCCTCGCCTCCGCCCTGCGCCAGCTGTGCCAGCGCTTCAGGCTTCAATATCGTGACGAGAATGCATTGCTCGAGATCAATCACCCCGTCGTGCCTGAGCTTGGTCAGGGTTCGGCTTACGGTCTCGATCGTCAATCCGAGGAAATCCGCGATGTCCATGCGGGTCATCGGCAGAACGATTTCGTTGGCAGCCTCGCCGCGCCGCTCGCTGCGCCGGCACAAGGCCAGCAGGAAGGCGGCGACCCGCTCGGCGGCCGTGCGCTGGCTCACGGTGAAGAGCAGCTCGCGCGCGGCCATCAATTCGCGTGATAGCGCCTCATAGAGCTTCAGGCCGAGACGCGTATCGCTCTGGGCCAGCTCCCGCAGCGTTGCCACCGGCATGGTGCGCACGACGGTGCGTTCCATAGCCTGAGCGCTGTCGGAGTGATCGACGATCGCACCCAGGCCGATCATGTCGCCGGGATAGGCGAAATCGACGACTTGACGTCGACCATCCGGCATCATCCGGTAGATGCAGATGTGGCCGACCTCGACCCGGTAGACGTGGCTTGCCGGGTCGCCTTCACAGAAGAGATGCTCCTTGGCCTCGAGCGTACGGAGGGCTCCGCGGCCGAGGCGCTCACCCAGCAGATCGCGCTCGACCGCGACAACATGCGACGATGCGGGGGCGTGGTCCTCGATGTCGGCGGTCGTGGTGAAGGCCGTTGCGAGCATGTTGCGATCCCCTGGATGATCGAATTCCTGTTCGCACGTAAAAGAGCAGGTTCTTGCTGATGGGCTATGGCTGCCCAGTGACATTTCGTGAGAATGTGTGACGAAGCCCTCGGAGCGGCTGGAAAGGGAGTTGGTCGATGCCATCGCCGCCGCAGGCGCGCACGATACTCGTGGTGGACGACGAGGAGCCGGTTCGCGCGCTGCTGCGCGATTGCTTCGAGCTCGAAGGCTATCTGGTGGAAGAGGCCGCCGACGCTCGCAGCGCCATGGCGCGGCTGGATGGTGGGCCACTGCAACTCGTCACGCTCGATCTCAGTCTCGGTGGGGACGATGGCCTCGAGCTCGCTCGCCAGATTCGGGCGCGCTGTAACGTGCCGATCGTGATGATCACCGGCAAGGGCGACACGATCGACCGCGTCGTGGGCCTCGAACTCGGTGCGGACGACTATATCGCCAAGCCTTTCCACGTGCGCGAGGTGCTGGCGCGGGTGCGTGCGGTGCTGCGACGCTACGAGACGACCGGTGGACACGAGGCTCCCACGTCGGCACGAGACAGCGGTGAGGTGTTGATGTTCGATACTTGGACACTGGACGTCGCGCGTCGCGAGTTGCGATCGGCGTCCGGGGTCGTGCGCGATCTCACGACGGCCGAATTCGACATGCTTTTGATGTTCGTACGCCGCCCCAGCCGTGTTCTGAGCCGCGACAACATCATGGACATCCTCAAAGGGCATGAGTGGTCGCCGCTCGACCGCTCGATCGATTCGCTCGTCGTCCGCCTGAGACGAAAGGTCGAGGAGATGCCCGATGCGCCGAAACTGATCAAGACGGTGCGCGGTGTCGGCTACGTGTTCGCCGGCGAGGTGCGGAAGGGCTGACGCGGAGCTGGCGATATCAGGCGGTGGGCGATCGACGCTCGGCTAGAATGCGCCCGCGGATGGCGAAGACGATCTCCCCAGTCTGGTTACGGCCCTGATTCTCGGTCTCGATGAGGCCGCGGTCGGGTCTGGAGCGCCAGTCGAGCATCGTGTCGATACGACCCCGGAACTCGATGGTGTCGCCGGGGTAGACCGGCTTGAGCCAACGCAGATTGCGGAAGCCGGGAGAGGGTCCATACTCGGCGGGCCGCAAGCCGCGCTCGCGCATGTCGCGTTCGATTGCCTGCCGCCAGAGCACGAACTGGCGGATCCAGATCGAGGTCGTATGCCAACCTGATGCGCTGAGCCGCCCGAACAATGACGCGGCGGCGGCCGTGTCGTCGAGGTGGAACGGCTGTGGGTCGAAGCGGCGTGCAAAGTCGATGACGTCTTCGCGGCCGAACGTGTGGCTGCCGAGGGAATACGTCTCGCCGACGTGACGGTCCTCGAAGTAGTTGGTCGTCAGGTCGGGAGCCGGCCCCGGGGTGTCCCAGAGGCTGACCAGGGCCGCTCGTGCGGGATTGCCGCTGGATGGTTCCGAGGCAGCAGCAGGCCGACGGACGCCGATCAGCTGTGGCCATTCCCAGCTCATTACCACATCGCCCGACCCATTGAGCATGTCGCCCTTCATCCGGACGAGACCGACATGCGGACGCGATGCCAATGGCCGCTTCTCGAGACAGGTGAAGCGAGCCGTCAGGCGGTCCCCGGGGCGTACGGGCTTCATCCACCTCACTTCGTCGACCCCTGGCGCACCGAGCGAGACACCGTTCGCGAGCACGTCATCGGCCAGCATGCGCATCATGAGGGCGCAGGAGTGGAACCCTGAGGCGCACAAGCCACCGACGATCGAGCGCTTCGCGGCTTCCTCGTCGAGATGAATGGGTTGGGGATCGAAGGCCCGGGCATAAGCGACGATATCGTGCTTGGACACCTCGAGAGAGCCGAAGGCCACCTGGCGCCCGATCTCGAGATCCTCGAAGTGGATGCGGTCGGCAGGCACGGCCATGTCGAGCATGTGGATCTCCGAGGGGATGGCGAGGCGGCGGCGGATAAGAGCACGTGGGCCTGTGAATCGGCAAGCCGTGCGCCTCGGTGTCTCTTTCAAGCCGCACTATCCAAACCAGCACACCGCTTAACCCGCTTTTAACCGCGATCGGAGCATTCTCGGCCAGGAAAGTCGAGGTCAGCGGCAACACGCGGACCTGTGTGCGCGTTCGCTTCAAAAGGTGGCTGAGAATATGAATACCAAGCTCAAGCTGGGCCTGGCTTCGGTGACAACCGTCGCAGCCTGCATCGTCCTGCCCGCGGCAAGTCCGGCGGCCGATCTCTATCGCGGCGGATCCATGAAGGACGGCTATGCGCCGGCCTACTCGGCGCCCGCCATAGCCGGCCCCTGCTACCTGCGCGGCGACGTTGGATACGGCTGGAATGGTCAGCCGAGTGGCACCTACGTCGGCAACGGCACCGACCCCAATGTGCGCTACGCGGATATCGAGAACAGCGGCGTTTACGAGGTCGGCATCGGTTGCGGGTCGGGTTCGCGCGGCCTCCGCGGCGATCTGACCGTCGGCTTCCGCCCCCGCCGGGACTTCACCGGCGATGTCGATATCGTCATCAACGCGGTACCGATCGATCCGCCGATCAAGGCCACGATCGACACCTACACGGTGATGGTCAATGGCTACTATGACTTCGGCAACTTCCGCGGCTTCGTGCCGTACGTCGGTGCCGGCGTCGGTCTCGCCATGCACGACATGGGATATGTCACCATCGATCATCCCGCGAGCCCGAGCCCGCAGCATGGGGACACGAAGGCCGGCGTTGCCTGGTCGCTGATGGCCGGCGTCGGCTATCAGATCTCGAGCAACGCCATTCTCGATGTCGGTTATCGCTACATCAATACCGGCCTGGCCCATAGCAGCCAGGGCGACACCGCTCAGTTCCTCAACCCCAAGCTCGTGGTCGATGATATCGCCTCGCATGAGCTGAAGGTCGGCCTGCGCTACCACTTCGGCGGCTCCGCGACCCCCGCATATGCGCCGATGAAGTAAGCCGTCGCGTCGCAGGCATACGTTTGATCGAGAAGGCCGACGCGTGACCGCGTCGGCCTTTACTTTGTTCTGGGTTGTCCGCCGCCGGGGCTGCCGAGTTGTTCCGCCATGGCGCAGTTCTTGCTGAAATCCTAACTCGAGAGGCCGCGCCAACCGCGTCGACCTCGTTCGATGAAAGGGTTTCCCCATGGGACGTCTCGCGCTTGCCGCCATGGCCGGCGGAGCCTGGATGGTGTGGTCAAATAATGGCTACTCGGTGCCTTATGGGCTCGAGGACAAGCTCTGGCTCGTTGCCCTGCTTCCGGCGGTCTACATCCTCTGCATCACCCTGCTGCGCGAGTAGTGGGCTTTCGAGGGCCACTTGCCGAGGTCGCAAGGGTGGTTCACGCCAGCTCGCTGCGCGCAGTCCACTTTCTCGATTGATCAGCAGGGCTGCGTCCAGATATAGGTGTCGCCCTCGATACGTCTGGGAGAAGAGGGGCTTGTCACGCGCCCTCTTGGAGGAGTGCCCAGACGGAGATTGCCTTTTCGAGGCGCTACAGGCCCTATGGGTCTCCGCAGGCGCAGGCGGGCGTGGTGGAACTGGTAGACACGCCAGATTTAGGTTCTGGTGGCCTAGGCCATGGGGGTTCGAGTCCCTCCGTCCGCACCACGGCGGCGAGGCAATGCCGGGAGAACTCCCAGGGGCCGGTGGCGCCTGTTGGTTAGTCCTACACGTTTGATCGTTGAGCAGGGTGGCGAAGAGCACGATGCAGGTTTCAGTGACGAGCGCGGAAGGTCTCAAGCGGACCCTCAAGGTGGTGATCGGTCAAAACGAGCTCGGAGAGCGCTTCACCTCGCGTCTCGACGAGGTCAAAGGAACGATTCAGCTCAAGGGCTTCCGGCGTGGCAAAGTGCCGGCAATGCATATCCGCAAGGTCTATGGCCGCTCCCTGATGGCCGAGGTGATGCAGAAGGCCGTCGAGGAGACGACCGAGAAAGCCATTGCCGAACGCAAGGAGCGACCGGCTTTTGAGCCGCGTATCGAGTTTCCCGAGGACCAGGCCGAGATCGAGCGGGTGATGGAAGGCCAGGGGGACCTAGCGTACTCCGTTTCATTCGAGGTTCTACCCGAGATCACGGTCACCGATCTGACGGCGCTTGAACTCGAGCGGCTCGTTGCTGACGTGCCGGACGAGGAAGTCGCAAAGGCGATCGAGCAGATCGCGTCGCGCAACGTCACCTTCACCACTGAGGAAGGCCGGGCCGCCGCGGAAGGCGACCAAGTCACCATGGATTTCGTCGGCCGGATCGACGGCACCGAATTCGAGGGCGGCAAAGCCGAGGACGCGCCTCTCGTCATCGGGAGTGGCGGCTTTATCCCGGGATTCGAGGATGGTCTGAAAGGCGCCAAGGCAGGCGAGGAGCGGACGGTCAAGGCAACTTTCCCGGCCGAGTATCCAGTTCCGGCGCTGGCGGGGAAAGAGGCCGAGTTCGCGGTCACGATCAAGGCCGTGGGAGCCCCACAGAAGCCGGTGATCGACGACGAACTCGCTAAGGGGCTCGGTCTCGAGTCGCTGGAGCAGCTGAAAGCGCGCATCACCGAGCAGATCTCGGGCGAGTATGCTCAGATTTCGCGCGCCAAGCTCAAGCGTGGCATGCTCGATGCCCTCGACAAGGCGCATACGTTCGAACTGCCTCCTTCGCTTGTCGAGGGCGAGTTCAACGGCATCTGGCAGGATCTGACCCGGCGGATGGAGGAGGCCAAGAAAACCTTCGCCGACGAGGGCAAGACCGAGGAGCAGGTCCGCGAGGAGTACCGCAAGATCGCTGAGCGCCGCGTCCGCCTCGGGCTCGTGCTGGGTGAAATCGGGACCGCCGCGAAGATCGATGTGACGCAGGACGAGCTGCGCAACGCGCTGTTCGCCCAGGCTCGACGCTTCCCCGGCCAGGAAAAGATGGTTTATGAGTATTTCCAGAAGAATCCGGGCGCGGTGGCTCAGCTTCGGGCGCCGATCTACGAAGACAAGGTCGTAGACCACATCGCGGCGCAGGCGAAGGTCACCGAGCGCAAGATCTCTCCGGAAGATCTTCTCAAGCCGATCGAAGAGGATGTGGCCGCGACCACGCCGGTCGCAGGGGCCTGACCGGACTGGAGGCGGTCCCCTGTCGAGCGTCTCGACTAGGAGGCGGTCGATCCGGCGTCGTCTATCGACCATCGACCAGCGACACGACCGGGCCTAGAGGCCCGGTCTTCAGCGGGAGCAATCCCAAGAGCGGGAACACTGACATGAGCATGATCACGAGCACCTTCTGGCCAACGGTCATCGAGCAGACCGCCCGCGGGATGCAGCCTTACGATCTGCCGTCGCGGATGCTCCAAGAGCGGATCATCTTCGTGATCGGTCCCGTCGAAGACGGGATGGCGACATCCATCTGCATGCAGCTTCTCTTCCTCGAGGCACAGAACCCGAAGAAGGAAATTGCCATGTACATCAATTCACCAGGCGGCGTCGTCACCTCGGGCATGGCGATCTACGACACGATGCAGTTCATCAAATGCCCGATCGCGACGCTTTGCATCGGCCAAGCCGCCTCAATGGGCTCGCTGCTGCTTGCAGCCGGCCGGAAGGGCATGCGGTACGCGTTGCCGAATGCCCGGATCATGGTGCACCAGCCGTCGGGCGGTTTTTCAGGCCAAGCGAGCGACATCGAGCGGCATGCGCTGGACATCATCAAAATGAAGCGCCGCCTGAACGAGATCTATGTCAAGCACACCGGGCAGACCTACGAGAAGATCGAGAGCACGCTCGATCGCGACCATTTCATGGTCTCGGAGGAGGCGCGTGATTTCGGGCTGATCGATCGCGTGCTCAACAGCCGTGACGAGATCGATTTCGGCGCTGCCGAAATACGCTCCTGACGTCTCCACTATCCTGTGGCCGGCGTCCGGTCGGCCGCAGTTTGGGAGGCATGGCCTACTTTGGTGCGGCGCGCGGCAGCGGTTCCGCGTGACCATCTTGACTGAAGTGCCGGTGTCTCCCGCCTCCCGCTTCCCGCGCACTGAAACGGTGCCCCAAGTGGCTCGTAGTGTGGATATGCGTTCCCTCTACGTTCTTTTGCTGATCGACCCTCCTTGCGGCGCGGTGTCGCCGCTACGATATAGGGGTGGCTCGCAAGTCACAGGACTGTATCAATCACGGGAAGTGCGTCGCCCTTGGGGATCGTCTTGTTAATCCAATCTTGATCTGGCGGCAGATAGCGTGCTCAGATCGCCCTAAATGGATTCATACGTAGCCCGTGGTGAGAATCAGCCGCACAATCGACACGGGAGGTACGCATAGGGTCTAGCGGCCCGAACCCGCTGCCAACTCGAGGTTTGTCCTGCACCGAGCCTGCTCGGCAGGCATGAGAGAGCCCGGATGCCGAACGAGAAAAATACCCTTTACTGCTCCTTCTGCGGCAAGAGCCAGCACGAGGTGAGAAAACTCATCGCCGGGCCGACCGTGTTCATCTGCGACGAATGCGTCGAGCTGTGCATGGACATCATCCGCGAGGAGAACAAGAACACCCTGGTCAAATCGCGGGATGGTGTGCCGTCCCCGCAGGAGATCTGTAATGTTCTGGATTCCTACGTCATCGGCCAGATTCACGCCAAGCGCGTGCTCTCGGTCGCGGTGCACAATCACTACAAGCGCCTGAACCACGCCTCGAAGTCGAACGACGTCGAGCTGGCAAAGTCGAACATTCTGCTGGTCGGTCCGACAGGTTGCGGCAAGACCTTGCTGGCTCAGACGCTGGCTCGCATTCTCGACGTGCCGTTCACCATGGCGGACGCCACGACGCTTACGGAAGCGGGCTATGTCGGTGAGGACGTAGAGAACATCATCCTGAAGCTGCTCCAGAACGCCGACTACAACGTCGAGCGGGCACAGCGCGGGATCGTCTATATCGACGAGGTCGACAAGATCAGCCGGAAGTCGGACAACCCATCGATCACCCGCGACGTGTCGGGTGAGGGCGTCCAACAGGCCCTGCTCAAGATCATGGAAGGCACGGTTGCCTCCGTTCCCCCCCAGGGCGGCCGTAAGCATCCGCAGCAGGAGTTCCTGCAGGTCGACACGACCAACATCCTGTTCATCTGTGGCGGCGCCTTCGCGGGTCTCGAGAAGATCATCTCGCGGCGCAACAAGGGCACCTCGATCGGATTCGGCGCGACAGTGATCGGTCCGGACGAGCGCCGTACTGGTGAAGTGCTGAAGGAGGTCGAGCCGGAGGATCTGCTGAAGTTCGGCCTGATCCCGGAATTCATCGGCCGCCTGCCGGTCATCGCCACGCTCGAGGACCTAGACGAGAAGGCCCTGATCCAGATCTTGACCGAGCCGAAGAATGCCCTGGCCAAGCAGTATCAGCGCTTGTTCGAGCTGGAGGATGTGCAACTCACCATCACCCAGGATGCCTTCAAGGCAATCTCCCGCAAGGCCATCGAGCGCAAGACCGGCGCCCGTGGCTTGCGCTCGATCATGGAAGGCATCCTGCTCGACACTATGTTCGATCTGCCGACCATGAAGGGCGTCGAAGAGGTGGTGATCGGGCCAGAGGTCGTCGAAGGTGGAGCGCGACCCCTTCGCATCTATACCGAGCGTGCCGAGGAAAAGGGTACCTCGGCTTGAGGTTCGGCGGCGGCGTGCCTTATCGCCGTCGTTTTACTGGGTCATTGCGGATCGACTGACCCCATGCCGCACTTGGCTGCGGTCTTGCAATGAAGCCGTGACGGACTATGTCAGTTGGCCGTCACACTCGAACACACTTCGCGACTGGCGTGTGCAAGATAGTTCAAATGTCGGCGTCAAGTCTCCCGCTGCCGGAGCCCGGCTTCGCTCGGGAGATCGAGATGGGTCGGAGGGTTGCGGCATACGGCCAGGAGCCATGACAAAGCTTCTGATTTCCTCAGACGGATCGCGACTGGTGGCGAGTTCGACAGAACGGATGGGAAGACGATGAGCGAAGAGAACCGTATGAAAGTGAAGGACAAGGGTGGGGCCCGGGAGGTCTATCCCGTGCTCCCGCTGCGTGACATCGTCGTGTTCCCCTACATGATCGTGCCTCTGTTCGTGGGGCGCGAAAAATCGATCAGCGCTTTGGAAGAAGTCATGCGGGCCGAGAAGCAGATTCTTCTCGTCGCCCAGAAGGACGCCAGCGACGACGATCCCGAGACAGATGCCATCTACACGGTTGGAACCTTGGCGTCGGTGCTGCAGTTGCTGAAACTGCCCGATGGCACCGTGAAGGTGCTTGTCGAGGGCACTGCACGCGCGCGCGTCGCAAGCTACACGTCGAATGCCAATTTTTTCGAGGCCGAGATCGAGCGTATTACCGAGGTCCCGGGGAACGTCGAGGAGATCGAGGCTCTCGCCCGCTCTGCGGTCACGCAGTTCGAAGGCTACGTGAAGCTCAACAAGAAGATCAGCCCCGAGGTGCTCGGCACGTTGGCTCAGATCGAGGACCACTCGAAGCTGGCCGATACGATCGCCTCGCATTTGGTCATCAAGATCTCTGACAAGCAGGAGATCCTCGAGATCACCAAGATCTCGGAGCGTCTCGAGCGCGTCTATGGTCTGATGGAGAGCGAGATCTCGGTTCTCCAGGTCGAGAAGAAGATCCGCAAGCGCGTCCAGCGCCAGATGGAGAAGACGCAGCGCGAGTACTATCTCAACGAGCAGATGAAGGCGATTCAGAAGGAGCTCGGCGACAATGACGAGCGCGATGACATCGCTGAGTTCGAGGAGAAGATCGAGCAGACCAAGCTTTCGAAGGAAGCCAAGGACAAGGCGCTCGCCGAGCTGAAGAAGCTCAAGCAAATGAGCCCGATGTCGGCCGAGGCGACGGTTGTGCGCAACTACCTCGACTGGCTGCTGTCGATTCCCTGGGGCGTCAAGGGCAAGGTCAAGAAGGACCTCAACGAGGCGCAAGAGATCCTCGACAAGGAGCACTTCGGCCTGGAGAAGGTCAAAGAGCGCATTGTCGAATATCTGGCCGTTCAAAATCGGACCAACAAGCTCAAGGGTCCCATTCTCTGCCTCGTCGGCCCGCCAGGTGTCGGCAAGACCTCGCTCGGCAAGTCGATCGCGAACGCGACCGGCCGTGAGTTCGTGCGCATGTCGCTCGGCGGTGTGCGTGACGAGGCCGAGATTCGCGGTCATCGTCGGACCTACATCGGATCGATGCCCGGGAAGGTCATCCAGTCGATGAAGAAGGCGAAGCGGACCAACCCGCTTTTCCTGCTCGACGAGATCGACAAGATGGGTTCGGATTTCCGCGGGGATCCGGCAGCGGCCCTGCTGGAGGTTCTGGACCCTGAGCAGAACGCGACGTTCAACGATCACTACCTCGAGGTCGATTACGATCTGTCGAGCGTGATGTTTGTGACAACCGCGAACACGCTGAACATCCCGCCGGCCCTTATGGACCGGATGGAAATCATTCGACTCGCGGGCTACACCGAGGACGAGAAAGTCGAAATCGCCAAGCGGCATCTCATTCCGGAGACGCGTCAGGCCCATGGGCTCGAAGCGGCCGAGTGGAGCGTCGATGACGATGCGATCCGGACATTGATCCGCCGCTACACCCGAGAGGCCGGCGTGCGGTCTCTTGAGCGTGAGATCTCGAAGCTGGCGCGGAAGGCCGTCAAGGACATCCTGGTCGAGAAGCACAAGACCGTCCACGTCACGGCCGACATGGTCGAGGGTTATCTCGGCGTGCCACGGTATCGCTACGGCGAGGCCGAACTCGAGGACCAGGTGGGTGTCGTGACCGGCCTTGCATGGACCGAGGTTGGTGGCGAGATACTCACGATCGAGGGCGTGATGATGCCCGGCAAGGGCAAGATGTCCGTTACGGGCAACTTGCGCGATGTGATGAAGGAGTCGATCCAGGCCGCTAACGCCTATGTGCGCTCGCGTTCCGTCGACTTCGGCATTCCGGCTTCGCTGTTCGATCGACGCGATATCCACGTCCACGTTCCCGAGGGTGCAACGCCGAAGGATGGTCCGTCGGCCGGCGTGGCGATGGTCACGGCCATCATCTCCGTGCTGACGGGCATCGCGGTCCGCAAGGACGTCGCGATGACCGGCGAGATCACGCTGCGCGGACGCGTGCTGCCGATCGGCGGGTTGAAAGAGAAGCTGCTGGCGGCGCTTCGGGCCGGCATCACGACGGTACTGATCCCCGAGGAGAATGTGAAAGATCTCTCGGAGATCCCGGCGGAGGTGAAGTCGAAGCTGACGATCATTTCCGTCGCGCGGATGGACGACGTGCTCAAGCAGGCACTGGTGCGGATGCCTGATCCGATCGCCTGGGAAGCCGAGCCGGCTGCCGTTGCAGTTGCCGACGGAACGTCAGATCGGCCGACGGCGCATTGATCGTCGACGGAGGGCTGATTGGGCTCTCCAATCCTGAGAAAATGGGCCCGGTGGCAGGTTACGCCACCGGGCCTTTTTCATTCGCGCTTCGTTCCGACGCATGCGTCGAATTAGCTCGAAACCCCTGAATTCATGCGGGTTTGAGGGTGTTTTCGGCTTGACCTCGGCGGGCAATGGCGTTTGGTAGCCAAACGCTGCCCTTGTGCAGCGTGCGGGCGGGCCTTTCTGCCGGATTGCGGCCAGGCCCATGCATGTCACGAGTGGACTGATCCAAAGGATACCCAGAAATGAGCAAGCAGGATCTGATCGACGCAGTCGCCGAGAAGTGCGACCTGACGAAGGACAAGGCGAAGTCGGCGGTCGAGGCGGTTATGGAGAGCATCGCCAAGTCGATGAAAGACGGACAGGATGTTCGCATTCCCGATTTTGGAACGTTCAAGGTCACCAAGCGCAAGGCACGGGACGGGATCAATCCCTTGACCAAGGCCCCGATTCAAATTCCAGCTTCGAACGTGCCGAAGTTCAGCCCCGCGAAGAAGCTGAAAGAGCTGCTGAACTGACACGGACTGGCGCCAACGCGTCGCCAAGCTGAGAGTGCGAAGCAGCGGCGCCACCATGGCGCCGTTGCCTTTTTCTGACCCGATCGCAACTGCCTTCGGCCTCGTCGGCTATTGTTCGCCCCGGTCGGGCTGCGGCTTGGCTTGTTTTGCTCCGGGCGACCAGCGAGCAATCTCCGCAATGAAATCGCGCGCCCGGACCCGTGGCGCCTCGAGATAGGGAAGTGGTCGGATCACCTCGATGGCCGTCGCTCCGATACGGGCCGCCAGTGCCGCGTTGAAAATGCTTTCGCCCAATCGACGGGACAGGCGGCGAACCAGATCCTGTCCGAGAAACTGGCCGAGCAGGTCATCGGTCAGCGCAACGCCGCCGGTCGCGACCATGTGGGCGAGCACCATCCGCGCCAGGCGCGAAGTGCCGAGAAAGCCTGGTTGACCGCCATAGAGCGTTGCCAATCCCCGCAGGAGACGGAGGTTTTCGACCAGGATCCAGCCGACCGTGACGAATGCCATCGGCGACAACGCCGTGACGACGCTGACGCGCCGTGCGGTCGCGGCGACGAGGCGGCGTGCGTCCCCATCGAGCGCCGGCATCACATCGCGGTCCACGAGGCGAGCAAGATCACCGGCATCGCTGGCGCTGCGTGCGTGTTCGGAGACGGTGACGAGTTGCCATTTCAGCTCCGGTCGATCGGCGAACCTCGCAATGATCTCCTCGATGGCGCGGCGCTCCGCACCTGTATCGCGTGCGGCGAGTGCTGCTTCGAGATCGCGGCGCGCGCGGCCGAGACGGCGGAGGCGGAAGAGCCCTGCGACTTCGCGTATGAGGATGGCAACGAACGCCATCATGGCGATGGCGAGCAGGCCGAACGAAACCCAACCGACCCAGTCCTGGCGTTCGAATGCCGCGGTGACGAAGCTCGTCAGCGAGAGCGTCAGTGCAATGCCACCTAGCAGGGACAGTGCCGAGACCAGGATCGCGCCCCAGCGAATGCCGCGGGCAGTCGCCGTCATGGAGGTCAGCCGAGGCGTTGGTTCCGCATCTGCCTCGCCGCCGATGCCACCGTCGGAATAAGGATCTTCCCGGCCGCGCTCGCCGACGCTCAGCCCTTCGGGCGCAACCACCAGATCGGGATCATCGAGCGGGATGATCTGCGGTTTGCGTCGCGGCCGCTCGGTCGTCATTCGAGTCGATCTCCCAACAGGAACTCGAGCGCCCTGTCGAGGCGAATATGCGGCCAGGGCTGCGCCGCACCGGTAGCGGTGTCCGGACCGATCCGATATGGACGGAAACGGACCAGAGCGACGTCGCGGTCGGTGCCGGTACTCGGCTCGGCCGCGAGCGCTTCGTCCAAACTCGAGGGCAGGTCTCCTGGGTAGAGCGCGACCTTTCGCCGGCCGTCGAAGGTCTCATGCCCGATACGCTCTCCTGGAAGGGGAACGCCGAGCAAGGCCGGCTCGGGTGCACCCCGGTTGACCTCGGCTTCCTGCGTCGCCCTGAGAGCTGCAATGGCCATCGCGCGGACCTCAGCCCCCGAATAGCGCGCGCGTTCCGCGGCCCGGGCGGTGAGGCCTGCCAGGATCGTCTCCAGCCGGTCGTGACTCGACCGGGGTACGTGATCGGCCTTGGTGGCCGCAAGTAGGATGCGATCGATCCGGCGCGGGCGAAACATGGCGAGTAGGCTTCGGTCACCTGTGCGGAATGCGCCGAGCACAGACGCGAGGGTTGCCTCCAGATCGCTCAACGCGGCGCTGCCGCGGTCGATCGCCGACAGGGCATCGACCAGTACGATCTGGCGGTCGAGGCGAGCGAAGTGGTCACGAAAGAAAGGCTCGACCACCTTCTTCACATAAGAGCGATAACGGCCTTCGAGCAATTCGCGCATCGAGCCGCGCGGCGCCGTTCCGCTTGGCGCCGGCACCGGGAGAAACGTCAGCAACGGAGAGCCTTCCAACTCCCCCGGCAGCAGGAAGCGGCCGGGTCCGAGCGTCGGCTCGAAGGCGCCAGAGTGACGCTCCGCCAGGAGGTAGCGGGTGAAGAGCTTGGCGCCGTCGAGCGCAGCCTGCTCGTCGCGGGGCCCCTCGGTCTGCAGGCCGCGGATGAAATCGATGACGTCCTTCGCGGCCGCCGTTCTGCCCGGGCGTTCCAGACGCGCCAGCGATGAGTCGCACCAATCGCGGTAGCTCTGGCCGAGGAGCGGGAGATCGATCAGCCACTCACCCGGGTAGTCGACGATGTCGACATGAAGCCGTTGGTCGCCGAGCTGACGCCAGAACGGATGCTGAGAGCGATACTCAATGGTCACGCGAAGCTCGGAGATGCGCCGCGTACTTTGGGGCCATTCGGGCGGATCTGCGGCGAGCGCGGCGAGATGGTCCTCGTAGGCGAATCGGGGCACGTCGTGATCGGGCTGCGGCTCCAGATAGGCGCGCACGATCCGCCCCTGGGCGGATGCCACGAAGAACGGCAGTCGCGCCTCACGAACGAGGTTGCGCACCAGCGATGTAATGAACACGGTCTTGCCCGCCCGAGCCAAGCCGGTCACGCCGAGCCGCAGCGTTGGCGTGGCGAGCTCGCTCAGCATGCCTCCCGGACCGAGCAGACCGCCGAAAGTCGAGCGAGAAAAATCGAATGTCGGCAAGGGCAGTGGTCCCAAAGCTCCGGCGCCGCCGGCACCGTGGCTGGTCCGCTTGCGAAGTGCAAGCGCCATCGGGAATCATTGCGAGCCGCGCCGCCCGATCCGCTCATGGCGCCGCCTCCCTCATGGAAGCAAGCGACATGACGAACCCGGACGAGATCTTCGACTATATCGTCAGCGGAGCCGGCTCTGCGGGCGCGGTGGTAGCGGCGCGACTGTCGGAAAGCGGCCGGTATCGCGTGCTGCTGCTGGAGGCCGGTCCGCCCGACAGCAATCCGTGGATTCACATTCCACTGGGGTTCGCAAAGACATACGTCGATCCCCGGGTGAACTGGAAGTTCGAGAGCGCCCCCCACCCGCGGCTCAACGACCGGCAGATCTACGTTCCGCGCGGCAAGACGCTCGGTGGGACGTCCTCGATCAACGGCATGGTCTACATGCGTGGGCATCCCCGCGACTACGACGGGTGGCGCCAGCAGGGCTGCGTCGGCTGGGACTGGGACAACGTCCTCCCATTCTTCAAAAAGGCTCAGAACCAGGCACGAGGTGAAAGTGCATTTCACGGTGTCGGCGGGCCGCTCAACGTCTCCGACACGCCGGAGCGCTCCGAGCTGGCGGAAGCGCTGATCGCCTCGGCGGAAACGCTCGGTATCGCCCGCACTGAGGACTTTAACGGGCCGTCGCAGGACGGTGCGGGATACTATCAGACGACCACCGGCCAGAGCCGCCGTTGGAGTTCGGCGAAGGCCTATCTGAAGCCTGCGCGTGGCCGCACCAATCTCGTCGTCCGATCCAATGCTCATGCGACGCGAATTCTGTTCGAGGGCGTGCGCGCCGTCGGCATCGAATACCAGACCGCAGCGGGCCGGCGCCGAGCGCGTGCACACCGCGAGGTGATCGTCTCGGGCGGTGCCTACGGCTCGCCGCAGCTGCTGCAACTTTCGGGCATCGGCCCGGCCGATCATCTCCGCGAGATGGGCCTCGACGTCGTCCGCGATATCCCAGCCGTCGGGGCCAACCTGCACGATCACTTTGGCATCTATCTGATGTGGCGATGCTCCAAGGCGATCACCATGAACGACCTGGAAAACAGCTGGCCGCGCAAGATCATGGCGGCCCTGCGCTACGCAGTCAGGCGGGACGGCCCGATGGCGATCAACGGCATCCGCGCCGGCGTGCTGGCACGATCCGACCGCAGCCTCGAGCGGCCCGACCTGCAGATCAACCTGCTCGAATGGAGCACCAAGGAGCGCTCCAAGGACAGGGTCATCCCGCACGCTTTCCCTGGCTTCACGCTGGGACCGGTGCACCTCGCGCCGGACGGGCGCGGTTCGGTGCGGCTTTCGAGCCCCGATCCACTGGCGCCGCCGCGGATCACCTTCGGCTTCCTCGGGTCGCAGTACGACATGCGCGCCATGGTGGCCGGCGTAAAGCTCGCCCGGGAGCTTGCGGCCCAGCCGGCACTTCGCGCCTACGCCATCGAGGAGATCGTACCGGGCCCGAAAGCCGCGAACGAGGCCGACCTCGAGCAGTTTGTGCGCGAGACGGGCGTCACCAATCATCATCCGACGAGCAGTTGCGCCATGGGGACCGGCACCAACTCCGTTGTCGATCCGCGTCTGAAAGTGCACGGCATCGCGGGACTGAGGGTGGCCGATGCTTCGATCATGCCCGCGGTCGTCTCTGGCAATACCAACGCTCCCTCGATCATGATCGGGGAGAAAGCGGCGGCGATGATCCTCGAGGATGCGGGCGTCGCAGCCGTCGCCTAGGCGACGCGATAGGGCGGCGCCGATGTCGGACAGCTCGTTCCAGTGTTATCGTCCGTGATATGTTGTTATGTGGGGCGCGTTCGCGTGAGCAAGCACGGGGGCGCCATAATGCTCGAAAAATTTACAAGGCAGAATTGTAATTCTCCTGTCGGTTCTATTTCCAATTCGACATATCAGTTGATCCGACAAACACAAAATTGCCCAAGAGGTGTCTCTTTTTGCTCACGTTCCAAGTCAAAATCAACGAAATCGGACGACGTGATTTGGCGGTCCACCAGTCCGGACCGCTGCCAAAGGGGGAAGTCAGAAATCTGGATTTGCCGAGCCGGTGTCTGCCGGAGCGCGGGCGGTCGCCCAGGTCGCTCCAGGTGATCGGCGACGGAAGGGGCCCGACGCCCGTTTCAACGGCTCAGCCGTTGATCCGTCAACAGGGCTTCAAGGAACGGACCGTTTCCTGCCGGGCGCCCTCCCGGTGGTGGCGGCCCGCCCGGGACGGCGGCGAACCCCGCTACGCCGCCGTCCCGGCTCAGCTCGGCCGGCCGCACCCTGAAAGGGGCCCGCGGTGGCCGTGCCCTCTGCCGGAAGGTTCCGCTCGGCGCCGCACCGCCACACCTCCCTCCCCGACGCGGCCCAGGTGGATCCTTCCGGCAGTTGGCCTCGTTCGCAAAGCTTGCCCAGCTGATACACACACGCAGCGCTTGCATTCCGTCTCGCGACGCGCTTTAATTTGTTGTGAAGGCAGCACCGCCCCAGGGCGGCACCGGAAAAGCCGGAACGATGACGCGCGCGATATTTTCAGCAACAGAGCTGACGGCGACGGCCATCCGGCCGGGCCTGCTGTTGCGCGCCTCGAGCCTCACCCTCCTCCTTACCTGCCCCTGAGCCGATCAAGCTCGGACCACTTGGTCCCGGGCGGCGCTCAGGGGACCGAACGGAAATCCGGGCTGATGGATCATTGGCCGGCCCAGCGAGGCTGGCCGCACGAGGGACCGAAGTTATGAGCCAAACGGGCAAGCACGACACCGCCACCGTCATCGCCGAGAATGCCGCTAAGGATCCGAAAGACCGGGTCCTCATCTTCGACACCACACTGCGGGACGGCGAGCAGTCTCCTGGCGCCGCCATGACGCTCGAAGACAAGCTGCGCGTCGCCGAGGTGCTCGACGAGATGGGCGTCGACATCATCGAGGCCGGCTTTCCGATCTCGTCCAACGGCGACTTCGAAGCCGTGTGCGAGATCGCGAAGCTGGTCAAGAACTCGGTGGTCTGCGGTCTCTCGCGCTCGAGCTTTGCCGACATCGATCGCGCGGGCGAGGCCGTGAAATTTGCCAAGCACCCGCGCATCCACACGTTCATCTCGACCAGCCCCGTGCATCGCAAGTGGAAGCTGCAGATGGACGCCGAGCAGGTCATCGAGGCCGTCGGGGCCAGCGTGTCCCGCGCGCGCAACTACACAGACAACGTCGAGTGGAGCGCCGAGGACGCAACGCGCACCGAGTGGGACGTGCTGTTCCGTTGCTGCGAACTCGCCATCAAGCAGGGCGCGACCACGATCAACATTCCCGACACCGTCGGCTACTCGGTGCCCGAGGAGTACTACGCGCTGATCAAGAGGCTGCGCGAGGAGGTGCCGGGCGGCGACAAGGTGGTCTGGTCCACGCACTGCCACAACGATCTCGGCATGGCGGTCGCCAATTCCCTGGCCGGAGTCCGCGCCGGCGCCCGTCAGATCGAGTGCACCATCAACGGCCTCGGCGAGCGGGCCGGCAACGCCGCCCTCGAAGAGATCGTGATGGCGCTGCAGGTGCGCCGCGACATCCTGCCCTACTGGACCGAGGTCGATTCGACCAAGTTCGTGCGTGCCTCGAAGCTGGTGGCAGCGGTGTCGGCGTTTCCGGTGCAGTACAACAAGGCGGTCGTCGGCCGGAATGCCTTCGCGCACGAGTCGGGCATCCACCAGGACGGCATGCTCAAGAACATCGAAACCTACGAGATCATGCGGCCGGAGAGTGTGGGTCTCTCGAAGTCGACTTTGTCGCTGGGCAAACTCTCCGGTCGCGCTGCCTTCCGCGACAAGCTCAAGCAACTCGGCTACGAGCTGGGCGACAACGCCTTCCAGGACGCGTTCCGGCGCTTCAAGGATCTGGCCGACAAGAAGAAGCTCGTGTTCGACGAGGACATCGAGGCGCTGGTCGACCAGGAGGTCGCAACGCAATACGACCGCATCAAGCTGGTGGGCCTGAGCGTTGCGGCCGGTCTCGGCGTTGCGCCCAAGGCGACCCTGGCGCTCGAGATCGACGGCCAGCGCCACGAGCACGAGACGGTCGGCGACGGCCCGGTCGATGCCATCTTCAAGTGCATCAAGGCGCTCGTCCCGCACGAGGCTCGCCTGCCGCTGTATCAGGTCTCGGCCGTGACCGAAGGTACCGACGCGCAAGCCGAGGTGATGGTCCGGCTCGAGGAGAACGGCAAGGAGGTGACCGGCCGCGGCGCCGACACCGACACCATGGTCGCATCCGCCCGCGCCTACGTCGCAGCCCTCAACAAGCTGATGATGAAGCGCCTGCGCGGGCCCAACGCGCAGGCCATGGCGGGGTGAGCCGCGTCTAGGACCATGGCTTTGGCAGTGGTCGGCGAGCGTGAGGGCCGGAAGGCCCTCGCGTATCATGGCGGACGGGACCATGGCTTCTCGACAAGGTTTGACCACGCGCCCCTTCTGGGCGAGGGAACTGCACGCCGGGGCCTATCTATCAACCATTCCATGCGGTGGGGTGCTTTCGCCCGTAAGCCGGCTCGGCTAGAACGCCCGGCAACGCAGGGCAACCGGAGCAGAGCCACATGACCGCCATCGTCGACATCCAGGGCCGCGAAATCCTCGATTCTCGCGGCAATCCGACGGTCGAGGTCGATGTCGTGCTCGAGGACGGCTCGCGCGGCCGGGCCGGCGTGCCCTCGGGCGCCTCGACGGGCGCGCACGAGGCGGTCGAGCTGCGCGATGGCGATGCCAGCCGCTACCTCGGCAAGGGCGTGACCAAAGCCGTCGCCGCCGTTAACGGCGAGATCTTCGATACGCTCGCCGGCATGGATGCCGAGGACCAGCGGGCCGTCGATGCCACGCTGATCCAGCTCGACGGTACGCCGAACAAGGCCCGTCTCGGCGCCAACGCCATCCTCGGCGTCTCGCTGGCGACGGCCAAGGCGGCCGCTGCTGCCCGCGGCTTGCCGCTCTACCGCTACATCGGCGGCACACAGGCCCACGTCCTGCCGGTGCCTATGATGAACATCGTCAATGGTGGCGCGCACGCCGACAATCCGATCGACATCCAGGAATTCATGATCATGCCGGTCGGCGCTGCCACGTGCCGCGACGCGATCCGGATGGGCTCCGAGATCTTCAACACCCTGAAGAAGGGGCTCGCAGCTGCGGGCCACGCGACCAACGTCGGCGACGAGGGCGGCTTCGCGCCGAACCTGAAGTCTGCCGACGAGGCGCTGGGCTTCATCATGACGTCGATCGAGAAGGCCGGCTACAAGCCCGGCGACGACGTCATGCTGGCGCTCGATTGCGCGGCGACTGAGTTCTTCAAGGACGGCAAGTACGCCATGGAGGGCGAAGGCAAAACACTCGACCCCGAGGGGATGGCCAGATATCTCGCCGACCTCGTCCAGCGCTACCCGATCGTCTCCATCGAAGACGGCATGTCCGAGGACGACTGGATCGGCTGGAAGGCCCTCACCGATCTCGTCGGCAGCCGCTGCCAGCTCGTCGGTGACGACCTGTTCGTGACCAACACGAAGCGGCTCGAGCGCGGCATCCGCGAGGCGACCGCCAACTCGATCCTGGTCAAGGTCAACCAGATCGGCTCACTGACGGAGACGCTGGCCGCCGTCGATATGGCGCACCGGGCCGGTTATACGGCCGTCATGTCGCACCGCTCTGGCGAAACCGAGGACGCGACCATCGCCGACCTTGCTGTTGCAACCAACTGCGGTCAGATCAAGACGGGTTCGCTGTCACGGTCGGATCGGCTCGCGAAATACAACCAGCTGATCCGCATCGAGGAGGAGCTCGGCTCGATCGCCGTTTTTGCGGGACGGGGAATTCTAAGAGCTTCCGCTGGGGCTTGAACGGGGCCTGTTCAGGACGGATAATCGGCACGCTGGATGTGTCGGAGATCCTGAATGCTGCGGAAATTGAAGCTCTGGATGAACGGCGGGAAGGATTGGAAGACCAGCCCGCTATCGCAATCGAGCTTCCTGCTGGGCCCGGGGCCACATGCCGACCAGCCTCGATCGGGCGCGATCCAGCGGAATATCCACACCGGCGGCGTCGCGGAATGGCTGTATTACGGAAGTCCGGAGCTGGACGAGGCCGACGCCACCTTCATGGTGATGCAGCGGACCCCGTCGCATGGGCTCCGGCCGATGACGGTCTACTCCGAGAACCACGACGTGCATCGGCTCGCGGCATGCCCCGTCACCTTTCGAGACGTCTTCTATGAGATAACGACGTGTCTCGGGAAGTTCCGGGCGCAAGAGATCTCGATCTACGTCGAGGGCGATTACAAGAGCGGGCTCGCCTTCCTGAGCCGCTTCGGAGACGTGCCGGTCTATTGCCAGGGCTGGATGACCGAATCCGTCGGCAAGGCTATGCAACCCACGACGCTCGGCGAGGCTCTCAACGGCTTCGTCCTCCGCAAGGGCTTGCCTGTTCCGGCCGCGGACGCGTGGTTGCGCGAGAGGCTGGCGCTGGATGTGCCGGTGTCCGTCCGCTTGCTCCGCCACGATCCGGGAGCCGATCTGGTGCTCTGATGCCTTCTGCGAATTTGATCGAGAACAGACCGGTCCTTTACAGCGATTTTACCGACGGCCCGTAGGATAGCGCTCGTCGCCCGGTTCATGCGTCAAGGCGACATCCGGTTTTGCGTAGTCTCGTCGAGTTGGTCTCATGTCGGTGCAGCGGCGATCCCCAGTTTTGCTCGTTTGCTGTTGCCTGACGGCCTACTTCGGCTTTCATGCACTTCACGGCCGGCACGGTCTCGAGGCACGCTCGGGGCTCCAGCAACGGGCGGTTATGCTCGATGCGGAGCTGCGCGGTCTCGACGCCGTGCGGGTCGCGTTGGAGCGGGAGGTCGCGCTGCTGGGTGCGCCGACCCCAGACCCCGACTTTGTCGAGGAACTCGCCCGCTCTCTGCTGGGCTACGCCCGGCCTGGTGATCGCATCCTGATCGAGCCCGACAATCGTCTCGCGACGCTCTCCGGTACGAGCCGGGGCTGGCAATAGCTCGCGCTCTGCGTTAATCGACCGACTTCGGACCGGCGTGTGTCCCCTAGCCCGGCCTATGGCTGTCGTGTAGGCTCCAGGGGTCGCACATGACCGGTTAATCGGCTTTCGCGCAAGGAGGATGCATGGCGCCGCTCGGCACCCAGGCAACATCGGCCCAGCCGGCTGCCATATCGTTCCCCAAACCGCCCGAATTCACGCGCGAGGAGGAGCTTGCCGCCTACCGCGAGATGCTGCTCATCCGCCGCTTCGAGGAGCGGGCCGGCCAGCTCTACGGCATGGGCTTCATCGGTGGGTTTTGTCACCTCTACATCGGCCAGGAGGCCGTGGTCGTCGGTCTGCAGATGGCGGCCAAGCAGGGCGATCAAGTCATCACGACCTATCGCGATCACGGCCACATGCTGGCGACGGGCATGGACCCGAAAGGCGTCATGGCCGAGCTGACGGGCCGCCAGGGGGGCTACTCCCGCGGCAAGGGCGGCTCAATGCACATGTTCTCGAAGGAGAAGCACTTCTACGGCGGCCACGGTATCGTCGGCGCCTCGGTGCCGCTCGGCGCGGGGCTCGCCTTCGCCAACGTCTATCGCGGCAACGACAACGTCTGCTGGTGCTACTTCGGCGACGGCGCGGCCAACCAGGGCCAAGTCTACGAGACGTTCAACATGGCGAAGCTCTGGCATCTGCCGGTGATCTTCGTCATCGAGAATAACCGCTACGCCATGGGCACGGCCATCGAGCGGTCGTCGGCGACGACGAATTTCGCGATGCGGGGCGCCTCGTTCGATATTCCCGGCGAGCAAGTGGATGGCATGGACGTGCGCGCCTGCCGGGCTGCGGGTGAAAAGGTCGCTGCCCATGCGCGCTCCGGCAAGGGGCCCTACATCCTGGAGATGCTGACCTACCGCTATCGCGGCCACTCGATGTCGGACCCGGCCAAGTACCGGACGCGCGAGGAAGTCGACCGCGTGCGCGAGCAGCAGGACCCGATCGAGCGTGTCCGCAAGCGCCTCCTCGACGGCAAGCTCGTCGGCGAGGAAGAACTGAAGGCCATCGACGCCGAGATCCGCACCATCGTCACCGGCGCCGCCGAGTTCGCCCAGAACGACCCCGAGCCCGATCCGAAGGAGCTTTGGACGGACGTTCTGGTGGAGGCGTGAGGGGTACTAGAGTTATTATGGCCGAGCCCGCCAAAAGTCCCGCCACCTACGCCGACATCGAGGCGCTGCCGGAGCACCTCGTTGGAGAGCTGCTGTTCGGCGCCCTGGTGACGCATCCACGCCCGCACCGGCGACATGGCGGAGCAGGTGCCGCGTTGGGAATGCTGACAGGGCCACCCTATCAATTCGGTTTCGGGGGGCCCGGAGGGTGGGTGTTTGTCGACGAGCCTGAGCTTCATCTCGGGCCCCACGTGGCTGTGCCCGATCTTGCTGGTTGGCGGCGGGAGAGAATGACCGAGCCGCCGGATCAAGCCTATTTCGAGGTTTCCCCGGACTGGATCTGCGAGATCATCTCCCCCCGCACCGAGAAATACGACAAAGGCGACAAGCGTCGCATCTACGCGCACTTCGGCGTGCAGAATCTCTGGCATCTCGATCCGCGCGCTCGCATCCTGGAAGTGTACCGCCTTCAGGACGAGAGCTGGCTGCTGACGCACACTTTCGTCGATACGGAGGACGTTTGCGCGCCACCGTTCGACGCGATCACGTTCTCTCTTGGCCTTCTCTGGCCATTCGATCCGCCTTCCGATCCATCCGCCTCCGAGCCCGCAACCTGACGGACCCGCGCCCGCCATGCCCATCCAGATCCTGATGCCTGCGCTCTCGCCGACCATGGAGGAGGGCAAGCTCGCCAAGTGGCTCGTCGATGTGGGCTCCCACATCAAACCGGGCGACGTCATCGCCGAGATCGAGACCGACAAGGCCACCATGGAGGTGGAATCGGTCGACGAGGGTGTGGTCGAGCAGTTGCTCGTCGAGGCCGGCACCGAGAAGGTGGCCGTCAACACGCCGATCGCCGTCGTCCGCCAGGATGGCGAGGCGAAGGGGACGGCCGCACCGGCCAGCAAGCCGAACGGCGATGCCCAAGGGGCGCCCGTCAGCACAGCGCCTGCGATGGCACAACAGGGAGCAGTCGCGGCAGCGCCGCAGAGGCAGGCTGAGCCCGAGCCTGAATTCGCGGGCGAGACCATTACCCAGACCATGCGCGAGGCCTTGCGCGACGCCATGGCCGAGGAGATGCGTCGCGACAAGGACGTGTTCCTGATGGGCGAAGAGGTCGCCCAGTATCAAGGCGCCTACAAGGTGAGCCAGGGCCTCCTCGACGAGTTCGGGCCCAAACGCGTCATCGATACGCCCATTACCGAGCAGGGCTTTGCCGGCATCGGCGTCGGCGCGGCCATGGCGGGCTTGAAGCCGATCGTCGAGTTCATGACGTGGAACTTCGGCATGCAGGCCATCGACCAGATCATCAACTCGGCAGCCAAGACGCTTTACATGTCGGGCGGCCAGATGGGTTCGCCGATCGTGTTCCGCGGTCCCAACGGTGCAGCCGCCCGCGTGGCCGCCCAGCACTCGCAATGCTTCTCGGCCTGGTATGCGCACATTCCAGGGCTGAAGGTCGTGTGCCCCTCGAACCCGGCCGATGCCAAGGGCCTCCTGAAGAGCGCCATCCGTGATCCGAACCCGGTGCTGGTGCTGGAGAACGAGCTGCTTTACGGCACCTCCGGCGCGGTGCCGAAGGGCGACGACTGGCTCGTCCCGATCGGCAAGGCGAGGATCGTCCGGCCCGGGCAGCACTGCACGGTGGTCTCATTCGCACGCGGCATGACCTACGCGCTGGCCGCCGCCGAGACGCTGGCGGCCGAGGGCATCGAGTGCGAGGTGATCGATCTCCGGTCGCTGCGTCCACTCGACATGGACACGATCCTCGCGTCGGTTCGCAAGACCAACCGCATCGTCACGGTCGAGGAGGCTTGGCCCGTGTGCTCGGTCGGATCGGAGATCTGCGCCCAGGTCGCGATCCAGGCCTTCGACCATCTCGACGCGCCTCCGGCGAAGGTGACGGGCGCGGACGTACCCATGCCCTACGCCGCCAACCTCGAGAAACTGGCGCTGCCCTCGGCGGATCTGGTGGTGAGTGCGGTGAAGGGCGTGTGCTACGCCTGACGACACAGTCGAGCGTTGGTGTCGAGAGCCGTCGGCAGGGACAGGTGGGGTGATGTCGGAGGCCGAACTCACACAGCAGATGTTCAATGCGGTCGATACCGTGCTGACCGTGTTCTCGCTGTTCTTCACGCTCGTCTCCGGCTACCTCGCGGCGCTTTACCTGTTCCTGGCGCACGCGCCGGTCACACTGCGGCTCGTCGCGTTCGCCCTGCTTTCGATCGGACTCGTGTTTCTCGGCGGCGTGGCGATGACGGTGCAGAACATCCAGAACGGGCTGTTTGCGGCCTGGGCGAAGCTACCGGAGCCCTCGATCTCGGTGATGCAGCTGAGAAACCCGGTCGCCCTCGCCGCGGTTCTTGATAATGGCTGGTCTTTGCAGGAAGCAGGCGTTGGCATCGGGTGGATGGTGGCGTGTTCCGTCTATGTTGCTCTCGCCTATCTGACCTTTGTCTATCGTTGGCCCGGCCGCGAGCCCGCACGCGATGTGCGGATGGGGGAATGGAGTTGAACCAATGGGCCATCCAGTTCGCATCGACATAACGTGGCAGGACTGAGGAGTTGATCTAATGCGCCGCCCACGACCGCAACGCCGCTCGGTCTCGGTCAAGCTCTCGGCCGACGGCGGTATCGTCGAGGTCAGAGCCAACGACAAGGTTTTGGGCGAGGTGGCCCGGTTGCAGTCCGATTCGGATTCGGCGATGAGCGGCGCGTTCTCGCATCGGCCGGCCTACGCGGATTATGCGCCATTGTTCCTGCAACTCGCTCGGGCGCTCGAGGCCGGCCAGCACGCCGAGGCAGCCGATCTTCACGCTCGCCTCGAGGCTCAAGGCGTTGAGATTTGGCATACCTCTCACGAGATGCGCATCGACCGTCCGCACTCCCTCGTGATCGCCGACGGCAAGGTTCGCTTTGCCCCCAACGATGCCTTCCTGATGATGCGAACGGGAGGCTTGTGAGGCGCCCCACCGCCATCCAATCGTGGACGCAGTGCGAATTCCGCTTCAAATTCTGACGGCACCCCATCCGCCGCTCGTCGCGCGGCGCTCCGACGAAGGTCTCATTCCGATGCCGACCAACATCCTGATGCCCGCACTGTCCCCCACGATGGAGGAGGGCAAGCTCGCCAAGTGGCTGGTGAAGCCGGGCCAGCAGGTGCGCGCCGGCGACATCATCGCCGAGATCGAGACCGATAAGGCGACGATGGAGGTCGAGGCGGTCGACGAAGGGACAGTGGGCGAGCTTCTGGTCGCCGAAGGTACCGAGAAGGTGGCGGTGAACACACCTATTGCGGTTCTTCTCGGCGAGGGCGAGACGGCCGGCGCTGCGCGCAAGGATGCGGCGCCAAGCCCGTCGAAAGCCTCGGCTCCAGCGAGCGCACCTGCGCCCCAGCCGGCATCGGCCTCGCCTGCCCCACGCCCCGCCGCTACTCAATCCCCCTCCGAGAGCAAGCCTGCCGCTCGCAATGGCCACGACGATGGCGCGCGCATCTTCGCCTCACCGCTGGCGCGGCGCCTGGCCGGCGACAAAGGTATCGATCTCGCCCGGTTGACGGGTTCCGGCCCGCACGGTCGTATCGTTCAGCGTGATATCGAGAAGGCCGTGCGCGACGGCGTCCCGAAAGCGGCCGAGACGGGTGGCCAATCACGCGGGCTCGTCTCTCAACGACCGAGCACGGCTCCGCCCGCCGCCTCATCGGGCCAACTCGCCGTCGCGGCGATGCCGGACGACAAGATCCTCGCGCTCTACGATAAGGACAGCTACGAGACGGTGCCTCACGACGGCATGCGCCGCGTCATCGCCCAGCGTCTGACGCAATCGAAGCAGACGATCCCGCATTTCTACATGACGGTGGATTGCGTGCTCGACGGGCTTCTGGCAGCCCGCGAGCGGATCAATGCGGCCGCGCCGAAGGATGGCCCCAAAGCTTACAAGCTGTCGGTCAATGACTTCATCATCAAGGCCCTGGCGCTGGCACTGCAGCAAGTGCCGGCGGCGAACGCGAGTTGGACCGATGCCGGCATGTTGCGCCACCGTCATTCCGACGTGGGTGTTGCGGTGGCCATCGAGGGCGGGCTCTTCACGCCGATCATCCGCCACGCCGAGTTGAAGACCTTGGGTGAGATCTCGAACGAGATGAAGGACTTGGCGGCTCGCGCGCGCAACAGGCGATTGGCGCCGCACGAGTACCAGGGCGGTACAACGTCGATCTCGAACCTCGGCATGTTCGGCATCAAAGCGTTCGATGCCGTGATCAACCCGCCTCATGCCACCATTCTGGCGGTCGGCGCTGGCGAGAAGCGGGCCGTCGTTGTCGGCAACGACGTCAAGGTGGCCACCATCATGAGCTGCACCCTGTCGTGCGACCACCGCGTCGTCGACGGCGCCCTGGGTGCCGAGTTGCTGAATGCGTTCCGAGCGTTCATCGAAGATCCGGTTCGCATGCTCGTTTGACGCGGACAGAAATTCGACGCAAACGCACCGCAGCTTTCGTCGTCCAGCTCTGTTGCGCGCTGGGCACAGCACTCGTTTTTCGCCGTCTTGCCCACCGCAAGCCGGTTGAAGCTGGGGCTAAGTCCGCCCGCTGGCTTGTTCTCAGGTCTGTGCGTGCCTACGAAGCGATACGATTGCGTATCGAATCGGGGGAAGCGTTCTCAAGGGGGATTTCGCAAATGCGGGCCATCACACTCATAGGCACGATGTGCACGGCGCTCGCACTCGGCGCCTGCGCGAACGACACATTGGTCGGCGGGCTGGCACCGCAGTCGACGACGGCCGCCCTGCCACCGAAGCCTGCTGTAGATCCGGCCTGTGCCACCCTCGCGTCTCGTATCGATTCGCTGCGCAAGGACGGCGTGGTCGATCGGGTCGAGGCGGCCGCGAAAGGCAAGGGGAGCACCGTCAAGGTGAAGCGTGAGTCACTCGCGCAGATTGCGGAACTCGAAAAGGCCAACCTGGAATTCCAGGCCAAATGCTCGACCGTGCCGCGTGCGGCGGCAGCTCCCGCCGCAAAGACAGTGGCGGCCGCACCGCCTGCGAAGACAGCGGCGGCAGGCCCGGCCTCGGATGAGGCCAAGGCTGAGGCGTTGATAGCCAAGGCGGCGGCCGAGTCGGCCCGCACCGCATCCACGGCTAAGGCGAAAACTCCGGCGGCCGTAGCAGCAAAGTCGCAGTGACGCTGCAGCCTGCAGAGCGGCCGGGGTGATGCCACATCGATTAAGTGTGGCCAAAATGCCTAGACCGCTAGGAAAGCCGTGACATGTCGCAGGTTGCGCGGATTGATCGAGCCGGCTTGCTGTGATCTCTACGCGGCAACGTGCTTCAGATTCGGGGAGATGATCGTGGAAAGATCGCTGCGGTCGATGGCTGCCATCGCGACTGTCGGGCTGGCGGCATGGCTCGGAGGCTGTGCTGCCGAAGGCAAGGCGGGTGGTGATCCCGGGGCGCGTCCGTTGCCGCCCGGTATGACGTGCCAGTCGGTTCGGCAGGAGCTCAACGGGCTGGATTCCCGCGGCGCCGGGTCGAAAGTGGAAGCCGCTAATGCAGGTCGGAAGATGTCGGATAGCGATCGCGCGTTGGTCGACCGCTACAACACTCTGCTGAACTATTATCTCGGTGGGCGCTGCCACGTTTAGTGCGAGGCCGCCTGCAGGGATGCGGGTTTCGCTTGAGCCGGCTCGCCACCTCTGCACAATGTCAGGCTCCAACCTCTCGGTTGGGGCCTTTTTCGTTGACCGCCTGCCCCCTTCCCAGCTTCAGCCATCCCGTCCTTGCAAGCGAGACCCTGCGTCATGACCGACACTTCGTTCGACGTCATCGTCATCGGCTCAGGCCCCGGCGGCTACGTGACGGCAATCCGCGCGGCGCAGCTCGGATTTAAGACGGCGATCGTCGAGCGCGAGCATCTGGGCGGAATCTGCCTGAACTGGGGCTGCATCCCGACGAAAGCGCTTCTGCGCTCTGCCGAGGCCTACCACATGGCCACGCACGCTAAGGACTATGGCCTCGTTCTCGAGGGAAGCGTGCGGCCTGACACGGCAGCGATCGTCAAGCGTTCACGCGGGGTGTCGACACAACTCAATGGCGGCGTTGGATTCCTGCTCAGGAAGAACAAGGTTTCAGTGATCTGGGGCGAAGCGCTCATCGATAAGCCAGGGCAGGTGACGGTCCGGGCGACGACGAAGATTGCGATGCAGCCGCAGGTGCCGCCGCCCAAAGGCACGCTCGGGACCGGGACCTATCAAGCGAAGCACATCATCGTTGCGACTGGGGCGCGTCCTCGCGTTCTGCCGGGCCTCGAGCCCGACGGAAAGCAGATCTGGACCTACTTCGAGGCCATGGTCCCGCCAACGATACCGAAATCGCTCCTTGTCGTTGGCTCGGGCGCGATCGGTATCGAGTTCGCCTCGTTCTATCGGACGCTTGGAGCCGACGTGACGGTGGTCGAGGTGCTCCCGCAAATTCTTCCCGTGGAGGACGCCGAAATCGCCGGTCTGGCGCGCAAGCGCTTCGAAAAGCAGGGCATGAAGATCATAACCGGCGCCAAAGTCACCGGTCTCGAGAAGAAGTCCGGCTCGGTCGTGGCGGCCATCGTCGATGACAAAGGCCAGCAGATCCGGCTGGAGGTCGAGAAAGTAATCTCGGCCGTCGGCGTCGTCGGGAACGTCGAGGGTCTCGGTCTCGAGAAGGTGGGTGTCAAAATCGAGCGCGGCACCATCGTCACCGATGGTCTCGGCCAGACCAGCGTTGCCGGCATATACGCCATCGGCGATGTTGCCGGACCGCCGATGCTGGCCCACAAGGCCGAGCACGAGGGTGTCTTGTGCATCGAGGCGATCAAAGGCATGCCGGCGCATCCGCTCGACAAGGCGAAGATCCCCGGCTGCACGTATTGTCATCCGCAGATCGCGAGCGTCGGCCTCACCGAGGCGAAGGCGAAGGAGCAAGGCCGTGACGTTCGCGTCGGCCGCTTCCCGTTCCAGGGCAACGGCAAGGCCATCGCGCTGGGCGAGCCGGAGGGACTGGTGAAGACCATTTTCGATAAGACGAGTGGCCAGCTTCTCGGCGCCCACATGATCGGTGCCGAGGTGACCGAGCTGATCCAAGGGTTCGTCGTAGCCATGAACCTCGAGACGACCGAGGAAGAGTTGATGCACGCCGTTTTCCCGCATCCGACGCTCTCGGAAATGATGCACGAGAGCGTGCTCGATGCCTACGGGCGCGTCATACACATGTAAGGTCTCCGGCTCGCCCAAAGCCGAGGTTCGCCAAGGAAAATCTCACGCCAGAAGGATGGTTCCGGTGTCGCTCCCCATGCTTTTCACGCCCCGAACGCTACGTTCGGTCACGCTGCCGAACCGCGTGGTTCTGTCGCCGCTCTGCATGTACCAGGCGAAAGACGGTGTCGCGAACGCGTTCCACTTCTCGCACCTGACAGCATTCGCGCGCGGACGCGTCGGCCTTGTCTTCACGGAGGCGACAGCGGTCGAGCCCGAGGGCCGCATCAGCCATGGATGCTGCGGTATCTGGAACGACGCACAGGTCGAGGCTTACAAGCCGATCGCCAAGGCGATCGAGGATCTCGGCGCGGTGCCGGCCATCCAGATCGCGCATGCCGGTCGCAAAGCCTCGGCACGGACACCCTGGCAGGGAAGCGCGGCGCTCGACGCCAGTGACGTGGCAAAAGGCGCTGCGCCATGGCAGACGGTCGGGCCCTACGCCGAGGCCGTCAACGCCGCTTGGCCGACACCGAGGGCAATGACCGAGAGTGACATTACGGCCATGGTGGCGAAGTTCGCGGACGCCGCCCGTCGCTCGGCCAAGGCCGGCTTTAAGGTGCTCGAGATTCACGGCGCCCACGGCTACCTGATCCATTCGTTCTTGTCGCCGCTCGCCAACAAGCGCAACGACGGCTACGGCGGCGACCGTGCCGGCCGCATGCGCTTCGGGCTCGAGGTGGCTGAGGCGGTGCGGGCCGCATGGCCGAAGGAGCTGCCGCTTTTCATGCGCATCTCGGCCATCGACGGCCCTGCTGGGGGCTGGAACCTCGACGATTCGGTCGTCTTCGCGCGTGAGCTGAAAGCCCGCGGCGTGGATGTGGTCGACTGCTCGGCGGGCGGCATCGCGGGACCACCCTCGTTCCGCGCCAGTGATACCGGCCAGCCCTTCAAGGACCGGGGTGACCGGGCACCGGGCTTCCAGGTGCCCTACGCTGATCGGATCCGCCGCGAGGCCGAGATCGCGACCATGGCTGTCGGGGTCATTGTTTCGGGTCCGCAGGCCGAAGCCATCCTGCAGGAGGGAAAGGCCGATCTGATCGCGATTGGTCGGGAGCTGATGTACGATCCCTTTTGGCCGCTCCGGGCCGCGGAGAGCATGGGTATCGATCCCGAGTGTAAGATGTGGCCGGACAGTTATGGATGGGCCATCGCCCGGCGTGCCGCGATCAAGGCCGCTTGGTGAGGCTGTGAGACTTTCGCTTGGGCCCCCTTGATCCTCGCTTGCAGGGGGACTGGCGTGTCGATATAAAGCCGTCACATCACGGCGGTCCGAACGGCTCGCAGTGTCCCGAGCCTTCGAGGCATGCCTCGTGGGCTATCTTCCGTGTCCCACACGGATCTATCGCCATTGGCGGAGCGTAGCGCAGCCTGGTAGCGCACTTGCTTCGGGAGCAAGGGGTCGGGGGTTCGAATCCCTCCGCTCCGACCACTAAAACAATGGCCGATGCGCTTAAGCGCAGGGCAGTTTCCCACTGAGGTGGGAGGTGTGCCATTTTTATCGTCTGTTCCCGTCCCTTCCATCAAGCCCACTGCCCCGTCGGCTAATCTGCGCGGCCGCGCTTGCCGGGCGTAGCGCTCAGCCATTTCGGAGGTGCGATGCCCGAAGGCGCGCAGACTATCGTCGACGAGCGGTGTGTCCGCCTCGATCAGGGCGAACTCGGCCTTGGCGAATTTCGAGGCGCTCACCGCGGAATTGCCCCAGGCGTGGCGCGGGCGAGATCACCCATCTTCGGCTCGAAGTGCTGAGTGGTTCCGATCGACAGCCAGCCGCGCCTCGATGACGTCGTTGGGTCGAATACGTCATCCTGCTCGCGGCTGATGGCAATCGTTTGCGTCCTCGCCTTGCATCTCTCCTTCAGTGCCGCGCTTCACCCTCGAGCCCACCTGCCCTGGACCGGGAGCGCGCCGCGAACAGGTAGGCCAAGCCGAGTGCGGGGATCAGCATAGCGAGAGCCAGCGAGACGAGCTGGTAGGTTCCGATCGGCAGGATGCCGCCCCCAGGTGTTGCGAAGAGCACGCCACCGACAACGAGAGCGACGCGGATCGGCCACTCGAAACCGCCGGCCGTTCGCAAGTCGCCGACGAAGGCCATATAACCCTGGATGCCGCCGCAGATGATCAACGTACCAACAGCAGCTTTGAACGCGAGCAGCAGTCCCATCACGTAGGGAGCTTCGCCCTGCAGCACGAGCTCCGGCGCCATCACGAAGAAGAAGGGCAGGAAATAGATGATGGAGCCGACCCACATACTTTCCCAACCTGTTCGCATGGCGGGCGCGCCGGCGATACCTGCTGCGGCGAACGAGGCGATCGCCACCGGCGGCGTGATCGACGACAGCATCCCCCAATAGAAGATGAACATATGCACGGCCATCTTGTTCAAGCCCATCTTCTCGAGCGCCGGGGCAACGAGGATGGCCAGGAAGATGTAGCAGGCCGTCGTCGTGAGCCCGAGACCCAGAATGAGGCTGGTGATGGCACACATGGCGAGCAGAAGCAGCGCATTCGTGCCCGCGATCGAAAGAAGGTCGTTTGCAAGGCTCGACACCACGCCGGTCATGGAAAACGCGCCGATCAGAAGACCACAGCCGGCAAGGATTCCAATCAGTTCGACGAACGTGCGGCCGTTGACTTCGAGGAAGTCGAAGACAGTCCGCAGGGTCCAGCGCCTTTCCTTGTTGAATGCCTGATTCAGGACAAGCAGCAGTGCCGTCGCGTAGAACGGAGCGTGGCTCTCCCGCTTGAAGTGCAGCAGCATCACGACGAGCAGCACCACGACGAAAACGTAGTACCATCCCTCTTTCATCGTCGCCCACACGCTTGGAAGTTCCTCACGCGGCAGGCCCTTCAGGCCATGGCGAGCGGCATAGGCATCCACCTGCATGAATAGGGCAATGTAGTAGAGCGTTGCCGGTATGATCGCGGCGAGGGCCACTTCGGCGTAAGATACGTTGAGGAACTGGGCGATGACGAACGCCGTCGCGCCCATGACCGGCGGTGCCAGAACCGCGCCCGTCGATGCGCAGGCCTCGATGGCCCCAGCGTAAGAGGGCGTGAAGCCTGTCTTCTTCATGACAGGGATCGTCATCGTGCCGGCTGTCAGCACGTTGGAGACGATGGACCCCGACATCATGCCGAGAAGGCCCGAGGCAAAGATGCCGACCTTGGCGGCGCCGCCGCGAAACGTGCCGCAGAGCCCGAATGCAAGATTGATGAAGAACTTGCCGGCGCCGGTCATCATCAGCGCCGTGCCGAACACGAGGAATCCGATTACGGTCTCGGCAAAAGCCTGGACCGGAATGCCCAGCAGGCTCTCTGTCGAGAGGACGTGATAGGCCGTAGCCTGTTCGAGTGTCGATTGTGTGCCCTTGAGCGGACCCAGGGCCTGCCATTCGGCAAAGAGCGGATAGAGAGTGAAGGGCAAGACCGACAGCAGCAGGCTCCAGCCGCCCGTCCGCCGCAACGCCTCCATGAGCAGCGTCCACATGACGAGCCCGGCCCATATGATGGGTTGCGGTGCGCCGTTGAACTCCCAGCCGAGTTCTGCGGCCTTCCTGATGTTGAGCATCAGGTAGACACCTGAGATCACGGTCGCGAAAAACAACAGCGTGTCGTACCAAGGTACGCGATCGAGCGGAGCCTTCGCGCTGCCCGGAAAGATCAGGAACGTGAACGGCAACATCAGTACAATGAGGAGGTAGTAGTACTCGGTGTTCAGCTGCGTGTAGCCGAGGAAAAAGCGCCAGGTGAATTGCTGGTTGAGACAAAGCAAGATCGTCGCCCCGGTCAGCGCGATCAGCAGCCATCGCCAGACGCCGGTCAGCGTGCGCAGACGCGTAGTCTCCGCCTCCATTGGGCCGCTGGCAACCGCATGCGGGTCTTCGAACTCGACGCGTTGTGTGGGTGCGACGGCGGAATCGGCAGGGCCGGGCGTGGAAGCCATATGAGAGACCAGTCCAGGGTTCGGAAGCCGGATTGAGGTAACAACGCACCCGACCTTGGACGGGTGCGCCGAGAGTCGAGTTCTCGAAGTTCGCGCCTACAGCTTTGCGCGGGGCGCTAGAAGATGACGTCGAGGCCGGCTTTCTCGAGCGTGGTCTTGCGATAAGCGAGCCAAGCGGTACGGAACTCGGCCGCATCCGTCGGCGGATTGGCCTTGGCGAAGGCGTCCCAAGCCGCGGCTAACGTCGATTGACGGGCCAGCAGCTTGTTGTTGTGCGCTTCATCCGCATCGGTCCAGACGCCACCCGCCCGATAAACCTTCACAGCGCCAGGATGAATGGGAATGACCCACTGGCGAGTCTGTCGCTTCAGCGCGAGACCCGACGTCCCGGGGACGGCGTCCTTGTAGAGGTCGTAACTGTCGTCCATACCCTTGGTGATCGAATAAGCCAAGTCGTCGCCGATTGACCGATAGGCGATGAAAGCAGGGTAGGGGTAGGTCGCCATTTCTTTCGGCGTCTGTGGCGAAAGACCCGCCGAGCCGCAGGTTGCCACATGCGGAATGAGATGCGGCCCGACCTGGGTCATGCGAACCCAGCTCTCTTTATCGGCGTGCGGCATAGCCGGCCATACCAGGCCGCGCGGACTCGTCTCGACCTCCTTCGTCTGCCCCGAAATGGTCGACGCCTGGGCGACATCGATCTCGTTGTTGAGCATCCCTTTCCATTTGGCGCCGAAGCTCGCGAACTCCACGATCTTGACGTCGTCCTTGGTAAGACCGCCGAAGGCGAGGAATGCCAGCGTGTTCTGGTTCAAGGCCGGTGAGCCAACGACGAAGCCGACACGCTTGCCCTTGAGACCTTTGACATCGGTGACCCCGGTGTCCTTGGCAATACCGATGTTAGCGCCGTTGCAGTCGATCGTGGAAAGCAGGAGGGTCAACGCTTGCGGTCCCCACTCGCGAGTGGCGAACTCGAAGACGCCTTCCTGCGCGTAAAACAGGCCGATGCCCATGGCGGACGCCTGGGCACGTCCTGCTTTCAGCGGCGCCAACCGCGCAACGTCGTTGCCGGCAGGGAGAACGCGCAGGTCGGTGCCGTGCTTGTCCTTGAGACCCTTCCCCACCGCTACGGCGATGCTGAAACCCGAAGAACCGGTATCGTAGGCGGTGAACGTCAGCGCGGACGGCAACTTGACGTCCTGTGCGCTTGCTGAGCCGGCCGCAACTAAGGCCGCGAGAGCGACAGGCAGAATCGACAAATTCAAAACCGCGCGAAGGTGGCTCCGCTGCATGCTTCTTCCTCCCTTGGAGTTCGATCTGATCCGTAGGGGACCATCGTACTTTTCCGGGGGTATTCTTGCAGGCGATCGAAGGGGATGTCCATAACTAGAGCATCGGCCGCGTGATGGCGGCCGATGCCTGTGCGTCACTCGAAGATGGGGTCCATTCCGGCTTTGAGCAGAGCTGCCTTGCGCGCGGCCATCCAGGCCTTTCGGAATGCGTCCGCGTCCTCGGGCGGGGAGGCTTTCTGGAAGCCGGTCCATGCCTCCGTCAACGCCTTCTGGCGGGCGATCATCTTCTGATTGTGAGCCTCATCGGCATCCTTCCAAGCCCCGGCGGCCTTGAATGCTTTGACCGCTGCCGGATGCACGGGAAGAACCCACTGGAAGTTCTGCGCCTTTACGTCGAGGCCGGATGCGCCGGGCACCGCGTCCTTGTAGTCGGCGTAACCGTCGACCATTGCCTTGGCGAGGCCGTAGACCGTCTCGTCGGCGACCGAGGCATAGGCCATGAAGATCGGATAGGGATAAGCCGACGTCTCGAGCGGCTTTTCCTTTGAGGCAGAGATTCCGCACGTCGACTTGTGCTTGGCGAAATAGGGGCCGATCTTGGCAACGCGCGCCCAACCCGCTTCGTCGGAGTGAGACATGACAGGATAGAACAAGCCACGAGGCGAGCTATCCGCCTCCTTGGCTTGACCGGAGATGTTCGATGCGACGGCAACGTCGATCTCGTTGTTGAGCACGCCTTTCCACATGGCGCCGTAGCTCGCGAACTCCGCGATCTTCACGTCTGCCATGCTGACGCCGCCAAAAGCGAGCAAAGCGGCCATGTTCGTGTTCAGAGCAGGCGAGCCGACGACTGCCCCGACGCGCTTGCCCTTGAGATCCTTGATCTCGGTCACCCCGATGTCCTTGGCGACTCCGATCGAGATGTTGTTGCAATCCGTCGACGCCAGGATCATCTGAACCGGTTGTGGTCCCCACTCCTTCGACGCGAACTCAAAGATGCCTTCTTGCGCGAAGTAGCTGCCGATGCCCATGGCAGACGCCTGGGCGCGGCCCGCTTTGAGAGGACCAAGCCGGGCGACGTCGTTGCCGGCCGGGAGCACGCGAACGTCAGTCTTGTATTTATCCTTGAGTACTTTGCCGACGGCGACCGCGATGTTGAAGCCCGACGAGCCTGTGTCGTAGGCCGTCATGGTTATAGAAGCGGGCAGTTTGACGTCCTGTGCTTGGCTGGGCGTCGCGACGGCCATCAGCGATAGCATTGCGACCCGTACGACGGGACGGCCACTTCCGATGTTCATGTCTTCACTCCCTTTCTGAATTCAGGCGGGTACGTTGCCGACCCTGGTTATTGCAAACGTAACATGATCGCTCCGGGCAAAGTCACGGCATGCTCGGCAAGCGGAGGGGCTACTCAGGCACCTGCTGCCCGACCGTGGCGCTTGTTGGCACAGCAGCAGGGCACGCGCTGCGAGCCTTTATCGAATCGTTAGCAATAGCGCCCCCGACCTCGGCGGCCATCTTTTCGAGGAGCTCCACGTCTTTTTCGTCGAACTGGCGCGTCTCGTCATCGAGTATGCAAAATGCACCGAACACAAGTCCCTCTTTCGACTGGAGTGGGTAGCCCGCATAGAAGCGCACCCCCCAGCCGGCAATTGCCGCATCATCGGAGAAGCGGGGATCCCGATCGGTATCGGGTATCACGAGCACTTTCTCGCCAGCAACTACGTATTTGCAGATCGCATCGTCACGCGGCATCGGTAACAGGGCACCCGATTGGTCCGTGGCACCTGCGGGGAAATCGCCACATTGCCCAACAAAAAGTTCGCGCTCCTCGTCAACAATCGCGATGACGGCCTTATTGACGTTGAAGACATCAGCCGCGCGCTTTGCGATCGCATCAAGTGTGTCCCGGTGATCTCCAGCCAGAAGACCGCTCATGTTCAGAGCCACAGCGTGCTCTGCATTGTTGGCTGGGAGTTCGGCTTGTTGTGCCTCCTTTGTCTCGACTGGAGCCAGAATGCGATGAATCCGTCGTATCGCCTCGTCGACCGAATTGACCAGCGCATCGGCTCCTAAGCGCTCAAGCGCTGACTCATCGAGCAACTCAGACGGGGCGTTCCACAGCGCGAGCACGATATGCAAATCCGGCCAGCGCATCCGCAATCGTCGAACAAAATGGCGCGCCGCAATCGCAGGGTTATGGCTGAAATAGCTGATGCAGACCGTTTCCTTACCCGTGAGAGGAAGCTTATCGACGTAATGGCGATTGACTGTCGCGAGCGGCCTCGCTACCGCGAGAACTCCTTCCAGCCTGAGGGCGTGCGCAAGAGTACGGGCGGCGATCGCGTCGACCTCCCATTTGCCGCCGATGCAGATGACCTCGGCAGACTGAACACTCTCGGCAGGCGCCTCCTCGCCCAACTCATCCAGCAGCGCGTCCATGCCGGTCGCAAAGCGCAGGCGGTGTGCGGGGGTCGCGTTCCTGAGGTAGTCTTCACTGGCGAGGCGCAATACGTCGACGCAAACGTCGTTATAGAATTTGCGCAGGGAGGATGTCTCGATTGTCTCGCTCGCAAGATCGACCGCCTCATCGAGATCGCTCGCAATCAACCGTTGGTAAATGCGGGTGGGAAGATCAAGAACCGGCGTAGAGCCGAGGAGAGTGTCAAGGAACTGGAGCTGTGGGAAATTGCGCCCAAACACCAAGAGGCACACGGTGATTGGGGTCGAAAGGATCAAGCCGGCCGGACCCCAGAGCGTCGTCCAGAACATCGCCGAGGCTATCAACGAAATAGCTGAAAGCCCCGTGCTCGCTCCGTATAGCAAAGGCTCTACGATGTTATTGCTGACGAGTTCTAGTACCACGATAAGCGCTACGGTCCAGAGCACCATGTTCCAGCCTTCGTCCACTGCAAAAGCAAGTGCTATTGGGAAAATGGCGCCGATGACCGGGCCAAGGTACGGAACGAAACGCAGAAGTGCAGCCAGTGAGCCCCAGAGCGGCGCCCCAGGTACTCCGATCATCCACAGACCGATCGCCATCGGGACGCCGTAGCTGACATTGATCGCAATCTGCATCAGCAAATACTTACTGACCCGAGTTCCAGCCTCCTTCATTGATTCTGTGGACCGATGAACATTTCCGCCCATCAGGCGCAGGAAGCGGTCGCGCAAATCCGTTCGGTCGATCAGCGCAAGAAAGACGAAGATCAGGATGATGCCACCGGTTGCCAGCGGCTCGAGCGATCGAGCAAACCAGGCAAAGGCTCGCTCGAATGGCGTCTGACGCGGAGGAACGGTCTCGACGCGCTGCACGTGTTCGCCAGGCTCCGCCGGCGCCGGCGTCGAAACCTCCTTTTGCACACGCTCGACCGTCTGCAGGGCCCTGCTAAAAGCCCCCGGCGCACTGAGTCTCTCACGAATATCGGAGAGTTTCCTCAGCATGGTGCTCTGATAAGTGGGCAGTTCGATAGCCAAAGTGCGGACCTGCGCTGCCACGAGAAGCCCCAGTCCAGAAAGGACAATCAGCAACGTGATCATGATTGCTATGGTCGAAACAACGCGCGGCAACCCCCGTCGCGTGAGCCAAGTCACGGGTGGGTTCAAGGCGAAACTGATGAGGAACGCGGCCGCAAGCGGAATGAGAATATCCCGCCCGAAATAGAGTGCCGCGAGTATCAGTGCGGCCGAGAGCAACGCAGCCGCGAGGGAGACAATGCCCTTCTCTGATACGGGCGGGGACCCACCCTCAGCCTCGCTAAGCGATGCGTCTTCCGACATAGGAACATTGGCCATGCAGGCACCCCGCTGCGCTGACCAAGAACGCCGGACGCAAGGACGAGTTCCAGGCGGACGGGCCGGAACCGTATGTGAAGGCCGTGTGAACAATCGAGTCTGAGTGCATTCAGGTTCACTGGCCTAGAACTTTGTGCAGTTTCCCTCGAGCCAAGGAACGGCACAGATGAAAAAGGCACTCCTCGTTGGCATCAGCCTCGCATCGCTGCTCGCTTTCTCAGGCGCTGCGTCGGCATATGATCGTCACGGCTACCACGGTCGCGATCGTGGCTACGGCCATCACCAGTACTACGGACACAAGTATCGCGATCATCACTGGGGCCACCGCCATCACAAGCGTCACTGGCACCGTGAGCATCGTTACGATCGCCATTATCACCGTCGCCATCAGGCATGGCATTGGCGCCGCTGGCACTGAAATCCACTCACGGACGCAAGGGCGGGGCTCATGGGCGGTGGTACTGCTCATGAGCCTTTGCCGGGGCGGATCTGCTCTTCAGCAGGACACGTGCCGGAGGCTGGGCTGTCACCCGGCTCAGACACAGATAAACGTGCGACGTCACGTCGGTGTATCGTCCGTGAGGACCACGGGATGCCTATGAATCTCTAGGGTCCCGGGCTCTGCTAAAGCTGGCGGCCCAGCTCCTTCAAGCCGCGCCGGATCAGCTTCGCCGTGTCGGCGTCCTCACCGAGTTCGCCTCCGGCCGTCGCGATCGCAGCAGCCGCGTGCTGTGGATTGTAGCCGAGGTTGACCAGCGCCGAGATGGCCTCAGCGGCGGAACTCGGTGCGGTGCTGAGCGTGCTTGCACCGTTTGCCGCACTCTTTGCTGTGGCGGGCGCGTTCAGTCCGGCCATGCTGAGCGTCGGCGCCTTGTCCTTCAGCTCCAGCACGATGCGCTGCGCGAGCTTCTTACCGACCCCGGGCGTCTGCTCGACAGCACCTGCGTTACCGAGCGCGATCGCCGACGCGAGGTCGTGCGGAGACAGTGTGCCGAGCACGCTCAGGGCGACCTTGGAGCCGACGCCTTGGATCTGCTGCAGGATGCGAAACCACGACCGCTCGACCTCGCTCTTGAAGCCGAACAACCGGATGGCATCCTCGCGCACGTGCGTGTCGATGGTCAGCGACACTTCCTGCCCGGGCTCAAGCGCACGAAGCGTGCGTGCGGAGCACTGCACTTCGTAGCCGACGCCATTGACGTCAATGATCGCGTGGGCTTCGCCGATGGCGTCGACCTTGCCTCGAAGCTTCCCGATCATGCGCGCCTCCGGGCGTTGCCCGACGCTGGAGTACAGGGCGTAGGGAGGAGGGAGTAGGCAACTGACGTCAGGTTTCGAGAGAGCATGACGCGAACATCCCTGCGCTGACTCGAGAAGGGTTGCGATTGCCTGCAACCTGAAATCACTTGCCTACTGCCTACTGCCTACTGCCTACTGCCTACTGCCTACAACTTACTGCATCACGCAATGTCTCAACGCCCGCCACTCGCGGCCATTGCCAGGCGTGCGGCCGGACTCGTCCGATGATTGGCATGGCAGATGGCGATCGCCAGCGCATCAGCCTCATCGGCTGACTCGAACCGGGCCTTCGGCAACAGCATCGAGACCATCATCTGGATCTGCCGCTTTTCTGCATGGCCGGCGCCGACCACGGTTTTCTTGATGAGGTTGGGTTGATACTCGGCAATTCTCAGGCCCTTCATTGCCGGCGCCAGCAGCGCCATGCCGCGCGCCTGGCCGAGTTTCAGCGTGGCCCGTGGGTTCTCGTTGACGAATGTTTCCTCGACCGCAGCTTCGACCGGCTTCCAAGCAACCAGCACACTTCCGAGGCCTTCGTAAATCTCGCGCAACCGGTAGGCGAGGTCGTCTTCGGTGCTCGATGTGATATGGCCACTCGCGACGTAGACCAGCCGCACACCGTCGGATTCGATGATCCCCCAGCCGGTCCGTCTGAGACCGGGATCGATACCGATGATGCGAATCGCTAGGTTCTGCATGACAACGCGGTTAGCACGTTGCAGCGTACTCCGCTCCGGCTACGTTTGACGCAACCGGGGAAAACTCGCTCAGCTCTCGCTCGCGGGGGTGCCCGAAGTTCGGTACCGGCAAATGCCGATGTCGGCGACAGTCGCCTGATACGGGTTGTGGATCAGTGTGCGTCGCGATCGGAAATCGCCGCGGCTCGACGCCAGTTGTGTTCCGATCGTGGTGGTCTCGACGGCGCGTTGGAGGTTGCGCACGTAGCTCTCGAAACCGTCCGTTCCCTTACCCTTTGACTGGCTCATGACGGCGACCCTATCGCTCAGATAACGCACGATTCTAGCGCGGGAGCATTAAAGCCCCGTTTGCGGGGGGATCAGGAATTCGGGGCTCAGTTCAAGGTCTCGTTCATCATGGTGCTGGGCGGAGCCGCTCAGGCAGCCGTCAGGCGCGCCAAGGTCGCCTCATCCACCTCGAAGTTCGAGAATACGGACTGCACGTCGTCGTCATCCTCGAGTGCCGCGAGCATCTTGAGAATGGTCTCGGCTTTCTCGGCGTCGACTTGTGTCGAGAGTGTCGGCTTCCAGATCACCTTGACCTGCTCGGGCTCGCCGAACTTGGCCTCGAGAACTGATGCAACCTGCCCCAGCGCTTCGAAAGTGGTGGTGACGAGGTGGCCCTCCTCGGTGCTCTCGACGTCCTCTGCCCCCGCCTCGATCGCCGCCTCCAGCATGGCGTCCGCCGAGGCCGCATCAGCCTTGAAGCGGATTTCACCGATGCGGGCGAACATGTGGCTGACCGAGCCCGTGGCACCCATGTTGCCGTTGTACTTCGTGAAGACGGCCCTCACCGCGCCGCCCGTTCGGTTGCGGTTGTCGGTCAGGGCTTCGACGATCACGGCCACACCGCCCGGGGCGTAACCCTCGTAGCGCACCTGCTCGTAGGTATCCGCATCGCCGCCGAGAGCCTTCTTGATCGCCCGCTCGACGTTGTCCTTGGGCATATTCTCGGCGCGGGCATTCTGCACGGCGAGCCTGAGGCGCGGGTTCATGTCGGGATCGGGCAGGCCGGTCTTGGCGGCCACCGTGATTTCGCGGGCGAGCTTGGCGAACAGCTTGGCACGCATCGCATCCTGCTTGCCCTTGCGGTGCATGATGTTCTTGAATTGGGAATGTCCGGCCATGGCTCGTTCTCGAGGTGCTCGTCGGCAGATCGGCTGAGGACCGTTTCGGCATGCGCCGTCGCGGTTCGGGCCCTTATAGTCGAAAGCCCGTCTCCAAATCCAGTTGGGGCGGCAAGGCCAGCGCAGGCTCGGAGAGGTACCCCCTGATCGCTGGGTGGAACTGCCGGCGGCGCCGAAAGATCGGGCGAGCGAGGTACGACGCGGGCATGAACGATTGGGGAGAGGCCGCCAGCGAGGCGCGGGCCATGCGACGGTCCTGGCATCTCGCGATCATTGTCGCGGTGCTGTTTCTGCTCGCCTTCATGAACCTCTTTCTCCGCTCGAGCCTCGGCGTCATGGCGCCTGAGCTAGCTCGTGAGATGACACTCTCACCGGCCGCACTTTCGACGGTCGCCAGCGCGTTCTTCATCGCCTACGCCATCATGCAGCTGCCGACAGGTATGCTTCTCGACCGCTTTGGCGCCCGCATTACTATCGCCGGAATGCTGCTTTTCACTACGGCCGGTGCCGGCACGTTCGCAGCCGCCGATTCAGTGGCGCTGCTGTCGCTTGGCCGCGTGCTGATGGGCATCGGCTGCGCCGGCATCTTCACCGGCGCCTTCTACGTGCTCGCTCGCTGGATGCCGCAAGATCGCGTCGTCACGCTGATGGGTACGCTCAACACCTTCGCCGCGTCCGGCACCCTTTCCGCGACGACCCCGCTCGCCGCCTTGATCGCGCTGATCGGCTGGCGGGAGTGCTACGGCCTTTTCACGATCGGTGTCGCGGTGCTGCTCGGCGCCGTCTGGTTCATCGTGCGCGACGGCCCGCCGGGGGCCGCACCCGCGGCTTCGAGCTCGGAAAGCCCCGCGAGTGTTGTCGCGGGCGTCGGCGAGGCCTTGCGGCAGCCTGGAATGGTGCGTCTACTCCTCACAGGCCTGCCGATCTCTGCGACGACGACCATCACCGGCGTCTGGGGCGCGCCCTACCTGCGCCAAGTGCACGGCCTCGACGTGATCGCCAGCGGCAACGTGCTGCTCGCAATGGCGCTCTGCTCGATGGTTGGACATACCGCGCTCGGCCTTGTCGCGCGGCACTTCAACTCGGTGAAAACCGCGATGCTCACCGGCATGACCGGCGTCATCGCTGCTATGTCTGGCCTCGCGGCACTGGAACATCCGCCCGTGCTGGCGGTCACGGCGCTGTTCTGCCTGCTCGGTCTGTCAGCCTCGTTCCCGATGATCGTCTTTGCCCACGCCCGCGGCCTCGTCGCCCCGCATTTGATGGGGCGAGGTCTTTCAGCGGCGAACATGGGCCTGATGGCCGCCATAGCGCTGATGCAGCTCGTCTTCGGCTGGATCGTCGGCACCGTCTCGGGTCCAGGCGCCATCCCGACTGAGGCAGCCTACCGTACCGGATTTGCCGTGCAGGCCACCGCCGCGGTTCTGGCGCTGCTCGTATACCTGCCTATCCGTGACGTGAAGCCGAAGGGCTGAGCGCCGCCCTTGAGTGAATGCCCGTCACAGCTGATAATCCCTCTGGCTGCCACGGCCCCGGGAGGCCTTCGAGAGCGGCACGACGGGAGCGTTCGTACATGCCGGCACGCAGCGGACAGCAGTACCTCGACGGCCTTCGTCGCCAGAAGCGGGAGATCTGGCTTGGTGGCACGCGCGTCGAGGACGTGACGACCCATCCCGGCCTTGCCTCCGGTGCCCGCGCCATCGCCTCACTTTATGACATGCAACTCGATCCGTCGCTCAAGGCCGAGATGACGTACACCTCGCCGACCTCCGGCGATCCGGTCGGCCTATCCTTCATCATACCGAAAACCAGGGACGATCTTGTCCGCCGTCGCGAAATGATGCTGCGCTGGGCCCGCGCCACCTGCGGCATGATGGGACGCTCGCCGGACTTCATGAACGTCTCGTTCGCAGCCTGGGCCGCCGCCGCCGGCTATTTCGCGCGCGGACGCCCCGAGTTCGGCGAGAACATGCGCCGCTATTACGAGCACATCCGCGAGAACGACCTCGTCCTCACTCATGCGCTCATTAATCTCCAACGCAGCCGCTCTGCGACCGGCCTCTACAATCTGGAGGACGGGACGGCACTTCGCGTCATGCGTGAGACCAGCGCCGGCATCGTCGTGCGCGGTGCCCGCGTTCTCGCCACACTCGGTGCCTACGCCGACGAAATCGCGGTCTACTCGCCCCGCCTCGGCCTGCACACCGGTGCCGACAATCCTTTCGCGCTTTCGTTCGCCATTCCCTGCGCGACGGAAGGGCTGCGCTTTCTTTGTCGCGACAGCTACGATCTCGGCCGCTCGCATTTCGACCATCCGCTCGGCTCGCGCTTCGAGGAGATGGACTGCATCGTCTTCTTCGACGATGTGCTCGTGCCGTGGGAGCGCGTCTTTCTGCTTGGCGACGTGGGTCTCCTGAACAATCTCGGGCCCGGCACCAATTACTCCGCCCACTCCGCCCATCAGGGCGCCGTCAAGAACCTGGCCAAGTGTGAGTTCATACTCGGTCTCGCGCTTTTGATGGTCGAGACGCTCGGGTCAGGCAAGGCGCCGCAGGTCGAGGCCATGATCGGCGAGCTGATGTTGCACACCACCACCACCAAGGCCCTGATGCGCGCGGCGGAGGCCGATGCGAAAATCGACGAATGGGGCGTCATGTGTCCCGATGCCGTCATGGTCGAAAGCACGCGTAATCTTTTCGTCACCGTCTACCCGCGCCTCGTCGAGATCGTGCAACTGCTCGGCTCGTCGAGCTTCATGATCGCGCCGAGCGAGGCCGACATGGAGGGCCCGCTCAAGTCCCAGATCGACCAGTACTTGGCCACCGACGGCGCCTCGGCCCGCGACCGGGTCAAGTTGTTCCGCCTCGCCTCCGACGTCGCGATCAATGCGTTCGGCTCCCGGCAGGTCCTCTACGAGCGCTTCTATGCCGGGGATCCGCTCTCCCGCGCCCGTGCTCTTGCCGGGATCTACGCCAAAGGCGAGACCATGGAGCGTGTACGGGCGTTCCTGGCTGACGAGGGAGCGTGAGCACGCACTCAGTTCTCTCGAGGCCGTGCGCATCTTGATGTTCGGACAAATCGTGGACAGGCGGCGGTTGTGCTGCCGCCTCGCGACATCGCCACGATCTTAGTCTATGGTCCGGGTCGGTTGCAGCACCGGGCGCAGATTCGCCCAACAGGTCATGGGAGCCAATCGCTTGCGCGTGCTCGTTGTCGAGGACGATCCGGATCTCAATCGCCAGCTCGTCGCCGCGCTGTCCGATGCTGGCTATGCCGTGGATAAAGCCATGGATGGTGAGGAAGCATATTTCCTCGGAGAAACAGAGCCTTACGATGTCGTCGTCTTGGATATCGGATTGCCGAAGATGGATGGCATCTCGGTGCTTGAGCAATGGCGGCGGGCCGATCGCAATATGCACGTGATCATCCTCACGGCTCGCGACCGCTGGAGCGACAAGGTCGCCGGCATGGACGCGGGAGCCGACGACTACGTCGCCAAGCCGTTCCATATGGAAGAGCTTCTGGCCCGGATTCGGGCTCAGGTTCGCCGCGCGAGCGGACATGCCCGGGCCGAGATCGAATGCGGCCCGCTCCGCCTCGACACGAAAACCGCGCGGGTGACGCTCGACGGTCAGCCCGTCAAGCTCACGTCGCACGAGTATCGTCTATTGGCGTATCTTCTGCATCATACGGGACGTGTGGTATCGCGAACGGAGCTCGTCGAGCACCTCTATGATCAGGATTTCGACCGCGACAGCAACACCATAGAGGTCTTCGTCGGCCGGTTGCGCAAGAAGATCCCGCCGCACTTGATCAAGACGGTACGCGGCCTCGGCTATCGTCTGTCGCCCGAGAAGGATGAAGCTTAACTCGCTCGCGTTCCGGCTTTTTCGCACCGCCGCAGTCTGGGCGGTGCTGGTGCTGCCTTTGGCGGGTCTCACCATCGACTGGGTGCACAAGCGTGACACCTACCAGAGCTTCGATGCGCGTCTTTCTCAGCTGCTGACGCTCAATATCGCATTCTCGACGGACAAGGGCGGTCCCGAGCCCACCATCCCGCGCAATGTCGGCGAGCCTCTGTTCGAGCTGGCGCACTCTGGCTGGTATTGGCAGATCACGCCGCTCGACAAGAGCCCGGGCAAGCGCCTCGTCTCCACTTCGCTCGCGAGCGAAACCCTGCCGCTTCCCTCGAAACTCGATCTTGCTCCCGATCGATACAACATCATCTGGCACGAAGCGCGAGGTCCGGTCGGGGAGCCGCTGCGGATCGCCGAGACGCTCTACAACTCCGGGGACGATGAGAACCCCCATTTCTACTCGTTCCTGGTTGCGGGCAATCTCGAGTTTGCCGAGACCCGGGTCCGGGATTTTCGCGTGCCGTTGATTTTCTCGTTGGCCCTCGCTGGTCTCGGACTGGTGCTCTCCACCTTCCTGCAGGTCCGCTACGGATTGCAACCGCTGCGGACCGTCGAGCGCCGGCTCGCCGCCATCCGGTCTGGCGAGGCGGATCTTCTCGACGGGCAGCTGCCCGCAGAAATCGAGCCACTACAGACCGAGCTCAACGCACTCATCCAATCGAACCAGGACATCATCGAGCGAGCGCGCACGCAGGTCGGTAATCTCGCGCATGCATTGAAGACCCCCTTGGCGGTGATCACCAACGAGGTCGGCGACGACACCTCACCGGCAGCGCGGAAAGTGGCGGAACAGGCCACCGTGATGCGCGACCAGGTGTCCTACTATCTCGACCGCGCGCGTATGGTCGCGCGGGCTGATGTCATCGGCCGCGTGACGGAGGTTCGCCCCGTTGCCGAGGCCATCGCCCGGGCGCTCGCGCGGATCAATCGGGATCGCGACATTGCGATATCGGTGGAGTGCGCCGCGGACGCACGATTCCAGGGCGAGAAGCAGGATCTCGAGGAGATGCTGGGTAATCTTGCCGACAACGCCTGCAAGTGGGCCAGCTCGCAGGTGCTCATCACCATTGCGACGGAGATGCGCGCCGGAGAGCGCCACTCGCATCGGCTGCTGATCGCAGTCGACGACGATGGCCCGGGCCTGACGCCGGAGCAGCGGGCGCAGGGGATCAAGCGAGGGCGGCGTCTCGACGAGACCAAGCCGGGTTCCGGCCTCGGTCATTCGATTGTCGCGGATCTCGCCCAATCCTATCGGGGGCATTTTCGCCTGGAGCAAGCCGCTCTCGGCGGTTTGAGCGCGCGGCTCGACTTGCCGGCCGTATAGCCTCGTCCTTCTTCCTACGCGCCGCGAAACGGCCGAATTTTAGCCCGAATCGCAGTCAAGAGCTTCTCATGAGGTAAAGTGCGCCTCCAACGCGGGAGGCTGGCGCTGCGAGCGCCTTCGGGGAACACTCGGGAAGGACGATCGAATGTATCGGGCGCTATGTGTGGCCGTGCTAGCCGCCTCGCTTGCGATGGCGGGGTGTGGGCCGGAAGGGCCGACCAAATCCGATACCGGGCTTGCAGTCGGAGCTGTTGCGGGCGGGATTCTCGGCAGTGCGGTGGGGCGTGGCAGCGGTCGTATCGCTGGGGCCATGATCGGAACAGTGGTCGGCGGCATCGTCGGCAGCGAAATCGGCCGCTCGATGGACGAACAGGATCGGCGACTGGCCGAACGCGCAGAGTTCGATGCTTTCGAGCGAGGACCTTCGGGGCGGCCCGTCCGCTGGCAGAATCCGGACAACGGCCGATACGGCGATATCGTACCGATGGCACCGTATCGCCGCGGCGAATACGACTGCCGGGACTACACCCACACCATCTACATCGACGGGCGCCCGCAGGCGATGCGCGGCACGGCCTGCCGCAATCCCGATGGCACGTGGCGTAACGTCGGGTAGCGCCTGCCTCCTCGTAAGTCTCACTATGATCTCCGTATTTTTCCTGGCCCCTGGGGCCCCGCGGCATTTGCGAGTTGTCAACTCCCATCCCTTGCCACTGGGCTATGGCGTCCCTATTCAAGCGTGAGGTCCTCCAAGCCCGGGAACATCGATGCTGCTTTGGTTGGTCTTCGCGGTGATGTCGGCTGGCGTGGTCGTCATGCTCCTGCATCCGCTGCTGATGCGACGGGACCGCGACTTGGCGACGGCGGATGGCGCGGGTGCGGTCTATCGCGATCAGCTTGCCGAGATCGAGGCGGACGCGGCCCGCGGGCTGATCGGTGCGGAAGAGGCGGAGGCCGCGCGGCGTGAGATTGCCCGCAGGCTCCTGGCCAGTGAGGCGGCGCACGAAGTGCCGTTGTCGGGGCCAGGCAGTTCGACGTCGTCCTCAGCCGGCGGCTCTCGCCTTGCCCTCGGGGTCGCCTTAATGACCGGCGGCCTCGTGCCGATTGTGGCTTTGCTCGTCTATCTGCAAGCCGGTGCGCCCGGACTGCCGTCTCAACCGATCGCCGCGCGCCGGGAGGCGCCGCCGGTCAACGCCGAGATGGCACAACTGATCGGCGCCGTCGAGAAGCGCCTGCGGGAGAACCCCGAGGACGGGCGCGGGTGGGACGTCATCGCACCAGTTTATCTGCGGTTGGCCCGTTACGGCGATGCGGCACATGCCTACCGGCGTGCGAATGCCTTGCTGGGGGAGAGCGCCAAGCGTCTTGCCGGATTGGCCGAGGCGTCGATGCTCGCCGAGAGTGGTCGTGTCAACGATGAAGCCCGGGCGGCGCTGAAGAAGCTGCTGGAAATCGAGCCCGGCCATATCCAGGCACGTTTTTGGCTGGCCTTTGCCCTGGAGCAGGATGGCCGGCTGGGCGAAGCCATGGCGGATTATCAAAAGCTACTTGCCGATGCGCCGCCCGATGCGACTTGGCGGCCGATGGTCGTCGAGCGGGTTGCGGCGGTGCAAAGTGCGCTTGGCGGGCCGGGCCCGGCGTCACCCTCGCGCGAGAGCACGGACGTTGCACCGTCGTCCAGTGCTTCGACGCTCCCGGCAGGGCCCACGGCTGCCGAGATAGAGGCGGCCGAACGCGTGAACCCAGCCGATCGTCAGGCCATGATCGATGGAATGGTGACGGGACTGGCTGCCCGGCTGGAAAAGGACGGAAGCGATCTCGCCGGCTGGCAAAGGCTCATTCGGTCGCTGACGGTGCTCGGTCGCAAGGATGAGGCGATCGCCGCCCTCGATCGCGCGCGGAAATCTCTCGCCGCAGAGCCGCAAGCTCTCGCGGCGCTCGCCGATCTCGCCAAGAGCCTCGGCCTCGGAACGTGACGGGAAGGTCTGCCACGATGACCCGCAAGCAACGTCGCGTCGTCTTCATCTTCTCCGGCCTCGCCGTGCTCGGCTTGGCACTAGGTCTGGTCCTCTTCGCGCTGAGCGGCACGATCACCTATTTTCGGACACCGAGTGATCTGGCGCAGAACCCCATCCCGACAGGGCAGCGCTTTCGCCTCGGAGGCCTGGTCGCGGACGGCAGTGTGAAACGTGGCCAGAGCCTCGATGTCGAATTCCAGGTCACGGACACGATTAAGGCCCTTCCCGTCGTCTATCGTGGTGTGCTGCCGGATCTGTTCCGGGAAGGACAGGGTGTCGTGGCCGAAGGACGCCTCGACCCCGACGGCAGATTTCGCGCCGATACCGTGCTCGCCAAACACGACGAGAACTATATGCCGCCCGAGGTTGCGAAGTCCCTGAAGGAGAAGGGCGTGAAGCTCGGTCCAGACGCGGTGCACCCTGCTGGCGTGACGGCGGTCGAGGCCGTCAAGGCATACGAGAAGCAGTGAAAACCGGTATGCCGGAGGTCAGGAACCGCACATGACCGTCGAGATTGGACACTTTGCCCTGATCCTCGCGCTGCTCGTCTCGCTGGTGCAGACGATCGTACCGGCGTGGGGCGCGCGGATCGGCGAACAGAGGCTGATGGCGGTCGCAACGCCGGCCGCAATCGCGACCTTCGTGCTCGTTCTCATCTCGTTCCTGATGCTTGCCGAGGCCTACGTTACCAGCGACTTTTCGGTGGCGAACGTGTGGAACAACTCCCATTCGGCCAAGCCGTTCATCTATCGGCTATCCGGCGTTTGGGGCAATCACGAGGGATCCCTGCTCCTCTGGATCCTGATCCTCGTGCTGTTCGGCATGGCGGTCGCGGTGTTCGGCGGTTATCTGCCGGCCTCGCTCAAGGCCAATGTTCTCTCCGTGCAAGGGTCGGTCGCTCTGGCGTTTCTCTTGTTCATCATCCTCACCTCGAACCCGTTCGAGCGCCTTGACCCTGCCCCGCTCGAGGGTCGCGGCCTCAACCCGATCCTGCAGGATCCCGCTCTCGCCCTCCATCCACCGTTGCTCTACGCGGGCTACGTGGGCTTCTCGATGGCGTTCTCGTTCGCAATCGCGGCACTGATCGAAGGACGAACGGATGCGGCCTGGGCCCGTTGGGTGCGTCCGTGGACGCTGGCCGCTTGGATGTGCCTCACCCTCGGCATCGCGATTGGTTCCTGGTGGGCCTACTACGAGCTTGGTTGGGGTGGGTGGTGGTTCTGGGATCCGGTCGAGAATGCGAGTTTCATGCCGTGGCTTGCGGGCACGGCGCTGTTGCACTCGGCTGTTGTCATGGAGAAGCGGGAGTCCCTCAAGGTCTGGACGATCCTGCTCGCCATCCTGACGTTCTCGCTGTCGTTGATGGGGACGTTTCTGGTGCGCTCCGGCGTGCTGTCGTCGGTGCATGCCTTCGCTGTCGATCCGGAGCGGGGCATCTTCATCCTCGGGATCATGATCTTTTTCACGGGCGGTGGGCTGGCACTCTTTGCGGCACGCGCCGGGGCCCTCAGGCAAGGCGGTCTGTTCTCGCCGATCTCTCGTGAGGGTGCCCTCGTTCTGAATAACGTCCTGCTGGCGACCGCAACGGGCACCGTTCTGATCGGGACTCTGTATCCGTTGGCGCTCGAGGCCGTGACGGGAGCGAAGATCTCGGTCGGCGCGCCCTACTTCAACCTGACCTTCGGGCCCCTGATGGTGCCGCTCCTGCTTGCGATGCCGTTCGGCTCATTCCTCGGATGGAAGCGCGCCGACCTCAAGGCTGCAGGCGAGCGATTGCTGTTTGCGGCCGGCATCGCGCTGGTCGGTGCCGTCATCGCGCTTGCCGTCGTGCAACGGGGCCCTTGGGCCGCACCACTCGCACTGGCCCTCGGATTCTGGGTGATGGCCGGGGCCGTCTCGGAGATCCTGTTCCGCGCTCGCTTCGGCCAAGCCGGTAGCGCAGAGGTGATGCGGCGGATGTTCAATCTGCCGAGATCTGCCTGGGGGGCCGCGTGGTCTCACTTCGGTGTTGGCCTGATGGTGACCGGCATCGTTGCCACGACGGCCTGGCAGAGCGAGAAGATCGTAGCCTTGAAGCCCGGTGAGAGGGCGGAGATCGCAGGCTATACGCTCGAGTTCCGTGGCGTACAGCCGGGTCGGGGACCGAACTTCAGTGAAGAGATCGGGCGCCTTGTTGTCTCCCGTGACGGCCAGCCCGTGACTGAGTTGCTGCCTTCGAAGCGTCTCTACGATGCGCCTCGACAGCCGACGACGGAGGCCGGTATCCACGTTGCATTGAGCGGTGACCTTTACGCGATCCTGGGAGATGCCCAGAGCGACGGTGGGCACGCCATCCGTCTCTACTTCAATCCGCTCGTGAGATTCATCTGGCTCGGCGCCGTGCTAATGTTCATCGGCGGTGCCTTCTCACTTTCGGATCGCCGGCTGCGCGTGGGGGCGCCTCGGAAGGCACGCAAGACGGCCGCGGTGGCGGCGGAGTGAGGCACGTGACACATGCAGGAAAATGGGTAGCACGTTGGGCGTCCGCACTCGCGCTGACCCTGGCGCTGAGCCTGCCGGGTACGGCGCTTGCTGTTCAACCCGACGAGGTTCTGCCCGATCCCCGGCTCGAGGCACGCGCGCGGGTGATCTCGGCTGACCTGCGCTGCCTCGTCTGCCAGAACCAATCCATCGACGATTCGAACGCACCACTTGCACGAGACCTGCGATTGCTGGTCCGCGAGCGCCTGAATGCCGGCGACAGCGACAAAGCCGTGCTCGATTTCGTCGTGCAGCGCTATGGCGATTTCGTGCTGCTCCGGCCGCCGGTCAATACGGCGACGCTGGTCTTGTGGCTCGCACCGTTGCTGCTCCTGATCGGAGCCTGCGCACTGGCGGCGCGCCACGTGCTGATCGGAGCCCGCAGCGATACCGCGGGCGTCGACGATACGCCGCTTTCGGCGGAGGAATCCCGTCGGCTCGAGAAACTCCTCAAGCAGAAGGGGTGACCGTCGTTATCGGCTCCGTATGGGAGGCGGTGGCGCACTGCTGGGGGAGACCTGTCCCAGCCCCCTGGCCTCGCGATTGAGGCGGTTGAGGAGATCGTGCGTGGCGAGGCCGGTCACCGGCAGCCGACTCTGGCGTTCATAGCTTTCGATGGCCGTTCTCAGCATCGGGCCGTAGCTGCCATCGACTCGAGCTTGGTAGAGGCGCTGTTCGCTCAGGCGCTGCTGAAGATCACGCAGAGGCTGGCCCGAGGCGAGAATCGATGCATTCCGCAGCAACTCGATCCGCCCGGCAAAGACGCCGGCATTGACAGCCGTGTTCGCCACCGTTTCTGCTTTTTCCCGCAGCGTCACCTGGCCGCCTTCGGTCAGGATCTTGGATTGGACATAAGTGCCCACGTTGATGCCTATGACCGAGATGACGCCGGCCCGCTCCAGAAGCAACGGTGAGCCCGACGACGCGCCTCCGGTATCGCAATGGTGCAGGAGCATTTGATCGGCATTGAGGAAATCGGGAGCAATGGTCGACCAGGGTATGCCCTTGAAGTCGCGCGCCACGCTGCACGGCCTGGAATAGGCAAGCCGCCACTGGGTCCAGTCGCGATGGTAAGAGAGCTGGAACACCCGGCCTGCGCTCGCCTCGCCGTTGATCTGCGCTGAACTTGCGGGCGCGACGGGAATGCCGCCGCCCGGACATGCTGGTCGATTGAGCCGGATCAGGGCCCAATCGTTGGCGGCATCGATTGGGGGGCGAACCCGGTGCTGGAAGTCGCCGACGATCATGCTCTGTCCCGTAGAACCGGTGGCGTGACCTTCGATCCGCGCATAGTCGCGCAAGCGATCATAGCCGCGTGCGAACATGAAGTCGGAAAGACGGGCGGGGGCGCCACCTGGCTGAGCCAGGCAATGGGCTGCCGTCGCGATGATGTTGGGCGCGACGCAGAAGGCCGTACAGACCGTTCGCGACTGATTGGAAAAGAACAGGCCCACATTTTCAGCCAGTCGCGAATATCGATCGGGGACGGGGAGGCGGTCATCGGTGCCGAAGATCGCGATGCGCTCGACGGGCAGGATCGGCACGACGGGCTTCGTCGAGCGGGGAGGCCCGGCGTAAGCGAGGCCGTGGCCCGCTATCAGCGCAAGACCAGCCAAAAGCATCGGAACAAGGCCTCGGAAGCGCTTCACCGGCATGAGAGCAAACCGAACATCAGGCGATTCCCTCGACTGTCAGCGAAGCGGATTACCAAAGATTAATGGCCCCGCAAGGTCTCTGTAATGCGACCGTCTCTATAGCACGTTCCAGAATGTCGTCCCGAGTGCGAACGATAGCCAGAGGTCACACCTGATGAACGCCCCCTGCTCCAAAGCCTCCATTGTATCCCGCGGCCGGGTGATCCGCCGCGTCGGAACAGCCAGCCTGCTCGCAGTCACGGCAGCGAGCGGGCTTGCCATGTGGGCGTCGACCGGCGTCCACGCGCAACGCGCCGAGCCGCCCTCGGTCGCGGCCCCACTCGGGCGGGCGCCATTCAGCTTTGCCGACATCATCGAGAAGGTGAAGCCTGCGGTTGTGAGCATTCATGTTGCCGCCGGCGGAGGTCCGCGCGTCGCGAGCCGTGGTGGGCGTGGTGGTCGCGATCCACTTCCCGAATTGCCGGATGATCATCCCCTCAAGGAGTTCTTCAAGAACTTACCCAAGGAATTCGGCGGCGCTCCGCCCGAGGGGCAACGGCGCGCACAGGCGCAGGGCTCGGGCTTCGTCATCTCTCCGGACGGCTACGTCGTGACAAACAATCATGTCATCTCGGGAGCCTCGAAGATCCAGGTCAGCTTCGATGATCGCGAGAAGCTCGATGCCGAACTTATCGGGACCGATTCGCGCACCGACATCGCGCTGCTCAAGATCACCAACCCCAAAGGTCAGCTGCCGAGCGTCCGGTTCTCGGCCAAGCCAGTTCGTGTCGGAGACTGGGTACTCGCGGTCGGCAATCCGTTTGGGCTTGGCGGTACGGTGACAGCCGGCATCGTATCCGCGCTCAGCCGGGACATTGGCTCGGGACCCTACGATTTCCTGCAGATCGATGCCGCGGTCAACAAAGGGAATTCCGGCGGTCCGACCTTCAACCTCGAAGGTGAGGTGGTCGGCGTAAATACCGCCATCTACAGTCCTTCCGGCGGTAACGTCGGCATCGCCTTCGCCGTGCCGGCCAAGACCGCGGGTGACGTCGTCGACCAGCTGCGCACGAACAAGACCGTCAGCCGCGGCTGGCTCGGCGTCAAGATCGAGAGCGTCGATGACGACAAGGCTGCGAGCCTCGGCCTGAAGGAGGCGCGAGGCGCACTGGTCAACGAGGTGACTGCCGGCGGTCCGGCGGCCTCGAGCACGCTCAGGGCCGGTGATGTCATTCTGTCGGTGAATGGTGACAAGGTCGAGAACAGTCGTGATCTCGCACGCAAGATCGCCGAATTCGCTCCTGCCGTGACCGTTGCCCTCGAGGTGTCCCGCTACGGCAAGACGGAAACCGTCAACGTCAAGCTCGGCACGTTCCCGTCCGACCCGCAGGTGGCTGCAGCGCCCAAAGCCGATCCGCAATCCGGGGCGACGGAGCTGATCGGGCTGGGACTGTCGATCACCGAGGCGAAGGGACCCAAGGCCGAGGGTGTGGTGATCAAGGATGTCGACAGCGACTCGGATGCGGCGGCTAAGGGGCTCAAGGCCGGCGATGTGATCGTCGAGGTGCAGGGTCAGGCCGTCAAGGGAGCCAACGACGTGGTTGCCGGTCTCAAGAAGGCGCGCGACGATGGGCGAAAGGCCGTGCTGCTTCGCGTCAAGCAGGGTGAGACCGTTCGCTTTGTCGCCGTACAGATCAAGGATGCGGGCTGACAGCTTCGATCCGCTTCCTGACTGACGCTTGTCGAGGCGCGCTTTTGCCGAAGCGCGCCTCTAGGCTTGATGAGTTCGATCCAGGGCAAGAGAAGAGGCCGCCATGCGAGTGCTGATCGTCGAGGATGATCGCGAGATCGCCCACTTCGTGCAGCGCGGGCTCAAAGAGAGTGGCCACAGTGCCGAGGTTGCCTCGAATGGCGACACAGGTCTCGAAATGGGACTTTCCGGAGTGTTCGATGTGCTCATCGTCGACCGCATGCTGCCGGGTCGCGACGGCCTGTCGGTCATTCAGATTCTGCGCGCTGCAGGTATCCGCGTGCCGGTTCTGATCCTCTCGGCTCTCGGGGAGGTGGACGATCGGGTCAAAGGGTTGAAAGCCGGCGGTGACGACTATTTGACGAAGCCGTTCGCCTTGACCGAGCTTCTCGCCCGGATCGAGGCGTTGGGTCGTCGTGTGTCGCCTGACGAGGCTGCGACCCGATATACCGTTGGAGATCTTGTCCTCGATCGTCTGACGCACAAGGTCATGCGCGCCGGCGAACCCATCGCTCTGCAGCCGCGCGAGTTCCGTCTCCTCGAATACCTGATGCGCAACGCGGGCCAAGTGGTGACGCGGACCATGCTTCTGGAGAACGTCTGGGACTACCACTTCGACCCGCAAACGAATGTCATCGACGTCCACGTGTCACGTCTTCGTGGCAAGATCGACAAAGGGTTCGCGAGACCTCTGCTGCATACGGTTCGCGGTGCCGGCTACATGATCCGTGATGGGGCCGCGTAATCTTCTCCGGTCCACCGTCTTCCGGCGCACCCTGACGGTGGTCCTGTTGCTTGCCGGAGTCGCGGCGGCCGTCACGGGGCTCGTCGGCTGGTACGCCAATGGCGTTCTTACACAGTCTTCCGAGCGCGCCGTCGAGTCCGATGCCGTCGAGCTGAGAGCCGAGCTTATGGGTCGCGGCTTCGATGCACTCGCTCAATTGGTCACGGAAAAGAGCCGGAGCAGTGGTGGCGGCGTATACTTCCTGGCCGGTGCCGACGGCAGCGTCCGGGCTGGCAATCTCGACCGGCTTCCCAACTGGAGCGGGGCGCCGGGGCGCGGAGTATTCACGTACTCTCGCGGGACTGGCGCGGCGATGACCACCCGGCGAGCCGCCGGCCTCCTGATTGAGATCGATGGGCGACCTCGGCTCGTCGTTGGTCGCGACATAGAGGATCAGAGGGCCCTCCTGCTGGCGATCTACCGGAGCATCGGTCTCGGTACGGCCGTGCTCATTCTGATCGGGCTTGGCGGCAGCGTCCTCATCAGCCGGCACATCCAGTCGCGTATCGATGCCATGAGCCGGGCCAGCGCCGGTATCATGGCTGGGGATCTGTCGGGCCGCATACCGTCCGATGCCTCGGACGACGAACTCGATCGGCTGGCGCGGCAACTCAACGAAATGCTTGCTCGCATCGAGCAGCTCATGGCCGGTCTCCGGGAGGTCTCGGACAACATCGCTCATGACCTCAAGACTCCGCTCAACAGGCTGCGCAACCATGCCGAGGCGGCGCTCGGCGACGGCCGGGGAGGCGATGCGTGGCGGAACGGCCTGGAGCGCGTGATCGACGAGGCTGACGAGATCATCAAGACCTTCAATGCGCTGCTGCTCATCGCGCGGCTCGAAGCGGGGAGCACGACCGACGGTTTCGAAACACTGGATCTGTCTCGCCTTGTCATCGACGTCGCGGAACTCTACGAGCCGGTCGCCGAAGAAGCCGGGTTCCGGCTCGACTGCGCCACCGATGCCGGCCTTGTCGTCCTGGCCAACCGGCAACTGCTCGGCCAGGCGCTCGCAAATCTGATCGACAATGCTTTGAAGTATGCCGATGCCGGGAGCGGGCCGCGGGAGATCAGCATCGCAGTCCGGCGACAGACAGGCATGGCCCGCCTCGTGGTCGCTGATCATGGGCCGGGTATCTCACCCGACAATCGCGAGCGCGCATTGAGGCGTTTCGTGCGTCTGGAGCAGAGCCGGTCGCTGCCGGGTACCGGGCTCGGACTCAGTCTGGTGGTGGCGGTTGCGCGCCTGCATCAAGGTGTGGTGACCCTTGAGGACAACGAGCCTGGCCTCCGGGTGGTGATCGAGCTACCCCTCGCACGCCCTGGGGCAAACACGGCAGAGTTGGGCGAGCAACAAGCGAGCGAACTGGAGACAGCGCGCGGATGACCAGCAGCGAGACCGACCGTCCCTTGCACCAGCGGCTCGTCGAAGCGCCGCAGACGCTGTCCGAGGGCGATGCCGGCGGACGCCTTGACGACCTCCTCACTGAAAGTCGCGGAACGGAAGGTCATGGAAGACTGGTAGAATTGGTGGGCCAGGTCGCGGTGCGCGCTCTGCTGCTGGGCACTCTCAATTGCTCGCCCTATCTGGCCGGTCTCCTGCGGCGCGATCCGGATCGTCTCGTGCGTATCCTCGACAGCGCTCCCGAAACACTGCTCGCCAGTCTCACCAAGGGGGTATCGGACAGGGTTTCCGCTGCCCCGAGCATGCCAGAAGCTATGCGCGTTCTCCGTGAGTTCAAGACCGAAGCGGCCTTGCTGCTGGCGCTCGCCGACCTGGGCGGGGTGTGGCCCGTCATGCGCGTAACCGCGGGCCTGACGGCGACTGCCGACGCGGCCGTTGCAGCCAGCATCCGCTACCTGTTCCGGCAAGCCACGCTGCGGGGGGATTGGCGAGCCGAGAACCCGGACCGACCAGAAGTCGGTTCAGGATACATGGTTCTCGCCATGGGCAAGCACGGTGCTGGAGAACTCAACTACTCGAGCGACATCGACCTGATCGTCTTCTATGAGCCGGCACTTGCCCGGCTGAAGCCGGGCTTGGAGCCTTCGGCGTTCTTCGTTCGGATGACTCGAGATCTCGTGAAGCTCATGCAGGAGCGCACGGCCGACGGTTATGTCTTTCGGACCGACCTTCGGCTCCGGCCCGATCCCGGCGCGACGCAGGTGGCGATCTCGTCAGACGCCGCCCTCAACTACTATGAGAGCTTCGGACAGAATTGGGAGCGTGCGGCGCTGATCAAGGCGCGTCCCATCGCCGGTGACGTCGAGGCAGGAGCTTCGTTTCTGGCGGAGCTTGCACCTTTCATCTGGCGCAAATACCTCGACTTTGCCGCCATCGCCGACATCCACGCGATGAAGCGGCAGATTAACGCATTCAAGGGTTTCGGCAATATCGGTGTCGCCGGCCACAACATAAAGCTGGGGCGCGGCGGCATTCGCGAGATCGAGTTTTTCGTCCAGACGCAGCAGCTGATCGCGGGTGGTCGGCAGACCGATCTTCGGGTTCCGACGACGCTCGGGGCCTTGGACAAGCTGGCCGAACGCGGCTGGATCCGGCATGAGGTCGTGGCAGACCTTGCGGAGGCATACACCTATCTGCGCCGGGTCGAGCACCGGCTTCAGATGATCGCCGACGAGCAGACACAGACGCTGCCAGTATCGCCGGCCGACCTCGAGCGATTGGCGCGCTTCTCTGGATTCGCCACGACGGACGCCTTCGCCCACGCCCTCGTCGACCGGCTCGAACGCGTACAATCTCATTATGCGGCGTTGTTCGAATCCACCCCGGAGTTGACGTCTGCCGGCGCTAACATGGTGTTTGCCGGAGAGGCCGACGATCCCGGCACAATCGAAACTCTGAAGCAAATGGGCTTTGACCGCCCGGGCGACGCGATCGCGGCGGTTCGAGGTTGGCACCATGGGCGCTATCCGGCGGTTCGGACACCTCGTGCCCGCGAGTTGTTGACCGAGGTGCAGCCCTTGTTGATCGAGGCGCTCGGACGGACGGCAGATCCCGACGGCGCACTCGCCAGCTTCGATCGATTTCTGGCTGAGCTGCCTTCGGGCGTACAGCTCTTCTCGTTGCTCAGGGCCAATCCCAGCCTTCTCCGACTGGTTGCCGACATCATGGGTACGGCCCCTCGTCTCGCTCGCATCCTGAGCCGGCGTCGCCGCGTGCTCGATGCTGTGCTGGATCCCGGCTTCTTCGGAACGCTGCCCGATGCTGAGGCGCTGAAGCGGATCGTGGAGGACGCGATCGGTGCAGGTGTCGACCTTCAAGAGGCTCTGGATCGCGCGCGGATCATCGGCAGCGAGCAGGCCTTTCTGATCGGCGTGCGCGTGCTCTCGGGCACGATATCGGCAGGGCAGGCCGGCGGGGCCTACGCGGATCTTGCCGGCCGGCTCATTCAAGCCCTGGCGGAGCGGGTCGAGGCCGAGATGGTGCGATCGCACGGGCGCGTTCCGGGAGGTGGCGCGGCCGTAATCGCAATGGGCAAGCTCGGCGGCCGTGAGATGACGGCCGGGTCCGATCTCGATCTCATCGTCATCTACGATTTCGATCCCGATGCCGTACAGTCCGATGGCGAGCGGCCGCTGGCACCGAGCCAGTATTATGCCCGCTTCACGCAGCGCCTCATCTCGGCTCTCTCGGTGCCGACGGCCGAGGGGGCTCTCTACGAAGTGGACATGCGGCTCAGGCCATCCGGACAGAAGGGGCCAGTCGCAACGCAGCTTTCGCGCTTCGTCGAGTACCAAACCAGCGAGGCCTGGACGTGGGAGCACATGGCTTTGACGCGGGCCCGCGTCGTGGGCGGTCCGGCCGATCTGGTGGCCAAAGTAGAGGGTGCCATCCGTGACGTTCTGGTGCGTCCGCGAGACCGCGGCAAGATCGCACGCGACGTGCGCGACATGCGAGACCTGATCGCCAAGGAGAAGGGCACGACGAACCTCTGGGACATGAAGCAGGTGAGGGGCGGGCTGGTTGATCTCGAATTCATCGCGCAGCATCTGCAACTTGTGCATGCGGCCAAGGCGCCGGAGATTCTCGATCAAACCACGATCAAGGCGCTCGGAAAGCTGGCGGCCAGGGGCCTTATCGAGCCGGCAGCGGCCGACCGGCTGATACCAGCAGCCGATCTCATCCACAACTTGACCCAGGTCACGCGTTTGACCCTCGATGGTCCGTTCGACCCCGTGAAGGCACCGGATGGCCTGAAAGGCCTGCTGGCGCGTGTCGGCGATGCGCCGGACTTCGATCGGCTCGAAGCGTCCCTTGCCGAGGCAACCCAAGAGGTGGCCCGGCTCTTCGACGCGCTCATTGTCTGATCCGGCTCCTTCAGCGACGGAACTCGGCTTCTGCTCCGTTTCATGAGCATCGCCTCCATACGGCGCTGTTGTGGCGCCCTGGAACGAGGAGCTGAAGATGTCAAAGAAGAGAATTGCGATCGTCACTGCCAGTGTTCTGGTTGTCGCCGGCGCAGTCGCGGCCGTGTCGGCACAGGGCCACCGGGGCGGCTGGCACCACGGTGGCGGCCATGGCGACCGAATGATGCACGGTGACGGGGACGAGGGACACGGACTGCGTGGCCGCTTCGGACGAGCACTCACCAAGGACGAGTTCGATACGCGGATGCGCGAGCGCTTCGGGCGCCTCGACAGGAATGGTGACAACGTCGTCGACCCAGCCGAGATGGAGGCTGCCGTCAACGAGCGCATGTCGCACCGCTTCGGTCGACGTGACCGAGGCGAGGGGCCGATGGGCGGCCGTCTGATGCGCGCTTTTGATGGAAACCGCGATGGCAAAGTGACTGTGGAGGAGGCTCGCGCCGAGTTCGACCGGCGCTTTGCCGAGTTCGATCTCAACTCGGATGGCAAGATCGACGACGCGGACCTCCCGCCGATGATGCGAGGCCGAGGTGTTCTCGAGGACGGCTCGGCCGGCATGAGCGAGCGCGGTCGGCACGGCAAGATGCGTGGTCTCGGATTTCTCAGGCAGGCCGACACCAACAAGGATGGCGTCGTCACGCGCGAAGAAGTCCGCGCGGCGGCTGAGCGAGAGCATGTTCGGCTCGATCGCAACAAGGATGGCGCGGTCGATCAAGCCGATCGAGAGGCGCTTCGCAAAGAGACCATCGACTATGCGGTCAGGCGCATGGCACACCGTCTCGGAGCGGGACCCGATGGCAAGCTGACCCGAGACCAGTTCCAGGCCAAGGCTGCCGAGCGGTTCGCGCGCATGGACGCTAATAGTGATGGCACCATCTCTCGCGACGAGAGGCCCGGTGGCCATGGGTGGCATCGCGGCGGCGGTCATCATCACGGCATGGGCTTTGGACGCGGACACCATGACATGGATCGGGGCGGCGGGATGATCGAGTCGGGCCAGCCCGAGCGTAAGGGTCAGTCTGGCGAACCGCCCGCGAAGAACTGATCGCCTCGCAACGCGGCGCTAGCTCCCCCGCGCTCGATCGGGCAAGCTTGCAGCATCGGCCGTGAAGGGCCCATGAGATGAGGACAGCGTTGGCACGGACCGGCGATCCACCGCAGGCCGCGGACGCACAGGCAGGCGAGGACGGGTTGCTGTTGGCCCGGCTCGCCGATGGCGATGGTGAAGCGTTCCGCATGGTCGTGGATCGTCATCTGTCGCTGGTCCTCGGCGTGGCGCGGCGGGTGCTCAGGGACGACGCCGAGGCAGAGGACGTTGCGCAAGAGGTCCTGTTGCGGCTCTGGCGGAACGCCTCGGGGCTGGAACTCGGCCCTGGCGGGCTGAAGCCCTGGCTCCGCCGGGTGGCGACCAACCTGTGCATCGATCGGGTTCGGGCCGGCCGTAATCTATCGGTTGTCGAAGAGGTGCCGGAGCAGAGCGATCCGCCTCGGCAGCTCGAGGCTCTCGAGGATCGGGATCTGTCCCATCGCGTCGATAACGCGCTGAAGGCTCTGCCCGATCGCCAGCGGATCGCCCTTACCCTGTTTCACTTCGAGGGATTGAGCCAGAGCGAGGTCGGCGCCACGCTCCAGATATCGGACGAGGCTGTGGAATCGCTTCTAGCTCGTGGTCGGCGCGCCTTGAAGGCAGCTTTGAAGGATGAATGGCAGGATCTGTTGCCGGACCCTGAGGGCTCGGTGTGAGGTGGATCACGATGGAGGCAAGACGCGCGCGTCTTGGTATCGCATGAACGGGCAGGACGAGACATTGACGCTTGAGCGGTTCGAGAGCCTCCTCGACGCATACGGCGGCGACCTTTCGCGCTGGCCGGTTGCTTCTGTCCGAGCGGCCGAGGCGCTGATTGCGACGTCGGGCGAAGCGCAGACCCGATACATTGAAGCGCAGAGGTTGGATCTTCTGTTGACGAAAGCGTCCCGGCCATCGCCTGAGCGGCTGTCTCTGCTCGCCGATCGTATCGTCGCCGCGGCAGGGAGGGAAACTCGCCAGCAGGAGCGGGCGGAGACCGGGGCTGGAGCCCGCATTCTCCAACTGCCGGCCGGCCGCGTTGGGGGCGCGGGTCAGCCCGCTCTCTCGACCCGTCAAGGCACGGTGGCCGGATCAGCTGTTGCGCCTCGTCGCCCGCGGGCACCTTGGCGCGCCATGGTGGCGCTGGCGGCCTCTCTGGCATTCGGCATCGTCATAGGGTTGAGCGATCTCGTGCCGGCGGCTGCCGTCAATATCGGAGCACTGTTCGATGCAGTGGGTGACTCGGAAATCGTGCTCTCGGGTTTGCAACTCGATAGCCTGAGCGTGCTCGACGAGGACCAGATATGACCGACACCGGTGCCACCGGGGAGGGACCACCCAATGTGGCGGTGCAGCGATGGCCGCGCTGGAAGAGCATGCTTCTCATCGCCTCGCTGGCACTCAATCTGCTGATCGTCGGGATGATGGCTGCAGTCGGGATAAGACATGGCTTCCAACCTCCGCGGGGCGCATCCCAGGCAACGGTCGTGAGCTTCGCGCGCACGCTTCCGGCTGAGCGAAAGCGTGAAATCTGGGACTCGGTGCGAACGGAGCGACGCGCTCTGCGACCTTATTGGCGGGAGCTGCGACAGGCGCGGCACGCGGTGAGGGAGGCGTTGATAGCCGAGCCGCTCGACATTGAGCGCTATCGGAAGGCTCACGACAACCTGCTCGATGCAGAAGTGAAAGTGCGTAAGGCTGCACACTCGCTTTATGAGCTCGTGGCTACGCGGTTGACCGCGGACGAGCGACGCGCATTTGCACAGTGGCAGCACATGGCCGAGCGACCCTGGCGGCGGAGAGCGCAGCAACGAGGCGCACCCGAGGCCAATGACGAGACGGACGACGAGGCGCCGACCAGCGCCCCAACCGCAGCACAACCGGCCGGATCGGCGGGCAAGCCGTAATCGGCCTGTCCGCACCCCGATGCTGCTCGTGGCTTGGCTCGCCTCTCAGTCGAGCGTGCGCGTCACGATCTCGTAGACGTCGCGCGACAGAGGCTTCGACTTGGCAATTCGCTTCAATGCGCGCTCCGCGAGCTTGCGGCGTCCGGATTCGAGGGAGCGCCAGCTGCGGAATGCGGTCAGTAGCCGGGCGGCCAGCTGCGGATTGAAACGGTCGATCTCGAGAATTCGCTCCGCGACCCAGTCGTAGCCCGCACCGTCGGGACGGTTGAAAGCCACCGGATTCGACGCAAAGGCGCCGATCAGGGTGCGCACCTTGTTCGGGTTCTCGAGTGACATGAGGGGATGGCGCTGCAACCGCTTCACCACTGCGAGCGTACCGGGCTGGGGCACGACGGCTTGGTACAGGAACCAATGGTCGATGACGAGATGATCCTCGTGCCAGCGATCGTAGAATTGCTCGAAAGCCATCTTGCGCTCGTTACCGCGCGTCTCCGACAGGGCGGCGAGCCCGGCAATCTCGTCGGTCAGGTTGGTCGCGGTTTCGAAGTGGTGACCCGCGCGTGCGGTGTCGGCGGCACCGCCACGAGCCGTCAATAGGGCCAGTGCCGCATTTCTCAGCGCACGACGGGCGATCTGCTCGGGTGCCGGCGCGTAGGCGCCCTTGACCGCCATCTCCGCATAGATGGTCTCGAGCTTGCGGCCGAGGCGCTGCGCAAGTTTCCGCCGGAGCGCTTTTCTCGCCTTGTGTATGGCCTCAGGGTCGATGTCCTTGGCGATCACGCGCGCGATGTCGGCCTCGCTTGGCAACGCCAACGCCTGGGCGCGAAAACCCGGCTCGAGACGATCGTCGCTCACGATTGCTCCGAGGGCGTCGATGAACGGCGTCGGGTCAGGCGCCGACTTGCCCTTTCTGAGCGCTGTGACCGTGCGCGTCAGGAGGCGCGTGGCGAAGTCCTGGCCGGCGTGCCAGCGATTGAATTCGTCGCTGTCGTGCGACATGAGGAAGGCAAGATCTTCGTCGGCAAGATCAATCGTCAAGTTGACGGGCGCCGAGAAACCGCGCAGGAGCGAGGGTACGGGCCGCCCCGGTATGTCGACGAAGCGGAACGTCTCCTTGCGTTTGGTGACCTCGAGAACACCGTCATCGAGGCGTTGTCCTGTGCTCGTCTCCAGCGGGAGGTCGTTGCCGTTGCCACCGAGAAGGCCGATCCTCAGGGGGATATGCAGCGGCTTCTTCGTCGTCTGGCCGGGCGTGGGCACCAGCACCTGCTCGACGGTCAGCTCGGCGCTGCGTTTTGCAGGATCGTACTTCAGGTCGCAGACGAGGCTCGGGGTTCCCGCTTGTCCGTACCAGGTCATGAACTGGCCGAGATCGCGTCCGCTCGCGTCAGCGAAGCAGGAGATGAAATCCTCGACGGTCGCGGCTTGCCCATCATGGCGCTCGAAGTAGAGGTCCATGCCCTTTCGGAAGAGGTCTGCGCCGAGCAGGGTATGAACCATGCGGCAGAGTTCGGCGCCTTTCTCGTAGACCGTCGAAGTGTAGAAGTTGTTGATCTCGATAAACCTGTCCGGCCGCACGGGATGCGCGAGCGGCCCTGCATCCTCGGGAAATTGGCGCGCCTTCAGCGTCCGCACGTCCGCAATGCGCTGTACGGCCGAAGAGCGGTGGTCGGCCGAATAGAGTTGGTCGCGAAAGACGGTCAAACCTTCCTTCAGGCAGAGCTGGAACCAGTCCCGGCACGTGATGCGATTCCCGGTCCAGTTATGGAAGTACTCGTGAGCGATGACGCGATCGATGTTGAAGAAGTCGTTGTCGGTGGCCGTCCGGGCACTCGCCAGAACGAGGCGATCATTGAAGATATTGAGGCCTTTGTTCTCCATCGCGCCCATGTTGAAGTCGGATACGGCGACGATGTTGAAGACGTCGAGATCGTACTCTCGGCCAAAATGCTCCTCGTCCCACTTCATGGCGCGCTTCAGGCAATCCATCGCCCAGGCGCAGCGATCCTCTTTGCCCGGCTCGACGTAGATTGCGAGGTCGACCTTCCGGCCCGACATCGTGGTGAAGGTCGATGTCACGGCCCCGAGCTGGCCTCCGACCACGGCAAAGAGATAGGCAGGTTTCGGGTGGGGGTCCTTCCACACGGCATAGTGGCGCCGGCCGTGATCGAGTGTACCGCGCTCGATCGGGTTACCGTTGGCCAGCAGGATGGGCGCGGCCTTGGGATCGGCTTCGAGCCGAACCGTATAGACCGCCAGAACGTCAGGCCGATCGAGGAAATACGTGATGCGCCGGAACCCCTGCGCTTCGCATTGGGTGCAATAGATGCCCTTCGAGAGGTAGAGGCCGGACAGCGCTTTGTTGGCTGCGGGATCGCACCGCGTCTCGATTTCGAGGGTGAACACCTCGTCGGGTGGGGATGCGATCTTGAGGCTCGTATCTGTCAATACAACCGCTCGTCCGGCGAGGCGGTCACCATTCAGAGATACGCTGTCGAGCGTCAGGTTCTCTCCATCGAGTACCAGTGCCGTACGCCGGCCGGTGCGTGCCGGATTTGGGCGAACCGTCATTCGCGCCCTGACTCGCGTCTGGCTGGGGTCGAGGGCGATATCGAGGTGCACGGTATCGATCAGCCACGCGGAGGGCTTGTAGTCCTTGAGGAGGATGGCCTTTGGGGTCTCGGTCTCCATCACGGTGGTCAGCCCTCCTGGTCGCGAACATGTCACGGCCTTTATGGCGATTGGCCCACAGAGAGACAAGGCGCTCGCTCGCGTGTCCCGCATTGTCGAACCATCCCGAAATGGGACACCCGTCCTGCGGGACGCGCGCGCATCCGCGCCAACGCTTCCTCGTGAGCATGGTCCCTGGACATGCATCGAGCGGTTCACGCGGAGTTGCAGGCTCGAGGCCGACGCCCGGCGGTGGCTCGGAAATTGCTGTTTGGGGGGGCGGACTGAGATTTGGGTTAGGTCGGCTCTGAGGGCGTCTTCCCTCCGAAGCGTGATCCGTCGTCCCGGTTCAGTACTGGTTCTCAGGGGTAGCGTGGCGGGACTTCTTCATGACTGTCGCCTTCGTGGTGCAGACTTTTAAAGACCTGGATCAGGTCGAGCGCTTGGCAAGAACCATCGCGAGCGGCACGACCGATCGGATGATCGTCGTCAGTCATCGCGGAACCGACCTGGATCGGAAGCGCCTGGAAAATTCCGGCGTGACCGATCGGGTGCTGCCGTCACCCGGTGGTCGCGGTCGTTTCGGTGTGATCGACGGCTTGATCAGTGCCTTTCGCTGGCTGGAGAAGCAGCCGCGTTCCTACGACTGGAGCGTCGTTTTGAGCGGACAGGATTATCCGATCCGGCCCTTGGCTGAGTTCGAGATGGAGTTGGAGAAGGCCGCCGACGACGGCTACTTCCATCACTTCGAGGCCATGAACGAGGCTGCCGCTGCTGCGCCCCCGATGTTCTGGCCGCAGCGCGAGGTCGAGGATCGCTATCAGTTCGAATACGCTGTCCTCAAAGAGCAGTCGACAGCATTGGAACGCACGCTGCTCAAGGTGCCGCGCCTTATGAGCGAGCACACGCAGAACTATCGTCTTCACACTGGCTTCGGCCTCATGCTCGGAAAGAGATTGAAGCAGACGCCTTTCTCTCGAGATTTCAAGCTTTATGGTGGAAGCTACTGGTTGACCATCAATCGGAAAGCCGTGCGCGCAGTCCTGAACTTCTTTGACGAGCGGCCCGACATCGTGAACTACTTCCGCGGTGTTATCGTACCCGAGGAGGCGTTTCTCCAGACGGTTCTAGCGAATGATCCGGCTTTGCGGCTGAGCACGCACGAACATCGCTACGTGGAGTTCGACCAGCGATACGGACATCCCCGCGAGTTTGTGATGGCCGATCTGCCTCGGGTGATGGCGAGCGGCTGCTTTTTCGCCCGCAAGTTCGATATGCGCCGAAATCCCGAGGTGCTGGACGCGATCGATGCTTCAATCCGTTCCGCAGCGGCGGCGCTCAACGCTCAGGGAAGCAATCCGGTGAGTTCCGATGCAGCGATGCCGCGCGCATCATAATCGGGCCAAGCTTGATCCTTGGACGAGACGATGCTTGGCCTGATCGGCATTGCGAGCTTGATGAAGGGGTCGTTGTAGCGAAGCCCCCGCTCGCTCTGCGCCGAGTAGGGCGCGCTCGACATGTAGAGCGCTTCCGTATCGTCCTCGAGTGTCAAATAGCCGTGTGCACAGCCCTTGGGAATATAGAGTTGCAGCCGATTGGCCGCGCTCAGTTCGACGCCGAAGCTTCTCCCGCACGTCGGTGAATCGGGCCTGAGATCCACGATCATGTCGTAGAACGAACCCCGAATGCAGCGGAAGAGCTTGGTCTCCGCGGCAGGGGGGATCTGATAGTGGAAGCCGCGAAGTGTGCCGCTATGTCCCGTAAACGCGTTGTTGATCTGCACGAACGCTGTCTCGAGCCCTGCGGCGCCGAACTCCTGCGTGCAGAATGCACGCGCGAAGAAGCCCCGTTCGTCTCCGCTTGGCTCTTGCTCAATGACGAACGCGCCGTGGATGGGCGTAGGCAGCATCTTCATGCGGATCTCCAGCAGGCGGGAGGGGGCTCTGCAGCCCCCTAATGGCTCACCACATGTACCAAGGTGCTTTGCCCCTCGCCCATAGCTCCTCAAGGTACTGCTTGTCGCGCAACGTATCCATCGGCTGCCAGAAGCCCGAATGCCGGTAGACGGCGAGCTGCTTCTGGCTCGCGAGCTTCTCCATGGGCTCGCGCTCCCAGATCGTGTCGTTGCCCTCGATCAGTTCGCCCACCTTCGGGCTCAGCACGAAGTATCCGCCGTTGATCCAGCCGCCTTCGCCGTCCGGCTTTTCGCGGAAGCTGGTGACGGTGTCGCCCTCGGTAATGAGCGCACCAAAGCGCCCGGGCGGCTGGGTCCCGGTGACCGTCGCCAGCTTGCCGTGGGCGCGATGGAAGGCGATCAGCGCCTTGATGTCGATGTCGGCGACGCCATCGCCATAGGTCATCAGGAAGGCGTCGTCGTCCTGCAGGTACGGAAGCACGCGTTTGAGGCGACCGCCGGTCATCGTTTTCTGGCCGGTATCCACCAGGGTCACCCGCCAATCCTCGGCGCCGTTGTTGTGGAGCGTCAGATCATTCGTCGTCAGATCGATGGTGAAATCAGCGGCGCGTCGATGGTAGTTGAGAAAATAATCCTTGATGCTATGCCCCATATAGCCCAGGCAAACCACAAAATCCTTGATCCCATGCGCCGCATAGATCTTCATGATGTGCCAGATGATCGGCCGCCCGCCGATTTCCACCATCGGCTTGGGCCGCACCGTGGTTTCCTCGGATAGTCGAGTGCCAAAACCGCCGGCGAGAATGACTGCCTTCATGCGTGACGCTCCTGTCCGTCGGATAAACTACGGCTCATGTAGCCGATGTCGATGTCCTGAACACCCCTGACGACGTTCGCATGAGGTCAGTTGCCCGCTGCGATCCGCATAAATACGGGTTCCTTGTCTTGTTGTTGCCAGAAATTGTCGGAGATGTCGCGTTCGCCAACGAGTAATGGTTTCCAAATCGCATTATAACTTCGAACACGCTGTTAATAAAAAAATTCAGAGAGTCATCAACGCGACGGTTGCGTCGCAGCTTGTGAAAAAAGAGGGCTGTCCCGTTCAAAGATCAGCGCTCGACTGAAGCCAAGCGTGTCGCATAGGGCTCCGCATCGCTGGCGGCGGTTGTTGCGCTCGTTTGAGTGCGATATCTGCTACGGAGTTTTCTGAAGTAAGGCTCGACAAACGTTTCGATGAGATGGGCGAAGCCGATCGAGGCGGCGAGTACTATGGGAACCAGTAGCCAAGGTTTCAAGGCGACCCCCGGCGCATGGAGAGAAATCAGGCCAACGATGATCTCGTGAATGAGATAGATCGAGTATGACCAGATGCCGAGAAGGATCATGGGGCGCGTATTCAGTACTCGAAATGGCTGCAAATGTGCGAACCGGATCGACACATAGAAGATGGGCGCCAAGGCAATGCCCTGGATCGTATATCGAACCGTCTCCCGGAAATGCCAGTTGCGGATGAGAAGGGTCGAGAGCAGCAGGGCGCAGCCGCCTGCCAGCAGAAACCAATGATGCCGCTGCATGACATCGTTCTCGCGACTATCGCTGACGGGGTTACGCAGCAGCGCTAAGAGGCACCCGAACGCAATCGAGTCGGCCCGGGTGTCGGAGGCAAACCCCAATCGCCACTCCGTGGTACCTGGCTGCAGGATCAAGTAGAACCGCCAGGCGAGGATGGAGACACAGATTATGCCAAGCGCCAGCGCGATCTTCCGTGGCTCCTTCAGGAGTGTCAGCAAAGCGAGGAGAAGGAGCGGGTAGACGATATAAAAATGCTCCTCGACGGCGAGGCTCCAAAGGAGGCCGGTCCCATAAGGGACCGCGCCTCCACCGGGAGTAAAGATCCTATAGTAGTTTGCAAAGTAGAACAGTTGCGCGAGAAAGCCATCGAGGCTGATGGCGCCGGGCAAGAGCTTTAGATACGTGAGACTGTATGCGATAAATAGCACGATGATGAGAGGTGGCATCAAGCGCAGCGCCCTTCGGAAGTAAAATTGCCTAATGGCGATCGAGCCAGTTTTCGCATGCTCGCTCAATAGCAGCGTCGTGATGAGAAATCCGCTTAGGAAAAAGAATATCGTCACGCCGAGACGGCCCGGAATGACGTCTTGCAACCCGCAGTGAGAGAGCAGGACGATGATTATCGATACTGCCCTCAAGCCGTCCAGCGAGGGGATCTTGTCATGATGCAGCACTTGTGTCGTCCCGACGGGATTGATTTGGCAGGTGTGCCCGAACTCGGATTCCTCTATTGCACAGTAGCATAAGCGGCCCACAGGACGCTTATGCGAGTCCTCATGGGTTAATCGGGCTCGTATGATTTGCGGTCGGCTTTGTCTCCGCGTCTGCTGGTCGCTTCCTGTTTGAATCACGTTGCCAGCCGCGGAGACAAAGAAGGCTCCCCACCAGTGCCGCAACGCTCCAGTTGCTTGGCGCGATGGAACAAAAGGACAACGGATGCCTGCCATATGATCATGGCGAGATAGGTCGTTCCGCCGATAATCGGTTCGGTGAGACCATAGGTGAGGAAGAAGGTGAAGAGCGCAAGCTCTCGCGCCCCGCCGACGCGAACCGCAAGGACCATCGTCGTCAGGACGCACCAGACGAGGATGAGCAGACCGATGATGCCGCTACCGAATAGCATTTCGAGGTACAAGTTGTGGGCGTGTGCCGCGGCCTGAAACAAGTCGGGATGGATCGGAAGGATATGCTGCGCCGACGCGTAGCCGTAACCTAGCACCCACGAGTGCGGTACCAGCTCCAGGACGACGGCCCAGATCCGGTTGCGGCCCGTACCGCTGGTGATCTCCTCCGCGTTACCGCTGCGCGAAAGGAGACCAAAGATCTCATCCGGAAACAGCAGAATAGGCACCACGGCCAGCACGCCGAGGGCGAACAAAGTGACCAGCTTGCGGCCGAAGTTGCCCGTGACCAGGTAGTAGACGACGCCCGAGAGGAAGAGGGAACCCATTGCCATTCGGTTGATGCTGAGTACCAAGCACAGGCCTGCCGCGATGATCGTCGCGACCGCGATAGCGCGAGACGCGCCCGGTTGCCAGATATAGAAATAGAGGGTCAGGAAAATCAACGTGGCCGCGCCACACCCGGCGCCGTTAGAGGTGCCGAACAGTCCCTGCAAACGGATCGTTAAGACCTTCTCATTGCCGACCCAATCTCTCATGCGGCCGAATTCCGGAACGGCGAGATAAATCGCCAGCGAGCCGACACATACCACCAGCCCGGTCCAGACGAGAATCTCGATCATCCGCTCCGGTCCGTACTTCACGCACAAGTAGCAAAGAAAGAGAAAGCTGCCGATCAGTGAGATCGTCGATACGGCTCCGTGCAGCGGGGCCAGAGCGTAGGTCGCGGATAGAAGCAGAATCCCATAGAAGGTCAGCCAGTAGGCCAAACCGTAGAGGTAGAGGTGGCGAACGATCGACTTGAAGTAGAGCACGCTCAAGCCGAGTGAAGCGCTCATTGCTAGAAGTTTCAGCGCCACCTGGAAATCGATGCTTTTCTCGGCGAACTCTCGGTAGCGAAAATTCGCACAAAGAACGAACATGACCGCGGTCGCTAACAGCGCACCAAAATTGAAGTCTCCCGCAATCCCGCGGAATAGCGCGAAATAGGCGAACGGCAACAACGGGGCGGCAACCACGATTGCCGCGGCAAGAGGTTCGTCGGCCGCAACCAGCACGCCAGCGATCAATAAGGCGCCAAGTGCGATCGGGAGCCAAAGAGGCAGCCGATTTCTCGGAATAGATGCCTCGACCGTCGTATCCGCCATGATGACATGCTCACGTTTCGGCATGGAGCCTAGAAGTGGACACGGCCCGCTCCTCGAGCGGTATCCGTACATGGCGGCCTAGCCTTGTCCAAGGGCGTCTCGCCATCAAGGTCAAGATGAGTAGGTGCCACGCGGTGGCCGGCTCGGTGATCCGCAGGGGGCCGAGATCGAGGACTTGCTCCAAGGCGCAGCTGGAACGGTCGCATACAACCGATCGCGTGCGGGGGAAACCGACAGGAGTGATCGATTGTTCCGACTGGCACGACGCTCGAAGGGTCGGCAGCTCAAAAAAGGCCGGGTTAAAATCATCCGATGGCAGCATAACAAGCTCGTGTCTTAACCGTCGTATCATTCGACTTGCTTGAAGTCATGTCTGAATGAAATATTACGGTGCGGAACAGATTGGGATGGTGGTCCAGTTCGCGAGCTTGTACTTGCGTCTGAGTGAGGTGTGTACGCATGAACGACGGTCCAGCATCGCTTGGCATGCATGCAGATGACATGCGCAAGACGGGTGCCGACAGGACGGACACCTATCGCATTGGCCCAATCAGGGTCCTCGCAACGACATGCCCCGCTGCCGTGTCTCTCTTGGTGTCAAATTTCAACAAGGGAAAGCAAACCCTTGTGGCGTTCGCAAACACCAATCTGACAAACTTCGCTGCCGCCAACGAGCGCCTTGCGGATCAACTCGACAAGTTTGTCGTCCTGAACGACGGCATCGGCTTGTCCCTCGGCGCCCGGATGGTGTACGGCAGATGGGTGTTCCCTGATAATCTGAATGGCACTGATTTCACGCCTTTGCTGATCGACGCCTTGCCGCGGGGCACGCGTATCTTCCTCTACGGGGGCCGCCCGCATGTGGTCCGGGAGATGGCGAGACACCTTGGTGAGGTCGGCCATATCACGGTGGCGGGCTTCGCCGACGGCTACTCGCCACGCAATGAGGACGACCTCGTCGCGGAAATGAATGCGAGCCGGGCGGATGTTTTGCTGGTCGCGTTGGGCAACCCCATTCAGGAAGAGTGGATTGCGACGCATGCTCCGAAGCTCGACGCACGCTTGCTGATCGGTGTGGGCGCCCTCTTTGATTTCGTCTCGGGAGAGTTCACGCGGGCGCCGCGTGTCGTGCGGCGTCTCAAGCTCGAGTGGCTGTACCGGCTCGCCCTCGAGCCCCGTCGCCTTGCCAAGCGGTATTCGTGGGACATCGTGAAATTTATCTACGTCGTATTGTCACCGCCGCGTGCAAAATCATCCTAGGCTCAACCGATATCCAGCGGCAGCGCTCGACGGGGTTGTGGGTCAGTCGCAAGCGGTTGACAGAGGCTGTTGATCAACGGTCCGCTATCCTACCCAAGGGCGACCGATGAAGGTTTGGCCGCCTTGCTCGATCGTCAGCGCGTGAAGTCGTGGACAAATCCGCGCATGGCGCAGATGGATCACTTGCTGTCCGACGAGCGTCGCGAACTGACGCTCGCGAGCGGAGCATCATGGAAACCGATCATCGGTCCATCGACCGCTGAAGGATGCCCCCGGGCGGCACTCGGCTATAAGTCTGGAGTGATCGGGCGAGAGCAACGAGAGCCGGAAAGACGACACTCCAGACGCAGGCGATTGCTCCAAAGGCGACCCAACCCGGATCGTTGATCTGCAACGCCCCGAGACGGGCTCCAGCGGCATAAGCGAGCGGACCGAACAGCGCACCGAGCGCCGCTGCCTTGGCGAGCGGTCGCTGTCCAAGAAGCGTGGCGGTGGTCGGGATCGTGCTTCCGAACGCCAGCCACAACGCAATAATCCAGGCCGGCGCCAGAGCATCGGATGGCCAATGGGCGGAATAGGATAACAGTCCGGCAGCGTGCGCCGCGGTCTCAGCCGCGAGCCCGGCTATGCCGCTGGCGAGCACAGCACCGGTGATCGCTCTCTTCGAGTCCTGCAGCGACAGTTGTGCGCCAACGAAGCCCGCCACTGCCACTATGCCGGCGGCGTTCCAACCGTAAGCCGCTCCGAGTGCGCACGTGAGCCAGACGAACTGGAAGCCGGCCAGCTCAACGATCTGGCGACTTCTCACGATCCGCTCCTGCCAACGCCGGCAGTCTCGCGACGGGCCATGCGGACTTCGGTAGCGTAGCCGGCAACTGCTGCGATCATTGAAACGACGGTGCCCCAGGCCATGTCCACGATCGCAAGCCCGAGTGTCCAGCCGGATATGATCGCTAAGTTGGTCAGGTCGAACGTAGCGTAGGCGGTCAAACCCAGGATGCCGCCATTTCTCGCGGAGGTCTTCCAGGACGCGCCGATCGCACCGGGGCGCACTGCCAGCGCATAAAGGCCACCTGCATAGATGAGGTAGAAGGCCAATGCCGCACCGATGTCGGGCTGTTCGCGAAGGATAGGACCGAGGCTCTGCCGGAACATGTTGACGGCCACCGACGCCAGCCAAATCGCATCAATCACGAGGAAGGGCGAGGAGTGTCGCTGCGTAGCCGGCAATCGTCCGTTTCAAGAGGCACGTCCTGATTGAGTTGAGCTGATGCAACGCTCGGGGCATCGGATCAGATCATCGGCTGGGCGGACCAATCCTTGCCTTCAGCGCCTGTTTCCAGTGATCCGACCGGCGTCTGGGCGCGTTGAGGCACTTGTATGGCAATTGCGGAGCCTGGGAGAGCAGCTATGCTAGGCACAGCGCACGACGCGAGGCCTCGCCTACGGCCGGGACCAGCCAGACGATGGGGCTCGATGTCCGACTTGTTGTCCCGAATTGTCACCGACCGCAGCGACGAAGCCTTCCGCAGTCTCTTCGACGAATATCGCCCGAGAGTGCGCCGCTACATGCTCCAGCAGGGGGCGGATGGCGATCTCGCGGACGAACTGGCGCACGAAACGCTCGTGACCGTCTGGCGCAAGGCTGCGCTCTATTCTTCCGACAAGGGTAGTCCGAGCGCTTGGATCTTCACCATTGCGCGCAATCTGCGCATCGACCGGATACGCAAGCAGCGCGTCTGGCAGGAGCTGACCGACGAGCACGCGGCCTCTATCCCGTCGGAGGATCAACCGGCCGACAGCATGATCGATCAGCAGCAGCGCCAGATCCGTGTGCAGGAGGCGCTCCGGACGTTGCCGGCCGAGCAAATCGAGGTCGTGACACTCGCGTTCATTGAGGGGCTGCCTCACAGCGAGATTGCGGAGCGGTTGTCACTCCCGCTCGGTACGGTCAAATCCCGCATTCGTCTGGCCTACGCAAAGCTCCGTGATGCACTGGAGGAGTTGAGGTGAGCATGTCGATCACAAATCACCCCGATCCGGCCACCCTGATTAGCTTTGCTGCCGGAACATTGCCGGAGCCGCTGGCTGCCGTCGTCGCCGCCCACGCCGCGATGTGCAGCTGCTGTCGTCGAGAGATCGCAGACATGGAGCTGGTCGGCGCGGCGCTGCTCCTGCAAAACAGTCTTTCCGCGCAACCGGCCCGATCTGGGGGGGCCACGCGGCTGCGTCCCCATGCGGTTCGGCCAGAGCCGGTCGAGGCCCACGCTGAGGTCAGAGACCGTCTACCGTCACCGATCGCGCGCGCATACGGGCTTACCTTTGCGACGATCCCGTGGAAACGGTTGGGTCCTGGCGTCTTGCATCACCGCCTGTCGTTGTCGCCCGGCACTGAGGGCGACTTGCGGCTCCTGAAGATCGCGGCTGGCCGGAGGATGCCCGAGCACGGCCACGGTGGTTCGGAACTGACGCTCGTGCTCGATGGCGCCTATAGCGATGAGACTGGCACTTATCGGTCAGGCGACATGCAGGACGTCGACGAGAGCATCGAGCACACGCCTGTTGCCGATCAGAACGCCGGGTGCATCTGCCTGATCGCGAGCGATCGGCCGGCACGGTTCAAGGGGATCATGGCGCGGCTCGTCCAGCCTTGGACCGGCATTTGATGGCGGGTCGTGCCGCGCCCTGGCGCACTGCCTGGATCACGGGGGGCAGCTCGGGCCTCGGCCGTGAGCTGGCACTGCGCCTGGCTCGTGAGGGCGTTCGCGTTGCCGTGTCCGCTCGCTCCGGCGAAAGGCTGTCCGAGCTCACCTCGGGCCAGTCCAATCTCCTGGCTGTTCCGCTGGACGTGACTGATCGAACGGCGGTGTCCGAAGCCCATCGTCGGATCGTCGCCGAGTTCGGCAGCTTAGACCTCGCCGTGCTCAATGCCGGTGTCTGGCATCCGATGAAGGCCACGGATTACGACGCTGATCGAGCGGTGCAGTCGATGGCGGTCAACTACTTCGGCATCGTCAATGCGCTCGATGTCCTGATCCCGGCAATGACCTCGGCCGGGCGCGGACACATCGGCCTTGTGGCGTCGGTCGCGGGCTACCGAGGCTTGCCGATGGCCGCCGCCTACGCGCCTTCAAAAGCCGCGGTAATCAGCTTGGCCGAGGTGCTGCGCCCCGAGTTGGCGCCACGGGGTATCGTGGTCAGCCTCGTCAATCCGGGTTTCGTCGAAACGCCGATGACATCCGTGAACGCGTTTCCGATGCCGTTTATCCTCAAGGCAGACGATGCGGCTGACCGTATCTACGACGGCCTAGTTCGCGGCCGTTTCGAGATTGCCTTTCCTTGGCAGCTCGTCGCGATGATGAAGGTTTTGCGGATACTGCCGAACGCGCTGTTTCTCCGTATCGCCGGACGCATGGCGGCATAACATCACGGCGCCCTCCGGACGCCGCCCTGTCGGCCAAGTCCCAATGGCCGAAGTGTGGCTAAGCGGTGGCGCGCACGTCCGGCAGTCGATTGGCGTTGCGCTCGAAGAACAGTGATAGCTCGCCGAGTTTCACGCCCCACTTCCGCATCGTCGCCCGGTTGATCGCTATGGTGTCACCCATCCGATAAATCCGGTCGTCGAACTCGACGCTCAACTCGCGGGCTTCGAGCTTGAGCCTGAAGCGATAGCGCATGTGAATCGAGTTCTCGTCGGACTGACCTGTGGCGGTGCCGATGCAATCCGGGCAGGTGGCTGTGAAGCGCCCGTCGCCGGTCGGGTGGATGCGCCATGTCCGCTCTTCCCGCACCCCGGTGTCGTAGGCGAAGACTTCGTCGAGAACGAACATGTCGCCCTCCCATCGGCCATCCATTTCGACGCTGAGGCGTCGGCGGATGCGACCGAAGCGGTCCTCGAACACGCCCCACGCTCGGGTGCGGCCTTCCAGGAAGCTAGTCAGCTCGAAATAGTCGCGGCGGGCGGCCAAAGTAGCGTTCTGGGTCATTGTTGTCGGTCTCCCACCACCGCTTCCGGCAGTTGGCTCACCGCCGCGTGAACGGCTGGCTTGCGCAGTCTGTAGAGGCCGACATCGATCATGCCCTTCTCGAAGCCGACCTGGCAGTAGACGAGGTAGTAGCGCCACATGCGCCGGAACCGCTCGTCGAAACCCAATGCGGCAATGCGCGGCCACGCTTCCTCGAACCGATGTCGCCATTCTTCGAGCGTGCGCGCATATGAGGTGCCGAAGCGCTCGACCGTCTCGAACACGAGACCGGCTTCTTGGGCCCGCTGCCGCATCAACTCGACGGTCGGTAGCATGCCGCCTGGAAAGATGAAGCGCTGCACGAAGTCCGGATTGCGCCGGTAAGCCTCGAAAGCCGTCTCGCGGATCGTGATCGCCTGCACGACGGCGACACCGTCCGGGGCGAGCCGTTGGGCGATCGTCTCGAAGTAGCGAGGCCAGTTGTCCTCGCCGACGGCTTCGATCATCTCGATCGACACCACGCGGTCGAAGGTGCTGGACGTATCGCGATAGTCCTCGAATCGGATGGCGACGCGCTGCTCGAGCCCAGCGTTGGCGATGCGGGCCGCGGCCGCGCTCAGCTGCTGTTGCGAGATGGTAATCGCCGCGACATCGGCCCCGGCCCTTGCCGCCGCCTCCGCGAGCGCACCCCAGCCGCAGCCGATCTCCAACAGCGACTGACCCGGCCGCAGCTCCAAAGCATCGAGAACGCGGGCGAGCTTTTCACGCTGCGCCTCTTCTAGGCTTGCCTCGTCCTGCGCATAGATGGCGCTCGAATACGACATGCTGGGGTCGAGCCACAGCTCATAGAACGCGTTGCCGAGATCGTAGTGGGCCGCAATATTGCGGCGGCTGCCGGCCCGCGTGTTGCGACGGAACCGATGCCCGACGCGGTCGCGACCCCGCGAGACTGCCAGCGCTGGCAGCGCCGCTGTGAGTGCGGACTCGTTGGCGATGAAGAAATCGAACAGTGTCGCGAGATCGTCGGTCGTCGCCTCGCCGGCCATGTAGCTTTCGGCAAAACCAAGAGTGCCACCCCTGACGAGTTTCCAGATCGCCTTGTAAGTATGCAACTCGAGACTGGCTTGGCAGGGACCCATTTGGGGTCCCACGACTGCCGCTTCGCCCGACGGCAGAACGATGCTCAGCCGGCTCGCGCCTTTGCTGCGAAGGGCTCGATCGAGAAGCCGCAGCAGCCACCGGTCGACTGGACTGCCCGTGTCGGCGCGGAAGCCTGCCCGCGTCTGGCGCCCGCTCCCGTCCAGTTGCTCCTCATGCATGATGTGCACCCCGGTCTTCGTGTCTGACGATCGTTGTGGAATAAGTAGGCGACGTGTGCCGCGTGACGAGCGGCACCCCCTTGAGCCAGAGCCGCGCTGCCTCGACGTGAATGGCCGACACGACCTTCAGCGTCATCAGCGGATGACGGACACACATGGCCGCGATGGCCCGGTCGCCGAGCGCGAGCCGTGTGCCACTGAAGTGTGTCTTGAGAACCGGCTGCCCGGCCTCGCGCAGCGCGACGCCGATCAACGCCTTTTCGCCCGGCGGCATCATGTGGAACTCGTAAGTCCCGGTCGAATGCGTATAGGGCGAGACGTAGAGTTCCTTGTCGCAGGATTGCGCCAGCACACCGTCCCGGCTCGCACCCGCCGGGATGACATAGCTCTTGCGCTCTCCGAACGTATTGCTCACCTCGTAGATCACCGCCCCGATGCGACCGCCGACATCACGGCAGAAGTAGACGCTGAGCGGATTGAAGACATAGCCGAGCAACCGCGGGTAGCACACGATCTCGATCCGCGCGCCGAACGCGCCGAGGCCGGCGCCATCGAGCAACGTGCGGGTCCGCTCGGCAATGGGCGCCGTGCCGCCGTCGCCGAGATCGCGATCGTGGAAACTCAGCAGATTGAAACGATTTCGGGAGAAGAGCCGCAATTCACGGTCGAGCCGATCGATCTCGTCCACGTCGAGGCAGAGCGCGAAAACCCGATACGAGAACGCGTGCTGCTTCGGACTGAGCCGCTTATGGACCACTACGCCATGATAGATGCACGATGCCAGGCCAGTCATTGTGCTGGCTCCAGGACGCCTATCGCACCGGGCGTCGATGCTCCGACGTGGATGCGGCTCGACGGATCGTCAAGAGTCCACGGCCGTCGCACGCCGCCGATGTGTTCTGCGACCGCGAGCCCTGCTTGCAGCCCGTCCTCGTGGAAACCGTAGCCGAAGTAGCTGCCGCAGAACCAGGTGTGCCGACGCCCTTGCAGCTGCCAGAGCTGTCGCTGAGCTGCCATGACTCGCCCATCGAACATGGGATGCGCGTAGTCGAAGGTGGCGATGGTGGTACCGGGTGCCGGCTCGCGGGGAGGGTTCAACGTGACGAAAAGTTGAGGCGCATCAGCGCCGAGTGGCTGCAGCTTGTTCATCCAGTAGCTCACGCAGAGCGAAGCGTCCGGGCCATGCCCACTGCCCAGGTAGTTCCAGCTCGACCAGAGCCGCCGACGGCTCGGCATCAGACTGGCGTCGCCGTGAAGGACCGCGCGATTTTTCACATACGAGAATGCGCCGAGCAGGCGTTGCTCGTCGCTGTCGGAGTCCCCGAGCAACGCCAGGGCATCGTCGGCATGGGTCGCGATGACGACGGCATCAAAACGATTGTCGGCGCGTGCGGTCCGAACCGTGGCAAACGCGCCGTGGCGCAACACGGTGTGGACCGCTTCATCCAGCCGCGTCTCGATCATGGTGGATCTGAGAATACGCTCGACGTAAGTGCGGCTACCGCCCACGACCGTGCGCCACTGCGGCCGGTTGCGGACCTGCAGCAGCCCATGATTGGCGAAGAACCGCACGAAGGACGTCACCGGGAAATCCAGAACCCGCGCCGAAGGTGTCGACCAGATCGCCGCTGCCATCGGGAGGATGTGGCGCGAGACGAACGCGTCCGAATAACGATTCTGGGCGAGATACGCGCCGAGCGTCAGGCTCTCGTCGGCTGTGCTCGCCGCCGGGTTGGGAGCTTCACGAAAGAACTTCAGTGTATCGGCGATCATGCGCCAATGGTCGGTGCGCAGCAGGTTCGATGGTTGGCCAAAAAGCGCAGCCAGACTCGAGCCACCGTACTCGTAGGCGCCGCCATCGGCCGAAACAGCAAAGCTCATTTCTGTCGGCGCCGTGGGTACGCCGAGATGGTCAAACAGCGCGATCAGGTTCGGATAGCTTGCCGTATTGTAGACGATGAAGCCCGTGTCGACCGGGACAGGTCTCTTGCCGGGCGCGTCGACCGTGCTTGAATGCCCACCTGCCCGACTGTCCGCTTCGAACAGCGTTACTTGGTGATGCTGGCTGAGAAGCCACGCCGCTCCGAGACCGGAAATACCACTCCCGATCACCGCGACCGAACGTCGTCCCGACATGAGGCCCCTTCCCTACTCCCCGAGTCAACGGACCTTCTACGTGCCGCTTGTCGTCCCGGATCTCAGGGGGGGCGATATCGGGCCTTCGCTAGCCTCGTTCGGGATCACTGTCGGCGTCGTGGTGCTTCGGCGGCCACCATTAGAAACCCGCCGAGAACATTGCGACCGACAGGATCGAGGATGTGCTGATCCGCTGCTAGGCTGCCGACCGCCTGCCCCGCCGAACCCGTCGCTCGGTCGCCTCACCATCGAAAAGCCTCTCGCCACGCATCGAGGCGCGGGTCGCAAAGTCGGCCCTGATGTGTCGAGCCATCTCCTCGGCGAGTTCGTTCGTGCCTGCCGGCGGAAGCCGCAGGTTGAGCGCAAACGTCGGCAAAGGCGGGAGCCCTGTATCGCCAGTCAGAACCTCCAGCGAGCTCGGCACCGTCTCGCGAAGCATCACCGCCACGCTGACGCCGGCCGCAACCATGGCATTCACAGCGTCCTGGTTCGCGACTTCGAGCACCACGCGCCAATCGATCTGTGCGCGCCGCAGCGCCTCGAGCAGAACCGGACGAAACCGGCAGCTCCGCCCCCCGATGGCGATCGGAAGAGGCATGCGCCGATGTGCCGATCCACCGGGCGTGCCGACCCAGACGAGATCGTCGCGGCCCATGGTCTCGACGTGGCGCCCTCCAGGCTCGAGATCGGTGGTCAGTGCCAGGTCGACGCGACCGTGCTCCAGATCCTCGACCAATTCCTGCGAGTTCGAGGCGACCAGACTCACCCGCACGCCCGGCCACTTGGCGTTGAACCGGCGGAGAATGGGCGGCGCATAAGTCACGATCAGATCGACCGGGAGCCCGAGCCTCACCTCGCCCTCGAAGCTCGGGGTGGTCATGGTCTCGAAAACCTCGTCGTTCATCGCGACGAGCCGGCGAGCCTGCGCGATGAGCTGCTCGCCGAGAGGCGCGAGTGACAATCGTTTGTGACCGCGCTCGAAAAGCGGCTGACCCAGGGTGTCCTCGAGACGCTTGATCTGGAGGCTGACGGCAGCTTGTGTCCGGTTAAGCTGTCGAGCCGCTCCGGTGACGCTGCCCGTATCCACGACGGCGAGAAAGGCGCGCAGAATTGTCAGATCGAGATCGCGGCGCATGCCCGTTGATCCATCAATAAGTGTTATCAATGCCATTATCATCATTCGATTTTGTTATGCAACAACCTGATGTAGATCAGGCCCTGGGATGCTTGGCATCCTCAATAGAGAAAGGTCAGGAGCATGACATCCACTGTGTCGCGGGGGTCAGTTCCCGCAGTCCGGCCGTCACTTGACGGGGAGAGCCAGGGCGCGTGGGCATCCGCAGGACGGTTCCTGGCGACAGCGTTGTCCGTTTATTCGGAGCGCCGCCGCCTTGCAGCGCTCGATGATCGAATGCTGAAGGATATCGGCCTCAGCCGCAGTGTTGCCGAGCGTGAGGTCTCGCGTGATTTCTTCGACGTCCCCCGCCACCGTATTCCGCGCCGCTGAAGGTAGCTCCAGCGAGCTACCCTCCGGACGGAAGCCTCACGCACCCATTGCAGCCTTCAGGTTCTCGTCGATCTTGTCGAGGAAACCCTTGGTTGAGAGCCAGTCCTGCTGGTCGCCCACGAGAAGCGCTAGGTCCTTCGTCATGAAACCTGCCTCGACGGTCTCGATGCAGACCTTCTCCAACGTCGCGGCGAACTTGGCGAGGTCGCCGTTGTCGTCGAGCTTGGCGCGATGCGCGAGGCCGCGGGTCCACGCAAAGATCGAGGCGATCGAGTTGGTCGACGTCGCGCGGCCCTGCTGATGCTGGCGGTAGTGGCGCGTCACCGTGCCGTGTGCGGCTTCCGCCTCGACCGTTTTGCCGTCTGGGGTCAGGAGAACCGAGGTCATCAACCCGAGCGAGCCGAAGCCTTGGGCGACAGTGTCCGACTGCACGTCGCCGTCGTAGTTCTTGCAGGCCCACACGTAGCCGCCCGACCACTTGAGCGAAGCGGCCACCATGTCGTCGATCAGGCGGTGCTCGTAGGTGAGCTTGGCCTCGGCGAACTTGTGCTTGAACTCGGCGTCGAACACCTCCTGGAACAGGTCCTTGAAGCGGCCATCGTAGGCCTTGAGGATGGTGTTCTTGGTCGAGAGATAGACCGGATAATTGCGCGCGAGGCCGTAGTTGAACGAGGCGCGGGCGAAGTCGCGGATCGAGTCGTCGAGATTGTACATGACCATGGCGACGCCGCCGGCCGGGAAGTCGAACACCTTGCGCTCGATGGTCCTCTTGCCGTCCTTCGACACCCACGCGACGGCGAGCGAGCCCGCTTCGGGCACGACGAAGTCCGTGGCGCGATACTGGTCGCCATAGGCGTGCCTGCCGATGATGATCGGCTGCGTCCAGCCCGGCACAAGGCGCGGCACGTTCCGGCAGATGATGGGTTCGCGGAAAATCGTGCCGCCGAGGATGTTGCGGATCGTGCCGTTCGGGGAGCGCCACATCTCCTTCAGGTTGAATTCCTCGACGCGCGCTTCGTCCGGCGTGATGGTGGCACATTTGACGGCGACGCCGTGCTTCTTGGTGGCATTGGCCGCGTCGACCGTCACCTGGTCGCGGGTCGCGTCGCGGTTCTGGACCGAGAGGTCGTAATACTCGAGTTCGAGGTCGAGATAGGGGTGGATCAGCTTGTCTTTGATCAGCTGCCAGATGATGCGGGTCATCTCGTCCCCGTCCATCTCGACGACCGGATTCGCGACCTTGATTTTCTGCATGTTGAAGAGCCATCCGTTGAGGGGGGGCGGGGCGTGGCGGATCAACGTCCACACCATTGCCGCCGGCCTGTCCCGTGGAAGTGTCGCGGGCTCTATAACATCGCGAGTTGCCTCGTGAAAGCGACGCACACGAGACTTGCCCGATGCCGTTGGCATCGGGCAGGCCATCATTCAGTGTCGCGTCCGTTTACCCCTCACAACTCCGCCAGCGCCTCGTTCAGCGTCTTGCTCGGGCGCATGGCGGCGGAGGCCTTGTCCTTCTGGGGCAGATAATACCCGCCCGTGTCCTGCGGCTTGCCTTGCGCGGCCAGCAGCTCGGCGTTGATCTTGGCTTCGTTTGCAGCCAGCGTCTCGGAGAGCTTCTGGAAGCGGGCCTGCATCGGCCCGCTGTTGCCGCGGGCAGCCAGCGCCTGCGCCCAGTAGAGCGCCAGATAGAAATGGCTGCCGCGATTGTCGATCTCGCCGACTTTGCGCGCAGGCGAGCGGTTGAACTCCAGGATACGGCCGTTGGCCGCGTCCAGCGTCTCGGCGAGCACCTTCACGTCCTCATTGCCGCTGACCTGCGCCAAATGCTCGAGCGATGCGCCCAACGCCAGGAACTCACCGAGCGAATCCCACCGCAGATAACCCTCGTCGCCGAACTGCTCGACGTGCTTCGGCGCCGAGCCGCCGGCTCCCGTCTCGAACAAGCCGCCACCCGCCAGCAGCGGAACGATCGAGAGCATCTTGGCTGAGGTTCCCAGCTCCATGATCGGGAACAGGTCCGTCAGGTAGTCGCGCAGCACGTTGCCGGTGACCGAGATCGTGTCCTGGCCCTTGCGGATGCGCTCGAGCGAGAACTTCATGGCATCGACCGGGGCCATGATCCGGATGTCGAGGCCGGAGGTGTCCTGATCCTTCAGGTATTTCTCGACCTTGACGATCAGCTGTGCGTCGTGCGCGCGCATCTTGTCGAGCCAGAACACCGCCGGGGTATTCGTCAGCCGCGCGCGGCGCACGCCGAGCTTCACCCAGTCCTGGATGGGTTCATCCTTGACCTGGCACATCCGGAAGATGTCGCCGGTCTCCACTTTCTGCGTCATCAGCACGGCGCCGTCCTCGGCGACGACCCGCACTGTTCCCTCTTTCGCAATCTCGAACGTTTTGTCGTGCGAGCCGTATTCCTCGGCCTGCTGCGCCATCAGTCCGACATTCGGCACCGAGCCCATGGTCTTGGGATCGAACGCACCGTTTGCCTTGCAGTCGTCGATGACCGCCTGGAACAGCGTCGCGTAGCAGCGATCGGGAATGGTGGCGATGGTGTCGTACAGCTTGCCGTCGGCACCCCACATGCGACCCGATTCGCGGATCATCGCCGGCATCGATGCATCGACGATAACGTCGCTCGGCACGTGCAGATTGGTGATGCCCTTGTCGGAGTTGACCATGGCGAGGCCCGGCCGCTTCGCATAGGTGGCCGCAATGTCGGCCTTGATCGCGTCCCGTTCGGCGGCGGGCAGGGTCTCGATGCGTGTCAGCATGTCGGCGACGCCGTTGTCGGGATCGACGCCGAGACGCTTCAGCGTCGCGCCATGCTTCTCGAAGACATCGGCGAAAAACACCGACACGGCATGGCCGAAGATGATGGGATCGGAGATCTTCATCATCGTCGTCTTGACGTGCAGCGAGAACAGAACGCCGTCCTTTTTGGCCGCGTCGATCTGATTGGCGAAGAAAGCGCGCAGCGCCTTGGCACTCATCACCGAGCAGTCGATGATCTCGCCGGCTTTGAGCGGAACCTTCGGCTTCAATACGGTGGTTTCGCCACTGCCGGCGACCAGCTCGATGCGGGCATTGGTTGGGGCTGCGACAGTCGTCGCGACCTCCGAGCCGTAGAAATCGCCACCCGACATGTGGGCGACGCGCGTCTTGGAGTCCTTGCTCCAGGCGCCCATCTTGTGCGGGTTCTTGCGGGCATATTGCTTGACCGCACCGGCGGCGCGGCGGTCCGAATTGCCCTCGCGCAGAACCGGGTTGACGGCGCTGCCGAGCACGCGGCCGTAGCGCGCCCGGATCTCCTTGTCTTCTGGCGTCGCATCGCTGTCGGGGAAGTTCGGCACATCGTAGCCCTTGGCCTGCAGTTCCTTGATTGCGGCCTTGAGCTGCGGGATCGAGGCGGAGATGTTCGGCAGCTTGATGATGTTGGCATCGGGCTGCATCGCGAGCTTGCCCAGTTCAGCCAACTCGTCGTTGATCCGCTGCTCCGGTTTCAGCTTGTCCGGGAAATTGGCGATGATGCGGCCAGCCAGCGAGATGTCCTTCAGCTTCACGGCGACACCCGCCGCGCCGACGAACGCCTCGACGATGGGAAGCAGGGAATAGGTCGCGAGCGCCGGGGCTTCGTCGACCTTGGTCCACATGATCTCGAGTTTAGACATTGCTGGCACCTATGCTCGTCGTGCTCGTTGAAGCCGACCGTCGTCTGACCATCGGCACGTGAGGCAGAGCCTCACCGCCGGGCGAATGGGTCTTCCGGGACGTGCCTGCCGCCAACCGGCTGATCGGTTGATGGCAGCGCTGCCGTTCATCTTGATCGAGTTCATGGCTCGGGAACCCGTAACGGATCCTGTCGCCAAGCTCGGCCGGGACACTAGCCCCCGTGCCGGATCGCAACAAGGGGACGAATTGACGGTGTCGGCGGGATGTCGGTCATGGCAAAGACGCAGTTACAACTCGATGACGATATTTCCGCCCGCGTCGAGGTGCGCGCGCGTTCCGGGAGGCAGCACACAGGTTGCGTCGTACTCCTCGACGATGGCCGGCCCGGTTACGGGTGTCGCAAGGTCGGAGCGGCGCAGGATCCGCGTCTCCACCCAGCCGTGCTCCGGCCCGAACCAGGCGCGTCGCGACGGGCCGGGCTCCGGTTCGGGGCGGCTGGCGCGGACGCGCTCGGGCACGCCGGCACCCTCTCGCAGACCGCGTCCGAGCACCTGCATCGAGACCAGCTCGACCGGTTCGTCCGGTCCGGCGCGGTGGCCATAGACCCGTTCGTGCTCCTCACCAAAGGCTTCCTCGAGTCGCCGCGCGAGGCTCTCGTTCACAGGGCCGTCCGGAACCGGAACGACGAGCTCGAAACTCTGGCCGACGTAATGCATTGCCGCCGAGCGGGTGACGCTCGCCCTGTCGCCGGTAAAGTCCTCGGCCGCCAGCTGCTCACGTGCCTCCGCCTCGAGGGTGCGCCATGCGCGATCGATCTCGACGAGGTCGGAACCTCGCAGTTGCCGACGGAAAGTGCGGGAGAAATGATGCTCGACATCGGCATAGAGCAATCCGAACGAGGAGAAGAGCCCGGCCGACGGCGGCACCACGATGCGCTTCATGCCGAGTGCCGAGGCGAGGCCCGCCGCAAACAACGGCCCATTGCCACCGAAGGCAAACAGCGCGAACTCTCGCGGATCGCGGCCCCGCTCGGTCGAGACCGCCCGTATGGCGCGGATCATGTTCGAGGCCGCGATGCGGTGCGCGCCGAGCGCGGCCTGCTCCACCGAAAGCCCGAGCGGCTTGGCGATCGTCTGCTCCAGCGTGGCGCGCGCCATCTCGGCATCGATCTTCAGCGCGCCGCCGACCAGATGGCGCGGGTTGATGTAACCGAGCACGACGTTGGCATCGGTGACGGTCGGGACCGTACCACCGAGGCCGTAGCAAACCGGGCCTGGCCGCGCGCCGGCGCTTTCCGGTCCGATCTGGAGCGCGCCGCCCTTGTCGATCCAGACGTGGCTGCCGCCGCCCGCACCGATCTCCGCGAGGTCGATGGCCGGCACCTTGCACACGTACCCTGCGCCGGTCATCAGTCGCGAGCCGGCCATGATGCCGGCGCCGACCGACTGCTCCTGCGCGCGCATGATGTGGCCGCCCTCGACCATCGAGGCCTTCGCGGTCGTGCCGCCCATGTCGAACGTGATGATCTTTTCGAGGCCCTTGGCCTCGGCCACCTTACCGGCGCCGACGACACCACCGGCCGGACCCGACTCGATGATGTTCATCGGCTTATCGGCCGCCGCGCGATCGGTGGTGAGCCCGCCATTCGACTGCATCAGCAAGAGCCGCGCGGGAATACCGGCGGCGTCGAGGCCCTTGCGCAACGCCCGCAGATACGTCGCCACGATCGGCATCACGTAGGCGTTGATCACCGTCGTCGAGGTGCGCTCGTACTCCTTGATTTCGGGGAGCACCTCGTAGGAGATCGAGTACGGCAACCCCGGTGCCTTCTTCTCGATGATTTGCTTGATGGCCAGCTCGTGGGCCGGATTGGCGAACGAGTTCAACAGGCAGACCGCGATCGCCTCGACGCCTTCCTTCAGGAGAACGTCGACCTCGCGCTCGGCTTCCTTCGGATCGAGCGCGCGCTCGACGTTGCCTTGTCCATCCACGCGCTCGTCCACCACACGGCGGAGATAGCGCTCGACCAGCGGCGGCGGCTTCTCCCACGCGATGTCGTAGAGACGCGGCATCCGGAGCGTTCGGATCTCCAGGACATCCCGGAAACCCTTGCTGGTGATCAGCCCGACCTTCGCCCCCTTCATCTCGAGGATGGCGTTGGAGGCGACCGTGGTGCCGTGGCGGATCTCCTCGATGGCGCTGCCGCCGAGGCGGCTTTCTGCGAAAACCTCGGTGAGCCCCTGCACGATGGCCGCGGCGTAGTCGCCGACGCTCGAGGAGATCTTCTTGGTGTGGATCGTGCCGTTTGAGCCGAGCAACACGATGTCGGTGAACGTGCCGCCGATGTCGACGCCGACGCGGTAGGTGACGGGTGAGGTGCTCATCTGATTGTTACTCCGCCGCCTTGGTCGCTGCCTTGATGTTCGGCGGGAGCGGATCGTGCCACTGCACTTTCGGCACGCCTTGCCATGCACGTTTGGAGCGGATCTCGGCCTGGCGCGCTTTCGTCGCCGCCTCGTTCACGGACCACGTCACCGTGTCGATCACCACGCCATAGTCCCGCTCGGCCCGGGTCGCGGTGATGTACTCGTTGCGGACATCTCGCACCACCATCGCTGGGTCGCGATCGAGTGGGTCGCCCCAGCCGCCGCCGCCGGGATGCGTGTGCTGGAACACAGTGCCCTTCGTGATGTCCATCGTGACCTTCGAGGGAAGTGGCTTGTTCTCAGCGAACGGGTTGAGATGATTCTCGGACGGCTCGCCGGGGCTGCCGCCGTAAAGACCGAACGGCCGATGCGTCTTCCGGTCCGAGCGCACGGAAAGCTGACCCGCATCCTCGTTGAAGCGGTAAGCCCGCCGGAACGGCACGCCGCCGCGAAACTTTCCAGCCCCACACTTGTCGCCGACGAATTCATAGGCCAGCACCGAGACTGGCTGCTCGGCCTCGATCACCTCGGCGGAAGGGCACGACTGGTTGGCAAACATATGACTGTTGCCGTTGAGACCGTCGGCCCAGGGCCTCGCTCCCCACGCGCCACACGTGAACTCGACATAGACGAACGGCTTTCTCTCCTTCGTGTAGCCGCCGATCGAAATGCCGCTGTTGCCGCCATCGCCGGCCGCCTTGACCTTGTCCGGGAGCATCATGGCGAGCGCGCCGTACATGCAGTCGACCATGCGGAAGCCGGTGAGGCCGCGCGCGGCACATGCTGCCGGCAAAACGCCATGGCCGACGGTGCCCGGCGGGCAGATCACCTCAATGGCACGAAACACGCCCTCGTTGTTCGGAATGCCCTGCGGCAGCACCGAACGCACGCCGGTATAGGAGGCCGACTTTGTGTAGGAAAGCGTGTTGTTGATCGCGCCGCGCACCTGCGGGCTCGTCCCCGTCCAGTCGACGACGATATGATCGCCGGTCTTGCGAAGCGTCACGAACAGGCGGATCGGCTTGCCGACGTCGATGCCGTCGTCGTCGATCCAGTCCTCGAACGACCATTCGCCGTCGGGCAACTCTTTCAGCGCGGCGCGCGTTAGCCGTTCCGAATAATCGATCGTCTCGTTCATCAGTCGCTTGGTCATCGCCGGGCCCCACTTGGCGACGATCTCGACGAACTGCTGCTCGGCGATATGGCAGGCCGCGAGCTGAGCGCGCAGATCGCCGGCCACCATCACCGGCACGCGCACGTTCTTTTCGATGAACGTCATGATGGTCTTGTTGAGCACGCCCTTGTCGTAGAGCTTCATCGGCGCAATCCGCAGGCCCTCGGCGTAGATCTCGGTCGAATCCGACGCGTTCGATCCTGCGACCCGCCCGCCAACGTCCGTGTGATGGCAGACCGTGCACGCGAACGCGAGCCGCTCGCCGGCGTGGTACAGCGGCTTGAAGATGAAGATGTCCGGCAGGTGCATGCCGCCGTCGAACGGATCGTTCATGATGAAGACGTCGCCGGGCGCCATGTCGTCCCCGTAGTGGCGCATGATTGATTCGAGGGCCGTTGGCGTCGAGCCGAGGTGGCCTGGCAGCGTCAGTCCCTGTGCCGCGAGCCGGCCCTGCCCATCCGCGAAGCCGGTCGAGTAGTCCATGTTGTCCTTCAGCACGGCCGAATAGGTCGTGCGGAACACCGTCAGCGCCATCTCGTCGGCGATCGAGAAGATCGCGTTCTTGAAGAGCTCGAAGTCGATCGGATCGATAGGCGATTGGGCGGTCATGTGTCGGCCTTGTCCAAGTCTTGCGCGGGTATGTTACGCGACCCGTGATCGTCGAGGCAGCGTGCGCATCTGTCACTCTGATGGAAGAATGGGCACAGGCGGCGCGCGGCGCGTCTCAGCGTGCGCGCTCGTGGAAGGCTCAAAGCGCGATCTCCTGTCCCACGCCTGCGCGCTTCGCGGCATCGTAGGCGAGATTGGCGACGATCATGTCCTCCATGGCGTTGCCCATGGATTTATAGAGCGTCACTTGGCGCTCGGAGGTGCGGCCGGGCTTGCGGCCGAGCAGTACATGGCCCAACTCGGCGCCGCCCGCCGGATCGCGACCGGCAAGTTCCGCGCAGCCGACCGGCGCCGGCGAGAACGCAGCCATCGCCTCGACGAATAGGCCCGCGCGATCGATTAGGGCGGTTGGCAGCTCGCTACCGGGTGGCGTGAATCCGACCGACGTCACGTGGCAGCCGTCGCGCACCCATGCGTCCTCGATCACCGGCGTCGCCGACGACGTGGTGAGGCAGATCACGTCCGCCGCTCGCGCCGCCGCCTCGAGATCGGTCACGGCCTTGGCCTTGGGAACGCCCGCCGCGATCTCGCGCGCCAGTTCACCGTTCCGCGCGAAAATGAGGATCTCTTCGAACGGCCGAGCCAGATGCAGTTGCCGGGCGTGCTCGCGTGCCTGTACGCCCGACCCCACCACCAGCGCCGTCCGTGCAGCGTCCCGCGCGAGCGCGCGCACCGACAGCACGGACGCCGCTGCCGTCCGGATGCCGGTGAGGCTCGCGCCGTCGAGGATGGCGACCGGCGCACCCGTCTCCGCATCGAACAATGACACCAGCGCCTGATGGCTTTCGAGGCCCAGCTTGTGGTTGTCGTGGAAGACGTTGACGGTCTTCAGTGCGATCATTCGCCCCGGCGTCCACGCCAACATAGCGAGCGAGAAGCCCTTGCCCGGCACGTCCACCTTGGGCCGCGGCGGGGCCTGCACCGTGCCCTCGGACAGCGCCTTGAAGCCTTCGGCCAGCGCGTCGATCGCCGCCGCTGGATCGACGAGCCTCATGATGTCGGCGCCTGAGATCGCGAGGATAGGGGTTGGGCTATGTGCCATGGTCTCACACGATCTCGTTGGCGAGGCGGCTCTCGCCGCGTTGCAGGCGGCCGACGTTTTCGATCAGCAGATCGATAACGCGGTCCTCGTAGCGCACCGTCTCACCGGCCGAGTGCGGGGTAATGATGACATGCGGCATCGCCCAGAGTGGCGAGTCGGCTGAGAGCGGCTCCTCCGTCGTCACGTCGAGCGCCGCGCCGGCGATCATCTTTGCCGAGAGTGCCGCTGTGACAGCAAGTTCGTCGCAAACCTTGCCGCGCGCCACGTTGACGAGGAACGCCGTCGGCTTCATTGCCGACAGTTGCTCCCGCCCGATCAGGCCCGTCGTCTCGGGCGTCAGCGCCGTCGTCAGCACCACGAAGTCGGCGCGGGGAATGAGCTTGATCAGCTCGGCGTCGGCATGAATTTCGTCCGCCGCGCCGCCGCCCTTCGCTGGATCCCGCCGAGTGCCGATCACCGTCATGCCGAAGGCCTTGCACAGGTGCGCGAGACGTTGGCCGATGCCGCCCATGCCCACAATCAGCACGGTCTTGCCCTCGATCTCGTCCTCACGGACACGGCGGTCGCCCTGCATGGGGCGCCAGTGCTTTTGATGCTGATGGTCGCGCAGGAAATGAAGCTGACGCGACAGCGCCAGCATGAGCGAAATCGCATGCTCGGCCACCGCGTTGGCATTGACGCCCTGACCCGAGGCGAGGCGGATGCCGTGCGTCTTCAGCACGCCGCGGTCGTACTGGTCCGTGCCTGCGCTGATGGACTGGATGAGCTTGAGCTTCTTGGCCTTCGGCGCCAGGTCGTTCTTCCACAGCCCCGAGACCGAGAGCACGTCCGCGTTGCCGATCTTGGCCTCCAGCTCCGCCGCGCTCTTCGCGATCTCGAAGCTCATACCCGTATTTCTCGCCGAGAACGGCGCCTCGAACTCATAGGCGACATGGGCAAAGAGGACGTTCAAGGCAGAGTTCGGCGGCATGGTGGGCATGTTGGCTCCGTGGGGCGCGGTGGCTCGACGTTCGGATTCAGATCTTGCCACGGTGCGGATCGTGCTCCGGCAGGATGTCGCGAATGTAGTCCCGACTCTTCCATTCGGGGGGTGGAGGTGTGCCCTCACCTTCGCGCGGGTTGAAAGGCGATGAAGTGCCGTGGACGAGGTCGGGCACATAGCGCGGGCAGTTCGGGAAGATCTCACAGTCGACCCGAACGACGAGCTTGGCGCCGACGTGACGCGTCAAGGTCTCCGCGTCGTCGCAGATGGTGGCGCGGCCGCTCACCCGAATGCGCCGGCTCGTCCCATCGAAGCGCACGAACAGGAGACCGACGTTGGGATTGCGGGCGATGTTGCCGATGGTCCGGTACATCGAGTTCCCGTCGTACTCGGGAATCTCAAGTGTTCCAGGGCCGACGATCCTGATAAATCCAGGATCACCGGATTTGATGCTGCCATCGACATGCTCACCGTAGGCCGTCGCAACGAACACGAACGGAGAGGATGAGATGAGCTCTCGGTCCTCGTCCGTGAATTCGTAATGCTTGCGACGCTCCTCGATGATCTCTGCAACCCGACGACCGTCGAACCGGTCTTGGTATTCGCGCATGCCATCGTGGAAGAACGGACGTTCCTTCATGGTGCAGACCTCATGCGCGTACGGCCGAGACTAGAGGGGTGACGCTACGTCGGATCCCAGCTGAACACGTCCCCCGAGCGCTCGTTCGGCGTGAAGTGGGACTTCATCGCGGGGAGCGCCACCGCGGCGATCTTGGCGGGGGTCCAGCCGCTCTCGGAATGAACCGAGCGCACCGGGCGATGTTGGTTGAACAGGAACAGCTCGTGCATGCGTGCCGCCATGATCTGGCCCGTCACGCCCTTCGCCAAATCCGAGACGAGGAAAATCGCCAGCGGCGCGATCTTGTCCGGGGTCATGCGCTGGATCTTCTCGACGCGGGCTTTCTCCTCGGGCGTCTCGGTCGGGATGGTGCCGATCATGCGGCTCCAGGCGAACGGCGAGACGCAGTTCGAGCGCACATTGAAGCGCGCCATGTCGAGCGCGATGCCCTTCGAGAGGCCCACGATGCCAAGCTTGGCCGCCGCATAGTTGGCCTGTCCAAAGTTGCCGATCAGTCCCGACGTCGACGTGAAGTGCACAAACGCGCCCGACTCCTGCTCCTTGAAGAAGTTGGCCGCCGCCCGCGAGACATAGAAGGCGCCGTTCAGATGCACGTCGATGACCTGCTTCCAGTCCTCGATCGACATGCGATGGAAGATGCGGTCGCGCAGGATGCCGGCGTTGTTGATCACCGCGTCGATGCGCCCGAAATTGTCGACCGCGGCCTGCACGATGGCCTGCGCGCTCTGCGGATCGGCGACCGAGTTGAAGTTTGCGACGGCCTGGCCGCCGGCCTTCTTGATCGTCTCGACGACTTCCTCGGCGGGCTGCTGGCTCGTGGCGCCCTCGCCGTCGACCGAGCCGCCGAGATCGTTGACCACGACTTTGGCGCCTTCCTTGGCGCCGAGAATGGCCATCTCGCGGCCGATGCCGCGGCCCGCGCCGGTGACAAGGAGCACCTTGCCGTCCATGCAACCCATAATCGCTCTCCGTCGTGTTTCGAGTGGTGGCGAAAACTTGCACGCGTGGGATGGCGCGTCAAACGGCGGTGCAGCCTTGATTTTCGTCATTGCCCGCCCGCCGTCAGGGCCCGAGGCATGGCGCGGGCTGGCTCGATCCGGCCGTTAGATTGGGAGACGAGGATGACGACCGAGAACTGGCCCGAACTGACGAAGCAACTCAACGGCATGCTGCGCGACTTGCGCACCGGCAATCCGGAGGTGATGAAGGCCTTCGCTGGGCTGGCGCAGGCGGCGTTGGCTCCGAAGGCGCTCGACACCAAGACGAAGGAGCTGATCGCGCTCGGCATCGGCGTCGCGACGCGCTGCGACGACTGCATCGCGTTCCACGCGAAAGCTGCCGTCGACCACGGCGCATCCGAGGGCGAGGTGATGGAGACGCTCGCCATGTCGATCTACATGGGGGCCGGCCCGTCGGTCATGTATGCCAGTCACGCGCTGCAGGCCTACCAGCAGTTCGTCGCTGCCAAGAAGCCAGCGTGAGCCGAGGGTGTCGCCGCCCACGCCTTACGGGCAGCGACGCCACGAGCCCCGGTCATGGGCGGCTGTGCTAAGCGGACTTGGCCTTGAGTTCGTCGAGTTGCGCGCGCGCGCCGGCGATCATGCACGAGAGGTCCGACGTCAACATCACCATGTCGAAGCCGCGCTTGACGGCGCCCGCGGCGAAGGCTGCGCCCGCGCAATGCATGACGCACTTGATGCCCGCCTTATGCGCGGCTTTGAGGATCTTGTCGCAGGTGGCCATGTGCAGCGGATCGGGATTGTCGCCGCGCGGCGGCAGCCCGAGCGCGAACGAGAGGTCGGCCGGCCCGATGTAGACGGCGTCGAGGCCGGGCGTCGCACAGATGGCGTCCAGGTTCTCGATACCTTCCTTCGTCTCGATCATGGCCATCACGACGATCTCGTCGTTGGCCTTGGCCTGGTAGTCGGCGCCGCCGTAGTGGATGGCGCGGACCGGCCCAGACGACCGCATGCCGACCGGCGGATAGCGGCAGGCGGCAACCGCCATGGCGGCTTCTGCTGCCGTGTTGACCAGCGGCACGATGATGCCGTAGGCGCCGAGATCCAGCGCCTTCATGATGGCTGCCGGCTCGTTCCAGGCCACGCGCACGACCGGCACCGTGTCGGTCTGCGAGATCGCTTGCAGCATCGGCACCACGTCCTTCATCTCGGAGGTGCCGTGCTGGAGGTCGACGCAGAGTGCATCGAAGCCCTGGCGCGCCATCACTTCGGCCGTAAAGCCGTGGGACACCGAGAGCCAGCCCAGTGTCACGCACTTTCCGTCACGCCACATCTGCTTGATCTTGTTCGGTCGCATGGGTCGTCGTTCCTCCGAGGATGTTTTTCCGAAATCCGCACCAAGGGGTCGCGGTGCGGCTTGCAATGGTTCAAGCCGTCAACTGTCGCGTCTCAGGCGACGCCCGCCGACTTCGCCTGTGCCAGCACACGGTTGGCGAGCTTGAGGTGCGGCATGTCGATCATCTTGCCGTCGAGGCTGGCGACGCCCGCGCCGGGGTTCGACTCGAAGGCGCCCACCACCTTCTGCGCGTGCGAGATCTCGTCGGCGGACGGCGTGAACACAGCGTTGATCGTTGCCACCTGCCCCGGGTGGATCGCCATCTTGCCGGTGAAACCGTCGCGCTTGGCGATCCGGGTCTCGGCCTCGAGACCCTTGTCGTTACGGAAGTCGACGTAGACCGTATCCATCGGCTCGGTGCCTGCGGCCGATGCCGTGATCAGGCAGAGATCGCGGACGAGGCGATAGGGTGAGGTGAAGTTGCCCGTCTCGTCGCGGTTGGCGAGCGAGCCGATCACCGCGCCCAGATCCTCGGCGCCCCAACTCATGGCCGCGAGCCGCGTCGACGAGCCGACGTAGGTGTGCAGTTGCAGGACCGAAATCGGGACCTCGGTCACGATCGGGAGGATGCGCGTCGAGCCGGCTTTCAGGCCGTGTACGCTTTCCGAGTGCGTGAGGGAAACGGAGAGCCTGTGCACGTCCTCGCCCGATGAGGGCTTCGGCTGAATGATGCCGGCCGGAGCCGCGGCCATGACGCCCGCGAGATCCTTCTCCCAGTCGGCGCTCTCGAGCGGGTTGATGCGTACCCAGAGCTGGGTTTTCGCGCCCCTGGCACGGGCGTCGGCGATGAATGCCGCCGTCATCTCGCGGGCGACGGGCCTCCGCTCGGCAGCGACCGAGTCCTCGAGATCGAGGATCAGCGCATCGGCGGAGGACTCCAGCGAACGCACCATCTTGCGCTCACTGTCGGCGGGTACGAACAACATGGAGCGCATCGGCGATCCTTTCCAGATTCAGCGCAGTCCCAGGCTAAGCGGGCGGGATCGCCCGCCGCGCAGGCCGTCCGGGGATGCGGGAGTTGCTATTCGGTGGGCGGAGCGGGCCTCACGCTTTCGGCTTCTTGCGCATGAAGGCCTGGCGGCGGCACTCGGCCACCAGCTTGCCGTCTTGATTGTAGCCGCGATGCACGAAATCGACGACGCCCGCGTCAGGCCGCGACTTCGATTCGCGCTTGGCGACGACTTCCGTCGTTGCACGCACGGTATCCCCGTGGAAAACCGGATGCGGGAACTTCACGTCCGTCATGCCGAGGTTGCCGATCGTGGTGCCGAGCGTCGTGTCACCGACCGAGACACCGATGATCAGGCCGAGCGTGAACAGCGAATTGACCAGCGGACGGCCCCACTCCGTCTTCGCCGCGAAGTGTGCGTCGAGATGCAGGGGCTGCGGATTGTGTGTCAGCGCCGTGAAGAGGACGTTGTCCATCTCCGTGACGGTGCGTGTGATCGCGTGCTCGTAGACCTTCCCGATCTCGAACTCCTCGAAGTAGAGCCCGGCCATATGCGTCCTCTCCTGCTCGCTCGTGTTGATTTGGAGCCCATGATCGGTGTCCGCGCGCCCAAGGGCAAGGACTGGTTGAGGACGAGCCGGTGGCGGTCGACAGCTTGACCCCTGATGCAGCTGAGGCCTAACTCATGTGCGAGCGGGGCCGGGATCATCTGAAGGAGCGCGCCTGGGCATGGTCGGGCCCGTGAGACAGCGCGGCGGTCAAGGGTGCGCCGATACAACTGGTCGGGGCGTCGATCGGAAGAGCATTGATCTGCAGCTCTTGGGCATCGCCCGATCGCTGATGCTGATCTCGGCTGTCCTCATAGCGTTGTTGTCGAGCCCCGCGCCGAGCCGTGCCTCTGGCGAGCATCTCGTTGCGGCGGTCGCCACGAAGGGGAGCCCGCATCAGCCGTTCGGCGCCAACGTCATTGACGGCGTGACACAAGCCGCAGAGCAGATCAACGCGGCCGGCGGCATCCTCGGAGCACAAGTGCGTGTCGTGGGGTGGAGCGAAGACTGCTCGCGTGAGAGGGCGGCTCAGATCGCCGAAGAAATCGCCCGTCTTAAGCCGTCGGTCGTCATCGGCCACCTGTGCGCGGGCGCGGCCATGACGGCGGCTCCGATCTACGCAAAGGCGGGCGTGCTGTTGATCGCGCCGGGTGTTCGCCATCCCCGGTTGACCGCGGGGGACACGGGTGGGCTGGTCCTCCGCCTCGGCGGTCGCGAGGATCGTTTCGCACGCGATACGGTGGACGTCATCAAGTCGCGATACCCGGGTCAGCGTGTTGCGATCGTCGCCGATCGGACGCGCCAGGCGTCGGGCCTAGCCGGCGCAGTCGCAGCGGAACTCACGCGCCAAAGCATGACGCTGAGCCTCGATGAGCGGATCGAGTCCGGTGAGAAAAACTACGACGCGTTGGCAGCGCGGGTTCGGCTCAGCGGTGCCGGAGTCGTCGTCATGCCGGCGCAACCGCTCGAACTCGACATCTTTCTACGGAGCCTGCGCGGTGCCGGCTCGCAGCCGCCTCTCGTCGGCAGTGAGATCCTGGCCGTGCCATCGCTGATCCCGACTGCCCAGCGAGAAGGCGACCGGTTGGTCCTGATGTTGCCTTGGGCAGGCCTCGAGGCGGCGACCGGCACCGAAGCGGAACGTCCCATACAACCGGCGCAGTCTCGCAGCTCTCATCCGAGGCGCGACGACGTGCGCCGCATGAGCCGGGCTGCCGTCGACGTCTGGGCGATGGCGGCCCGCCGTGCCGGCACGATCGAGGCCGCAGCAGTGGCAAAGGCCGCACGTGCCCATGCCGCCACGACAAATGTGGGACCGGTTCGCTTCGACGAGGCGGGAGATGCGCTCGTCCCGTCCTACGTTCCACACGTCTGGCGGGACGGCGCGTGGAGGGCGCTATCTCAGCAGCGACGCTGACCTTGAGCGAGGCACTCGGCCGCAAGTGTCCGTGACAGGCGCAGGAAACTCGGCGGCAGGTCGATACCTTCGCGCTGGCAATCCACGATTCGAGCATTCAGGCGCGCAATCGTGCGGCGCGGGTCCTCGCCCGCGTCCAGGCGGGCCATGAGGTCACGGACAGTCACGTCGACGGCCTTGTGGGCGGTGGCGATGGCTCCGTAGCTCTGCATAGGGACCTCCTTGCCGTGCGATCGGTGGATGGTTACTGACGTGGGCTTCAGTGCTGTAGAATATCGGCGAAAATGTTGCGACGACGTGCTCTTCTTGCTCCGATGCGCTCAATTCAAATTGCTTGGATGTGTCTTGACGGCGGCGTCGGTCACCACCGTTCTCCACATCCGAGCGCCTCCGTAGAACTAATGCGACAACTAGCGCAGTTGCTATTCTGCGCCTCAAAGTTGTTCCGAGCGAGAAAAAACTCAAAGACCTGTGGAAAACTTCGTGCATGGCGACTCGAATCAATCATCTGAGCGACGTTAAGGGACTTCGCGTCGGTCACGCAGACGACGCGCAACTGGCGTCCGGCGTGACCGCCATTCTGGTCGCACGCCCGAACGTCGCCTCTGCGGTGACGCGCGGCGGCGCCCCCGGGCAGCGCGATACGGCCCTGCTCGAACCAGAGATGACGGTGGAAGGCGTCGACGGGATCGTCTTGTCGGGTGGCTCGGCATTCGGTCTCGATGCCGCCGGTGGGGTGATGGCGACGCTGCGTGCCGCTCAGGTCGGCCTCGTGGTCGGCAGCGCCATCGTGCCGATCGTATCGCAGGCCATCGTGTTCGACCTCCTCAACGGGGGGCGCAAGGACTGGGGTGCTGAACCTGTCTACTGGCATTTGGGGCGGGCGGCTGCCGAAGCGGCCATGCAGTCACCGTCGACGGCTCTCGGAACGGTCGGCGGCGGCTATGGAGCCACGACGGCCAATCTCAAGGGCGGGCTTGGGTCGGCGAGTGCCGTCACCTCGGGCGGTGTGACCGTCGGCGCCATCGCGATCGTCAATGCCGTCGGCTCTGCCGTAATCGGCGAGGGCCCACATTTCTGGGCCGCACCCTACGAGAGAGACGGTGAGTTCGGGGCACTAGGCCTGCCCCCGCTCGTGTCACCGGGCGATCTCGCGTTGCGTATGAAGGGGGGAGGGCCGCCCTCGACCACGATCGCGCTGGTCGCGACCGACGCCATCCTGACGAAGGCGCAAGCCAAAAGGATTGCCATCATGGCCGACGATGGTCTCGCGAGGTCATTGAGACCCGCGCATGCACCTATGGATGGCGATACGGTTTTTGCTGTCGCAACCCAGCGCCGCGCGTTGGCGAGTGTCAACGAGCTGAGCGAGCTTGGGCAAACCGCCGCCGACTGCTTAGCTCGGGCGGTGGCGAGGGGCATTTACGAGGCGACGGCCCTGCCGTTCCACGGATCGCTTCCGGCGTGGCGGGACCGTTTTGGACGGAGACCGGCCCCGTGACCCGCGCGCGCTGGATGATCACGCTGATCGTCGTTCTTGGACTGATTGCGCTCGTCAACTGGCAGCGGCATCGCGAAGCCCAGATGAATGCGTGTCTGTCCGATGGGCGGGCCTGGAATGGGCCGCTTAGCCGATGCGAGGCGCCGCGCATGGGGCCGATCCTGCGCCGCGCCCTCGAGCGGTCCTGAGCACCGGGAAACGACTTTCGCAACCGCGTGATGAAGTATATTCTGATCAAACTCTGACGGTGACTTTGCACCGTTCATACTGGAGTGGCGAGACGTGGCAACGCACACATATTTCGGCGGCGCTTCTGTCGGTGACTGGCGCGATGTGGATTTCATCGCGGTCGTGCGGGTGACCGGCGACGAGATCGTGATCCTCAACTCCGACGGCACCGAGACGCGTCTTTACAGTGCGAACGGTGATTTCGTCGAAGGGATCGGCGGCATTACCGGATCTGTCAGCTCCATGGCCCGCACGGACGAAGGCGGAGGCGTCACCTACGAGTCGGTAAGTAGCGTCGCGGTCAGCGTCTCCGACTTGCTGGCTGGGGGCGGACAGTTGTTCGACCTGCTGCTCGGGATGGCTGCCACGATCTACGCGCAGCCCATCGACGGCCTTCCGCTGGATGTTACCGGATGGAGTGATTTCAGCTTCGGCGCCGGTTTTGCAGCGCAGACCAGCGTCGTTGCGCACCTTGACGGCCCTTCGAGCTCGGAGTTCGCAGTTTCGTCGATCGAGAGCGCGCTTGCCGGATCGAGCATCGTCGACTACAGCGCGGCCGGCACATCCGTAACGATTGATCTCGCGACAGCGACAGCAAGCATCACAGACAGCCAGGTGGCGCTCGCAGGCGCCATGGTCGATATCAGCGGCTCGGCCTTTGGGGACAACCTCATCGGCGACGCGCGTGACAACGTGATCGCGGGCGGTCAGGGCGACGATCTGATCACACTCGGCGCCGGAAACGACACAGTGCTTTTCGGCGCAGGTGACGGATGGGACACGATCACCGACTTCGGCATGGCGGGGCTCGATACAGTCAGCCTTGCGGGCTACGACGGGATCATGAGCTTTGCACAACTCGTCGACGAGCAGCGATTGCTTACAGTCGATGGCCACGCTGTCCTGCAGCTTAATGGAGGCGACGGTCTTATCTTTCAGAACGTCGCTAGCCACACGTTGCTGTCGGCCTCGCAGTTCCAGTTCTGACCACGGTGCGGTTGAGGCGGGCCGCATTCGTCCGCGCGACGGCGACGCGAGCCGTTGCGCAGCGCCTAGCCGGGCCTCAGAAGCGGTCGACCCGGTAGGGTGCCGGATCGGTATAGGGAGTCTCGCCGGTCATCATCTCTGCGAGCAGTCGGCCCGTCGCCGGCCCCAGCGTGAAGCCCAGATGATGATGCCCGAACGCCAGCCAGAGCCCGGGCTTACCCGGCGTCGGTCCGATCACGGGCACCATATCCGGCATGCAGGGACGCCGGCCGAGCCAGGGCTGCGGGTCAACGTGATCGCCGAGCGGAAAGATCTGGCGCGCTGCGGCCTCGGCGCGCGACAGTTGGATGGGCGAAGCGGGCGCGTCACGCGACGCGAACTCGGCACCCGTGGTCAAGCGGACGCCCTTGGTCATGGGCGCGAGGCAGTAACCGCGCTCGGCATCGATGACGGGACGACTGAGCGTGGCATTGCCCTCGGCGCGATAATGCATGTGGTAGCCGCGCTTCCAGCCTAGAGGCACGCGGATACCTTGCGCCTTCATCAGCTCGCCTGCCCATGGACCTAGCGCGACCACCACCTCGCGGGCCTCGGCCCAACCGTTTCGCGTCGCGACTTTCCAACCGCCGCGGGCTTCAGCCAGCGTCTTGGCCTCGCCTTCGAGAAATGTGCCGCCACGCTTCAGGAGCAAATCGGCATATCCGCGCCCCAGCGCTCCCGGGTCGGCGATACTCACCGGGTCGGTGAAATGCAGGCCGCCGATCAGGTTGTCGGCGAGATGCGGCTCCATTGCGTCGAGTTGCTTCTTGTCGATCTGCTCGCTGCGGATTCCGTAGGTTTGGCGAACCTTCTCGTCTTTGGCGCGGGCAAGATCGAGCGCGGCCTCTGTACGGAAGACGCGCAGGTAGCCGTTACGCGTGACCAGGTTCTGCAAGCCAGCCGCCTCGATCAGCGGTTCGTGCTCGGTAATGCAGCGCTCGACCAGTGGCAACATGGCCTTGGCGCTCCGTGCCTCACCTTCCGGTGTCGAGGCCCGCCAGTAGCGGAACAGCCACGGTGCTACGCTCGGCAGGCTAGAGAGCTGATAGTAGGCCTCGGACGTGTTGTTCAGCGCGTACTTGAAGATGGTGCCCCATTCCCGAGGGAACATGTAGGGCACGACGCCCTCTCGCTGGATCATGCCGGCGTTGCCGAACGAGGTCTCCTCGGCCGGTCCTCGCCGATCGAGCAGCGCAACCGACCGGCCACGGCTCTGCAGGTGGAGCGCGCAGGAGATGCCGACCATTCCGGCGCCGAGCACGATGCTGTCGAATTTCATGGAAGCCTGGGACGACTGAGGATGAGCGGGACGCCAGTATAGGCGCCCCTTTCACGTCGGACTATCCCACATCGAGCACTTCAATGAACCGCCGTCGCACAGTCTTCAGGCAATTGGCAGACCGATCGGCCGTCATCTCGTGGCCGCGTGCCGTCCATGAGGCGGTGAACCACGCCCGGTGGGCTCGTTACCGTGTTGTCAGAGGCCCGAACGCGGCAGCGCGAAGCCTCGCTCTCAGCCGGCCCAAGGGATCTAAAGGGCTGCTTTTCGGTCGGCTGACGAGGCCTATAGGGCCTGAGGCGTCGGGCCGCCCTCCGAGTTGCTCGAGGCTGTCCAGGGCGAACTCGCCGGTCTGGCGTTGGCCCATCGGGTCCATCCAACTGCACCCGACGACCCGATCAGACACGATCTCTTCAATGTACAAAGCAGGTCCGCCCGTCCTGGAAATCATCCAACTTCCGATCATGACCGGCTCCTCTTTGTTCATCTACCGTTCATAATTAGGCCGTCGGTGGCTGCTGTGCAAGATGAACGACAGATGAACGACCTCTTTGTCGGGCCGCGTGGCAATCGTGCCGATGGTTGAAATCTAATCCAGGAACTCGAGGAGCAGCCGCGACAGCTCTTCTGGTGCTTCCTCGGGCACGAAATGCCCGCATTCAGGGATGACGAACCCGCGTACGTCGGTCGCCACCCGGCGCATGCTCGCCTCGACGTCGGCACCGCGGCCTCGGCCATGCGGATAGCTGACGCCACCGCCGACAGCCAGCACGGGCATGGGCAGGCGAAAGCCGGTTGCAAGTTGCGCGGCATTCACCTTCGCGTCTTCTACGATCGCCCGGTAGAAATTGAACCCGGCCCGCAACGCCCCCGGCTGGCTGTAGGTGCGCGTGAATTCGTCGAGGGCCGCTTCGTCGATGGAGCCTGGCCTGTATGCAAAGGTTTGATAGAACCACTGCAGATAGATCCGCTCCCGGCCCTGGACCAGCGCTTCGGGCAGATCGGGTGTCATGTGGAACTGGTGGTGCCAGCGCCGACCGCCCTGGCTGAAGTCGCCCCCATCCCCAGGAATGACGACATCGACGATGCCGAGCTTGGTCACGGCCTCCGGGTGGCTGGCGGCAAGTGCGTAGGCCGTGGGTCCACCCCAGTCGTGGCCGACGAGATGGAATTTCTGATAGCCCAGCTTTTCCGTCATCAGGCGCCAGACGTCGTTGGCGACCGTCCGTTTGTCATAGCCGTTGAGGGGCCGCGAGCTGTCGCCCAGTCCGCGCAGGTCGGGCGCGATGACCGTGAATTTGCTGGCGAGGGCCGGCATGACGAGGCGCCACTCGTACCAAGTCTGCGGCCATCCATGCAGCAGTACCAACGGATACCCGGACCCCGCGGTCACGTAGTGCAGCATGACATCGCCGACCTCTGCGTAGTGATGGGTGAACTCGGTGGCTGAGGACATCGATGCGACCCTTCTGGTGTTGCCATGCCTGAATGAGCGCGCAGGGTGGTCGGGGCGGAGATGCCTGTCAAACGGCAAGGGTTTTGTTCAGCGGGCGTCCATTTCACGCGTTCTGAACTTCTCGTGTTGACCCATTACAATACGATTAACCTCGTATATGATCACTGTTCAGAACAGAGGCTCAACGAAGGAAGCCAGCGATGCTGACGCTGAGATCCATGCACATCGGGTTCCCGCTCTCTCTCGCCGTTGCCGTAATGGCTGGTCTCGCTGGCTCGCCCGCGTCGGCGCAACAATCCGCCGACGTGGCTCAATGCTCTCAAACATCCGAGCCCGCGAAGGCGATCGATGGTTGCACACGTCTGCTCCAGAGTGGGCAACTCGAGCCCTCCATGCGAGCCGTAGTACATCAATTGCGCGGTGTCGCGGAGCAGTCGCAAGGGCGGCTCGGACCCGCCATCCGCGACTTCGCGGAGGCAAGACGCATCGACCCCAACGAGCCGGGCGTGATCGCCGGGCTCGCCTTTCTGGTCGACGACGTCAATGCGCGCTGTTTCGAAGGCAGCACCGCTTTGACGATGCTCGAAGCCTGCGGGGTGATCATCGAGCACGCCGGGATCGCCGGAATTTCTCCTGAGGTCGTAGCGCGTGCACGTGTTGCACGCGGCGTGATCCTGTTGCGTGACGGTAAAGCCCAGGAGGCCGCGCGCGACTTCGAGGCGGCGCTCGCTAACCGAGATCGCCTGACCGCGGAAGAGATCGCGAGTGCCGAGGCCGGTCTTGCGAGTGGCAGAGAGCCGGTGCCGACAGCGACCGTCGTCATTGGCACCGCTCCTGATACAACCGGCGGTCCGCCTGCTGGTGAGGTCGTGTCCTCTGCACCCGCAGCCGCAGTGATCGTCGCGCAGGGTCCACCCGAGCCACCACCCCAGGCTTTACCCGAGTCCGCGCCGGGCGCACCTTTGGCGTCAGGTCACACGACGAGCGAGCTGGCCGCGTCTCAGATTTCGTCGAAGCGCCCGCCGCGGCCCTTCCCACTGGCAAAACGCGCCGCACCCGCCTGCGCGCCGGCGCGCACGGCTTCGAGACCAGCGGCGAATTCGGCACGCATTGCGTGGTCGAAGGGCAACTCCCACTGGCGGTAGACAGAGGCCCTGTCGAGCCGCATGCACAACTCGGGAAAGCGGGCGAGATCCGCGGCGAGCGCCTCGGCTGCGGCACGGGCCTCGCCCTTGCCGACGATGCGATTGGCGAGGCCGAATGCGAGGGCTTCGTCCGCCCCGACCGGGCGCCCGGTGAGGATCATGTCGAGCGCGCGCGATTGCCCGATCAGGCGCGGCAGGCGCACGGTGCCGCCGTCGATGAGTGGCACGCCCCAGCGGCGGCAATAGACACCGAAGGTCGCGTCGGCCTCGACGACCCGCAAGTCGCACCAGATGGCGAGCTCCAATCCGCCCGCAACGGCATGGCCGGAAACAGCTGCGATGACGGGCTTGGTCAGCGCCAACCGCGACGGTCCCATCGGTCCTTCACCGTCGAGCTTGTAGCGCTTCAAGCGCTCGCCCGAGGCGACGGCCTTCAGGTCGGCGCCGGCACAGAACGAGCCACCGGCGCCGCAGAGCACCGCGACCTTCTGCACCTCGTCCGCTTCGAAAGCCCTGAACGCTGCTGCCAGGCCTTCCGCAGTCTCGTTGTCGACCGCATTGCGCACGTTGGGCCGGTTGATGATCACGGTCGTGACGGGGCCGTTGCGCTCGATCAGCACTTTGTCGGTCATGATGATGCTCTCATTGTTTTGGAGATAGCTGACTTATCGCGCGCACCGAAAGCCGATGTAGACGGCGGGAAAATCCGGGTCCTTCTCGTAAAGCGCGTCGGCCTTCATCTGCGCTGGGCCATACCACCACGAGCCGCCGCGCGTGCGCTTCTGGCCGCCGACGTCATGATCGACCCACTCCCAGACGTTACCGCCCATATCATAGAGGCCATTGACGCCGGGCGGGCAGCTCCCGACCGAGACATGGCCGAGCCGCTGTCCGTCTCTCGTCTCCACTGAGACGGGTGGAGAGAAATGGCACTTCCCGTTGGACTCGATTTGATTGGCATCGGCGGCACCCTCGCCCGACGGGTAAGGGTATGTTCGCCCCGTGACGAACGGCGCGGGCGGTGACGGCCGACGCTCCGTATAAGCCGCCTCGACCCATTCTGCGTCCGTCGGCAGGCGAAGACCCATCCACTCACAGTATGCCTTGGCTTCGTGCCAGGTGACGTGCACGACAGGTGTGTCGTGTCGGCCGAGCATATCCCCATTCGGAGCAGCCCACGTCCATCCCGCCATACGCCGCCACCCTCCGACATACTGGAATCCACCACCGTCTCGCTCGGCCTTGGTCTTAATTTGGGTGGCTTTCCAGAACGCGTGGAACTGGCCGACCGTAACCTCGTGCCGATCGATCTCAAAGGTGCCGATGCGCACCAATTTGTGCGCGGGCTTCGTAGCCTCTTGCGCATTGGCGTGGCCGGCGCCGAAGATCGCCAGGACAGCGGCGGCCCGCCCCGCACTCTCCGCCGTGCGTGTCGCAATCGAACCGAGCGAGCCACCCATGAGCCCAACCTCCGAAGCCTCAGACGTGGCGACAGCGATAGCCGCCGCCCGCGATGTCATGCACCGCCACGTCGCTGCTTTGAATGCTCGCGACGCTGCTGGCCTCGCGGCTACGTTGCACTTTCCGCACTATCGGCTGACCGGCGGGAGAATGAAAGTCTGGGAGGGACCGGACAGCTACCTCGCCGATTTCCTCGCGCGGGCCGGAGATGGCTGGTCGCATACGCGCTGGAACTATCTTTCCACCGTCGCGGCAAGCCCCGACAAGGTGCACCTCGACATCTCGTTCACACGGTACCGCGCCGACGGCTCCGCGCTTGGCACATTCCGCTCGCTCTGGGTGATCGCCCACCTCGACGGGCGCTGGGCCGCGCAGCTGCGCTCGAGCTTCGCAGCGTAGGGGCGAGGGCGCTAATACGGAACGGGATTTCAGTTATGCCAGACTGGTTCGAGCATGGGGCGCACGCCATCCGGAACCTGGCAGCTCATTCGGGGGCAAACACGCGGTCGCCCATCACGGACTCAGGTTTCTGCCCCCACGGCCGTCTCTGCCGAAGGATCACCGTTGAGCGACGGCTCGGAACAGTCAGTCCGCTCCATCGTCACATCGATCAGCTCGAATTCTCCCGGCGCCACCGGACGTAATTCGAAGGCATCCGACGAAAGTGCCGCGAGGAGATCCCATACAGTTGGTTCAGATGGCGGGTTCATGTGCGGAAAACGGATGCCCGCAAGCTCGGTTCCCCGGACTTGAAATCGTGATCGGAACAGGAAGAGGCTCCCGACAATCAAAAAGGGCCGCCCCGTGGGGCGGCCCTTCGTGAGATCGGCTGTAAGGAAGCCCTGCCGTCGGCGCAGCCACATGGCGCGCGCGGCAGTCGTTTCAGGCGATGCGCTGAGGTACCTCCAGCGCCCACGAGATCCGCAATGGCTGCCTCGACAGCTTCGCAATCCCACTAGACATTGGACCACCTCCTTTCCGTTGTTGAGCCTGAGCCGAATGTGGCATGACGACTCGCGTTTTGTAAGGGTCCTCGATACGGAAAGTGCGAAGCGTTAACGCGCTGTGCCCGTTCGGTCACAAACGGAGATGCCATCATGTCTGGAGTGGTTGAACGCAATCGACTTGCAGCGTTAGGGCTCGCGTTAGCGTCGGCACTGCCTCTGAATACGACCGCCAAGGCCGACCGCATCGATGGAGAGTGGTGTCGCGATAGCTATCACTTCATCATCGAAGGTCCGCGCATACTCACCTATGGCGGCACGGTCACGACCGGCGAGTACAGTCGCCATGGCTTTCGCTATACCGCTCCCGCGACGGACCCGGATTCGGGAGCCGAGATCGAAATGCATCTTCACTCGGAGACGACGCTCGAACTCTTCCGCCGCGTCCCCGGTGTCCCGCCGGTTCCCGGCCCCGGCCAGATCTGGAACCGATGCCGAGTAACGAGCTGACGGCGCTGGCAAGCCACGACAGCTGCCACGGCGAAGCGCGGGCGCTTGTGCTCGCCGCCGTCCCCTGGGACAATTCGACCCGAGTTCGAGCCATGCGCTCGCGAGACAGACAAAGGAGCCAGGCATGGCTTTGATCCATCACACGCGATCCGGCAGCGGGCGCCCGCCTCTCGTATTCGTGCATGGCTTCGGCTGTGCGCGCAGCGATTGGGATGATTTGGTCGCCCACTTTGGCGGGCGCCACGAGACGGTTGCCGTCGATCTCGGCGGCCACGGGACGACGCCCGGCACACCCGCGCATCGCCGCATCGGGACGCACGGAGCCGACGTCGCGGAGCTACTGAATACCCTCGACATGCCGCCGGCGATCGTTTTCGGGCACAGCATGGGGTGTCGGGTGGCTATGGACGCTGCGTTGCGTGTGCCGGACCGTGTCAAGGCGGTGGTGCTCGTCGATGGCAGCCGTCTCGGAGAGCCGGGTTCCACGGCCCATATCGCGCGCGGCAAGGCGCTCGAGGCTGCGGGTTATGGTCCGTTCATACGCGCCGCCTTCGAGCAGATGTTTGCACCGGGATACGACAAGGCGAAGGCTGCACGCATCGTCCAGCGGGCACTCGATCGCGATGCCTCGATCTGCGGCCCGCTCTTTGTCGACATCGGGCGCTACGACGCCGAAAACATGGACCGCGTCGTCGCCAGCCTGAAAGTTCCGATGCTCGCAATCCAGACGACTTTGACCGGGCCCGATGGCAAACGTGTTTCCATGGCCGCCGGCCAGTCCTCGCCCTATCTCGATTTCCTGCGTCGCGCGAAGCCGGACGTGCTCATCGAAGTGATCCCTGATACCGGTCACTTCCCGCAGCTCGAGCGACCAGCCGAGACGAATGCTATCATCGAGACCCTCCTAAGAGGATTGCCGCAGTGAGCATCGACCACGAGTCTGGCCCTGCCTCACGGGTCTACTACTCGCAGCGCCTCCGCCTGCACTACGTTGACTGGGGCAACCCTACGGCGCCGCCGCTCCTGCTTGTCCATGGCGGCCGCGATCATTGCCGCAACTGGGACTGGATCGCCCGGCGCCTGCGCAAGGATTGGCACGTCATCGCACCGGATCTGCGCGGCCATGGCGATAGCGAGTGGTCGAAAAGCGCCAACTACTCCATGGCAAGCTACGTCTACGATCTTGCCCAGCTGATCCACCAGCTGAAGCTCGCGCCGGTCACGATCATCGGACACTCGCTCGGCGGTGCGATTACCGTGCGCTATGCCGGAATCTATCCGGAGAACGTCAAGCGCTTCGTCGCCATCGAGGGGCTCGGCCGCAGCCCGAAGTCGCAAACCGATAACGCGGCAAAGCCCATGGTCGAGAAGATGCGCGACTGGATCGACGAGCAGCGGGATGCAGCGGGTCGCCTGCCGCGCCGTTACAAATCGATCGAGGAGGCGTTTGCTCGCATGCAGGAGCAAAACAAGCACCTCTCCGACGAGCAGGCGCGTCATCTGACCGTGCATGGCGTCGTGCAGAACGAGGACGGCACCTACACCTGGAAGTTCGACAATTACGTGCGCGTGTTCCTGCCCTACGACATGCCGCAGCCTGACATTGAAGCGGTCTGGCGCAACATCTCGTCGCCGTCGCTGATGGTGTACGGGAAGGAGAGCTGGGCCTCCGATCCACGAAAGGACGGCCGCGCGAAGTTCTTCAAGGACGCCACCTTCGTCCAGATCGCGGGGGCCGGCCACTGGGTTCACCACGATCAGCTCGAGACGTTCTTGGCCCTCGTCGAGCCATTCATCAAGGGCGATCCTCTTCCCCGAGGCCTGCCTGGTGTCGCCTGAGCGGCCTGCCTGCCAATTCGGCTTCACCTGAGATCTCATTGAAACACGGGCACCACAATGGCTGATTACGTCCTCATCTTAGCCGGCTTGGCACTCTTGATCGGTGGCGGCGAGCTGCTTGTTCGTGGCGCGACGACGATCGCCCAGCGGTTGGGCATGTCACCATTGCTGATTGGTCTGACGCTCGTTGGTTTTGGGACTTCGACGCCCGAGTTGGTGACGAGCGTCGAGGCATCGCTCGCGGGTTCACCAGGAATCGCCGTCGGCAATATCGTTGGCTCCAACATTGCCAACGTCCTTCTGATTCTCGGCATTGCCGCCGTCATCACACCGATTGCGGTTGGCAAGGAAGCGTTGCGACGCGACGGGCTGTTCGTGCTCCTCACTGCGCTCGCTTTTTACGCAATCGGCCAATTCAGCTCGCTCGACCGGATCGTCGGGATTGTGTTCATTCTCGCGCTCGCGGGATACGTTTACTACGCCTACCGCCAGGAGCTGGCCGGGGCTCCGGTGGGTCACACGGCGGCGTACGAAAAGTTCGAGGCACACGAAGAGCTTTTCCCCAACCGTGACCAGAGGCGAGACGAGGCGAGCGAACCTGAGGGCTTGAGCACGGGCCGAGGATCGCTGGTTCCCCTTGCTCTCGCGTTGCTCGGCCTGGCGCTCGTGGTCGGCGGCGGAAAGCTGCTCGTCGATGGAGCCACAGGACTTGCCCGCAGCGCCGGGATCTCAGAATCGGCTATCGGGTTGACCATCGTAGCGGTGGGGACATCGCTGCCAGAACTCGTCACCTCCGTCATTGCTGCGCTGCGTGGCCACTCTGATGTCGCGCTTGGAAACGTGCTGGGCTCGAACATCTACAACATCCTCGGCATCGCGGGCGTCACCGCTTTGATCTCGCCGACCGTTGTGCCCCCGGAAATCGCGAACTTCGACACCTTAGTCATGGTGGCTGTTTCTGTCGTGCTCCTGATCGTTGCGAGGACCGGATACGTGATCCGTCGCAGAGAGGGGTGCATGCTGGTGGCCAGCTATGCCGGTTATGTTTTCGTCGTTTGGCCTGCGTAAAACAGCGTTGACCCGTCATTGCGACACAGGGGGCCGACCGGGTGACTGTGGGTCCGCAGACGGGCGCTGTGGCGATCATCGTGATATGTGAGCTGCCAAGGAGATGCGTAGATGTACATTCCCCCCGCGTTCCGGCTCGAAGACTTGCCCGATGTCCATAGCGCGATGCGAGATGCCCGCTCGGCAACGCTTGTCACGGCGACGGACCAGGGGCTGATCGGTACGCCGCTGCCGACCCTTCTGAATGCGGACGAAGGCCAGTACGGCACGCTCTACGCTCACGTGGCGCGCGCCAACCCGCAGTGGAAACTGGCGCCCGTCGGTGAGGCCATGGCGATCTTCAGCGGCCCCGAGGCTTACGTGACGCCTTCGTGGTACGCGACCAAGCAGGAGACGCACAAGGTCGTCCCGACCTGGAACTACGTCGCGATCCATGCCTATGGGCCGGTCGAGTTCTTCGATGATGCGGATCGGCTGCTCGGCCTCGTAACGCGGCTGACCGACCTGCATGAGCAGTCTCGCCAGCAGCCATGGGCTGTCGCTGATGCGCCGGCCGATTTCATTAAATCGCAGCTCCGGGGCATTGTCGGGCTGCGCATGCCGATCACGAGGCTCGATGCCAAGCGGAAGATGAGCCAAAACCGAAGCGCCGCCGATCGGGCGGGCGTGATCGAGGGCTTGTCGGCGAGTGACCGAGCGGAGGATCGCCACGTTGCGTCCTTGATAACCAAGGACTGAAATGGCGCAGATGCGTGTGCTGGCTTCGCAACGCCTCTCCGCTTACCGTGCGGCCATAAGACGGACCTCAGAGAGAGACACCCAATGACCACAAGGAAGGTCGCCGCCGTCACGGGCGGTGCATCGGGCATCGGCGCGGCCGCGGCGCAGCGCCTCGCCGCTGACGGCTACGACATCGCCATCATCGACATGAATGCGCAAGGCGGAGAAGCGAACGCTAAGGCCATCGCCGGACGCGGCCGCAATGCCAAATTTTATACCTGCGACGTTTCGGACGCGAAGGCCGTCGAGACGATCGCCGAGACGATCGAGAAGGAGATGGGACCGGTCGGCGTCCTTGTGACGGCGGCCGCGCTTATTCCCAACACCGAGTCCGTGCTCGACATGGACATGCCCGCGCATGACCGCATGTGGAAGGTCAACTACAACGGCACGCTCTACAGCTGCCAGTCGTTCGCGCGCCGCATGGTTCGGCGGGCGAAGGGTGCCATCGTCACGCTCGGTTCGATCAACTCGCGCATGCCGCTGCCGCTTCCGGCCTACAACCCCGGCAAGGTCGCGATCGAGCGGCTGACGCAGCTGCTCGCGGTGGAACTCGGGCGCCATTCGATCCGCGTCAACTCGGTTGCGCCGACCTACGTCATGACACCGCCGCTCCGCCAGAAGGTGGCGGATGGTCAGCGCGATATGGGTAAGATCATGGGCGTGCACGCACTCCCCTACCTGCCGGAGCCGACCGACATCGCCGACGCGATCGCCTTCCTCGCCTCCGATCAGGCGCGCGCCATCACCGGCATTCTGCTGCCCGTCGACTCCGGCTGGCTCTCGGCCGTTCCCTATCGGACCTATGCGGGCGGCGTGCCTTGGGAGGAATGAGCGGTCCCGCTCACGCTTCAGGCGAACGGATGTTCATGTAGCCCTTCTCCGCCCGGCTCGCGAGCTTGGCGGGGTCGGTCCCTGGGCGATCGCAAGGCGCGCAGAACTGGAGTGCGAGGACCTGTGCTCCGGCGCTGCCTGCCCGCAACTCGACCCCTGCATCATTCGGCTCGACGCGCACCACCGAGCGGTCAGGAAGCTCCTTGCCGTCAACCACCACGCTGCCGGAACAGACCAGATAGAACTGACCCTTGCCGGCATGCGGGATGCCGCCGGTCACGGCGCCAGGACCGAGGCGCAGCCCAAGAGCTTGCACGCCATCGGACTGCGGCGGCATCAGCACCTCGCGCACCACCTCGCCCGCTGGCGGCAGCTCCTCCTCGAGATCGAATACACCCTCGATGTTGCGGCCCGCACGGCCTGGCATCTCCTGCTTGTTGCCGGGCATCGCCCAGAAGCCGCCGCTGGATATATTCCGGAGCGTGAAGAACGATAGCCGTTCGTCGGCGATGATCGGCCCGTAGGGCGTGAAGGCGTCGGCGTACTGGAAAGTAATCGGGCGCACCTTCTTTTTGCCGATGCGGCCGCCGCCATCGACGATGACCTGGAACTGGTCCACGTCGTGGAAGTGCGGCTCGATGCGAGCTCCCGCGAAGGGGCGAACCACCAGAAAGGCCTGCGCGGCCTGAGTCAATTGGCCGGGTTCACCGATGTAGCCGTGGCGCTCCCCCATCCCACCGGCGACCTTCACCTCTTTGATGCGGGCTTCGTCACGGGATACGGCGAGCATGGGTCTCTCCTGCCATTTGTCGTATCTTTCCCCCAAGGCCAGGGAGGGTCAAGGGCGCCCGTAAGATACCCCCGCCCACTACTACTTCTGCAGAATGCGACCTTCGATTCCCGCACTGACCTTCCCGAGTGAACGGATATGGGCCATCACGACGTTGGCCAGGATCTTGCCGTCGGTCTTGCCGATGAGAATGCGACCGCGAGCGAGCGACGTGTAGCCGTCGCCGCCGCGCAGCAGAAAGTCGTTCGAGGCGACCTTGTATTTCCGCTCCGGTTCGAGCGGTTTGCCGTCGTGCTCGATCGTCATGACGCGCGCGCCCGACGCGCCGTTGGCGTCGATCCGCACCTTGAGACCCGAGACATGTGGGAAACGCCCGCCGCGGTTGTCGAGGTCTGAGAAGCCGTTCTCCAGCGCGTCGCGGATATCGTTGCCGGTGATCTCGACAAGAACGGTGCGATTGCCGAACGGTAACTCCCCGAGCACGTCACGCCGTGTGATCGTGTGGCCTGCCGGGTAAGTGCGGTTACCGCGCAGGCTGCCGCCGTTGGTGATGGCGATCTGGGCTCCCGTCACCTCGCGGATGGCATCGGCGACCAGATTGCCGAAGGCGGCCTCCTGCGAGCGCACAGTGGCCGATCGCGTATCAAGCTCCGCGGTCGCTGTAGCGATGGCTACATCCAGCTCGCTACCGAGCATGCCTTCGTAGCGTTGAGCTATGGCGAGCGTCTCGGGATCGGGCATCACGCTCGCAGAGTCGATCGGGCGGAAACGAGGGTGCCATTTGACGTTTCTCTTGCCGTCCCTCTCGCTGATGTCCGCGTAAATATCGACTGCGGTAACCGTCTCGCCTTCTTCGCCGCTCTCGATCATCACGACGCGGTTGTCGTGGACGATCCGCAGGTCGTGGTCGTGGCCGGTCAGCAGCACGTCCACGAGGCGCGAGCGCATGATTTCCAGGTCTCGCGCGAAGTCGGTGTGAGTGACGGCAACGACCAGATCGGCACCGGCGTCGCGGAGTGCCTTCGATTGGGTCTTGACCGTTTCCATCTCGTCGAGAAATACGAGATCGCCCGTCTGCGACATCAATGGGCTCGTCGCCAGCACCACCCCGAACACACCGACCTTGAGCGGGCCGAGCTGGAATATCCGCGAATCCTCGTGGGCCGGCAGTGGTTGGCCGGTAGCGGCGCGCAAGTTCGCCGCGAAATAAGCGAACCGCGACTCCGAGCGGCGCTTGCGATAGTCCTCCACCCCGAAATCGAACTCGTGGTTGCCGGGCACAAACACATCCGGTGGCACGACATTGAGAAGCTCAACCGTGTGCGCGCCGTGGTCGAAGCCGGACATGAGGGAGGGCGAGAACATGTCGCCGGCGTGCGCATAAAGAACCGGAACGCCCGTCGCGCGCTCGGCGCGGGCAATCGCCGCCAGCCGCGCGAAGCCGCCCCGGCCTTCCACCTCGCTCATCTTGTAGATGTCGTTGACGAGCACCAGCGTGCAGGTCGGCTTGGACGCCGATCCGGGGCTCGCGGGTTGCGCGTGCGGGCTGTGAGCGTCGATCGTGAGTGCTGCGGCCGCACCCGCACTTGTTGCGACGGCACCGGCAAGGGCATCGCGGCGTGTGATGCCGGTCATGGGCGCGTTCCTGATGTTGCGTTGATGGGGCGAGTGGCGACGAGCTTCAACATTCGTCACATCGCGTGACGGCCCGGCGTTGCCGATCCTGCCAAATGTCGCAATGCAACGAAAAGTGGTCCGTCAAACCTTGCCAGGAAGCCAGCGCCGCGGCGTCTCTCGAGCGTCGTCGTAGGCTGCCTCGAAGACGGGGCTCGCGAGTATGGCTTGCACCCGAAGCGTGCCGGTGCCGGTGTTCTTGAAACCGTGCTTCAGGCCGGCGGGGATCACGACGGACTGGCCTGCGGTTGCGCGATGCCTCTCGTCCTCGATGAAGATCTCGGCCTCGCCTTCGAGCACGGTGAGGATCTCCTCGACGGCATGCAGATGGGCCGGCGCCCCGAGACCCGGATCGCACCATTGTTCGAAGACACACAACTGCGCGCTTCCAACAGCCGACGACGCGATCATGCGTGTCAGGACGCCCGGTCGCCACTCGTCCTTCGGTTGGCTGGCGTGGCTGATGACGGTCATGGGCATGGACGGGCTCCTAGCAATCCACTCGCCCGATCGCCGGGAGCGAAAGGGCCGATGCGGCAGGTCTGATCAACTCAGGCTTCCCTCGTAGTCGCGCCAGATCGACGGTTCCAGCTTCAAATGCGTCGAGGCCGGAAAGTGCGCGGTCCAATGCTCAGCGATTTCCGAACCTGTCGCGATCCAGACGTTTGGCCCGCTCGTCACATGCGCAAGGAATCGCTCCAGCAGCTCCAAGCGATTGCACCATCCGACATGCTGCGGGTGCAGGACCATCGAGAAAAACCGCCCGCGCTTGTACTGGGCGTCGAACTCCCCTTGCCAGTTCCGGGCCAACATGTCCGAGTTCTCGAGGCCCGTCCCAGCGACCGGGAAAAGCGAGAAGTACTGATCGTCGAGATGATAGTAGTAGGGCAGCGTCAGGAGCGACCGCCGGCTGTGAAAGTCACTGACCGTATAGTACGGGATGTCGTCGGCCATGCCGTTGCCAAGCCAACTGTAGCCCGACTCGCGGATGAGTTCGACCGTGTGGGGGCTCATTGCGCCGCCCGCATAGCGGTCCTTCTGACGTGACAAGGCGTACCAGCCGGCAGGCCGTTTGCCGACGATGCGCGTCAGGACCTCGGTCGTCAGCGCCATGCGCTGGGCCTCCTCCTCGCGCCGCATCGCACTCGTGTCCTCATGGCGCAGACCCAGGCTTGCGATCTCGTGCCCGGCTCCGGCGATCTCGCGAATGCGATCCGGCATCATCTCTGCGATCACGGCGGGGACCGCGACGGTCGCGTGAACCCGATGGCGTGCGAGGGCCTCCATCACGAGATCCAATCCTTCGCCGAGGCCGAAGCGTCCGGCCGAGGACTCGAGATCGTCGCTCGTGATGCCGACCGGTCCAGACGCGATACTCAAGGCGACCGTGACGTAGGCCGCCATGCGATGGCCGGCCGGCCAATGCAACTCGTTGTCCTTGAGGCTGATCTCGTCGGAGACGGTATAGCGGTCCTTCCAAGGCATGTACGTCTCCCGATCTCACGTCCTGGCGGTTGGCGGAGGACAGGTGGCAGCGACGTGCCTGGCAACGTCCTCGCAGCTCGTGAGCCAGACGCCCGGCAGCTCCTTCATCCGCGTGATGAGACGATCGAGCATGGCAATGCGCATGGCGCGGCCAGACACGAACGGGTGCAGGCAGACATTGAGATAGCCGCCTGCGCGATACTGGTGCTCGAAGGCGGCCCACCATATATCGAGAACCCGATCGGGGTCGGAGAGCCGCTGCTCGTTGGTGCCGCTCTTGTACCAGGCGAACGAGAAGAACATCGCGTCGTCGATAGCATAGTGGAATGGCAGCTCGATCAGCCGGTTCTGGCCATTCCCGTCATGGCTCCACGTCGGCCCGTGAGCGTCCGAGCCGTGGCTGCGATAGAGATACCCCTGCTCGGTCAGCGCCTCGGCCGTGTGCCAGCTGCGCGTGCCGACGGGCCGCTTGCCCGTCAGCTCGGTGAGCGCGCGTGTCGCCTTCGCGAGATGGTCGCGTTCGAGCGCCGGATCAGTGGGAACGCGGTGCTCCCACATGTGGTCGGCGACCTCGTGGCCACTCGCAGCGCAGGCCCGCACGGCACGGGGATAAAGCTCGCAGATGCGCCCCGGAATGAAGAACGTGGCCTTCATCGCGTGGTTGTCGAACAGCTCGATCAAGCGCCAGATGCCGACCCGGCCACCGAACTCGCCCTTGGCGAGCTGTTCCGACGGCTCGTCGTTGAGGCGGCGCAGCAACATCGCGTCGAAGTCGGCGGTGAAGTTCACGGCGATGCGGTTGCCATTCGGCCAGACTATGCGCGGCAAGCGTTCGAACGTGGCTTGGTCGGCGCGATAGGCTGTGACGAGGTCGGAGGTCTCTTTCAGCAGAGCATCGCGCATCGGCGTCTCCCGAGGCCACATCGGTCGTGAATAGCTTAGACCTGCTCTGCATCTGCTGTCAGCCCGCCTCTCTCGCGATCGAGTAGAGTTGGACGATGCTCGCCGAGCCCTTATCTACCGGGGACGCCGAAATCACCGCCGAATGGAGCGAAGCATGAGCACCTTGCCGCACAACGATCCCGTTCCAGGCGATACGCACGCCTGCGCCCAGATCGAGCAGGTGATCGTGCCGCGTGCCCGCGATCTCGGCGGTTTCGAGGTTCGCCGGGCGTTGCCGGCCCAAGGTCGCCAGATGGTCGGGCCTTTCATCTTCTTCGACCAGATGGGTCCGGCGGAGTTCGTCATCGGCAGGGGCATCGACGTACGTCCGCATCCCCACATCGGGCTGGCGACGGTTACGTATCTTTTCCAGGGTGAGATGTGGCACCGCGACAGCCTCGGGACATCGATCGTCATCAAGCCGGGCGAGGTCAACCTGATGACCGCGGGGCGTGGCATCGTGCATTCCGAACGTGAGACGCCGGAAGCCCAGGCCCACGCACGGGACATGTTCGGCATCCAGGCGTGGCTGGCGCTGCCAAAGGATGCGGAGGAAGGGGAGCCCGCGTTCGCGCACCACGGTCTCGGCGATCTTCCGCGCATCGAGGGTGAGGGCAAGCGCGTTCGCCTCGTGATGGGTGAGGCCTACGGCCGGCGTTCGCCGGTCGGCTTCCCGCATCCGACGCTCTACGCGGAAGCTGTGCTCGCGTCCGGTGCCGTCCTGCCTCTCGACGACTTTTACGATGAGCGAGCGGTGTATATCGCCTCAGGAGAGATCGACATCGCAGGCGATCGCTTCGAGGCAGGGCGCCTTCTCGTCTTCCGGCCGGGGGATCGCATCTCGATCCTGGCGCTTTCGCAGTCGCGGCTGATGGTGCTCGGTGGCGAGCCGATGGATGGGCCGCGCCATATCTGGTGGAACTTCGTCTCGTCGTCGCGTGATCGTATTCGCGCCGCCAAAGACGATTGGCAGCAAAAGCGCTTTCCCCTCGTCCCCGGAGACGACGCGGACTTTATCCCTGCTCCCGAATAGAACTGGGTTAGTTTCCTATGTTGGGCTCGGCGCGGGGGGCGAGGCTTGGCGCCGTTGTAGCATTGCGGGTGCGGTTTCGCGGTCCCTGCGATGCGCCTTGCTTGGCATCGGAGCGCTTGCCGGTGGGATGATGCACGCGTGTCCGAACGGCCATGGTTGTCGGTGTCGTCTTGGTGGAAGGTAGAACGGCTCCGGCAGGGCGGGTGATCGTCGCCGCCCGTGGTTTGACCCGCACCGATGCCGGCGGCACTGGTGGGGAGAGGGCTGGAGCTGACGCGGTGGTAGTCTCCGCCGGGGGCGACATAACCGATCCTGTCACGATGCGCTCGCCGTCCTCACCAGTCTCGGCTTCACTGATGGCGGGCTCGGGCTCGGGTTTAGCGAAGCCGCCGTAGCCGCGGCACTTCCCGGAGCGGACCTGTCGCGCGATGTCGTCGGCTGGTATCGGATCGGCTGGCTCGAAAGCCATCCTGTTCAACGCGACAGGCGCGAATGTACGCGGCGCGCTCATGGTCTCGGACGGAACGGCGCGGCCGCGGACCTTAATCGGTTGCTCCGGCGCAATGGTGATGGTGCGGCTCCCGTCGTCCCCGCCAGCCAGATAGGCGAATCCCGCCTCGATGAGTTCCGCCGCGCGCTCTGAGCGGCTCTGCCGGCTTGCAGCGCCCAGTACGATCGCGACCAGTCGGCGGCCATCTCGCGTCGCACTGGCGACCACGTTGTAGCCGGAGGCGCAGGTGAATCCCGTCTTCATCCCGTCGGCACCCAGGAGCGTGCGCAGGAGATCGTTCTGTGAGTGGAATGTACCCTTGTGGATTTTCACGGTTGGAGTCGAGAATACCTCAGCCCGATCGGGGAAGTCCTTGAGCAGGGCTGCAGTGAGGATCGCGAGATCGCGCGCGGTCGTAACTTGCTCCTGATCGGGAAGGCCGTGCGGATTGCGGTAGACCGTACGTGTCATTCCAAGGCGCCGCGCCGCGGCGTTCATGGCCTCGACGAACGCCGCTTCGGTACCTGCGACGCGCTCAGCCAGCGCCGTTGCGAAGTCGTTGGCGGAGCGCAGGATCAGGCCGCGGATCGCCTGCTCGACATTGAGTTTGATGCCGCCCCGCAAGCCGATGCGCGTCGCGGGTTGGCTGCGGGCGTACTCCGAGAGGGGAACCTCGTCGTCCCAGCCGAGGCGTCCCGCGTCAACGGCCTCGAATGTCAGATAGGCGGTCATGAGCTTGGTCACCGAGGCCGGGTGCCAGGCCCGATCCGGCTCCTCGCTGTAGATCACGCGGCCGGTTGCCGGTTCGAACAGCAGTAGCGGGCCGGCGTGCGCCGAGTGTGCGGTCGAGAAGACGATCAAAAGGATCGCCAACGCCGCCACCTGGCTCATGCAATTCCTGCGCATCCCCAACGTTCCGCCCCCAACCGCATCATGATCGGCAAATTTGTTGTGTCAGCTAGTGCCGAGGCGGGATCGGAGGCAAGCATGACGCGGATGGCTGCCGTCACTCGCTGCGGAGGCGTTGCGTCTCAGCCTCACTTGCCGGCGGTTCCGGCTGCAGTGCGACACCCTGAGCTCAACCGCGCCTTGGGGTGTAAAGTGCAGCTTCATCGGGCAGGCGAGGTGGCCCCCGAGGGCGTTTCGGTGGTGATGATTGGTTACAAAAGCATCGACCCTGACGCACGAGGGAGGACGTGCGCCAGGGCCGCGCGCTCTCGGTGTCGGGCCAAGATGGGGGAGGATACCCGGTACCGAGGGTAACTGTCTCAAGATGCCCAGCTGCTGCATTCAAAGCAGATCGAGCACGAACTGGCGCGTCACTCGCTCATTCACTATCCATGCAGGCTCTTGGCGACTGGCACCTTGCAGCTAAGAGCGGCACTGCCTGTCCAGGAACAATGAGCGCGGTGCATTTCCAGAAAAAGCTCTCACCTCTCATCCATTCGTTGAAAGATATTCTCTTAACTATAGGGCAATGGTGGACGCGGTTGCGACCGACTGTCAATTGACAAAATATTTCTCTGTGAGTCGCGCACGTGACAACCTGCCGTCACCACAGGCGACGGCAGGTTGTTCGTCCTGACGTGCGTCCGGCTTCAGACCGGTCCGGTCTCGATCGGAAGATCCTCGCGCGCACCCCATTCGCTCCAGGACCCGTCGTAGACTGCCGCATCTGTGCGACCGAGCTGAGCCAGAGCGAATGCGATGACCCCGGCGGTCACGCCTGATCCGCAACTCGCAACGACGGGACGCTCGACGTCGACGCCTGCGGCGGCGAACACCCTGCTCAACTCGTCCTTCGACTTCAGCGTCCCATCGGTGTTCAACAGCGATCCAAACGGTACGTTGCGTGAGCCCGGGATGCGCCCCGAGCGCAGGCCTTTGCGCGGCTCGGGTGCGCTGCCCGTGAAGCGACCGGCGGCGCGCGCGTCCACAATCTGCACGCTCGGATGACCGATCAGCGCATGGACGTCGGACGCATCGCGGACGAGGGCGGCGTTGGCGCGCGGCGTGAAATGTCGCGGATGGCGCTTCGGGCTCGGCTCGTCGGTGACCGGGCGCCCCTCGGCTTTCCACTTCTTCATCCCGCCGTTGAGGACCGCTACGTCCTCGTGACCCATGGTACGAAACATCCACCAGACGCGCGCGGCCGAGTAGAGGCCCTCGGTGTCATAGACGATCACCCGAGTGCCGTCCCCGATGCCCATGGCCTTGATCTGGGAAGCAAACTGGACGGACGATGGCAGCATGTGAGGGAGTGGATTTTTCTTGTCCGCGACCTCATCAATGTCGAAGAAGTAGGCGCCCGGAATGTGCTCGGCTGCGAACTCCTGGCGGGCATTGCGCCCCGACGTTGGCAGATGCGAAGAACCATCGAGCAGCACGACGTCCGGACTGTCGAGGTGCTGAGAGAGCCACTCGGTCTCCACGATCCACTGGGCTGGGTCGACCATTCGTATTCTCCCTGGCGATGAGCGCTGTTCGTTGTTTCAGGCGAAGACGACCCGGATGCGCCGGTTGATCTTGCCTTTCTTCTCGATCCTGGAGACCGCGATGGCGCCGATCTCGCCGGTTGCCCTGACGTGCGTTCCACCGCACGGCTGCATGTCCACCGAGCCATTCTCGCCGATGAGGACCAGCCGGACGCGACCCGAGCCCATGGGTGGCTTCACGGCCATGGTGCGCACGAGGCCTGGATTGGCATCGAGCTCGGCGTCCGTGATCCATCGCTCCGACACGGGGTAATTGGCCGCAACGAGAGCAATCAGATCTGCGGTCAGCTTGTCCTTGTCGACTGCGGACGCATCCTCGATGTCGAAGTCGAGGCGACCTTCCTCCGGGCCGATCTGGCCGCCGGTTACGGGAAACTTCACCAGGCTGCACAGGAGATGCAGCGCCGTGTGCATGCGCATGTGCCTGTGGCGCAGCTCCCAGTCCAGCTCTGCCGTGACCGGGGCACCCACGGCGGGTAGTGCCGCTCCCTCTGCCGCGACGTGGACGATGCGCGACTTGTCGGTGTTGTCGTAGACGGTGGTTGCGATCGGGCACTCGCCACCCGGAAAGTGGATCGTGCCGCGGTCGCCCGTCTGCCCGCCCCCCGCTGCGTAGAACGGCGTGCGATCGAGCACGATGCCGCCGCGATCGTTCACGTCGACGACGGTTGCCTCGCAGCCGCGCAGGTAGGCGTCTGTCCGGTAGAGTTGGTCAGTCATCGATACGTTCTCGTTTGCCGTTTGCGGAATGCACATTGGCGCAAGCGACTTCGTAGCGGAACGTTGTCCGCCTTGCACCATGCCTGCGATACCGAGCGCCTGCTACGTGACGCTGGCTCGCCTCAGCGCGTCTTCGGCAGAACGAAGCCCGCACCCTTCTCGATCATGGTCACGAGCTCGGTGATGTCCTTGTTCTCCATCCCGGCGAACATGGCGTTCTTGAACATCTGCCGGGCGGCCGTACAGACCCACATCGGTATGCCGAGACGGTCAGCCTGCTGTATGGCGAGATCGACGTCCTTGGTGAGAATGTGCATCGGGGCGCCGTAATCGAAGGCGCGATTGAGCACGGAGCGCGGAATCTTGTCCTGGGTCGCGCTGTTACGGCCGCTGCCCCGGTTGATGGCTTCGGTCATCACCTCGGGATCGAGGCCTCCCTTGGCGCCCATGACGTAGGCCTCGAGCGAGGCCGCCAGCGAGACGGCTGACAGGATATTGTTGGTGAGCTTCAGCACCTGGGCCAATCCGGGCTTCGGACCCGCCACGGTCACCGGGCCCCAGCGGGAGATTAGCGGCATGATCTGCTGGACCAGCTCAGGCTTGCCGGAGACCATGACGGAGAGCGTGCCGGCGCGGGCGCCCGGAGGTCCTCCGCTGATCGGGCAGTCGACCATCTCGATGCCCTTGGCCGCCAGCGCGGCTTCGATCTCCTCAACGAGAGGCACGCCCACCGTGCAGGTGTTGACGACGAGCTTCACGGTCGAGCCGTGGATGAGGCCGTTCGGGCCGAGCACGACCTCTCTGAGGGTGTCGAGCGTCGGCAGTGATACGAAAGCCGTGCCGCATCGATCGCCGACCTCCTTGGGGGAGGCGGCAGGACGAGCCTGCTTCTCGACGAGAGGTTTCAGGGCCTCTTGGCGAACATCGTGAACGACGAGTTCCTCACCCGCACCGACGAGCTTGTCGGCCATCGGCAGACCCATGTTGCCGATGCCGACGAAACCGATAGCCATCACTTCCTCCTGCACCTCATCTGATGGCAGGGAAGCTAGCGACCGGTACCCCCCGCCTGCAAGGACGAAGTCGGTTGCAGTACGGCTATCGCGATCTTGGTTGTCAGGCGGCGATGGCGCGGCGGGCCGCGAATTGCTCGAGTTCAGGCGTGAGCCGGCTGGCTTCCCGAATGACGTAAGCGAGTAGCGTCGCCTCGTTCTCGTCGCCGGGACGCGACTCAGCGAGGCGGTCCATGAGCCAGATGTCGTCGGTCTCCTCGATGACCTCGTTGGTCACGATCTCAAGGCGTTGACGTTCGAGGCGCGTGAGCGCCCGCTCCTCCGAGGATAGGATACGGGCCGTCCGCCAAACTTCGCAGCCGCCGGTTGCAGGCCCGTGTCGCGCCGGCAACTCGGATCGTGGATCTCTCGCACCGATGAGCATGCCAACGATGCTACTGGCGTTGGCTGGTGAGGAGATCGAATCGACGAGCTCGCGGCGGGGCGGCACCGAGTGACCAAGTGCTGCCAGGACGCTGGAGCCCAGTGTCTGGACCAGAAGCACGCTCCAGGCCGGCGAGCTTCCACCTGGGGCGATCGCGCGGTTGATCGAGAGGAGAGCTTCGGCCTCTATGCGAGTGAGGGCAAGTCCGGTCTCGGCGCCGAAGGCCCGAATGATCCGCGCCGTCATGTCCACTTCCGGCGCAGTGATCACGCCGGCGGGCGCATCCCGGCCCGCACGCAGCGGCCCGGTACCCGAGACGACCGCGTGGCGGATCTGGTCGAGGGCAAAGGCCGCGAGGCTCGGTGCAGTCCAGCGTGCACGCTCGATCACATTGACGATAAGCGTCATCTCGGTCGATGTCTCGACCCGCCCGAATGTGCTGACCTGTCCGATCAGCCAGCGGGCGTTGTCTGCAACGATATAGCCGACCGGCTCAGCTTGATCGACGATGAAGTCGGTGATGATCTCGAGAAAAAGGGAAGTCCAGGCAGGATCCTGGATCGGTGTGGCGGCGTGGATTGAGAAAAGGCCTTCGGCGTCCTCGATCGTGATGGCTGCGGTGCTTTCGTAAGCAACACGCAGGCGTGCGACATCCCCGTCGCGGATACTTCCCCGACGGCGGATCTCGTCCACCGATATGGCTCTTAGAATGTCCATGCCACCCACTCCACACGGTCTCTGGAAGGGAGGCTAGAATGGCTTGGTTACCAACTTGCTAATTTGTTAGAGATCGCTCCCGTGAGTGTGGCATGGACGCCTCGGATTAGCTTCTCATGCGGTTGCGAAATCCGCTTGGAACACGGTCCATGGCGTGCCAAACCGGTTCCACCGAAGAGGTCGCGCATGATCCTGAGTCACGCTCACAAGTTCATCTACGTAAAGACCTATAAGACTGGCTCGACATCGATCGAGGCAGCGCTCTCCGCGATCTGCGGGCCGGACGACGTCATCACCGAAGCGAGCGAGCAATTGCGCGGCGTTCGCCAGAAGCCGGCGCAGAATTTCCGGATCGATCATCCCGCGAAGCCGGGGCGGCCGTTGTGGAAGACACTGCTCGGCCGGCCCGAGCGGCACTATCATCCGTCAGTCGGATACTACGAGCATATGCCTGCGTGGCGGATCCGGACCTATGCGGGTGAGGAGGTCTGGCGAGAGTATTTCAAGTTCAGCTTCGAGCGGAACCCATGGGATCGGCAAGTCTCGTGGTATCATTACAAAACGAAATCGAGGCCCGCTGATGCGCGGCCCACGTTCGATGACTTCAATCGTGATCGTCGCCGCGCCTTCGTCGAGAATTGGAGCCTCTACACCGAGGAGGATCACGTCACACTCGACTACATCGGCCGCTATGAGAGCCTCGACGTTGATTTCGCCAAAGTGCTTTCCACGCTCGGACTGTCGGGTCGGGTGACATTGCCACGCGAGAACGTGTCTCGTTCAAGGCAAGGCAGCTATCGCGACATGTATACCGATGCCTCCCGAGCGCTTGTTTCCGACTGGTATGCACCGGAAATCGCGCATTTCGGCTACGAGTTTTGATTCACGGTTGCGCTCGCGGATCGATTGCGGACGGGAATGCCGGTTCGGATCGCTCGAATTGGAGCCGCCTTCGCGCTTAGCGTAGTTCAGAGTGCCGCATTATTGGACTTGACGGGCTCTGTGGCTGTGGTGAATATCACAGCGTTGCTGCAGCAAATTTTCAAAGACCCAATCATTAGGAGTGAATCAATGACGAAGTCGATCAAGTCGATATCGCAACCTGCCGTCAAAGCCGACGAGACGGCCACCACCTCCTCCTCCGAGCAGTTCACGCGCGTGCGGCTCGGCGACAGCCTGTCGCCATGGACCGAGGCGCCGAAGGTGCGCCTTGGGGACAGCCTTATGCCCTGGTAATAGGGGGCGGAGGCGCGGTTCTACCCGGGGGGGTTTTCACCCGGGTGGTCCCGTGATGTCTTCGATATCAAATGTCGGGTGTCAGTCGCGCCATTGCGTGTTTTATGGCGGGACATTATAATATTCATGCGGTTATTATAGTCGGATTTTCTCCGACTATCCTCGATTGTCGTAAGAGGGATGATATTATGGGTTCGATTTCGATCGAGGCCGGTGCGCCAACGGTCAATAAAGTACCTTTGGCCCGGTTTATTCAGGTCGTGGACGGTGGTCGTCCTCCTCGCCGCGCCGACCGGTCTGTCGGGGGCACGCTGCCAGTCCGCGCGCTACGCTATTGCGAGCCCGTATCCGCCGCATCGGCCTTCGGCTGGCATGTGTTTCTGCCCCGCCGCTTTCAGCTACTCTGGGACGGGTGCGAGGTCTCTTGGCGCCTCCCCGGGATGGATGACTTCCTGCCGCTCCGATCGATCCACTATCCGGGCTTTCCAGAGGTGTTTGATCGGGTGGCACCGGAGGATGCGCGTGGCTATGCACAGCCCTTTCTGGCGGCTTCGGTGCAGGTGGGTACGGTGCAGGTCTGGCCTGGATCGATTGCCCAGACCGCGCCGGGATGGAGCCTGCTGGTCAGGCCCGTTGCCAATCTCCCGCGGCCATCGGGGTACGAACTCTACGAGGGCATCATCGAGACCGACGGCTGGTTCGCCGGGCTCTTCACCAATATCCGGCTGACGCGGACGGGTGCCCCGATCGACTTCGATGAGGACGTGCCGTTCATGCAGGTGCAACCGGTGCGTCGGATCGATTATGACGACGCTAGGCTGAATGACATTCGGGTCGATGCCGACATCGGTGCTTTGACAGAGGACGATTGGGCCCGCTACCGGGATACGGTCGTGAAGCCGAACGCGGCGCCCCAACGTCGGCGCGGCGCCTATGCGGCCAGAGTGCGCAAAGCGGGGGCTGTGCACCGCTCCGAGGCAGCGGAGAGAAGTGCCTAGCGGGTTCGCCTAGGGCTGCGCGTCAAGTGGGGGGAGTCGAAACACCCCCCGGTGCGCAACTGACGGAGGAACTGTTCTCTGAGGACCCTATCCTGGAACGGGACCGTGCTGGCTGCGCGGTAAGCCGTATAGGTCGGCTCGCACTTGCGCAGCAGGGCGGCATACTCGCGGGCTTCCGCCACACGGCCACAAGCGACCAACGAGACCACAAGTGCCTTGAGGGTCGTGGAGTAGCGTGGGTTGAACTCGAATGACCGCTGAGCATACCGGATCGCCGCCTCGTAATCGCCTTCGGCGTAGCAGCAGACCGCAGCGAAATTATAGAAAAAGTTGGCCTGCGAATCGATGGGGGACAGTGTCAGCGCGTACTCGACAGCCTTGCGTCCTTCAGATGGTCGCCCGGTATAGGCCAGTGTTCCAGCCAATAGGAGCCAGCCGAGCGGCTCGTTCGGGCAAATCTTGACGGCGCGTCGAAGCAGACGCTCGCCAGCAGCAAAGTTCCTGTCGAGATAGGACGCCAAATGTCCTGCGGTTGCGAGGGCAACAACGTTCTCGGGGTCCCGGGCGATGGCGCACTCGGCAAGGCGCCGCGCTTCGTTGGCGTCGGCAGCAGGGTCTGTCGTCCAGCCTTGGCCGATGCGGATCGAATAGTACCGCGCCAGCCAAGCATAGGCCGTTGCATAGCCGGGGTCCTTCTCAATGGCGCGCTCGAGTAGCGCCTTGGCGCGTGTTACGCTGCGGCGATCGAGCCTGCACATAGCGACCTGTGCCCGAAGCGCTAGCTCGTAGGCAGATCCCTCCCGGGGCCTTTTAGCCATGATCCGGTCGATCTCGCTTTCCAGGAGAGGCAACCGAACGTCGGCGATGACGCGGGCCAGGACGTCGCGCTCAAACCCCTCCAGCTGACCGAGCCCGCATTCCACTTCATGCTCGAGGATGAGTTCGCCGGATAACCCTTGGTAGAGCCACTGCGTGAAGTAGAGCGTCTGGTCGGCCCGGACGATCTGCCCACGGAGTACATAGTCGACATCGAGACAGCGTCCGACTTCCGCGACCGGCATATCGTGGGGCAAATTCATGGTCGACGCGGCTGCGATCACGCGCATCGCCTTGACGCTCTTCAGCGTCTCGGTGATCCGCATGGTTACGCAATTGGCGAAGTCTGCGCGCAGGAGGCCGTCGTGCATTGTGCGGAACGGTAGAATGGCGAGAGAAGGCAGGGCTGGCTTTCCGTCCTTACGCGTGCCCCCGGCACCGGGTGAATTCATGCTCGGTTCCCTGCGGCTCATGTCCCCCCCCCCAACACTTGCGAGCCGTGCATCATCGACGGGTCCCGGTCACCTGTCGTCACAGACGAACGGCCGAAGTCCATCTAGCCCCACTCAGCCGCCCATCGTCAGGCGCTTATCTCAGTATTGCAAGGAAGCAAGCTGAGTGGACTAGATTGCAGATCAGTGAATTAGCAGCGTGTCGATCATGCTCGTCGTGAGCGAACTATGTGCGGACGACCGGAGGGTTGCAAGCGGCACTTGAGACAGATTCGCTTGTTTGTCCTATCGCGAGTTGCACTGCGTGCCGGGGCCAGTCCTGGCCTCGCTCTGGTCGGCCGGGCCGTACCGGTTGACGACGAGTTTGAGCGTCATTGACATCCAGCTATGCACGGCAAGCATTGCGGACCGCGATGGCGCGGCTATGCTCCCGCCAAATCACGGGATGCGGGGAGATGCGGCGTTATGGAGGCGGATTATGTGATCGTGGGGGCGGGGTCAGCCGGGTGTGTTCTTGCCGATCGACTGTCGGCTGATGGCGCGCAGGTAATCCTGCTGGAAGCCGGTCCACGCGATCTGCACCCTTGGATTCACGTTCCGGCAGGCGTCCTGAAGCTGCTCAAGAATCCGCTCGTCAACTGGAATTACGAAAGTCAGCCTGACCCTGGCTCGGGCAACCGCGCCATACATTGGCCGCGGGGCCGGGTGCTGGGCGGCTCGTCGTCGATCAACGGCATGCTGTTCGTACGCGGGAACCCGTCCGACTTCGACAACTGGGCACAGATGGGCGCGCGCGGTTGGAGCTACGACGACTGCAAGCCGCATTTCAAGGCGATCGAGCGGTACGCTCCCGGCGACGGAGAGCACCGCGGGAAAGACGGGCCGCTCCTGATCGAGGACTATCGCACAGTCCTTCCCCTGACTCACCGGTTCGTGGAGGCGGCGCAACAGGCCGGCTTTCCGTTCGCCAAGGACCTCTCCGGCGAGACACCGGCTGAGGGTGTCGGTTACTCTCAAATGTCGCGCAATGGGCGATTCAGAGGCTCGACGGCTCAGACATTCCTCCGCCACGCCCGGCGTCGTTCCAACTTCCGCGTGCTCACCAACGCCACCGCGCTCCGCATCCTGCTCGACGGAAAACGGGCGACGGGTGTTCGGGTCGAGCAGATGGGTCGCGAGATGGACATCAAAGCGCGGCGCGAGGTCATCGTCTCGTCGGGGTCGGTTAATTCTCCGCATTTGCTGCAAGTGTCGGGAATTGGGCCAGCCGCACATCTGAGAGCGATCGGCGTCGATGTCCGCCATGACCTGGCCGGCGTCGGAGCCAACCTTTCTGATCACTACGTCGCGCGCGTCTCGTACCGGGTGAAAGACGCACGCTCGATCAATGAAATGTCTCGGGGACTGTTGCTGTTGGGCGAGATCGCCAAGTGGGTAACCGTTGGGCGCGGCGCGCTCACGTTCGGTGTGTCGAGTGCGCAATGCTTCTGCCGCAGTCGTGAGGGGCTGGCGAGCCCTGATATCCAGCTCCTGTTCTCGCCCGCTAGCTACGATCCGACCGTGTTTGGTGCCTTGGAGCGAGAGCCGGGAGCGACGATCGCGGTGTCCATCGCGCGACCTGAGAGCCGAGGGACGATCATGGCGGTCTCCCCTGATCCCTACGATCGCCCCGTGATCCGGCCGAACTATCTCTCCGCGCCCGGTGATCTCAGAGTGATCCTTGCCGGGATTGCGCATGCCCGCCGCATCTTTGCGCAGCCGGCGTTTGCGCCGCATGCGGCGACCGAGATTGTGCCCGGGCCGGGCGTGCGTAGCGAGAGTGAGCTGAGCGATTACGTGCGAAATTTCGGGACGACGATCTACCATCCGGTCGGCACCTGCCGCATGGGCGAGGATCCGATGGCCGTGGTCGATTCGCGGCTGAGGGTGCGGGGACTATCTGGCCTGCGCGTGATCGATGCGTCGGTCATGCCTCTCGTGACGACGGGCAACACGAATGCCCCCACGATCATGATTGCGGACAAGGGTGCCTCGATGATCAAGGAGGATGCCCGCGCGGCAGCTTGACGATGACGTCAAGGTGGGTCGGGAAACCTCTTGCGCAGTTACGGCGCGGCTCGCTGCGCTGCGGCGCGCACGATGTCGAGCACCTTGTCGGGCGAGGCGTCGTGACCAAGGGCATGAAACGAGGCGCGTTGGCGCATGGCGCGGTCGAGGGCCTTTTGAAAGGCGACCTTTTCGAGTTCGATCGTCCCGAACTGGCGCAGATGGTCGGTGACGAACTGGGTGTCGAGCAGCGAAAAGCCGCCATGGAGCAAGCGCGCCACCAGATAGACGAGCGCGACCTTGCTGGCGTCCGTCTCCGTCGAGAACATGCTTTCGCCGAAGAAGGCGCCGCCGAGGGCGACGCCATAGAGTCCGCCGACGAGCCGCCGCTCGAACCAGGTCTCGACGGTGTGGCAATGCCCCTGCTCGAACAGAGCACCGTAAAGCTGACGAATACGTCCATTGATCCAGGTGGAGCGTCGCCCTGGTCGAGACGCTGAACAGCCATCGATGACGCCGGCGTAGTCGCTGTCGATTCGGATCTCGAAGCGTCCCGAGCGGATGGTGCGCGCCAAGCGCTTAGGAATGTGCACCTGATCCAATGGCAGGATGCCGCGGGCCTGCGGCTCGATCCAGTAGAGCGCCGGATCGTCGGCGCTCTCGGCCATAGGAAAGATTCCGCACGCGTAGGCCTTGAGCAGCACCTCCGGTGTGATCTCGATGGCAATGTCGTCGCGCGAGGCCATGGCGTCCGCTGTTGCCGCTATTCACGCCTATTTACCGCGTGCGCGTGGCAAAGGCGAGGCACGCGTACCTGCGAAGCCTAACGGGCTGTTGCCAACGTCTCAGTTTTTCAAGCCGAGGTGCCGCTCCAGCCAGTGGATGTCATAGGTCCCATTGGCGATGTCGGGATGGCGCACCAGCTCAGTAAAGAGCGGAATGGTCGTGTCGATGCCGTCGATGACGAACTCCGACAGGCAACGCTTCAGGCGCATCAGGCACTCGTTCCGGTTCTTGCCGGCGACGATCAACTTGCCGATGAGGCTGTCGTAGTTGGGTGGGATGCGATAGCCTTGATAGGCGCCAGAATCGACGCGCACGCCGAGCCCGCCGGGTGGATGCCAGTAGGTGATGCGCCCGGGTGACGGGCGGAATGTCTTGGAGTTCTCAGCATTGATGCGGCATTCGATGGCATGACCCGAGAACGTCACCTCGTCCTGCGTCAGGGAGAGTGGGTGACCAGCGGCGATCCGGATCTGCTCGAGCACGAGATCCAGACCCGTGATCATCTCGGTGACCGGATGCTCGACCTGCAGGCGCGTATTCATCTCGATGAAGTAGAATTCGCCGTCTTCGTAAAGAAACTCGACCGTGCCGGCACCTCGGTACTTGAGCGTCTGCATGGCACGCGCCACGGTCATGCCGATCTTGTCGCGAGCCTCGGCGTTGAGTGCGGGCGATGGTGCCTCCTCGAGCACCTTCTGGTGGCGCCGCTGAAGCGAGCAGTCGCGTTCGCCGAGATGGATGGCATTGCCCTTGCCATCACCGAAAACCTGGATCTCAATGTGACGGGGATGTGAGAGGTACTTCTCGAGATAGACGCTGTCGTCGCCGAACGCGGCCTTGGCCTCGGCACGCGCTGTCTTGAGGGCAGTATCAAGTTCGTCGGCTGACCGCGCGACTTTCATGCCACGTCCGCCGCCACCTGCGGCCGCCTTGACCAGAACCGGGTAGCCGATGCTCTTCGCGACCCGCTGTGCCTGGGCCTCGCTCGTGATCCCACCCTCAGATCCCGGGACGACCGGAATGCCGAGCCGCTTAGCGGTTTCCTTGGCTTCGATCTTGTCGCCCATAATGCGGATATGCTCGGACGTTGGACCGATGAACGTGATGCCGTGCTCCTCGAGGATCTCGGCGAATCGCGCATTCTCGGAAAGAAAGCCGTAGCCGGGATGGATCGCGTCGGCGCCGGTGATCTCGCATGCGGCCAGGAGGCGTGGAATATTGAGATAGCTTTCCGCGGCGGGAGGCGGGCCGATGCAGACGCTCTCGTCTGCGAGCCTGACGTGCATCGCATCGGCGTCAGCCGTCGAATGGACAGCGACGGTCGCTATGCCGAGCTCCTTGCAGGCCCGCTGGATCCGCAGCGCGATCTCACCGCGGTTGGCGATCATGACCTTGTCGAACATGGCTTTGCCGGCAGTACGCAGCAGGCAGTAAGCGATAGGGCACAACTCTCGCGTTCCCTTCAGCCTGCTGCCTAGTGCCTGCTGCCTCTCCCTTTCATTCGATGACGACGAGCGGCTCGTTGAATTCCACCGGCTGTCCGTTTTCGAACAGGACGTGCGAGACGGTTCCCGAGCGAGGCGCCGGGATGTGGTTCATGGTCTTCATGGCCTCGATGATCAGCAGCGTCTGGCCCTGACTGACCCGCGCACCAATTTCTACGAACGGCGCGGAGCCAGGTTCAGGCGAGCGGTAAGCTGTGCCAACCATCGGCGAGCGGACGCAACCGGGATGCGCTCCGAGATCGGCTGCCGCGGATGCTGCTGGTTGCTCGGTCGAGCCGATCGACGGTGAGGGCCGCGCAGCGGGAGCTGTGGAAAGCGTTGCTGGCGCCGCCTGGACTGCTGTCGCTTGGCGCGCGATGCGCAGCTTCAGCCCGTCCCGCTCGATTTCGATTTCGGTGAGTCCGTTCTCGTTCAACAGTTGCGCGAGGTCGCGAATGAGCGCTCGCTCGATGCCGTCCTTGTCTTTGGGATCCTTGGCCATGCTCATTTCCGCACAGGTGTTGAACCGCCGGCGCCTGCTTCAGGCCGGTGCCTTCGAGTCGCTGGTCTTGCGAGCGAGGATGTTTGCAAGACCGTCCAGTGCAAGTGTGTAGCTCGCCGGGCCGAATCCGCAAATCACGCCCACGGCCGCGAGTGACACATAGGAATGATGGCGGAAAGCCTCGCGCCGGAAGACATTGGACAGATGGACTTCGATCGCCGGCAGCTCGGCTGCGCTCAGTGCATCGAGCACGGCGATGGAGGTGTGCGTGAGCGCACCAGCGTTGAGCAGAATGCCGCACGCCTTGTCGCGAGCCTCCTGGATCCAAGTGACGAGTTCGCCTTCGAAGTTGGTCTGGCGAAAATCTATCCTCAGGCCCAGCTGCTCGGCGTGGCTACGAACGCGCACCTCCACGTCGGCGAGAGACTCGTGGCCATAGATCGACGGCTCGCGCAGCCCGAGCATGTTCAAGTTCGGGCCGTTCAAAACGTAGACGGGCTTTGCTGTCGACACGTGCATTTGGCTCCCGCTTCCCGTCGTCTCGGGCCGGGTCTGAACCGGCTCCCGGAACGAGGGGACGGGAGGATGTACCAGCTTTCGCCGCGCTGCGGAAGTACGCCCGCAAGGGGCTCGGGCCACGCCGAGAGTTCGCAGCGTCGGCCCGTGAACGACCCAGCGACGATTAGCAGACCGAGCAACCGTTCTTTCTCAGATCGGCTGCGTGACCGCGGATTTGGTCGAGAAGGTTCCCGGGGGCGCCCGGAATGGCGCGGTCACCGACGAGAAAGTGTGGCGTGCCCTGGATGCCCATCTTGCGCGCCAGATCTCGGACGCGCTCGATTTCGCCGGTCACCTCGTCGGATGCCATGTCCTTCTTCAGCTTGGTGATGTCGAGCCCGACCTTCTCGGCAGCGCGCAGAGAGGATTGCTCGTTCACTTCACCGCGTACGGTCAGGAGTGCGCGGTGAACTTCCCAGTACTTGCCTTGCTTCTTGGCCGCGAGAGCGACGCGGGCGGCTTCCTCCGAGGCTTTGCTGAGGATCGGCAACTCCTTCAGCACGAGCTTGATTTTCGGGTCGACCTCGATGAGCTTGGCGATGTCCGTAAAGGCGCGCTTGCAGTAACCGCAATTGTAGTCGAAGAATTCGACAACCGGGATGTCGCCGGACGGATTGCCGGCGATCGGCGCATCCGGGCTGCGAAAGATCTCGCTGGCATTATCGGCTAGTGCCGTTTTCAGCTTCTCTGCCTGGATCTTCTCCATCCGTTCCTCGAGTGCGGCCTGCACGTCGAGCATCAGCTCCGGATGAGTTAGCAGGTACTCTTTGATGATGGCTTCGATGGCTGCTTTCTGGCTGGCATCGAACGGGCTTGACAGCGCGCCCGCGGTGGCGGCGGCTGCTGGACTGTTGGTTGGTGCAGCTTGGGCAAGCTGCACGCCCGAACCGGCGGCGGGGTGCCCGGCGCGATCTGCGGCGATCAGCCCACCGGCGCCCAGTCCTGCCGAGGCGACGACGATGGCGGCGGTGAAAGCCAGACGGATGCCGGTCAGCCGGCGCGCAGCTCGCGTCATATGTGGTGTGTCTCCATGCACGTTGCGCGCTCTATAGCGCGTCGGGCGGTAGCTTGTAACTCACGATATCGCCAGCTCTGAGTCCTTCGGGCGATCCGTTCTTGAGGCCACGCTGCGATCGCTTGGCGAAAATCTGGGCCCGTTTGATGTTGCCTTCCAGGAAGTGCGCCTCGGCAATGGCGAGATCGGCCTCCGCTACGCGACCCTGCTTGGCGTAGCCCGAGGCGAGCAGGCGGAATCCCTGAGGGTTCTTGTCGTTGACCAGTGATTTGCGCGCGAGCGCGATGGTCTCTTCGACACTCTTGGGGTCGGCTTCGCCATCGAGAGCCTGTGCGAGGCGCACCGCCATCAGTGGTGCATCGCCCGCGAGTTTCAGCGCTGTCCTGAGGGGTTGGATGGCCTCGCGCGAACGGCCGGACCGCATCAGAAAGTCGGCCTTGAGTTCATGAAAATAAGCGTTCTGCGGCTGCTCGCGGATCAGCTTCTCGACTTCCGGAAGTCCCGCGTCGACGCCGCGTCCGAAGAATGTGGCGATGGTCCGTGCATAGCGCGCCGGCAGGCTCTGGTCATCCTGCCGGTAGCGGTTGAGGACGATCTGAGGTCGTTCAAGATAGCCAGCCAGCTTGGCGCGCATCAGGTCATGGCGCAGCTGGAGCTCCGCCGGGTCCTTCTGGTTGGCGTAAGGGCTCGCTGCCACTCGCTGGCGCAGTTGTGCCAAGCGCTCGACGGCGACAGGATGGCTGCGGGCGAAGGCGTCCTGCGTTGCGCCCGAGGCCGAAATGTATTCCTGCTGGGCGAAGCGTTCGAAGGTCTCGAGCATGCCCTGTCCAGACTGCTTCGTCGCATCGAGGAAGCGCAAGCCTGATTGGTCGGCGGAGGATTCCTGAGCTCGCCGATCGGCGAGCAGTGAGCGGATCAGCATCTGATCACCGCCGGCCAGCACGCCAGTGCCCGCCCCGGAAACGCCACCGCCGCCACCGGCGACCATCATGCCGATCCCGAGGATCTTGATGAGCAGGCTCTTTGTCTGGTCGCGGGCGATGCGGTCGCGCAGTTGCGCCAGATGCCCTCCAGCGATATGGCCGGTCTCGTGGGCAATAATTCCGATGACTTGGTTCGGCGTCTCCGATTGCATCAGGGCGCCGGTGTGCATGAAGACGTTCTGCCCATCCAGAACGAAGGCATTGAACGATTCGTGCTTGACGATGCGCATCGTGATGTTCTGGCCGCCGAGGCCAGCGGCCCGGAAGATGGGCCGCGAATAATCGTTGAGCAGTCTCTCGATCTCGGTGTCGCGAATGAAGCTTAGATGCTGGGCGCTGGCTGTCATTGGTGCCGCGACGCCGGCCGCGAATGCGACCGTCGCGGCCGCGAGCCGCAGCCCCGTTCGCCGTCTTGCGACGCCTCTTATCGCTGTCATCGGATGCATCCCCGATCTCCTGACTGCGTGTGGCCCTCCGACCTCGCGGACCTATGCACGCGCGTCGTTGGGGGTCAATCCGAGCATCCGCGCTTGCAAACACCGCCGAGCGTAGCTGGCTCGCTCGTTCGCACGAGACTATAAGATCCTGCAATGCGCGACTCGCCGAAACCGTCTTGACCGCGTACCTGGGTCGCAGGCGTGGCGATAACAAGGCGGGGCATCCCGTCGCGGAGGTGGCGATGATGGCGAGCGATCGAACATTGGCGGCTTCCTCGCTCTTGCGGCCGCTACCGGCGCGCAGTGCGATCGATGCCTTCATCGTTATGGACGTTATGCGGCAGGCTGCAGCGGCGGAAGCGCAGGGTCGCGACATCGTGCACATGGAGGTTGGCCAGCCGGCGACGGCGGCGCCGAGAGCAGCGCGTGAGGCCGTAAAGCGGGCGCTCGACGCCGAAAATCTCGGCTACACTCTGGCGCTAGGCTTGGATCCCTTGAGGGAGCGGATCGCGAGGCTCTATCGCGATTGGTACGGCCTCGATCTGTCACCTGATCGCGTGGTCGTCACCAGCGGATCATCAGGCGCCTTCGTCCTGGCGTTTCTGTCACTGTTCGGGATCGGTGACCGGGTGGCGCTGCCGGCGCCTGGGTATCCCTGCTACCGGCATATCCTGACCGCATTGGGGGCATGTCCGGTCAATCTGGAGACAGGGCCCTCGACCCGGTGGATGCCGACAGCGGCCGCGATCGAGGCCGCCGCCGATGAGCACGACCTGGCGGGCCTTCTCATCGCGAGCCCAGCGAACCCGACCGGGACCATGCTCGAGCCCCACCGCCTCGCTGAAATCGCGACAGTGGCAAAGCGGCGCAAGCTCTGGTTCGTTTCGGACGAGATCTATCACGGCCTGACGTGGGGCTTGCCGCAGGCGACGGCACTGCAGTTCTCCGACGACGTGGTCGTCATCAACAGCTTCTCGAAATACTTCTCGATGACGGGTTGGCGGGTCGGTTGGATGGTGGTGCCACCGACCCTCGTGCGCACGGTCGAACGACTGGCGCAGAACCTCTACATATCGCCACCGGCGGTGTCGCAGGTGGCGGCGCTCGGTGCCTTCGACGGGTTGGAGGAACTCGAGGCCAACAGGCGCATCTACGCGGCAAACCGTGAATTGCTGCTGAACCAGCTCCCCAGCGCCGGCTTCACCGAGATCGTGCCGGCTGACGGCGCCTTCTATCTCTACGTCGATGTCTCACGCTTTACCGACGACAGTCTCGCTTTCACCAAGCTGATGCTGGCTGAGACAGGTGTCGCGGCAACTCCAGGCGTGGACTTCGACGAGGCGCGCGGGCACCGGTTCGTGCGATTCTCCTACGCGGGCTCGACGGAGCGCATGGGGGAAGCGGCGCGGCGGCTCCAGGCATGGGAGCGCTTGCGCGTGTGAGGCGGCACGCGCCAGACTATGTCTCGCGAGTGGCCGGTCGTCTTCACAGTGTGGCTGTTTCGGCCTGCCGTGATCCACCAGCGAGGCGATGCGAATGCCGAAGCAGCTCAGGCTCAATGCCTTCGACATGAATTGTGTTGGCCACATCCAGCACGGCATGTGGCGGCACCCTCGCGACCAATCGAGGCGCTACACCGACATCGATTATTGGATGGACCTTGCCCGAACTCTGGAGCGCGGGTTGTTCGACGGCATTTTCCTCGCCGATATCCTGGGTGTCTACGACGTCTATCGCGGCGATGGAGACACCTCGATCCGGGAATCAGTCCAGATCCCCGTGAACGACCCACTGCTGCTCGTGCCGGCCATGGCCGCAGTGACGAAACACCTGGGCTTCGGGGTGACGTGCAACCTCACTTATGAGGCGCCCTACACGTTCGCGCGCCGAATGTCGACGCTGGACCACCTGACGCGCGGCCGGATCGGCTGGAATATCGTCACGGGCTACCTGGACAGTGCCGCCCGCGGCATGGGCGACCAGAAGATGATCGGTCACGACGACCGCTACGACATGGCCGACGAATACATGGAGATCGTCTACGGGCTTTGGGAGGGGAGTTGGCAGGATGACGCGGTGAGGAATGGCCGGGACGCCGGACCGTATGCCGACCCGGCAAAGCTGCATCGCGTGCGTTACGAAGGCACACGGTACAAAGTCGACGCGCTGCATCTGAGTGAGCCGTCCCCACAGCGGACCCCGGTGCTCTACCAGGCTGGCGCCTCCACCCGCGGCAGACGGTTCGCGGCAAAGCACGCCGAGTGCGTCTTTCTCGCGGAGCAGTCGAAAAGAGCGCTCGCAGCCACCGTTGCCGATATTCGGGCTCAAGCAGCCGGCGCCGGCCGGGACGCTGCCGAGGTCTTGATGTTCCAACTGGCGACGGTCGTCGTCGGCCGCACGGAGAGGGAAGCCCGGGACAAGCTCGAGGACTACCGTCGCTGCTCCAGCGTGGAGGGGGCGCTTGCGCATTTCTCCGCGTCGCTCGGCATCGATCTCGGCGGCTACGCTCTGGACGAGCCGATCCGCCATGTGAAGACGGATGCGAACAACTCCTTCATGGATGCGATCACGCGTAGGACCGAGAGCACATGGACGCGGCGGCGGATCATGGATCAGGTCGTGCTGGGCAGCCGGTGGCAGCCAACCGTAGGCTCGGCGGAGCAGGTGGCAGACGCGTTGATCGAAATTATGGAGTCAACGGGCATCGATGGTTTCAATCTTTCCCGCACAGTCATGCCGGAATGCGTCGAGGATTTCGTCGATCTGGTGGTGCCGGTGCTCCAGGAGCGCGGACGATACAAGTCCGGCTACGAGACAGGGACATTGCGCGAGAAGCTCTATGGCGCCGGACGGGCCAGGCTGCCCGCCTGTCATCCTGCGGCGGCGGTGCGTGTCGAGTCCAGGTGACACCCGGCTCTGCTCGCGCCTATCCTCTCTCGATCAGAACAGCATACTGGAGACGCCATCATGAAGAACCTCGAAGGCAAGGCCGGCATCGTCACGGGAGCAGGCCGAGGGATCGGACGCGCGGTGGCGCTGCTGATGGCCGAGCAGGGCGCCAGCGTCATCGTCAACGACGTGGGTGCCGGACGCGAGGGCCAGGCCGACAAGGACGACTCGGCGCATCAGGTCGCCGCCGAGATCGTCAAGGCAGGCGGCAAGGCGACCGCCAACAACGACAGCGTGGCCGACTACCAGTCCGCCGGCCGCATGGTGCGTACCTGCGCCGAGACCTACGGCAAGATCGACTTCGTCGTGAACACCGCCGGCATGCTGCGCGAGCGCATGATCTGGAACATGACCGAGGAGGACTTCGACCTCGTCATCGGTGTGCACTTAAAGGGCACGTGGAACATGTGCACGCACGCCACCAAGATGATGCGCAACGCCCGTCATGGCCGGATCATCAATTTCTCTTCTGACGCCTTCAAGGGCTCGGTCGGTCAATGCAACTATGCCGCCGCCAAGGCCGGCATCATCGGGCTCACCCGCACGATTGCCCGCGAGGCCGGGCAGTACGGCATCACGGCCAACGCCATGTGCCCATTCGCCGCCACCCGCATGACGGTGAACGACGCGGTGATCGCCAACTGGAAGCGGCGCGTCGAGAACGGCCTGATGACGCAGAAGGACTACGAGCAGCGCATGCAGATGCCGGGTCCGGAGTATATCGCGCCGATGGTGGCCTACCTCGCGACCGATGCCGCCGCCGACGTCAACGGCCAGATCTTCCACGCCGAGAAGGGGCACTATCACACCTATTACTATGGCGAGGTGAAGCGCTCGATCTTCAAGTACGAGGACGCCGGCATGTTCAACGTCGACGAACTGATCGACGTCATCCCGACCTCCCTCATGGCCGGCATCCCCAACGAGGCCCCGGCGAAGGCGGAGAAGGCGTAGGGCGATATCCTGAGGTCACGCAAGTGTCATCCCGGGGCATGTCCCCGGGACCCATCGAGCGGGAGTGGACACCGCAACAATCGCGAACCTGATCGTGGTCGCGATTGGCCGGACACCCGACCCGGATGTTGAGACGTCGCTCTTGAATTCTTGGTAGCGGGAGGCGGACTTGAACCGCCGACCTAAGGATTATGAGACCTTCGCTCTAACCACCTGAGCTATCCCGCCACTCTTGATACGGCCTTCGGATGCCCACTTCGCATCCGGCGGCCCGAGTGGCCGGATATACGGAGTGGCGGGCCGCGCTGTCAAGTTGAGGCAGTGCCGGGCGCCGCCGGCCGCTGTGAACCGGGTAATCCGGGCCCGACCATCGCCAAATCTCGACGCCTGCTCTGCGGCTGGCTCCTCATGGCCGCCCCCCCCAATCTTCACCCTCGCCTAGGGTTCGCATCGATGGCACCTTTGGGTAAACCAAAATCGGAGCCCCCTATGCCCACCTACGATCTGATCCTCAAAGGCGGCCACGTCATCGATTCCTCGCAAGCGATCGACGGGGTCATGGACGTGGCATTCGCAGGCGGCAAGTCGGCCGGCGTCGGCAAGGACCTCAAAGCCGGGCCCGCGACCGAGGTTCGCGACGTCACGGGGCACGTCGTTACCCCCGGCCTGATCGACCTCCACACCCACGTCTACTGGGGCGGCACCTCGCTTGGCATCGACGCGGATGAGTTTTGCCGGATGTCGGGCGTTACAACCTCGGTCGATACCGGCAGCGCCGGGCCCGGCAACTTTGCCGGCTTCAAGAAGCACGTCATCGAGCGAAGCGAGGCGCGCATCCTCGCTTACCTGCACGTCTCGTTCGCTGGCATCTACGCCTTCTCGAAGACACACATGATCGGCGAATCGAAGAACATGGAGCTGATGGCTCCGCGGCAGGCCGTGGCCGTCGCAGACGCCAACCGGGACGTGATCGTCGGTATCAAGGTGCGTGTCGGCCTCAACGCATCGGGCGATCAGGGCTCGGCGCCGCTCAACATCGCCCTGCAAGTCGCCGACGAGGTCGGCATGCCGCTGATGTGCCACATCGACCACCCGCCGCCGTCCTACGAGGAGGTGATCGGCATGCTGCGGCCAGGTGACGTGCTCACGCATGCGTTCCGTCCGTTCCCGAACTCACCGGTTACGGCTCAGGGCAAGGTCAAGGAGGCCGTCCGCGAGGCCCGCGCCCGCGGCGTTCTCTTCGATATCGGTCACGGCAAGGGCTCGTTCTCGTTCAAGACGGCGCGTGCCATGTTGGCCGGGGGATTCATGCCGGATACGATCTCGTCCGACGTGCACCAGCTTTGCATCGACGGTCCGGCCTACGATCAGGTGACGACCATGTCCAAGTTCCTGTGCATGGGCATGCCGCTCGCCGAGGTGGTGAAGCAATCGACCGTCAATGCCGCGATGGCCTTGAAGCGCCCCGAGCTGGGATCGCTCAAGACCGGATCGGCGGGAGATGCAACCATCCTCTCCGTCAAGGACGGCGCCTTCGACTACGAAGACGTACTTGGCGAGCATATGACAGGCGCCAAGCGCATCTTTGCCGAGGGCACCGTCATTGCCGGCAAATGGTGGCATTCGGCGAAGGAAGGCGCATTTCCGGCCCGGAAGAGTGGCTGACGCAGGGCGTCAGTGCATGTACCTGCGCCAGATCGCGGCCAGCACGTTCGCGTAATCGTCGGTCCAGGGCGCAATCTCGCTCGAAGGGGCGGGCCTCGCGTCGTGCCAAGCGAGAACGCGCGCCATGGCAGCTTCGGAGCGTGAGACGAGCACGACGCGGCTCGGCGTCGCGTCGCTGTCCCTCGGCGGCGCGTGCGCGACGACAGCGACATGCGCGCCCGGCACCGATCGAGCCGTAACCGAGGCGACCTCCTCGAGGTTCATGTGACGGTTCGAGACGTGCATCGCAAGAATGCCTGACGGGGTTAGCCGGTCCAGGTACATGGCGATCGCCTCGCGTGTAATGAGGTGCACCGGTACCGCATCAGACGAAAACGCATCTATGGCGAGGTAATTGAACGTGCCAGCGGGCTCGCGCGAAACCGTCAGACGGGCATCGCCGAGAATGATGTCGGCGCCCGGGCGGCACTTGGCGAGGTACGTGAACATCTCGGGGTTCAATGCGATCCGCACCACAACCGGATCGATCTCATAGAAGCGCCAGAATTCGCCCGGCTTGGAATGGCAGGCCATGGCGCCGGCTCCCAGGCCGACGATGCCGGCCGCGAAGGGGCGCCCCGTTGCACCGTGGAGCTCGCGGGCCGTCTCGATGGCGCGCGTGAGAGGACCTTCGTGATGGTAGTAGGCGGCCGGCGTCGGATGGGCGACGGGATTGCCCGCCTTGTCCTTCAGTCGCTCGCCGCCATGCAGTGTGGTGCCATGCATCAGCGCACGCGTGCTGCCATCGGCGGATGTCACGACCCGGAGGACACCAAAGAAGCCGCGCTCGGTGATGCCGCGGCTGAATGTGGATGGCAGCAGGATGATGCTCAGTCCCGCGATGCCGGCCAGAGCGACCAGTCGAAGGGGCCGCAAGGTCGAGGCGACCATCAGAACCCCGAGGATGGCGATGACCGGCAGATAGGCAAAGCGGAGCGCCAACTCGGAGAGTGTCATGCTGCGCAGCACGATGGCCGTGATCGCGATTGCCGCGAGCAGCAGGAGCGGTAAGCGGAGCGCATCCGCGCGCTCCTTGCTGTCGCTGAGTGCCTCGCGCACACCCGGCCTCGCGGCCAATCCGAGGATGATCAGTAGCGGGAATTCGTGGATCGAGCTGAAGATCTGCGGCGCGATGATCGCGGCGAACACGCCCCCGAGCACACCGCCGAACGACATCCACATATAGAACTCGGTGAGATGCGCACGGTCGGGTCGGGCGAGATAAAGCTCGCGGTGGCACACCATCGAGGTGACGAAGAAGGCGAGGAAGCCCATCGTGACCCCGAGCACCCAGCCGCCGCCCGACGATGCGGCGAGGCCGGCAAGCGCGCCGACGACGGCCACGGTCTGCACGGCTAGGAACGCGGCGTGCGGGATCGGCGGCGTGTCTTTGAAGACGAAGATGAACGTCGACAGGAACAGCGCCAGTGGCAGCACCCACAGGAACGGTGCCGAGGCGATGTCGGTCGTCAGGTAGCTGGTGAATGCGACCAGCAGCCCCGACGGCACGAAGGCGAGACCTATCCACGTGCCACGCTGCGCCCAGCTGGTCGGCTGCAGGGGGCGAGCTTCGTTCGAGATAGCGGCGTCTTGGTGAGGCTTCAGGGCAAGCCCCAGCATGCCGCTGACGCCGATAAGGGCCATCAGGACGACGAAGCCACCGGCCCACATCACGGCTTGCGAGCCGAGGCCAAGGCTTGGCTCGACGACGACGGGATAGGCGAGCAACGCCGCCAATGAGCCGATGTTCGAGGCGCCATAGAGGAAATAAGGGTCGGCTGCGCGCGGATGGCCGGACCGGGCGAACCACGACTGCAGCAAGGGCGCGTTGGCGGAGATCGCGAAGAACGGTAATCCGACGCCGACGGCCAGGATGCCGACGACCGACAGATAGAGGTTGCCGCCCGAGACGTCGGTATCGGCTGGCACGGCGAAGGGTAGTGCGAGCGCGGCCGACGTCAGCAGTACCAGATGCACACCGAGGGCCAGGCGGCGATCACCGATGCGCTCTAGCAAATGGGCATAAGTGTAACCGCCCAGCAGGACGGCCTGGAAGAAGCACAGCGACACGGCCCACACCGAGGGCGATCCGCCGAGATGCGGCAGGATCATCCGCGCAAACATCGGCTGTACGGAGAAGAGCAGCAGCGCAGACATGAAGAGCGCGGCCGTGAAGGCGATGACGACGAGGCGTGTGAGCGTGTCCGATTGCCAGCCCGCAGTGAGGCTCTTGGTGGCATTCGACATGCGGAACTCCTCTACGCCCACTCGAGACAACGACGAGCAAGTGCGGCTGCGAAAACGCGCGCGCACCTCGCCACCCGGCCTCCACTAGGCGCAGAAAATGGTTACCCCCCAGTTAGCCCTGCCATCAGCCCCAGTTAGCTCTGCCGACGATTGCCGTGGGCCTGTAAATGGGCAGCAGCCCTTGCCAAAGGCGAGAGCCATGGTCGTCCAGTCCTATCGGCTCTTGCGTCCCCCTGCCCCTTTGCGGGGAGGGGGCAGTGAAGGGGAGGCTCAACGCGTGGGGCAGCGGGTTAGCACGACGCAGCCTCCTTCAAGGCTGCCCGCCTTCACCCCAAGATCTTAGAGAAATCGGCGACGTTGAGGGTCGCTGCGCGGATCTCCGACAGCAGCTTCAGCCGGTTCGCGCGCAGCGCCGCATCGGGGGCGTTCACCGTCACCTTCTCGAAGAAGGCATCGACGGGTGCCCTGAGGTCGGCCAGCGCGTTCATGGCGCCGGTGAAGTTTTCGACGTTGAGCGCGGCGACGGTGTCCTGCTTGGCCTGTTCGATGGCCGCGGCGAGGGCGGCTTCCTCCTTTTCGACGAGGAGCTTGATGTCGTAGGCCTCGGCGTAGGTGGTCTTGTCCTTCTTCTCCTCGATGGCGAGGATATTGGCGGCGCGCTTGACGCCGGCAAGCAGATTGGCGCCGTCGTCGGTCTTGAGGAAGTCGTCCAGCGCCTCGACGCGCCGGACGATCAGCGCGAGATCGTCCTGTCCGCCCAGTGCGAACACCGCGTCGATCAAGTCGTGTCGCGCTCCCTTCTCGCGCAGGTGCACCTTCAGGCGATCGGCAAAGAAGGAGAGGAGGTCCATAACAGATGAGTAGACCTTCCCGCCTGCAAACTCCACGAAGTCTCCGGCCTCGCTTTCGAGCTCAGTCGGCTTGCCCTCGTTCTGTTTTTCCAGCCGTGACTTGTGCTCTTGCAGATGGGCGACTAGCCGCACCCGCAAATCATTCTCCAGCACGATCCGGATCACACCGAGCGCCGCCCGCCGCAGCTGATACGGATCGCCGCTCCCGGTCGGCTTCTCGCCGATGGCCCAAAAGCCCACCAGCGTATCGAGCTTGTCGGCCAGCGCCACGGCGATCGAGACCGGCGCCGTGGGCACCGTGTCGCTCTGGCCGCGCGGCTTGTAGTGCTCCTCGATCGCCGCGGCGATCTTGGGGTTCATGTGCTCGGCCTCGGCGTAGTAGCGGCCCATCAGGCCCTGCAACTCGGGGAACTCGCCGACCATGCCCGAGACGAGATCGGCCTTGCACAACTGCGCCGCGCGCCCCGCCAGCTCCGGCTCGGCGTCGACACTGCCCGCGATCTGGCGCGCCAACTCTGTGATCCGCTCCATGCGGTCCCACTGCGTGCCGAGCTTCTCGTGAAAGGTGATGCCCTTCAGCTCGAAGTGCATCGGCTCGAGGTGGCGCTTGAGATCCTGCTCCCAGAAGAAACGCGCATCAGAAAGCCTGGCGCGGATGACCCGCTCGTTGCCGGCGATTACCTCGTGCCCGCCATCGGCCGGAATGAGGTTCGAGACCATCAGGAATTTGTTGGTGAGTTTGCCCGTCTTCGGGTCGGTCAGCGAGAAGCACTTCTGGTGGCTTTTCATCGAGGTCGTCAGGCATTCCCCCGGCACGGCCAGGAAGTCTTCATCGAAAGTGCCCATCAGCACGAGTGGCCATTCGGCAAGCCCGGCATTCTCGTTGAGCAGCGCCTCGTCCTCGACCAGCTCGAGTTCGGCCTTCTTCGCCAGCGCCAGCGCCTGCTCGCGGATCATCTCGGCGCGCTCGGACGACGGCAGCAGCACCTTGGCCGCCTTCAGCTTCGTGCCGTAGTCCTCGAAGCTTTCAACCACGAACGGCTCGTTGCCGTGGAAGCGGTGGCCTCGCGTCACGTTCGATGCCGTGACGCCACCGACCTCGATCGGAACCACCTTGCCGGCATAAAGGCAGATAATCGAATGCAAGGGGCGAACCCACTGGAACGATCCAGCGCCCCACCTTTGCGACTTCGGCCACGGGAATTTCTCGAGCGTCTCCGTCAGGACGTCACCGATGAGCACCGTTGCCGGCTGACCGGGTTTCTCGATCTTCGCGAGGTAGTAGCTGCCCTTCTTGCCGTCCTCGACGACCCGGGCCTGCTCGATCGAGGCGAGGCCTGCGCTTTTGAGGAACCCCTGGATCGCAGCATCGGGGGCACCGACGCGCGGACCCTTTCTCTCGTCCGCGATGGCAGGTGACATCGGCGGCACGCCCTGCACCACAAGGGCGAGGCGCCGCGGCGTTGCAAAAGCGATAGCCGCGCCGACGGACAAGCCTCGACCCTTCAAACCGTCCACCACGAGACGCCGGAGATCCTCGGCGGCCTTGTTTTGCATGCGCGCCGGGATCTCTTCAGAGAAGAGCTCGATCAGCAGTTCATTGGACGAGGGCATGAGGTTCTGGGCCGCCAGCTTGAGTGCAGATGCCGACAGGGCCTCGGTCGCCGGAAGAGGCAATCGGGGTCCCAAGTCGGGCCGGGACCACTCCCTTGCCGTCATTCCGCGGCGCTGGCAAGGCCGGCGCGTGGCGTTAGAGTTTGATGCGGATCAAGTCTAAGGTCTCCGACCCGCAGCTTTTCGGCGCAGGCCGATAGAACCGCATGACGCGCCGCGCAAAAGCCGCTATCGCCCTTGTCCGGACATAGCGACACACTGCCCAGGCTTCTGAGAGGACGACGACGATGGCCCGTAAGCGCGAGATGACCCTGGTCGGGTTCATGCAGGCTCAGAATTGCTCGAACTACATCGGCTCTTGGCGCCACCCTAATTCCGCGACCGACTTTCTGGGGCCGCAGTATTACCAGCGGATCGCGCAGACGTTGGAATACGGCAAGTTCCACCTGTGCTTCTTCGACGACCGTCTGGCCATGCCGGACATTCTCGGCAACGACCATCGCGAGGCGGTCCGCAACGGAGCGCGTGTCGTCAAGATGGACCCCGTCACGATTCTTGCCTGCATGGGCATGGCGACCAAAAATCTTGGCCTCGGTTCAACCTATTCGACGACCTACTATCAGCCGTTCCACGTCGCTCGCGTGATGGCGACACTCGATCTGATGACGTCCGGCCGTGCCGCCTGGAATGTCGTCACCTCGCTGAACGACAGCGAGGCGCACAATATGGGCCAAGTGTCCCATGTGGAGCATGACCTCCGGTACGACATGGCCGACGAGTTCATGGAGGTCGTGCTCGGCCATTGGGACACTTGGGAGGACGACGCCCTCGTGGTCGACAAGGAGGAGGGACTCTTTGCTCACCCCGAGAAAGTCCACCGGCTCGAGCACAAGGGAAAGTGGTATAGCTCCAAGGGCCCGTTCACGGTGCCACGCTCCGCGCAGGGACGCCCGGTTGTCATTCAGGCCGGCCAATCCGGGCGCGGCCAGGCCTTTTCGGCGCGCTGGGGCGAGCTGGTCTTCTGGGTGCTGCCGAACCTCGAGATCGGCAAGCGGACCTACGACAACTTCAAGGCGATGGTCGCCAAAGAGGGACGCGATCCCGCCAGCGTGGCCGTGGCGCCGGCCGTTTACGTCGTGCCGGGCGAGTCCAAAGCCATGGCCGAAGATAAGATGGCGCTGATCGATCAGCTGGCGAAGCCTGTCGACGGCTTGGCGTTGCTATCCGAGGCCCTGAACTTCGACTTCTACTCGAAGCCCATGGATTCGAGCTTCAGCGACGAAGAACTTGCGGGCGTCAGCGGCCTGCGCGCCATCATCGACCGCGTCACGACGCTCTCCGGCAAGAAGAACCCGACAATCCGCGATTTCGTCCAATTCTCGAGCCGCGGCACCGTGCGCGAATTCCCGCGTTTCGTCGGTACACCGAAGGAGATAGCCGACGGCCTCGAGGAGTGGTTCGGCACCTGCTGCGATGGGTTTGTGGTGGCTGCAACTCACATTCCGGGTGCCTATGAGGATTTCGTGCGCCTCGTGGTGCCGGAGCTTCAGCGTCGCGGGCTTCATCAAAAGGACTACAAGGGTCCCACACTTCGCGACAACCTCGGGCTGCCCAAAGCGCAAATCGGGGACTGGAAGAAAGCCTGATCCTCGCGAGGAGCATTGCGGCGGACCGGTGTCTGGCTTTAGCCTGATGCTGCTGTCACGATGCGATGTCTGCCAGCATGTTCAAGGCTCTGCCTGCGCCGTCAGGCTGGAGCCGGATACCCATACCGCGCCTCGGGAGCACGACGATGGACAGCGCCAAGTTCAAGAACCTCATGCGCCACCAGGCGGGCGCGGTCACGATCATTACCGTGGGAAGTCCGGGCAGTCGCACGGGCCTCACAGCGACGGCCATGTGCTCGCTCACCGATTCGCCGCCGACGGTTCTGATCTGCGTCAACCGGAACGCCAGTGCCCACGCGCCGATTCGTGCCGCCAAGTGCTTCGGGGTCAACATCCTGGCGCAGGAGCACTTCGACTTGGCCAAGCGGTTCTCGACCAAGATCGTGGAGGGTGAGGCGAGGTTCGACGCCGACGCCTGGGAGGCGCTCGCGACGGGCGCACCGACCTTGAAAGGGTCCCTGGCGACGCTCGATTGCGAACTCGTGGACGAGCACGAGTTTCAGACGCATTCGATCTTCATCGGCCGGGTTCGCGACGGTCGATTCCGCGAGGACGTCCAGCCGCTTCTCTACTTCCGCGGCGACTTCTGGGATGTGAAGGGGCGCTGACACGGCTTCGGCCCCCTCGAAGGCCTTCGTTCGCCTGGAGTGTTGCTGCGCGGGCGAGTTGCGGCATAGTCTTCACCTGCCGGGGCACGCGAACTGAACGCACGTGCTCGTCTCATGGAGGATAACGATGTCGGAATTCTTGTTGAGCCGCCGAGCAGCGCTGTTCGGCGCTGGCGCGTTCGCAACCGCGGCTGCGACTGGTCTCGGCGCATCAGGTGCCATGGCGAAGGCACCTGCGCTCAAATCGCAGGTTCCCTATTGGTATCGATTCAAGCACGGCACCATGCAGGTCACGATGGTGTCGGACGGCCCGCTGCCGCTTGGCGACCCTGGTGGCGCGTTCCTCGGCGCCACTAAGGACGAGATCGGCAAGTTGCTGACCGACAATTATCTGTCTGCCAGCAACGTCGTGCTCGAGCAGAACTCGCCGGTCGTCAACACGGGTAAGAACCTCGTCCTGTTCGATACTGGCATGGGAACGCAGAAGATGTTCGGTCCGACGACCGGGCGGCTCATGACGAGCCTTCGGGAAGCCGGTATTCGCCCCGGCCAAATCGATTCGATCGTCATCACGCACGGGCACATCGACCACATCGGGGGCATGGTCGACGCAAAGGGAAAGAGGCTTTTCCCGAACGCGCAAGTCTACATGAGCCAAGCCGACTTCGACTTCTGGACCGACGACAAGGACCCGAAAAAGCTCAAGGACTTCGTCGTTCACGCACGCAAGAACCTGTTGCCGTACCGCGACCGTATCAAATTCATCAAGGATGGCGAGGAGTTCCTGCCCGGCATCACGGCGATGGCGGCGCCGGGACATACTGTGGGGCACATGGTTTTCATGCTGTCGAGCGAGGGCAAGCAACTTTGCTTCATCGGTGATCTGACACACCACCAGGTGCTGCTGGTCGAGCGGCCGCGGCTCGAGTTCGCCTACGACACCGATCCGAAGCAGTCCGCTCAAACGCGAGTGAAGTACCTCGACATGTTTGCGACGCAGAAGATCCCAGTCATCGCCTACCACTTCCCGTGGCCGGGCTACGGGCACCTATCGAAGCATGGCGACGGCTTCCGCTACCATGCGGCACCGATGGAGATCGTACAGGTCCCGCCGAAGAAGACATGAAGTAAAAGAACTGGAGGTCGGTTGGTGAGAACGTGTGTTGCGTGCTCTTGACCCGAGCACGTTCACTTGCCGCCCTTCTTGAACGGTGCCATGCCCTCCCGAGCGAGCTCGTCGGCTCGCTCGTTCTCATCGTGACCGGCATGCCCCTTCACCCAGTGCCATTCGATCTCGTGGCGGCGGCGCGCCTCGTCGAGTCGCTGCCATAGCTCGGCGTTCTTCACGGGCTTCTTGTCGGCCGTCTTCCAGCCGTTGCGTTTCCAGCCGTGGATCCACTTCGAGATGCCGTCCTTAACGTAGTTGCTGTCGGTCCATAGTTCGACTTTGGAAGGTTTCTTCAGCGCCTCGAGGGCAGAGATGGCTGCCATCAATTCCATACGATTGTTGGTCGTGGTCGCCTCGCCGCCGTTGATCTCCTTGCGGTGCGGACCGGAGACCAAAATCGCGCCCCAGCCGCCAGGGCCAGGATTGCCCGAGCAGGCCCCATCCGTAAAGATCGTGACCTGAGGCTTGTCTTCGTCGCTCATGGGGGGCCTGCGCCGAGGCCAGCGTCCAGGCCGTACTCGCGCTCGCTACGGACCGCTTGATGAAAGCTGAGCCGCCGCACGTACTCCCCCGGATCCTTCCGTTTCACGAGTGCATCGGGCGGCGTATTGATCCAGTCGTAAGCGCGGGTCAGCAGAAAGCGCAAAGCTGAGCCGCGTGCGAGCACGGGGAGTGCCTTCCTCTCGTCGTCGGTCAGGCAGCGAACGCTATCGTAACCCTTCAACAGCGCGCGTCCCTTGGTGATGTTGAACTGGCCGTTGGCCTCGAAACACCAAGCGTTGAGGCATACGGCAACGTCGTAAGCCAACGCGTCCGTGCAAGCGAAGTAGAAATCGATCAGCCCGGACAGACGATCGTGGAGGAAGAACACGTTGTCGGGGAAGAGATCGGCGTGGATGACCCCTTCTGGCAGATGTCGCGGCCAATGCGCGTCGAGGAAGTCGAGTTCGGTTTCGATCAGTGCGCCGAGCCCGCCGCGAACCTCATCGGCCCGGACGGCAAACCGCTGGTAGAGGGGGCGCCACTCGTCGATCCCCAGCCCGTTGCGCCGCCGCATCGAGAAATCCGCCGCCGCGATGTGCATGCGGGCCAATGCTTCGCCGATCTCCCTGCAGTGATCGGCAGTCGGGCGCCGCACCGAAAGACCTTCGAGAAAAGTGACCAGCGCCGCCGGCCTGCCAGCAAGCTCGCGCAAGTTGCGGCCCTCGCAGTCCCGTACTGGCGTCGGGCAATTGAGGCCGGATCCGGCCAGATGCTCCATCAGCGCGAGAAAGAACGGCAGCTCGGCAGGGTTCACGCGCTTTTCGTAAAGCGTCAGAATGAACCATCCGCGCTCCGTCTCAACGAGGTAGTTCGTGTTCTCCACGCCTTCCGCAATGCCCTTGAAGGACACCACCGCGCCCAGACCATAGCTGGCGATGAAGGCGGCGATCTCCTCGTCGCCAACGTCCGTGTAGACTGCCATTGGGATCCCGCTCCGCGTTTACTGATCAGCCGGAGACCGGTGCGTCGCGCAGCTCGCGCGGTACATTGAACGCAATGCGTTCCTCAGCAGTCCGAACCTGCTCGAGCGTGACGAGGAAGCGCTCCCCGAGCGCTGTGATGATCTCGTCGACCAGAACCTCCGGCGCCGACGCGCCGGCGGTGATGCCGAGGGTTCGCACACCTTCGAGTTGCTCCCATGGCAAGTCGCTTGCCCGCTGGACCAGCATCGCGCGGGAGCAACCGGCCCGCTCAGCCACCTCGACGAGGCGAAGCGAATTCGAGCTGTTCGGCGCGCCCACGACGAGCACGCAATCGGCTCTCGGTGCGATCACCTTGACTGCGGCCTGACGGTTGGTCGTTGCGTAGCAGATGTCCTCCTTGTGGGGCCCGACGATGGCGGGAAACCGCTCCTTGAGAACGGCCACGATCTCGGCCGTATCATCGACGGAGAGCGTCGTCTGCGTGATCCAGGCGAGGCGGTCCGGGTCGCGCGGCACGAGGCGTCTGGCGTCCTCGACGGTCTCGACGATCCGTACCGCGCCCTCCGGCAGCTGGCCCGTCGTTCCCACCACCTCGGGATGCCCGGTGTGTCCGATGAGGATGATCTCGAGATTTTCGGCGTAATGGCGCTCTGCCTCGACGTGAACTTTGGAGACAAGGGGACAGGTCGCATCCAGAAAGAACATGTTTCGCTTGCGGGCCGCGGCAGGGACGGACTTCGGCACACCGTGTGCCGAAAAGATCACAGGCGCATCGGTTTCTGGGATCTCGTCCAACTCTTCCACGAATATGGCGCCTTTCTGGCGCAGGGACTCAACCACGAACCGGTTGTGCACGATCTCGTGCCGAACGTAGACGGGGGGACCGTATTTGCGCAGCGCCAACTCGACGATCTGGATGGCCCGGTCGACGCCGGCACAGAAGCCGCGCGGCGCCGCGAGCAGTACGGTGAGCGGTGGGAGGACTGTCGGTTCCATGCGGTGGAGAGGCTCCGTCGGCGCGTTCGCGATCCCAACTGAGGACATCCGGGTCCGGCGCGACACGCCACCCGGAAAACCCATGGTGCTACACTTGACATCCGCTTTGAACAAGGGCGATGGTCCGCCCGTGACCTGCGGGGGTACCGAGTCAGCGGCGCGTCAGATGTCGCGGCTTCGAATGGACGGGGGTAGCGTGGCGCGAGCAGCGACAGGCGCTTTGCGCGCACTGGTCAGATTGGCCGGTGCTGCGGCGATAGCAACGATGGCGAGCGGATGCGGCATGTCCTCGATCACTTCGGGGATCGGTGGCGGCATGTTTGGTGGCGGGGCCGCGTCCAAGACTGCCGAGAAGGCCGTTACGCACGAGCAGATGCTGTCGGCAGCCAAAGCCAACTCTCCGATGCCGGTCGGTGGCGACGTGGCAGGTGGGTGTCCTCGCTTCGCGGTTTGGCCCCGCGATCATCACGTGACGATCTACGAACAAGGCAAGGTCGGAGATGGCCTCGCTGTGCGTCATCGCGGCGAGATCACCCAGACGGCACGTGAGTGCCAGATCCAGGGGACACGCGTTACGGTCAAGTATGGTTTCTCTGGACGTGTGCTGCTCGGTCCGAAAGGGCAGGCAGGATTGGTCACGCTACCGGTCAATATCTTCGTCACCGATGCAAAGCGGGCGCGCATCGTGAACGAGAGCGGCATGGTCGACGTGACGGTGTCGGCCGACAGACCCGTCGGTTACTTCTCAGCCGTAAGAACTGTCTCGTTCGACGTCCCGGTCGGCTCGCGGGCCGGAGAGTTCGAGGTCTTCGTCGGCTTCGATCAGACGACACCAGGCGCCGGGTGAGCGTCATCACCTTCGTGACTTTAGCGCCTACGGGGTAACTCGGGCGAGCGGCTCTGCGCGCAGAGCCAGCCTCATCTGAGCCTCTGCGCGAGCCTCAACTAATTGAAATTCAACTTCAGCCCCGGCTCAGGCCACCGAAGCATCGCCAGCTGGCCCTTGTCGGAGAGCGTGACGTAGGCGGTGCACATATCTGTGCCGCCGAAACAGATGTTGGTGGGATAGACGTCAGGCATCTTCACTTCGCGCACGATGTCGCCCTTCGGCGAGATCTCGGTGATATAGCCCGTTGTCAGTGTTGCGACGCAGATGTTCCCGCTCGCCATCACGGCAAGGCTGTCGAACCGCGCGCGACCGGCGAGACCAGCAATCATGCGCCCGCTGTGTGGCGCAAACTCTGATTTCGGTTTCAGCTTGCCCGGGCCTTGCACTTCGAAGGCCCACAGCCGTGCGCCTTCGGTGTCGGCGGCATAGAGCGTCTTGCCATCGGGTGACAAGCCGCATCCATTGGTGCTGAGCATCGGATAAGCCACCTCGACGATCTTGGAGCCGTCAGGCAGGGCATAGTAGATGCCGGCATTGTCCCGATGTCGTGGGTGGCGTTTGCCGAGATCGGTGAAGTAGAAGCCGCCGTCCTTGTCGAAAACCAGATCGTTCGGTGCTGAGAGCGGATTGCCGGCCACGTCCTTGTAGAGGAGCGTCGCCTTGCCCGTCTTGGCGTCGAGCCGCTGCACGTACCCGAATTTGTAGTCCGGGTGTGGGCCGAGGCCCATCGAATGGCCCTCGACGTAGCGGCTGCCACCGTTGTTGCAGAGGTACAAGTGTCCGTCCGGTCCGAAGGCGAGCCCGTTCGGCCCGCCGCCGCAATCCGAGAACAGGCTGACCTTGCCGTCGGAGGTTACCCGGGTGCAGCGGCCATTGCGGATCTCCGTGAGAATCACCGAGCCGTCGGCACAGACCACCGGTCCCTCGGGAAATCCGAGCCCGCTCGCCAGAATCGTCACGTCCGTCATGAACGTTTCTCCTGAGTAACGCTGAGTTCAAATTGAGGCGCCGTTGGCCGCACCTGCTCGTGGAAAGGCTACTTCAGCCGGCTCAGATACTGCGCGGCAATATCGATGCCCACGTAGTCCGAGTAAGCCTTGAGGAGGCGTGCCGCTACGGGCCCCGGCACTTTGCCGTCGCCGATGGCCGCATGATTGACCTTTGAAACGGGACATAGGCACAGGCTCGTCGAGGTCAGGAAGACCTCGTCCGCCGTGTAGGCGTCGTAGAGGTCGATGTCGCGCTCGACCACCTCGAAGCCTTCTTGCCTGGCCAATTCGATCACAGTCTGTCGCGAGATGCCTTCGAGTACATAACGGCCCTGCGGCGTCGAGATACGGCCATCCTTCACCACGAAGATGTTCGACCCCATGCCCTCGCAGAGATTGCCGTTCTCGTCCAGGAGCACGGCCCAGGCCTCCGGATCGCGTTCACGCGCCTCCATGTCGGCCATCACCATGTTGAGATAGTTGTGCGTCTTGACGCGCGGGGAAAGGGAACCGGGCGGCGTCCGGCGCACCGACGGCACCACCACGCGGATGCCGTCACGATAGTGTGCGGCGCGCGCCTTGAAGGGGAGCGGCATGCAGTCGACGATGACGCTCGGCCCCATGTCTTCCCATGGGTCCATGCCTTCGCCGACACTCTTGATGCCGCGCGAGACGCGTTGCCCGACCCACCAGTCGTCGCCCTGGCCAAGCAGATGGGCGTTGCGGTGCACAACCTCGTGAGTGATCTCGGTCAGTTCGGCGGGCTTCAACCCTATATCGATGCCGAGGTACGCAAGCGAGCGATAGAAGCGATCGATATGCTCCTTCACGCGAAAGGGCTTGCCGCCGAAGGTTCGGGTCATGTCGAAGCAGCCGTCGCCATAGAGAAAGCTTCGGTCGCGGAAGGGCACGCGCACCTCGCCTTCGGGCACGTATTTACCGTTGAAATAAGCGGTCCGCTGGTTCGAGCGCTCTGGCATGGTCCCTGTCCTTGAGAATGATCGATCGGAAAGCGCGGGGCGCCTGCCGCAGGTCATATCCTAGGCAGGCTTGCCCCCGTTCGCCAACTCCGACCTCGCTCAGAACATGCGGGCGGGATCGAAGGTCAGAATCATGTGCTCCCAGCCGCCGGCATACTTGTCCTCAGGAAGGACGTAAGGCTCGCACTGGACGAGCGCGCGCACAGCGGAATCGGCAGCGTCCCGGAACACCGGGTTTGCCATGGTGTTGACGACGCGCGGTGAAGACGCGAGCCGCCCTTCGGGCGTCAAGCGGATCTCGACCTTGACCACCATCTGCTGGATGCCATCGACGCCGGCATTGATGTTCCAGCAGCGGCTGACCGCCTGCCGCATCAGTCCGGCAAGGAAGCTCGCCTCATTCGCCGAGATGGTGCTGTCGCGGCCTTGGGTGTCGCCGCGTACGGGCCCCTTTGCATTGGTCGGACGTTCGGGCGCGTCGTTGGCGGCCGGCGCCTGCTTGGGATCGGGTGTCTTATCGAGCAATGCCGAGAGCCGGTTCGTGTCGAGCTGCTTCTGTTTGGCGAGTTCCGCCTTGCGCTTGGCGTCGTCGCGCTTCTTCTTCTCGGCCAGCTCCCGCTTCTTCTTCTCCGCCAGCTCCTGCTTCTTTTTTTCCTCAGCCTTCTTTTTTTCTTCGGCTTTCCGCTTTTCCTCGGCGGCCCTTGCCTCGGCGTCGGCCTTCGCTTTCTCTTCCGCCTCGGCTTTGGCTTTAGCCGCAGAGGCCTCCTCCTTCTGCTTTTCCTCCTCCGCTTTTTGCAAGGCCAGCTCGTCGAGCTTTTGCGCGAGCGCAGCTTTGTCCGGCTCCGGCTTTGGGGGCTCGACTTTTTGTGCGGATGGGGGAGGGGGCGGAGGTTCGGCCTTGGTGACCTCGACCGGCTTGGCGGGCTCGGGCGGCGGCGGTTCGGCAGCGGGGGGCGGCGGCTGTGCCACGACCGGGCGCGGCTTGGGTGCGTCCTTTTTGGCTTCGTCCGGCTTCTTCACGTCCTTCGCTTCGGCCTCATCAAGCTTGGCCTCGCGGACGCCCTTGCGCATCTGGTTGAGCTCGGAGGCCGAGATGACGTCGGCGACGATGGCCTCGGTCGGCGACTTCTGCTCGCGAGGCGGCGTATGGGCAATCGAAAGCATCGCATAGCCGAGCAGCGCTGCGTGGAGCACGACGGACATTGCCAGCCCGAATGTCACCCCTTAACCCCCACCCTCCACCTCGGTCACGAGCGAGATCTTACGGAAACCCGATTCCTTCAAGCGCGCCATCACGCGCGCGACGTGACCGTACTCGACTGCACGGTCTCCCCGGACGAAGACGGGCTCGTCCTGTCCTGATCCGCTGCCTCGCGACTGCGCGATCGCCGTGAGTTTGGGCCCGAGCTCGTCGAGCGACATCGGTGTCTTCTCTTCCTGGCCGAGGAACACCTGCCCGCTTTTGGTTACGGAGACCACGAGGGGCTCCTTGTTGGTCTCGAGCTGGCGGCCCTTGGCCTGCGGCAGCTCCACCTGAACTCCGCCGGTCAGCAACGGTGCTGCGACCATGAAGATGATCAACAGCACCAGCATCACGTCGACGAAGGGCGTGACGTTGATTTCGCTCATCGGCGCATGGCGACGCCTGCGACCTCGCCGGCCGCTGTGACCGCTCCCACCACCTCCGCCAAGGCTCGCACCCATGAGCTTGCCCCCCTAAGAGCGGACGTCGATCTGGCGCGAAACAATGGCGGCAAACTCGTCGGCGAACGCCTCGAGGCGCTGCGCGAGTCGAGCCGAATCGGCAGAGAATTTGTTGTAGGCGATCACAGCCGGTATTGCGGCCAGCAAGCCGAGTGCCGTCGCAAACAGCGCCTCGGCAATACCCGGCGCCACGACGGCGAGGCTAGTGTTCTTCGAGATGGCAATGGCTTGGAAGCTGGTCATGATGCCCCAGACCGTGCCGAAAAGACCTACGAACGGCGCTGTCGAGCCGACCGTTGCCAGAAACAGCAGACTTCGCTCGAGCCGCTCCATCTCGCGACTAATGGTGACGTCCATCACCTTTTCGACGCGCAGCTGGATGCCGCCGAGCGCGCGAATATTCCCCTCGACGGAGCGCTTCCACTCGCGCATCGCGGCAACGAAGAGTGCCGCCATCGAGAAAGTGCGATCGCGTGAAAGGGCAGTGTACAGTTCCTCAAGCGACTGCCCGGACCAGAACAGCTGCTCGAAGCGGTCGGCTTCGCGGCGAGCACGCCGGAAGGCAAAGATTTTGGTGAAGATGATGGCCCACGACCAGACGGAGGCCAGAACTAGCCCGATCATCACCACCTTGACGACGATATGGGCCTGCATGAACAACTCGTAGAACGAGTGTCCACTGGCCGTCGCCCCGATCGCATGCTGCACGACGTCGGTCGGATTCATAGTGCTCCCGCAAATTCTGGTGCCGGGTCGGGCGCGACGGACCTTGCGGATGAGACTGGGCGATATCCCCATCCCTCTGCCACACCGTTTCGCCTGGACGCGCGACTCTCCCCAAACGAAGCTTCTTGCCCGCCAATTTGACCAAACTGCGGCCCCGGCGTCCCCGTGACACGAAACGTGAACGAGCAAGGCGATATAGACCGTGGTCCAACCCGCATCTCAAGGGCGCGGACTTGTCCGTGATCTTTTGTCCACAGTGCTATGGGTCAGGAGCGGGTTGCGCGTGGTCGGGTTGCCCTGCCGAGGCCTAATCCGACGAGGACTGCGGCGAGGCCTGCCGCGAGCCCGGCACTGACGAATGCGAACGTCTGCTTGAACGCCAGAAGGGTGGCATCCGGCAGGCCGGCGGCCAACGCATCGGCCTCGATGGTCCGGCTCAGTGCCGTCAGTCCTGCCGCCGCGCCGACGATACCGATCGTGCGAGTGACCAGTGTGAGGCTCCCGGCGACGCCTCGGTCTGCCTGGGGCAGAGTCTCCAGGACTCGATCGGCGTAACAAACCTGGAACAGTCCGAGTCCGAAGCCTTGGAAAGCAAGGCATATGGCCATCATGACCGCCGTCGTATCGCGGCTCCAGCTCGAAACCAGCGCAAGTCCGATGACCGAGACCAGCGTGCCGATCAGTGCGAGCGGAGTTGATCCGACGCGCTGGGCAACCCGCCCGGCGAGCCACGAACCTACCACGACGCCCGATGCGTTGGCACAAAGGACGAGGCCTCCGATGCCCGGGTCAAGTCCGGCCGTCCGAGCCAGATGAAAGGGTACGAGCAACATCACGGCGAATCCCGCGAAGTTAAGCGCGATGCTGGCCAGGTTGAGGACAAGGAATACGCGCTCGCGAAAAAGCGATGGTCGGATGATCGGGTCGGGGTGACGCGACTCGTGCGCCAGGAATGCCCAGAAAGTCGCTGCCCCGATCAAGACGAGTGCTGCTGCGATAATCTCCCCGTTCGGCATCTCGGGTCGGGCTGCGGCGAGCAGGAAGGCCGACAACCATGTCACGAGCAGAAGTGCGCCGGTCCAGTCGAAGGCACGCCGCGTCGCGCTTGCCACGGCAGTGGGGATGAGCCAGGCCAGTGCGAAGGCCGTCGCCACCAGTGGCAGCCGGGCCCAGAACACGACCGGCCAGCCGAAGCGTTCGACGAGCACACCGCCCGCAAGTGGCCCGAGCGCCGCGCCGACAGCGATGGCGGCCGAGTAAAAACCCAGGACCCGGGTGCGCTCGGATTCCGGATAAAGTGAGGTTGCGAGTGCAGGTGCACAGCTCCAAGTCAGGGCCGCGCCGACGCCTTGCAGAACGCGTCCCGCAAGCAGCAGCCCGACATCCGGCGCCAGGGAGCACGCCGCATAACCAAAAGCCGAAATGACAAGGCCAGTCACGAACACTCGGCGGTAGCCGAGCAGATCGCCCAGCTTGCCGAACGCCAGCGTCAGGCTCGCGTAAGTCAGCACATAGGCGATGATCACCCAGCGGATGCCGGACTGCGGCAGGCCGAACGCGGCGGTAATGCTTGGGAACGCAATGTTGACGGCGCTATCGAGCGGAGCGGCGAGCGTCCCGAGGCAAACGACGAGTAGGGCGGCGAGCGAGCGGCGACGGGAAAGCGACATGGGCCATCGGGTCTGTGTCAGGAGCTGGGTGAATGACCGCCAGCGTTGCACGCCTCTCCACGAACTCGAAGAGCGAACTGTCGTCAGTCGAAGGCCGCAACCCCAGCGATCTTCACGAGCACATCTGCGGCGAACCGCAGCACTTCGCTCACGTGGCCGGCGAATGCGTCGGAGTGAACGTCTATCGCCTTCTTTTTGCCGGGAATTTTTCCGAGCCGTCAATCTGCGGGAAATCGATGTCGATCGTGTAACGAGAGTGAGGTGGGTATGCCAGCCCGCGCGTACGTGTCGGCCGAGACGCCGTCTTCAGCAGCGCCGTTTCGTGAACATTCCGATCGTCTGCGCTGGGAACTCGCTTCTGAGGAGCGTGTCGGCACGCCGATCATGCCGAAGCGGAAGCGATGGTGGTTGCGCGCCGCTGCCTTGCTCGCCGTTGCCTGTGGAGGCTGGGCCTTTTTCACCGATCCGGTGGGGACCAGGGACTGGACATCGCAGCGTCTTAGCTCGGCCGCATCCTGGGGAGAGGCGATGCTGAGCGAGTGGCACCCGATCCCTCGTCCGGCAGAATTGCCGACGCCGCCAGCTTCGCTCACCCCGTTGCAGCTACTCGATTCAGCCGTGATCGAATCCGCCGGCCGGGTTGTCTTGGGCGCGACCAGCGATCTGGCGATCAAGGAAGTCGCCCGCGCGGAGGCTGAGGCAGCGCCACCACCAGCCGAACAGATCGATGAAACGGCCGCAAAGCCGGCCGAGATCGAGAAGCCCGCGCCCTTGCCTCCATTACCCCCGCTGACCGATCCGATCCAGAAGCGAGCCGAGGCAGTGGGCCTGCATCCCGATTTGTCCCGGGCTCTGCTCCAGAGCCTGACCGCGACCGACTTCAAGAATGCAGCCACAGCCATCAAGAAGGCGATTGCGGAGACGCCGGACGATGCCGTTCTCGTCTGGCCGCCACAGCCGAAGCCCGGGATCGCGCGATTCCGGATTCACTTCGTGCCCGGAATCTCTCCCGCTTGTCGCCGATATGTCGTCGGTGTCGGGAAGAACGGTTGGCTGACGACCGCCTTGCCGATGGAGCGCTGCGGCGTCAAACCGAAATTATCATCGAAGCCGCCAGTCGAACGGGCGGCGTCGACAACCTTGCCGAAGAGGTGAGGCGTCTGCGCAGGCGGCTTGTCGCAATTCGGCGGGGCCGCGCTGCGATGTCCCTGGTCGTGACGGTGAAGGGCGCTATAACGTTGTCCGGACATATCTGAAGTACGCCCGGAGCGAGCCCATGACCCTGCCCACATATGAGATCTACGCCATCCGCTACGCCAAGCAGGATCTTCGCGACGAAGGCCACATGTTCATCGGCGGCCAGCATGGCAAGATGATACAGGGGCTCGATTTCTTCACGTATGCGCTGAAAGGTAACGGTCGAAACTGGATCATCGACACCGGAATGACGTCAGTACAGGCCAAACGTATGGGCCGCGATTACGATTTCCTGTGTCGCCCTTCGGAGGCTCTGGCTCGAATCGGTATCGATGCGGCCTCTGAACCGGACGTGATCCTGACGCACGCTCATTTCGATCACGTCGGCACCCTGGAGGACTACAAGAAGGCGCGATTCCATATCCAGGACGAGGAGATGATCCACGTCACCGGTCGCGATATGACCATGAAGCCATTCCGCCTCGCCTATCATCCAGACGACGTTAAACAACTGATCGATCTCGTCTATGCCGACCGGATGGTCTTCCATGACGGCGACGTCGAGATCGCGCCGGGTATCGAGTTCATCCTTGTCGGTGGTCACGCACGGGGTCAGGCGATCGTGCGCGTGCACACCAAGCGCGGATGGGTGGTGCTTGCCTCCGACGCCGTGCATGTCTTCGACGAGACCGATTTCGAGCGCCCCTTTGCGATCTTCTACGACCTCGCTGACATGATCGAGGGTTATCGATCGATAAATCAGATGGCGGGCCATCGCGACCTCCTGATCCCCGGCCACGATGCGCGCGTCACCAAGGCATATCCGCCCGCTGGCCCGGGCATGGATGGCCAGATCCTCCGCCTCGACCTTCCGCCGAAGTGGTAGGGCGGGTCATCTTTCTCCCATCACCCTGAGCTTCTTCCCTCTGGGGGCAGTGCAATGGGAGGAAATTGAATTCAATTGTGGAGCACGCCGATGTCCGATCCCCGCCAAATCACGATGATCGCTTTCATGCAGGCGCAGAACTGCTCGAACTACACGGGCTCCTGGCGGCACCCGTCGTCGCACAGCGATTTCCTGACACCCGCCTATTTCCAGCGGATGGCCCGCGTTCTGGAGGAAGGGAAGTTCCACGTTGCATTCTTCGACGACCGTCTCGCAATGCCGGATCGCTACAAGAACGACCACGTCGAGGCAGTTGAAGGCGGCGTTCGTGTGGTCAAGCTCGACGTGACCACCATCATGACGGTTATGGGGCTGGCGTCGACGAAGTTGGGTATCGGCGGCACCGGGTCGACGACGTATTTCGAGCCGTTCCACATCGCCCGGGCCTGGGGAACGGTGGATCACATGATCGGCGGTCGCGCCGCTTGGAATGTCGTGACCTCCGTCAACGACGGTGAGGCTTTGAACTTCGGCCGCGACACCCATGTCGATCACGACCACCGATACGACATGGCCGACGAGTTCATGGAGGTCGTGCTCGGTCACTGGGACACGTGGGAACCCGACGCGTTGATCGTCGACAAGGAGGGTCGCTTCGCCGACGGCAAGAAGGTCCACCGGCTCGATCACAAAGGCAGATACTACCAGTCGCGCGGCCCTTTCACCGTGCCGTGGACGCCGCAGGGACGGCCTGTCATCATCCAGGCCGGTCAGTCCGGCCGTGGCAAGCAGTTCGCCGCCCGTTGGGCCGAGCTGATCTTTTGTTCGGTGCGCAATATCGAGCACGCCAAGGCCAATTACGCCGAGGTCAAGGGCGCGATTGCAGCGGCTGGTCGCGACCCGGAGAAGGTCGTGATCGCGCCGGCCTGCTACGTTTTCGTCGGCGAAACGCGCGCCATGGCCGAGGAGAAATTCGCGATCTCCGATAGCCTTGCTCGCCCGATCGATACGCTCGCGCTGCTTTCGGAGGCGATCAATTTCGACTTCGGATCGAAGCCCATGGATGAGCCGTTCTCGGACCAGGAGCTCGCACAGCTCACGGGAATGCACGGTATGCGGGACCGTGTCATCGCCAACTCCGGCAAAAAGAACCCGACGACTCGAGATTTCGTCGAGCATTCAGGCCGGGGTCGATTGCGCGAGGCTCCGATCTTCAAAGGCACGCCTAAGGATGTGGCGGACGAGATGGAGGCCTGGTTCAAGGACCGCGCCTGCGACGGTTACGTACTCGCCACCACCGAGATGCCTGGCGGCTATGAGGATTTCGTGCGCCTTGTAGTGCCGGAGCTGCAGCGCCGCGGCGTTTACCAGAAAGATTATCGTGGAACGACGCTTCGCGAGAACCTCGGTTTGCCGATGGCGCGTCGGGGTGACTGGCGGAAGTGACGACGCGGGGGGCGAGGAGCTTAGGCGCTGTCCGGCCGCGTAGCCTTGCCAAACACCTAATTCCGATAATCTGGATTCGGAGGAAACGTCGACGTTGCGTTGACAGGTAAATCGTACTTTGCCGAGGTCAGCCAACGATCTTGCGTCAACTCGGGATACTGTCGGGAATGCCTGCACCCAGACTTCATTCGCATCGTATTGTTCAGAGGTTCGCGAGGGACGACCGCGGCACGGTGCTCATTATCTTTGCTGTCTCGGCGACGCTGCTGTTTCTGGCCGCAGGAATTGCTGTCGATACGGGACGGTTGTTTCTGGCACGGTCCGCGGTCAGTGCCGCCATAGACGCGGCTGTTCTCGCTGGTGCGCGATCTCTGCAACTCGATCCAGATTCGCCGGCCGAAGCACTCGACGTGGCCCGAAGGACGTATGTGAGCAATTTGCAGGGCGCCCCCACGCTGTTGCGGGACGACGTTGCATTTGCTGTATCGTCAGATGGCAAGGCCATCGACGCGACCGGTACGGCTATGATCGGGACCACACTGCTCCAGGTGGCGGGCATTGCCGAAATGTCTGTGGTTGCTGGCTCTGGAGCGAAGCTCGCGTCGGCGTCGGTCACGGTTGGCGGTTCGGGCGGCAGCAATATCGAAGTTGCCGTGATGCTCGATGTGACCGGATCGATGTGCGATGACGGTGTTGGCCCCTGTACGAGGGGAACCAAGCTCACGGGGCTTAAAGAGGCGGCGAAGCGCGTGTCGAGATCGTCGTCTCCGACGATCAATCGCACCTGACCTCCAAAGTCGCCGTCATGCCGTTCTCGACGCGTGTCCGGGTTGGCCCGAACAATGGTGGTGGAGCGCGGATGAGCGCGCTGACCGGGCTCCCTCCCACATGGAGCGGCTGGATGAACTATTGCTCATCGAGCACGGGTAGTGGCGGCAGCGAATCGGCAGGCAATTGGACTTGCACATCCGCGGTAACGCAGTACGTGAGCGCGTTGCCCATCATGCCGTGTGTCACTGACAGATATTATGAAGCGACCGGTCAGATCGACGCCACAGATCGTGCGCCGGGCGCCGGCGCGTGGCTGAATGCGCATGACGGAACCAGGATGACTCGGGGCTGGGACAGCAGCGGAGCGGCGACGAGCTACCTCGGGGCCAGCGCTGCGGACCCTTCCTACCAGTGGAATTACGCGAGTTATGGCTGCGCCGACGTCGCCGAGGCCAACGAGATCGTGCCGCTGACGTCGGACAGGTCGAGGCTCATGGCCAGTATCGATGACCTTGAGGCCTATGGCGCGACGGCCGGTGCGCTGGGCACGGCCTGGGCTTGGTACATGCTTTCACCAGAGTGGCAGTCTATCTTCTCAGGCGCGAGTGCGCCTGCGCCTTACTCGATGTTGACGAGCAAACGGCCGAATGGTGCGCCTGAGCTGCGAAAAGTTGCAGTCCTGATGACGGACGGCGGCTACAACACTTTCCGCAGTGCCAAGGAAGTGTCGCAGCAGACGGTCTCCAACTATGCTCTCCAATTGTGCTCTGGCATGAAAGCCAAAGGCATTGAGGTCTTCACCGTGGGGCTCGCGCTGGATCAGCTACCAGCCGTCGAGCGCGCCATCGCCGAGCAGACGTTGAGGGCGTGCGGCATGGACATCTCCCACTTCTACAATACGCTCAACGTGCAGCAGCTCTATGCGGCCTTCACCGATATCGCCATGAAGCTCTCGGCCATCCGACTGACGCAATAACCCTCGATTGCCGGCTACCGCCTCGCCCTTGCAGCCGGGTGGTTGCTTGGAAGTCGCGCCCGGCCGAACAGCTTTTCCCGCAGCGTGCCGGGACGGTAAGCTGTCTTGAAGCGACCGCGTGACTGCAACTCGGGAACCACAAGGTCGACGAGGTCGGTGAAGCTTTCCGGCATGACGACATAGGCGAGATTGAAGCCGTCGATGCCGGTCTCGTCGACCCAGGCCATCATCTCTGCTGCCACCTCCGCGCCCGAGCCCACCATCACGGGACTGCGCCCGCCGATGGCAACCTTCTCGGCGATCTCGCGCACAGTCCAGGTTCGATCCGGATCCGCGGTGGTGAAGCTTTCGAGTGCGGAACGATTGGCGTCGGTTTTCTCGTATCGCACGACATCGTCGAGGCCGTATTTGGAGAGATCGACCCCAGTCCAGCCGGACATCAGAGCGAGTGCGCCTTCGTGGCTCACGTACCGCACATACTCGGCGTGCTTCTCACGTGCCTCGGCGCTTGTCCGCCCGACGATAGGTGTTGCAAGAGCTAGTATCTTGAGATCCGCCGGATCGCGACCTGCAGCAACCGCCTGCTCGCGCAGGCCCGTGACGTAAGGCTTGATCGCAGCCTTTGTCGGGCCGTTGATGAAGACGCATTCAGCGTGCTGGCCCGCGAATTGACGTCCACGCCCGGAGGCGCCCGCCTGGAAAAGCAGCGGCGTGCGCTGGGGCGACGGCTCGCACAGATGAATTGCATCGAGCTTGTAGAACTCACCGTCGTGACACACCCGGTGGATTTTCGTTGGATCGGCGAAGACGCGGGCGGCCTTGTCGGCCCTGACCGCGTCGTCCTCCCAACTGCCTTCCCAGAGCTTGTAGACCACCTGCATGTAGTCATCGGCGATGTCGTAGCGCCTGTCGTGCCCGACCTGGGCCCGCTCTCCCATGCCCTTCGCTGCGCTATCGAGATAGCCGGTGACGATGTTCCAGCCGACTCGCCCCTTCGTCAGATGATCGAGTGTCGACATGCGGCGCGCGAACGGGTAGGGGGGCTCGAAACTCAACGTACATGTGACGCCAAAGCCGAGGTTCTCCGTCACCATCGCCATCGCCGGGATGAGCAGCGAAGGATCATTGACCGGAACCTGGACCCCAGAGCGAAGAGCCGCGTCCGGAGTTCCGGAATAGACGTCGTAGACCCCCAGCACGTCGGCGAGGAACAGCGCGTCGATCTTTCCGCGTTCCAAGGTCCGGGCAAGGTCGGCCCAATAGGCGAGATCGGTGTAATGCCGTGCGCGGTCGCGGGGATGTGTCCACATACCCGGCGACTGATGCCCTACCGTGTTCATGTGGAAGGCGTTGATCACGATCTCTGTCGTCATTTGTGTGTCCCCGGTATCGGACGGCACCCGCGCTCGATGACAGCATTCGCCCGCCAGCGCACGCCCGTCAGAGCCGCTTCAAGATCATCTCACCGATCAGCAGACAACCGAAACCAATCAGAATGAGGCCCGAGAGCTGATTGATGCGTTGCATTGCGGGAGACGTCAGACGGTGTCGCACGCTATTGATCAGGTGCGAGACGACCAGCCAATAGAAGAAGCTGCCGCCCATGATCGCGAGAACCATTGCGATCGCATCGCTCCGCGACTCGACCTCGACGAACGAACTCGCCCCACCGATGATGGCGATGAGGCTCAGGACAGCCCCGGGGTTCGTGATCGTCAGGATCACCAGCTTGGGAATGTCCCACGCGTAGTCGGAGAGCGTGGTGTCGGCCGCATCCTGCACGCTGCGGAATGTATTGCGCGAGAAAAAGAGCTTCGTCCCGGACGTGATTAGCGCGATACCGCCGACGATCTGGATCGCCCAGCGATAGTGAGCCACGGCGCCGCTAAGAGCCTTGACGCCGAACGTCGCCACCGAGGCGATCATGGCATCGCCGAGCGTAATGCCGATGCCAGCTGCGAGGCCGCCAAAAAAGCCGCGCTCGGCTGCCCTTTGCAAACCGAGGAAATTGATCGGCCCGATCGGCAGCGCGATCAGCACCCCGATCAGGAATCCGATGGGTATGACGAGAGGATTTGGCACCAGCCCTAGCCCCACCATAGGCCCAGGACGGTGCTTCGATGCGATGGGCCCTCGACTGCGCGCTGGAGTGGCCAGGACAGGTGTTGTCGTGCGCGCTGGCTGCGCTCAGTCGTGCGCCGACCGTCATCCTCGCCGCTCAAACGGAAACCTCCCGCTGCCAGCCCGCCACAGGCCTTCGCATGCTCGATCAGGTACTGGTACTGAGCGCAACGGCCCTTGTCCATGTGACGGCCTGCTCGGTGCACAGGCACGCTGCCGGGCATCGCGAACCCAAATCGAGTTGGCCCTGCTGCGACCATCGACATCCGCGCGTACACATCCCGCGGGCAGGACCGCTTACAGGTCTCCGGTAACCATACGTCGACCATCGGTTAGGCCCGGTCGATGATGATCCATTACGAAAGTGTATCCGCGAAAGAGGGGGCCTCTGATGAACCGTTTTGTGGTCGTCGCCGGTTTGACTGTGATGATGTCTGCGCCTGCTATCGGTCAGACTTGGGCTCCATGGTATCAACGAAGCCTGCTCGAGACTTCGCGACCGAGCACACCTTCACCCACGCCCAAAGCGAAGAAGGCCCGACCAGGCTCCGCAGCACCCGCGAGTTTGACGCCGCTTGGCAGCATTTTCTCTGCCGACGACGATGACGAGCCAACGGGCAACCCGTCCGCGCCCCAGGTCCTTGATGGTGGACCGCGTCCCGCAATCGATCCGCAGGCCCCGACGGAGGTCCGCTACACCTCCGGGCAACCAGCCGGGACCATCGTGGTCGATACGGCCGCGCGCCGTCTGTACCTGGTGCGAGGGCCTTCGACGGCATTGGTTTATCCTGTATCGGTTGGCCGGGAAGGCTTCACCTGGACGGGCACGGAGAAGATCAGCCGCATGGCGAACTGGCCGGATTGGCACCCGCCTGCCGAGATGCGCGAACGCGACCCGAGGCTTCCGGTTAAAATGACCGGCGGCGTCCGTAATCCACTCGGCGCCAAGGCCCTCTACCTTGGCAATACGCTCTATCGGATTCACGGCACGAGCGATGCCCGCTCGATCGGACGCGCCTCGTCGTCAGGTTGCTTTCGCATGCACAATAGGCATGTGGTCGATCTCGCGAGCCGTGTGGGAGTCGGGACGAAGGTTGTCGTAGTCAATGGCTCGACACGCACGGCGAGGAACTAACCGTCGGGGGCTCGAACAGCGGTCCCGCATCCCAGTCTCACTTAGCGTCTCAGTCCTCTCGCCGATGTCATTGGCCAGCGCCGCCATGACCATGCCACGGTCGTCGCCATCGGTGAGGCGGTAAAGGGCGAAGGAACGCTAACGAAACTCGAACCGGGGACTTCAAATTCGCGGAGTTCGCCCCATATCTGTGAGGCAGGGAGTAGAACGCCATGAAGAGAATGATTTTTCTCAGTCTGATGCCAACGCTCCTGGCAGCGATGCCCGCGACGTTGATCATGACTGCTGTACCTGCCGAGGCGCAAAGCTGGCGTTGGGACGAGCCACGGCCACGCGGCAACTATTACCGGGAGCGGAGTTATTACGAGCCGGCACCAAGTTTGTGGGGTTATCGGGTGCCGCCGAGCCGCTATTACGATCCGTACGAGGATCGACGGCGCTACTACGACAGAGATGACGACTACGAGCCACGTCGGCGGTCGAGCTACGACCGGGACGGCTTTGAACAGGCGCCGAAGCTCATGAGCGGAGGTGCCCGTCCGGACATCGAGCCGCTCGGGCCGGAGCGTATCAGTTTCCGCAGTGCGCACGGACCTGGCACGATCCTCATCGACACGGCCGGACGTCAGCTCCTGCTCGTCGAGGCCGCCGGTTCGGCATTACGCTACCCGATATCCGTCGGCCGCGAGGGGTTCTCGTGGACCGGCGAGGAGAAGATCAGTCGCATAGCGGAGTGGCCCGATTGGCACCCGCCGGCCGAGATGCGTGAGCGCGATCCCAAGCTGCCTGAGAAGATGACTGGCGGCATCCGTAACCCGCTCGGCGCAAAGGCACTCTACCTTGGCAACACGCTCTATCGGATTCACGGCACCAATGACGCGAAATCGATCGGTCGTGCCTCGTCGTCGGGCTGTTTCCGAATGCTGAACGGCCACGTGATCGATTTGGCCGCCCGAGTTGGCGTCGGCACCAAGGTCGTCGTTGTTTCGAGCCTGCGTACTGCGGAAGCTGGCCGGCGTTGACCTAGATACCTTTGACGATGGCGACGGCCTCAGGCCGCGCCATCGAGGAAGCGCACGGGAGCGCCGGCTGCAATCTTCTCGATCTCGCCTTGCCACATGACGCGGCGTCCGCGAACGAGTGTGCCGACGGGCCAACCTTTCACCTTCATCCCGTCATAGGGCGTCCACTGGGAGCGCGACTGGATCCAACCGTTGGTGATCGTCTCTGTTCGCCCCATGTCGACGATGGTGAAGTCGGCGTCATAGCCGACGGCGATACGGCCTTTGCCGACGATCCCGAAAAGTCGCTGTACACCCGCGCTGGTGAGGTCCACAAGGCGGGAGAGCGAAAGGCGACCCGCGTTCACGTGATCAAGCATCAGCGGAACCAGCGTCTGCACGCCTGTCATGCCCGAGTGGCTCTCGGGATAGGGGTGGTGCTTCTCCTCGATCGTGTGCGGGGCATGGTCGGAACCTAGGACGTCGACAGTTCCATCCGCGATTCCGGCCCAGATGCCTTGTCGATGCGTCTCGTCACGCACGGGTGGATTCATCTGCGCAAAGGTGCCGAGCCGCTCGTAACAATCGGGAGCAACGAGCGTGAGGTGATTCGGCGTCACCTCGCAGCTCGCCCAGTCCTTGTGGTCACGGAGCCATTTGATCTCGTCGGCTGTCGAGATGTGGAGGACGTGGACACGTCTCCTGTACTTCTCGGCGAGGCCCACCAGTCGCCGTGTGGCAATCATTGCCGCTTCCGGGTCACGCCAAATGGGGTGCGTCGCGGGATTGCCGTGCTCCCGGACGTCGGCACGGGCGCGAAGTCGCGCTTCATCTTCGGAGTGGAAGGCTGCCCGCCGTGAGAGCTGCGCGATGATGCGGTCGAGCGAAGGCTCGTCCTCGACGAGGAGGTCTCCGGTCGAGGCACCCATGAAGACCTTGATGCCGGCCGAGGCCTCGAGCTTTTCAAGTGCCGGAATGTCGGCGATGTTCTCGCGCGTGCCCCCGACATAGAAGGCGAAATCGCAGTGCATCCTGCCGCGCGCCCTGCGTACCTTATCCGCCAGCGCAGCCGCATCCGTTGTCAGTGGCTTGGTGTTCGGCATCTCGAAAACGGCCGTGACACCACCCATGACGGCTGCACGGCTGCCGGTTGCCAGATCCTCCTTGTGCTCGAGCCCCGGCTCGCGGAAGTGCACTTGGCTGTCGATCACGCCGGGCAGCACGTGCAATCCTCGTGCGTCGAGCACCTCGGCTGCCTTTGCGCTCCCGAGTTGGCCGATGGCGGCAATGCGTCCGGCTCGGATGGCGACATCGCGCACACCCTCGCCGTCGTGATTGACGACGGTTGCGCCCTTGATGAGGAGATCATAGGTGTCGGTCATGTGCGCGAACCCGCTCAGCTGGCGCCTTCCCGGCGCGTGACGTTTCGGATGCCGGATTAGCGTATATCGACCATCTAGAGAAGCTCCGCTGGCGTTTTGCGAGTGCGAAGGAAGCGATCATGAGCGCGAACCACCTAGCTCTGTTGCCCGATCGAGGTGTCGTGTCGGTGAGCGGCGAAGATTCGCGCGACTTTCTCGACAACCTGATTACGAACGACATGGCCCAACTAGATGCCGTTCCTGCGATCCACACCGGGCTGCTCACACCGCAGGGCAAGATTTTGTTCGAGTTCTTCGTCGCTCGACACGGCGATGGTTATCTCCTGGAAACCGCACGAGCCGGCGCTGGGGATCTCGTGAAGCGGCTAACGCTCTACCGCCTGCGCGCGAAGGTCGCGCTCAACGATCTCTCTGGGAGCCGCATCGTCGTCGCCAGCTGGGGTGGACCAGCGCCGTCTTGGCCCCTCGCCACTGTCTATCCCGATCCGCGCGCTGAAGGGCTCGGATATCGCGCGATCATGGCACCGGAGATGTCCATGAAGCTCGCAGCCTTGGACGAGGGGGAGGCCGCTTTCCACCGGCACCGCATTGCGCTGGGCGTACCCGAAGCAGGGCGCGATTATGCGCTCGGTGATGCTTTCCCACATGAAGCGGGATTCGATCGGTTTGCTGGCGTTTCCTTCGTGAAGGGCTGCTTCGTCGGGCAGGAGGTCGTGGCTCGCATGCAGCACAAGACGGTCGTGAGGAAGCGCGTCGTGCGGATCGAGGGCGACGCCCCTCTCGCCAAAGGTAGCGAAGTGATGGCCGGCGATGCGGTCATCGGGCGCGTGGGCTCCGTCGACGGCACGCGCGCACTCGCTCTTGTGCGTCTCGATCGCGCCCTCGAGGCCCGCAGGAACGGTGTGAGCCTGGTTGCTGGAGGTACTTCGATTGCGGTGGACTCCGCGGCGCTCGACGTCTTTGCTGCCTCCGAGGCAGCGCGGACCATGCCGAGTGCCTGATGGCAAAAAAGCTGTCGGTACGGTCTTGGTCGACGGCACCCAATTTTCGACACCTTGACACCCGATCAAGCGGTGGGCCTTGTCCGGCCACCATTGTGCGCATTTTGAGAAGAGGAAGCCGGTGCCAACCCGTCGCGATGCCTTGCGCCTGTCTTTAGGTGCTGCCTTGGTCAGCGGTCTGCCTGCGATGTCGGTCTTGGCTCAGGGCCGCGCCGCGCAAGCGCAGGGCCGTGCTCCGGGATCTGGGCCACTCGAGGTCGATGTCGACCAGGCGAACCTGCGACCGCGACCGATCGCCATTCCGCCCTTTCTGTCGGACGACCCGCAGCTCGGGCAGGAGGTGGCCAATATCATCGCGGCCGACCTGCAGAGTTCCGGGCTGTTTCAGCCGCTCGATTCGCGCTCGTTCATCGAGCGCATCGGCGACATCAACATTGCACCGCGCTTTGCCGATTGGCGATCGGTAGGCGCCGAGGCGCTTGTCGTCGGCCGGGTCGCCCGGACCGGCGATGGCCGCGTTCGCACCGAGTTTCGGCTTTGGGACGTGCTGCTCGGCAAGCAACTCACGGGCCAGCAGCTATCGACCTCGGCCCAAAGCTGGCGGCGGATCGCCCACATCGTGGCCGACCAAGTCTGGGAGAAGCTGACGCTCGAGAAGGGGTATTTCGACACGCGCATCGTTTTTATCGACGAGACCGGCCCCAAACAGAAGCGCATCAAGAGACTGGCGCTGATGGACCAGGACGGCGCAGGCGTGCGCTACCTCAGCAACGGTCAGGAGCTGGTGATCACGCCTCGCTTCAGCCCGACCAGCCAGGAAATCACCTACATGACCTATACGCGGGGGGAACCCCGCGTGGTGCTCATGAATATTGAGACCGGTCAGCGTCAAGTCGTGGGCGACTTTCCCGGCATGTCGTTCGCACCTCGGTTCTCGCCGGATGGCCAGCGCATTGTCATGAGCCAAGGCGAAGGCGGGGTGAGCGGACTACTCGAGATGGACCTGCGCTCCCGGCAAATGCGGCGACTCACCAACCCGCAGTCGATCGATACAGGCCCATGCTATGCACCCGACGGCCGCCAGATCGTCTTCGAATCGGACCGCGAGGGCACGCAGCAGCTCTACGTCATGTCGTCGGAAGGCGGAGGCGCCCGCAGGTTGAGCAACGGTGACGGCAGGTATTCTACCCCCGTGTGGTCTCCGCGCGGGGACCACATCGCGTTCACGAAGCAACTCGGCGGGCGTTTTCTTATCGGTGTCATGCGCATCGATGGTACGGGTGAGCGGGTCCTCAGCGACGGTTTCCATAACGAGGGTCCCACGTGGGCCCCGAATGGACGCTTCCTCATGTTCTTCCGCGAGCAGGCCGGCGCCACTGGAGGCCCGCAGCTCCTTTCCGTCGACATCACCGGCCACAACGAGCGAGTCGTTCGGACGCCCTCATTCGCCTCCGACCCCGCCTGGTCGCCGCTCCTGAAGTAGCACGACGTTTAACGCGGCATTAACGCCTTCCACCTACTTTCGCGTGCATCGGTTCCCGAGCTCAAAGGCCCGTGAAACCGGCGTTTTCGCGTACATGATGTAGGCGTCATCCGGCCTTCTGGAGCGTTACCTGAGCGGGGCCTCTTCGTTGTATTTTCGCATCGCAAGCGGTGGAAAAGCTGGTGATACTGGCCACACTTCTTGATCTGCAGGGTGCACGGGGATACCCCAAACAGGCGATTGCCGAACTAGCTCTAGGAGAGAGAACATGAACGCTGTCAAGAGTGCCATCGTCCTCGCGACGATCCTGGCCACGGTCGCAGTTTCGGCGTGCCGTCGCGAGGAATATCACGAGCCGATGAAGCTCGGCGCTGACGTTCCAGCGACCATCCAGGTTGCTCGCTAACAAGTCGTGCTGCCCTGCAGGGCAAAAGGAGAATACAATGAAAGGCGCTATCGTTCTTGCAACGGTCCTTGCTGCTGTCGCCCTCGGCGCTTGCCGCAAGGAAGTGGGCCACGAGCCCATGAAGCTCGGCGCGGATGTCGCCGTGCAGCAGCAGGTTTCCCGCTAAGGGTTGCCTTGTGCAAGAGTAATGCGGCAGCTGCTGTCGCGAAGCGTCTTGAGTTGAGAGAGGCCGTCCAGATAAGGGCGGCTTCTTTCGTTTCAGTCTGAATTCGTCCTTTGATTGGCTTGGGGATTGCCGTGTCGAACGGGTTGCTTCCTTGAACCGATCCTGCCAGACCGCTGTTTGGCCAAGGACAGGCCATAATTTTGCACGGTGGCTGTGATTAATTGGTCGTTGATCTGGCCATTCCGTAAGCAGGCCATATGGGTCGTTGCGGCGATGGCGGCGCGGCCCGAGGCGCCGACAAGGGGGTTAGCATGAGCGAGCGGAGGGGAAGCCGGGTGCTGACGCGCATCTTCATTGTTGGCCTATTGGCGTTCGGCGCCGGAGCGTGCGCCAATCAGAATCCGAAGCCGGACGACGTACGCCTCGGCCCTGGAGGGTTGGGGAGTTCGCGCGGAACAGCAAAGCCGGGTTCATCGCAGGATTTTGCGCAGAATGTAGGCGATATCGTCTACTTCTCGACTGATGCGACCGATCTGTCACCCGAAGCCCAACAGACGTTGGCCGGTCAGGCACGTTGGCTGCAGCAGTATTCGCAGTATACGATCACGATCGAGGGTCATGCCGACGAGCGCGGGACGCGCGAGTACAACATAGGCCTCGGCGCAAAGCGCGCAGAGTCGGTCAAGAGCTTCCTGGCTCGCAACGGAGTCAGCAGCGCCCGGATACGCACTATCTCCTATGGTAAGGAACGACCGGTCGCGGTCTGCAACGATATCTCCTGCTGGTCACAGAATCGGAGAGCTCAAACGGTTTTGAACAGCAGGGGCGTCGGGTCGTAAGCAGACGCCACAGAATTACCGGAGCAGGATCGAGGTCGGCGCATAAGCCGGCCTCGTTTGTTTTTGAGACGTCTAAGATTGTCATGCTTCCTGTTGGCTTGGCCCGGAGCACAGATCCGCCAACAAAAATGCGCCCCAATGTCAAAGGATAGGTGAGCCTTAGCTTAGACGCGGCGGGACCGGTGCAATGGCGGCGGATGGCTTGAGGAATGGCGGCAGATACTCCGAAGTCACGCTCGATCCGAGCCCCATCCGGAGCGAAGGCTGGAGTGGGCGCCTTGCCTGTGGCGCACTGCTCGGCCTCCTGCTCGTGCTGCAGGTGACCACAGGCGTTGCTCAGGTTCCGGAACCACCGCGCGCGCAAGGGTCAGAGCGGGGCGTCGGATGGCCGTCGAGACTGGATATCTCGGACAAGCGCACCGGTGAGGCGGAAGAATCCGAACCGGTCGAGCGTCAGCGGTCGGCCGCAGGGATACTCGTCGACGCGAGTGACGCTCTTGAGCAAGGAGACGTCATGCTGGCTCGGCGTCGGCTCGAGGTTCTCATTGAAACCTACCCTGAAACACCTGCGGCAGATCGCGCACGCGAGCGCCTCTTGGCGATGTTCGGTGCAGGCCGAGGATCGCGCGGAAGGGCATCACCCGAGGCCGAGTCGCGGGGAGCGAGACGCGGCGACCCTCCCGCGCAACTCAGCGACAACGATGAGCGATCGCGAGCAGGCCGAGACGCTGCTGGACCTCGTTCGGTTCGACCCGGACAGGACGAAGCTGTCAGTCGACAGCGACTTCAGTTGCAGGACCAGCGTCGTCTCCAGATGCTGGCGCTCGAGTTCCAGACAGCCGCCGGTGACAGGGTCTTCTTCGCAGAAACGAGCAGCGACCTGGGAAGCCGGGCTCGGGCCGTCATTGCCGGTCAGGCACGCTGGCTAGGACGACATTCCGACTTGCCGGTCGTCGTTGAAGCCCACGCCGACGACCACCGAACGAATCATGAGCGCGATACCGAGCTTTCGCAGAAGCGGGCCGAGGCTGTGGCGGCTCTCCTCGTTGAGCAGGGGGTAGGCCCCGATCGCATAATCATCTACGCCTACGGACGGGATCGACCGATCGCCATATGCCAGGCACCGGAGTGCGCCGCCCAGAATCGCCGAGTCGTGGTTCGCATCGGCGGCGCTGGTGATGGCAGCGACATACGACGCGGTCCCGAGGAGCCGGCCCTGGCGACCGTACCGAGTCGGACATTACGCACCCCCGGCAACTGATTGGCTCTGAGCTGTGCGTGCTGGCGGGCGTGTGATTGACAAGGGCCAGTCGCAGAGGTCACTTAGCGGGATGCTCGCAGCGCCGCGAGGATGTCGCCCGGAACACGCCGACGGCATTGGCGCTGCACACGCGAGGCGGCATCCGCAGGTCACGTATTACATGGACGAAGCGATCAGCGCGTCTGCGCCAAGCAACCGGAGTGAGCTTCGATGAGCATCCAGAGACTCTGGCTTATCGCGCTCGCGCTCGCGTTGTGCGGTTCCGCACAGCAGAATGAGGCTGTGGCGCAGGAGCCGCAAGCGCGTACCCAGCCTCGTGCCAAGGCGACGAAAGACGCGAACCCTGCGGCCACGCCGGTCGATTCGCAGCTCAAGGGTCGTGTGGATCACCTCGAGGAGCAACTCGCCGATATGCAGGTCGTGGTCGGCACGCTTGAATCCTTGGGTCGCGGCGGCGGTGCGGCGACGCTGCGCAGCGGTTCGGCACCCGCCACCGGGGGTGTCGATCAAGCCCGAGTTGACAGCCTCGAGACGCAGATTCGCGCCCTCACAGCCCAACTCGAGCAACTGTCCGCCCAGGTCCGGCAGCTCAGCGGCAATCGACGCACGGATGCAGCTCCATTCGCACCGGCACCGGCACCGCCATCCGCCGGCCCTGCACCCGGCGGATTCGGCTCGACGACGGTCTCACCGCCGGAAGGGAGGCCCGATCCGATCGGACGCATTCTCGGCACCGAGACACCGCAAACGGCCTCTGCGTCGCCAGCGCTGCCTCCAGCCGCAGGCGGCGCGGGCAGTCCTCGCGATCTCTATGAGACGGCGTACGGGTATCTGCTGCAACAGGACTATGGAGCAGCCGAAGCATCGTTCGACGAGTTCTTGCGGCGCTATCCGAGCGACAGGCTGGCCGCCGACGCCCAATACTGGCTCGGCGAGGCGCTCTATGTTCAGCGGCGTTACAGGCCTGCGGGGCAAGCGTTCCTGGCCGTAATCGAGAAGCACAAAACGTCAGCAAAGGTGCCGAACAGCCTGTTGAAGCTCGCCTTATCCCTTGAGCAGCTGGGCCAGAAAGATTGTGGCATTTTCGCTGAAATCGACAGCCGCCATCCGAACGCGCCAGCCGATGTGCGCGTCAAGGCACGTGCGCTCAAACAGCGGCAAGGGTGTTGAGGAGGGGCTCGTGCGCCGCCTTCAGCAATGACGTTGACGCCCGATAGCGCCATCTCGGATTCCGAGCTCGAACGAATTTTCGCCTGTCTTCCCAATCGGCCCTTGGCGATCGCCGTTTCGGGCGGACGCGACAGCATGGTGTTGATGCACCTACTGGCGCGATGGGTCAAAACGGCACTAGGTGCCAACTGGCTCCACGGCGTCGCCAGCACCAACGGAACGACAGATCGTTCGGCCGTCGTGCGCCCTGGTGGGCCGCCACGGTTGCGACGCCCCAGGTTAACGGCTCGAGCCGGGTGGCTCGGCGAAGACTTGGAGTGCGCCGAGCTGCTCGCGCGTCGCGCAGCCTCTGCTATCGTTGTCCTTACAGTGGATCATGGCCTCCGGGCCGCGTCGGCGGAAGAGGCGGCTTTCGTGGCCAAGGCCGCCGCCGCACTAGGCTTTCTGCATCACACGCTCGTTTGGGATCACGCTGCCGCGAGCGACCGGCAAGCCTCAGCCTTGCAGGCCCGCGCCCGCGATGCGCGCTATGGCTTGATGTGCGATGCCATTGAGGACGAGTGGTGGTCGTATTCTGCGATTGCCGGCGTCTATCTTCCTCGCCGGGCCATCGTGACAGCCCACCATCGCGGCGACCAGATCGAGACCTTTTTCATGCATCTGAAAAGAGGCTCCGGGCTCGACGGTTTGGCTTCGATGCTGCCGCTCACGCATCGGTACAGGGCTCCGACGCCGGAGCGCCCGTACCCCGTCGACATCAAGATCTGCCGACCGCTGCTCGATATTGTCCCCGAGCGGCTGGCAGCGACAGCTCGGCTACATACGCTCGACTGGCGCGAGGATCCCAGTAATGCCGATCCTAGGTTCGAGCGGGTGCGGATGCGCGCGGAGATTGTGAAACTCGAGGCGCTCGGGTTCAACAGCGATAATTTGCATCTCAGCGTCCGTCGACTGCAGCGGGCACGTGAGGTGGTCCATCATCTGGAGCATCAGCATCTCTATAATGGGCCGTCTGTCTCGGATCCTGTGGAGCTTAATGGTGGCCTCTATGCCTCGATCGCGATCGACAGAGCGGAATTGCTGCGGGTCGGCACGACGATGACCCGTGCTCGCGAAGAGATGCTGTGTCGGCTGCTTGGTCGACTTATAAGTCTCTACGGCGGTGGGAGCCCGACGCCGCGCCTTTGCGAGATCGAGGATCTCGTAGAATCGACGCTGCTAGCCATCGTCTCGGCCGACCGGAGCGTCAGTGGCGCCGAAACAGGCATGGCGTATCCGACGGAGAACGTTAGGCTGGGGCGCACGCTCGGTGGTTGCCGCATCGATTACGTGCACCATCGCGATCCGAGCCGGCGCAAACTGCGGGTGTGGCGGGAATACGGACGCCGAGGATTTGGAGAGCTGCAGCTGGCGCCCGGCGATTGCGGTTGGTGGGACGGGCGGTTCTCCGTGGCTGTTTCGGCCGACACCCCGGATCCGGTCACCGTGCGGGCCTTGGGGGCAAAGGCCTGGGCAGGATTGAGGCGCTGCATTCCAGCACTCGACAGCCTCCGCGGCGTGCCACCCGGTGCGATGGCTACGCTGCCGGCGTTCTGGGTGGGCGAGCGCCTCGCGAGCGTGCCGTTCTTCGAGCGTCTTCCCGCTTCCGTGCCCTCGTGGCTGCGGCAGGAGATCGAGCGGGATTGGAGTGCTGCTCCGGGTTTGGAATGCGGGCGGTACAGCGCTCACTTCCAGCCGGGCGCAGCGTCGTAAAAGGAGTTCTTTGAGAGAGGTGAGAGAATTTCGCAGGCAAGTACAACCAATCGATCAGAAGGAATTGCCGGCAACTTGGCAAGACTCGTGTGGGACCCTATGTTAGCGGAGCCTATCGCTGGCAGAGGTGCGCGGCACGTTTGCTGCAAGTGCCGTGCGGTTGCCGAGGCTGCGATGCACGCCCCAGGAAGGGACTTAGATGAATTCTCACTTCAGGAACTTCGCGATCTGGGTCGTCATCGGCCTGTTGTTGTTCGCGCTATTCAATCTGTTCCAGAACCCTGTCCAGAACCGGCGTGCCAACGAGATCGGCTACACCGAGTTCAAGTCCCAGGTTAAGTCCGGCAATATCAATGAAGTATTGATCCAAGGAAACCGGTATTCGGGCCAGTTCGCCGACAAATCGCGATCCTTCAGCACCCTCGGTCCAAATAACCAGAACGAGGTGATCAAGGATCTTGAGGCGCAGGGCGTCAAGATCAACGTCCGTCCGGCAGAGGAAGACGTACCGTCGCTCCTCGGTCTGCTGGCTTCGTGGTTCCCGATACTTCTGATGATTGCCGTCTGGGTATTCTTCATGCGCCAGATGCAGTCGGGTGGAGGCCGAGCCATGGGCTTCGGCAAGTCCAAGGCCAAGCTGTTGACCGAACGTCACGGCCGAGTGACTTTCGACGATGTCGCCGGCGTAGACGAGGCCAAGGTTGATCTGCAGGAGATCGTGGAGTTCCTCCGCGATCCGCAAAAATTCCAGCGCCTTGGCGGCCGTATCCCTCGCGGCTGTTTGCTGGTTGGTCCTCCCGGCACGGGCAAGACCTTGATAGCGCGCGCGGTGGCGGGTGAAGCCAATGTGCCGTTCTTCACCATCTCGGGCTCGGATTTCGTTGAGATGTTCGTCGGCGTCGGCGCCAGCCGCGTTCGTGATATGTTTGACCAAGCAAAGAAAAACGCACCCTGCATCATCTTCATCGACGAGATTGACGCTGTCGGTCGCCATCGCGGCGCGGGCCTCGGCGGCGGCAATGACGAGCGCGAGCAGACGCTCAATCAGTTGCTGGTAGAAATGGACGGCTTTGAAGCCAACGAGGGCATCATCATCCTCGCGGCCACGAACCGGCCGGACGTTCTCGATCCGGCGCTGCTCCGCCCGGGCCGGTTCGATCGACAGATCACCGTCCCGAACCCGGACGTCATCGGTCGCGAAAAGATTCTGCGCGTCCACATGAAGAAGGTGCCGTTGGCTCCTGACGTCGATCCCAAGGTGCTCGCGCGTGGCACCCCGGGTTTTTCCGGTGCCGACCTCGCGAATCTTGTCAACGAGGCCGCTCTTCTTGCCGCACGCCGTTCAAAACGGATGGTCACGCAATCCGAGTTCGAGGATGCGAAGGACAAAGTTATGATGGGCGCCGAGCGTCGCTCGATGGCCATGACCGAGGAGGAGAAGCTGGCGACGGCCTATCACGAGGCCGGACATGCCATCGTCAACTTGCTCGTTCCCGGTAATGATCCGCTGCATAAGGTCACGATCATCCCGCGCGGCCGTGCTCTGGGCGTGACGATGAGCCTGCCGGAACGCGACAAGCTCAGCTATTCGAAGACGTGGTGTGAGGCGCGGATTGCGATGACCTTTGGTGGCCGGGTGGCCGAACAGTTGGTTTACGGCAAGGAGCATCTCAACACGGGCGCTTCGTCGGATATCATGCAGGCGACCAGCCTCGCCCGGAGCATGGTGACCGAGTGGGGAATGAGCGAGAAGCTCGGTCCGCTGCGCTATACCGACAACCAGCAGGAAGTCTTCCTCGGTCACGCCATTACGCAGCGCCAGAACATGAGCGAGGAGACGGCGCGCATGATCGACGAGGAGATCCGAAAGATTGTGACGGCCGGTCAAGCCAAAGCCTGGGAGGTACTCGGTGCGCACCGCGACGATCTCGAGGCTGTGGCGCAAGCTCTGATGGAATTCGAGACGATCAGCGGCGAGGAATGCTTGACCGTCATGCGAGGCGACAAGATCATCCGAAAGTCCGACGACGAGGAAACCAAAGGGCCGATGGGATCAGCCGTGCCCGTAGCCGGTAAACAGCGGCCCCCTCGTGAGGAGCCAGGCGCCGGCGGGCTTGAGCCGCAGCCCCAGACCTGATCTGATCGAGGCAGAAATTCTGGATTGAAGAAAAAACAGGCGGCCTCTCGGCCGCCTGTTTTGGTATCTGCAATCGGCCTAGGCTTATCGCGTCAGTAGGCGCAGACTTTGTACGTGTTGGCTGTCTCGACGTCGACATTGTCGATGACGATGTTGAATGCGTCCACGCTGCTGAGGTCGACCCGGAACCGGCACGACGTCGAGTTGTTGGCGGTGCTATCGCAGACCGAACTACCGTTGTTATCGACGACGCGCAGTTTCAAGCCTCCGACCTCGGAGACTAGGGCGACGCCGCCCTTGTTGTCCCACATTGTCTCGCTGAGGCGCTGGCCGAGTTCGGCATAGTCGCGAGCGGCAATCTGGCCATGCAGACACGAGATGGTCGCGCTCAAGTCCTGGGCGACGGCAGCCTGGACGGCCAGTCCCAGAAAGGCGGCCATGGTGGCGGTTGAAGCCCGGTATTTGACGACTCTCATCTGTCTCTCCAAGTGATCTGGCGAACTTCTCGATAAATAGCGGGTGCCTCTGAAAAACGAATAAAAAGGCACCGCAGATTTTGTTTAGTGTCTATATAAAATTGTATCCAATTTCGATTGGGGCGCCAGGCAGGGAATTGATCATTTCAGAAAAACTAGAAACAAATTTATACGGCGACAGTGGCAGCCTTTAAGAGATTTGGCTGTAAGAAATCGCCAAGCCGCTGCCGGAAGCAGCGCGAATTGATGTAGATTGGTCACACGACTAAGAAGAGGCAAAGCTCGATGACGACGCCCTCCTGGCACCTCAGCAAATTCTTGTCGTCGAAGGACGGCAACATCGGCATGCTATTCGCGATGATGATCGTTCCGGTTACCATCCTGGCAGGTGGCACAGTCGACTACGGTCGCGTTCTCTCGCAAAAGGCCCGGGTGCAGTCCGCGGCCGACGCCGCTGCCCTGGCGGCGGCACGTCCGCTTCAGGCGACCGACGCTGACCGCGCCGACATCGCAGTGAAGATCTTCCGCGCCAACGTCGCAGGTGGCAGCGTTGCCATGAGGGATCCCCTCGTGACGATCACCGGCAATGTCGTCAGTGTTTCGGCCAGCGCCAGCGTGTCGACGCCGTTTCTCAGCCTTGCCAGCATCCCCAGCATGATGGCGGCGGCCGTGGGCACGGCGGTTGCCGGCGATCCGATCGACAACGTCGACCCTGGCAAGATCTGCCTGCTGGCTCTCGACCCGAACAGCGACGACGGCATCCATCTCCAGGGCGATAATCAGGTCAATTATGCCGGCTGCTGGTCGCATACCAATTCGACCAAGTCGACTGCCATCAACGCCAATGGCTCGAACGCTCGCGCTGTGGGCAAGGGGCACTGCGCCGTCGGCGGCTACGCGCAGTCCCATGAGACGTTCTCACCGTTGCCGAAGAGCGGCTGCAAAGTGGTCCCCGATCCGTTTGCCTTGGTCGGCGCCTACGTCGAGGGACAAACCTATCAGCCCACCTTCGAGAGGCCCTTCAAAGCTGTGACCTGCAAGGCGAGCAATCTCGATCTGAAGAAGGGAGTGTTCACGCTCGATCCCGGCCGCTATTGCGGTGGTATTGATATCAAGGCCGGCGCCACGGTGAAGTTCAATCCTGGCATCTACTACATCGACAACGGCGTCTTGAACGTGCAGTCCGGTTCGTCGGTCAGCGGCACCAACGTGCTCTTCTACCTGGCTGGCGCCAATTCGCGGATGCAGATCATCGGCGGCGGCACCACCGACCTGTCGGGACGCCACGAGACGGCCAGCTACGCCGGCTTCCTGGTGATCGCGGATGCCGATGCCAACCGCGGCGGTGAGTCGAACATCCAGGGCGGCGGCATCTTCAAGCTCAACGGCACAATCTACATGCCCACGCAACGCATCGAGGTCTCCGGCCAGGGCGACGTCAACGCGCAGGCTGTCAACGTCTTCGGCATGATCGCCAAGGACTTCTACTTCCGCGGCAATGGTGTCTTCAACACGCAGCGCCACACAGGCCAAGGCAAGGTGCCGGACATCATGCCGGTTACGCCGATCGAGGGCATCCGTGAGACGGTCTTGAACTGATCTACACCGGACTGACAAAGACGAACGGCCCCGGTGCATGCATCGGGGCCGTTCTGCATTTGAGGGCTTGCAATGTAACTGGCGCCTACCGCGCCACCCAGCCGCCATCGATCGAGTAATTTGCACCCGTGATAGAGCGGGCCGCATCGGTTGCGAGGAAAGCAGCGAGCGCGCCCACTTCGTCGACCGTAACGAAGCGCCCCGTAGGCTGAGAAGCGAGGACCTGCTTCTTGGCCGCTTCTTCGGTGATGCCTTGTGACCGGGCGAGGTCGGGGATCTGTTTCTCGACAAGTGGGGTCCACACGAACCCGGGCGAGATGGCATTGACGGTGATGCCTGTCTCGGCCACCTCGAGTGCAACCGCTTTCGTCATTCCAGCCAGTCCATGCTTGGCGGCGACATAGGCGGACTTGAACGGGGAGGCAACGAGGCTGTGCGCCGAGCACACGTTGATGACGCGACCCCAGTTGCGCTTCTTCATTCCCGGAAGCGCAGCCCGGATCGTATGGAATGAGGAAGAGAGATTGATGGCGATGATCGCATCCCACTTCTCGATCGGAAAATCCTCGATCGGCGATACGTGCTGGATGCCGGCATTGTTGACGACGATATCCACCGAGCCCAAATCGCGCTCGGTCTTGGCGATCATCTCCGCAATCTGGTTATGACGCAGCATGTTTGCGCCATCGAAGGCGACACGCGTGCCGTGCGCCGAAACCTTGCGGATGGCCTCGGCGTTGTCGGCCTCGGTGCCGAGTCCGTTCACGACCACATTCGCGCCCGCCTCGGCGAGGGCGCATGCGATGGCGAGGCCGATGCCTGACGTCGAGCCCGTCACCACCGCGCTCTTGCCTTTGAGTGTCATGTGCTTGTCTCCTAGCGTCATGGGCCACCAACCGCTAGCTCAGCGACCGCGGTAGCCTTCGAGGGTGATGAAGCGAACGGTTCGTGGTTGCCCCAAGCCGGCCGGCACCTGTTCGGTGCGGATATTGCTGGTACGATCGAAATGCCCAGTGATGCGATCGGCGTCCTGGCGCACCGACACCAGTAGCACCGGGCCATTCTCCGCTCCCCGGAACGCACGGGTCATCTCGTAGTGGTCGAGCGGCCTTGGTCCTGAGAGCCAAGCCTGCACCGGCGTGCTCTCACGGCGCATGTAATAGAGGAGAGCGGCGGTCACGGCGCGCTCGTCCGCGATTACCGCGCCGTATGGCTGTCCCTTGGCGCGCGCTACGGCGAGATGTTCGGATGTCCGAACGCTGATCTCGCGCCAGCCGAGTGTGCGTTGGAACGGATCGCCCACCAGTGGCAAGGCGAAGCGTCCCGCCATCGACGTACCGGCCGTGAGCAAGGTCATGATGAACAGATGCAGGGCGAGTGAAGCCCTCAACCACCGCTCGAGGTCGAGCCGTATCAGTGTCGCGGGAACAAGGATGCTTGCCGCGACGTAAGCGGTCGCCGCCCAATTCGCATGCGCGCGTGACACGAAGGCTTGAGTCGCTATGACAGCGATGACGGGAACGGTGAAGCAGACGAGCATCCGGTCTGCTGCCGCAAGGCCGTTCTTCCATCCGCGATGCAAGGTCAGCACCAGCCCGGCGAGCAGGATCGGGCCGAAAACCGCAAGTTGGGCGGCCAGGAATTCGAGCGCCTTGCCGGGCTTGAGTAGCGACCCGCCCCATTTCGCGTTGTCGGCGGTGTGGGTGAACGTCGCGAACTTGTTGGCGGCATTCCAGGCGAGGTTCGGTGCGATCATGGCTGCCCCGAGCGCCAGAGCCGCCCATAGCCGAGGATCCCGGAGGAGCGGGCGTGCCGACGGTGTCGCTATCATCCAAACGGCAAGCGACAGGGGAAAAAACGCCATCGCATACTTGGCGTTGAGGCCGAGTCCTAAGCCCAGTCCTAGGGCAACTGCGGGCGCCCAGCTCTGGCGCGCCTGTAGCAGACCGACCAGTCCGAGCAGAGCCAGTGCCCATGCCGCGAGAAGTGGAACATCGGTCGAGATGATACCCGCCGAGAGGGATACACCCGGTAACGTGGCAAAGGTCAGGGCGGCCCAAAGCCCGATCCGATCGTCATAGAGGCGTCGTCCGACCAGAAAGACGAGGACCGCGGTCAGCGTATGCAGGATCGGCGAGGCGACACGCACGCAGAACGTGCCATCACCGCACACGGCCCCGGCGGCTCCGATGAGCGCTGCCACCAGTGGGGGCTTCGAATAATAGCCGAACGCCGGCGTCTGAGCCCAACTCCAGTACTGCGCTTCATCGAAGAAGAGATCCGTGCCATTCATGGCCAGAGCAACCAGACGCCACGCCAGTAGCCCGCCGAGAGCGAGCATGAGCACCGGCACCGCGGCCAGCCGCTCTGTTTGCAGTTCAGGCGCCGCCAGCGCGCGTCTCATGCTCGGATTTCGTCCTTGTTGGCGGCGATGCGCCGCACGGTACGTTCCTGCCGGCCCGATGACGCGATCCCGCCCGGCCGTCTGCCGGGTCGTTTACCGCGTCGGCTCGCCGCATGAAAGCCTGAAAGGTGGTCTCGAGTGCCGCAATGCTTTGGCGGAATGGGGGCCTTCACGCGACGGTTATCCGGCGTTGATGCGATCAAAGCCGTGGAAAGGGCAGCACCGCGTCAGGTCGGCGCATGGGCCGCGTCCCGGGCCTGTGCCATGCCGAATGCGAAGCACCGGTCGGCAGGCTCGGCCGCTACGGGTTCGGGAGCACGAGCACCATGCGCGTCACGGTGGTGATTCCAGCACTCAACGAGGCCGGCAATATCGGACGCCTGGTCGAGGAGACCTATGCGCTTGTGCCGGCCGAGGTGCTGGCCGAGGTCATCGTCGTTGACGACTGCAGCGAGGACGGCACCGGGAGCGAGGTCAAGGCCTTGATAGCGCGGGGAGCCATGAGTGGATTGCGCTATCTGCGCCACGGCGAGCGCAGCGGGCAGAGTGCCGCCATGCGCACCGGCATACTGGCGGCTTCGAGCCCTGTCATCGCCACCATGGACGGCGACGGTCAGAACGATCCTGCGGATATCCCGAGGCTGGTCGCTCGGCTCGCCGCTCCCGGTACCAATGGACCGGCGCTGGTCGGGGGGATCCGCACGGATCGCAAGGCCGAAGGCTCGAAGCGGCTCGCCTCGCGATTTGCGAACTGGCTGCGTGACCGTGTTCTGAAGGACGACTGTCCGGACACAGGCTGCGGCATCAAGGTCTACTGGCGAGAGGCGTTCCTGAGGCTGCCTTACTTCACATCGATGCATCGCTACCTGCCCGCCCTCTTCATCACGTATGGTCATGAGGTTGCCTACGAGCCCGTGAATGACCGACCTCGGCTGGCCGGCAAGTCGAAGTACACAAATCTGGGTCGGGCCCTGGTCGGCATCTATGATCTGATCGGCGTCTCGTGGATCAGGCGACGCACGAAGGTGCCGCCGATCGTCGAGGATCTGCCCGAAGGCCGTCATGTGTCCGAGATTGTGAGCCGGATGAAACGGGCGACCGAGCCAACGCGCCGGACCGGCCAGAGCGAACTACCGTGAGGCGCATGTCCTCTGATTGCAGCGAGCGGCCATGGCAATGCGCCGCTGTCACAAGGTTCTGCGTGCCGTACCGTTGCCGGAGACTGATGCCATGACAGCCGCCAAGCTCGCCGCCTGGTGGGCCTCAGTCTCAACGACGGAACTCGTCTGGCTGACGGTCGGCTTCGTTGCGCAAATCATGTTTTCGATGCGCTTCATCCTTCAGTGGATCGCGAGCGAGCGCGCAAAGAAGTCGATTGTGCCCGAAGTGTTCTGGTATTTTTCGCTCGGAGGTGGCGTGCTGCTTTTCGCCTATGCCGTTTACCGTCTCGATCCCGTCTTCATGTTGGGGCAGGGTATGGGTCTGCTCATCTACGTTCGAAACATCCAACTGATATGGCAGCAAAAGCAAAGTCCGATCGACGACAGCGCGCGAAGCGGCTGAACCGGCTCTGCTCCGTCTATCAGAAAGGAAGCCACGTTTCGCCGGGCCAGCACCGATGGCGGTGATCGAACGCGATGAAGGCCCCCTCGGGCCTGACCTTGGGACTGGGTGGCGACAACCCACGACAAGGGAGCTTTTTCACCAGCCTCTTTCGCACCTCGGCCTCGTAGATCGCACGCTGACCCGATCGCTGGGATACGTCCTGTTCTCGAGCTTTTCGTCGATCCGCGGGCTTGAGCATGTGCTGCCCGATGCCGATCCTTTCGTGCTCGCCCTAAATCACACGACTCGCTTCGAGGCCGTGGCTCTGCCAGCACTGCTGATGTACTATCGCGGTGGTCGTCGCGTGCATTTTCTGGCCGATTGGAACTTTCAGATGATCCCCGGCATAGGCCTGCTCTATCGCCGGTCTGGGGCCATTGTGGTGATGCGAAAATCGGCTCGCCCCCGTTTCCTGAATGCGCTGAAGCCGCTCTATGCCCATGCCGAGTCGTCTCACCACCGTGCGCTGGCTCACCTCAGAGCCGGCCGCAGCGTGGGCATCTTTCCCGAGGGGACGGTCAATCGCGATCCCGCGCGTCTACTTCGCGGTCGGCTGGGGGCAGCCCGCTTGTCACTCGAGGCTGGCGTTCCCGTCATTCCGGGCGGTATCCGGATTGTCGGCGGCGATGCCCGGCGGCCTCAATTGGCGTTAGAATTCGGGCGACCCATGCATCCCACAGCGCACGTCTCGAATAGTGTCACACGGGCAAACGTAAGGGCTTGGCACGATCGAATCATGACCGAGATTGCCCGACTGTCGGGAAGGGCCTGGGAGCCAACGCCATAGGAGCCTTGTCATGGGACGCCATGAGCACGCGATCACGCGCCGAGTGAGCAGCGAGACCGAGCGCCTGCAGGTCATCGACGTCCTTCGACAAACCTACGCCGGAGAAAAAGGCTGGATCGTGGATCCGGAGAGCCAGATCCCAAGCACGGATCTGAAGCGTCAGTCGATTGCTTGGTACGTCACGACCATGGGTGGGGAACCGGTCGGCGTGCTGCGGATCCTGTTCGATCCGCCGATCGAGCAGTACGCCAAGTACGGGCTCAAGCTGATCGATCCCAGCTTCAAGGTCGACGAACTGCTCGCGGGATCGCGCATTGCCGAGGTCGGTCGGTTTGCCGTCGTCGCGCGGCGGCGCGGGCGCTTCACGGTGGCCACCAGCCTGATGCGCGCTGCCTTCTCCGAGATCATTGCCCGAGGCTATACGCATCTGGTGACCGACGTTTTCGAGGACGATCCGCACAGCCCCTACGGCTTCCACACCCGCGTCATTGGCTTCAAGCCAATCGCCACGCACGAGGTAGGTGAACTGCGCAGCCGGAGTCGGAGGATCACGCTCGTACTCGACATGAAGGCGGCTTACCTCCGCTTGCGTGACCACAGCCGCTGGCTCTTCCAGAACCTCACGCTCGGCTGGTCGGAGCGGATGCACCGAAAAGCGCTGGGTTAACGGGGCATCGACTGTATGCGGTTGCTGCTCGGTCGACGAGACGCCGTCAAGGAGATGGTCGGTATCGCAGTCCAGCAACACGCGATACGTTCTGCAGAGCCGTGTCCGAGAGAGCGCCGCCCGATAGCCATACGTCCGGGCGAGGACGCGTCCCGTTCTGGCCGGTGGCACGCATCGGTCTTGTTCCGGTTGCTGCCGAGGCAGGAGCGTGCCAAGTCAGTTTTCCGCATGCGAAGGAGGTGTGACGATGCTGCGCCAACGCCTGACTGAGGACATGAAGAGCGCGCTCCGGGCCGGCGAGAAGGATCGCCTCGGCGTCATCCGTCTCATGATCGCGGCCATGAAGAGCGCGGATATGGAACCGGGCACAAAAGGTGAGATCGATGATGCGGGTATCATCGCCGTGCTGACGCGAATGGTGAAGCAGCGCCGGGATTCGATCGATCAATACAACGCCGGTGGGCGACCGGAGCTAGCCGCCAAGGAAGCCGCAGAAATCACCGTGATCGAGGAGTATCTGCCCAAGATGCTGGACGAGGCCACCACGCGCGGCCTGATCGGGAAACTGATCTCGGAAACGGGAGCAGCAGGTCCGAAGGACATGGGCAAAGTCATGGGGGCGCTTAAGACGCGCCACGCAGGCGAGGTCGACATGGGCAAGGCGAGCGCTCTCGTGAAGGAGATGCTCGCCCAGTGATCGGCCGGGGTCTTCAGGGCACCACGATTTGCCGCACGGTGCCGCCATCCGAGAGACGGTCGAAGCCTTCGTTGATCTGATCGAGTGAGATGCGTTCGCTCATTAGGCGGTCCACCGGCAGGAGGCCCTGCTGGTAAAGCGAGATGAACCGGGGAATATCCCGTTGGGGCACGCAACTCCCGACGTAGCTGCCCTTGAGCGTCCGCTCCTCCGCGACGAGATTGGTCGCCGGTAGCGCCATCGTGTGGGTGGGATGCGGCAGGCTTCCGGTGACGGTCGTGCCGCCCCGCCGCGTGATCTTGTAGGCAAGCTCGAGCGCCTTGACCGACGACGCCATCTCGAAGGCATAGTCGACCCCTCCGCCGGTCAGGTCACGCACCTGCTCCGCGCACTGGGGATCGCGGGCATTCACGGTATGTGTCGCGCCGAGCTGCCTTGCGAGGGCGAGCTTGTCGTCGAGCATGTCGATGGCGACGATGGTTCTGGCGCCCGAGAGGCGGGCGGCCAGCATGGACATGAGGCCCACGCCACCGAGGCCGACGATCGCCGCGCTGGAGCCCGCCGGCATCTTCGCCGTATTGATCACGGCCCCGGCACCCGTGATCACCGCACAACCGAACAACGCGGCTTCCTCGAAGGCAAGCGAGCGGTCGATCTTGATGGCACTCTCGCGCGCGACGACGGCATAGTCGGCAAAGGCGGATACGCCGATATGATGATGGATCGTCTTGCCAGCCTTCGACAGACGCATACCACCAGTCAGCAGAGTGCCCGCGCCGTTCGCCTTCGCACCCGGCTCGCAAAGCGCGGGCCGTCCTTCCGCGCAAGGCAGGCAACGGCCACAGCTCGGCACGAAGACGAGAATCACGTGGTCGCCGATGACGATGTCCTTGACGCCAATGCCGATTTCCACGACCTCGCCGGCAGCCTCGTGGCCGAGCGCCATCGGCATCTGCCGAGGACGATCACCGTTGATGGTTGAAAGATCCGAGTGGCAGAGGCCAGCCGCGCGGATGCGGACCATGATCTCACCCTCGGCAGGAGGGGCCAGATCCAGCTCTTCTATGACCAAAGGCCTGGAGGTCGCATAGGGTCGAGGTTTCTGCATCTCGTAGAGGACGGCTGCGCGCGTCTTCAATGGGTCCTCCGGTCTCGTTCGGATGTTTGTGGCCCGGGCCTGGGCATTATGAAACTAGCCGGCGGAGCATGTGGTGTCCAACTGGCAGGGAACCCACTGCGTCCACTGAGCGTTTTGGCGCTTGGACTGTCCCAGGACGGGACGACCCTCTACGTCGTTGGAGGACCTGTACGTGCTGGGCATTTCTCCCATCGGGCTGCTTGGGCTAATCCTATTGGTGACGCTCGTCCTTTTTGTCTGGGGGAAATGGCGGTACGATCTTGTGGCCGGCGCAGCACTTACGGTGTCGGTGCTGCTCGGGGTCGTCGAGGCGCGCGACGCGTTCTCGGGGTTTTCAGATCCGGCGGTCGTGACGGTCGTTCTGGTGCTGATCCTCAGTGCCGCAATCCGCGAGTCGGGAGTGCTCGACCGGGTTATTGACGCAGCCGAGCCGGTGATGACCTCAGCCGGCATCATGGTGGCGACGCTGACGGGACTCACAGCTGTCCTGTCAGCGTTTATGAACAATGTTGGCGCGCTTGCTGTCGTCATGCCGGCCGCGATCGTCGCTGCCGAGAGGACGGGACGGCCACCCGCGATCGTCCTGATGCCGATCGCGTTCGGCTCGCTGCTGGGCGGGCTCATCACGCTCATCGGCACCCCACCGAATTTGCTGATTTCCGCAGTCCGTCGCGAGTACGGCGGCGAGCCGTTCGCAATGTTCGACTTCGCTCCGGTGGGGTTGGCGATCGCGTGCGTCGGTGTCGCCTATCTCGCCTTCGCATGGCGATTGCTGCCCGCCGATCGCCGTGGCGCTCCACTGCCGAGTGCTCGCTTCAAGATCGAGGACTACGTCAGTGAGGCGAAGATCATCGAGGGGTCAACCCTCATCGGCAAGTCCGTTGGCGAAGTCGAAAACGAGCACGAGGTCTCGCTTCTCGCCGTCATCCGGGGCGATGTTCGTCGCGTTGTTCCGTGGAGTACTTTGAAGCTGCAGCGGGGCGATGTGCTCGTGATCGAGGCGGGTTCGGCGGCGTTGAAGCGCGTTGTGGACCAGCACAAACTCGAGTTGGTTGGCTCTGAGAAGACGGACGCGGGGATCCTCACCTCAGAAGGCTACGGTATCGCGGAAGTGGTGGTGATGGGGAGTTCGCCTCTGATCGGCCGTTCAGCCTTCGACATCGGTCTCAGGGCCTACGGCGTCAATCTTCTCGCTGTGAGTCGTCGGGGCAAACGCATCACCAGTCGTCTGAAGTACGTGCGGTTCGAGGCGGGAGACGTGCTCGTTCTTCAGGGTCAACTCGACACCATGAGCGTGACGCAAGAGGAACTCGGCTGTCTGCCGCTCGCCGAGCGCAAGATCGCCCTGGGGCGGCCGGTGAGAGCTTCCCTTCCGGTACTCATCATGCTCGGAGCAGTGGCTCTCACCACGGCTGGAGTGTTGCCTGTGGCGATTGCCTTCCTATCAGCTGTCGTTCTGCTCGGGGTATTGCGGGTGATGCCGCTCAACGACATGTATGCTGCGGTCGATTGGCCTGTGGTCATTCTGCTGGCGGCGCTTATTCCCGTGACGGCGGCGCTCGAGAAAACCGGCGGCACCGAGCTGATCGCCTCGAGCATGGTCAGCCTATCGCAGGGCTGGCCCCCGGCCCTGGCGGTTGCGCTCTTTCTCTTCGCGACGTTAGCCGTCACCCCCGTTCTCAACAACGCCGCCACGGTGCTCTTGATGGGACCCATCGCTGCCGGCTATGCGAAGAAGTCCGGTCTCAACGTCGACCCCTTCCTGATGGCCGTCGCGATCGGAGCCAGTTGCGACTTCCTCACTCCGTTCGGCCACCAGTCGAACACTCTGGTCTACGGACCGGGTGGATACCGCTTCGGTGACTACGCACGCCTCGGCTTGCCGCTGACCGTCATCGTGATCGCCGTCGGGCTACCGATGATCCTGCTGGTTTGGCCCATGCAACCGTGATGTCGTCCGAGCCGGCGTCAGCGGATGATGCCGATTTCCTCCATCACGAAGGTCTTGATCGAACCAAGGTATTTGGCGCCGTTATCGGTCACGCGTTTCATGGCAGCGCTGGCGGCGGCCTTCTGCAACGATGCCATGTCGTCGTACCAGAGTTCTGCGATGGCATCGCACCGGACCTCGGGTGTCGGCACATCGGGGCGAGTTGGCTCTGCGAGCGGAAACGAAAGAACGTAGCGGCGTACCTCCGGCACAGAATGCACCATCGGTGCATGCTCCTCCAGCCAGACCTTGCGGAAGGCTTCCACGGTCAACTCGGGCTTGCGGGTGAGAATCGATAGGCTCTTGATCATGACGCTTTCCAGATGCTGATTGGATGGCAGACAGCCCGTGACGGCATGGACGGGTCAAACTAGGTTAGGCCACGGTTGCTCGGCAAGCTGATGTAACCGTGCGCCACTCAGAGTGTGCGGCAAGGATCCGAAGTGAGGCTCGCAAATGCACGTCGTGGTCGAGTTTCTGGAAGCAGCGCCGGCGCATGTCGCCACGGCGCGAGCAGCCCTACTGATGCTCGCTCGTCAGGCCGTTGAGGGCCGGCAGTGCATCCAGCTCGATGTGGCGGCGGATCCTTTGGAGCCGACCGGATTTCTTGTCTACAGGCTCTATGCCGACGAGGCGGCCTGGAGAGCTCATACCGAGACTGCCGAGCACCAGGCCCTGCTGCTGACGATAGCACCGTGGCTCGTTTCGCGGCGTGTCCTCGCCTACGAGTTGATCTCCGAGCATGGTCTGGCATGACCGATCAACCCGATATGGGCACGCCGATGAATGCCATAGTCTTGCTCTAGCAGACTATCAGTCTTCAGCGTGGCCGAGTCCTGGAACGGTGGAAGGGCAGGGGTGAGGATCGTGGTGGATTGGCTGACGCGCGCGCTGACGGCCTTGGCAATGATCGCGACCGGATGGCTGTGGGACGCCGTGTGCCATGGGGTCGAGGCCCGTGAGACGCGTCTCGCGCTCGTTGTCGGCAACAGCGCCTATCGGCACACGAGCGTGCTCGATAACCCGATCAACGATGCGCGCGATCTCGCGGTTGCGTTGCAGCAGACGGGTTTCGAGGTGATCGTAGCTACCGACGCCGACAAGAGGCAGATGGATGGAGCCCTGCGCGCCTTCGCCGAGAAGGTAGGCTTCGCGGATGTGGCCCTCTTCTTCTATGCGGGCCATGGACTTCAGGTCGGCAACGAGAACTATCTCGTCCCCGTCGATGCGCAACTCGCCAGCCAGCGCGACCTCGAGTTCGAGGCCGTGAAACTCGATTTCGTACTGCGCCAGATGGAAATCGACCGCGACGGCAAGACCACGATCGTGATGCTCGACGCCTGCCGTGACAATCCGCTGACGCGCAGTTTGGCCCGCTCGATGGGCGCGCGCTCGACTGCGATCGGCAAGGGGCTCGCGCCAGCTTCGACGGGTGTCGGCACATTCATCGCCTACGCAACGCAACCGGGCAACGTCGCGCTCGACGGCAAGGGACGCAATTCGCCGTTCACGGCGGCGCTCCTTGCAAACATGGACGCACCCGGCCGGAACTTGAATGCGACTATGATTGAGGTGCGCAAATCGGTGATCAAGTCGACCGGTGGCAAGCAGGTGCCATGGGATCACTCGGCGCTGACGGGGGATTTCTACTTCGTCCCGGGCGACGTAGCGGTCGGGTCGCAAACCGCCGCGCCGTCCGGCAAACGGGACGATGTCGAAACCCTCAAGGCACGCCTCGAGGCGCTGGAGGAGGCGGACCAGCGACGCCGTACGTCTGTCGCGGCAGCGAGCAATGCAACGGACGGTGAGCGCATAGCACGGATGGCAGAAGCGCGAGCACGTCTGGCAGTTGCCGAGGACAAAGCGAAGGAGATGCAGCGCAAGTTGCTGGAGGCAAGGCGGATCGAAGGGCAAGCGCGTGATCCCGCCGAGCGCCAGCGCCTCCTGCAGGTATCGATGGCCATTCAGCGCGACATGACAACCGCATCGCTCACGGCGAAGCGTCTCAAGGAGGAGATCGCATCCCTGGCCGAACCGCCTCCTGCTGCGGCTTCACCGCCACCGACGATTGGTCGGGCCTTCAACGTCAGACTTGGCCAGCGGAGCGTCGGAGTGGAGCTTGCGGCTTCGCCGTCGACGGCCAACTGCGAAAGCCGATGTCGCATCGAGGCCCGCTGTTTGGCCTACAACCTGTCGCGCAACGGCGAGTGCGAGTTGCTCAGCGAGGTGACACGAACCGTCTCCGCCAGCGAGTGGCGCACCGGCGAGCGTCCATGCGAGACGCTGGGGCTTGGGTGGTCGAATCCGGTTCCTGTCGCAGTAGGGACGAAGCTGTGCAACGGCATCGGGCAGTACGCGACCCGTGTCGAGCAGGTTACTCAATCCGTCGTCGCGTTCTCAGTCGACGGGCGTGAGTTCACATGCAAAGTCGGCGATGTATGTCAGTTCACTTGGCCTGCGTCGCCATCGTTCGCCGTTCGGATCTCAGGTGACGCGGGGCGCAGCTTTACAACCGAGATCGTGCCTCGATGACAATCCGGCCGTAAGGGGTTCGCTCATGTCGACGTTCAAATGGGTGGCGAGGGTCCGGATAGTGGCCAACCTGGCGCTGGGCTTACTGCTGATCGCCTGGCCAGCGCTACCGTTCGAGTGGCTCCACGAGACGACGCCGCAGCCGGCGTGGATCGTCAGCGTCGTCGGAATAGCACTTATCTACGTCGCGCTTGCTCATGTCGCGTCGGCGGTTGCTCCGGGGATCGCGATGTCAAGCAACCTGTTCGTGGTGCTGGGGCCGATCCTGCCGATTGTTATGCTGGTTTGGCTCGGGCTGGCGGTGCCATCGCGTGCTGCACTGATGCTTGCATTTTACGAAAGTGCATTCGTGCTTCTGCTCAGCCGGACGTTTCAGCGAGGCTGGCTGGCCGACCTGGACACCAAGCCTTAAGACGCGCCGGCTGCCGTGGCCGCGCCCAAGGAAGGGGGCGGTCCGCTCGGGCGGAACGTCAGCCGCTGGTGGCAGTCATCGCGGTCGCCGATCAAATGACACCACGCCTTGAGAAATCCCTTTTCGCGCGCAGCGATTTCCGGGGAAGATTGCTGGTATAACCTCATGTGACCGCCGAACTTCGGACGGTATTGGAGCCGTATAGCCAATGTCCGACACCGAAGAAAAGTCGCCCCTACCGCAACGCCGCGGGCTGGGCTCGCCCTCGATCCAGCGGGGTGCGATCGCGCGCATCGCGATCCGCAGCGTGCGACTGGCTCGTGGCATTGCATGGCAGTTGCTCGATATCGTGCTGGCCGCCATCATTATCTTCGAAGAGTGGGGATGGCGTCCGCTATCCGCGGCGTTGGCGCGGCTCGCCGAGTTCAACGCGGTGGCACGGCTCGAAATGCTGGTGCGCAGCTTGTCGCCCTGGCCGGCGCTGGCCGTATTCCTCGTGCCGTCAGTGCTTTTTCTGCCGCTCAAGTTGATGGCGCTTTGGCTCATCGCGGGCGGGCATGCCGTCGGCGCGATGTTTCTCTTCGCCTTCGCAAAAGTGGCTGGAACGGCGCTCTACGCCCGCATTTTCCAGCTGACTCAACCGGCGCTCATGCAGCTCGGTTGGTTTGCAAGTCTCTACAACTGGTTCATGCCGTGGAAGGCCGCCATCGTCGCGCATGCGCGTCAGACGAAGGTATGGCAGGCCGGCGTCGCGATGAAGCATCGCGTAAAGACCGCCGCGAAAGCCGCTTGGGTACGATTGAAGCCGTTTGCCGTTGCTGCGCTCGCGCGAGTGCGAAGCCTTTTCGGCGGGCGGGCGTAGCACGCTCTATGAGCCGATGAACTGCTCCTTGCGATAACCCTGCAAATAGAGCAACGCGGTCAGGTCCCCGTGCGCGATGCTCGCGTGAGCCTCGGCTGCGACCAGTGGCTTGGCACGGAACGCGACGCCGAGGCCGGCGGCACGGATCATCGCGAGATCATTGGCGCCGTCCCCGACGGCCAGCGTGAGCGGCGCATCGACGCCGTTGGCACTCGCGTATGATTGCAGGGCGGCAAGTTTGGCCTCGCGTCCCAGGATCGGTTCGATGACCCGTCCAGTCAGGCGCCCATCCGCTGTTTCGAGCAGGTTGGCACGATTGACGTCAAAGCCTATGGCTTGCGCGACTCGGCTCGTGAAGAACGTAAAGCCGCCGGACACAAGCGCCGTGAAGGCACCATTGGCGCGCATCGTCGCGACCAACTCCCGCGCGCCTGGGGTGAGGGTGATGCGGGTATCGAATATGCCTTGCAGATCTGCTTCGGCCAGCCCGGCCAACAAGGCCATCCGCTCGCGCAGTGCGCCCTCGAAATCGAGTTCGCCTCGCATGGCCCGCTCGGTGATGGCAGCGATGCGCGGCTTGATGCCCAGGACATCACCCATCTCGTCGATGCACTCTTGGGCGATAATCGTCGAATCCATGTCCGCGATCAGCAGTTTCTTCCGGCGCGTGGCAAGGTCGGCATGGACGAGGTTGGCATCGATAGGACGACCGGCCAGGGCCTTGGCAACTCGCTCCATCAGGGTGGTGGGGGGACTGTCATCTGGACGCGCCAGCAAGGCCTCCCAGGCCTCTCCCGCGCCGAGCCAGGCTTCGTCCAGGACGGTCTCTCCGGCAAGGGCGCCTCGGACCGCCATCACTTCCAAATTGCCGATAAGGTGGGCGCCAGGGGGCGCCGTCAGAACGAGGGCGAAGGCCAACATGTCGCTCATGGCGGGGTGGTTGCTCCAATGGGGCGATCTGCCGTGATAGGTGAGCCACAGATGTCGGGCAAGCGGTCCGAATTGGGGCGGCCGGTTGGGCAGTCACGCAGTGCGCTTATATGCGGGGAAGAGCACCAATCGCCATCGCGTGCCGCGCTCTCGGCTCCGGACACTCGCCTCGGTTGCGTCACCAGATCTTATTGGGAAAATACCGCAGCAGGAGTTCCTCGTAGCGTCCGGTCGCCCGGAGTCGCATCAGCGCGGTATTGATCAGAGCCTTTAATTGCGGATCTTTCTTCGGCAAGACAATGCCAACGCCGTCGCCGAAGTACTTGGGCTCGAAGTAGGGTCCTCCTTTCAATTCACAGCAACCGCGCGACAGCGTGCCGTTGATCCAGAACGTCAGGGCAATGCCGTCGCCGAACGACACGTCGACGTCGCCGCCGGTCCGAACTGCGTCCCACGCGAGTTCCGCGCTCTCGAACGGGATAATGGCGCTATTCGCGAAGAACGTGCGTGCGTAGGCCTCGTGCGCACTGCCCTTGACGACGCCGATGCGTTTGCCTGTCAACCCCTCGGGCGTCGCCATCAGCGTCGCGGTATCGCGGCGCCCGACAAACCGAGCAGGTGTGAAATAATAACGGTCGGTGACGTCGAATTCCCTGAGTAGCACCGGTGTGATCGCATGTGAGGCGATCAAGGCGTCGGTGTCGCCGCGTCGGAGTGCCGGCAGCAATTCGCCCCATTCTCTCACTTGGATATCGCAGGCTGCTGACAACTCGAGGCAAATCGCCCGAGCCACGTCCACATTGAAGCCTGTTAGGACGCCTTCTTCGTCGTAGTAATGGAACGGCGGATAGTCGTTGCTCGTCATGAAGCGTACCGCGACGCGGCGTGATTGATCGCCAGCGACCGCGAGCGCTCCGACCTGGGCTACAACTTGTGCGGGAAAAATAATAATCAGGCAAAGGTTTATCAGCCAGAGGATGCTTGCGCTCCGGGCCAAGATATCTAGCCTCGGGGGCATCATTGATGGAGACCGATTGTCTGGAGACGGCAAGCGCACCCCATTCGATGTTGGCGAGACCACCGCGGGACGGTGGGACCGCGCGTAAGACGCTACGTTACTCAAGCCGGTTGTCATGGGGGGCGGCCGATGTCAATACGCCGTGCTGGCGATGGCCGCGCGAGGCCACTCTCTGCTCATACTTTATCGGGGACAAGAGGCCCACGACGACGCGTTAGTGCCGACCCGGCACTGACCCATGCCATCCGCGGTTTGCTGCTGTGGAGACCTGATCTCTCCGCTCGTGGGCCAGCGCCCCGATGGTTGCTGCCGACGATGATCGCCGTCTTCTTTCTCATTGGCTTTGGCGTCGTGCTGGAGCCCATCGTCACCTGGGGAGGCTTCGGTGCACTCTTATTGCTACCATTCTTGGGCGTTACGGGTGTGCGCCTGATCGCGGCGATCGAGGTTCTCAGACGCCCCGCCAGCCGGACGGCCCCAGCCATTCCGCGCGTGCCCGATGCTCGGCTACCGAGCTATACCGTGCTCGTCCCCATGTACGATGAGCCCGATGTTCTGCCGGGGCTCGTAAAGGGATTGGCTGCCCTGGACTATCCGCAAGATCGGCTCGACCTCGTACTAGTGCTCGAGGATCGAGATGCCGCCACCATCACGGCGGCAGCTCGCCTCACCCTACCGCCGAACATGCGCATCGTGATGGTTCCGCAAGGCGGGCCGAAGACTAAGCCAAAGGCCTGCAACTATGCCCTTGCTTCGGTCCACAGTGATCTCGTCGTGGTGTTCGATGCCGAGGATCGCCCCGATCCAGATCAGCTTCGCCGCGCCGTAAGAGCCTTTGCGACGGCTGACGCGGACCTCGCTTGCGTGCAGGCCAGCTTGAACGTCTACAATCCTGCGGATTCCTTCTGGTCCCGCCAGTTTGCGCTCGAGTACTCGGCACTCTTTGACGGACTTCTCCCGGCGCTCGAACGACTGGGTCTGCCGATCCCGCTTGGGGGAACATCCAATCACTTTCGTCTCTCGGTCCTCCGTGCAGTCGGTGCCTGGGACCCCTATAATGTGACCGAAGACGCCGACCTCGGAATCAGGCTTGCCCGCATGGGGTACCGGACCGCGACGATAGCTTCCACGACCTGGGAGGAAGCACCTGTCCGCGGCCGGATCTGGCTTGGACAGCGCACCCGCTGGTTGAAGGGCTGGGTCCAGACGTGGCTGGTTCATATGCGCCACCCTCGGCAACTCTTCCGCGAGGTGGGGGGATGGCAGTTTCTCGGTCTTCAGATTGTTATGGGCGGTGTTCTGCTCTCGGTACTGGTTTATCCGATCGCCGCGCTCGCCCTGGCCTTGACGTGGTTTTTAGGGGGCTTCGACGGGATCGACTTCAGCGGACCCGGTGGGTGGCTCTGGATTGTCGCGCTCGGCAATCTCGCTATCGGAATTCTCGCGCCGATGCTCGCCGCTGCGTTCGCGGTCCTGCGCCGGGGGCGTGCCTGGCTCCTGCCATCCGTCCTCGCGATGCCACTCTACTGGCTGTTGATCTCGGTCGCTGGGTATCGAGCATTGTTCGATTTGGCGCGGCGACCTTTCCATTGGGAAAAGACACGCCATGGGCTCGGCAGCGCGGCACCCGCGCGACGGAAGCTTCCTCCGCCTGTGATGCCAAGGCGTGTGCATGCAGCGGCTGATTTCAGGCTTCGACGTCCCCCGACTTGACGTTCCAGAGCGCACCCTGCGATGGCATCGGGCAACGCTTGTCACATGCCGCACGATCGGTGAGGCTCTTGATGGGAAACCCGCGAACGACGACGGGTGATCAGGAGGAGAGCATTAAATGCAGTTCGGCATCAGCACGCTGTCGCGCGGACTTTACACCAGTCGCGCCACCTACATGGCGGTGGCCCAGGCAGCCGAGCGGGCCGGCTTCGCTTTCATCTCCGTCAATGATCACATCATCGTGCCGGGAAAGCTCGGTTCGGCCTATCCCTACACACAAGGTGGCGTCTGGTCGGCCTCGGAGCATGGTCATTGCTTTGATCAACTGGCCGCGCTGGCGTTCATTGCGGGATGTACGACGCGAATTAGGTTACTCACGTCCGTCATGGTCGTTCCTCATCGTCCCGTCATTCAGACCGCCAAGACGTTGTCGACCATCGACGTCCTATCCACTGGCCGCCTGATCCTCGGTGTTGGATCCGGTTGGATGGAAGGGGAATTCAAGTTGCTCGGTGCCCCTTTCAAGGAACGTGGAGTTGCGACAGACGAGTACCTCGAAGCATTCAAGGAGCTATGGACGGCCGAACGCCCGACCTACAAGGGGCGGCACGTCGATTTCGAGGACGTTATCTTCGCCCCGAAGCCGATGCAACCTGGCGGCCCGCCGATCTGGGTTGGAGGGGAAAGTCCGGCCGCGATGCGCCGCACGATCAAGCTGGGCGATGGTTGGTATCCCGGCAACAATAATCAGCAGATGCCAATGGATACGCCGGAGCGCCTGAATGCTGGTATCCGCAAGCTGCATCGAATGGCGGAGGCTGCCAACCGCGATCCGGCCTCGATCGACATGGGCCTAATCGTCCAGGGGCCCTTCGACTGGTCGCGGCAGGAGACGCAGGACAAGTCCTCGCGCCGCATGTTCACCGGCACATCTGCCGATATGCGCGCGGACCGGGCCGCTTTGGCCGAAGCCGGGGTGCGGCACGTCGCATTGCGGCTTGGGGGCGAAACCGTAACCGAGGCGATTGATCGTATCGAGCGCTTCGGTGCCGAGGTCATCGGTGCGGGTGCTTGATCCGGCAAGACGATCTCAGAACAAGCCCGAATAGCACGGCGAACCACGCGCGACCCTCTCGGTTTTCCTCGCGTGGCTCGCCGTGACCGGTGCGCCGATACGCGACACCAGGGTCACGGCGCTGAAAGCCATCTAACCAGCAAGGTGTTGCGGAAGTGCAAACGGCACCGTGTTTGTTCGGGTATTGAGCTGATCGCCGGCTACGTGCGAGTCAGTGCGCCCGTCACCCACCCACCGAGAAATCGATCCAGCCATGCGTGCACCTTCGGCGCGTCGGTGAGATGCGTCTCGATGTGCTCCTGGCGTGGCCGCGCGCCCCTCATGAGAAGGCGCATCGGGTTCGAGCCCGACCAACGATTGACCTGTAGAAACGTGATCTCGGGATGGAACTGCACCCCGAAAGCAGAGCCGTACTGAAAGGCCTGATTGGGGTAAGAGCCATCGCTGGTGGCGAGCAGGGTGCCGTCCCGAGGCATTTCGAAGCCTTCCCGATGCCATTGGTAAACGCGGCTCGGAAAGCCGAGTTTGTGACCAGCTTGTGTCGCGCGAATGGGATGATAGCCCACCTCGACAGAGCCGCGCGTGCAGTGATCGACCCGGCCACCCAGATGGTGCGCGAGCATCTGAGCGCCGAGGCAGATGCCGAGAAAGGGCTTGGACTCTTTCAGCGAAACCCCGATCCAGTCGACCTCGCGGCGGATGTAATCGAGGCTGTCGTTTGCGCTCTGCGGTCCCCCGAAGATCACCGCTCCCGAATGCGCAGCAAGGGTCTGCGGTAGGGGGTCACCCTGAAAATGGCGTCGGATGTCGACTGCGTAGCCGTTGCGACGAAACCATTGTCCGACGTGACCCGGGTTCGAATGGTGCTGGTGGAGCACGAGAAGCACCGGGAGCTTCTCCTGCCGCGGCGCTGCGGGTACCTGTTCATCGGTCAACCCGGTCGACGTCTCCTGCAGACGCGTCTCGAGCATGGTGTTCGGCTCCCCTGTCGGCTGGCCGGCGCGGATTCAGCAGCCAAGCCATGATCGGAACGAGTACGACATGTGGCGACAACCGCAAAGCGACAGCACAAACAAGGTTGAAGAATCCGGGAACGACGGTTCGCAAACCAAGCTCGAAACCGCGGACTGCCCAACGCGCAATGCTAGCCGCAGACGAGGTTGGCAGCAGGATCCGGTAAAAGGCTCGCTCCGCGGCCATCTTGGCATGGAAACGTGTCTCGACTGGACCGGGCGCGACCACGGTTACTCTCACCCCATCGGCCTTGACCTCGGCCGCCAGAGCCTCGCTGAGTGAGATGAGGTAGGCTTTGCTCGCGTAGTAGGCGGCCTGATAGGGGCCGGGCACATAGCCTCCAAGCGAAGCGATGTTGATGATGCCGCCACCGCGACGCGCGCGCATTCCGGGTAGCACGTGGCGCATCAGGCGTCCTGGAGCCATGACGTTCAGCGCGACCAGCCGATCCAATTGCGCCGGGTTCGCCTCCGAGAAGTGTCCTGAATGGCCGATTGCGGCGTTGTTGACCAGGATGTGAGGATGCCGGCCAAGCCGGGCCAACTCGGCGTCAAGCAGTTCAAGGCTGTCTGATCGAGTCAAATCCAGTGAAAGCGCCATAACCTCGACGCTGTTCTCAGATCTGATGGCGGCTGCCGCCTGCTCGAGCGCGTCTGCCCGGCGCGCGACGAGGAGCAGATCGTTGCCGCGCTCTGCCAACAGATGCGCGATGGCGAGGCCGATACCTTCCGAGCCGCCCGTCACGACAGCGATGGGGCGTGTTGTGACGCCGGTCGAGGATCGTTCTGCGGGTAACTCCGATGCGCCGTTCATGCCGCTAGATATAGTGCAACACGGGGCCCGGTGCGACGCCGCCGCCACCGACTATTCGTGCCGCAGCGCCTCGATAGGGTCGAGCCGGGCCGCGCGACGAGCCGGGAAATAGCCGAACACCACACCAACGATCGCAGAGAAGAGGAACGCCACCAGGACGATCACCGGATCGACGACGAAAGGCACCTCGAGCGCCCGGGTCGCGATACCGGCAAGTCCGAGCCCCAGCACGATGCCGACCAGCCCGCCGAGCAGCGATAACACGACCGCTTCCACGAGGAACTGCGACAGCACCTGCCGCTCCAACGCGCCAATGGCAAGTCGAATGCCGATCTCGCGCGTGCGCTCGGTCACGGACACCAGCATGATGTTCATGATGCCGATGCCGCCCACCAGTAGGCTCACCGCCGCAACCGCCGCGAGCAAGCCCGTTAGCATGGCCGTGGTTCCGGCCTGTGCTTGTGCGATCTGAGTCATGTCACGGACGGTGAAATCGTCCTCCTTGCCGGGGCCGATGCCGCGCCGCTCGCGCAGCAGCCATTCGAGATCGCCCTGTACCTTTGCCGTGTCGGTTCCGTCCGCCGCCGAAACCATGATCCGGCGGATCTCGGTATTGCCCGCCAGGCGTCGCTGGAAAGCGCGCAGCGGCATCAACACCGTGTCATCCTGATCGGTGCCGAAGCTCGACTGCCCCTTTGCCACCAGCACGCCGATCACCTCGCAGGAGACGTTGCCTAGCCGGAGGGCGTGCCCGATCGCGTCCTCGAGCCCGAATAGCTTGTCGCGCACCGTCTGCCCGATGATGCAGACAGCGCGTCCGCCGCGCACTTCGCTTTCGAAGAACGGGCGGCCCGATTGCAGCGCCCAGTCTTGTGTCACGAGATAGGCGTTGTCGGTCCCCGTCACCGTGGTCACCCGGCTCTCGGCGCCGCGCACGACCGTCTGCGACTTTTGCGCGGTCGGCGCGACGGCCTTCACGCCGCGCAGTTCCTGGCGCATCGCCTCGACGTCTCGGATTGTGAGAGCCTTGGCGTCCGAGCTCGCCCGCCCGGGACCCCACTGCCCGGGGCTGACGAACAGCATGTTCGACCCGAGGCGGGCCATTTCGGCGGTAACCTTGGCGGTGGTGCCGTTGCCGATCGTGACCATCGCAATTACGGCGCCGACGCCGATGACGATGCCGAGCACCGTCAGAAACGACCGCATGGCATTCCGGCGGATCGATCTCAACGCGAGCCTGATGGCCTCGAGCAGCATCACGCGGCCTTCTTGTTGAGCGTGTCGCTTTCGATGCGGCCATCGACGAACCTGATCACGCGCCGGGCGTAGGCGGCGATATCGCTCTCGTGGGTCACCATCACCACCGTGATGCCGCGCTCGCGGTTGAGCCTCGTCACCATGTCCATGATTTCCCGGCTGGTCCGTGTGTCGAGATTGCCAGTTGGCTCGTCGGCGAGAAGCACGAGCGGGTCGGTGACGATGGCCCTCGCGATTGCGACGCGCTGCTGCTGTCCGCCGGAAAGCGCCGCCGATGTGTGCCCTTCGCGACCTTTCAGTCCGACCACGGCCAGCGCCGTCATCGCTCGCTCTCGACGCGCCTCCGCAGGCATTCCTCGATAGATCAACGGCAGCTCGACATTCTCGAGCGCCGAGGTCCGCGGCAGCAGGTTGAAGCCCTGAAACACGAAGCCCAGCAGATGCCGCCGGACCAGCGCCCGTTGATTGCGGCTCATGCCGCCGACTGATACACCCTGAAACAGATACTCCCCCGACGTTGGTGTATCGAGGCAACCGATCACGTTCATGGCCGTCGACTTTCCGGAGCCCGACGGCCCCATGATTGCGACGAACTCACCTTCCTCGATCCTGAGATCCACGCCCGCCAGCGCACGCACTGTCGCATCGCCGCTGCCATAGAGGCGGGCCACGTTACGAAGCTCGATCAGTGGTGCCTCTGTCCCGGAACGCACGTGTGTCTCCCGCCTCACCGCTTGGCTGTCGTCTGGTCGATGATGACCGCCTGCCCGGCTTTGACCTCGCCGCCCTTCACCTCCGTGTTTCGGCCGTCCGTGGCGCCCGTCCGCAGCGGAACTGCGATAGGCTTGCCGTTCTCGAGCACCCAGACGGTGCGCTCTCCACTCGTGGTGGCCGGGCGGCTAGCCTGACGAAACGGCGGGCGGCCCGGCAGGATACGCTGCAGGAAGCTGCGCTGATCGCCCGCAGACGTGTCTGCTGGGGCATAGCGCAGGGCTGCATTTGCAACGAGCAGCGCGTCTGCGACTTCCTCCACCTTGATCTCGGCCGTCGCCGTCATGCCGGGCCGCAGCAGCAGCTCCGAGTTGTCGATCGACAGCACGGCCTTGTAGGTCACCACACCCTGGATCGTCTCGGAGGCATAGCGAACGTCCCGAATGGTGGCTGGAAATCGGCGGTCGGGAAACGCATCGACGCCGAACGTCGCCGATAGTCCAGGCCGCACCTTGCCGACGTCGGCTTCGTCGACATCGACTTGAAGCTCCATCTGTTTCAGATCCTCCGCGATCGAGAACAGCACCGGCGCCTGCAGCGACGAGGCGACTGTCTGCCCCGGCTCGGCGCTCCGCTTCAGGACGACGCCGTTGATCGGCGAGCAGATGCACGCCTTCGCTAGGTTGGTCTCGTTGAGCTTCAGTTCGGCTTCGGCCACGCCCACATCCGCGCGTGCGCTCGCCACGCCCGCTACCGCCCGGTCGTAGGCCGCCTGCGCCACGTCCAGATCGTGCGTCGAGGTGACTTGTTTGTCTGCAAGCAGCTTCTTGCGCACGAGATCGCGCTGCTTTTCGAGGGCTGTCGCCTCGGCATCTGCGACCTTGGCTCGGGCTGCAACCAGCTTGGCCCGCGAACTGGCGACCGTCGCATCGAGCTTGTCGGTATCGAGTGCTGCTAGTGGCTGGCCGGCCGTCACCGCCGAATTGTAGTCGACGAGCACCTTCCGGATGGTGCCGGATAGCTCGCTCGACACGTCGACCTTGTTGGTCGGCTGCACCGAGCCGGTCGCAGTCACCACCACGACCACCGATCCTCTGGTCGCCGGTGTGGTCACGTAGCGAACTGTGCTCCGCGTGCCGGACAACATCCAGTAGAGGCCCAGCAGAAGCAGCACCACGGCTGCGCCAACCGCGATCTGAACCCTGCGGTCGGCAGCCATCTTCGGCGAGGACGAGTCGAGCTTGAGTATCTTCTCGACGCTTACGCGATCGCTGCGGGCGGGGGCGTCATTCATTGCCGTTGTCCGATCTATCATCAGACACGGACGGTTAACGATGATCGATGTGCCGGGTATTGATGCTGCTCAACCGGGCGCCGCGAGCGCCGCTATTCGCGCGTGACGAAACTCGCCACGACACGCTTCCTGTCCCCGGCGTCGAACTGGATGGTCAGTTTGTTTCCGTCGACCTCCGTGACCGTGCCACCGCCAAACTTCTCATGGCGAACGCGGTCGCCGCGCGAGAACGAGCTTTCCGCCGCCGATGACGCAACTAACTCGCCATCGATTGTGAGCGGTCCTTGACCACGACGCGGGGCAGTACCGGAGCGGAAAAACTTGTTGTTGCCTGCGGCCCCTCCGCCGCCCGCGTTGGCGCCGCCGCTCGACTGCTGCTTGGCGCGCTGCCATCCGGGCGTGTCGTAGCTCGATCGGAACGCCGCGGGGCCCTCATCGAAGCGGCTCGTACCGTAGGGAGCGGCGCGACCGAAGCCGGCGTAGGCGCCTCCGAACGGGCTCTTCGCCTCCACGACCTCAACGTGATCCTCCGGGAGTTCGTCGACGAAGCGGGAGGCCGTGGCCGACTGATACAGGCCGCGCAGCCGCCTGTTCTGGGCGAACGAAATGTGAGCCCGTTTGCGCGCGCGGGTGATCCCGACGTAGGCCAGCCGTCGCTCCTCCTCCAGACCGGCGAGCCCCGACTCGTCGAGACTCCGCTGATGCGGGAACAGGCCTTCCTCCCACCCCGGTAGGAAAACAGTATCGAACTCGAGCCCCTTTGCGGCGTGCAGCGTCATCAGCGAAACGCGATCGCCGTCGTCACCCTGTTCCGCATCGGCCACCAGCGACACATGCTCGAGGAAACCTGCCAGCGTGTCGAACTGGTGCATGAAGCGCACCAACTCCTTCAGGTTCTCGAGGCGTGATTGCGCCTGCGGGCTCTTATCGGCCTGCCACATCGCGGTATAGCCGCTTTCATCGAGGATCAGCTCGGCCAGTTCGGTGTGTCTCATGCTGTCGATCTGGCCCCGCCAGTGCTCGAACATGCGCAAGAGGTCCGTCAGGGAACGACGCGCTTTAGCGCCGATCTCTTCGGTTTCGGCGATTTCGCGCGCTGCCTGCACCATCGGCACCTGCCGCGCCCGGGCCAGCTCGTGCACCCGCTTGATCGAGGTGTCACCGAGACCACGCTTCGGCACGTTGACGATCCGTTCGAACTTGAGATCGTTCGACGGGTTCGCCGTCACCTCCAGATAGGCGATCGCGTCTTTGATCTCCTGGCGCTCGTAGAAGCGCGGGCCGCCGATCACGCGGTAGGGCAGCCCCATGGTAATGAACCGATCCTCGAAGGCGCGCATCTGAGCCGAGGCCCTGACGAGAATGGCGATCTGATTGAGTGCATGGCGGTCTTTCCGAAGTGTCTCGATCTTCTCGCCGATGCCGCGCGCCTCCTCCTCGTCATCCCAGACGCCCGTGACGGTCGCGCGCGCGCCCTCGTCTCCATCTGTGAACAGCGTTTTTCCAAGGCGACTCTTGTTTTGAGCAATGAGGCCTGAGGCTGCACCAAGTATGTGGCCCGTCGAGCGGTAGTTCCGCTCGAGACGAATGACGGTCGCCCCGGGGAAATCCTTGTCGAACCTCAGGATGTTGTCCACTTCCGCGCCGCGCCAGCCGTAGATCGACTGATCCTCGTCGCCGACGCAGCAGACGTTCGGACAGCCCTGCGCCAGGAGACGAAGCCAAAGGTACTGGGCCACATTGGTGTCCTGGTACTCGTCGACTAGGATGTAGCGAAACCGCCGATGGTAATCGGCGAGTACATCGGGGTTCTGCGTGAAGAGGCGGATGCACTCGAGCAGAAGGTCGCCGAAATCGGCGGCGTTCAGCTCCTTGAGGCGTGCCTGATAATCGGCATAGAGCTTTGCTCCCTTGCCGTCGGCGAACGCAAAGTTTTCGCCTTTCGGCACCTTGTCCGGCGTCAAACCTCGATTCTTCCAGCTGTCGATGAGCCCGGCGAGCTGCCGTGACGGCCATCGATCTTTGTCAAGGCCCTCGGCCTCGATCACCTGCTTGAGAAGGCGGTTCTGATCGTCCATGTCGAGGATGGTGAAACCGGACCTGAGCCCGACCAGCTCATGGTGCCGGCGCAGGATCTTGACCCCGATGGAATGAAACGTGCCGAGCCACGGCATGCCTTCGACAGCACCGCCGACAAGATGCCCGATGCGCTCCTTCATCTCGCGAGCGGCCTTGTTGGTGAACGTCACGGCCAGAACCTGCGAAGGAAACGCCCGTCCCGTCGCGAGAATATGCCCGATCCGGGTTGTCAGCACCCGCGTCTTGCCAGTCCCAGCGCCGGCCAGCACCAGCACAGGACCATCGAGCGACTCCACGGCTGCCCGCTGTTCAGGATTGAGTCCATCCAGATATGGCGTGGGTGGGGGCGAGGCCGCGAGGGCCCGCTCAGAGATGGAACGCCGCGGTGAAGCCTCTACGACAGCAGCCTGAGCAGGCTTGCGCGGCGCCTCCGGGAGGTCGAACGGAATGTCGTCGGCGTCCGTGTCCGGGGCTGGTGATCTTTTCTCGCGATTCGTTTGGCTCATGGGGCTTTCTAGCACGCAGAGTGCGGCTCAAATCGGGACGACCGACGCTCTCCCCACATCCGCGCGGGCCGGCTACTGGAAAATCTAAGGCTTCTTCGGCTCGGCGCCAACTCCCGGGACCGCTGGCGCCGCGGCTCCCGCTCCTTGTTGTGTGGCCGCCGGATCGTCGTAGTAGAGAAAACCCTCCTCGATCGAGACTTTGTCGCCAGCTTCGAGTTCGTACTCCTCCTCGTCGCTGTCATTGATGCGAATGACGCAGCCTTTCTCACAGATGCCTTCCAGCATCTGACTAGGCTTCAGAATATGGTCGGTACTCTTGGCGCCGCCCTCTTCGATGACGGTAAGTTTGTGGTCCTTGTCGTCTCGGTTGACGAGTGTGACCGCCGCCGAGGCCGACAATGCCGGAAATGCCAGAAGGGCCGCAAATGTGAGGGCCGCCAACGGCCAGGACGCACGGGGGATCATGTGACTGGACTCCGTTGCATGCAACGCCACTGCGTAGACCTCACGCTGGATAGGCGAGGCCATGGCTTCCTGCCCGCTGAGAACCCTCGGGCTTTATGTGGAGATGTCTTCGCTACACGCAACCGACAACACAAGCGCGTCGACGCCGCATGTGGGGATTGTGAGGTCCAGAGTGTTGGCTACGGGTCACACTGTCGGGCGCACTTCGAATCCGTCGCCCACTGTGCCATCTTCATCGATGACCTTCACCATGTCAGCACGGCTTCCACGAGGCCCTGCGCGGCAGCGATCAATGATCTGGTCGATCTGCTCCCGATCGCCAGACAGTACGACCTCCACTCCACCGTCCCGGCGATTTCGCACCCAGCCCGCGACACCCCGCGACACCGCCTCACGCTCCACGAAGGCCCGAAAGCCGACGCCCTGCACGCGGCCTTCGATGCGCAGTCTAACGCGAATGGGCGGTTTGATTTTCGTCATCGATCATTGCGCCATGGATTGTCGCCTGCCGGTTTCAGCACGCATTTCAGACGCGCCAGCCTCCGCATCTCGGTCGATGCGAGGGTTGCCTCCACACCGGCATGGAGGCTGATCAGGCGGAACCGTCCATATGCTCAAGCAGCGGACTGCCTGAACTCGGTCCTCGAGAGCTGTAACGCCTGGCGCACCAGTATCGTCGTGCTCACGTGACGAGGCTTGAAGGCCCGCTCGACGATTGCGACTGCTTTCGAAACATCGAAATCCTGACAGGAAAAAAGTCAGCGAAGGGACGAGAGGCGTCAAAACGCCTCTTCGCCGTGACCTGTTCCGGTTGTGTCAATCCTAAAGACCCTGGCGCAGCAGGCTTATCAATATCCGAGCGCCATCCCGTCTTTGCGCGGGTCAGAGGCGCCGATCAGCACGCCGTTGTCGCGGTCCATGACGACCATCTGCCCACCGCCCCACGGGTCGGGCTTGCGCTGCATCGGATGGCCGAGTGCCGCAAGTCCCTCGTAAACGGATTGCGGTACCGATTCCTCTGCCCAGCAGACGCCGTTCTCGAAGAAAACGCGCGGGCAATCGATCGCTTCCTGCGGATCGAGGCCGTACTCCAACATGTTCTGCATCACATAGGCGTGCCCCGCTGGCTGGAGGTTGCCGCCCATGACACCGAATGTCGCCCAGGGCAGTCCGTTTCGCATGGCGAGTGCGGGAACGAGCGTGTGCATGGGGCGCTTGCCCGGCGCGATGCAGTTCGGATGCTTAGGATCGAGCACGAAGCCCTGACCGCGATTCTGCAGCACAATGCCGGTCTTCTTGGTCACGATACCCGAACCGAATCCCGAATAGATCGAGTTGATGAAGGACACAGCCATGCCGGCTTCGTCGACCACCGTCATGTAGATCGTGTCGCTACCGCCGGGCTTCGGGATGGGGCCGAGATCCGATTTGCGCGTCTTTCTGTCGATGCGGCTCGCCAGTTCGTCAGCAAACGCGTCCGACAGCATGTGCGTGACGGGGACGTCGGCCATCACGGGATCGGCGACGAACGTATCTCGCATTTTGTAAGCGAGCCGCACGGCTTCCATCATGACGTGGTAGCGCTCGACCGAGACGGGCCCATCGCCCAGCTTCCCGAAGCGCTCAAGCATCTTCAACATCACGAGCGCGACTATGCCCTGGTTATTGGGCGGCAACTCGAGGATCTCGGCGCCCTTGTAGCTGACCGAGATTGGGTCGACGTAGGCGCACGATTGGTTGGCAAAATCCTCTACAGTCTGGATGCCGCCGAGCGCGCGAAGCTCTGCAACGATGTCCTCAGCGACCTCGCCGGTATAGAACCCGTCCCGACCCTTCTCGGCGATGATGCGCATCGTGCGCGCCAGAGCCGGCGATCGCATGATCTCTCCCGCCTTCGGCACGCGGCCATCTTTCAGTAGGTGCAACTTGGCGCCGTCGTTGTTGCGGATCTTGCTTTCGAGCGAGGCCCAGTCGAAGGCGACGCGCGGCTGCACCGCCCAACCCTTCTCGGCATATCCGATGGCGGGAGCGAGAATATCTGCGAATGTTTTGGTGCCGTGATCCGCGAGCAGCCGCGACCATCCGTCAATTGCGCCGGGTACTGTCACCGAGTGCGGCGTCTGCGTCTCGATCTGCTTGATGCCGGCTTTGGCATACCATTCGGGTGTCGCCGCTTTCGGCGCCTTGCCGGAGGCATTAAAGGCGATGGGCTTCTGCCCCGGCTTGGCGATAATGGCGAAGCAGTCTCCACCGATGCCGGTCATCGCCGGCTCGACGACGCACATCACGGCCGTCGCCGTGAGGGCCGCGTCGATCGCATTGCCGCCCTTGCGCAGCATCTCGATAGCCGCGAGGCTCGCCAGCGGATGCGAGGTCGCGCACATGGCGCGGGTGCCGATGACCGGCGAGCGGCCCGGGAAGTGGAAGCTGCGCATTGAGACGTGTCTCCAGGGGCAAGTAAGGCGGTTCGCCTTTTCGTTGGCACATAATCAGAGTTGAGCCGCGCCGCCAACTGACCGCGCAGCCTGCTTCGCGCTTTGACTAACGTGTTTCACCCAATCACATTGGCGGCACGAAGCTGTTTCAGACGTGCCGAATCGTAGCCGAGAAGTTCCGACAGCACCTCATCCGTGTGCTGGCCTGGTGTTGGCACTGGTCCGATCCGGCCTGGCGTCGCCGACATCTTAACTGCGAGTCCAGGGACGTGAATCTCTCCGGCGAGCGCGTCCGGCTGCTTCACGAGCATCTCGCGTGCCCACGTGTGTGCGTCCTTGGTCACCTCGGGGATGGTTCGCACGGGCGCTACGGGAATGCCGGCATCGAGGAGAGTTGCGACGATGTCCTCGACATTGCGCTCCCCGGCCCAGGCCTCGATGGCTCGCCGCCGCGAGTCCGCCGGCCCTGCCGACGAGTTGATCGGTCCGGCGTCTGCCCCCGCCGTGCTGCCGCTTACGATCTGCATCAGACGGCCGGCCATTTCGCGGCCGATGGCCGAGATCACCACCCAACCGTCCTTTGCCCGATAGGGCGGTCGTCCGCCCTCGCCACCTTCCTCGCCTGTATCGAGGTAGGTGATACTTGGGATCTCGACCATCGTGAGGGCCGAGTCGAGCAGACAGCAGTCGACGAGTTGCCCCTCGCCCGTCCGGTCCCGATGGCGGAGCGCTGCCAAGGCGCCGATCGTGGCGTGCAATGCTGTCGTGCGGTCGATAAGCGAGAACGCCGTCCCCACGGGCTGGCCCACCGGTCGCCCCGTCAGAGTCATCAGGCCGCTCATCGCCTGCCCGAGGGGATCGAACGCTGGCCTGTCCTTGTAGGGGCCGTATTGTCCAAAGCCTGAAACCGACACGAGTATGATGTCCGCCTTGATGGCCTTGAGTTGCTCGTAGCCAAAGCCCATGGCTTCCATTGTGCCGGGGCGGAAGTTCTCCAGAACAATATCGGACTTCGCGACGAGATCCCGGAGCACGGCCTTGCCATCGGCAACGCGCGTATCGAGGCAGATCGATTTCTTGCCGCGATTGTAAACCGTGAAGTAAACGCTTTGGCCACGCACGATCGGTGGATTTTTCCGCGTCTCTTCCCCGCCGATGCGCTCGACCTTGATCACCTCCGCGCCGAGGTCCGACATCATCATTCCACCGCGTGGACCCGCCTGGAAGCGAGCCAGCTCCAGCACGCGGACGCCATCGAGACTGAGTTTCATCGGCGCACTCCTGTGGCTGGCTGTCATCGTCCCTTGAAGATCGGCTTGCGCTTCTCGACGAAGGCGCGCACGGCCTCCTTGTGATCCTCCGTCCCCTGCGTTCGCATCAGCCGCTCGGCCTCTCTGTCAATGGCCTCGGCGTGGGTGATGTCGAGCGCCTCGTCCAGATTGTCCTTCATGTAACCAATGGCAACGGCAGGTCCTTCGGCCAGTGCTTTGGCCAGAGCGAAGGCCTCCGTCTGCAGCGACGCATCGTCAACGACTCGATTGAAGAGGCCGAGCTGAGCGCCACGTTCGGCGCTGATCCGCTCGTTGGTCAGCATGAGTTCGCGGGCACGACTTGGGCCGATCGCCCGTGTGAGCAGCCAGGCGATGCCGTAGTCGCCCGACAGCGCCACGCGCGAGTAGCCGGTTGCAGCAAAAGCAGAAGCTGCGGCGATTCTGATATCGCACGACAAGGCCAGCGCGAGACCCGCCCCCGCAGCGGCACCCGGCAGCGCCGCCACGGTCGGCTTGCGCAGTGCGCGGATCGCACCGGCCGATCCATGATGGCGCTCTTGCATGACACGGAATCGCTGGTCGTGAGTGAGATCGGTGGGAGCGCGCCGGTCGCCCATGTTCTTCACGTCGCCGCCGGCGCAGAATGCCGTGCCGGCGCCCGTGAAAAGGAGCGCTCCTACATCAGGATCTTGGGCGCAAAGTGGGATCATCCTCCGGAGCGATGCCGACATCTCCATCGAAAAAGCGTTGCGCGCCTCCGGGCGGTTGAGGGTGATGATGCCGACGCCGTCCCTTACGACACAGGTCAGTTGGCCTGTTCCCGTATCGATTATTCGCTCCGTCACCATTTCAGCGCCTCTCACTGCGAAATCGACTTTCGATGCGGTGGTTCGAGAACCGGTCACTTGCCCCGGAAAACCGGCTTGCGCTTCTCGAGAAAGGCTTGAGCGCCTTCCTTGAAGTCCTCGCTGTCGAAGCAGGCCAGCACCTTGGCGTCGAGCGCCGCGAGATCCACGCTTTCCGGATGGGCAACCAGCGCGTCGACCGAAGCCTTCGCCGCGCGGATGCTGAGCGGGGCGTTGGCGGCGATTTCGTTGGCGAGCCGGGTCGTTTCTGCCTCGAGTGTCTCGGCGGAAACCTGGGCGTTGAGCAACCCCATCGCCAGAGCCTCAGCTGCCAGGTATCTCCGTCCGGTGAAGAGCATCTCCTTGACCTTGGCGGCGGTCATAACGGCGAGCATCGGCTTGATCCAACGCGGGTTGTAGCCGAGCGACAGTTTTGCGGATGGAACCGAAAAGGAAGCAGTGTCCGATCCTATCCGCATGTCGCAGCAGATCGCGAGTTCGCAGGCGCCGCCAAAGCAATAGCCATTGACCATTGCGATCGTCGGCTTTCCGGTGTTCAGGATCGCCTCGTAGGCCGCGTGATTGATCTCGTCATAGGCCCGTGCCGCAGCGCCTGTTCTGTTGTCTCCGAATTCCGAAATATCGGCGCCGGCCGAGAACGCCTTTGAACCAGCGCCCGTGACGATGATCACGCGCACGTCGGGATCGTTGTCGGCCGCCGCGAAGTGCTCCGGGACCGCTGCCCACATGTCGCGCGTGAATGCATTGAGCCGCGGCTCGTTGTCGATCGTGATCCATGCGAGCGCGCCGTTGGTGCGCGATCGCAGGCGGCCTGCCGTGGGTGTTGTCATGCGTGCGGCTCATGCATCTTGTTGCGCCTCGAGCCGATGCGGGCCCGAAGCGATGGTGTCCATTGAGCGTATCGAGGGAGCGGTTAGGCGTGCTTCTGATTTTCGCCGATGCCCGGCGCGAACGTGGAAGGCCTGCCTTCGAAGCCGGACTTGGCGCGCTTGTTGAGCCAGTAGCGCAACGGCGGTGGCACGAGCGCGAAATCGGGGTCGGCGCCGAGCTTCTGTGCGGCATCCATCGGCCAATGCGGATTGTACATGATCTCGCGCGCAAGTGCGACGAGATCGGCCCGGCCCGACTGCAGGATCGCCTCGGCCTGGTCCGCGTGAACGATGTGTCCGACGGCCATGGTCTTGACGCCGGCTTCCTTGCGGATGCGCTCGGCATACGGCACTTGGTAGCCATAGGTCTTGGCCCGTGTCGAATCCATGGGCGACAGCCGCTCCAGGGTGCCGCCGGAGGAGCAGTCGATCACATCGACACCCACTCGCTTCAGCTCGGCCGACAGCTTCACGCTGTGATCGAGATCCCAGCCCGCGTCGTCCTCGCAAGAGAGCCGCATGAAAAGGGGCTTCTCCGCCGGCCATACCGCTCGAACTGCCTCCGCGACCTCGATGGGGAAGCGCATGCGGTTGATGTCCGAGCCGCCGTACTCGTCGGTGCGCAGGTTGGTGACCGGCGACAGGAACTGGTGCAGCAGATAGCCATGCGCGGCGTGGATCTCGAGGATGTCGAAGCCGCACTTGTCCGCCCGGACGGCTGCATCGGCCCACTTGCCGACCATGGCGCGCACCTCGTTGTGGGAGAGCGCCCGGGGCATCGCTTTCTCTGCGTGCGGCACGGCGGATGGCGCGACGAGCTCCCAATCGTCCCACTCATAGATTTCAGGCTCATCGCCGGTGAGCGGCTTGCCACCCTCCCAAGGCCGGGTCAAACGGGCTTTGCGGCCGGAGTGCCCGAGCTGGATGCCCGGAACAGCACCTTGCTTGCGGATGAAGTCCGCGCATCGTGCCAGGTTGGGGATGAATTTGTCGTCCCACAGAGCCGTGTCGCCGACAGTGCCGCAGCCATTCCGCGCGACCTTGGTCGACTCCATCATCACGAAGCCCGCGCCACCGGCGGCATACTTGCCCGCATTCATGAGGTGCCAGTCGGTCGCGAACCCTTTCTCGGCCGCGTACTGGTGCATGGGCGCGACGACGATCCGGTTCTTGAGGGTGATCGAGCGCAGCTCGATCGGCGTGAAGAGCAGAGGCTGTGTCATACGCTTGGTCCTGGGAGTGATGGTGTTCGCCAGAAGTGTCGATTGTCCGAGCTCGGGTCGCCCGAAGACGAACGATGATCAAAACGGAATGCTTTTGGCCGTGAGCCGCTCCTTCAGGCGCGCCTCGGCCGCTGCAAGGCGCTCAGGCTCCGTCGAGCGGAGCACCAACACGGTGCCGAAAACGCGCGCCTCGCGGTTGAACGGGTAACTGCCCATCGAAACGTCCGGATACTCGGCTTGTGTCTCCCCGAGCAATTCCGCGATCTCACCCTCGCCTCGCAACAATTCGATCTCGACTGCGAGCCGCTTGCGGCCCGTCTTGAGGCTCGGCGTCACCGCATCCAGCATCACGTGCATGACGTTGGGTATGCCGGCCATGACGATCACGTTCTCAAGCTTGAAGCCCGGAGCAACCGACATGCGATTGGGCACCACGTCGGCGCCATGTGGTATGCGAGCCATCCGCATCCGGGCGTCCGTCGGCTCGATCCCGCGCTTCTGGAAGCTTTCCAGCAGAAGTTGCTTCACTTCCGGGTGGTGATCGATGCCGACACCGAACGCCTTGGCGATGGAGTCTGCCGTGATGTCGTCATGGGTCGGTCCAATGCCGCCGGTCGTGAACACATAGCTGTAGCGTTTGCGCAGCGCGTTCACGGCCTCGATGATCTCCTCCTCGATATCCGCTACGACGCGCACTTCGCGGAGGTCGATGCCGATCGCCGTAAGATGATCCGCGATGTAACCGATGTTCTTGTCTTTCGTCCGGCCCGAGAGAATCTCGTCGCCGATGACGAGAATGGCCGCCGTCACCCGAACCTCTGCCTGCCCCATGCGCTCGCTTCCTTGTTACCTCTGGGCGCAAGACTAGCGCCCCTTCCGGGGCGCGCGCCATCCCTGCTTCGTTTTCCCTCGCTGCGTGGCTTACATTGACATGGCTTTCGAGTGGATGGGATAGTTCTGGCCGCGCCCAAATGCTCAAGAGTTCCGAACAGGAGCCACATCCACTCGCCGGCGCGGGAGGAAACACAGATGACGAAACTGTTCCGAGCCGCCGCTGGCCTTGTGTCTGCGGCTGCGGCACTAGCAGCACTGTCCGCGGAGTCGGCCGCTCAAACACCCATCCGAATGGCCACCAGTTGGGCCGGTGGTCCCCACCTCGAGGTCTTTGCCAAAGGGTTTGCCGCAAATGCCGAGCGTCTGACCGGCGGCAAGGTCAAGTTCCAGGTCTTCCCCGCCGGTACCATCGGCTCGCCCTTGAAGGTGACCGAAACCGTCCAGAAGAAGATCGCGCCGGCCGGTCATCATTGGCCCGGCTACGACTGGGGGCTCGACAAGGCCTCCGTCATCTTTGGCGGCTACGTCGGATCGCCGGGAATCGAAGCCTATCTGCACTGGCTCTATGACGGCGGTGCGGCCGACATGTGGGGCGAATGGCGTCTTGAGAAATTCGGGGTTGTGGCATTCCCGTGCGGCGCGCACTCTGACGAGATCCACATGCACTCCCACAAGCCCGTCCAGAAGATCGAGGACTTGAAAGGCCTCAAGCTTCGTACGGCCGGCGCCTGGGCCGAGGTTGCGTCCACCCTTGGTGCGTCGACGGTGATCATGGCCGGCGGCGAGGTCTACCAGGCGCTCGAGCGCAAGCTGGTCGACGCGATCGAATGGGCGACACCGGGCATCAACTATCCACTCGGCTATCACAAGATAGCCAAGTACATCGTGCTTCCCGGCGTTCACCAGCCGGCGGCATCGCAGGAATGCACCTTCGACAAGAAGCTCTGGGATGGCTTTGACAAGCCAACGCAGGAGGCACTCCGCCTGGCCGGAAAACTGATTACCCTCGAGTCCTGGATGAAACTGAATGTCGAAGACGCTCAGGCTCTCGAGAAATACAAGAAGGAGGGCGTTGAGGTTGTCCGCCTCGACGATAGTTACCTCGTCGCGGTGCGGAAGGCGACGGCCGAGTGGGAGGACAAGACCGCCAAGGACGCCGGCCCGTGGTTCGTCAAGGCCTTGGAGCACAAGCGCAAGTTCCAGGAGCTTTGGGACGGCGCGAAGGCCTATCGCATGGAATTGAAGTAGCTTCTCGAGAAAGAGGCGGCATGCCCTGCGGGATAGACGCCTGCAGGGTGGCCGGAGTGTCATGCGATCACTGGTCCGCGCTATCGATGCGTTCAGCAGGGTCTGCGGAGTTCTCGCAGCCTTCCTGGTCGTCGCACTCATCGTGCTGATGCTCTATGACGTGATGATGCGATACGTGTTCAATGCTCCGACGTTGTGGGGCTACGACGTGAACACGTTCCTCATGGGTGCCGCTTTCATCCTGTCAGTCGCTTACGCGCTGTCGCTCGATGCACATGTGCGGGTAGATCTGATCTTCACGCCAAAGACCCGCTACCTTTTGGATTGGGTGGATTTGGCGGGCTTTTCGCTGATCCTGCTGCCTGTCTGTGCCTGGGTCACACTCGGCCTTTGGAATTACTTCGCCGAGTCCTTCCACACAGGCGAGCGCTCAGGCACGTCCGCCTGGAACCCTGTGCTGTGGCCTTTCCGCCTGACATTGTGCGTCGGCTTTCTCGCGCTGACGATACAGATCGTCGCCGAGATCATCAAGCGCGTCTATGCGGTCCGTGGCGAGCCGATCGGGTCCACTCCTGGCGGCTCTCACGATAACGTCTGACGGCTGGGGCCCATCCCAGGGCCCCTTTTCCTTCTGCCGGACATTCCCGGCGACCATCAGCAAGTCGACCGGAGATGTGATGTCCTCGCTCTGGATGTTTCCTGCTCTCATTGCCGGCATCCTCACAGGGTTCCCGGTATCCTTCGTGATGTTATCGTTGGCGTTCTTATTCGGTTGGTCGACATTCGGCGCCGAGGGACTTCTGCACCAGGCCGTTCTGAAGATCGAGGAAGTGGCGACCGCACAGGTGCTGGCGGCTGTGCCGCTATTCATCTTCATGGGTGCCATGTTCGAGGCGTCTGGCATTGCCTCGCGCCTGTTCGATGCCATCCACATGTGGACGCGCCGCATTCCCGGCGGCCTCGCCATCGGCACAGTTATCATGTGTGTGATCTTCGCGGCCACCAGCGGCGTCGTCGGGGCAACGGAGACGGTGGTCGGCTTGCTCGCCATTCCGCCAATGCTGCGCCACAACTACAACAAGTCGCTCATCTGCGGCACAATCTGTGCTGGTGGCTCGCTCGGCACGATTATTCCGCCATCCGTTCTTGCCGTAGTCATTGGTCCGGTTGCCAATGCGTCGGTGGGCTCGATCTTGATCGGAATGATAATTCCGGGCTTCATGCTGGCAATATCTTACATCATCTACATCTTTCTCCGCTGCCTTATTCGTCCCGAAGACGGCCCCCTTCTCAAATCCGATGGTCCCGAGCCGACCAGGGCCGAGAAGCTTGCGCTGACTTTCCAGGTTCTGGTGCCGCCGATCATCGTCATCATCTGCGTTCTCGGCTCGATGATGGCCGGCATCGCGACGCCGACAGAGGCCTCCGCGATGGGTGCCCTGGGCACAGTGCTGCTTGCAGCATCCTATGGTCGCCTCACGTGGTCTACGATTGTCGACAGCACCATGCGAACTGTCCGGATCACGGCCATGATCCTCTTTATCGTGACGTGCGGCTCGATATTCGCGGCCGTGTTCGTCGGGTCGGGAGGTCTGCAGGCCTTGACTGAGTTGATGCAGATTCTCAATCTGGGGCGCTGGGGACTGCTGGCGGTGATCATGTTCATCACCTTCCTAGCGGGCTTCATGCTGGATCCACTGGTGATCATCCTGATCATCGTGCCGATCGCAACGCCGCTGGTTACTGCGGTAGGTTTCGACGTGGTTTGGTTCTGCGTGCTCTTCCTGGTCATGCTGCAGACGGCCTACCTCACTCCGCCCATGGCACCGTCGATCTTCTATCTGCGCGGCATCGCGCCGCCGTCGATCAGTTTGCACGATATGTACGTCGGGATCTGGCCCTTCATCGGTTTGCAGCTGGTTGTCGTGACGCTCATCATCGTGTTTCCCGAGGTCGTGACATGGCTGCCGACCATGTTGACTCAAGCTCGGTGAGGTGGCCATGGCGGGAGGAGAGCATGACGAGCGCAGCCGACGAAAAAGACGCCATCCGCGAGCAGATGGCGCGCTATTGCTACGCGCTGGATGCGTGCCGCTTTGAGGATGTCGCTGCCCTCTTTGCGGACGACGGCGAATGGACCACCAGCTACGGCACGGCGCACGGGCAGGCTGAGATCGCCGCATTGCTCGACAGCAACATTCCGAAGCCGGGCGAAGGGCCGCAACGTAAACACTACATCACCAACATCATTGTTCGCGTCGATGCCGATCGGGCGACCGCCACGTCCGATTACCTCATCGTACGTGAAGGGGACGGCGGGCTTCTCCCGGTGATGGGTGGGCGCTACAACGATACATTCGTCAAGCGGGACGGGACATGGCTGTTTGCCCGCAAGGAACTCGAGCATCACATCTGGGGTGATATGGCGCTCAAGAACGGTCGCTAGGAGAGAGAGATGAAGCTCGGCCTGCTCACCGGCTACTCGGGGCGCAAGATGAACCTCCCCATGGACACGATCCTGCATGCCGAGCGGCTGGGGTTCGATTCCGTGTGGACCTCCGAGGCCTACGGTTCCGACGCCGTGACGCCCGCAGCGTGGATCCTGGCCCACACCAAGCGCATCAAGGTGGGTACCGCCATCATGCAAATGCCTGGTCGGACCCCATCAATGGCCGCCATGACAGCCATGACGCTGGCGCAACTATCGGGAAATCGCTTCATCGTCGGCGTGGGCGCCTCCGGCCCCCAGGTGGTCGAAGGCTGGCATGGTGTGCCTTATGGGAAGCCGGTGACGCGGCTCCGAGAGTACGTCGCCATCATGAAGCGCATCTTTGCGCGCGAGGGCGACCTCACGTTCGACGGCAAAGAGTATCAGATCCCGTACCGCGGTCCCGGCGCCACGGGCCTTGGGAAGCCGCTGAAGAGCATCCTGCACTGCGAGGCACCGATCCCGATCTATGCGGCAACGATCACGCCCGCCGGCGTACAGGCGGCGGCCGAGGTCGCAGAAGGCTTCTTTCCCGTGTGGATGGACCCCGATCAGTACTCCGTCTTCGCGGAGCCGATCGCAAAAGGATTTGCTGCAGCTGGTGGAGGAAAATCGCTCGCCAATTTCGATGTCGCCCCCTTCGTCCGCGTCATCGTCGGCGATGACGTTGCGGCTTGCATGCAGCCGCTCCGTGAGAACATGGCACTCTACATCGGCGGCATGGGCGCCAGAGGCAAGAACTTCTATACGGACTACGCCATACGGCTGGGCTTCGGCGAGGCGGCTCTGAAGATCCAGGACCTCTATCTCGCCGGCAAGCGGGGCGAGGCGGCCGCCACCGTGCCCGAGGCCTTGATCGACGCCTGCCATCTGGTCGGTCCAAAGGCCCGCATCAAGGATCGCGCCCACCGCTGGATTGCCGCGGGAAAGAAGGGGCAAGTCGGTAGTATGCTGATTGGTGGCGACGCCAAGGCGCTCGAAATCATGGCCGAGGCGGTGCTCTAGATGCTCTTTCCCGTCCCCTTGGTCTCTGGTCGGCTCGTGCAGCGCTACAAGCGCTTTCTTGCCGATGTCGTGCTCGACACGGGCGAGACGATCACCGCGACCTGTCCCAACACAGGTTCGATGATGGGGCTCGTCGCGCCGGGATCGCGCGTATGGCTTTCGACGTCCGACAGCCCGACACGCAAGTACAGGCACACCTGGGAGATGGTGGAGGCCGATCTCGGCCAAGGGCCGCATCTCGTCGGGATCAATACCAATCACCCGAACAAACTCGTCGCTGAGGCGATTGAAGGCGGCATCGTGATGGGTTTGAAAGGCTACCCATTGCTTCGCCGTGAGGTGAAGTACGGCAAGAACAGCCGGATCGACATCCTGCTCGAGTGCGCGACAAAAGGGACGTGCTACGTCGAGATCAAGAACGTTCACATGATGCGACGGGCAGGCTTTGCCGAATTCCCGGATAGCGTCACCGAGCGCGGCGCCAAGCATCTGGTCGAGATGTCCGACATGGTGCGAGCCGGTCACCGCGCCGTCATGGTCTATCTGATCCAGCGCGGCGATGCCGAAAGCCTTTCGCTCGCCGCCGACGTGGACGCAAAGTACGTCGAGGCCTTCAAACTCGCATCCGCAGCTGGCGTCGAGGCTATTGCGCTGAGGTGTAGGGTCAAGCCCGATGAGATTGCCGTCGAGACCGCGGTGCCGATCACAGCCTGAAGCAGCTACAAGTCGCCCGCCACTCCGAGAACGGTCACCAGCTCCTCGCGCGTCAGCCCGCCGTGATGGCCATTGAGCCGGTTCATGATCAAATTGCCCTCGCGCCACCACACGAAATGTCCGAGGTGCGGCAGCACCAGGATATCGCCCAGCCTCCGGCGAAACTCTGGCGCAACAGAAATCGGCGCGCCGAACACTCCGTCCAGGATGGCCTGATCCATCAGCATGACCGTTGCGATGCCGTCCAGGCCGTGACGCAGAAGGTCCAATGCGGACTGGCGGAACTCAGGACGCAGATGCAGAAACATGTCGCGGGGCGACCCGCATGGCCAGATCGGCTGTCCGGTCGGACTCGTACTCAACCACTGGCGGAGTTGGGGCCAGCGCTCATTGACGTAAATGGTCTCTTCAGCCGGAGCACCAATGTGGCCATGGTCCGCGGTGAAGAGCCAGAGCGTGCTGGTTGGCTGCTTGCGACCGAGCAGTTGATCCAAGGCTGCCCAGAATGCAGTGACCTCGGCGTCATGCACCGCCGAGCCTGGCCCGTGAATATGGGCGGCAGTATCGAGACCGGCCCAATAAAAGTTGATGAAGGCCTTGCCGGCTACGTCCGAAATTAAGTGGTCGAGTGAGACCATTGCCTCGGCCAGCGTCCCGTACGGCACGACATCTGCGCCGACCGATGCGGTCGTATTGTAGGGCGAGCGAGCATACGATCTGTGCGCGAGTTGGAAGGAGCGCACGCCCCGCGTCGCCAGCCGCTGGTGCGCCGTCTCCAGCGGTGCCGTGAAAAGGGCTGTCGGATCGTAGCCGGATCTCGCGGCGGACCCTGGCTCCTGCCCGAGCAGCGCGAATGGCAGCGACTGGATTACCTCACCGAACGCTGGCACATACATGTTCCATTCATAGATGCCATGTTGGGCCGGCAGAACCCCGAGGTTCATGGTCGTAACCGATGCCGCCGTAGTCGATGGAAAGAGCGCCGATATCGGCGTCAGGATGCCGTCGCGCGCCACGTGCCGCAGAATGCGAAACCGGTCCAGATAGCGCTGCCAGAACTCCCAGCCGAAGCTGTCGACAAAAACGAGGACGACCTTCTCAGGCGCCGGGTAACGACCCCCGAATGCATCGAGAGGAATGAGCGGCGCGATGGTCTCGCCCGTGAGCAGACGATGCACGGTCGCCGGGATGTTGCCGAACGAGTAGTCGTCGTAAATGGGCTTTGCGAGTTTCTGGCCTAGTGCCGGAAAGCGGTCGAGAGTGTGGTCGTTGATCATGGCGGCCGCCACTCCTTTGTCCGGTCGTGCCCTCCAGTTTATCGGGGCTATCCGTATCGCGCATCTGTGCTAAGCAAATGCGAGCCTCGATCCGATCCGGAAGCCGACCCATGACCAACAAAGCCCCCAAGGACTGTGCCGACCTCTCTGACGTGCGCGTCGAGATTGACCGTTGCGACAAGGCCCTCGTCGATCTGATCGCGGAGCGATTTGGCTATGTCGAGCGCGCTTGGCAGATCAAGCTGGGTCTTGGCCAAGAGGCAAATGTGCCCTGGCGCAACCAGCAGGTGTTCGACCGCGTACGGGCCCGGGCTGCTGAACGTGGGATTCCTCCCGACATGTGCGAGGCGCTCTGGCGTCAGATGGTCGGCTGGTTCATCCAGTACGAAGAAGAGAAGCTGAAGGACGAGATCGTCGCCAAAAGCGGCAAGACCTGAAGCCAGACCAAGGTCGAACACAGCGTGAGCGCGCAATGCCACCCGAAGTGAAGGACATTCTTCTGCTCGCGATCGTGAACCCTGCGACGCTGGCTGCCGGGTTCTTGATCGGCCGACGAGCGGATCAGGCACAGAAGATCATCGTTGCGGGCTTCGCAGCCGGAATTGCTGGCGTGCTGTTCTCTGGCTTGCTCATGTTGACCGGATTTTTTCCGCCGAAAGTACGCTTGCTCGCGGGCGTGTTCGTCGCGTCGTTTCTAGCGGGCCTCGTTTGGGGCTCGATCGGTTTCGCAACGCGGCGCGAAGACTCGGACGCCGGTTGATTCGCAGAGCCGGGCGGGGCGCTCAGTCGCTGTCCGGAGCGACAGGCCCCTTTCGCACGGGCGCCGTGCTCGCGGCGGGCACTGGGGTCTGCGTCGGCGCCCGTTTGCCGTTTCCGACGAGCAGGATCAGAGGCAGAGTGATCGCGCAAGCTGCGGTGAACAAACCAAAAGCATTGAGATAGGCGATCAAAGCGGATTGGCGTGAGATTTCGTTCGAAATTTTCTGAAGTCCTGCCAGCGAGTTATGATCCCAGGCGCCCATCACCCAAGGAAACGTCAATGCAGGGTTGAAGGGTGAGATCGCCTCGACCAATCGACTGTAATTGACGCCCGTGGAGCGGATGATCTCCGCGACGCAGATCGAGATGAAGAAGCTCGAACCCAGATTGCGCAGGAGGTGGAACACCGCGCTCGTCTCGGGTCGATCCTTCTCGGCAACGTTCGAGAAGGCGACCACCGAAAGGGGCACCCAGATCGCACCGATGGCAAGGCCTTGGAGTGCCGCGTTGGCCATCAGCGAGAAGGGCGTCACGTTGAGGTCCATGGTCATGAGCCAAAGGCCGGCGACCAGAAGCATTCCGAAGCCGGCCATCATCGAGACGCGGGCATCGATCCGGTTGGCGAATCCCGCAATCAGAAAGCCGATGCAGCCTCCGACACCTCGACTGGCCACGATCTCGCCGACGATGGTTTCCGGGAAATTGGCGTGGGCCTTCAGGAGTGGTGGAAGCAATACGACGGGCGTGAAATTGAGCATCCCGTAGAGCGCGACAAGCAGCAGTCCAATGGCGTAGTTGCGGTTGCGCAGATGCCGCGGATCGAGAAATGGCTCGCGAGCTGTCATGATATGAATCGCGAACATCCAGAACGCCACGATAGCGACGAGTGTCTCGATCTGAATCTCTAAACTGTCGAACCAGTCGAGACGTTGTCCCCGCGACAATACGAGTTGCGTGGCGGCGAGGGCGAGGGAAAGTGTAATGAATCCCGTCCAATCAAGTGCACGCGGCGAGCGCCTATTGTCCGGGGGCAGAAACGCACGCAAACCCAGGACGCCAATCACGCCGACCGGAAAAATGGCGAAGAAGGCGTAGCGCCACGTATACGTCTCTGCCATGTAGCCGCCGAGCGTGGGGCCGATCACCGGGCCTATCACCACCCCGAACCCAAACAAGCCGAGCACCAGCGCGTGCTGACGCTGGGGGTAGGTATCGAGAAGAATCGACTGGGCGAGCGGCGTGGACGGGGCACCGAACGCGCCTTGCAAAATGCGCCAAAATACGAGTGTTTCCAGAGAGTTCGCAAAGCCACACATCAGCGTCGTGATCGTGAAGCCGAAAACGCTCCATATCATCACATTGCGCACGCCGAAGCGCCCGGACAGCCAACCCGTCATCGGCGTCACGATCGCCGTCGCCAAAATATTGAACGTGACGACCCAGGACACCTCGTCGGCGGTTGCCGACATTGAGCCCTGCATCTGCGGCAGTACGGTCGAAACGATCAGGATCGTTGTCGAGTAAAGCGTCGTCGCCAAAACGACTGATAGCAGAATAAGCGCCCGTCGGACTGGCGTCAGGCCTTCTGCAGATGATCTGTCAGAACTCATGACGCTACTTGTATCGCAGCCACGACCGCAAACAAATGGCGTCCAGTATTCTTTCGTGGCCGAGGAGACTCACGACTTCGTTTGGCTCAGCCGCTCCATCTTGTCGAGCGTCCAGTTATTGGGGCAGACGCGGCGAAAGTCGCCCGACTCTGGTCTCTGCTCCAGATCGTGTTCGCAGAGTGCGCGGTCGGCGCAAAGGCCGCAGGTGCGCTCCATATCGCGGGCGCTGCCGACCCCTTTGGCTTCGATATCCTGCATCGTCAAGCCAAGGCTCTGCAGGCGAGCGTAGAGAAGCCGAGAGGCGTTGTTCTCGCCAGCTGCCAATCTGGCCAAATCGCCTGCCTCTAGTCCGACGTCATGTGCGAGATGCTGCATTTCGCTGGCGCTGAGATGGGCCAACTCATGACCGCGACCCCACTCCTCGATACGTGTCAAAAGCCTGTTCAAAATGCCGTCGTTGCCGTGTGTCGCTGCATATGCCATCGCATCGGCCTCCGCGTGCTTGCGTCTGGCAAGCGTCGGCAGTGGAGGGCAGCGCGACCTTGACCAGCATCAACGAGATGCTGCGGCACAGCGGCACATCAGGGCAGGAAGCCTTTGGCCAAGCTCATGGCCTGCCGCTCCCGCTCGCCGCCTGTCGGTCCGAGCACGGCCAGCGTCCAGGCGAGGTCCGTCCCACCCTCCTCGGTTGACCGCGCCCGGATCTCGGCCACGAGGGTATCCCCAGCCGCCAGCTCAATCGGTGTGAGCGCCGGGAAGAACAATTGCTCCCAGTGGGTCGGGGCGCCGAGCGGGCTCGTGGTCAACGAGACGCCGGGGACGAGTTCCGCCGTCCACCATACCGCCAGGCCGAAGATCGCTGCTGCGCGTTCGACCGGCCAACGCAGCGTGCCTCGGCGGGCGACACGGTTCTTCTCGTAGAAATCGATCCGGTCCCAGCGCTGTGCGGCGAGGCCCTCCTGCAACAACTCATGGGACTTCAGCGTGCGGATGTAGACGTTGTTGAGGCTCATGTCGCGCGCTGGCCCGAAGTCCAGGCCATGTCCGATTTGATCCCAGGCACAAAGCTCATCGCGAATGCGGGGGGCGACCACCGGACATGCGAACTGCTCGACGATCCCTGGAATAAGAACGCCGTCCGGCTTCAAGTGCCTCGCCCTCGCGTCGTTCATGGTCTCGACCAGAAATTCCTCGAGCGCAAAGTTCCCGAGCGTCTCCGTCACAACGACATCGGCCCTTTCCGGATCGATGATTTCGGTCGAACGCCCAGGTATCAGTTCCACCGTGCGCATGCGGTTGAGGGACTTCAGTTTTTCCGCGACCGCCCCAATCTCGGCTGTTTCGTAGGCCCAGACCTTTCGCGCCCCGAGCCTCGACGCAAGAAAGGCGAGAAGGCCGGTTCCAGTTCCGATATCGGCAACGGTCGTCTTACCGCTGACGATGACGCGCGAGAGCGCCTCGTGGAAGGCGGCGATACGGACCTGGTCCGCGATCAACGTGCGATGATATTCGATGCGCATCCGGGAGCACTAGCCGCTGCACGGGGCTCCGGCAATCGGTCTTTCAAAGACCGTCTTCGTGACGCGCCCGTTCCAGCGCCTCGGGTGTGTCGACGTCGGCAAAGATCCGCGGTGATCCGATATCGACTTCCGCCACCTCGTCCCCGTGACGTGCGATCACAGGCTTGGCGCCGACATCGCCCTCGACCTCGGCGAGTTCGGAAACAAGATGTCCCGCAAACAGCACGGGGTTGCCTCGCTTGCCACCGCAAGTCGGGACCACGATGGCACGACCCTCCTTGGGTGCCAGGCCGGATATCAGCCGATCGATGTCGGAGCTGCTCACGCCGGGCATGTCGCCGAGCGCGACCAGAACGCCATCGAGGCCCCGGGGTAGCGCTGCCAGTCCCGCCTTGAGCGATGCCGAAAGGCCGTCCCTATAGTCGGGATTAGGGACGAAACTAACGGCCAAGCCTTCGAGTGCCGTGCGCACCTCAGCAGCCATGTGACCCGTGACGACGATCACCGAGGATACGCCGCTGCCGAGAACTGCTTTCACAGTGCGCCGCACGACTGGCTCGCCGCCGAAATCGGCGAGCAGCTTGTTCGATGGACCAAATCGGGTCGACCGACCTGCGGCAAGCACCAGGGCCGCGACCTTCAGCCGATGCCGCGAGCCGTCGCCGGTCATGTCATCATCGATCAGCGCATCGCCCGCGAGTTTCCCTTCCCGGGGCTGCGGTCGGGTGGATATCTCCTTTAGAAGCCCACCGAGTCCCATCGACGCGACGTCGTGGGGACCAACCTCGAGCCCCGCGAGGCGCCGCTCGAGTATCCAATCGAAACCGTTGAGCTTAGGGCTGGCGGCGCAGCTCGGTGCCCCGATTACGTCGGTCGCGCCTAGCCGTCCCAGCAACATGAGATTGCCGGGATCGACCGGCATGCCGAGGCGAACGATCTCGCCGCCGGCCTCGACCAGCGCGGCCGGGATCACGTCGCCGCGATCGACAATGGCTGAGGCGGAAAATACGATGATCGGATCGGCGCCTGCGGCTTGCATGCGCCGAATGGCGCCTGCCACCGCGGCGGCCTCGTGCGTGACCGTCTCGACCTGCCCGAGACTGGCACCCAGAGCCTTGAGCCGGTCTTCAATCGCGGTTCGGCGCTTCGCCAGCACGCTTGCCTTGGTCGCCGACATCCGCGTCAGCACGAGACCCGCCGAGCGCGGCCCGAATGCTCTCACGGAAGCGAGTGGCACGCCCCCCTCGAGGATCTCCACCGCCTTGGCGACGATAGGCTCCGGAAGGGCGAACGTGATGACTTTGACCGTGGCGATCATCTGGCCTGGTGCAACGCGTTCCAATTGCGGGAGCGTGGCAACGGTAAGTCCCTCGTCGAGGGCATTGATGCGGGCCAGCGTGGCCGCGTCGATGACCGCCAGCCCGGCTGTCGACGCAAACAGATTGGCGCGCCCGGTGAATGGAGCGGCGGCATGTGTGCCGGGGCCGGCCGCGGCGCGGGCGACCCGGGAGGCTGCCTCGTCCTCGCCGACATCCCCTGGCTCGAGGCGCGCGGCAACGACATGCGTCAGGCCCGTAGCGGCGAGGCGCGCGATGTCGGCAGCGCTCAGCGCACGCCCCTTCTTGAGAGTGCCTTTGGGCGTTGCGATGGAGTGGGCGAGAATGGCGCCTTCCGCATCAGCGAGTGGGAACGTTGCGAATTTCATAGATCCTAATGTCGTGGACGGGGAGCTTCAGCACAACCCCGTTGATGACGACGTCCTACGAACCGCTTCACCCAGACCGGGTGGCGATCTTCTCGGAGGGGGAGTCACTAGTCATGGCCGATCCAGGTTTTCACTGGAAAACCTGCCGACCACGCCTTCGTTCCCGCCCTGTTGCCAGATGCATCAGTAGGGTGAGTAGGTGTTGAAAAGATCGATGTTGTCAGTGTGTCGACCGAACGCACCGATATCGATGCCGGTCGCCACGGGCACGCGCTGCTCGACGAAGGCCAGAAAGTCCGCCCTGCCGTCGCCGATCTCGTGGGCCAGTACCCGTAGCTGCAGCGTCTCGGGTCGCCCCTCGAACGCGCCGCGCACGCCCTCGACGATCTCCGGCTCGGACGAAACCGCAAGATTCCGGAAGCGCACCAGGAGAACAGCCGCACCACCGCGCGTCAGGCGGTCACCGGGCCAGATCTGATCGCCAGTCGCGCGCCGGGGACTGACCCGGCTCGTCACTCGCTTGGTCCAGGGACTTGCATTCTCGTACCCCACTCGCACGTAGTCCGGGGAGGTCATCACCGCGTGGCTCTCGAGATCGTACATCGCGAGATATTTCGGATGCCCACTGGCGCAAACGTAGCGCCGTGCCGTCAGAATCCCTGGAACAGCAAGGCGCTCGGGGATGTGTTCGGTATCATACCAGACATTGAACTCCTCTTCGAAGGCGGGAGGCGGCTGCATCGTCACCAGAAGAAAACCTTTGCGACCCACGTTTCACCCTCCCAGCTGAATACCGTTCGCGCGTAAGCCGCCTACCGCGGCCGGCCAGGAGCTGGCCCTTCTCGGTCGAAGTGTGCCCCGATCAGCTTTTTTCGCGATCGGGGATGATGATCTCGAAGGTTGCACCCGGCGTCGTCTCGAGCAACTCGAGGGTGCCGCCGTGGGCCACAATAAGTTCGTGGGCGATCGCCAGGCCCAGCCCTGTGCCGCCCTTGCGAGCGGTACTCTGGAAGGCCCGGAACAAGCGTTCGCGCGCCTGTGGCGGCACGCCAGGTCCGTTATCCGACACGGTAATGCGCACGCGCGTGCCTGAGCGAACTGCCGAAACCCGGACCGTGCGGGGAGCGTCAGCGGTCTGCGCCTCCAACGCTTGGACAGCATTACGCACAAGATTGTTGAGGACGCGAAACAGATGCTCTTCATCGGCGTCGACCATGAGTTCGACCGGGATCTCGAGCTCCCACCCGACGCTGCCTTCTCGTGGAAGATCTAGGCCTTCGCCGACCTCCTCAACCAAATCACGCAGTGCCAGAAACTCACGCCGAGGCGGCCTCTCGGCAGCGCGCCCGTATTTCAGCGTATCGTTGCAGAAGGCGATAGCTCGATCCAGTGAAGCTATCAATTTCGGGGCAAACCGCTGCACGGTCGGATCCGGGCTGGAGGTCAGGCGATCCGATAGGAGTTGCGTATTGGCGAGAAGGTTTCTCAGATCATGATTGATCTTGCTGACCGCGAGACCGAGCGCGGCGAGCCGGCTCTTCTGGCTGAGCAACTGGGAAAGCTCGGCCTGCATATGAGCCAGCTCCCGTTCGACAGTGCCGATCTCGTCTCCCCGATCGCTGGGCTCCACGATGCGACTGCGATCTTCCGGGTTCTGGGCGAAGCGGACCATGTTGCGGGCGATACGCTCCATGGGACTGACGAGCATGCTGTTGAGCGCCATGTAGACGAGCGCGGCGGTGAAGATGGAGATGATGACGGAAAGCCCGAGAATGTTCAGTGCGAACCGCCACATCGCCGCCCGCAGTGGAGCTTCCGGAATGACCATCTCGATCAAGTCACCCGCATCGTCGGCAGGCTTGCCGAGAATGCGCAGCATCCGATCCTCGGTCGATGCCAACACGCCAATAGCGTCAGCGATCGACTGTAGGCGGGCTGCGAGACCACCATGCCGCAAAGCGGTCAAGTCGTAGGTCTGATCGATGGCGACCGGCATCTCGGACTGCAGGACCAGCAGTCTCTGATCGTTGCGCTTGAGTGCGACGGCTCTGACCTGCGCCGTGCGCAGTAATTCCGCACGGAGCTTGGCTGGTACGTCGCCACTCGGCGTGGCTTCGGCCGCCAGCGATGCCAGCTGCGCCGACGCGAGACGGTCCATGAGCCAGCCGTTGCGGAAGTTCGCCACGGACGGCACAAAGATCAGCACCTCCGCGAGCATGACGAACAGGGTCGTGAGGATCAGCAGTTTGGACGAGAGGCTGAGCGCGCGAAGACGCTCAGACAGCCGTGTTGAACCGACACGGGGAGATGCCTGCGCCTCGTTCCGCTTCACCCCCTCGACCCGCTGGTCCAACGGCTGTGCTCCATGCCACGGGGTGACGTCTGCGGCGACTTCAGCGTCCGCAGTTCCTAGCCCAGGCGCGCAAGGAACGAGATAAGGCTTCGCACCATTGGACTGCCGGCTTTCGACGCATAATAGCGCAAAGCTGCGCGCTTGTTGATCTCTCCGAGTGTCGGGTACGGTGACACCCACTGCGTCATGTCAGCTATTTTCATGCGCTTCGTTACGGCCAGCGACCAGATCTGGATCAATTCGCCGGCATGCTCGCCGACGATCGCAGCACCGACGATCCGATCGCGTTTATCGGTGATGACCTTCACAAAACCTTCAGTGGCGCGTTCGGCCTGGGCGCGGTCGTTCTCGTGGTACGGCCAGCGGTAGATGTTGACAGTGCCGTGCCGCTTGCGGGCTTCGTCCTCGTTGAGACCAACATTGGCAAGTTCTGGGTCAGTGAACGTAACCCAGGGGATATGGTCGGTACTGGCCTTGACGGGCAGGCGGAAGCAGATCCGCTTCAGCACCACACCCGCGTGGTAGTTGGCAACATGGGTAAACTGCAATCCGCCGGCGACGTCCCCAATCGCATAGACCTTCGAGTTGGTCGTCAGCAGGTTGGCGCCGACCTTGATGCCTCGTCTGTCGTAGGCGATGCCGGCAGCCTCGAGGTTCAAGCCGTCAATGTTTGGTTTGCGGCCGGTTGCGACGAGAATGTGATTGCCTTCGATGACCTCGGGTCCTTCGCTCCCGGCGACGTGCACTCTGACCACGCCCATGCGGTGCTCGACTCGCTCGACCTTCGTGCCCTCTCGGATCGACAGGCCCTCCTCCGCGAGCTTCTTCAGCACGACCTCGGCCAGCTCAGGATCGTCTTTGCCAAGGGCCTTGAGGCCTTCAAGTACGGTGACCTGATTGCCAAGCCTCAGGTGGGCCTGAGCGAGTTCGATACCGATAGGGCCGCCCCCAATGACGATCAAATGCCCCAGTTTCTGGGTATTTTCAAAGATCGTTTCGTTGGTGAAGTGTGGTGCCGAATCGAGGCCGGGAATCGGTGGGACGAATGGCGACGAGCCGGTCGCGATGCAGTAGCGCCGCGCCCGGACCAGGGTATCTCCGGCGCGCACGGTGCTCTTGTCCACGAAAGCGCCTTGAGCCTGGATGACCTTGACGCCCAGGCCGGTGAAGCGCTCGACCGAATCGTTCGGTGCGATGGCCGCGATCACCTCATGGACGTGGTCGTGCACTCGGCCATAGTCGATATGCGGCTCGACCGGTTGCACGCCGAATGCACCCGAACTGCGCATGAGATGGGCACGCTTCCCGGCTGCGATCATCGCTTTCGATGGGACGCATCCGTAGTTGAGGCAATCTCCGCCCATTTTGTGTCGCTCGATCAGCACGACCTTGAGGCCGAGCTGCGACGTCGCCGCGGCCAATGACAGCCCGCCCGAGCCGGCGCCTATGATGCACAGATCCGCAGTGATCTCCTCGCGCACGGGATGTTGACCGGGATTGGAGCCGGAACCGCTGGCACCACCGATATTCGAGCTAGACCGCTGCATTGCGCGATTTCCATTTCTTCAGGGCGACGGGAATGAGTGCAACGAGACCAAGCATGGCAAAGGCGAGCACGAGCTCCTTCGTGACGAGAGCGCTGGTGTCGATCGAATAGGGGCATTTGGCCTCGGCAGCGGCGCCACCTCCTGCCTTCGCGAGACACGCCTGAAAGCTCCCGTTCTGCGCTTCGATCACACTGCCGAGACCCGCTCCCGCTACGGAATAAGCCGTAGTTCCCGGAATGATCCCAATCAGGGTCCCGAGCACGTATGTCCTGAGTGGAACGCCCAGCACGGCAGCGGCGAGATTGACCACGACGAAAGGAAATACCGGCACGAGACGGAGGAAAAGCATATAGCTCAGAGCATTCTCGCGAAACCCGTCCCGCAAGCTCGCAATGGCGGGGCCAGCGCGTTCCGCCAGCGTCTCGCCGAACGACGTGCGGGCGATCAGGAACAGGACTGTTGCGCCGAGAGTTGCGGCGATGATCGTTGCCGGCGCGCCGAGCTGCCAGCCGAACAGAAGGCCACCTGAGAGCGTCATGATCAATGCGCCCGGCAGTGACAGCGCTACCACAGCCACGTAAAGGCCGACGTAGATAGCGAGAGCACCGAGGAGGTTCTGGCCGATGAAGGCGCGCAAGGTCTCGTAGTTTAGTCCGATTGTCTTGAATGAAAGATATTTGTGCCAGCCCATCGCGACGATCAGACCTGCGGCGACAACGATCACGACCAAAGGCAGCCAACGCTGGAATGACCTCGGCTCAGGCTTGGGGGACGAAATTGATGTCTTCTCAATCATCGCCGGCCGGCTCCCATTTGAGAAAGTACGGTGCAGAGTATCAGCGTCGGACATCGTTGAGGCTCCAATCATAGAAGGTATCGTCGATGCGCGACACGCCCGCGAGCCGAGCCTTGAGCTCTGGTGATGCGTAGCGTCGGATGTGATCGAGCACTCCCGAGTCAGAGCCGCCGAAATCAGCCTGGAACCACGAGAAGATCTTTGAGACGTGCACCTGCCCGTCGGTCAGCTTCACGCCGCGGGACGAGTTGACGAAAGCGCGCCCTCCTTCGTCGAGCAATTCGTCGAGGCGAGCGCCGGTGAGCGCCGTGCCGGCCAGGTTGGGACAACCAACCGAGGCGCAATTGACGGCAAAGTGAACCCGGTAATCCTTGAAAATGCCACGCATAATGGTGTGCTCGATCTCGTCGAGGCTCAGGGATTGCCCGTTAACCGTCACGACCTTCGCCTTCCAGGGCCCTCCCGTGAACGTCGCGAAGAACCCGCCACCCAGATTGATGTCCTTAATGGATTTGACCGGGTAGTGGTCCAGGACGATATCGATCGTCCGGGCGTTGTAGAGGTTCGCCCAGAAAGCGAATTGCTCGGCGCGGCCGAGTTGGCCGACGTCGACAGCCTCCAGTCTGCGCACATAATCTTTGAGCGGCTTATGAGCCTCCGCCTTGAATTGTTTGTAGTCGATGCGGTTTAGTCCATCCTCAGCAGGCTTGAGGTAGGTCTTGAGCAGCTTATCCCACATCGAATGATCGACAGTGACCGTGCTCTCAGCCTGGTGCCGTGCAAAGATGGTCTCAATCGGCCTAGCCGCGGCATTTTGTGCGAAAGAGGGCACGGCGCCGAGGCACACGAGAGCCAACGGCAGCAGCCGTACGAGGGTGTGCATGGCAAGGCCCCTTGTTATCGAAATCGTTCGGGCACCGTGTCCCACTAGGCCCTCCGGGGGAACCTCAGCTTCGCCGGTGGCTCCATTTATATGAGGGTGCCGCGCCTCGCAGTAGGGCTTCAACCATAGTTGAACGAACGTCACGATATTTGAGAGCACGTGAATACGAAGTCATCTGCGTATAGCGGATTGCTCGAGCCATGATCGTTGACGCGGGCAAGTGTGGCCCATATAAGCGCGCGATGCTGTGACAGGTCGTCTCCGGCGATGAGGGCGTGCGTGTAGCGCCCAGATCTGGAGGCGTCGGGAGGAGTTGGTCATCGAACCGGTACTTGCGCCTGCGAGAGCGGGTTAGCGGCCGGCTCAGACACTGTCAGTGCAACGACATCAAGACGGCTCGCTAAGGGCGCGTGGCGCCATATGGCCGTGTTTGCGACGGAGATTGAGACGTGAAGAGGACCTACCAGCCGAGCCGGCTCGTTCGCAAGCGCCGCCATGGCTTCCGCAAGCGCATGTCGACAGTTGGCGGCATGCGCGTCCTGGCCCGCCGTCGGGCTAAGGGACGCAAGCGGCTGTCCGCCTGATCCTGCCAGGTCGGCTCGATGCGGTCTGGACCGCTTTGTGTTCCGACAGAGGGTGCCGCTCTGACGAAAGCGGACGACACCAACTGGTGCACGTCATGAAGTTCGAGACCCTCAAGCGGCCGTCGCAGTTCAAGCGTGTGCGCGGCGGTGTGCGTTGGGCAGGCCCGCTTTTCGTGATGGAAGGCCGTCGACGGTCTGATACCGACCATCAAACCGCTGGGCTTGTTACGCCGAAAGGGCCGCGGTTCGGTTTCACGATCACACGTAAGGTCGGATGCGCGGTCGTTCGCAACCGCATTCGCAGACGCCTTAAAGAAGCTATTCGGGCGCTGTCGTCGCCGTTGATGCGTGCCGATCATGACTATGTTGTGGTTGCCAGGCGGGTCGCGCACGACTATCCATTCGCCGGGTTGCAAGATGCGCTTCGAGAGGCCTTCGAACGGCTTCACCAACAGGCGGTTGGCGGACAGCGGCCCGTGACACAAGGGAAGCGGCCCGCAGACAGGCGCGAGGCCGTGCGGCCAGCGTTAAAGGGCGTTGTCGAGGTAGTCCAGTCCGCTGGCGCTGAGGTTCGGCAGCCTGCCCCCGACCCACACGACGATACGAGACCCGGAACGGCTCCCGGCAGGCGATGACGCCGCCGGTACTGTCGAAGCACATGAAGGCCGAACTCCATGCAGCAGGACGACCAGCAGAAAAACCTACTTCTCGCCGTTGCGCTGTCGGCCATGGTGCTGCTCGGCTGGCAGCTGTTGTTCGTCAATCCGCGCATTAAGGACGAGCAGAGCCGCAAGGTGGCCCAGCAGCAGTCGCAGCAGGTCCCGGGTACCCCAGGAACATCGGCTGGAGGCATCCCCGGTGCTCCGGCCGTGCCGGGCGCGACCGCCACCCCCGGCGGACTTCCGTCGGGTCTGGCAGTACCCGTGACGACCAGCCGTGAAGGCGCCCTGGCTCTGTCGCCGCGAGTGCCGATCGAAACGCCGGCTATCAAGGGCTCGATCGCGCTCAAGGGCGCTCGCATAGACGATGTACAACTCGCTCAATATCATGAGAAGCCGGACCCCAAGAGTCCGCTTGTCACGCTTCTCTCGCCTTCCGCGGCACCGGCTCCCTACTACGCAGAATTCGGATGGCTCGCGACGGCCGGATCCAACACCAAGTTACCGGACGCAGCTTCGGAATGGCGACAGGTCGGCGGCGGTACGCTCAGCCCGACCTCGCCTGTCACCCTTCAGTGGGACAACGATGCAGGCCTCGCTTTCTCGCGCAGGATCAGCATAGATGACCGCTATATGATCACGATCGAGGATAGCGTCGCCAACAAGGGCGACGCCCCAGTCGTGCTCGATCATCGCTCCGTGCTCTCGCGGCATGGCACGCCAAAAATCGAGGGCTTTTTCATCCTTCACGAGGGCCCGATCGGTATCGTCGGCGAGAAGGGATTGCAGGAGATTACTTATTCGGGCGCCTTGACGGACCTGAAGGAGGGACAGCACCTCACCAAGTCATTCGAGAAGGTCACTGGCGGCTGGTTCGGCATTACCGACAAATATTGGGCGACCGCTCTCATTCCGGATCAGAAATCCGAGATCGATGCCTACATGACAGGCTTCAACAAGCAGGGCTTGCACAAGGAGCGTTACCAGGTCGACTACATCAAGCGTGGCCTTGTCGTGCCGCCCGGTGGTGAGCACAAGGTCGCCACCAACCTGTTTGCGGGCGCGAAGAAGGTGGGGATCATCGAGGATTACGGCGACACGCTCGGCATCAAACAGTTCGATTTGATGATTGACTGGGGTTGGTTCTATTTCATCACCAAGCCGCTGTTCCACGTCATCGATTGGCTGGCGAAGTTTTTTGCCGGTCTCGGCCTCACTGCCAACTTCGGCTTGGCTATTCTTGCCACGACCGTACTCGTGAAGGCGGTCTTCTTCCCGCTCGCCAGCAAAAGCTATGAATCGATGGCGAAGATGAAGATGATGCAGCCGGAGATGGAAAAGCTTCGCGAGCGCTACAAAGACGATAAAATGAAGCAGCAGCAGGAGCTGATGGAGCTCTACAAGAAGCAGAAAATCAACCCGATGGCGGGTTGTCTGCCGATGCTGCTGCAGATCCCCGTGTTCTTCGCGCTCTACAAGGTGCTGTTCGTCACGATCGATATGCGCCATGCGCCGTTCTACGGCTGGATCAAAGACCTTTCGGCGCCTGATCCGACGTCGCTGTTCAACCTGTTCGGCCTGCTGCCGTTCGCTGTCCCGGAGTTCCTGCACATCGGCCTGTGGCCGATCCTGATGGGCATCACCATGTGGGTGCAGATGCAGCTCAATCCGCAGCAGCCGGACCCCACCCAGCAGATGATCTTCAACTGGATGCCGGTAATGTTCACGTTCATGCTGGCCTCGTTTCCGGTCGGGCTCGTGATTTACTGGGCCTGGAACAACGTGCTCTCGCTGATGCAGCAGTATTACATCTCGAGAAAGAACGGCGCCGAGATCCATCTTTGGAAGAACATGGGGTTCGAACGACTACAGTCCTGGCTGGCCGCTCGCAGATCCGGTAGCGGCAGCTGATTGATCTGCGGTGGCGGCAGCGCCAGCCGACCCCGACGGGAGAGAACTCGTGATGACTTCTGCCGCGCGAGAACCCCGCACCGACACGAAGGTGCGGGAGGACGCTGCGTCCGGCCCTTTCACGCGCCCGTGGCGTTTCCTTAAGAGTGTGCCCGCGCTGGAATTCCTACCGGAGGCCGGTCCGTTCGAGATCGCACTCGCGGGCCGGTCCAATGTCGGTAAGTCGAGTCTCATCAACGCCCTGATCCGGCACAACAGCTTGGCACGGACGTCCAATACGCCCGGACGCACCCAGGAGCTGAATTACTTTCTGACCGACTGGCAGCCACCGTTCTACCTGGTCGATATGCCCGGCTACGGGTTTGCCAAGGCTCCGAAAGAAAAGGTCGCCGCTTGGACGAGCCTCGTGAAGGATTACCTTCGTGGCCGCCAGACGCTGGTGCGGGTCCTTCTGCTGATCGATGCGCGCCACGGATTGAAGGCCGTCGACGACGAGATCATGAAGCTCCTCGATGGGGCCGGGGTCACGTTCCTGGTGGTTCTGACCAAGGCCGACAAGATCACCCCGAAGGCGCTGGCGCACGTCGTGGCTGCAACCCAGCTGGCGTTGAAGGCGCACCCAGCTGCGTTTCCGGAGATCATGGCTACGTCCTCCGAGAGCGGTCTCGGTATGGAGGCGTTGCGTAGCGCGATCACAGCGATTCTCGCCGAGAGGGCTTGACCGCCTGCTTCGAGTGCGTTCGGCTCAGCTCACCGCATAGAACCGCCGGTCCGGTCCTGTCAGGCCAGTCACCGGGTGGCTGCCGACATCTCGGAACGAGAGGGGGCCTTCCAGCCGCTGGCGGACTTCTTCGCTGGCCAGCATATCGCATCCAAGATCGCTCGCGATTTTCTCCATCCGAAATGCCACGACCACGTCGATGCCGGTCAGGCTATCCTCACCGTGTGAGCCGCCGCCCCCAAAGGCCACTGTCCCATGGTGGATCGCAAGGCGGAAGCGCGGACCTGCCGGCTCGGACTGCAGTTCTCGCAGAGCCTCGATGGCCGAGATGATTTTCCTGGTCTCGACTGTTTCGGCGAACCAGTAGGCGAGGAAGCCGTCACCAAGGAATTTGTTGATGGCACCGCCGTGATTATCGACGATTTCCTTGCACGTGCCCATCCAGCGACCGACGAGCATCGCCATATCGGTCGACGACAGTCGTGCCGCCAACGCCGAGGAGCCTTTGATGTCGGCCACCAGCAACCAGCAGGGACTATCCTTGATGCTGATGATGGTTTGAGCCGAGAGGCGGCTGCGCGAGGGTTCCGAAATCGGCCGCTGGGCGATCTGCCGGAAGGCGAGAACATGATCGCCAAGCTGCAGGCTGTCGCCGTTGGTCAACTGGGTCGGCTGAATGACACGGCGGCCGTTGAGGTAGGTGCCGTTGCCGCTGCCGAGGTCGATCACCCAATACTGGGCATCGTCCTGTTTATGGACGAGGGCGTGCCGGCGGGACACTTTGCCGTCGTCAATGACGACATCGTTGCTCGACGATCGCCCGAGCGAGCATGTTGCGGCCATCGGCCAGCGCCGCCCGTTCGCGTCCTCGAGCCATACCGTCGCAAGCACCATGGTGTTCCTCTGCCGGCCGAGATTAGCAAGAATGCAGGAGCGGAGCCAGACGGACCCGAGTGTGCCCAAAAACGCGGGTTGCGTCGGTTAGGATCGAGCAGACCTCACAAATCGCCCATTCTTCACCATATCGCAGGGCGAACATCGTTGCTGAGCGTTAGCCGAAGAAGTCAGCCTGCACATTCACCACACTCCACTGGATCGTCCGTCGATGCACCCGTTCCTCAACGCCGCACAACTGGCGGCCCACCGGCGCCGAAACCTGCTGCACTCGATCGTGCTGGTGTCGAGCATGAGCCTGATCGTGATGGGATCCGCCGCGCTCATCTGGTCCGTGCCAGGGGCACTTGGTGCCGGATTGTTCGTCGCGGCTTTGGTTGCTGTGGGCCCGCGTGTTCCGGCAGGGGCGGTAATGCGCCTCTACAAGGCTGTGCCGGTCGACGGCCGCAATGGTCCCCAACTGCAACGGTTGATCGAGGTCTTGGCCGAACGCGCTGAGCTCGGGCGGCAGCCGCGCCTCTATGTGATCCCATCGGCTACTCTCAACGCCTTCGCAACTGGCTCACCGTCCGACGCTGCGATTGGCATCACCGAAGGTCTTCTGCGTCGTCTTGATCTGCGCCAAGTTGCCGGAGTTATCGCGCACGAAATGAGCCACATCCGCAACAACGACCTTCACGTCATGGCCATGGCGGATGCCTTGACCCGCTTCACCCAGCTTCTTGCCTATCTCGGTGTCGTGCTTGGGCTTCTCAATATCCCAGCCATGCTGCTCGGCTTGGATACGTTTTCATGGCTGGCGATTCTGTTGCTTTATCTGGCGCCAATGCTGACGAGTCTCTTACAGATGGGGCTATCGCGCACGCGTGAATACGATGCCGACTTGGAAGCAGCCGGCCTCACTGGGGATCCGGTGGGCTTGGCATCGGCGCTGGCCTCTCTCGAGCGGTATCAGGGGCGATTCTGGGAAGACTTGATGCTACCCGTACCGTCGCGACGCATCCCGTTTCCCTCGCTGCTACGCTCGCATCCGGAGACGGCCGATCGTATTGCGCGGCTTCAGGCGCTCGAGGCGCGCGCCAGCAAGGTCCGCCCGATCGTGATCAGCGAGGGACCCTTGTTCAGCCTCGTCGGGCGTGGTCCGGCGAGCATGGCACCTCGCTATCGGACGCTGGGACTGTGGTACTGATTGCGGCAGGACACGGTTCGCCAAGCGATGTCGTACCGTTGCGTTGGCTGGGGTCGTCGCTTAAGCACGGGGCATGCCCACGTCTCCTGCCGACCCGTCAGGTCTGATCGAACGCCTCGTCCAGGGTGAGCGTCGCGTCGTTGCCGACCTGCTCACTCGCCTCGAGCGTCAGACGGGCGATACACCGCGCCTCATCAATCTTCTGCGTCCCCATCTCGGGAAGGCCTTCGTCGCCGGGGTCACTGGCCCACCGGGAGCCGGCAAGTCAACCCTTGTCAACGCGCTGATCGCGGAGGCGCGGACCGATGGCCACCGCGTTGCCGTTCTGGCCGTGGATCCATCCTCCCCCGTAACCGGCGGCGCCATCCTGGGCGACCGGGTTCGCATGACAGCGTCACATGACGATGATGGTGTGCTGATCCGCTCGCTGGGCTCGCGCGGGACGGTTGGCGGATTGACGCCCGCCGCCGTGCGCATGATCGATGCCCTGGATGCGGCTGGTTTCGGACTGATCCTGCTCGAGACGGTCGGCACCGGACAGAGCGAAGTCGATGTGGCCGAGATCGCGGATGTCGTGGTGGTGGTCTCGGCTCCGGGGTTGGGCGACGGCATCCAGGCCATGAAAGCGGGCCTTCTCGAGATCGCCGACATCCTGGTCGTCAACAAGGCTGATCGTGACGGCGCCGATCGAACCGCCGAAGAACTGGCTGCGGGCCTCGCGCTCAGGGCGAATGCCGGTAACGTCCCCGTTATGAAGACGTCTGCCATCTCCAGCACGGGAATCCACGAGCTTTGGCGAAGCATCGTCGCCAAGGGGGAGGCACGCAAGGCCGCAGGCCTCGACGCGCGCCGTCGTCGCCGGGCAAGATACTTGATTGCCCGCGCTGCCGAGGACGTCATCGCCGCACGTATGCGCCATGGCGATGCCGCGACCGACGCACTCGCGGATGCCATTCTCGCTGGCGAGGTTGTCCCGCTCGAGGCTGCCATCCGCCTCCTGTCCGAGAATGTCGGCCATTGAGCGTGAGCGGCGCTTCCATTGTGAGCGCAGACTGTTGCAGGGAGGTCGCGCCCCATCGGCATTTGGCCAAAGCAACACGACGGCCAATTGACAGCGGCGCGAGTGCCGAGCTTCATGCAATTGCGTCGGTCTTCGCAATCCAATTGGATTGCGCGTGAAAAGGGAACGCGGTGACGGATAGCTTGGATCACTCGATCCAGCCAACCCATGCCGCGGCTGCCCCCGCAACTGTAAGCGGCAAGCTTTTGTCCAACGTATGCCACTGACGGCGCTACAGGCGTCCTCGGGAAGGCTGGATCGAAAGCGCTCGAGCCGTGAGCCAGGAGACCTGCCGACGCAAGTCGCCCATCTTCCGTGCGGGGCGCGCGGGAGAGCGGACCACCGTTGTGGCGACTGTGAAGCGGTAGGGAGCAGTCGCTTGGTGGGCACCGGCAATCCGGAGCGTAGTCTTTGAGGAAAGTCCGCTAGCGGTTCGTACTGGCGGGCGAGCAGTCCTCCAGCATGCCGAAGTGCACTGAGCGGTGGCTCCCGCAGTCAATACGCGGGAGATGACGTATGAATCGATGGCTTGGTGTTAGGCAGTATGCGTGCGCCCTGATGGCGAGCTTTGCGCTCGTGGGTAGCTGGCACGGATTGAAAACGCCTGCCGCCGCGCAAACGACGACCCAGTTGCCGGGTATCGTTGTAGAAGGTGCGGCTCTGGCGAAGCCTCGAGTGGGCGGTTCGCAAGCCGCACAGCCACGGGCGGCATTGCAAAGCGGTGGATCCGTGGACGCGGCCTCGGAGGCGTCCAGCGAGGCGATACCCGCTGATGTCTCGGTACCGGCTGTCTCGGGGGAAGAGCGGGGGTATGCGATCGAGACGGTCGGCTCCAGCGTCTCTGTCGTCACGGGGCAGCAACTGGCCGACCAGCAGATCCGTCACGCTGGCGATGCGCTGCGTAGTCTGCCCGGCGTTTCCGTAAGTCGGCAAGGCAGCGTCGCCGCGCAGACCCAGGTGCGTATCCGAGGCGCCGAGGGAAACCATACGCTGGTCCTGATCGACGGCATCGTCGCCAACCAGCCCGGCACGGGCGAGTTCGACTTCTCGAACTTGCCGGCAGAGCAGATCGAGCGGATCGAGGTGATCAAAGGCGCGCAGTCGAGTCTTTACGGTTCGGGCGCTATCGGTGGCGTGGTCAACATCGTCACCAAGCGCGGTCGCGGCCCAGCCAGCACCACGGTGTGGGCCGAGGCCGGTTCATTCAAGACGGCCGAGAGCAGCATGACGGTTTCGGGCGGAAGCGAGCGGGCCCACGGTTTGCTCTCGTACAGCGTGCGCAACTCCAACGGGTTCAATATTTCGGCCGACGGCAACGAGACCGATGCCAGCGCAGTGCGCAGTTTCATCATGAAGGGCGGTGTCTCGCCGACCGAGAATTTCTCGGTCGATGTCATGGTGCGTAACGTCGATAAACGCGGCGATCGCGACGGCGATCTCTTCGCGCTCTCTGGATTGTCCCGCCAGACCGATACCTTTAGCCATTTTGCCTCGAACGTTTGGCTGGCCGGCATCGAGGCTCGGCTTGTCAATTTCGATGGTCGCCTCGAGCACCGCGTTCGATACAACTATGCCGAGACGGCTCTCGAGGATACCGACGTCGGCGAATTCGGTACGTTCTTCGCGCGCAACGACAATGTGCGCCGCAACGCAGGTTACCTCGCGACGCTCGATATCGGCTCGCCATCGCTGGCGAGTGTTCTGCGCCACAGCGTGACGGGGCTCGTCGAGCAGGAGAACGAGACGTTCAATCAAATCACGGGCGATAACCTCACGCGCGAGCGCAGCCGCCTCGCATTCGCCGGCGAATATCGCGCCGATCTCTTCGATCGCCTCACCCTCGCGGCCAACATCCGCCGTGATGACAATGATACGTTCGACGACTTCACGACTTGGCGAACCTCGGCCTCGCTGCGCCTCACTGATCGATTCAGCCCGTGGGGCTTACGTCCGCACGCAAGCTACGGCACCGCCGTCAAGCTGCCGACCATGGTCGAGCAGTTCGGCCAGTTCGCTGGCTTCGTCCCGAACGCCAATCTCAAAGCTGAGGAAAGCTCCGGCTGGGACGCGGGTTTGGAATTGTCGGTTGCGCGTGGGGCCTTCGTCGTTGATGCAACCTACTTCAGCGCCAACCTCGAGAACGAGATCGTCACGCGGTTCCTGCCGTTCTTCCAGTCGACCGTTGAGAACCTGCTCGGCGAGAGCACGCGCGACGGGGTCGAGTTGTCCGCCCGTTGGCGGCCCTTTGCCGGGCTGTCGTTCGGGGCGGCCTACACTTGGCTGGATTCGCGTGATGACCAGGGTCTTCCCGAGATACGCCGTGCGCGCGATTCGGGCCGCCTCGATGCCACGATGGCGTTCGCCGGCGGAAGGGGAACGCTAACCGTTGCCGCAGCCTACAATGGCGTCACGCCTGACTTCGCCTTCGGCTTGCCTACGTTCGAGACCGTGCGGGTGAAGCTCGACGATTATTGGCTCGCGACTGTCGCGGCCCGCTACAAGCTGGAGCCTGGCGTCGAGGTGTTCGGACGTCTCGAGAATGTTTTCGACGCCGACTATCAGGAGGTCTACGGCTTCGAGACGGCGGGCATAGCGGCCTTCGCCGGTATAAAGCTGACCTTCGGTGGCGAGGATGGGATTGGCAGCCCAAAGTAGGCTGGCTGCCGAGAGAGTGATCGAGGGTTTGGGCCCTTTGCAGTGGTCAGCGAGGATGTCCGTGCGCGCGTTGTTATCGGTCATGTTTTGGGCGCTCGCTTGGCTCACCCCAGCAGAGGCGACGCCCCGTCGCATCGTATCGTTGAACCTGTGCACCGACGAGATTCTGCTCGATCTCGTCCCGCACGACCGGATCGCGGCCGTCAGCCATTTGGCCGCCGATCCGCTCGTCTCGACTGTCGCCGGTCGCGCCGCGGGTCTTCCGGTGACGCGCGGTGAGGCCGAGAGCGTGCTGGCTCTCAACCCCGATCTGGTTCTTGCCGGCACTTTCACTACGCCAGCGACCTTGGAACTCCTGGAGCGGGTCGGACAGCGTGTGGTCCGGGTGCCGCTCGCCAGTGACATCGCAGGCATCCGAGGAGCTATTGCCCAGGTCGCGGCTGCAGTCGGTGAGGAAGCAAAGGGGCACGCCATCGTGTCGGCATTCGACGCGGCGATCACAGCAGCTCGCTCTGTAGCAACTTCCAGTCTAGCGCCGTCGGCGCTCGTCTACCAGGTCAATGGCCTTTCTGCTGGCTCCGGCAGTCTCGCCGACAGCGTGATCCGTGCGGCGGGCCTCTCAAATCATGCGACGACCCTCGGTATCGGGGCGGGCGGTCAACTGGCGCTCGAAGTCCTGGTTGCGAGCCCGCCCGATCTGGTGGTTCTGTCCGGCCCGGCAGACGCGTATCGCACCGTCGTTGCCGACAACCTCCGCCATCCGGCCTTGCATTCGGTGCTGGTTCAGCGCCAGTCGGTCGTCGTGCCATGGCGGCTCTGGCTGTGTGGCACGCACCACGTCGCCGAGGCGGTCCATATCTTGGCCGAGGCCCGCGACCGATTGGCCCTATCACGAGGTCGGCCATGATGCGGCAATGCCGACCCGCCGCTGAGGGGCGCAGCGCTGGGCTGGTGCTTGGCACGTTGACGGGGCTAATGGCGCTCCTAGTGGTTCTCGCGGGACTTTCGATGCTGGTCGGGCCCGCTGGGTTCGGCGTCCCCAGCCGCGCGACCAGCACGATCCTGGTCGAGATTCGACTACCGCGGACGATCCTCGCGATCCTCGTTGGGGGGGGCCTCGGCCTGAGCGGCGCTGCGCTTCAGGGCTATCTGCGTAATCCGTTGGCTGAGCCCGGTATCATCGGCGTTGCCGGGGGCGCCGGTCTCGGTGCCGTCCTCGCCATCCATTCCGGAGCGTCGGCCGCGTTCGCGTTGGCGTTGCCGCTCGGCGGCCTTGCGGGCGCCGCGATCGCCATGCTGGCAGTTCTCCTGCTGGCTGGTTCCCGCGGTGGCGGGTTGAGCCTTATTCTCGCCGGTGTCGCCGTCGCGAGCCTCGCCTCGGCCCTGATCTCCGGCGTGCTCTCGCTGTCGCGCAACCCCTTTGCCGCGGTCGAAATCATCTTCTGGCTGCTCGGCTCGCTCGCCGACCGCAGTCTTGTGCACGTATGGCTCGCAGCGCCGTTCATCGTCGCCGGCATGGCCCTCCTGCTGAGGCAGGGATCCGCTCTCGACGCCTTGACGCTCGGGACCGACGTGGCGGCGAACCTCGGGATCGACGCGGGGCGGCTTCGGTTTGCCGTCGTGGCGGGAACCACTCTTGCCGTCGGGGCCGCCACTGCCGTCGCCGGTACGATCGCCTTCGTCGGGCTCATCGTTCCGCATGTGCTGCGGCCGCTCGTGGGGCATGTCCCCTCGCGCCTGCTTCCGGCGAGCCTGGTCGGTGGCGCAGTCCTGTTACTCGCAGCAGACCTCATCCTGCGGCTCGTGACACCCGCGGGCGAATTGCGCCTCGGGGTCGTGACGGCGCTGATCGGTACGCCGTTCTTTGTCTGGCTCGTTGCCCGGACTCGACGGGAATTGGAACCATGAGCCTCGTTGCCGACGGGATCCACGTCCGCCTGGCCGAAAGGGCTGTCTTGTCGGGCATCTCGCTCGATTGCCGCGTTGGGCGCATCACCGGCGTGATCGGACCCAACGGTGCGGGTAAGACGACGCTGATCCGTGCGCTCGCGGGACTGGTGCCAGTCGTTGAAGGCAACATCATGCTTGATGGAGCGAGGCTGGCCGATCTACCGCCCGCCCTTCGTGGTCTTCGTCTCGCCTATTTGCCCCAGAACCGTCTGGTCCACTGGCCGCTCTCGGTTCGAAACGTGGTCGCACTTGGCCGGCTGCCTCATCGCTTCGGGGGGACCACCCAGGCAGCGAGCCGCGAAGAGGAGATCGTCGACCGGGCTCTCGAGGCCATGAAGGTCGCGCATCTGGCGGAGCGCCCCGCCTCGGAGCTGTCCGGGGGGGAACTTGCCCGTGTCCTCTTCGCGCGGGCTGTCGCGCAAGAGGCGTCCATCATCCTGGCTGACGAGCCGACGGCCGGGCTCGATCCTGCCCACGCACTGGCTCTGTTCGACGTTCTGGAGCGCATGGCCACGGAAGGTCGTACAGTCGTCCTGGCACTGCACGACCTCTCGCTCGCGGCCCGCTTCTGCCATGAAGTCGTGCTGTTGGCAGGGGGGCGTGTCGTGGCGGCGGGGTCCCCTGCGGAAACCATGACAGAGGAAGCCCTCGCGACTGTTTTTGGGGTCCGCATGGCAGTCGGCGAGGTGGGGGGCGTGCCGGCGATTGTCCCATTGCCGCCGTTTCGGGGTCGTCTGCTGCCTCGCGACTCCGCTCCCTAGCGACGGGCGCGCAGTCACGGTGCCTAAGGTAAAGCCGGGGGGAGCTTGGCGTGCTGAAGTTTCGGAAGGGAGGCCTTAAGCTCAATTTGGCGTTGCAAGGCGGAGGTGCGCACGGTGCCTTCACGTGGGGTGTTCTCGATCGCCTGCTCGATGAGAGCGACATCGAGTTCGGCTGGATCAGCGGCACATCCGCCGGGGCCGTCAATGCTGTGGCTCTCGCCGATGGCCTGGCCGAAGGGGGGCGACCCGGGGCCCGCGACCGACTGCGGTCGGTCTGGGAGGCCGTGATCGAGGCTGGCGTGCCGGATCTCTTACGCCTTAATCCGTTCCTTTACGGCATGAGCCGCTCGCCGACGATCGGTCAGGTGGCCTCACTATTCTCGCCATACGATTTCAATCCGCTGGGCTTCGATCCATTGCGCAAGCTCCTCGCATCGCAGATTGATTTCGAGCGTTTGCGCAAGTTCGAGGGGGGCGATCTGCTGATCGCCGCCACCGATGTCGCGACGGCACGTCCGCGGCTCTTTCGACGCCGCGAGATGTCGGTTGAAGCCATTCTGGCTTCGGCTTGCCTGCCTCAAGTGCACCATGCCGTCGAAATCGATGGTCGCGCCTATTGGGACGGCGGGTTTACCGCAAATCCCGATCTGGTGACGCTCGCAGCGGAGAGCCCGGTCGGGGATACGTTGATCGTGCTGCTCAATCCGATCGAAAAGGCCGGCTCCCCCAGGACGGCGCGCGAAATCGCAGCCGACGTCAGCCGTGTGACGTTCTGCCAGCCGTTGATGCGGGATGTCATCGAGATTGCAGCGCATCAGGCCGACTTTAGGGGTTCGCTCTGGCGGCGTCCCCGGACCCGTTCGGAGCGTATCGCCACCCACCGGTACCATCTCATCGAAGCTGGGCGGCATACCGGAACGTTGCCGCCGGAATCCAAGATGCGCCCCGAGCGTGCGCTCCTGTCCTATCTCCACAACGCTGGGCGGGAAGAGGCCCGACGATGGCTCGGCCGCGCAAAGGCGGCGATCGGGAAGCACTCGAGCGTCGAACTCGGGGAAAGACTGCTAGGACCGCTCCGAGCCGTTGAGCAAGATCACCCCGTGGCGATTAGCCAAGCGCAGGATACGCCGGTGGACGAAGTGAAACTCTGACCTGGGCCGAGCGCGTTGACGCCTATCACCTTGTGCAGGGCATCGACGGCCGCGTCTCGATTTCTCCGCGGTCCTGGCCACGCGGAGCGCCCGCGTTGTTGACCTGGATGTCGAGCCGGCCGTACCGGGCGACGGCGTCGTCGACGAGATGAGCGACGCCCTCCTCGACGGCAATACCGGCGGACGCAAGCTGCCTCGCGAAGGCCGCGCCGGTCCCATTCTCCTTGCCGCAGCCGGTGATTAGGGCACGCGCTGTGGAGAATTGGAATGCCGACATTCCTCGGAAGGCATCAATTCGAAGTCGAATGTGCCCATCGCGGAACAGCTCCGCGATGGGTAAGCGACGAGTTCACTTCTTTTCGTCGGGCTTCTCCTCGGCGATCATCTTGGCGTACTTGTCATGCTCTGCCTTGACGATCTCACCAGCCTTGTCCGGTCCAAAAAAGACGTCCTTCATGTAGCGGCTCTTTACGACGTTCTGGACAGTCTCGGCCCTCATGCCCTCCTTGAGTGCCGCGGCGAGCTTGTCGATCACGGGTTTTGGCGTACCCTTGGTCGTCGACACGATGAGGTAGTTGCCGCTGCCGACCATCCAGCCGTTGTCGTGCATGCTCAGGATGTCGGGGAACCGCTCGAGCCGCTCGGCCATCATCGAGCCGATCATGCGTAGCGCGCCCGTTTCCACGTGCGGCCCGAAAGTGCCACCCGAGAATCCGAAGTCCACCTGATTGGCGAGTGTCGCCGTCACCGCTCCGTTGCCGCCCTGGGTCGGAACCGGAATGATCTCGACACCTTCCTTCTTGGCCACGTGGTTGAAGATCAAACGATCGAGTTGATATTGGGACGCGTATTTGATCGAGCGCTTCTCCGCCTTAGCGGTATTGATCACGTCGCGCATGCTTTTGTAGGGACGGCTTGGGTGCGTAAAGAGCCCGTCCTGGAAAAGACTGATGATCGCGACGTGCTCGAAGTCGTCGTGCTGATACTGGGTTTTGAGAATCTGAGGCTCGAACGCGAAGGTCAACGATCCGGTCGCGATCAGAGTATAGCCGTCAGCCGTCGCCTTCTTGATGTCCATAGCGGCCACGCCGCCGCCTGCGCCCGGCTTGTTGGTGACAAGGATCGGTTGACCCAGGCTCTTGCTCATGGGTTCTGCGACTGCGCGGACGACGGCATCGGTCCCGCCACCGGCTCCGAACCCGATGACCATGCTAATCGGCTTCGTTGGAAAGTCTTGTGCAGAGGCTGGGGCGACGAGCGCAGCTGCTAGCACGATCGTGAGGCTGAGTGTTCTTTGCATGTTGGCACTCCCTGGTTGAGTGTTTTGCTTTTGGTGTTGGTGCGCTGACTAGGGTTCCTCGGGTAGCGCGCCGGTCTTGGCCTGCAGCCGTCTCACGCTGTTGAGCTTCCAGATCGACAGGACGGCGAGCGCCAGGAAAACCAGAGCGACCGGATGGCTGGCGAGAGACGTGATTTTCCCGTCCGTGATGATCATGGCCTGACGCAGCGACAGCTCGGCCATCGGGCCTAGGATGAAACCGATCAGGAATGTGACGAATGAGAAATCGAACTTCTTCATGAAATAGCCGACGAAGGCAAAGACCAGCATCAGATAGACGCTGAACATGCCGCTACCTTCGAGGTAGGCGCCGATGACGCACAAGAAGACGATGATCGGCACCAGAATGATCTCCGACACGGTGATCAGCCTGGCAAACAGATTCTGTCCGATCAAGCCCATGATGAGCATGATGAAGGAGGCCATCACCATGCCGATGAAGATCGCGTAGACGAGGGCTGCATCGTCACGGAACAGGAAAGGCCCAGGTGTCAGCCCATGCAACATGAAGGCGCCCATGAGGAGAGCGGCGGACGCACTGGAGGGTAGCCCGATGGCAAACATGGGAATGAGGCCAGCGGGCACAGAGGCGTTGTCGGCCGACTCCGCGGCAGCGACGCCCTCAAGGCGACCTTTGCCGAAACTGGAAGGGTCCTTGTCGCGGTTCTTCGTCCACGCGTAAGCGAGAAATGAGGATAGGCTGGCACCCATGCCAGGAATGCTGCCGATCCCGATGCCGACAAAGGTCGAACGGATGATGGTCGGTAGGCACGTGATGAACTCGCGGTAGCTGAGCCGACGTCCCTCGGGCGTGCTATCGCGCAAAAGTGCAGCTTTGTGCTCGTAAGATCCGCGCCAACCCTTGTCGATCTGAACGAGCATCTCCGACAGTGCGAGCGTCCCGATGGCTACCGCTAGCAACGGCACGCCGTCGTAGAGATCGGCAAAGCCGAACGTCAACCGCGGTTGGCCCGTTTCGATATCGAGACGCGGAGCTGCGAGCAGAAGACCGAGAAACCCTGCGATGAGACCCTTGTAAAAGGAATGGCCGGAAACCGCTGCAATGAAGGTAACGGCGAAGATCAATACAGCGGTGATCTCGACGGGTCCGGTGCCGGTGGCAATTGCTGCCAGCGGCTGCGCGAGGGCGATGAGTGCGAGAGTGGCGAGGAAGTCGCCGAGCACTGATGCGATCAGCGCAATCTTAAGTGCCTTCTGCGACTTCCCTTGCTGGGCCAGCGGATAGCCGTCGAGTGCGGTCACGACGGACTGTGGCTCTCCCGGGACGTTGATCAGGATGGCAGTGAGCGCACTGCCCGTGTTGCCGCCTTTACTCACCCCGATCAGGAAGGAGATTCCGGCCAGCGGCGGCAGCTTATACGTGATGGGTATGAGCAGCGCGATGGCTGTTGCTCGGCTCAGTCCCGGTAGAACGCCGACAACGTAGCCGATAAACAACCCGAGCGTGATGTAGGCCATCACTTCCAGGGTCATTACGTTCGAGAAGGCCTGAAAGACCTGGCCGGACATCAGCGCCTCATGGTCATGGCAGGGGAATCTTCAACGTCCAGGTCACGAGGACCCACGTGAGAGCTATTGTCGGCACCGCGACGGCGGCGATCCGCAGAGGATTGCGCTCGCCCATGAAAATCATGAGCGCTGCAATCAATGCCAAGCCTCCGGCCCAGGTGCCCAGCCAGTGAAAGACGAGTACCGCACCCAGGATCAGGAGACAGGCTAGCAGGAAAAAGCCGAACTCCGACCACGTCAGTGGCGTCGTGGTTTGATTGTTATAGGCGCTCTTGTCGGTGAGCGCCTGAACCAGCAGGCCCACGCTCGAGAGGCCGACGCCGGCCAGCATCACGACTGGGTAGAAGTAAGGCGACAAGCCATGCCAGACGCCCTCGGAACTCTCGCCTGGAATGATCACAAGGACCATCAGCGCGACGAAGCCGAGCAGCGCGATGGCCGCGACGATGTCGATCCTGCGCATGTGCCTCCCAACACTCGACCGTGACGTGGTCGCTGGGGGGAGCGCGGTCCCCTCCCACTTGTTGTTTCTGACCCAAGACTGGCAGTAATCCTGACGGTGAGCAACAATCCTTCGCGAGCATGTCGCTAGCAACAGGCAACCTAGGCGGAGCGCGCTGCCCGCGCGAGGCTTGCTGCGTCTGCAGTCCGCTCGATACCACGGACCGCGTCGAGCAGGGCCGCCGCCTGGGATGCACTGAGCACGCCATTCGCGGCCGAGGCGAACTTGGCGTCCAACTCGGCATCTGTCATCGGGCGACCTCGGCTGCCGATGCAATCGCGAATGGTGCGTGAATGGCGCCGGCCGTCGACGAGGTTCAACGTCATGTCGGCGCCGTCGTGCGGGACCGCGGGGTCGGTGGTCACCTCGATCCGGTCGCGCAGGGCCGCGATGACCGGATCGGCAATGGCGTCGTCGGTTCCTTCGGGAATGCCGGCACGGCCACGAACGAGAGCTGCGGCAACCCATTGATAAAGGCTGACCTGGCCTTCGAACTCGTCCTTTGGATGCCGGCGGAAGCAGAGCGCCATCGCTGCCGGATTGGCACGGATCTCGACTTTGCTGATGGCGCCGGGCGCTGGCTTGGCTTCGCGGGCAATGTCGAGGGCGGCATCGATGAGCGGATGGATGACGATCCCGCATGGATAAGGCTTGTAGGTGTTGCCCAGGATCTCCCAGCGCTCGCCGAGTCCGTCCGTGACGTGCGCCAGGTGAGGCGTCTCGGCGAAGCACTCGGCAAAACCATAGCGCGCCTCGATGGCGGTCCGCGAACTGGTCACGCCGGCAGCGGCCATGAAGGCTGCGCGCAATCCCGCCTGGCCGGCGTTGGCAGGCATCATCGGCGTGCAGTGCGTGCCATGGAGTGCGCGGATACCAGAGGCTTGCGCCGCGGCGATGCCGATCGCGACGCGGGTGGTATCGTGATCCAGGCCCATGAGGCGGGCGGCGGCGAGGCTCGCACCGACGCCGCAGGCGATGCCGGTCTGTGACCACGCAATGGAACCTTTCGCCGGTGCAACGGAGACCGCCTTGCTCAGCCGGCATATCGCTTCGACGCCGACGATAAAGCCGGCCAGCGCCTCAACGCCGGTCACGGGGCGCATCTCGCTATAGGCCAGCACGGTGGCCATGACAGGGCCGCTCGGATGGACAATGGCCTCCGCGTGCGTATCGTCGAACGTATTGACCGAGGAGGCGAGCGTATTGATCAGTGACGCGGTAAGGGCGTCCGTGCGCTCCGGACGGCTGATGAGGCTGGCTTGAGCCACTCCAGCAAACGGCCGGAGGGCAGCCCAGGTCTTCTCCACGGCATCATGTCGAGCGCCGCCGAGCGCGCAGCCCACGATGTTGACCAGGGAGCGGATACCCTCATGACGCACCGACTCCGGTATTGCCGCAAACTGCGTGTCGAGAGCCAGGCTGGTCAGGGCTGCGGTCGCATCGAGCGGGGCATCGGCCATTTCGGAACCTTCATCGGGTGGGGGGCATGCGAAAGCCTAGCGGGAGCCCGGCCGATAGACTAGTGGCGGCGTCAATGGTCTCGGCGCGTCCTCTTAGGCCCGTGACGCGGCCGCAGGTCGGCTTGACCTAGAACCACTTCGCTGGCTCGATGCAGCTTCGAGCTGAGGGGAACCACAGGGTGCTTCGCCGGATCATCGCGTGGACTGGCCTGCTCTGCTTGCTGTGGCATGCAGGGTTCGTCGTGCCTCATCGCGGGATGCCTGGTCCCCAGGCCGTCTCTGTGAGTGGCGACGAGGGTCACATTGCGAGCGCATTAAGGGCCTCGTTGTGTCGGCCGGCAGGCCAAGCCGCCGGTGCACCGTCGCCGATATTGCCGCTGCCGGCTGAGTCGTCGGAGCCGTGCTTCGCGTGCTGCTGTCCTACGGCGCATGCTTTGCCGGCGCCTATGGGCAGCCTCCAACCCAGGACCCAGCCGTCGCCGGATGGGGTCAGGTGGCACGCCAAGAGTGCTGTGATCTCGCGCCGCGCGTCCGAGCGCCCACCTGTGCGCGGCCCCCCTGTTCGGGCTTGATCAGCGAGACGGCTCAGCTCTCGCGGAATCATCGTTGCTGCCGAGACGCCGTCTTTCACACAAGCCCCAACCAATGAGGCATCAGCTTTCGGTCGGGCTTCGTCCATCATTCCATTTGCGGACTTGCCGAGGCGCCATGCGCCCAAGTCACTCATCAGGAGCACGCACAATCATGAAACGCTTCATCGCCACGACCGCCTCGCTTTTGCTGTTCGCTGCGGCTGCAGCTCCTCTTCAAGCACGCGACTTCTCGAAAGGTCCGATCAAGATCGAGCAGCCCTGGACACGCGCGACGCCCGGCGGGGCGAAAGTCGCCGGCGGCTTCATGAAGATCACGAACACGGGCACGACGCCGGATCGGCTGGTGTCGGCAACGACGGACATCTCCGGCGTCGTCGAACTGCACGAGATGAAGATGGTCGAAGGCATCATGCAGATGCGGGCGCTCGGCAACGGCATCGAGTTGAAGCCTGGGCAGTCAGTCGATCTGAAGCCCGGCGGCTATCACGTCATGTTCATCGATCTCAAGGCGCCGATCGTGAAGGGCAAGCCGGTCAAGGCGCGTTTGACGTTCGAGAAGGCCGGAGAAATCGAGGTAGAGTTCAAGGTCGAGCCGATCGGCGCGAGAGCGCCCGCTGGCGGCGGCGGTGGTCACCACAAGCACTGACCTCGGGCATTATTGCGGTTCTGCGAACCGGCCGGGCCCTCGTACCCCAGTCGGTTCGCTACCGAGCATCGTTATTTGCAACCGAGCTGCTTCTCGCGGGCATCGAGGGCATCGACGAGGGCGCGGTCGGCGGACGTCATGGCGGCACGGGTTCCGGTCAGATCCCGCGAGCAGCCCTGATTTCCGAAAACCTGTTGGCCCTTGGCGCTGGTGAAGCAATAGCCGTTGCGATGCCAGACCGCGTTGCGGCGGTGCCAGAGGTTGTCGCAAGTGTCCTCCTGCTGCGCGGGCGGCGTCGGTTGATGCGGTCCGGGTCGTGCTCCCGCCACCGTACGGCAGCATTGGATCCAGTTGCCGTGGGCCCAACCCGTCGTGCCATCGAGCAACGAGATGCGGCGCCAGTCACCCCTGCGCTCGAGGATCTGGAGCAGCGTGTCGGGTCCCATCGTTGCGATGCGCGTTCCGTCCGTGTTGGGCGACGTGCGCAGGGCCAGGAAATTGTCGCCGTTGGGATCGAGCCCCGTGACGTAAGCATAGCTTCTGGCCGTCACCGTCGTGCGGAACGGTTCGATAGCGGGCGCCGGTTGGGTGGGTCGGGTTGCTGGTGACGACGGCGTAGATGCGACGGCGGTCCCTACTGCGAAGGCCATCTCGTCGATCAGCGATGAGTTCTCCCAAGGAATCTGCTGCTCTGCGGTTGCGCGCTGGACGTCGGAACGAACGCGCCGCATCACGGCATGAACATCGGCGCCCGGAATCGCCATATGGCGGAGCAGCGCCTCGGTGAACGGACTGTTGTCGCCCTCGCCATCGAGGGCGACGTTGCCGGGTTGTGTCGAGTAGGCGATGAACGAGCCCACCCCGGCATAGACGCGGGCGAGCCCTTGCCCCAAGCCCGCCGACCGGGCCAGGGGCGTCGCGGCGAGCTTCTCGGCGAACGGGTTGTTCCGGCAGGCATCGAGAATGACGATACGCGTCTTGGTGGATCGTGAGAGATCGGAGATCAACGCATTCAGCGACACGAGACGGCCCCGGGCATCCGCCTCGCTGGCGACATTGGCATCGACGGGAAACAGGTAGTTCTCGCCGCCGATCTGCAAGCCGTGTCCCGCGTAGTAAAAGAGCGCGACGTCGTCGAGCTTCAGGTTTCGCACGAACGCCTGGAAGCTTTCGAGGAAGCGGTTGCGGTCGAGATCGAGGCCGAACGTGACCCGGTAGCCGAGGGCTTCGAGGCGACGGGCGAGATCACGCGCATCGTTGGCCGGGTTTCGCAGGTGCGGTGCGCTGGCATAGGACGAGTTGCCGACGATGAAGGCGTGCCGTGCGGCGAGAGCTCGCTCGACGCCGGCCAACACGAGCAGAACCGCGACGACCAGCATTGCTGCAGCAGATGCGTGCCTCAGCCTAGGCATGTTGCGCTCCCCATGACGGCCACGGGGACGTGATAGCCGAGGCATCGGCTCGTGCCAACGCCGGCGCGTGAGCGGCTCAAGCGGCGCCGGCCTGCCGCGCACGGGCGAGCGTGCGTTCAGCCATCAGGGCGATATCCACCGCGATGAACTCGCCGTCGACAAAGGCCGTCCCTCGGCCGTCGCGGCGGGCAGCCTCATAGGCACCCAAGATACGGCGGGCGCGAGCAATCTCGGCGGCGCTCGGGGTGAACACCTCGTTGGCCACCGCGATCTGGCTGGGGTGGAAGACGAGCTTGCCCGAGAACCCGAGCTCGCGGGCGACGAGGGCGTCGGCGTGAGTGGCAGCCACATCCTTCACGGCGACGAAGTAGGCGGCATCGATCGCCTCGATGTGCTGGGCGGCTGCCGCCGCCACGATCAGCGCGCGAGGGACGGCGAGTGTGCGCTCCGTCACGGCCGCGCCGGTCGCCGCCGTGTAGTCACCGGAGCCGAAGAACAGGGCTGTGGTGCGGGGCGAGGCTTCTGCGATCGGCATTGCATTGAACAGGCCGCGTGGGGTCTCGATGGTGGCAATAATCTCAACCGGTCGCGAGCGCGACGCCTTGCGCTCCTCTGCGTCGAGCCACGCCGACAGATCATGCAACTGCTCAGGCCGCTCGACCTTGGGGACGAACAGAGAATCGATCCGTGCAACGTCCAGGCAGCCACGGTCAGCCGCGTGCTCCAGCGTCCCGACGGCATTGACGCGGACGGAGCGCTCGCGCGTGCCGAAATCGATCTCCCCGAGCGCTTTGGCAATGGCGAGACGTGCGGCCGGCTTCTGCTCAGGACCGACGCCGTCCTCGAGGTCGAGCACGATGGCGTCGGCGTCGAGTGTCGCCGACTTGGCGATTCGCTCGGGTCGGTCGCCGGGCGTAATCAGCAAGGAACGTCTGAGGCGCGCAGGATGCATGGGGGATGTCACACGAAGATCTGGGTGTCGAGCGGCAGGCCGAGCAGATGACGGCCGGCCGTAGCGTAGTGCGTGGGTCGGCCTTGCACCTGCTGCGAGGCCGACAGTGCGTCGCGCATGCGCCGCTCGAACGGGGCACTCTCGAAAACGGCGCTGGCGCCCGCCGCACGGTAGCCCTCGACGGCGATCTGGCAGCCTTCGTAGACCGTGTGTGTGCTGGCGAGGCGAGCGTTGACGCGATGCTCCAGCGTCAGCGGGCCTCCGGCGTCGACCGCGTTCCAGATGTCACGGAACGTAACGAAATGATAGCTCCGCAAGGCGCGCCAGCGCGCTTCGAGCCGGCCGAGATCGGCATGAAACATTTCGCTGTCGCGCATCGCTGAAGCCGCTCCCCGCGCCGTCTTCGTCGAGGCGAGAGCTTTCAGATCATCGAGCATACCGCGCGATATCCCGAGCATGACGCCGCCGAAGGCCGCCGCATAGATCATGATCGTGGGAAATCGGAACAGCGTGCCCGGTACGCGCACCTCATCGAGCGCTTCCCGGTCGATGGTGTCCTCGGCCGCGACGAACAAATCCTCGACGGCATAGCTGTCGCTTCCGGTGCCTTTCAAGCCGACGACCTGCCAGACGTCGGCGATGCGAGCCTTCGCGCGAGGCAAGAGTGCGGTACGATCGGCCGGGCGGCCGTCGGGGCGCAGACGCGGTTTGCCGTCGGCGCCGATCACCCTGCAGTGTGCGCCGAGAAGCGTCGCATTGCGGCTGCCACTGGCGAACGACCAATTGCCGCTCACTTTGTATCCCCCTTGGACCTCGACCGCGGTACCTTGCACGCCCGCGCCCCAAGCGAGGACGGCATTACGTGGGCCGAACAGCCGGTCGGCCGCAGCGGGTTCGAGAAACGATGCCGACATCGCGCAACCGCCGCCCTGACCAATGCACCATGCGGTACTCGCATCGGCCTTGGCCATGATCATGGCGATTTCGGCGAAGGTTGTGATGTCGGTCTCGAAGCCTCCGATCGACCTGGGGAGAAGGAGACGGAACAGGCCGGCGTCCACCAGGGCCTGATGGACGTCGGACGGCAACTCGCGCGCGTTTTCGATGCGCCCGGCCGCGGCCCGTACGATCTCGGCCGCGGCTTTGGCACGAGCGACGTGCTCGTTCTCGCCGTGAATGGTTGGCTGTCCGTCCATGGCCGCCGACCCTCGCTCACCGTTGCTGTCCGGACAAAAGGATAGCGGCAACACGGGGCAGTTGGCAAAGGAAGTCGCACCGGCGCGCGCGCCACGATCAGCCGAAGCGGCCGGTGATGTAGGCCTGCGTTCTTTCGTTCGTCGGGTTCGTGAACATCTGGTTGGTCTCGCCTTCCTCGAGGAGGAGGCCGAGATGGAAGAAGGCGGTGCGCTTCGATACACGGGCGGCCTGCTGCATCGAGTGGGTGACGATGATGATGCAGAAGTTCCGGCTGAGTTCGTCGATCAGTTCCTCGATTTTGGCCGTGGCGATGGGGTCGAGAGCGGAGCAGGGCTCGTCCATCAGGATGATGTCCGGGCTGACGGCAATCGCGCGGGCTATGCAAAGGCGCTGCTGCTGACCACCAGAGAGGGCGGTGCCCGAGTCCTGAAGGCGGTTCTTGACCTCCTCCCAGAGACTGGCTTTCTTCAAGCTGTTCTCGACGATCTGGTCGAGGTCGGACTTGGATCGCGCCATGCCGTGAATGCGGGGGCCGTAGGCGACGTTTTCATAAATCGACTTCGGAAACGGGTTCGGCTTCTGGAAGACCATGCCGACGCGGGCCCGCAACTGAACGACGTCGAGGGCGGGATCGTAAATGTCTTGCCCATCGATCGTGATCTTTCCCGTCACGCGGCAGATCGGGATGGTGTCGTTCATGCGGTTGATGCAACGCAGGAACGTGGACTTGCCGCACCCCGAGGGGCCGATGAAGGCGGTCACCGACTTGTCTGGAACATCGATCGAGACGTCCTTCAGTGCGTGCTTCTCGCCGTAATAGACGTTGACGTTCCGGGCCACGACCTTGGCCGAGGTGCCAACCGGCAGCATCACCGCCTTCTCGGGCATCAGGGTCTGTTGTGACATGTCCATTGCGGCGATCCTACGTTGGGCACTTGGGTTGGGCGACGTTGGCTGATCGAGGCTGTGGGATAGGGCCGGTACCACGGCGCACGGTCCTTGAGTCAAGTTTACCAGCGGCGCTCGAACTTCTTTCTGAGATAGATGGCGGCGCCGTTCATGAGGAAGAGGAAACCGAGAAGCACCATAATGGCGCCGGCCGTCTTCAATTTGAAGGCGACCTCCGGCAGATCGGACCAAAGGTAGATCTGGACCGGCAGCACGGTGGCTGCATCCGTCAGTGCCGTCGGAACGTCGACGATGAACGCGACCATGCCGATCATCAGGAGCGGCGCCGTCTCACCGAGGGCGTGCGCCATGCCGATGATCGTTCCCGTCATGATGCCGGGCATGGCCAGCGGCAGCACGTGATGGAACACTGCTTGCTGATGGGAAGCCCCGACCCCGAGCGCGGCCTCCTTGATCGAAGGGGGCACAGCTTTCAGCGCGGCTCGGGAGGCGATGATGATCGTCGGTAGGACCAGCAGGGCGAGCACCAGTCCGCCGACCACGGGCGCCGACCGTGGGAAGTTGAAGAAATTGAGGAACACCGCCAGGCCGAGGAGGCCGAACACGATCGAGGGCACGGCGGCGAGATTGTTGATGTTGACCTCGATGAGGTCGGTGATCCGGTTCTTGGGTGCGAACTCCTCGAGATAGACCGCCGCAAGAACGCCGATCGGCAGGCAGAGCGCCAGCGTGACGAACAGCGTCAGCGCACTTCCGATGAGCGCGCCGCGGATACCTGCCAGCTCGGGCTCACGGCTGTCGCCGGAGGTGAAGAAAAGCGTATTGAAGTGCCGATCCACCATGCCCTTCTCACGAAAGCGCTCGAGGAATGCCACCTCTTGATCGGACACCTTCCGATTGCTTTCGGGGGTCGCATACGTAATGACCTTCCAGTCGCCGGGCTTTGCGTCGTCGGTGGATGAAAGGGGAAGCAGCACTTCGCCGGCGACCGAAACGTCGGTCAGCTTGGTGAGCTTGACCAGCCCGCCATTGATTTCGACGAGCTTGCTCGGCAGCTTTCCGTCGAGAACCTCTTCTACTTTCGGGCTGTCGACCCGCGCTCTCAATGCGGCGATCTCGGCATTGATCTCGCTGACCCGCTGCGCCACCGACTGTCCGCCGAACGTCGTCAGGCGGGCTGCCTCGATGGCCTGCCCATCCGCCTTCTCCTTCGCAGCCTGCTTGATGGACACCACTTCCGCGGCGAAATCGTTGGCCGAAGTGAGAATGGTGATCTCACCCGTCGTGCCGCTGGGAGTCGCGGTTCCTATCCCACTGCGCTTGATGATCGGTGTGCCGGAACCCTTGAAGTAGAGATCCGCGTCATCCGACAGGAGCAACGGCACTTTGACCGTCTTGCCGATCAGATCGGGATCCGCAAGCAGGCGGTCCCGCAGAACGTCAGGCGCGCCCGTGCTCAGCAGGCGGGTCAACGTCCGCTCGCCCCGGCGCGATTCGATGCCCGGGATGGCTGCCTTGAGAGCATCACGGGTCACCGGGAAATAGTCGGCGCCCCGGATGGCGAGCGGATCACTCCGCTTATCGGCCGGTACGAAATCTGCCGGCACGGCGACATCCATCGTCAGCGAATGCTGAGTGAAGGCCGGGATCCCATTCCGGATGATATCGAAGATCAGCGCACCGACGAACAGCGTCGTGACACCGAGCGCGGCGAGACCGTAGGCTTTGAACCTGGCTTCCGCCGCGTAACGCTTGCGAATGCGCCGCTTCGCTGCGTCCGAAGTTACGTCGAGGCGGAAGACCGGCGCGGCTGCTCCTGCGATATCAGTCATATTGTTCTCGATATCTGCGCACGACCTGCAGCGCGATGATGTTGAGGATCAGGGTGACGACGAAGAGCACGAACCCGAGCGCGAAAGCCGCCAGCGTCTTGGCGCTGTCGAACTCCTGGTCACCCACGAGGATCGTCTTGATCTGCACGGTGATCGTGGTGACAGCCTCGAGTGGGTTCGCCGTCAAATTGGCCGCGAGACCGGCCGCCATGACAACGATCATCGTCTCGCCGATGGCCCGGCTGATCGCCAGCATGAAGGCCGAGACGATGCCCGGCAGTGCGGCAGGCAGGACGACATTCTTGATGGTCTCTGACTTCGTGGCACCGAGCGCGTAGGCACCGTCGCGCAGCGACTGTGGCACCGAGTTGATCACGTCGTCGGACAGGGACGAAATGAACGGGATGATCATCATGCCCATGACCAGACCGGCCGCCAGCGCCGACTCGGAGGCGACGTCGAGGCCGTAGGCCTCGCCCCAGCCTCGGATCAGCGGCGCCACCGTCAAAGCGGCAAAGAACCCAAGCACGACCGTCGGAATGCCCGCGAGGATTTCGAGGATAGGCTTCGTCAACGCACGGAAGCGGGGAGAGGCATACTCGGCAAGATAGATTGCCGAAAACAACCCGAGCGGACCGGCGACGATCATCGCGATGGCGGTAATGAGCAGTGTTCCAGTCAGCAGCGGGACGAACCCGAACGCCGTCTTGATGTCGCCCTGGTCGTCCCGGAGAGCGGCCTGGGGGTTCCATTCGGTGCCGAACAGGAACTGACTGACCGTCGGACGACCCTTCAGAGACGGATCGAAAAAGAAGCGATAGGTCTCGAACAGCACCGAGAACACGATGCCGATGGTCGTCAGGATCGCCACCGCAGCGCAGATGCCCATGACGACGAGAATGAATTTCTCGAAGATGTTCCGGGCTCGGTAGATGGGGGAAATCCTCGAAATGAAGTACCCCATGCTGATGAGCCCAAGCAGAGTGCCGAACCCGTAGACCATCCAATTCCCGAATGCAGATGCGCTTGAGAACTGCTGGGTCGCGTTCATCAGGAGAGCGGGCACGTCACCCGCGTGCTTGCCGATCGCGATGTTGTGGATGTCCCGCAATGCCGCAGAGCGCTTTAGCGGGTCTGCAACCGTTTCAGCACCCAGTACTGCCAGCGAACTCGCTTGGGCATAGCGGGCGACAACGTTGGACCCGATGACGAACGTCAGCAGCATAGCCACCAACACAGCCGCCATCGGGAGCATGCCGTGGTAGGCCGGCAGAGAATGGAGCGACGGCGCGCCCCCAGCGATCAAACTCTGTGCCCGGTGTCGTCCGAGCAGAAACGCGGCCGCGACCAGGATTGCCAGCGTCGCGAAATAGAGTGCGGTCATGCGTGGCCTGCGGGCTCGAGGTGCAATGACGAAGCTGAGGTATGCGGTCCGATCGAATGAACGCCTGGCGGAACGGCCTCGAACTGGTCATTCGGTGCCGCCTGTCGGTGAAGACACGCGGCACCGAATGTGGGGGGCGGGAGGACCTGACTCGGAAGCCCGGCGACCCTCCCCGTCTCCGGGTATGGGCACCGGGAGTAGTCCTCCTACTTCACGTCGGCAGCCGTCAGCGGCTTCATTGCCTTGACTGAGGCCGCGACTTTCTCAGCTTCGGCCTTGGGGAGTGCGACAAGGCCCTTTCTCGCAAGATAGCCGTCCTGCGACATGGCCTTGGCCGAGACGTACTCGGCGGCAAACTCAGCGATACCGGGAATCACGCCGACATGCTGCTTCTTGACGTAGAAGAACAGCGGGCGCGCGCCTGGAAATTTGCCACCGGAGATCGTGTCGTAGTCGGGCTCGACGCCATTGATCGACGCGCCGCGCAACTTGGCGTGGTTCTCTTCGAGGAACGAGTAGCCGAAGATGCCGACGGCGTTCTTGTTTGCCTCGAGCTTCTGGACGATCACGTTGTCGTTCTCGCCGGCTTCGACGAAGGCGCCATCCTTACGGATCGACTTCCAGAGTTTCTCGAAGCCCTTCGCATCTGCCTTCTGCATGTCCTTCAGGGCCGCGAGCTTCTTGGCGCCGGCTTCCATATAGAGCTCGTGGAAGCTGTCACGCGTGCCGGACGTCGGCGGTGGGCCGAGCACCTCGATCTTGACGTTAGGCAGCGACTTGTCGATGTCCGACCAGTTCGTATGGGGATTGGCCACCAGTTTCCCGTCGGCGCCCGGTACCTGCTCGGCCAGCGCGAGGAAGACCTGCTCCAACGTGAGCTTGAGGACCGGGCCGGCCTTGGACTGAGCCAGGACGAGGCCATCGATCCCCACCTTGATCTCGACGATATCCTTGACGCCGTTCTTCTGGCAGTCCTCGAACTCGCCCTTCTTGATGGCGCGCGAGGCATTGGTCATGTCGGGATGGCCGACACCGACGCCGGCGCAAAAGAGCTTCATGCCGCCGCCCGTGCCTGTCGACTCGACGACCGGGGTCTTGCCGGCTCCGGACTTGCCGAACTGCTCGGCGACAGCGGTGGTGAACGGGTAGACCGTCGAGGAGCCGACGATGCGGATTTGGTCGCGGGCGGCCGCGATGGCCGTCGACGCGACGAGGCCGGCAACGGCGACGGTGAGCGTCGCGGTCAGCTTACGGTTGTTGATCACAAGACCCTCCAGATTTGGGCTGGGCACTTCTGCCCGGCTGCCCTCGTCTTAGAGCAAGGTCGCAATGGATTTGTGACAGTATAACTTATTGAAAATTATAATCATTACGAACGCTGCGTATGGGTAACTCGCTGAATGGTGATCAGCGCGGTTCAATTCGCGAGGGAGCCATCGTGTTTGGAAAGCCCGCCATGCGCCCAAAAGAAAAGCGCCCGACCTCGGGGGAAAGGTCGGGCGCCGTAGCGCCATGAAGCGCTTGCGCCGGGAGGGAAGCCGGCGCGGCAGACGGCATCTTCGGCTAGACGGGGGGCACTACCGATGAAGAGCGATGCCGCCTGCTCTAACCCGCAAATAAGAGCGCTTGACAGCGTTTCAAGGGCCACACCAAATCGGTCACGATTTTTTTACGATTTGTTGCAACGCACGCAACCGGCTCCGGACTACTGATTGGGGGTCAGCGTCGGACTGACGATTTTGAACAGTGCGGCATCCACGGGCTGGGTCTTGTCGATGGCGGAGACTTCCAGTCGCGTATCGAGGCCCTGAGCGTCGGTGGTGACCCATTCCTTAAGTTCTGTCTCCGGAGTCATTGCCAGGAAGAGACGCACCTTGCCGGATGCATCCTTGGATTTGTCCTGCAAGGTGACTATGGCGAGATCGTCGGCCTCCTGCACCTCAAGGATGCGGGCATCCCGCAGCAGATCGACGTCACTCTTCAATAGGACGCGGAACGGTGTCTGATCGACCATGACGCGGTCGTCCGTCTTGATGTCGAGGTCCTGGATCGAGATCTGCTTGCCGTCCGAGATGATCAACTGGCGGCTTGGTGGCGCATACTCGAACCGGATGCGGCCGGGCCGCTTCATGTAGATCTTGCCCTTCTGGCGCTTGTTGTCGGAGGTGGTCTGCAGAAATGTGCCCTTGAGATTCTCGATCCCATTGAAATAGGCGTTGACCTTCTTGATCAGCTCTATCTGACGAGCGTCCAGCGTGATGCCGGCCACCGTCGAATCGGAGGTTGCATGCTGAGTGCTCCAGGTGGGGCCTCCGGCCGGGCTGTCGCCGCCCTTCTTGCCCTGGGCTGCCACGGGACCCGCTAGCATCCCCACAGCCGCAAGCGTGCCCGCCGTCAGCCGCGCCCATCTCGCCACGTCGTTTCGCACCCTGCGCGTCCTAAGCCGAGCCATCCCGCCACCCCCGCTCCCGATCCGGTTGCACAGTCCCTACAATTGGGACCTTACGAGGGCAAGCGGAGGAAGAAGACGCCTGTTGATGGCGTGCTGCGGGGATCGCTGGCCGGGATCAGCCCCCCGCGCCGGCATCGTCCTCGCGGCCGGAGAGGACGCGGCGTCGACCGACGGTATCGGCTGGGGAGACGAGCCCTTCTGCTTCCATGCGCTCGATCAGGTCGGCGGCGCGATTGTAGCCGATGCCGAGACGGCGCTGGAGATAGCTGGTCGAGGCCTTGCCGTCGCGATGCACGATGGCGACCGCACGATCGAAGAGGTCGTCTGCGGAGATCACCGGCGTCGCGCCAGCCGGGGGTCCGCCAAGCGTCGGCGGCTCTGCTTCGAGCTGTATGGCGAGGCTCTCGACGTAGGACGGCTCCCCGTTAGAGCGCAGAGCCGAGGCAACGGCCTCCACCTCATCATCGGACACGAATGGCCCATGCACGCGCACGGTCTGGCCGGAGCCTGCCGAGTAGAGCATGTCGCCGGCCCCGAGCAGTTGCTCGGCGCCCTGTTCGCCGAGAATGGTGCGGCTATCGATCTTCGAGGCGACCTTGAAAGCGATCCGGGTCGGGAAGTTGGCCTTGATCGTGCCGGTGACAACATCGACGCTCGGCCGCTGGGTCGCCATGACCAGATGGATGCCGGCGGCGCGTGCCATCTGGGCAAGGCGTTGAACGATGCCCTCGACCTCTTTGCCGGCGACGCTCATGAGGTCTGCGAACTCGTCGACGATGACGACGATGAAGGGCATCGTCTCGGGGACGCGATCCTCGCGGACGTAAAGCGCTTCGCCCGTTTGGTCATCGAAGCCGGTTTGCACGGTCCGGCCAATGAGTTCGCCGCGTTTCCTAGCGTTTTTGACGCGGACGTTGAACGTGTCGATGTTGCGCACGCCCAACTCCGACATGCGCTTGTAGCGCTCCTCCATCTCGGAGACGACCCAGCCGAGCGCGGCCGCCGCCCGATGCGGATCGGTGACGACCGGCGCGAGCAGATGCGGAATGCCGTTGTAGACCGACAACTCGAGCATCTTCGGGTCGATCATGATGAAGCGGCATTCGGCCGGCGAGAGCCGGTAAAGCAACGACAACACCAGCGCGTTGATGCCGACCGACTTGCCTGAGCCGGTTGTGCCGGCGACCAGCGCGTGAGGCATCCGGGCAAGGTCGGCGATGATGGGCTCGCCGCCGATGCCCTTGCCGAGCACGATCGGGAGCTGAGCCTCTGTGTTGCGCCAAGCCTCGTGCTCGAGCAACTCCCTGAGATAGACGGTCTCCCGGCGCACGTTGGGCAGCTCGATGCCAATCAGGTTCCGACCCGGAACGGGCGCCACGCGGGCTGATACCGCGCTCATCGAGCGGGCTATATCGTCGGACAGCGCGATGATGCGCGAAGCTTTCGTGCCGCGTGCGGGCTCGAGTTCGAACAGCGTCACGACGGGGCCAGGCTTAATGCCTTTGACCTCGCCCTTGATGCCGAAATCGCCGAGGACGTCCTCGAGCAGACGTGCGCTCCCCCGCAGGACGGGCTGGGTGTGCTCGGCGCCGGGACGGCTCGCTGGGGGGCGCTTCAGGATGTTGAGCGTCGGACGCTGGTAGGCAGGGGGCGAGGCGCGGAACGCCATCACACGCCCCAGCATTTCGGCGGGCTTGCTCTGTTTGGATTTTGGCTCGGTTGGGTTGGCGGGCGCGAATCGGGCCGCGATCGAGCCGCTGGCGTGATCGGTCGCCTGGTCGAAATCGGTCTCCTGTGGCGGCATCTGGGGCACCGTGTCGGCAGGCCGGGGACGCTGAGGCGCCGGGAACGATAGGTCTGGCATCGGCGTCGCCCGCGGCGGACGGCCGGCCATCGGTACGGTCATCGGCTGCTCTGGACCGTGGCACCAGGGATCGGGAGATGCCGTGCCTCCCCGCGCATCAAGCGGAGGCACCGGCATTTCGGCCGCAGGTTCGACGCGTCCGATGCTGACCCGACGTCCGCGGAAGTGGCTGGAGTGGGCCAAGAGCGAAAGCTCGCGCTGGCCGATGCCGAGCCCGGCGCACAGCAGAGACATGCCCCCCGCAAAGAGGACGAGACCGGATAACGCTGCGGCCGCGCTGGGCAGCAGCAAGGCGATGAGACCCGTCAGTGCTCGGAAGACGAGATCCCCGATGGCGCCACCCAGCCCATGATTGAGGGGCCAGGTGTCGGGAGCGGGGACGCTCGAGAAGGCACCGGCCAGTACGATGAGGGCCAGCGCAAAAAGGAGGCTGCGGGCCCGGAGCCGGTCCAGCCGCTCGTTCAAAAGCAACTCGGCTCCGGCCCAGGCCGGGCCGAGAAACACAGCGATGGCAGCAAAGCCGACGGTCTGCAGCGCGAGGTCCGAAAGGATGGCGCCGATCGGTCCGAGAAGATTACGTGTCGTGCCACTGGTGGCGTGAGTCAGCGAGGGATCGGACGCCGACCACGTCATCAGAGACAGCCAGCCGGCAAGCGCCAGCAGCACGAGCAACACGCCCATGACCTTCATGAGAAGTCCGAGTAGCCGCTCCTCCAGTGTAGGCGGGAGAAGTGGTCTCGGCTCCAAGCCGGTACGCTCGACATGCATCTGAACGGACGCCTCGACGACTCAAAGGGCTACCACGCGCTCGAGCGCCTCCCTGATCACGGCCGGTGGATGGACGAGGGCGACGCGGATGTAGCGCTCGCCCGGATTAACGCCCTCACGGTTCGGCTGAGCCAGGTAGGCTCCCGGCACAACCTTGACACCCGCACGTTTCCATAGGGTTACCGTGGCCTCTACGCTGCCACCGAGATGAGACACGTCGAGCCAAAGGAAGAAACCGCCACCGGGGCGGCGATAGCCCATCCGCCCCTTGAGAACCTCGTCGCAGATGTCGAACTTCGTCCTATAGGCCTGGCGAATGGCGCCGACGTGCTGCTCCTCTGACCAGACGGCGATCGACGCCTGCTGGATGACCCCCGGCATCTGTGGGCCCGTCAGGTTGCGCACCTCGGCAAGGGTTTCGAGGAATTCGCCGTCGCCGGCCACGAAGCCAGAGCGCAGGCCGGGCAGGTTCGATCGCTTCGATAGGGAATTGAAGACGACCATATTCTTGAATTTCTCGGGCGTGGCAGCTGCAACTTCGAGGCCGCCCGTCGGTGGGTCGCCTGTGTAGATCTCGGAGTAGCACTCGTCGAAAAAGAGCATGAAGTCGTACTGCCGTGCGAGGGCGAGCGCCCGACGGATATAGTCGGGCTTTGCGACGGCGCCCTGGGGATTGGCCGGTGAGCAAAGGTAGAATGCCACCGTTCGCTCGAGAATCTCGGGTTGCCGTGCGAGCGCGTCGAGGTCCGGAAGGTGGCCGGTGTCTTCGGTGGCATCGAGGAAGACGGCCTCGGCGTTCACCGCCGACGTCGAGCCGAGATAGGCGTGATAGTAGGGATTGGGCAGCAGAACGACGGGCTTGCCATCCACTGACTTGCGCCCGACTGCAGGCAGGATGGCATAGAAGAGACCCTCGCGAGAGCCGTTGACGACGATCACTTCCTTCAGGGGATCGATGCGGCCGGCCAACCCATAGCGACGCTCGATCCAGGTGCCGAGAACCTTGCGCAGGTCGTCGCCGCCGCGCGTGAGGGGGTAGGTTCCGAGCAGGGCCTGGGCCTCGACCATGCGGTCCATGACGAAACCGGGCATGGTCTCCCTAGGGTCGCCCGCGGTCATCTCGATCGGCTTGGCGTGCCCCGGTTCGATACCCTCGAGGAGACGGCGCAAACGCGTGAAGGGCGAGATGATCTCACCCCGAACCATGGCCTGGAGGCCGGAATAATCGGACATAGGCTGAGCGTTCCCTCGTTGCCGCAGACATGGCGCATCGTGCCATTGGTCTAAGCCGGGAACGGCCGTGGCGCCAGTCCCGGGAGGCAATAGAAATCGGAGGGCGTTGGCTCAGAGTTGGCCTTGTTCGGCCTCCTGCGCGCGCTCGGTCGATTTGACGACCGCCGACGCCTTGGCCAAGTGCGCGTCGATAAGGTCGAGGATAGCCGGGTCACGGTCGATGTCGAACTTGCGGGCGAAATAGCAGTTGCTGGCGAATGCGCGGGGCAGGTCCGCAGGGCCCAGTGTTTGCATCTGGCCGAGGAAGGCGGCGGTGCAATCGAAGTAGCGGAGCTCCCGGGTGCTCAGGCGCAGCGTCGGGTCATTGGCCATGATGGTCTGCAGGAAGGCCTCGTCCGGGGTGAGAACGCGCCGAAAATAGTTGGTGATGTCGGGGCGGTCGTCAACGAAACGCAGGATCGATCGCGCAGCTGTCCGGCGGATGGTCATCCAGGCGTTGCCGCCATACAGGCGAAAGTCGGGAGTGAACGGCGGGTTGGCCGCGCGCCGGCCCAAGCTGAGACCGAAGCCGGTATCCAACCGGAAGTTGCGCGAGCGATTGAGCAGGCGCCGGGGAATAGTAACGGCGGCACGAAGCGCGGCGGGAGAGTCGCGCTTCAGTAGCGTGTGCTGGAAATAGTAGCGCTTGTCGACCTCATGATCCGGCCAATCGATTGTCTCCGGTGGCAGGTTGCGTGGCTTTGTCGTGTCGAAGTGATGGAAGTAGCCGTCGAACGGGGACTGCTCCAACTCTGCGGCCATCTCCGCGAGTGGCCGGATGGGGTAGTCCTGACCACTGAGAACGACGATCCACTCGTAGGGGCTCGCATCCCGCTCAAGGCGGCGCAGTTCGCCCAGGAACGCATCGATCAGGCCGAATTGAGCACGGCCCCCGATCGCGGGGATCACGCGATCGACGCCCCGAAACGCGGCGATGCGGGCGCGGTCCTCAGCAGATCCGTTGTGAGAGATCGACACATGCTTCTTAGCAAGCCCCCGGTCGATGGTGCCGCAAAGGCGGGAGATTTGCTCCAACGATTTGTGAGTATGAACGAGAAAGGCGATCGACATCCCAAGAATTGTCCCCGTAGTCATACTGAGTTGAGGCGACAGTCGCCGAGTGGGAAGCGTAACGCACTGCGACGGGCTGTCACGCTGTTGGCAGACGCTCCAGAAAATGCTCTCGGATGTCCCACTGTCAGACCAAATGCACTGTTGAGGCGAGGGATTTCCGTCGGCTTGGCTCGCAGCAATACGCCCACTTGCTGTGAGATGATCTGCAACTCGGTCTCTAAGGTCAGCTAGTTAGGCTCTGCGGGTCAAGCCAAACGTGTGCGGTCACGTGAGAGACGACGTCCAACGTTTCGTGCGAATTGCCGGCCCAGGTTCTGCAGTGGCAGCTCGAGGAAACGAAAACTCATGGCGGCGAGCGGTAATGTCACCGCGATGACGCTCCCGGCTAACGCCAGATGAAAGGCCAAGGTCGCGGTCGGTGTTATCGTGGTTGGCATGTGCGGCGCGACCAGGCGAAGCAGAGTGATCATGACAGGGAAGTGGATCAGATAAACTCCGTAGGAGATGTCGCCGAGCCATACCAGTACAGGGTGTTCGAGAAGGCCTCGGCGTGGTCCGAAATAGACGACGGCGACGATGGCTGTACACGCGATTGAGATCACGAGGGCGGTGAGACCGTCGTTCCAAATCTCGGGCGCGATCAAGCGTTTGGCGGCCAGCGCGACCAGCGCGATCAGCACCATGAAAGCGCTCCGCGCTGCCGGTCCGAGGGACCATACCCAATCCGCGAACGGACGCCCATGAAAGACGATCAAGGCGCCGAGGAAGAAGGATATGAGATAGACCTCGATGTAGCGAAACCGGACTGGTGAGGCGAGTGTCAGGAAGACGAAACAGCACAAGGCGATCACCTTGCCCAGCGCCGTCGCGCGCGTCGCGATCAGGTAGAATACCGGAAACAGCATCGAGGCCGCGATCTCGATGGTGATCGTCCAAACGGGCGGGTTGAGGACGTTGCTGATTCCGAGCCCTGTCTTGACGAGCGTGTTTGCCGTCACTTCGGCATTGAAATGCTGGACCGCCCATGACGAGGCGTTCGGCAGCTGCGTTGCCGCCGGAGCGAGGGTGAAGAACGCGGCGGACATCACTCCGGCGGCAATCAGCAAAGGATAGAGCCGGAAGATGCGCCGGATCCAATAGCGGATTGTGGTCGCGATACCGAGTGGTTCATCGCGCTGGATCGACAGGGTCAGCACCAATCCGCTCAGAACAAAGAACAGGACGACGGCCGCTTCACCGTTGAACAACGTCAGAAGCGCGTGTTGATGGAGGAGCCACGGGTCGCTCAGGCGCATCGGGGCATTGAACACGTCGTCGTTCCCGGAGATTTTGAGCACCAGCAGACAATGCTGCACGACGACAGCAAGCGCGGCGATACCCCTCAGGCTGGTGAGGCCGAGGCAAGTCGTTTCTTTGGACATGATCGAATTTGGCCTGTCGCGGGTGGTGCGGCCCAAGGGGCCTCTGCGGTCATTGCCCTCAGGCAATCGGCCAGAACGTCGCCTTCAATCCTGTGAGATTGGCGCGTCAGCGCAAAGAGGACGCCGGTTGTCTACGCATGCGCAGCCATTTCGATCACGGTGGTGTCATGCGCCCCTGAACTCGATTGAGGGATGAACTTTAACGATGTGAAATGCTAGGTTAGCACTTTCTGTCAAGTTGTTAGATTAGTTTAATAGAAATCGTTAACGGAAAGTGTTGTGCGCCCGTAATTGTACTCAGTCAACAATTGCTTGGAGGACGAGACCGCGAAGGAGCTGGCGGTATCGCAGCCGCATCTGGCCAGGCGCCGCGGCCATGAAGACCACGGCCAGTTCCTCCACGGGGTCAATCCAGAAGTAGGTGCCATACACACCGGACCAGTAGTAGTCGCCGGATGAGCCCATGGCGGCCGCGACGCCGGCGCCCTTGCGGACTGCGAAGCCGAGCCCGAAGCCATAGCCGCTGAAGGCGGGGTCCATGGACGTCAGTCGGTTCTCGATCTCGGGGCCGAGGTGGTCGGCGCGCATCAGTTCGACGGTCTTGCGCCCGAGGATGCGGGTCGCTCCGAGCCGGCCTCCGGCGCGCAGCATTTCGACGAAGCGGAGATAGTCGGCCGCCGTCGAGACGGCGCCACCGCCACCGGATTCCCACTTCTGCGGCTTGCCCGCGGCATGCAGCACGGAGAGCGGCTCACCCGTCAGCGGGCATTTCGGGAAGGCGCGTGCGTAGCGGCCCTCGGCCGTCCTCGCGAGGTCGAAGGACGTGTCGGCCATGCCGAGCGGATCCCAAAGCCGCGACTTCAGAAATGCACCCAGCGTCTGGCCCGAGATGGCCTCGACGATATGTCCGAGCACATCGGTCGAGAAGCCGTACTCCCACGCGGTCCCGGGCTGGTAAAGCAGCGGCACCTTGCCGATCGCTTCGAGGAACTCGTCGCGGCCGAGCGCGACGGCGGCCGACCCGCCCGACTGCGGGTAGGCACGATAAGCGGCCCCGGTACCGCGGTTGCCGTTGGTCAGGCCGGAAGTGTGACGCAGGAGATCCTGGATCGTGATCTCGCGCTCGGCCGGCACGGTCTCCAGCGTATCGGAGGTCGGCGATCTGGCCACTTTCATGTTGGCCATCTGCGGCAGGTATTTCGAGACGGGATCGCCGAGCAGCAGGCGCCCTTCCTCGTGCAGCATCATGACGGCCACCGAGGTCATCGGTTTGGTCATCGAGGCGATCGAGAAAACCGCGTCGGCCCACATGGGTTGAGCGGTCGCCGGGTCACGCTGGCCGACCGCCTCGAGGTAGGCGATATGGCCGCGGCGCGCGATTCCCACGACGGCGCCGGGCAAAAGCCCGGCCTTCACATCGCGTTCGAGAGCCTCACGAATGCGTGCGAGGCGCGCGCTATCGAGCCCAACAGCCGCGGGCTCCGCGCGGGAGAGGCTGCTTTCGCTTTTGCGGACGGTCATGGCGCAACTCCTCCGAATTTCCCGGTGTGGCCAGCTTAGAACCAGACGAGGCCCAATTCCAAGGCCGACAGGGCCGCGTGTCTCCCTTACGCAAGCTCGGCGCGAACGATCGCGGCGCCATCGGCAAGGGCTTTGAGTTTGGCGAACGCCAGAGCCCTCGGCATGTACTTCATGCCGCAATCAGGGGCCGCGACGAGCTTGTCGGCAGGAACATGCGCGAGCGCCGCCCGAATGCGCTCGGCGACGCGACTGGCGGCCTCAGCGGTTGGATCGGCGAGGTCGAGCACGCCGAGCATGATGGTTTTCGGGGCCAAGTCGCGCAGCACGCCGAGATCGAGGCGGGGCTGAGCGGCCTCGATCGAGATCTGGTCGGCGCTACAATCGGCGAGTTCAGGCAGGAACGAGTAGCCGACCGGTTTGGTCTCGCCGGGTACGACGGCGGCATAACCGAAGCACAAGTGGACGACGGTCGTCACCTTCAAGCCTTCGAGAGCCCGGTTGATGGCCTTCACAGCAATGCGTTTGGCAGCGGCCGGGTCCTGGCGCAGCCAAGGCTCGTCGAGTTGGATGACGTCGGCGCCGGCCCTTTCGAGGTCGCGTGCCTCCGCATTCACCGCGGCGGCGTAATCCATCACCATCTCGTCCGGGTCACCGTAGAACTCGTTGATGGCCTGCTGGCTCAACGTGAACGGGCCGGGTAGCGTGATCTTGGCACCGATCGCCGTGTTGGCGCGAAGGAACTCCATGTCGCGCACTTCAACGGGGCCGATCCGACGAATGGGCCCGACGACCCGCGGAACAGGTGTCGTGCGATTTGCCCGCGAGCGTACTTCGCCTGGACGCTCGCAGTCGAGGCCGGCGAGCGCGGTCGCGAACCGGTTGGAATAGCTCTCTCGGCGGATTTCGCCATCAGTGACGATGTCGATCCCGGCGCGTTCCATGTCACGGATGGCGAGGATCGTGGCATCGTCCTGGGCCGCCCCAAGCCAAGGCTCGGGGACGCGCCAGATATTCATGCGGACGCGCGGGACCGACTTCGAGAGCATGTCGCGATCGACGAGCCAATCGGGTTGCGGGTAACTGCCAACGACGGTGGTCGGGAGCAGGGGCAGGGCCATGGCCATGGCTGGTTCCTCGATCGCGGTAACGGTTGTCATCTTAATCGCGGGAGACGCCGAGACCGCCGGGCCCGCCCTTGACCTTGACCGAACCCTTGGGCGAAAGCGACTTGCCGTTGAAGGCGTAGACCAGGAGCTCCTGCTCGACCATGCACTGGACGATGAGTGTCTTCGAGTCCTTGCTCCACCCGGCGCCCTGGCACCAGGTTCCAGCCTTGGCCTCGGTCACTTTCGTCAGCTTGCCTTTGCTGATCCGATAGATCGAGACGATCCCGTTCGGCTTGTGAAACGGCGACGCCTTCGGCTTGTTGGAGCCATTCATGACAGTAACAGCGACGTAGCGGCCGTTCGGCGATACGCCGATCGACTCTGGCGTCTGGCCGACGGATACGGTGTCTACGGCGCGTGGCGGATCGAGCTTGAGGTCGATCAGGCTGATCGTATCCGAGTCCCCGCCGCTCATGCCGATGTTGGAGATGACGGCATAGGCGCCGTCGCGTGTGATCTCGAGCGGATAGGGCTTCAGGCCGGCGTGGATATCGCGCTTGGAGTGGACGACCTTGGTGCCGTCGACATCGAGTACCGAGACCTTGTGGTCGCCGTCGCGCGTGACGAGGGCACGCTTGCCGTCCGGCGTGAAGGCAACAGCGCTCGGGCCGGATTTCGGATTGCCGAGGTCGAGCTTGCCTCCGGGCGTCAGCTTGTTTCCGACAATCGTGAAGATCGAGACGGTGCCCTCGACCCGGTTCGCGACGAGCGCCAGTGTCCCGGCGGCGTTGATGGAGACACCCGACGCACCCGCGCCCGTCTCGTGGGTCGCGATGACGGCGGGAGGCTTGGCTTTCAAGTCGATGACGCTGAGCTTGCTCTCGGGCGCGGTTTTCTTCTTGTTGGCGGGATCGATCTTCGTGGCGGCCGAGACCAGCGCGAACGATTTGTCAGGCGCGATGGCGACACTCTGGGGCGGACCGACGAGACTCGTCGGCACCTCGATCTCGGCGATGATCTTCGGTTGTTTGCCGGCGAGGTCGATGATCGCGACGTTGTCGGGCACGGGATTGTCGGGGACGGTGTTGACGCCGTCGATAAGCACGCCCTTGCCGTCATTCGCCGAGATGGCGATCTGGGCGCTGACCTCAGGTGTCAGGGCGAAAGCGGCGGATAAGGCGGCGAGAATACCAAGATATCGAATATCGGGACGCTGCATGGGGCTCCTCCTCGAGCGGCCGGTCGTGGCGCCGGCTCACTCGATCCTAGGCATGCCGTTCGGTGAGCGGAAAGCAAAACCGTTGAGGCGTCCGTTTCGCAACTGCGAGCGCCGGTCGCGTTCGCGCGGCGCGCGGCGGTGCCGGTGACACCTGAATATCCATCGGCTAGCGTCGGTGATCAAACTGCCGATGCAGCGTGGCGAGATCGTCACTACTCTCAGGCCAGGCCTCGATCGGCTGTCATATTCCAACCCCCGGCGCACGGCGCAGCCCCGGCGGCTTCCACACAAAAATGCAGCGCCGGCAATGGAGGAAAACTCATGATCACGCGTCGGGAAACCTTGGCAATGGGCGTCGGCCTTACCGCCGCTCTCACGACGGGTAGAGCGGCGGCGCAGGACTTTCCGAGCCGACCCATCAATCTGATCGTCATGGCACCAGCCGGCGGGAGCACGGATGTCGGGGCGCGTGTCGTCGCTGCACTGGCCGAGAAGATTGCGGGGCAGCCGATTGTCGTCGTCAACAAGGGCGGCGCGGGGGGGCAGGTCGGGTGGACGGAGCTGGCTCGTTCCAAGCCCGACGGCTACACGATTGGCTTCGTAGTTCTGCCCGGTATGAACACGCAGGTGCTCGATCCCAGCCGGCAGGCGATCTTCACGGAGGAGTCGTTCGTCCCCGTCGCCAACCAGGTCTCCGATCCGGGCGCGTTGTGGGTGAAGGCGGACAGCCCTTTCAAGACCTTCGCCGATGTGATCGAGGCAGCGAAGAAGGCGCCGGGAACGGTTCGCGCCGCGACGACGGGCATTCTTTCCGATGACCACCTCGCCATCCTGATGACCGAGGAGGCGACAGGCGCACACTTCCGAATCGTGCATCTCGACGGCAATGCCAATCAGCTGAAGGAGACGCTGTCCGGAAATGTCGATGTCGCCTTTGATAACGTCGGCGGCGCGATCAAGCCTGTGAAAGCGGGTCAGGGTCGCGCGCTCGCTGTGACCGATCCCGATCGATCCAAGTTCCTACCCGAGGTGCCGACAACGGTGGAACTCGGCTTTCCGACAATTATCTCGAGCTCGACCCGCGGTATTACAGCTCCCAAGGGCACGCCGCCGGAGATACTGAGGAAGCTAGCGGACATGCTGGGGAAAGCGATGGCCGAGCCCGAGCACAACGCGAAGCTCGAGGCGCAGGGTTTGACGGTCAAGGTCATGCTCGGGGACGACTACGCCAAATTCTACAAAGAGGCACACGAGAAGGCGAAGAAGTACGTCGAGTGGGCCAGGACCCGCCCGCAGAAGTAGGCCGACGCGGACATCCTGACGCAAAAATCCCCCCGGCTGTGAGGCCGGGGGGCTGCTGCTTGAATATCGGGTCTGCAGTAGGGATGCCGGCACCAGAGGACCGAAGGCGTCGGCGGGAAATATCCGGGGCGGCGCTTACCAGCCGTAGTAGGGCTTGCAGTAATCCGAGGTTGTGGTGTCGGCCTGGACCGGGGTCAGCGTCGAGGCCGAA